>Ga0210394_10000067_pt1 | contig 254687 bp, 226 predicted proteins | sample IncBWC12MmetaG_FD_160121 | JGI IMG/M metagenome (GOLD analysis project Ga0210394, IMG submission 160121) | Forest soil microbial communities from Barre Woods Harvard Forest LTER site, Petersham, Massachusetts, United States - Inc-BW-C-12-M | ecosystem: Environmental > Terrestrial > Soil >... | reverse complement strand
CCGCGAATTCGGAGTGAGAGAAGAAATTATTCGCTTTTGGGTGGGCCATTCTGCAAAAGGAATTACGGATAAATATAGCAAGCTTGCCGAAAACGCGGAATTACGTAAACAGTGGGCTTCGAAGTGTAGGCTCGGGTTTGATCTCCCTGAATTTTGCAAACCGGGGCACCCAGCACCTTCTTCTTTCAAAACCCCTAAACCCGCTGCAGCCGCGAAAGCCGACAGTATCGTCGAGGCCGTTCCAGAACTTGTGCGTTACCAAGCCTCCAACGATGACTTGCCAGCCGAACTGTTCGAGACCCCGGCCGAACATGCGGAGAGAGCATAATGTGGCCTTTCACGAAACCGAAACCTACGCCACCAGGCGTGATTATCCGCAACCGACTCGGAGAGCAGATCGACCGCGTTCAAGGCTGGAATCTAGAACGCAAAGACTTGCGAAACCGAGACTGGAGTCATGTTGATTTGAGCGGCCAGTGTCTCGATGGCAGCGACCTCTCGGGCACCAATATGCTTGGTGCTGACCTGCGCTGGGCGTCACTCAATAACTGCAAGCTGGTCGGCTGTGACATTTCCTATGCCGATGCCACTGGATCCGACTTCAGCGGGTCCAATATGGTGGGTTGTTTGCTTTATAGGTCGGAGACACAGAGAGCAAAATTCCATAACGTGGTGCTGTCTGAAGAATCGGACATCCCGAAGATAAAGGTGTTTCAAACGGGGCGGGTCACCGCGTGAACAACGCGCCCTGACGCAAACCATTTACCCATCCCGCAGTTCAAGACAGCAACTGAGGTCGATTATCGATCTCGACGTTTGAGCCTGCTCAGGAGCCGCTTCGACCTCTGGCTGAGCGCGTCGATACAGTCGTCAGTGCGGCTGAAGAGGGACTACCACAGCACACCGTGGACTGGGAGCCTCACAGCGGCGTTCATTACATCGCCGTCCCGACCGAGACTAAGCTACTTCTTCATAAGGAATGCCATCATCCACAATGACGGGAGGGAAGAAGTCTGATGCAGTTATTTTCCCTGCGTTGTGATCTGCGGCCACACGGCAGGCGCAACTTCGGATGCAGGGTTTCAGTGCTGCTTGGAAAGACACTTCTCTGACAGCCTCGCGACTTAAGGAACTTGATTCAAGAGGGATTGCTCGTCTGCCTTCAATATTTGAGGTGCAGCGCGCTTCGAACCACACCGACCTCAATCGTTTTTCGCTCTCGCTCTGGATACTTCGAGCGCGCTTTCTCTGCGAGTTGTTTTGTTTTGAAGGGTTTTGATAGTGGCGTGAACTTACCGTCTACGTACTTAAACAGGAGCCACTTCTCGATTGTTTTCGCCATCCCGGATTTATAGCACGAGGTCCTTCCCGTACCCCACGGACGCGCAGTACTGGCAGCCACTTCTTAACGCGACTACACAGGAGTTAGCAGCGGGAAGTACTTAAGATCAAAAGTCGCCTAGCGAACTCCTGAGGGTCTCTCTCGGCTACCGGAAGTCCACGTCGAGGGCGTAGATATCCTGCGTGCCTGCGTCGCGCAGTAGAAGAAGAGAGTCGTCTGGGGCCAACCCTTTCCATGCTCCCCAGCCACTGGGAGGCGCCTGCCGAAAATCGTTCAGAGGGAACATTAAGTCCAGCTTATGGTCGCTGATCCGCACCCGGAATATGCCCTGTTCGCCTCCGGTTTGGGCGCCATAAAAGTAGATGTAATCGCCTCGTCGAGACCACTCCGGCCAATTCACAACCATCTTCGCCAAGGAGGACCACTTTTGGGTTTTGAGGTCGAAGAGCATCAACGCCCTGCCATCTCGCGGCAAGGCTAGAATCTGATGTCCATCTCGCGACCAGCGCGGTGACCACATCTCCTCTGAGCCAGGAACCTTCGAGATTTCGTGAGTCCGCAAGTCTACGATCTTCAGGTCCAAGGTGCCCGCGCCCGGAGTTACCTCGGCGGCGTACCGGCCAAACAGCAATAGGTTTCCGTCCGGCGACCAATTTGGGTCGGCCCCAAGGTGGTCTCCCGGCACTGGCTGCTCGGCGCTGCCACCCCCGGCAGGAATCACGTAAACGCTGAAAGCCTCACCGGGTTTTCTCCCCATAAACGCGATGCGAGTCCCGTCAGGTGACCAGCGGGGCTGCAGTACATGCATCGGCGGGAAGGTCAACTGCACGCGCTCGCTACCGTCCACTTTGCTTCGCCAAAGAGTGCCCTCAGGAAATGCGGTGTAGACCACCCATTTCCCGTCCGCCGAGAAGTTCACGCATATGGCGGAAATCCCGGAAAGGTAAGGCAAGAACTGGTGAGAGGTCGAATCGTATTGCGCCAACTCACCTCGAACCTGGGCTGTGACCACAAATACTCTCTTGCCATCCGGGCCTACGAGGGGCGAGGAGGTGGACGTGGGACCAGTCGTCAACTGTACCGGCTCCTTGCTAACCTTGCGAAAGAGACTCGTCTCTTCTCGAACCGCCCAGATGTTGTCGACTCCGCTGCGCCGTGATGTAAACACGAAATACTTGCCATCCGGCGTCCAACTGCCACAACACTCAGTGGGCTGGTTATTCCAGCCAGGAAGCAAGGGATGGAGGTTGGTTCCGTCTGCGGAGACTTCCCATAATGACCGGCGACTGTTGTCAGTCACCGCACTGAACCGCAGACGGCTTCCGTCGGGTGACCAACATGGCCAAAATGGATGGCCGCCCTCGGCAAGGCTAACAATCTTCCTTGATCCACTCCCGTCAGGCCCGACGCGATACAAGCTGTTCCCTTCTGCGTAAACAAACTCTTTCCCGTCTTGAGTCCAGGCCGCATCAATGGCACGCATGTCGCCAACGCGGCGCGGAGACTGGCCGAGCAGGGGTAACACAAAGATGGGGCACTCCCAGTCAATGGGAATCTCGCAGTTTAGGACGAGCAAGTCGGAGCGGTCGGGCGAGATGCCAGCAATCATCGGACTTTCTATGGACGTCTGGATGGGCACAGATGTGCCACCCGCAAGGGACACCTCGTGCAGTAAGTAGGTGTAGCCGGAAGATGAAGAGAAATAGATTCTTGAGCCATCTGTGACCATTCTGCCTTTTGCCCGACCGTCATTGGTCACTTGATTCGAGGCGGTGACTCTTGGCGGCGGCATGGTGGGTCTGAATGGGAACGCAAGAACTGCCGCAAGGATGAGAGTGGCCAAGGTCAGTAGAAGAGCCCACCTCCACGGTTTTGCCAGCGACCCCTTCAGCGCGGCATCCGTCTGCGCCGCGCCAAGGCGCGCCCCTGCGGGCGACTGAGCCGCCGCGACCGAGCGAGTTGACGGCTCTGCAGTGGGTTCCTGTACTGCACCACTCCCCGATGACAAAATTCGGCCCGAATCCGTATCCCGCCGGAGGCGCTTCAGATCCGTGCGCATGTCCGAGGCATGCTGGTAACGCAAGTCGCGGTCTTTCTCCAGAGCCTTGTTGATGATTCGTTCTAACTCCGCCGGAACCTCCGGATTCAGCCGCACCGCTGGAACTGGTTGTCGTTCCAAAATGGCACTGAATATGGTTCCAGAACTTTCCCCGCGAAAAGGCAACGCACCTGTTGCCATTTCGTATAAGACTACTCCGAAAGAGAACAAATCCGTGCGTCCATCCAACTCCTTGCCCCGCACCTGCTCTGGCGACATGTACGCGACCGTGCCAAGCGTCGAGCCCGGACTGGTAAGGTGCTCTGCGCTCACACCCTCGGTCATTCCCCGTGTTACCGTCGCTTCCGAAGCGCTGGCTCCCGTAAACTTGACCTTCGCCAAACCGAAATCGAGAATCTTGGCGTGTCGGCGCTTCGTGACAAAAATATTGGCAGGCTTGATGTCGCGATGAATGATGCCTTCGGCGTGGGCTGCGTCCAGAGCGTCGGCGATTTCAATCGCCAGAGGGAGCAGAACTTCGGTATCGATGGGCTTTCCGTTGATACGGTGCTTCAAAGTCATGCCGTCCAGATACTCCATGACGATAAATGCCTGCTCATTCACTTCGTCGATCTCGTGGATGGTGCAGATGTTGGCGTGGTTCAGCGCGGAGGCGGCTTTGGCCTCGCGTTGAAAACGGGCAAGCACTTGGGGGTCTTTGGCTACAGTATCGGGAAGAAATTTCAGGGCGACAAAGCGATTGAGTTTGACGTCCTCGGCTTTGTACACAACGCCCATCCCTCCGCCCCCGAGCTTCTCGAGGATGCGATAGTGCGAGATGGTCTGGCCGATGAGAGGATCGGTGCCTGGCATTGGCAGGACATGTTAGGTTGGGGGTAGGAGGCAAGTCAACGAAGACAAATCTTACCTAAGTCCAAACGCGGTTCCCGGACAAGTGGCTCACAGCACTTCCCTGTCAGGAAATAACCCGGTGCCACCGCCCCGCACGCCGGGAGTCTCTTCCGGTACCGTTACTTGGTTCACTCATCGGCTAAAGCGAATCGTGTATTGCTTCGACTGCAACTTGAGTAGAGTCTTTGCAGAGGTTTCGTATCATGCGTGTCCTCATTGCAGATGACCAAGACTTTATTCGTCGCGGTTTGCGCGCGGTCCTTTCCGAAGAGAAAGACATCAAGGTTTGCGCCGAAGCCATCGATGGCCGCGATGCGCTCGGCAAAGCACTGGAACTTAAACCCGATGTCGTAATCATGGACATCATCATGCCAAGGATGGACGGGATTAAGGCGACACGGCTACTTCGTAAGGTATTGCCGGAAACGAAAATCTTGAGTCTCAGCCAGTACGACATCCCTGAAATGGTAGCCGAAATGGAGCGAGCAGGTGCCGCCGCTTTCGTTTCAAAATTATTGGTTTGGGATAAGCTCGTGCCGTCCCTCAGAAGAGTACAACTCGGCGAGGCATTCTTTTCGTAAGCGTGGACGGGTTCACACCGTTGGGATGAAATGACAGGGTGCCAGCGCCCGGCACGCCGGGAGTGTCCTTCCGGTGCCGTTGCCTGACGGAGCCTCAAGGGTATAGGCTAAATGCGATGCTCCCGTTGCACACCTTCAAGGCATGGATGGCCACGTTCACTTCCTTGTGGATAGCCGTCTTAGCGTGCTTCATGGGTTGTGTGCTGCCAACTTTAGCGGAGCAGCATCATTCCGGGCCGATGGCTTGTTGTCATTCGAGTGGCAACTCCCCCGCGAAACCAAGCGACGATAAATCCACTCCCACCCACGGGATGTCGTGCTGTCCTTTGGAAGTAACAGTCCCTACGAAGTGGGATGGGGCAACGGTGGGAATTGCTCCTCCCCAACATTTCGTTCTGGCTTCCAATCTCGATTCGACGACGGCTTGGTTTCATTATTCGGTCGAATTTGCTCCTTCCATCTGGCACAGCGGCAGAGACACGCTCCTCGAAACACACCTCCTTCGTATTTAGAAATCACTCGGCAGTATTGCCTTGGTTCATGCTGATGGCATCGCCATCGGTTCACAAAAACCAATTTGATTTCAAAGGAGACAAAAATGAAGAACATTCGAGCAATTCTGTTGATGGCAGTAATCGCACTCGGCGTTACAGGAGCGGTCAAGGCAGCGAACGCAACATGCTGTCCTTCCGCCGACTGTTGCGCTTCCTGTACCGGATGCGGTAAGTAAGCTACGTAAGTGAACGGGAGGCGCGGGCCATTGGTTCGCGCCTTCTTTATTGCGTGAAGGAGTCGTGCAAATATACTCCTCTGCTGGACTTCATTTCATGCCTACCAAACCCCACAAAGTCGGCGACCACATCCGCGTCAGCATGCACGGCGGAAAAATCGTAGACGCCGTCATCAATTCTCGACACGACCGATGGATTGAAGTACCAAGTTGACTTCGGGAACGATTCGGACGGCAACCCGTTGCTAGTTCTCCGAAGGCCTCTCCATATTATCAATGACGAGAAACTCCACTGGGCCTTCTTGTGGTTCCAGTTTCAGCCCGAGTTGCTCCTGAATTGCAGTAAAGATCGAATCCTCTTTCCCGTTTGGCGTCCATTTCAGAGTGAAATCATATTTTCCTGTAAGCCCCGTTTTATCTATGACGGGCAGCCCGAGTTCCTGTTGGGATAACATTTTCACCAAATCGGAAATAGAAATTCCTTGGCCGATCAGCTGACCGCTTCTCGTATCCATGACGCCCCCATGCCCTTTTCCTTCCAAGTCTTTTATTCCATCGGGGTATGTGTCCCCGGGTTCTGCCTCATGAAGTTTGAGACCCTCCTTTGCAATGATTAAGGCGAACATGGGAAGTTCCTTAATTTCTCGATGAACTGCCAGCTTGAAGTGGTCAGTCAAAAGGTTTCGAAGCATCCCGAAGCAGATAGCATTGCTCTGATCATACTGCTGGTGATTGTCGAGCGTACGCAGCTCCTCAGCTACGGCATTAGGTACTTTCGCCTTAATGTCGTATCGTTCCGATTTGACCCAACTTGGTGCTCCAAGGATTCTACGTTCTTCGAGTTGGTAGGCCTCTTGGATGAGATATTGCGACGTGGCACCCGTTGTCGTGAATGTTTCGGGCGAAAACCACCCGAAACTGTGCATGGCTCCGCTATCTTTGTCTGGTTTGATCGAAACGACATCAAACTCTGCTGCAATTGCCTCGTTTTGTGGTGACTGAGCTTTGCGTACCGTTACACTCTCGAGGCCGAACAGAACTGGCATGCCTACGGCAAGCAATGTAGCTGCGCCAAGCAAAAGCCGCCTGCTGAAATCCAATTTACGCACAACATCCCTAGCCATGATTCGTATGATCCTTTTTTGCAAGTCCGCACCTGTAACTCCGGACATGCAAACCAACGGAGAACTCACGCAGAATTCGCAGACCCTTAAAATGCTCTCAACATAAATCTTTCGTTCCGCTCCTAATGCCAACACTTCCTCATCACAGGCGCGTTCACGCTCCTCCACCAAGCGCGCTCCCAACCACCACACCAACGGATGAAACCAGAAGACGGCTTCTACCAACACGTGGATTGCAGCGGCCAGATTGTCGCGCCGACTTACATGCAGAAGTTCGTGACCAAGAATGGCCTCCAGATGCGAATCTTCGAGCCGCCCGGATATACCGTTCGGCCAAATTAAAACGGGCTGAATGATGCCGAAAATCCCCGGCTCTAGCGCAGTACGCGACAGTCGCATCTCGATTGGCTTCTGTATACCTTGAGTTCGCTCTATCCGGCGAAGTGCTTTCACTTCGCGGCCCTCACGCAATGGAATCGCTTCCCGAGCGACAGCGGAAATTCTCCGCCAACGGTCATACCATAGGCAGAGGACCACCAAGAAACCGCAAAACCACACCGTTGTTAGGAGTACCGGAAGCAAATGCAACAGGTTCGTAGAAAAGCTCAATTGAGCGGCCCGAGAATATATGGGCATTGTCGTTAGTGTGAAAGGTTGGCTCACACCCTTCATGACAGAATACAGGCCAGTTTTTGTCTCTGCGGAACCCCGTGACCAAGACAAGTTGCTTCCGATGCCGACTAGCAGGAAAAACGGAAACAGGAATTTCACGGAAGCCGATAGCCAAAGCCAGTAACGCGCTCGCGCATGATTCCTTCGCAACACAAAAGCTAATAACCCGGCGGCAGCAGCGAACAACGTGGACTGCCACAAATGATTGCCGAGTCTCGGCACAAATGATGTCCACAGAGCAGACAAATAATTGAGCATCATTGAGATTTGTCCTTTCTCTCAAGTTTCCGGAGCACCTTTTCCGCTTCCTTCACATCCGCTAACGTGAGTTTGCCAGATTCAATCAGATGGGCCATCACAGGCTGAGTGCGCCCGCCGAATAGGGCTAGTAGGTCGTTGATCAGTCTTCGCTGCGCCGCATCACGCGAGACCGCGGCTTCAAAAATGTGGAAATTACCAACCTTCTTGATGCGTCGCACGGCTCCCTTTGCCTCCAGCCTATAAACGATGGTCTGAATCGTCGTATAGGCTGGCCTGCCTTTTTCGGGAAACGTTTCCTGAATCTCCCGGATGGAGGTCTTGCCCTGATTCCACAGCGCGTCCATGATTTGAAGTTCGAGCTTCGTTAATTTGGGTTCAGTCATTTCGTTATCTACTACAAGCGTACGACATGCTACTACAGCTATATGTGTCACTGTCAAGCCTTTTTTGTGGCAGAGTTCAGTGAAATTGGGAAGCCATCCCAGTAACGAACCGGGTGGTGCCCGATCAGGAAACAGCCTGGAATCACCCTTTGACGATTGCTAAACAGCAAGTTGATTTAGGGAACGATCAAACGGCGACGATCTCGGAGCGGCAGCTGGTGAGGGACTGGTGCAATCCGTAAACACCACCACGTTCAATCTGACTGCACTTCGCACCCGCCTTCAAAACATGACGGAGGCGGAGCTATTGCAATTTGGCAAGGCGGCGCGCATGATGTGCAGCCGGGAAGCGAATCGGCATGAAGCCCCTCGCGAGGTGTTCGTGGTTCAGTTGAAAGAAGCTAGGGTGGAATGGAGAAGGCGGCATCCCAAGATCTAGAGTGCTTGGTGCAAATATCGAGAAACGAACAGTAGAGAAACGGATCGGCTGGGAGAGACCAAGTCCATCGTCCAACTGTGGATTAACGCAGATCACTTTTGGGTTCGTCTGGTTACTAACTGCACGACAATTCCGATGACGAACATGATAGCGAGGAAGATGAGGAACTTCGCCCATATCGGTACCGGCGAGAACCATGCCGCTACAATCGCTAAGGAAATCAGAAAGGCTCGGAGAATAGCGTCTCCTCGGCTCTTGATCTTTGCGCTCTCTTGACCTTCTCGAAAACTGTCTGTGATTTGACTCATATCGAGTGAGAACCTCCATCAAAAATCCGCGCACGTGCCGGCTTCCAGGAACTCTTTGTACCGTGGGCCACTTAGAATTGCGGCTCCATCTGCCGCCAGAATCTCCTTCAGCGTCTTCAGTACCTTTCGCAATCGCTCGGCTAGTTCCGCCATCCTGTCATCTGGCCAGTCGTCGGCTGCTACTTTGATTTGCCCTACGTCTTGCAAGTACGGAAGGACGCTGGTGGTGCGCTCCAACGAGGCCAACAGTTTTTTCAAACCATCGCAGCATCGACGAATAGATTCACGTTGAGTCATGACGCGCTCGCTTCTGCAGCCTTTTTGTGGCGAGCCCAATTCTACCACCCCGCGTGTTAGTATCTGACCAAGTGCATTTCGAAGGAGCCCATGCTCTCGCTTCGCTGCTGTTCGATCCTCTTTTGTCTATTTGCTTTCTGCTGCGCCATCGCTCGCGCCCAGGACAACGACGCTAGTTTTTCACCTGACGATGAAATCAAGCTATTGAGGTCCTAGGCCCTTAACTATGTCTGTGTCACTTGTTGATCTCAATGATCTAAGTCAATGGTTCCACAAAGGAATTCTGTCCTACAAACTGAAGGGCACTGACGGAGCAGCGGCTAACTCATGGAAACGGGCCTTCAAATCATTGTGCGTCGGGTTCGTGATAGCCGTCGCGATCGAATTTCTCGTTGTATTCTTGTTTCAAAAAGATCTTAAATTCGACGCTCTCTTCGGCCTCCCATTGTTCACTGCCTCACTAGTGTTGAGCTTTGCATCATTTCTCGGCTTGCTGATTGTGGGGCTCAAGGTAATGAGAGTGAAATTCAGGACAGGTGTGGTTCTCTCTTTGGCCTGCTATGTTTTCTCGGGCGCTGTGCCAATTCTCTTACTCTTATCCCATGAACAGTTGAGCGAAGCGATTCACCTTTTTCTTGCTCGTCGCGATCCCTCTCTGCCTTACTTCGCTACCGCAACCGTCAAACTCCTGTTCTCCGATCAAGCAGACACTTTTGCCATTACCCGTGTCTGGATTTTCCTAGTCCTGGAGATAGCCACCGTGGTCTGGTACATCTTTTGGAATCTTCGTCGAGTGTTGATCGAGAGCTCAGATGGTGCAGGTCGCAAGCTGAAAGTAGTCCTCGCGCTCATTCTTGCACTAGCTTTAAATTCCTTGTTTTTCAGATTCTACGCTGGACGACTGTACTGGAGTATCCTCGGTCGCTTATTATCCTAACGAGTAGGTCGCCCAGTATGTCCGTACATAGGTGTGCAACTGCACTTGTTCTAGCCGCCTGCATACAAATTGCGGTCCAGGCTCAGACTCTAGAGTCTATTTCGATATTGCGCTCAAGCGTGCTCACAGACTCCCAGGGGAATCCGAAAGCGATCCATTTGGAATTTCAGATAACGACGGCTGAGGTCGTCGGCAAGGTCAGACTCTTCCATCGGCAGTCAGGCAAGGTCAAATATTACGATCAAGAACTCAAGCTGAACCAAGAACTGCTTTACGAAGCGTCCGTCCCTTACGCGGAGAGGGTCGAATATTATCTTACGGTTCGTACCGAAAAGGGGACCGCCTTCGCACTGGGATCGAGCGGCAATCCACAAGTTCTTCAATCTGAGGGTCTTCCCCGCTCAATCGAGGCCAAGCAAAAGAGCCACAAGAGAATCGTGATTACGACGATAGCCATAATAGTCGGGTTAATCGCGGCCGGACTCGGAGCAGGGAAATCAGAATCTGGTTCAAAGACAACGAAAACTTCACCCTAGAAATCACCAAAAGCTCAGGGTTCTGCTATCTTCTCACGTCCACGCAGTGGCCCCGCCGTCCGAATGCTGCGGTGCTAAAATTATCTGTGCTCCCCCGCATCCAGCCTATGCGCTTGACCCGCGTCGCGAAGCCGTTCGATCATCCCGACTACATTTTCGAACTGAAGCACGACGGTTTTCATGTCATCGCCTAGGAAAGTCCGATTCCCCGTACTATTGCGGGCCGACATCCGCAGGTGTTAGCCTCCCGCCATGAACTGGAATCTTGACAATCTCACTCCGGGGCCGCTAAAGCCGCCGACCCGAGACCAACGTGTACCCCTTTGAAGGGATTGGAGGCATCCAGATGAATCGCTATACGATTGTCGAGCACGTGAAGGCAAGACATTCGGTGGTCGTCTGGACTGCCTCCGACTTTGATCGTTATTGGGTGTACAGGCCGGGGCAGGATTGTGTGGAGTCGATCGGTGAAGGGAATTGGGGGTTGACCAGTGGGGTTTGGGTGCGGGGTCTAGCAGGTATCGCAGCCTTGTTTCCACTCTTTGCCGGTCTTCCGCGTTACTTCTGTCGGCACTGCCAGGACTGGCACGACAGCGACGAGACTGCAGAGTGGATGCTGCTTGGAAAAGTGGAGAGGGGACTTACGGAGTCTCAGTTTCGTCAGCTGCCATTTAGATTGACACATGTGAAGAGGAGCGAACCTATTTCTTCGGGCACGGATGCATCGCAGGAGCAAGCAAATCAACGCTGAATAGACCGAAACACGTACATCCCGCTCGCGCACCGAAGATAGTCCCCTTTAACCTCAGGCTCAAGCTGGAGACTCAGCCATTATTCTTTTTCTTTGAATCGCTTCATGCACTCTTGAAATGGTAGGCCGTGCGGATCTTCTGGATCCATAACGTCCCAGGTAGCAACATGGCAGGATTCGTGCCGCACGGTGTCAAGTGCTTCTGCTTCCGTCGTGTTCCATTTGGGGTCTAGGACTATAACGAATCTGTTTTCAGCCACCTGGTACGTTATCCCTTCCGCTTTCTCGTCTGATAGGTCATGCGATTTCAATTCAACATCACCCAATTGACCGCCAAAGAATTCCTTGTTCGTTTTCTGATACAAGTCGTGCAGATGATCTGGGCTTCGGAGTCGCTCGCGCCCAACGGCATAGCCGACTCCGAAACATACGATCGCCAGGGAGAGCAGAGAGATTGAGATTCTCCAGCGCATACCCGATAGTGATCCCGCGGCCTGTCGGTGCAAATGGTACTTTCGGACTGTTGAATTCGGCGGCCTACATATGGTACATGTGTACCATGGCAGAAGACAAAGGAGTCCTTAATCTGCGGGGTGTGCCTCTTTCTGTGATTCGTCGCGCAAAGGCGGCTGCAGCGCTGCAAGGTAAAACTTTGCGTATTTTTGTGATCGAAGCTGTTCAAGAAAAGATCAGGAAGAAACAATGACCACGGATGTGATCGCAGAATTGCGGAAGGAAGTGTTGGGCTCAAAGAAGTTTCAGCAGTGGCGAACTTATCCCAAATCGAAACCGCCGTCGGGCCGCGGACAGGACTTTGTCTATAAAGGCGAGCAGTACACCAACCTGGTTGTGGATGAAAAGCATTTTACGCCTTCAGAGTTGGCAAAAGCGTGGGGTGTTTCTCCTCAGACTATCCGTGAACTCTTCAAGAAAGAAGAAGGGGTCCTAAAGATCGGGAGCAACGGGACTAGAAATCGACGCGGTTACAAGTCCCTGCGGATTCCTGAATCAGTGGCCGAAAGAGTTCATATGAGGTTGTCCGCGGGATGCTGAACCTCTGGCGCCGGCACACGAGAAAATGTCCACACGATAGCCGTGAGGCTTTGAAATGCCAATGCCCCATCTGGATCGACTGGACCACAGCGTCAGGCGAGCGTATTCGTAAGCCGCTTGGGCTGCGCGATTGGCAGGCGGCTCAACGCCGAGCCAGGGACATGGAAGCCGACGGGCTGACGGCGATCGCGTCCCCCAAAACTCTCAAAGAGGCAACGGATGATTTTCTAAAAGACGCCGAATCCCGAAACCTGAAAGAGGCGACAACCAGGAAGTATCGATGGCTATTTAACAGTCTCGAATCATTCTGCAAAGAGCAGGGCTTGGTTTTCTTGAATCAACTGCACGAGGAACAGATCAGGAGCTTCCGCAACGGTTGGACGTTGGCGCCGCGGACGGCGGGGAAACACCTGGAACGGCTAAAGTCCTTCTTTAGGTTCTGCCAGGACAACAAATACCTAAAAGAGAGTCCCGCCGCAAAACTGAAACCACCAAAGGTCAACGATGCCCCAGTGGTACCGTTCACCGAAGATCAGGTGAAAAAGATTCTGGCCGCTTGTGACGAATACGCTGGCAATGGCAAACGACTCAAGGCACTGACCGAGCTGATGCTAGCGACCGGACTTCGCATTGGTGATGCTTGCACGATTTCACGCGACAAGGTCATCTCCAGCAAGGAAGGCTACAGCATAGAACTGTACACAGCCAAGACCGGCGAGAAGGTCTATTGCCCGATTCAGGATCAGGTAGGCCAGGACGTAGAGTCGATCCCCGGCACCCACCCCTTCTGGACCGGCGAAAGCAATGCTGAGGACTGTGCCGCAACGTGGCGGAAGGCCTACGTGAAGCTATTCAAGCAGGCCGGCGTCGAGGGTCACTGTCACCAGTTTCGGCATACCTATGCGACCCGGCTCCTCCAGGCGGGGGTTCCACTAGATACGGTCAGCATCATGCTGGCTCACTCGTCTGTGAAAATAACCCAGAAGCACTACGCCGCATGGACAAAAGAGCGTCGAGAGAAGATTGAAGCAGCTATACGGAAGACGTGGGATACGAATGCTACCCGGGCAAAAGCTCCTAAGTCCGGCACACCTACGGCACACCAACTTCGAGACCGTAGAAAAACCGCATAAATAAAGGGGATTTGTTGGAGGCGCGGGTGGGAATCGAACCCACGCATAAAGGTTTTGCAGACCTCTCCCTTACCACTTGGGTACCGCGCCTCAACCTTCCTAGTATAACGGACTGGCGCGACGTGTGTCAGCGCAGCTAAGGTTCCTTTTATAGCATTCGCACCGGATTGGTCAATCCTCGCAGAACTCCGGGGCGGAACTTGGCGTTATGCTGCTTCACTTTTTTGCTGGCTCTTCGATTTGCGCTTCGCGCAGAAAACGGGCCGACTCTTCGGGCGGCGTGGGATTGATGTAGAAGCCCGTGCCCCATTCGAAGCCCGCTACCTTGGTCAACTTCGGAATGATCTCTATGTGCCAGTGATAGTGATCGTTAATTTCTTCTCCGATAGGGGAAGTGTGAATCATGAAATTGAAGGCGGGGCGATCCAGCACCGCATCCATGCGCATCAGCGTGTCCTTCAGCATTTGCGCGAGGCTCGAATACATAGTGCTCTGATTATTTTCATACGCAGAGCCGTGCACTTTCGGCAACAACCACATTTCGAAGGGGAATCTTGGGGCATAAGGCGCCAGAGTGATGAAATGGTCGTTTTCGCCGATCATTCGTTCGCCGGTGTCGCGCTCCTGGCGAATGATGTCGCAGAAAATGCAGCGTTCCTTCTCGTCGTAATAGTGCCAGCAATTGTCCACTTCCTCTCGCACACGCCGCGGGACGATGGGAAGCGCAATCAACTGTGAATGCGGATGCTCAATCGAAGCGCCCGCGGCTTCGCCATGATTTTTGAAGATCAGCACGTAGCGGAAGCGCTTGTCATTCTTCAGGTCCAGCATGCGATCGCGGTAGGCCCACAACACGTCCTCTACCGATTTCTGCGGCAACTGCGCGAGCGTGGTCTGGTGCTGCGGCGTCTCGATGATCACTTCGTGAGCGCCGATGCCGTTCATCTTGTCGAATAGGCCTTCGCCTTCGCGGTCCAGTTCGCCTTCGATGCCGAGCGCGGGAAAACGATTTGGCACTACACGGATACTCCAGCCGGCCGAATTGGCACCGGTGCCATTCCGACCATAGGCGAGAATTTCCGGCGGGGTCTTTCCTTCATTCCCGGGACAGAAGGGACAATTTCGCGGTGGTCCAGGAAAAACGCTTTCTCGGAGGAAATCCATGGGCCGCTTTCCACGATCCGTGGAAATAATCACCCAGCGACCTGTGATTGGATCTTTACGCAATTCCGGCAAGGATAACCCCCAGGGATGCCGCTTCCACTCCGTTCTCTGTGCGCGGCCTCGGCTGAGTTTTATTGTACTCTTCCGCGCCCTCAATGGAAGAATGCGATTCGCTTCATTGGAAATGCGGTGGAAATTGCGGGCTGAGAGCGGCTTTGTGCAGGCGGACAACGGGCGGCTGGCCGGGTGTATTGTCGATCGCGACGACATCGAAACGAAGCGGGCAACCCTGGATGTGCTGCTCGCGAAGAAAATAGTGCGCAGTGCGGAGAAGGACTCCGTGCTTCTCTTTGCCGATGCTCAGCTCCGGCTGCGCAGGCTGGTTTATGAGCGCTCGCCGCGTGCGAACCTCCACAACGGCAAGAGTGTCGCCGTCGAAGCCGATGAGGTCCAGTTCGCTTTTTGCGCGCAAAGGTATGTAGTTTCGAGCGATAAAGAGGTAGCCCAGGCGCCGCAGGTACCAATAGGCGTACACTTCACCCCGCGCGCCCAATTGGTTTGCGTCTAATTTCTTTGGCGGGGTCGTAGCCACGGTGGAGTTGCCGAGTCCTTTCCGGGTGCGCCACTGCACCCCGGCGAAGCCGGCGCGTGATATACATTGATGCAGTATATTACTTTATATGGAACCATAGCATAAAAGGACAGACTGGCGGTGGGGTTTCGAGAGCGGCCCGCTTCAGAAGGCGGCCGCTACAATCCCAAGAGAGGACTGTAGCAAGCCGCCTATTAAAGTTCGGAGCTAAATTGTCTTTTCCGCTTCGCGGATCGATTCTTCCAGGATGCGAATCGCGAAGTCGGCTTGCTCTTCGTCAACGACGAGCGGCGGCGAGATGCGGATCGAGTTTTCGCCAGAGTCGAGGGTCAGCAAGCCTTTGTGGAATGCGCCGATGACGACTTTGTCGCGCAGGTCCTTGGCTCTTTCTTTTGTCTGTTGATCGCGAACAATTTCTACTCCGATCATCAACCCTTTGCCACGGACATCGCCCACGATTTTGAAGCGCTTTGGCCAATCGCCGATTTTGCCCAGAATGTAGTCGCCTACTTTTTTCGCATTGGCCATCAGTCCGCCTTCGATGAGGTCCAGTGTGGCCATCGCCGCCGCAACGCAAACAGGATTTCCGCCGTAAGTGGTGCCATGAGAGCCGGGCTTCCACTGCATTACGCTTTCTTTGGCGATGAACGCACCGATGGGCATGCCGCTGGCAATTCCCTTTGCGGTCAGCACGATGTCCGGAGTGATTCCGGCGTGGTCGTAGGCCCACATCTTTCCAGTCCGGCCCATGCCAGCTTGCACTTCGTCCAGAATCAACATGATCCCGTGCTTGTTGCAGATTCGCTGCAGTTCCTGCAGGAATGACAGCGGAGCAGGAATGAAACCACCTTCGCCCTGGATCGGCTCCACGATTATCGCGGCGACTTCTTCCGGAGCAAAGAGGCGCTTGAAGATTTGCTGCTCCAGCAGGTCAATGATTTCGCTACCGCACCCTTCGTTGCCATGACCGAGCGCGCAACGATAGGCGTACGGATATGGAATGTGTTCGACGCCACCGAGTAGAGTTCCGAAATGTTTGCGCTGCGTATTTTTCGAAGCGGTGAGCGAGAGCGAACCCATCGTGCGGCCGTGGAAACAGCCATAAAACGCAATCAATTTGTCGCGCTTAGTGGCATAGCGGGCCAGCTTGATCGCGCCTTCCACCGCTTCGGTGCCGGAGTTGCCGAAGAACACTTTCCATTGATGCGATTTCGGCATGGTTGCCACCAGCCGCTCCGCCAATTCCGGCATGTGGCGGTGGTAAAAATCCGTTCCGGCAATATGAATGAGTTCCGCTGCTTGCTTTTGGATCGCGGCCACGACTTTCGGATGGCAATGTCCTGTGGAGCACACGGCTATGCCAGCACAGAAATCGAGGAATGCATTTCCATCGGGGTCTTCGACGATGGCGCCGCTGGCTCGTTCCGCTACCAACGGATATATGCGCGAGAGCGACGGCGAAATGTATTTCGCATCGTACTCGATCACCTGCTCGGCCTTCGGGCCCGGCAGCGCAGTCTTGATTTGGGGCAGTCTTGCTTCTGTGGCGGTGGTCATGATTCCTCCAGAATCCTTGCGTTCGCTAGCGTTGATAGGAACTACGGTGAGGGGAGAGCTGAAACGACCCGCTGAATAACATTAACCTGCTGTAGCTGTGATAGTTAAGCTGCGCTGTAAAGACTCGGTCGGAGGCTGCACGGTCGAAACTTCCGCGGGGCGGGGGAGCCTACCGCGAGTCGATCCTGCTTTAGAAACGTGAAGTGTTTCATTTGCGCTTCCAACGAACGCCGCCGTCTTTCGTATCTTCCAAAAGTATACCACGATCCGAGAGCTGTTTTCGTATGCGATCTGAAGCAGCGAAGTCGCGCCGCTGGCGAGCAGACTGGCGCTCGGCGACCAGTTTTTCGATTTCCGGATCGTCGGCGGTGTCCGCGCCGGTGTCGTAACCGAGCGCCTTCAGCTTTTCGGCGTCATTGTCTTCAACCACCGCGAACACCTTGTCAAATGTGGCCAGGAATTCCTGGGCGGCTTTCACTTCGCCGTGGCAAAATTCGCCTTTGTCCATGGCGATGTTCGCTTCGCGCACAAAATCGAACATCGCAGCCAGAGCCTGGGCGGTATTCAAATCGTCGGATAAGCCTGCGTCGAAATCGCAGGCGGCTTTGGCGATGCGGTCGGCCATTGCTTTTTGTTTTCCCGCGGGAAACTTCTCGTTCTTTAATCGCGAGGAGAAATTACGCAGACGCTCGACGGAGCTGGTCGCCTGCTGCAGTCCGTCGAAGGTGAAATTCAGTTGACGTCGATAGGGAACGCTTGCGAGCGCAAAGCGCAGCGCCGAAGGCTTGTATCCTTTGCCGAACAGGTCGCGCAAGGTAAAGAAATTGCCAGCGGATTTGGACATCTTCTCGCCTTCGACGAGTAGATGCTCCGCGTGCAGCCAGTAACGGACAAACGGCTTGCCGGTGGCAGCTTCGCTCTGCGCAATTTCGTTTTCGTGATGCGGAAAAGCCAGGTCGATTCCGCCGGTGTGGATGTCGATGGTTTCTCCCAGAAACTTCATGGCCATTGCGGAACATTCGATGTGCCAGCCCGGGCGTCCCGGACCGATCGCGGTTTCCCAGAAATGCTCGCCGGGCTTCGGCGCTTTCCACAACGCAAAATCGCGCGCACTCTCTTTTTCGTAGCGATCGTTGTCCACGCGCGCGCCTGCCTGGATTCCACTGAGGTCAATCTTCGATAATTTTCCATAGTCCTTGAATTTCGCGATCCGGTAATAGATCGAACCTTCGGAATCGTACGTATAGGTCTTCTTTTGCAGCTTCTGGATCAGTTGCACCATTGAATCGATATTTTCCGTGGCACGGATCCAATGTTCCGGAGACTCGACGCTCAATGCCTCGCAATCGGCGAAGAACGCCTGAATATATTTTTCGGTGTATTCACGAATGCCGACTTTGGCCGCGGCTGCGTTCGCGATGATGCGGTCGTCCACATCGGTCAGATTCATTACATGCGTCAACTTGAAGCCGCGGAGCTTCAGGAAGCGGCGCAAGATATCTTGAAAGATAAATGTCCGGAAATTTCCGACATGCGCGAAGTCGTACACCGTTGGGCCGCAGGTGTACATGTGCACCCCGCCCGGCTTCAATGGTACAAACGGTTCAGTTTTTCCCGAGAGCGTATTGTGGACCTGGATTTCTTGCATGGATCTTATGCTGTGCCTTTCGACTCGCCAGCAAATGTTTGATTGTATATGACGCTTTGCACGCGCCGCAATGACGGGGCGGCGCTGAATAACGCGCCAGCTGGCATAAAATCCGGCGCTACCGAATTAGCGCTTTTTGCCGCCAAGGAGAGAGCCGAGGACCCCTCGGATAATTTGCCGTCCGAGCGAGCTGCCCATCGCGCGTGCAGCGCTTTTCGCCATGGCATCGGCCAGGTTGTCTCCACGGCGGCCGTGGCCGCTCATGCCGGGAATCCTTTCATACCAAGTCGGAGATGCCGGCGCCTGGCCAGGTCCAGTCGTTGTAGCGGGCAGAGATTGACTGGCCCGCGCGCGAAGCACTTCGAAGGCAGATTCCCGGTCCACGGCGTTTTCATATACCCCCGCGACCACAGAATTCTTGATCAATGCTTGTCGCTGCTCCGGCGTGATCGGACCGATCTGACTGTGCGGAGGGCACACCAAAGCACGCTCCACCATCTCCGGCGTTCCGTTTGCATCGAGGAAAGACACCAGCGATTCGCCGACAGCAAGTTCGGTGATGGCTTTGACCACGTCCAGCTTTGGATTCGTTCGAAAGGTCTCCGCAGCAGCCTTGACCGCCTTTTGATCCTGCGGGGTGAATGCGCGGAGGGCGTGCTGCGCGCGATTCCCGAGTTGCCCCAGCACGGTCTGTGGGATGTCCAGCGGATTCTGTGTGACAAAGTACACGCCCACTCCCTTGGAGCGGATCAGACGCACGACCTGTACGACTTTGTCCTCAATAATTTTGGGCAAATCGTTGAACAAGAGATGTGCTTCGTCAAAGAAGAAAACCAGTTTGGGTTTTTCGGGATCACCCACCTCCGGCAATTGTTCGAAGAGCGAGGTGAGGAGCCACAACAGAAATGTGGCGTAGAGTTTCGGGGACTGATTTAGCTTGTTGGCTGCGAGGATGTTGACCACGCCGTGGCCCTGCGCATCGGTCTGGATCAAATCATCCAGGTTCAACGCAGGTTCGCCGAAAAACCTTTCTCCTCCCTGCTGCTGAATGGTTAGCAACCCGCGTTGAATCGCACCGATGCTCGCCGCGGAAATATTTCCGTACTGAGTCTGAAACTCCTTGGCGTGGTCGCCGACGTACTGCAGCATGGCCTGCAGGTCTTTCAGGTCCAGCAAGAGCAATTGATTGTCGTCGGCGATTTTGAAGACCAGCGTGAGCACGCCTTCTTGCGTGTCGTTCAAGTTCAGCAGCCGCCCGAGAAGAAGCGGGCCCATTTCGGAAATCGTGGCGCGCACCGGGTGGCCCTGTTCGCCGAACACGTCCCAGCAAGTCACCGGGCATCCGGAGAACGAAAAATCCGTGAGCTTCAATTTTTTCACGCGCTCAGCGATTTTCGGATTGTCCGTTCCCGGCTGGCTGATGCCCGAAAGATCGCCTTTGACATCGGCTGCGAATACCGGCACACCGATGCGGCTGAAGGCCTCCGCCATCACCTGCAGAGTTACGGTTTTTCCCGTGCCCGTTGCTTCAGCGACTAATCCATGTCGGTTCGCCATTTGGGGCAACAAGTAAAGCGGGGATGTGCCTTGCGCAATGAGAAGCGGTTCCACCATCATCTAAACTCTCCGGATCCGTCGGATGATGCCAGTGAAGGCGACGCACCGGTGCGAATGATTCTACTCGTGTTTGCGCCTGTCCAGTAGTCGGGGCGGCGTATAAGACGCACAGGCTGAAGCCTGTGCGACTCACAAGGCGAATTTTGGAGACAATGGAACAGCGGAGGTAACTCAGCGTGGCACAGGGATCGCGATGGAATGCGGGCCTCTACGATGACAAACATTCCTTCGTTTGGAAAATGGCGGCTGGGCTTTTGGAGCTGCTCGAATCCAAAGCGGGTGAACGCATCCTGGACCTTGGCTGCGGGACCGGACATCTGACGGAGCAAATTGCTGCGAGCGGGGCCGAGGTTGTGGGAGTCGACCGCTCCTCCGACATGATTCGACAGGCAAAGGAAGAGTATCCGGCGTTGCAGTTTGAGGTGATGGATGCCCGCGAGATTGCCTTCGCGGAGCTGTTTGACGCGGTGTTTTCGAACGCGACACTTCATTGGATCAAGGAACCGGAAAAGGTCATTGCACGGATCGCGGCTGTGCTTCGGCCGCGTGGAAGATTTGTCGCCGAGTTTGGCGGCAAGGGCAATGTGGGAGCGCTCATGACCGCCGTAGAACAGGCGTGGCGCAAGGTTGGCATTTCGGGCCCCACGCCGGACCCGTGGTATTACCCGAGCATTGCCGAATACGCTGGACTGCTCGAGAAACACCGGCTGGAAGTCACGTATGCTATTCTTTTCGATCGGCCGACCCCGCTCGAGGACGGCGAACGCGGGCTGCGCAACTGGCTAAACATGTTCGGCGGCTCGTTCCTCGGTCAGCTATCTGCCGACCAGCGTGAGGCCACTGTGGCAGCAATTGAGCAGGAAGCACGATCGGCACTCTGGCGCGACAGCCAGTGGGTTATGGACTACCGCCGCCTGCGGATCATCGCTAAGAAATTGGGCTAAGAAACCTGCGCCTTCTGCCTTATTGTGGCATGTGGAAAATGGCCACAATGCCTTGCGCAGGGCTTTACACGCTGGCGTGTGCGTGCTACGCTTTTTTTCCGTACCGCCATCTTAGCGCCAGGCGGCTGGGCCTCTGACTGAGAACCTGCCAAACGTGTGTGGTTTCTGTCTATTACGGACAGAAACGTCGCGTGAAACAACCTCCCCTCGAGGAAAGAAAAGTCGTCTCTCTTCGCGCGGTAAAACCCTGGGCGGTTTACCGCCTAACACAGGCGTAGCATGTGTGGTAGTGCTCCGCGAAGTGGAAGTTCACGACCAAAGGGGAAACCTTGCTTAAGCTCCGAAAAGTGGAGATCGTTGGGTTTAAGTCGTTCTGCGAACGCACCGTAGTCACCTTTAGCGGCAATGGCACCACCTGCATCGTGGGCCCCAATGGCTGCGGAAAGTCGAATGTCGTTGACGGCATTAGCTGGGTACTCGGCGAACAGAGCCATAAGTCGCTCCGCGCAGAGCGCATGGCCGATTGCATTTTCAATGGCACCGCCAAGCGGCCACCCATGGGCCTGGCCGAGGTCACCATAACTATGGAGGACCCGGAGCTCGCGGAAGCCGCGCGATTCGTCATCGAAGGGGCAACCGCACCGGAAAGCGCCCAAACTTCCACAGCAACTCCTGCGATCACCGATGCTCCGGCTGCAGAAACCGCTTCCGAGTCGGCTACCCCGGCAGAAACTGCCGAAACTCCGGCAGCAGACCAGGCTGAAGCCGCCGAGCAGGTCGCGGAGCCGGCCGAATCCAGCTTCATTGCGAAGAAACGCAAGAAGGCCGAAAAGCCGACGGTCGTGCCCAAGCCCGGCGAAGTGGTGGTGAGCCGCCGACTATATCGCAGCGGGCAGAGCGAATATCTCATCAATGGTCGGGTCGCGCGGCTACGCGACATTCAGGAAATGTTCATGGGCGTCGGCCTCGGCCCCGATTCCTACGCTATCATCGAGCAGGGACGCATCGGGCAGATCCTTGCCACAAAACCGATGGAGCGCCGCGCCATTATTGAGGAAGCGGCCGGCGTTACCAAATTCAAAACGAAGAAGCGCCTCAGCGAAGCCAAGCTCGAATCTTCCAAGGTAAATCTGTCGCGCGTAAACGACATTGTCGTGGAAGTCGAGAAGCAGCTCGGCTCTCTCAAACGGCAAGCAGCCAAGGCGCGCCGCTACTCCGAAATTCGCGACCAGATGCGCGGCATCGTCCGCCAGATGCTGGCCGGGAAGGCTCGCGAACTGGATGGCGAAGCGGAGCGCGTTGGACTGCGTTTGAACGAATTGACCACCGCGGAAACGCTGCATGCACAGGCAATCCACGAACAGGAAGCGGATCAGGACCGGCTGAGCCAGCGCATCTATTCCTTGGACGCGGAATTGCGGCAGAACCAGAATCTTTTGAATCAGACCGCACTGGAAGTCGACCGCTGCGAGAATCGCATCACGTTTAATCGCACGCGAAGCGCGGAACTTGCAGGACGAAACGAGCAACTCGCCAGCGAACGCCAAACGGTCACCGCGCAGCATCTCGATTGGCAATTCCGAAACGGCGCTCAGCAGCAGGCGGTGGATGCCGCGCGCACGGAATCCGTGGCGGTAAACGTTCGCGTGGAAGAACTTGCAGGTCGCGCCGCAACCCGCGCTTCGCAAATTGCCGAATCTGAACACCGGATGGAAGCTTTGCGCCGCGCGGCTTCGGAGGCGAGCGAAAGCGTCCTGCGGCTCCACGGCGAACAGAAGCAGGCGGAAGAAGCGCTGGTTCACCAGAACGAGTCGCTGCAAAAACTCCAAGCACGTGAAGCGGAGGCGCTCGAAACCTCGATTCGCGTTCGCGATGATGCGGACAACGCGGCACAAAATTTGCAGGTGGCCATGGCGGATTTGGACCAGCTACAGAGCCAGGGTCTGCAGCTTCAGGCTCGCCTCTCAGAGTTGCGCCGGAAGCGTGAACTGACTTCCAAAGAAGCTGATTTCCTGCGCGATTCACTCTCGGGCATTCGCGCACGCCATTCGACGCTCACGCGTATCCTGAACGACCGCTCTTACACCGGCGAAGCGGTCCAGAAACTGTTCGCCGCAAACGAACGGCATGGCGGCCAGGATTTTCGGGCCGTCGGAGTGCTGGCCGATTATGCCGAGGTTCAGGAGGAGCACGAGGCTGCGATTGAGCAGTATCTTCGCGACGAGTTGGAGTACGTGGTGGTCGAGACTTACGACCACGCCCGCGCCGGAGTCAGCATGCTTCGCGAGGAAGTGGGCGGGCGCGCCACATTCTTCGTCGATTCCCTCCGCAACTTGAAGCTCGACGAGTACGAGCCAATCATTCATTTCCGTGCCGAAGACGGCGTGATCTCAAGGCTCGATAAGCTTGTGGAATTTCGCGATCCCCTTGGTCCGGCAGCAAAGCAGTTCCTTCCCCGGCTCCGCAATGGTTACTTGACGGAAACAACCTCCGCCGAGAAACTGGCTCGCGAATATCCACAGTACGCTTTCATCACTCCGGAAGGCACGTGCTATCAGGGACGCATGGTCACCGGCGGCCGTCCCGACGAAGCGGGTCCGCTCGGCATGAAGCGCGAACTGCGCGCCGTCAGCGCGGAACTGATGCATTTAGAAGAGCGGTGCAATAGCGTTCAGGTCGAGTTAGAAGCAATTACGGCGCACCTGCAGGCCAGCGAGAAGGCGCAGGAAGAATTGACGGTGAAGCAGCGTGAATCCGAACGCACGCAGTTCGCCGCCAAGCATCGGCACGAACAAACGCAAAGCGACCTTGCACGCCTAGGGCTAGATCTGACCGTCGTTCAGAACGAATTGAGGCGAGTGCGCAAAGAAATTGATGCAGTTCAGCAACGCGCGCTGCTTGCGCAGATGCAGCATCAACTTGCCGCATCGAATCGTGCCGAGGCTGAGGCGGAAACTCTACGGCTCATAGAGGAAGTTGCGCAACTTCGCACCGCAGTACAGTCCGAACGGGACGAACTGGCCACCGCCAAAGCCGAGCTTGCCACCATGAATGAGCGCCTTGCGTCGGCGGAAGCGATTGCTCGCCGACTACAGGAAGAGCATGCCGAGCTTGAAAGACGCGAAGGTACCCTGCGGCAGCAGGAAGATTCGATCAGCGAAGAAACCGCGGCCATGGCACGCCAGTCGGAGGAACTAACGGTTCAGCTTGAAGCTTTGCGAGTCGAAAAGGCACGTCTAGCCGAACTGCAAAAGCAGCTTGAGCAGGAATGGGATGACGCTCGGACTCGCGTGACACAACTCGAGGATCACTTGCGCATGGCGCGGCAGTCGTTGCAGGAAATGCGCGAAGAGCGCGGTAAATTTGAAATTGAAAAGGCCCGGAACGATTCCGACCGGCAGCACCTGCGCGAAACCTGCCTGACGGAAGTAAACGCGCAGCCCGAGGACCTCATCGCTTCCGAAACGGCGTTCATGACCGGCGAAGAACTCGCCACGGCCGAGGCCAGCTACCGCGAGATGAAGCAGCGCATCGAAAACATGGGCGCGGTCAACATGATGGCTCTTGAGGAATACAACGAGTGCGAACAGCGCTTTACTTTCCTCACTCGCGAGCGCGACGATCTTTTGCAATCCATTGCCGATACACAGCAAGCCATCAAGGAACTCGACCAAATTACCAGAGACAAGTTTGAGCAGGCTTTCGCTTCGATCAACTCGCATTTCACGACGGCCTTTCACACGATTTTTGGCGGAGGCACGGCGGAAATGCGTTTGACCGAGCCGGACAGCTCAGGAGACGCCGGCATCGACATCGTCGCTTCGCCTCCGGGCAAGCGCTTGCAGAATGTGCTGCTGCTCTCCGGTGGCGAAAAGGCGATGACTGCGCTGGCATTGCTGATCGCCATCTTCCGTTATCAGCCCAGCCCCTTCTGCATCCTGGACGAAGTCGACGCGCCCCTCGACGAAGCGAACGTCGGCCGTTTCACGCGTTTGATCGGCGACATGAGCACGCAGACCCAGTTCATTGTCGTTACTCACAACCGCAAAACCATGGAAACCGGCAGCGTCCTTTACGGCGTCACCATGCAGGAGCCCGGCGTTTCCAAGATTGTTAGTGTTCGTTGGGAAGGCGACCAAGCGCCCGCGACCAAACAGCGCACGGCTGCGGCCTGATTTTTCTTTTCGCTGGCCCGCGGCGAAAGTCGCTATTTTTTCAAATCAGAAATCGAAATACCGGCAATAAGAATTTTCAGAGTCGTCTAGTCCGCGAGTTACATTGACTTCGCCACGCGGTGCGCTAGAATGCTGAGCGCTTCTCTCAGGGGCAAGCGCTCGTGACCACAAGTTCGGCAGCGAAAGTCATCCGCGAAACCCATTTTGCGGGCATCGAACCTTGGGCTCGTGGGAAAGTTCGTGATCTCTACGACTTGGGCGACCGGTTGCTCATCGTTGCGACCGATCGTCTCTCCGCGTTCGATGTTGTCATGCCCACGCCGATTCCGGATAAGGGCCGCGTGCTCACGCAGCTGTCGCTTTTCTGGTTCGAATTGCTCATCGACATCATCCCGAATCATGTATTGAGCGCGAAACACTTCCCCGCTCCATTCGATCGCTATGCCGACGATCTTGCCTGCCGCTCCATGGTCGTTCGCAAGACAAACCCCCTGCCGATTGAATGCGTCGCACGCGGTTATTTGTCCGGCTCCGGCTGGAAAGAATACGTCGCGACTGGAAAAGTGTGCGGGATTGCGCTGCCTTCCGGGCTGCAAGAATCCGATAAACTGCCAGAGCCGATTTTTACTCCGGCCACGAAAGCGACGAGCGGCCATGACGAAAATATTTCGTTCGATCATGCCGTGGAAATTGTCGGTCGCCCTGTTGCCGAAAAAGTCCGCGAAGTAACGCTGGCGATTTACTCCCGTGCCACCGCTTACGCGGAGCCTCGCGGCATTCTTCTGGCCGACACTAAATTTGAATTTGGTCTGCTGAATAGCGAGTTGATCTGGATCGACGAAGCGCTCACCCCAGATTCGTCGCGCTTTTGGCCCGCCGCGCAGTACAAACCCGGCGGCCCACAGCCTTCATTCGACAAACAGTTTGTTCGCGATTACCTCGAACACATCAAGTGGCCCAAGACTCCACCTGGGCCCGAATTGCCACCGGATGTGGTCGCCGGCACTCGCGCCAAATATCGCGAAGCTTACCGCCTTCTGGTCGGCCGCGATTTGGATTAACCGTCAGTCCAGTTCGTTCAGTTCCATTCCGTAGCGGAGAGTGCCGACGTGAGAGATCAACTGGAAGGCCTGGTATCACAGATGGTGGAGCGCGGAATTTTATTCGATGAGGCCGTCTGCGAATTCGAAAAGCGTTTCATCAAGCGCATGCTGGACCGCACGAATGGAAACCAATCCCGCGCCGCGGAGCTGCTGGGCATTCACCGCAACACGCTGAGCCGTAAAGTGGTGCAGTACAAGCTGGACCATCGCCGTGGGCGCGCGCGCTGATGCTTTTGCTCCGCAAACAAAAGCGGCCCTGGAAAACCGGGCCGCTTGTACCGCGTGAGTTCGTTTGGTTCTACTTGGACGGCTTCTTGGTAGCCGGTTTCTTGGCGGGCTTCTTGTCGGCCTTGGGCAGATCTTCTTCGTTCACCTTAGCCTTGTCCCAGTGCAGCATGAAATTTGGATCTGGATCGTAGGATTCCAGACTGCCGGTGAAGCGCACCGCGTTGCCCTTTTCGAGCTTGGCCGCGTCCGGCTGATCCGCGGTCTTGATAGTCACTTCCATGTTCGGCGTGGTCGCTGCATCAAATTCCGCGTCGCTAGTCACAAAAGCGTTCTTCAGGACAACTGCATCGCTGCCGGCGGTGACCTCGATGATCTTGCCAGGCACATCTGGGAATTCGAGGCCGCAGGCTGCCGTCCAGGTCAGTTTCGCTTTGTCCCCTCCGGCTTTCAGGTCAGTCACCACGGAAGCGATGGTCATATCTTTGCGCGCGGCATCCAAATCGGCGGCGCTGTAGAGTTTGTAGCTCGCCGGACGTTCCGGAGATGTCGCGGCAAGCTGCAGCAGTTCGTTCAGTTCGGCTTGCGCCAGCGCGTCACAGACGGTGCCGCCTTGATAGGAGGCAATCACCTTCGGCAAGTACGCCTTGACGGATTTCGATTGCTGCTCGGTTGCGCCCTTCGAGGTCGCCGCTCGCGCAAACGCCCAGATCGCGTCCAATTGTTGCGGTGGCGTGAGCGCCAAGTCGGCGCGCCCGATATTGAAATTCGAAATGAAATCGTCGGGGTTGGTGGTCAGGATGGTCTTGTACATCGCGACCGCGTTCGGGTAATCCTTGGCCGCGAAGGCCGCGTTCGCCGCGGTGCCGTTGAAACTAAGAATTGCTTTTTTCTTATCTTCATCGAACTTCGCCTGGTCGTATCCTTCTGGCTTCGGCAACGCTTCAACCGACTTCGCACCGTCTAGTGCCGCTTGGTAAGCTGCCTTCGAGGTTGCAACATCTGGATTTTGCATATTGTTATATGCGAACGCGCGCGCGGAGTAGGCCTGATAGCGCTCCGTAGCCGAAGCCTTGTCGCCAAGCGCCAATTCCTTGTCGGCGTACTCGATCACTTTCGGATAGTTCTTCTGGGCGGCGTAGTTCTGGTAATAGAGAGGGTAGACGTAGTTCAAGAGACTTGAATTCGGGTACTTCGCGACAAAATCGTCAAGCGCTTTCAGTTGCGCCGCCGGATTCTTTTCGTTGGCTGCTGCAGTATAGGCGTTGTACTCCGCCATGGTGTACTTTTGCTGACCCGCGGCGCCCGCACCGGCATCCTGTGCCGCCGCCGGTATCAGGTTCAGGCAAAGCAGACAAAGCGCCGCAAAGACCGCCAGGCTCGCCATCCGTCGTGTTGCATTCATTCCGTTATCTCCTCGCTCCACCGCTCGTCTTTAGCATAACGCAATCTGGCAGCTACCGGAGGCGCTGACCAGTCTTACGGCTCGTCCCAGCAAAGAAAAATGATTCTCTCGGAAACCTACGAATTATAGGGGCTGCCCCCGCCTGTTCGCAAGTCACAGCTAAACTGCTTACGTACTCGGAGAGTACAGTTTTACCAACGACTTCTGAGAAATCCACTTAACTCTGCGCAGCTAGGAGGCATCCAAAGCCGGGCAGTATCCCTAGGAGTATCATGAGTTTCGCATATTCTTTGTGACTTCGGTGAGGAAGAAAATCTATGGCAAATATAAGCAATGCAAATACTGCAGCTCAAATCGAAAAACCGGGTGCTCACATTGAAAAGCCCCTATTCGGCCACGTTGCCCTAGTCACTGGCGGCAGCCGCGGAATTGGTAAAGCAATTGCCATAAAACTTGCGCAACTCGGCTCGGCGGTGAGCATCTGCGGACGCGATAGGGAAGCGCTGGAATCGGTGGCCGGCGAACTAAAACAATTCTCTTCGAGGGTTCTGAAGTTTCAGGCAGACGTCACAAAAGCAGCCGAGATTTCCGCGCTCGTGCAAGCGACGGAAGAGAAACTTGGGCCGATTACCGTGCTCATCAATAATGCGGGAATCGGGAATCCCGGATTTGGTCCGATTCAGGAAAAAAGTGAATCGGACTGGGACGCCGTCCTCGACACCAATCTCAAGAGCGTGTTTCTGGTCTCGCGAGCCGTTGCGCCGCTGATGATTCATCGGCGCAACGGAGACATCATCAATATCAGCTCACTCGCGGGTAAAAACACTTTCATCGGTGGTGGGCTCTATTGCACCTCGAAATGGGGGCTGCAAGGATTGAGCGGCTGCATGGCGGAAGACTTGCGCGTTCACGGCATCCGCGTCAGTGTGATCTGTCCCGGCAGCGTTGCCACGGAGTTCTCCGGACGCGGATCGAAGGACCCGACGATAGTGTTGAGGGCGGACGACGTGGCGCACGCGGTGGCGATGGTGATTCTACAAGGATCGCAAAGCTTCATCAGCGAAGTACACCTGCGGCCGGTTGCGAAGCCGTAATGCGGAGCAGTCGCGGCCGCGGAAATACTTTCCTCTTGACAATAGTCGTTATAACAGCTATCATGCTGCCATGAGTTCGCGAGCAGATGCTTCCTGTCCCACGACGCACCTGGAGGACCGTTTGTTTGTCGCCATCCTGAAGACGGCTGATTCCCTGTCGCAAGAGGCCGAACGGCTTATCAAAACCGGGGGCCTTACCCCTGCTCAATACAATGTGCTTCGCATTCTGCGAGGCGCGGAACCGGATGGGCTCCTTTGCCGCGGCATCAGCGAGCGCATGATTTCGCGCGATCCGGATATCACGCGGCTGCTTGACCGCATGGAAGCTCACCAGCTGATTACCCGCGAACGTCAGAAAGAGGACCGCAGGGTTATCAAAACCCGTATCACACCGGACGGCCTGAAGTTATTGAAGAAACTGGACCTGCCGGTACATGAACTACACAAAGATCAGTTTCGCCACATGCCGGCTGCCCGCTTGAAGCAGTTGACGGAATTGCTGATGGAAGTGGAACAGCGTGAACCCGTCGAGAGTGCTCAGGCATCCAAAACGATCTCGAAGGCAAAAAAGGAGAACCAGGCATGAAGGGTATTTTCGTCGAGTCGTGGAGGCTATAGCCGGTAGAGATGCTTTGGAGTGTTCCGGCAATTTCACTTCTTTCCGCCGTTCAAACAATGCTTACTAATGACCTAGCGACATTGGGGGATTCACCATGAACAAACCTGCTGCCACCGATCATCCCGTACACGAATTGATCCGCGAGCGCTGGAGCCCGCGCGCTTTCTCGGACAAAGTCGTCCCTGCCGAGGTGCTTCGAAGCCTATTTGAAGCCGCTCGCTGGGCGCCATCCAGTAGCAATGAACAACCTTGGGCCTTCATCGTGGCAACGAAAGAAGATTCGGCCACGCACGGGAAAGTGCTGAGCACACTAGTAGAAGCGAACCAGTCTTGGGCCAAGCACGCTCCCGTTCTGGGCATCGCCGTTTCCGAGCTTGCCTTCGCGCGCACCGGCAAACCCAACCGCAACGCGTTCTACGACACGGGCGCGGCAATGGCGCACCTCACGACAGAGGCAACCGCCCGTGGCCTTTTTGTTCACCAAATGGCAGGATTTGATCCGCAAAAAGCGATCCAGGTTTTTTCCATACCGGCGGGTTGGGAACCCATTGCAGCCTTCGCCATCGGCTATCCGGGCGAAGTCCAATCCCTGCCGGAAACTCTTCGCGAGCGCGAACTCGCCGCGCGCACGCGCAAACCACTCGCCGAATTCGTGATGTCCGGAAATTGGGGCCAGCCTGCCTCGTTCCTGAATGGTCAAGCCTGAAAAAGTGAAAGGTCGCTCGGCATGCCCTCCCTCCTCGAGACCCTTTTCCGCCACGGCTACCTGTTCCTGGTGGTCTGGGTATTTCTGGAGCAAATTGGACTGCCACTTCCCTCTTTACCGATTTTGTTAGCCGCGGGCGCATTGGCGGGAACCGGTCGAATGAATTTCGCGGCGGCGTTGTTCTCGTGCGCCTTTGCCACCGTTCTGGCCGACTTTGTTTGGTACGAATTGGGACGCCGTAAAGGAATCAAAGTTGTCCAGTGGCTGTGCCGCATCTCTCTCGAGCCGGATTCCTGCGTTCGCCGCACCGAGGGACTCTTCGAAAAGCAAGGCGCAAAGACTCTACTCTTTACGAAATTTGTTCCCGGCCTCAACGCGGTTGTTATGCCACTGGCGGGAATCTTTCAGATGCGGCTGCGAAAATTCTTGCTGTATGACGTGCTCGGCACACTCTTCTGGCTTAGCATGTATATCGGACTTGGTTATATTTTCGCCGCCCAGATTGAGTTGATCGCTCGCAATGCAGCTTCGATGGGCAGCTGGCTTGTGTTTTTTCTCTTGCTCGGCCTTATCGGCTACATTCTCTACAAATTCGCGATACGCCAAAAGTTTCTTAGAGATCTGCGCATCGCTCGGATCAGCGTGGACGAGCTCAAGCGGAAAATCGATGCCGGAGAGAATCTTTCGATTGTGGATCTCCGCCACTCGCTCGATTTTGAGGCCGATCCCGAGACCATTCCCGGCGCCATACGCCTCGATTCCAAGGATCTGGCAGAGAAAAACGGGCTACTGCCGCTCGACCGGGAAATCGTTCTTTACTGCACTTGACCGAACGAAGCCACCAGCGCCCGTGTGGCGCTGCTTCTTCGAAGGCGAGGCGTCGCGCATATTCGACCCCTTCAAGGTGGGCTCGAAGCCTGGCGCGAGAAAGGCTATCCAATGGTCACGGTTTCTTCGTTGCAGGCCGAGGAGACGAGTTTGGGAATCGCAGTTCAAGGAGAAGAAAAACGATGAGCATCAAAGTTCAGGTAATTTTTTACAGCATGTACGGTCATGTCCATCGAATGGCTGAAGCGGTTGTCGAAGGCGCAAAACAGGTGACCGGCGCGGAAGTTTCTCTCTACCAGGTTCAGGAACTCATGCCCGATGATGTCTTAGAGAAGTACGGCGCGAAAGCCGCGAAAGCCTCCTTCGCAAAAATTCCCATCGCAAAAGTCGAACAGCTTCCCGAAGCCGACGCTATTATCTTCGGCACCCCTACGCGCTTTGGCAATATGGCTGCCCAGATGCGCAATTTTCTGGACCAAACGGGGCCGTTGTGGATGAAAGGAGCGTTGATCGGTAAAGTTGGAAGTGTGTTCGCTTCCACGGGTACTCAGCATGGCGGTCAGGAAACCACAATCACTAGTTTTCATACCACGCTGCTCCATCACGGCATGGTCATCGTTGGCGTGCCCTACAGCGAATCCGGCTTAACGCACATGGCCGACGTCAGCGGCGGAACCCCGTACGGCGCAACTACGTTGGCCGGTCCCGATGGCTCGCGCCAACCAAGCGAGAACGAACTGAAGGTCGCTCGTTATCAGGGCAAGCATGTGGCGGAGATTGCCGGCAAGATGTCACGCTAGATCGTTTAGTGTGAATCGTTTGTCGAGGAAGATTTTCAGTTGGGATCCTCTGGCGTTCGTGCGATTAGATAGACTGGTTACAGCCGAGGCAGAACGATTCCGCCCTGCGATTGATACTTTCCTTTTTTGTCCTTGTAGCTGACTTCGCAGGCCTCATCGCTTTCAAAGAAGAGCACTTGGCACAAACCTTCATTCGCGTAAATTTTCGCCGGTAGCGGCGTGGTATTGCTGATCTCGAGCGTCACAAAGCCTTCCCATTCCGGCTCGAATGGAGTCACGTTCACGATGATTCCGCACCGGGCGTAAGTCGATTTTCCCAAACAGATCGTCAACACGTTACGCGGGATCCGGAAATATTCGATGGAACGCGCCAGCGCGAAGGAATTCGGCGGAATCAGGCACACGTCACCCTTGTATTCCACCAATGAGCGCGCGTCGAAATGCTTGGGATCCACAATGGTCGTGTTTACGTTCGTGAAAATTTTGAATTCGTCGGCCACGCGGATGTCATAGCCATAGGAAGATACGCCGTAGCTGATCACTCCTTCCCGGACCTGCCGGTCGGTGAACGGTTCAATCATTTTGTGTTCGAGCGCCATGCGGCGAATCCAGTGATCTGGCTTGACGGACATTCACACCCTCCTGTAAAAGTCGCGAAAAACGTGTACTCTCAAAAGGTTCAAGTGTAGATGAGGCTCCACGTCTTGACAACCTAAGCCGCAGCCTCTAGCATCGGGCCACGGATTCCTGGAGGGTGGCGTGATCAAGCTCGACATCGTAAACGCAGTGGTGGCGAAGACGAATATCAGCCGCACGAAGGCGGAGCAGGCCGTCGAGACTGTCTTCGAATCGCTGAAGGGCGCGCTCGGCCGGGGCCAGCGTATCGAGCTCCGCAAGTTCGGCGTTTTCAGCGTCAAGCCACGCAAGACCGGCATCGGCCGGAATCCGCGGACCGGCGAGGAAGTCAGCATACCTCCAGGCAAAGCTGTCCGATTCAAACCCGGCAAAGAACTTCAGGGATTGGAAGACACGACCGCGACAGCCACCAAGTAAATTTTGTGAATTCCCCGGAACCAGAGCAACGCACTCCCGTTTTCGTGCATTCTTCTTCATGGTCCGATCAGCAGGGCGCTCCCACCTTCTATCGGTTAGCACGCCGTCACCCTTCGCTTCGTTCGCTGCTTATTGCCGGTGTCCTGTTTTTCCTTACACTCCTCACGTCGCTCGTAGCAGGCGCTCATTTCGCCGCGGCGTACGAGCGCAATCAGGCCGCGTCGCTCGACGCCTTATTTCAGTTTTTTCCGCTCGCGTATCATCATCCCTCACTGCTTCTTTCCGGATTGCCCTTTGCGTGCACGCTTCTGACCATCCTCCTTGCTCACGAACTCGGACACTATTTTGCGTGCCGTCATCATCACATTCGGGCGACTTATCCGTTCTTTATTCCTGCTCCGACGTTGATCGGCACTTTCGGAGCTTTCATCTTGATTCGCTCTCCGATCCGCTCTTCTCGCGCGCTCTTTGACGTCGGCGCCTCAGGTCCTCTCGTCGGATTTCTTTTCGCTTTGCCGCCGCTAGCCTATGGAGTTCTCCACGCGCGAGTAATTCCGGCGCTCTCTCTTGACCCGAATGCAGATGTCGTTTTTGGAGTGCCGTTGGTTCTCAAGCTGATGACCGCGATCGTCCAGCCGAATGCTCACGCCTCGGACTTGCTTCTTCATCCCGTCGGCCGGGCGGCTTGGGTTGGGCTCTTTGCCACGGCGTTGAATCTGTTGCCTGTCGGCCAGCTCGATGGTGGACACATTGTCCGCTCCGTAAGCCCGCGCGCGCACCGATGGATTTCGCTAGCTCTTCCGCTGGCGCTAGTCCCGCTGGGTATTTTTCTGTGGAGAGGCTGGCTGATCTGGGCGGTTATTCTTTTGGGGTTGCGCTTTTTTCGTATGGCGCCGATTTACGATCCCACTCCTCTTGATCCGAATCGCCGATTCGGCGCGTTTCTTGCGCTGGTTGTATTCACCCTCTGCTTCATGGCTAGCCCCCTCTGGGTACCGACCTGACGCGCGACACCATTTTCCTTCTCTCTTCTAGCGCTGGCTTTGCTCCGAGCGCGTTTCGGTCACAGCAACGTCAACGGATCCATGTCCGTCAACACGGCTGTCTGCGGAATTTCGTTCGCATCGCAGAATAACAATGCGCCGCTTAAGATCCTAGTCAGCAGCGACTTCTTCGGCGACTTCAACAAGAACTGATATCGGTGCTCTTTTTTGAGCCTGGCTAAAGGCGCGGACCCCGGTCCCAGAATCCGCACGCCCTTCTCATCGTGCGGCGCAAAATATTCCGAGAGCCGGCGCGACCAACGGATCGCTTTTTCCAAATTTGTGTCTCTCACAATCACGTTGGCCAGCGAAGTGAACGGCGGATACATCATCATGCGGCGGAAATGCAGCTCGCGCTCATAGAACGACAAGTAGTCCTGTTTCACCGCATCTTGCACGGCATAATGCTCGGGATAGTACGTCTGAATGAGGACGCGCCCAGGCAATTCGCCTCGGCCAGCGCGGCCCGCCACCTGCGTCAGCAACTGAAACGTGCGCTCGGCTGCGCGAAAATCCGGCAGGCTCAACGAGGAATCCGCCGAGATTACGCCCACCAGCGTCACCCGCTGAAAATCGTGGCCCTTCGCCAGCATTTGCGTGCCAACCAGAATGTCAAGCGCGCCACTGGCAAACGCGCCGAGAGTTTCCTGATATTGCCGTTTCGTTCGTGCCGTATCTCGATCAAGTCGCGCGATCCGCGCGCCGGGAAATTCCTTCCTTAGGCGCTCTTCGAGATGTTCGGAGCCTTCGCCGAAGAAATACACATACTTCGACTCGCACTTTGGGCAAACCTTCGGAACCGGCTGGATCGATCCGCAATAGTGACACTCGAGGCGGTTGCGGCTTTTGTGATATGTCATCGAGATGCTGCAATTGACGCACTTCACCGACGCACCGCAACTGCGGCACAGCACCGACCAAGAGTACCCACGGCGGTTGATGAGCACGAGCGCTTGGGTGTGAAACGTGAGGCAGTCGCCGATGCCCGTGTGCAGCGTTTGTGAAATCGGATTGGTTTTGTGTGTTTGCTGAAAGTCCGCACGCAAGTCGACAATTTCGACCGCCGCCAGATTGCGATTTTCCACCCGCGATCCCATTGTTAGTAGTTCGTACTTGCCATTCACCGCGTGGTGATACGTCTCAAGCGAGGGCGTAGCCGATCCGAGGAGCGCCAGCGTATTTTCCAGCTTCGCGCGCATGATAGCCACGTCGCGACCGTGATAGCGTGGCGTTTCCTCTTGCTTGTAGCTTGTTTCCTGCTCTTCATCGACGATCACCAAACCCAAATTTTCGACCGGCGCGAAAATTGCCGACCTTGTACCCACGACGACACGCGCCGCGCCGGTCCTTACACGCCACCATTCTTGTGCCCGCTCCACATCGCTGAGAGCCGAGTGCAACACCGCCACGCCTTCAAATCGCGCGCCGAACCAGGCCCGGCATTGTCTCCCAATCCAAAGGGTTAACGCAATTTCCGGGACCAGAATGATCGCGGTTTTTCCTCGCGCCAGAGTGTCCTGCACGCTTCGCAGATAGACTTCGGTTTTTCCGCTGCCGGTCACTCCGTGGAGCAACTGCACTCCGAACTCGCCCAACTCAAACCGTGCACGAATGGCATTAAAGGCACGCTCCTGGGTTTCGTTTAATGTGTGCGCGGCAGGTGTGTAGCCCGTATCGAACGGATCTTCCACCGGGTCGATTGGTTCTTCCCAACTTTCCAGCAAGCCATCGCGCAGCATGCGGTCGACTAGCGCGCGTGAGACCTGCGCCAGTTTCAAAAGCTGGGGCATGGGCAACGGGCCCCGCTCGGTCTCTAACAATGCGCGAAGCCTTTCTTCTTTCTCAGATCTTCCTTCCTCGGCACCGGTCGCTTTCCACGCCACGACGTGCTGGGTCTTCCGCTTGCGACCCTGCACCGTTTCTCGAATTTCGATGTAGCCGCGTTTCTGCAACCTTTGCAGCGCTTCCGGCGCGACTCCGAGTTTGCTCGAGGGTCCGAGCGTCAATTCGCTTTTCTTCTCCAGAAGCTTTTGCAGAAATTCCGATTCTGTTCCGGCGAGGTCGCTCAGCGCCGCGCCCGCCTTCCATTTTTCTGCGAAGATTTTCCCGGCTTCCGTGAGCAGTATTTTTCGCCTTGTCGATATTTCTGTAACCGGCGGAAGCATCGCGCGAAAGACTTCGCCAATCGGAGCCAGGTAGTAGCCGGCAATCCATTGGCCGAGTTCCAGCAGCTTCGGCGTTAGCGCCGGGATCAGATCCAAGGCTTTTTGAATTTCACGAATCTGCGTTCCTTCAGGGACGGTCGTAGTCATTTCCAAGACCACACCGACCATCGTTTTTTTTCGGAACGGTACCACCACGCGGCTTCCCGGCAGAATTTGGGCGCGCAGGGATTCCGGCACGGCGTACGTAAACGCGGTGCGCAACGGCACTGACAATGCCACGTTGCAGTAGAATTCCATCATTTCGTGTAGTGCCCGCCTTCTGCTTGCCCTGAGGCACGAACTGAGGCGGGCGCCCGTTGGGGCGACGAGTAGTCTATCAGTTGTAGAAAAGTCCGCGGCCCCTCCTCACCGGCTGATGAGGACAATTCCCGCGAATACTGCGACAATTCCCGTCCACTGCATCCTCGTAACTTTCTCGCCCAGAATTGTCGCGGCCAATGCCACGGTCACCGCGCTATAAAGCGAGGCGAGCACGCTCACAACGGACACTTGCTCCAGTTGAATTCCGTAGTTGTTGAGAACGTACGCGCTGGTATCTAGAAGGCCCATACCGAGTACCGTCCAGCTCGCTCCGGCTTGCGGTAGACCTTTAGGCTGTCGCAGGAGCAGCATGACCAGCAAAGTCAGCACAACGCATGTCAATCGAATCAGCCAGACGGTCTGCGCGCTTCCCAACAGAGGCACCGCTCGGGTTCCTAACACCCAGAACAGCAGGCCGAATCCCAGCGCCGAAAGCAAGGCCCATCCGACTCCAAGATGCCTTTGGCCCGGCTGCGCTTTTGGATTCATCGATTCTTTATCGCCAGGAATTTCTTCGCCTCTCGACACGATTGCGACTCCTAAAAGGATCAGCAGTAGGCCGGCGAGTCGCAGTGGAGTCAGCCGTTCGCCGGTGAGCCCGGCAAGCAGCATAGTCAACCCTGGATAGCTCGCGGAAATGGGCGCCACGATCGACATTTTGCCAATTTCAAAAGATCGATAGAGCGCGAGAGTCGCAGCGGTATTCAAAACTCCAGCGCAAATTCCCCACGCCCACGGTTCCCAGCCGAAGCCGATGAGGTGGCCCCAGCCGCCCATCCAATGCAGCGCCAGGGTGAGCAACAGCAGTCCCGTGAGCTGCATATAAAGCATCGCCCGAAACGTCCCAATTTTTCGTGTGGCAAAGCGCGCCAGCAGGTCCGAGCTTCCCCAGGACAGCGCGGTCAGTAAACCAAAAAGGATGCCCATGCGCAAACTACGAGGATTTTTTCTTCGGTAGGGCCAGGCCCAGTTCGGCCATTACTTTCTGCAGGTCTTTCCAAACGTCAGCCTTGGCCGGCGGATTGCGCAGCAAATACGCGGGATGATAGGTGGCCATCAATTTTCGGCCGCGCCACTCCTGCCACTCTCCGCGGAAGTGCGAAATACCACGCGTGGTTTCAAGCAACGTTTTCGCCGCGACCGCTCCCAAACACACAACTACCTTGGGATTGATCACGTCGATCTGGCGAAACAGGTACGGCGAGCACGTTTCCACTTCATCGGGCTCCGGAGCGCGGTTCTGCGGCGGCCGGCATTTCACCACATTGCAGATATATACGTCTTTCCGCTGCAGACCCATGGCCTCGATCATCTGCGTGAGCAGTTTCCCGGCGCGGCCCACGAACGGAAGGCCCTGCGCGTCTTCATCCGCGCCTGGCCCTTCGCCGACGAAAACCAATGGCGCCAGCGCGCTGCCGTCTCCAAACACAAGTTGGTGCCTGCCCTTGTGCAGCTTACAGCGGGTGCAATCTCCGAGGTCTTCGCGAATCCTCGGCAGAGTGTCGTCCTTCACTTTTTCTACTTCCTCGAACAAGGAAGGACCGGATGGAGGTTTGATTGGCAACGGACGCGGGGAGGATTCAGCGCTGGTGGGCATAGCCACTTTGCTTGGCGGCCTAGGCAAGGAACTCTCCTCTGAAATGGCACTGTTGGGCGGCTCAGCCTCCGCAAACAACGAGGGCGTGCGATCGCGGTAGAACAGACGAATTCCCAGGTCCTCGTAATACCGCAGGCGTTCCTCAATTCTGTTTTGCAGGGACTGCGGAATCGATTCAGGCATGATCGTCAGTCGCTCGCCCTTTGGGACGCGGGCCTGCTCTTCAGTGCACCGCGCAGCCGTAAGGCCTCATCGATAATTCGGTCTGCCACTTCAGGCTTGCTCAATCGCGGCAACGGCAAATCGCGCCCGTCACGAGAAAACAAAGTGACGATATTTGTGTCTCCATCGAAACCCGCCCCTTCCTTGGTCACGTCATTCGCTACGATCATGTCGGCATTCTTCTGCCCCAGCTTCTTGCGGGCGTTTTCCGCCACATGTTCGGTCTCTGCCGCAAACCCGACAACCAGGCGCTCGCCTTTTTCCTTGGCCACGGTCGCCAAAATGTCTGGGTTGGGTTCCAGCCTCAGCGTGAGCCCCGCTTCTCCATGCTTGATCTTCTGACCAGACTTTTCCTCAGGCCGGTAATCGGCCACCGCGGCCGCAAAAATCGCAATCGTGCAGCCAACGAACTTCGATTGCACGGCCCGCTGCATTTCTTCCGTGCTTCGCACGTCGATCCGTTCAACTCCCTGTGGCGTTTCTAGCGCCGTCGGTCCACTCACCAGCGCGACTTTCGCGCCTCGCCGCGCCGCCGTAGCCGCCACGGCGTAGCCCATCTTGCCCGAGGAACGGTTGGTCAAAAATCGAACCGGATCGAGGTCCTCGCACGTCGGTCCCGCGGTCACCAGAATCGTTTCGCCCGCCAAATCCTGCTTCCCTTGCAGAACCTCGCGCACCGTCTTCAGGATTTCTTCTTGCTCCGCCAGTCGGCCCGAGCCGGTCATCCCGCACGCCAGATAACCTTCGCTCGGCTCAACAATCCACACACCACGCGCGTGCAGCGTCGCCACACTTTCCTGTGTAGCCGCATGCTGCCACATGTTGACGTTCATGGCCGGTGCCACAACCACCGGTGCGGTGGAGGCGAGGTATAGTGTCGTCAGAAAATCGTCGGCAATGCCGCCCGCGAACTTGGCCAGAACATCCGCAGTCGCGGGCGCCACCAATAGCAAGTCCGTGCGCTGCGCCACCGCGATATGGTCGATGGCGGAATCAAGGCTGCCTTCTCCGCCCGGCTGATTTGAGAATAAGTCGGTGATGACCCGTTGTCCGCTGAGAGCCGCAAAGGTGAGAGGTGTGATGAACTCGCGCGCTGCCCGCGTCATAACCACTTGGATGGAGTGCCCCTCGTCTTGCAGGCGGCGCACCAGTTCCGCGGATTTATACGCTGCAATACCGCCCGTGACCCCTAGGGTGATGCGCATAGCCGCCTCGCCAGCGCGTTACTTGCGCCGCTTGGCTTCCTTTTCCTCTTCCGTCGCCGGCACCTCGGAAAAGTCGTATTCAATCAGCCCGTGGGTCACCTCTTCGCAGGCGATGCGCGTGGCCTTTTGCGTGCGCGCGCTCTCCAACATGGGCGGCGCACCGGCCATGATCTGGCGCGCTCGTCGTGCGGCCAACACAACGTAAGCAAACTGGCTCTCGGGAGCTTTGGTCTGCACGGTCATGAGTATCTTACCCTCCAAAGGATGCCAGCACTTTCTTAACGCGATCGCGGCGTCGTACGCTCGAGCATCGCAGCGCCACTACAATGGCCTGCGCTTCCTTTCCCGCACGCTCCACATCGTCGTTAAACAAACAAAAATCGTAAAACTTCTCACTCACGACGATCTCATCGTGAGCCTTTGCCAGACGCCGCGCAATCTCTTCGTCGGCATCTTGTCCCCTGCTACGCAGCCGGCGTTCGAGTTCATCGCGCGAGGGTGGCAGTATAAAGATCGCCACCGATTCCGGCAACTTCTCCTTCACCTGCCGGGCGCCTTGTACATCGATCTCCAGCACCAGGTCCAGGCCCTTGCGGCGAGATTCCTCCAGCCACTTCTTCGGCGTCCCGTAGGAATATTTGCCGAAAACCCGGGCGTACTCCAGAAACTCTCCCCGGTCTACCATGCCTTTGAATTCCGCCTCAGTGACAAAATCATAACATTTTCCACTGGATTCGGTCCCCCGCCGCGTCCTGGTAGTACACGATACCGAAGGCATCGTTCCCGGCAGTTCCAATATTCTCTGCACCAGCGTGCTCTTCCCGGACCCGGAGGGTCCGGAGACAATCAAGATCAGCGGCTCTACCGTTGTGCCATCGCTCATTCGAGGTTCTGAACCTGTTCCCGCAGTTTTTCGATTTCCGACTTTATTTCCAGAGACAGGCCCGTAATTGCCAGCGCTTCGCTTTCCACCCCCGGCGTCTTCGAGAGCATGGTGTTCGCTTCGCGGTGCATTTCCTGCAACAGAAAATCCAGTTTCTTTCCCAGCTCACCCGCGCCATCAAGCAATTTCGTGAATTGTTGCAGGTGGCTTCGCAGACGGTCCAATTCTTCGCTGATATCGCTGCGTTCCGCAAGTAGCGCGGCCTCCTGCGCTAATCGCGCGGGTTCGATATTCGTGCCGTTCAACAGCTCCTTTAAGCGCGCTTCCAGTCGCCGCGAAAACGCCGGGCGCAGCCTACTTACCAGTTCGCGCACTTGCTCCGTCTCGTTTTCGATTTTTGCAACTCGCGAGCGCAACTCGTCGGTCAGGTGGCCGCCCTCGTTCCGGCGCATCTCATCCATTCGCTCCAGCGCTTCGAGAAGGTAGTTCTCCAACACCTTGCCCAGCGCTTCCTGGTCCTCTTCCGTTTCGGGCAATGCCGACGCCAGTCCGGTAATCACGCCCGGCAAACGCAGCAGCGACACAGTGTCCAGTTCTTTCCCGCCCGTCTGTTTGCGCAACTCCTCCGCCGCGTTCACGTACGACCTCAGCAACTCCCGGTTCACATGTACCGGCGCCGCTTCGCCTGGTTCCACGTTGACGTTTACGTCGATGTGCCCGCGATGAATTCGCGTGCGCACCGCTTGCCGCAAGCGGTGCTCGAACGGTTCGAGCGAATCCGGAATACGCAACTTCACGTCGAGGAAGCGGTGGTTGACGCTCTTCACGCTCACGCGAATCGTCCATCCCTCGAACTCTCCGCGCGCCATCGCGTACCCGGTCATCGACCGGCATTCCGCATGACTGATTTTGCTCGGGCCTGCCTTGCTGGAACTCATCGTGGTCATTCCACCTCGTCCAACCTGAGTGCTTTGGGATTCGGCGCTTCCGCGGGAGCAAGTATTTCGTCGTCGGCAAATTGCAGGTCGTGAAGCCGGGCGTAACTTCCGCCCTTGGCCAGCAACTCGGCGTGAGTGCCGCTTTCCCGGATGCGCCCATCTTCCAACACAAGAATTTTATCGGCTTTCCGCACCGTACCCAAGCGGTGCGCGATCACGAACGCCGTCCGTCCGACCATCAAATTGCTCAACGCCTTCTGTACGTATTTTTCCGATTCGGAGTCCAACTCAGACGTCGCTTCGTCGAGAATCAAAATTGGCGAATTTTTCAGGATCGCTCGGGCAATGGCGATGCGCTGCCGCTGTCCTCCGCTCAATCGCGTGCCGCGCTCCCCGATCTCGGTGTCGTAGCCCTTGGGCAATTCCAATATAAAGTCGTGCGCAAGCGCGGCCTGCGCTGCCGCTTCAATTCTCTGCTGCGGCACTTCGCCCATTCCATAGCAAATATTATTTCGCACCGTGTCATGAAAAAGGATGTTCTCCTGTGTGACCATGGCGATCTGGTTTCGCAGCGATCGCAAGTTCATCTCCCGTATATCAACGCCGTCGACTTTGATGCTTCCCGAAGTCACCTCTTGAAATCGCGGAAGCAAATTCACCAGCGTCGTCTTGCCCGCTCCGCTTGATCCCACCAGCGCGATCATTTCGCCTTTCTCCGCCGTAAAACTTACACGTTCCAGCACCGGTCCGCTGCTAGACTCGTAGGCGAATGTGAGATTGTCGAACTCGATCTCTCGCGAGAATCCCTCGAGGAACTTACCGGCCTTCTGATCGAGGTCTTCCTCTTCACGGTCTAGATAGGCAAACACTTGGACGCTGGCGCCCTGTGCAGCCTGAAATTGCTGATACACGTAGCCCATGCGCTTTAGCGGCATATAGGCGTTGAACATGGCATACAAAAAGCCGATGAAACCTCCCGCCGTGATCTGTTGATGTTGAATCTGATTGCGAACGTACAGAAGCAGCAGGGGTATGACCACCGCTCCGATCAGGTCCATGAGGGGAGAAGTAATTACCGCGGCGCGCGCCCAACGCATGTTTTCCCTGATCAGTCGCCGCGATACCTCGGTGAATTTCCTGACTTCAAAATCCTCCATGCCGAAGGCTTTCACCACGCGGTTGCCGCTTACGGTTTCTTCGATGATCTGGCTGAGGTCGCTCATCCGCGTCTGGCTTTTTTCCGCTGAGAGCCGGATCTTTTTCCCGAGTTTGTTGACGGGCAAAACTACTACCGGGAGAAGAAGTGTTGTCAACAGCGCCAGCTTCCAATCGAGCATCAACATGACGATCACGAAAGCCACAAAGGTGAAGCTCTTCATGAACAGATCGGCCAGGTAATCGCTGAGCGCGAATCGCACCCTTTCGATATCATTGGTGGCCACGGAAATGATGCGCCCGGTGGGGTTGTGCTGAAAAAAGCCCATCGGCTGGCGAATCACCTTTTCGTAAAACGCGTTGCGGAGGTCGCGTATCGCAGCGAGGCCCGCAAACTGAAGCTGCATCATTCCAACGTATTCGGCGACCGCTTTGCTAACATACAACACGAGAACCGTGATGGAAAAAATCGTCCAAACGTTGTGGATGCTGGAAGGAAAGAATTTATTGAGATAGATCACCTTGCCGTTCCACGGCAGTGTCAGCAAAGGCAGTTGCGAAATGAATTTCTCCGGATGGAGCACGGAATCGACTGCCGCTTTGACCATGAAGGCGAGCGTTCCTTCCGCGGCGGCGACCAACGCAACGAGCACAATGCCGAAAATCATCCGCAGGCCGTACGGCTTTGCGTAGGCCAGCAGCCTCTTTAATTGTGGCGAAATGAGTTGACCCACTCCCGGCCCTCGGACAGTTCCTTCTCCCCTGCTCTTACGCTAAGCGCCCGATTACGCCGTGTCAAATCGGTTGGCCGGCTTGTCACGAACTCCCCATGCCTGGTTCCTTAGCGCCCACGCCAGGCAGTCTCAATTCACGCAGTAAACTACTTATCGATATCCCGATGCAACACGCGCGTTGCAAATCCTTTTTTGTCCATCGCACGTTTCATCCATTCCGCCATCATGACCGACCGGTGCTTTCCCCCGGTGCACCCGAAGGCGATGGTCAGGTAACTCTTCCCCTCTTCGATATAGTGCGGAATCAGGTAGGTCAGCAGCGCTTGCATCCGCTTCAGAAATTCTCCCGTCTGTGGAAACGATTGGATGTAGCCTCTTACCTTGGGATCTTTGCCGGTATACCGCTGCAATTTAGGCACAAAGTGCGGATTCGGCAGAAATCGCACGTCGAACATCAGGTCGGCGTCGGTCGGCACGCCGAACTTGTAGCCGAAGCTGACGAGCGAAACCAGCAGCGGCCGCTTGCTCTCATCTTTAAAACGCTCGTTCACGAAATGGCGCAATTCGTGGACGTTGAACTGCGTCGTGTCGATCACCACATCCGCAAGCTTGCGGATCGGCTCCATTAAAGCCTCTTCGTGGTGAAGGCTCTCCCGAACGGAGAAATCCTTGCCCAGCGGATGCGGCCGCCGCGTCTCGCTGTAACGGCGCAGCAAAGCGTCTTCCTGCGCTTCGATATACACCAAAATGATAGGGTGGTCGCGCCGTAAATGTTTCAGCAAGCCAGGCAATTTTTCGAGTTGCAGACCTTCTCGCGCATCCACCAGCAACGCCGCTCGCTGCAAGTCACCTTCGCCCCCGGCATGCAGCTCAGCAAAAATCGGCATCAATTCTACCGGCAAATTGTCGACGCAGTAGTAGCCCATGTCCTCAAACGCTTTGAGGACCGTGCTCTTTCCCGACCCGGACAGCCCAGTGAGGATAACAAGTTGCCGGCCTGGATTTCGAGAGGTTCGTGAATTGCTTCTGGCGCGCTTCACAGGTTCGGGGGGCTCAGGTCTTGACGCGGCGCTGGTGCGTGCTCGGAATTCTCATGTCTTCGCGGTATTTGGCCACGGTGCGCCGTGTGACATGAATCCCGTTCTCTTCCAGTTTCTTGGCGATTTGTTCGTCGGTGAGCGGCTTGGAGGTGTCTTCCTCGTCGATCATTTTCTTCACCAGACGCTTGAGCGTCTGCAGCGACATTCCGCCGCCTTCCGGGCCGTTGACCGCTTCGCTGAAGAATGATCGTAGTTCGATCACGCCCTGCGGTGTGTGCGCGTATTTGCTCGCCACCGCGCGACTGACCGTGGACGGATGCACTCCAACTTCTTCGGCCACTTCCTTGATCATCATAGGCTTCAGCGTGTCCGGTCCATGATCCAGAAATTCTCCTTGCCTCGCGATAATCGATTGGCAGACGCGCAAAATGGTGTGTTTTCTCTGCTCGATGTTCTTCATCAACTGGATCGCGGCGGTGAAACGCTCTTTCACGTAGTTCCGCACATCCTTGTCCGCGGCGTCCCGGACCAGCAGCCGACGGTAAGTTGGGCTCAGCCGCAATTGCGGCATATCGTCTTCGTTCAGGAAAACCTGCCACTGATCATCCACTTTGCGAAAGTAGACATCCGGCTCAACCAGCCGCGGCTCGGTCTTGTTGTAGCGCAGCCCTGGCCGCGGATCGAGCTTCTTGATAGCGTCGATGGCATGCTTCACGATGTCCATCGGCCGGTTCAGCGCGCGGGCAATTTCTTTCAACTGGTTGGCCTGGACCTGTTTCAGGTGATCGGCCACGATCTGTTGCGCCAGAGAGTTTTGCGGATCGAAAGCTTTCAGCTGCAGCAGAAGGCACTCGCTGAGATCCCGGGCGCCCACTCCGATGGGGTCGAAGTCCTGCACGACTGCGATCGCATCTTCCAAGTCGTCCTGCGAATATTTTCCGTTCTGCGAGAGCTCTTCGCTAGAAGCTGTCAGGTACCCGTTCTCATCCAGGTTGCCGATGATGTTTTCCGCAATTTCCTTCACTGGATCGGAGCAGATGGTTACGCTCAATTGCCAGGCGAGATGGTCGGTCAAACCTGCTGGCGACGACAAAAACTTTTCGAACGACGGCCGCTCGGAAATTTCACGTTCCTGCGATTTTCCGCCATCTCCTCCCGTGTCCAGGTACTGGTTGAAAAAGGTTCCGACGTCGAATTCATCGAAGGGGTTCGACGCTTCCTTCTCGGGAACTTTCTCTGTCTCCGCTTTCAAAAATGTTTCGTCGCTGTAATTGTCGGTCGCGGTAGGTTCTTCGCTCAATTCTTCAAGGACCGGGTTGGCGATCATCTCCTGGTTGATCATTTCGCGCAATTCCAGACGATTCAGCGCCAGCACGCTGACCATCTGCACGAGTCCCGGCGTCAGAATCTGCTTCTGCGCCACACGGAGGTTAAGTTTGAGTCCCTGCCAAGCCATCGCCTGTTCGTCCAACCCTTAGGATAGACCTAATTGAGCCGGAAGTTATCTCCGAGATAGATCCGTCTCACTTCGGCATCGCCGCTCAATTCCTGAGGCGTGCCCTTCTTCATGATTTTCCCACGATTTACGATGTACGCGCGATCCGTTACGCTCAGTGTTTCCCTGACGTTATGATCGGTGATCAAAACGCCAATGCCGGAACGGCTCAATTCCCGGATGAGGTCCTGTAAATCCTTCACCGTCAACGGGTCAATTCCCGAGAACGGCTCGTCCAGAAGGATGAATGACGGCTGTAGTGTGAGTGAACGCGCGATCTCCAGCCTTCGTCGTTCGCCACCCGAAAGCATATAAGCCTTGCTGTGCCGCACGGTTTCGAGGCCCATTTGCGTCAACAATTCTTCCAGCCGATCCCGTTGCTGTTCCGGCGTCAGTGGTAACGTCTCCAGAACCGCCAAAAGATTTTCCTCGCCGGTCAGTTGACGGAAAACGGAAGGTTCCTGCGGCAAGTAGCTGATTCCGCTTCTCGCTCGCAGATACATCGGCAGGTCGGTAATTTCTTCTCCATTCAACAAGACGCGCCCGGAATCCGGCCGCGCCAATCCGACGATCATATAGAATGTGGTGGTCTTGCCGGCGCCATTCGGACCTAGCAGTCCTACGACTTCGCCCTGGCCAATTTCTACTTCAACGTTATCTACTACTTTGCGTCCCCGGTAGGACTTGCTGAGATCGACGCCTTGGAGTGTGGGCATTCCGCTTCACGCGGGATCGCTGCGGCGGTCCCCTGGATCATCTTTGGACTCGATGTCTGGTCAAGGTGCGCCTTCCAGAGCCTGAATCCACGATGATCGTATCATCCGCAATATTGAAGGTCAATTCACGCCCCGTCGTTTTGCCTTCGTTTTCATCATAAAGTGTGGGCGTCCCGCCGCTCAGCACGAATTTATCGTCGGCCGCGGTGTACACACCCTGATCTGCCGTTCCTCGCCGGTCGCCCTGCTCTACTTCCACTCCGCCAGTTCCGACCGCCCGGTTGATTTTCGATGTCCCTTGGGATGTTCCTTGGCTGACGTTTTTTCCGTCCGGCTCGCGCGTGAAGTACAAATCGAGCACCGGCCCTCTCATTCGCTCCGTTTGCGATTGCACCACAACGTTCTTTTCGAGGTGCGCACGATTTTCCAAATCCCAATAGGTAAGCGTTCCCGACGAGATGTGCCACACCACGACATCTTTGTTGTCTTTCGTGTGGTTGACCTCACTGCTCTTGCCGGCATTGCTGTCGTTCCCCTGCTTGGGAAACACGGCGCGCACGTTTCCTTTCGCGTTCAGCACCCGCGTGTCTCTCAGCAGTTCGATCGAGTCGCCCTCCAGAACCGATGGCCCTTGCCACAATCGCGCGTATCCCGTGTATAGAGCCCTACCGACCTTGGAATTACCGATCATGTGCTCGGCGGTCACGTTGGATGGCGCCGCACTCAATTGGATGGCGCCTTGTTTTGTACCAAGATCCGTCGACCGCACCTTGCCTTCGGCCTCTATGTCTCCTGTCTCCTGATGAAATGTAATCTTCGTAGCGCGAGTCTCACTGCTTTCATCGCGCACCACCGCTTGCCCGGTTAACACCGTCGTCTGTGCTACACGCTCAAAAACCGCCTGATGCGCCTCGGCGCTACGGTCACCTTCCTTCATATGAACGTTCCCACGCAGGGTCATCTGCGTCCAAGCGCCTCCCGGGTCCAGAAGCGCGTCTCCGTTCGTGGAGGTTGCCATCTGCGTCGGCTTTCGTTCCATCTTCCGTTGCGTCTCAACATTTCCGGTTGCGATCAAGTCCTTCGCTTTTCCAGCGGCGCCGAAATCGACGGCAAGTTTGTCCGCGCTCAGCTTGGATTGGGAAGTGGGTGTGTCGCTCCACTCCATAGTTCCCCGCGCTAGCGTTTCCGCGTGCTGCGCAGGGTTCGGCTCTCCGGGTTTCCCGCCTGCAAAGTTCATTTGCAGCACGCTTGTGACCAGACTCCTTTCCGTTTGCGTCTTCGGGTCACGCTGATTCACGCGCACATTGCCACGCAGCGTTAAAAGTTTTGCCTGGTCCACCGCAGGCCACATCTCCACATTCGCGGTGTCCGCCTGCATCTCGCCGCTTTCCGATTTTCCTCGTACATTACCCTTGGCGTCGACCGTGCGAACCCAACCTGCGGGGGCCAGTTGCGCGGTCATCAAGTCCGCGCTCAGTTTTCCTTCGCCGGTTGGCCCTTTTCCGCCGTGAGCCACGAGTTGCGGCGTTTGATTCAATTTTCCGGGCTCAGCTACGAGCGTCTGCGCGCGATTCTCGTCATCGAGCAGCACCGTCAACTGCCCTGCGCTCAGCTCTTGTGTGGGAGTCGTTGCCGTCGCCGGTCCGGCAAGCACCACTTTCCTCGATTGCTTGCCCATTTCCATACTCGTACCGCGCAGCACGACATTCGCAGGGGCGCCCTGCTTCTTCCCCACAGCAAGAGCGCCAGTCTCGCGCAGTGTCACGCGCACATCTTTTTCCAGTCGCAGGATGCCGTCTTCGGAAAGATAGGTCGCACCCACACCTTCACCATCCCCGTTTGGCATCTGAAATTCCACGGGCTGCGGAGTTGCGGCCTTGCCGGATTTGGCATTGAACGTCACCCCGCTAGTCTCGACATGGATCAGATTCGGCTTGCCGCCTTCCAGTTGTGCTCGCGCCGCATCGGCGGCACTTTCCAAGTCGAACTGCACATCGCCGCTGCATTCGATCCCGCCGTTCCCTTTGGCATATCGGCAACTCTGGGTGTGGATCACGTCATGCCGGTCGCCCTGCTTGCCGAAAACCGTCACTTTCACATCTTCCAACAGGCTGATATCCGCCCCTTTGAGGTCTGTCGATTTCGACGCCTGCACCGTAAATACAGTGCGATCGCCTTCGCCTTTGGACACCGTCAATCCAATCGATTGGCGCTCTTGATTTTCGGCTAGCGGCGGCGGGGCTTTCTTCCGCTCGACATGCGCGACCCATTGGCGGCGCAAGTAAATTCCGCCGGTGATCGACGCAAGCAATAAGGCTGCTAGCGCAGACCAGCTCGCGTAACGCGCGGCTTCACTTCGCTTCATATTTTTAGTTAATCAGAATTCCCGGCGGGTGTACACACTGCGCACTCGTCAGCCTGCGGCTTCACCGGCGGCTTCTGCGGCGGTCATGACCGGTAGAATGCCGATGTTCGCTGCGGCTACATTGTCGCGATTGGTGTTCTTTACCAGATACATGGCTTCATCTGCCAGGTGCAATAAACCCTCTTTTGTCTTGGAGTCCACCGGGTAGGCGGCCAAGCCCATGCTTGGCGTGATCTGGATGTTCAGCCCTTCGTTTTTCAACCACACCGTCTCGCGAATCAATTTGTGCAACCGGCGTGCCACGTTGATGGCATTGTCTTTCGACGTTTGCGGCAGCAGAATGACGAATTCGTCGCCGCCATAGCGAAACGCAAAATCGATCAACCGGCAATTGCCTTTCAGCGCCTCGCCCATTTCCCCCAGGAGCCGCGATCCGACCAGGTGGCCATGCGTGTCGTTTACTTGCTTGAAGTGATCGAGATCGATGAAAACAATCGAAAATTCGTAGTTGTACCGCTGCGACCGGTAGATTTCCGTATCGAGAATAAAGCCCATGTGGCGCGCGTTATAAAGCGAAGTGCAGTCGTCTTTAATGGTCAATTCGTGAATGCGCTTCACGTGCCGCGCATTTTCCAAGGCGATCGCGGCAAAGTCCGAAAGGGCTTCAAGCAGTTTCAAATCACGCGGATCGAACCCTTCGATGCCGACGCAGTTGATCAGCTCAATGACCCCAAGGCAGGTATCGCGAAACTTTACCGGTACAGCCACAATGGACCGCGTCTCCATTTTTGTTTTTTCGTCGACTTTGCCGAAGAAACGCGTGTCCTTGGCGGTGTCCGGCACGATCACCACTTCGCCATGTTGCGCAACCCAGCCGGCAATCCCCTGCCCCAGTTTGATCCGGACATCTTTCAAAGCCTGCGAGGCCTTTCCCACTGCCAGTTCGAAGTACAATTCCTGCTTGGCTTCGTCCAGCAGCAGCAGCGACCAGTTGTCGGGTCGCAAAAACTCGTCGATTTTTTCCATGATCGTCCGCAGCACCTGATCGAGCTGCAGCGATGAGGTCAGTGCCTTCCCCAATTCCTGGAAGACCGCTATTTCCCCAGCTTCGCGTCGTTCCCCTGGCACACCCACGTTCCGGCGGCGTTCTACCGTCGGAAACTGTTTGATTTCGTCAAGGCTCACGAGAGCACGTTCCTCCGGATGATGACAAACTCAAAGTCCTGCACAAATATTCCCGCTTCTGAACGTACACACCCGTCCCTGCCAGTTCCGTCAGTATAGGCGCCTCCGAAAATCCTGCGCAACCCAGACGTGGTACAGGCGTAACGTTCTTGCCATCGGTCCGGGAGCGCCTTGACCGTTGCGGAGGCGCAGTCTAGTATCAAACGGCCATGGCCGGTTCGGATTCTCTGGTCGGACAAACCATTACGCATTACAAGGTCACACGAAAGCTGGGAAGCGGTGGCATGGGTGTGGTGTATGAGGCCGAAGACTCCCGCCTCGGGCGTCGTGTAGCGCTCAAATTTCTACCCGACGCCATGGCCCAGGACAGCCAGCTGATTGAGCGCTTCCAGAGAGAAGCGCGCGCCGCTTCGGCGCTGAATCATCCGAATATCTGCACCATTCACGCGATAGAGCAACTTGGAAACCGGAACTTCCTGGTGATGGAGCTTCTGGAAGGACAGACGTTGAGTCAACTAATGACGCGCCAGCCATTTGTGATGGACAAACTGTTGCCGATCGGCATCCAGATCGCGGACGCGTTGGAATCGGCTCACGCGAAAGGTATTGTCCATCGCGATATCAAGCCGGCCAATCTTTTTTTGACGGACCGCGGCCAGGTCAAGGTGCTCGATTTTGGGCTCGCCAAGATTGAGCAAGCGGAAATTCCAGAGTCGGGCTCGACTCCCTCGAAGATGGACACCATGATTGGCGCGGATTTGACTTCGCCCGGCTCGGCCATGGGCACGGTCTCCTATATGTCGCCGGAGCAGACACGAGGACAGCTTGTAGACGCCCGAACGGACCTGTTTTCTCTGGGCACGGTGCTCTATCAAATGGCCGGTGGCATGCTCCCCTTCCGCGGTGAGACTTCCGCAATGGTGTTTGACGCAATTCTGAATCGTGAACCTGCCCCAGTTTTGGAACTGAATCCCCTACTGCCGCCGGACTTTGGCCGAATCTTGTCGAAGCTCCTGGAGAAGGACCGGACGCTTCGGTGTCAGTCGGCGACCGAACTCAAGACCGACCTCACCCGCCTGAAACGGGATTTGGAATCCGGCAGCAAGCGCGCCGCGGAACTGACGGACACAAAATCTACACTCACCAAGTCAAACACCAAATCCGTGGCGGTGCTCTATTTCGAAAACCTGAGCGGCGTTCGCGAGGACGAATATCTTCGGGACGGCATCACCGAGGACATCATCACTGAGCTCTCCAAGATTCGAGGCCTGAACACCTTTTCGCGGCCGACGGTGCTGGCGTTCCGCGACAAGCAAGTGACTCCCGCGCAAGTCGGCCAGCAGTTGAAGGCGGCCTATGCTTTGACAGGCAGTTTGCGCCGTTCGGGCAACCGTCTGCGCATCACCACGCAACTCGTGGACACCAGCACGGATTTTCCGCTGTGGAGCGAACGCTACGATCGCGAAATGAAGGATGTCTTCGAGGTCCAGGACGAGATTGCGCGCAAAATCGCCGAAGCTTTGCGTGTGACACTTTCTCCACAAGAACTCGAAGCGCTGGCCATTAAACCGACGGAGAATTTGCAGGCGTACGATTTGTACCTTCGCGGAAAGCGCTACGCCCGGCGGCAGACTCGCCAGGATCTGGAGTTTGCGCTACAGATGTTCGAAAACGCGGTGGCCATGGACCCGAGCTTCGCGCTCGCGTATGCCGCCTGCGCTAACGCGTGCGCCATGTTTTATTGCAATTACAGCCGGGATGTGGTCTGGGTAGAGCGGGCCCGCAACGCATCCGGGAGGGCGGTGGCCTTGCGGTGGGATTTGCCGGAAGTACAGGTCAGCCAGGCCTGGGTGCTGTACGCCACCGATTTGCATGACGAAGCCGTCCGAATGGTGCAAAAAGCCATCGAGCGCAAGAAGGATTGCGAGGGCGCTTACTATCTGTTGTGTCGCGCGCTCTTTTCGGCAGGGCGATATCAGGAAGTTTTGGACATTTTTGAGACCGCGCTCGAGGCCAGCGGTGAAGATTACAACGTGTACGTGCCGGTAATGAACGCGCTCGGTGCGCTCGGCAAACAAGAAGTAAGGCGCAACGTTATGTTGCGACGCGTGGCAGCTCTGGAGAACCATTTGAAGCAAGTGCCGGAGGACGCCCGGGCCCGCATTCTTCTCGGCGGAGATTACGCGGAATTGAATCGCGTCGAAGACGCCATGCGGGAAACGAATCTGGCGATGACTCTGCGCGCAAACGAGGCTTCAATTCTCTACAACGCCGCTTGTAATTATTGCCTCCTGAAAACAAAGGCCGAGGCTTTGGACGCATTGCGAAAGGCTTGGGAAGCTGGCTTCAAGGATTCCATCTGGGCTCGCCGAGATCCGGACCTTTCGCTCCTCCACGGCGACCCGGAATTCGAGCGGTTATACCCCGAGGCCGCTGCATCGCGTTAGCGGCAAGCACCTAAAATGGATTTGCATCCGCATTGGGCAAGAGCGCACCGGCACGCCCAATTCCGGCCAGTGCTGATACACTGGGTTTCGTGTGAGCAGAGGGCATGGCCAAGGGAAATTTCGGGGTACGCCTCAAACGTGAACGGGAATTGCGAGAGGTGACGTTGGAGGAGATCACCTCCGCCACTCGCATCGGGCCTCGTTTTCTGGAAGCCCTCGAAAATGAGGATTGGGAAAAGCTGCCGGGCGGCGTATTCAATCGAGGTTTCGTGCGTGCCATTGCGCGCTATCTCGGTTTGAATGAGGAAGCGCTGCTCGGAGAGTACGACGTCGCCCATGGTACACAGGTTCCCCCCGCCGATGTCCACCCGGAAGCGGAAATGTCCTTATCGTCTCCGAGGTGGAAACCCGTATGGTTTATCCTCGGCGCCCTTCTCTTGCTTCTTGTGATCATCGTCGGAGCGTTTTTCACCTGGAGGCACTTTGCTTCGCCGCGGAAGGCTCAGCAGGCGCCGACGGCCAGTTCCCTCCTGTCGCAAAACCGGCACGCACCGCCGACGGTTCGCATTCACCCGCCTATTGCTGGAATTGAACGGGCAAATCACGCTTTCGCATAGACGCGGTGTTCGTCCGGTACAATGAGGATGAATGAAGATGATTTGAAGGCAGGTCTCCGGTGGAAACTCTCAGCGTTGAAGTCATGGAAGATTTGCGGCACGGCCGCGCTCCGCGCGAGCGCAAACTTGCCGTATGCGGTTCGGGCGGCGCGCACATTCCTCTCTCTGAACGCGTCGAGATTCTCGCCGTATTGACTCACGATCACGATGAAATGATCGCGGAACGCGCGGAACAGGCTCTGCTGTCCACTGCACCGGAGGTTTTTGTAAGGGCGCTGAATCGCGAAAATGCCTTGCCAGCCCTGTTTGCCTATGCCGGAAAGAATCTCGGAAAGAATGCCGCAGTCGTCGAAGCCATGCTGGCGAATCGCAATTGCGCCGGAGAACACCTGGTGCCAATCGTACCGCTTTTATCGGCCGCACAGGTTCAAGGGCTGATGGACGAACTCGATCGTGTTTCCGCCTCGCACACACTCGCCGCAACCCTCGAACATTCCACAAATCTGACTGCGGATCAGAAAAACACCCTTCGTGAATTGGGCGGCACTTCGGTTCCTGATGATCTTAAACATCTCGCCGACGCCGCCGCGGAAGCGGAACCCGATGTGCAGAAAAGGCAAACCCTCCTTCAACAGATCGCTAAAATGACGGTCGCGCAACGGGTCCAGTTTGCCATGAAGGGCGCCTCCGACGCGCGCCGCACTCTGATTCGAGACTCCAACAAAGTGGTCCAGCGGGCGGTGCTGCAATCTCCGCGCCTCACCGATCAGGAAGTCGAATCGTTTGCGGCAATGGCTAATCTTACGGATGAAATTCTTCGCCTGATGGCCGGCAATCGCAATTTCCGCAAGAACTATGTCGTCGTGCGAAATCTGATGAACAATCCCAAATGCCCGCTGGATGTGACTCTGCATATGTTGCCCATGCTGAACGCCGCGGACCTGAAGAAACTCTCTATGAACAAGAATGTCCCGGAAACCCTGCGCACCACCGCCGCTAAACTGGTTCGCACCCGCGCCGCGCAGAAGCAATAAGCCTGTCATTGCGTTTGCCGCTCGAACTGGAATATAGTCACTCCCGTAATTGAAGTATTTCCGCCCTTCCGTTGCCGGAACCGTTCAAACTTCAGGTCGTGAACAGATTTCGTGAAGGAGTTTGCTTATGTTCAGTCTTCTTTGGACCGCCTTGGTCGGTTTAACCGTCGGCGCGGTCGCCAAGCTCCTTATGCCAGGAAAGGATCCCGGCGGCTGGATCGTAACTACACTCCTCGGGCTCGCGGGCTCGTTTATCGCCAGCTATCTTGGTCGCATGATCGGCTGGTATCGGGAAGGACGATCGCCGGGATTCATCATGTCGGTGTTAGACGCGATCCTGCTGTTGTTTCTCTACCGAATGTTTATCCGTAGGAAGCCCGCTTGAATTTCTCTCTTGCTCAAGGAATCTCCGTGAAATCGTGCTCCGCTCTAATGCTTGGTTTAATCGTTCTTCTCCTTTGTTCTTGTGCCTCGTCGAACAAGCAAACCATAAATCCTCCTAAAGCTGTTTCCTTACCCTTATCTCTGCCGGGAACCGAATGGATGCTTGTTGATCTTGCCGGAACTCCCGCCCTTCCCGGCGGCAAGGCAACCCTGGTGTTCACCGATGCCGGCAGAGTGGCGGGGAATGGTTCGTGCAATCGTTTTACCGGAACGGTGGTGATTACCAGTGACGCTCTGAAGATGGGGCCATTGGCGTCGACACGCATGGCGTGCGTGGATGGCGACGTAAGCAAGCAGGAAGACACCTACCTCAAGGCATTGGGCGCCGCCGTCAGCTACGCTTACCAAGATCCGTACCTTCTTATTTATTCGGAGGGGTTCGATAAGCCGCTGCGCTTCACTCGCGCCCCTTCCGGCCAGCGGTGAACCTTTGGGGGACTACAATAAGCGTCAGGGTTTTCTCGGAGGTTTGATAATGTCGTCGCGCCGTCCGATTCGCGCTTTGCTTGCAGCGTCCTCGCTATTTCTCGTTGGTCTACCGCTTCTCGTTCTTGCTCAATCGCCAACTTCCACGGAGCCTTGGACGGTGCCGCAGAGCGTTCAGCCAGCAGACCTCGCGAAGGAAATGGCTGAAAAATCCGCGCCCACCGTTTTGTTCGTCGGCTTTCAGCGCTTGTACGCCGCAGGACACATTAAAGGCGCGGAATATCACGGGACCGGAGGCAACGCCGGGGGTCTGGCGGAAATCAAGAAATGGGCCAACTCGCTTCCCCGCTCGACGAACTTGGTCATCTACTGTGGTTGTTGCCCGATGGAAAACTGTCCGAATATCCGTCCGGCGTTCATCGCGCTGCGCGAGATGGGCTTCACAAGCTTGCGCCTCCTGATTCTTCCCGACAGCTTTGCGGTGGATTGGGTTGGCAAGGGCTTGCCTTACGACAAAGGCGCCAGCGGCAGCTAGGCGTTGTAGGATAACGGACCTCAACTCTCGCCTAAGGGAGCGCTCCAATAAAACTTCGCCTTGCCGTTCGGCCACTCTGGTCTGCTTCACCTTCGCTCTGGCGCTCCACAGCCACTCGCAGACAATCAGCTCCTTCTCCCGCCGCTACGCCAAACAATAACGTGCGAAAATCTCAGCTGCCCGTAGGAATGATCCCTGCATTTTCCACCATGAGAACCACGGTGCGCTCCGGAGCGCGCGTGCGATGCATAACGGCTTTCGGAACGACAAAACCCTGCCTCGGATTCAGGCTTACGGTGCGGCCTTCGAGATCGATCAAAAGTTGCCCCTCGATCACATAGAAAAACTCGTCATCTTCTTCGTGCTTGTGCCAATGGTATTCACCGAGAAAAACGCCCAGTCGCACCACGGAGCCGTTCACCTGACACAACGTCTGGTTGTACCACTGAAACGCACACTCATCGGCGAGCTTCTTTTCTTCGACAATCTCCAAAGGCTTATAAAAAACATTCAACCGGGTTTCATAAGGAAAGCAGTGCGTGTCGCTCACGGTGTTTGAGCCTCCTACATTCCCGCGCAAACACATTATCCCACGACGAAATGACTGGCGGGCACGTCCAATATGGCACCGGCCCTCAGTCGCAAAGTACGTAGAGAACTTCTTTTGTCTTTTTCGATGAGACGGTCTCGCGGCCGGCAAAACTCAGGGTTCCGATCTTAGCGTTTGCGAATTTCAACCACAAATTGCACCTGGTCGCCTATTGGAATGAAACGTGTGCCCTGGATTTCCGCGCCGAACGAGCTGCAGCCGAGGCCGGTCGGCCCGGTTATCGACATGCTGTTTTTCGTATCTCCCGGCAGGATCACCACCCATTCTACGACCGCTTTTCGGAGGACGGCGTCACGTGCCAGAAGCTGGTCGCTGCTCGCTGCAACCTTGTGGGCGGGGCTTTTTCAATGATTCTCCTCCCGGCCGCCAACGCACGGAAGCAATATCCCGAAAACAAAGACTCCGCAAATCGTCCTTGTAATTATCGTCATTGGGCCATTCCGAGTCTTCTTTCCATGATCCTCCGCTAAGCTCTTTCGATGGACAAAATGCGCGCTAAACTAGCGTTCGCCGTTTTACGAGCAGCGCGTTTCGTCATGAACATTGACCAACTTCGGAAACTTTGCCTCAGCCTTCCCGGCGCCACGGAACAGATCCAATGGAAAGATGATCTGCTGTTCAAAGTCGGCGGCAAAATGTTCGCGATCACGCCGCTGGAACCCGCGCGCCTCTGGCTCTGCATCAAGGCAGACCCGGAAGAGTTCACCGATTTAACCGAGCGTCTCGGAATCATCCCTGCACCCTACTTGGCTCGAGCAAAATGGATCGCTGTCGAATCGCCAGACGTGCTCTCAGGCTCGGAAGTGGAAGCGCTTGTTCGAAAGTCCTATGAACTTGTCGCCGCAAAACTACCGCGACGTGTGCGCGAATCCTTGTTTGCGAAGCTCGCGCCGCGCAAGACTCGCAAGAAAAAAATCGCCAAACAGAGAAAGCAGTCCTGACTGTCTCCGCACCGCGATCCTGTCCCTCGGGACTTGAAACGGATTCCTGATCGGGTCCAGGGGTCCGCAACTATCACGGCATCACCGGGTTAAATTGTCTAAGCGCTGCAGGCATTGAGCTCCGAGGACCTTCAGGCGGCACAAAATCGGCCCACTGCAAAATCCTTCAAGGAGAACCCACGACGGCCTTCAGCTGCGGGCTTTGACCATATCGGCAAAGCGATTCATGAGGTTGAAGGGGCTATCCGCTTCGTCGAAGCTCGCTCCTAGCCAGGAGCAAAATCTCAAATGGCGCCGCAGTGTCCATGGTCACGGCGCCATTTTCTTTGATATATCCAGGGATGTTTGAAGAACGTGGTGGACGCCGGGCGGAAAGAGTCGAGGTCCAAAAGCTAACTCTTGGAGCCAGCTCCACGCCGCAGCGGCCTTGCACCCGGCAGCGGAAAAGTCATCATCCAGAAATTCACTTCGGGGTTTACAAATTCTAATCCGACGAAAAGCTTGCCGTCGCGCTCGCGCCGGACATGGGCCACACGCGCTTCCGTGGACCGGCTGGTGTTCTCGTTGACGATCAGGAGCGGTTGCCCAAGCTCGACCATTTCATCCATGGTCAGCAATGCCCCTTGCTTGTTGATGGAACGGGTGATGGCGCGCACGCAGAACTTCTCGCCCGCGTCATTTTGTCCGTGCACGACGATGGGCAGAGCCATTGCCACACGCAATGTTCGACGGCGTTCCCGATATCGAAAGTGTAAAACGCCCATGGGGACCTTCTCCTCAACGATACAAGGGTCCGCCTTGTACTGCCTACCGGGGTCGTTACTGCAGCGCATGCTTAGGCGCGGGCGGCGCCTTGAGCCGGGGACAGCTCACATGCGACCAGGTCGACGGACTATTTTCACCGGGAGGCCAACTCCCGACAATAGCTAAGCGGTACTAATCTACCGCCTTCCGGCACGGTACGCCAGTACTTCCGAGAGAGCGTTGCGCATTTTTGCAAGGGAGAAAAGGTGTGCTCCTCCTTGCCCGTAAGCCGCTCAGCGGACAAGCTCCACAAACTCGGCTTTCCACGGGCGCTTCGTCAAATTCAGTATGGCCAAGCTGACGGGCAGGTGAAAGCGCTTCGGCCCAGCGCTTCCAGGGTTGACGTAAACCACACCGTTTTTCTCAGTTTGCTCCGGTCGATGCGTGTGACCGCTGATGACGAAGTCAAATCTGCCCCCGTCCGGCCGCAAATCCAATTCCTGCAGATTGTGCAGAACGTAAAAATTCGCCCCGTTCGCTTCCACTGCGGTCGTGACGGGCAGTTCCCTGGCCCACGCGGCAGTGTCCACATTTCCGCGCACTGCGAACACCGGCGCGATGCGCTTTAGTTTGGGTAAGATCTCAGAATCACCCACGTCGCCGGCGTGGATAATCAGATCTGCGCCTTGTAGCGCGCGCTCGGCTTCCAGGCGTAAAAGGCCGTGCGTATCAGAAATGATTCCAACCAACATACGCTTGATTCCGCTGGTCGCGAAATACGACGGAAACGCTAGTCCTTGTCGCGGTATTCCTCCGGTACGTCGTCTTCTTCCACTTCGCGAGTTCGGACTGCGCCCTGATCGGGGTCCGGGGCATTCTCGACGCCTTCAACCACCTCGGCCTCATACGATTGCCCTTCTTCCAACAATTCTTCGACGCTTTCCGAATCCACATCGGCGCCCGCGGAAATACCCTGAGTATCTCCAGACTGACCACCAGAACGTGCGCCCAGGCCGCGCCGTCCGTAGGAAACGAGGTCCGTCGTATCGGCGTGGCCGCGCGGTTTGCTGCGAGCTCGTTTTGGCTTGGACTTTGTCCCGGGCTTCTTCGTCGTCTTTTTCTTGACAACGAGTTTGCGCTTTGCATTTTTGCTTTTTCCGCTCTTATGCGACGTCGCTTTCCTTCGTTTCGTTTTTTTCGTGGCCATAAAATCAACCTTCCCCGACAAAGTTTACCACTTGCACGCCCTAACGCGTCATTCCGGGTCCAGCGCTGGCAATTATTGACCCCGGCACTATAATGCTGCGAGCAGCGAGGTAAGAGCCCAGGGAGCCCGTCCGCCATGAAAAAAGAACAGTTGCGCGCCCGTGTGGAAGAAATCGGGATCGTTCCGGTGATTCGTACCTCGTCCGCCGGGGACGCCCGCTTCGCGGTGGAAGAGGTCGCTCATGGCGGAATCCCTATCGTGGAAATCACCATGACTGTTCCGGGAGCGATCGAGGTGATTCGCGAGATAGTAAAAACGGTTCCCAACGTTATCATTGGCGCGGGCACCGTGCTGGACGCGTTGACCGCGCAGAACTGCATCAAGGCTGGAGCGCAATTCATCAGCAACCCCGCGCTTGACATCCCTACCGTACAACTTGTGGCCGAGAATCCCGATGTGGGCATGATGAGCGGCGCGCTGACACCTACGGAGATTCTAACAGCCTGGAAAGCGGGCGCCGATTTTGTAAAGATTTTTCCGTGTTCAGTGGTCGGCGGAGACAACTACATTCGCGCCTTGCGGCGGCCCTTTCCTGACATTCCCTTGATCCCCGGAGGTGGAGTGACACAGCAAAACGCGGCGCATTACTTGCTCGCCGGCGCCTCGGCTCTCAGCGTGGGCAAGGAACTCATTCCGCGCGAATCCATGCTGCTACACAAACCGGACCGCATCCGCGAACTTACGCGCCGTTTTGCCGGCATCGTTCGAAGCACGCGCGCCCGGCTAGCAGAGGCTAGCGCACAATTGGCGCAGACTCATTGAAGGCATGGTTCGGGTAGCGTCAAAACTCCAGATGTAATCGCAGGCTGGGTACGATTACCGGACCGCGGTCGCGGTTATATCCGGGATTCACCATATACTGCAAGTCGAAGGAAGGATAAATCCCTCTCCACAAGTGCAAGGTGTAGTAACTCTCAATGAAGCTTTCCCGCCCATAATTTAGCTTCCCATCTCCAAGCAGAAAGCCAAGTCCCCCATAGCCGAGGTATTCGGCATGATCGTGGCTTATACCGTCGCTCACGAAGACCAATCCCATGCGGTCTGCGCGGCGGCCCCAGCGCCCACCGTCTCCGCCGACACCAATTTGCCAAGTCTGGTCCGCTTCCGTGTACGCATACGATTCATGCTGGCCTTCGTTCCATCCCCAACGGCCGAATAGCCCTATCCAGTTGGTTAACGGTTGTTCGAAATTAACACCGAAGCCGTATTTGACAGTGGTTTGCAGAGGATGATTGGTGATTTCCGGAACCGGGGTGGTGGGATTGGCAAGCCATTCGTTGATTTGCTGCTGATAGTCGCCCATGTTCGCGTGGTTGATGAAGGACAACAGGCGTAAGACACTCTGGCGTTTCTTGGTCACATGTCCATGCAGCTCGAGTTCGATGTTTTCAGACCGGGCCCGGCCCAGGTCGGCGTCCAGGTTAATCCCATTGGCGACCTTAGGCATCAGCGCTTCCGCAAAGCGGATGACATAGTTGCGGTCGTGATACTCCAACATGGCCGCGAAGGTAAAGCCTCGGGTATCCGCGGCGTAGTCGAAGGCCCCGTTGTTGTCGACGGTCCAGTTCATGAATTGAAAATTGCTGTCGGTACCGTAGGTGTTGACGTCGAAAAAGTCCGCCAGGCTCAGTTTTCCGAAACGCAGTTCCAGCCGACGTTCCGGCAATTCACGAAACAAGGCAAACGGAGTGCGCTCCGAGACCTCTTTCTGGCTGCCGAGTGGAATGATCTGGTGCCACATCAATCGAGCTATGTAAGGAGCCTTGCTGAGGCTGGGGTTGCGCACTACATCCAGATTAAAAAAGCCTGCGACTCCGAGCGCTTGCCCGAGCCCGTTCCCACCGGTTTCCTGCACGTCGCACAAAAATTCTGTCGAGGCCGTGAGCCGCAGTCCGGTGAACAGAGTCAACACGCGAGAGGTTGCATCTTGCGCTTGCGGAGAGAGACTGTTTTTCCCCTGGTAAGGCGAGTGAAACGCCGGATGCCATTGTGAAATGAAATTTGCCTGCCCGGATAGCCAGATGCGGTCCCACTCGGCGTGGGGAAACAGGGTCGTCAGGATGTCGTCGCCGACTGCATCATTTTCCTTTACGTCGGGCTGGGAGTCCGCTGCGGGAGCGTCCTGGCCAACCACTGCCACTCCACAGGAAAAGCACGAGAACAAGGCCATGCACAGTCGCAAAAAAAGCGGGGCACTACGCCCTACCACGCCTGTTTTTGAAGTGCTGACCTTCATCGCCGTTACTTTCGTTTTGCTGGAAAGTCCGCCCCTAGGATTTCAAGAATGCCAGGCGACCCGGCTCTTCCAGCGCATCCTGCCGTGTAGCTTCGCCTTCGGAATTCTCCACAAGCTCCCGCTCAAAACAGCCCATTTCGTTGTCGATCCACCACTCGGCTAAGAGGCGCGCTCCTTCTCTCCAGTTTTCGCATATCCAACGGCAGTAAATGGAGGATGCCCGAGGCACAGTCTTTTTTTGATGAATGGCCTGTAACATCGCGCCATCTTCCTTTCCGGCTTTCTCTCAGAGCCGCATCGGCCCTACTCGGGTACCGCCTCGCTTGACGACCGGGGCACTTTTTTAATACCATACCCCCCTAGGGTAGTCAAGCGGTGTCACATATACCACGCGAAAGCTCGAACTTGTTTCCCGCACCAAGAAGGTCATTGGACAACTGGAATCCACCCTTCGCGCGCTCGAAGAGGACGCCCATTGCGCCGATGTCCTGCAGAGGCTGGCCGCAGCGCGGGGCGCCATTAACAGCCTCATGGGCGAATTGATGGAGGATCACATCCTCAACCACATGCCGCGTAAGACCAAGTCCTCCGCCGAGGCGGCCGAAGACCTGATCGAGATTGTGTGGACGTACCTGAAGTAACGGGAGGGGGCCTTGGCGTCACAGCTCGCGTTGCGCGATCTGCATGGCATTCACGCGGGCATGGTCGATAGTCAATCCCCAGTGCAGATGCGGCCCGGTCACGCGGCCGGTCGCGCCGACTTTTCCTATTTCCCCGCCCACCCTCACCATTTCCCCCGGCCGCACACCGATTTCGGAGAGGTGCGCATACATCGTGTAGATCCCGTAGCCGTGATCGATCACCACAGTGTTTCCGGAGTAGTACAAATTTTCCGCTAGAACAACTTTCCCGGACTGCGATGCGAACACTGCTGTGCCCGCGGCCGCCGGAAAATCGACACCCGCGTGAGGAGAGCGTGCTTCGCCGTTCAAAACACGGCGCCGCCCAAAATTTCCTCCCGTGGTCACGTCCTTCAACGGCAGGCGGAACTTCCCTTCCCACAATCGCTCCGGCGTCACCCTGTCGTAGATGGCGCGCATCTTTTTCTGATCCTCTTCGGCTCGCTTTAGCTGCTCGGGGTCCGGCGTGACAAATTGCTTCTCCACTTTCAGATGCTCCGTTGGAAATTTGCCTCCTCGCACGGTTATCGTCACAGAGCAGGACTCGGCATTCCCTTTGGCGGCCGGCCAGGACACCTTCCATTCGTAGCGCCCGGGGGCTTTTTCAAGGTCTACGCCGATCAACCCGTGCAGCGTTGATGATTTTTCCTCTTCTCGCCATAGCGGCATGGCTTGGCCATCCCATTCGCTTGTGAAACTCGGCAGGGCTGGAGGCCACAACACTTCTACCGTCAATAAAGATCCCTGCGTGGTGATGCCTGCATTTACCTTCAGAGTGACGCCCTCCGCGCATACCTTGCGAATTTGCGCACTGGCCAGCGAGGCAGTGAAGCTCATCGCCAGCCCCAAACAGGTTGAGAGCAAAAATGGTTTGTGGAAAAAGGCTCGGATCATCCCGGCAGTAGGATATCCGGTCAGGCCGCCGTTTAAAAATTATTCAGTCGCGCCTGGTGCTAGATCTTCAACCCCAAAACGCGCGTAAGCTTTTCTTCCAGCCGCTTCAACTCGAGTTCGCGCGCGTGTTCTTCGCGCGTCCTGTCGTTTAACGCATCCTTCAGGAGCTGCAAATTCATGCGCAACTCCATCTGTCGCAGGGCAAGCCGGCTGAGAGCGTTGACCGCTTCCTTCTGTTCAGCGTCGAGTTGACGCGGTTCCCGGTCCAGCACGCAAAGCGTGCCTAATGCAAAACCATCCTCATTGATGAGCGGAGCGCCCGCGTAAAAGCGAATGTGCGGTTCCCCGGTTACCAATGGGTTCTCGCGGAACCTCGGATCTTGCAACGTGTCGGGGACAACGAAGAGGTCGCCCTGTTGGATCGCATGCGCGCAGATGGAGCTTTCGCGCGGGGTCTCCGGCGCCTGCACGCCCAGTTTGGATTTAAACCACTGTCGATGATCATCCACCAGGGAAAGCATGGCCATGGGCGTGTGGCAAATATGTGCGGCCAGGACCACCAGGTCATCAAACGATTGTTCGGGTTCAGTGTCGAGAATGGCGTAGCGGTCCAGCGCTGCAACACGAGCTGCTTCAGTGCCGGGTGTGGCGGCAGCCATAACGCACCTCCGAAAGGCCCGGCCGCAGGGGCAGAACGGTCCGGGCGGCAATCATACTCCAGGGTGGCGCGAAGCAACAGAAGCGCGTGCGACTACCGCGCTACTTCCTATTGACACTCTATAGGTACAGTCCTATTATTCCTATCGATTCTCGATAGGAGCTCCTTTTGAACTCTGAACCCACCACCCTTTTGCAAGGAACGTTGGACCTGTTGATCTTGAAGTCCCTCGTCGCTGGCGAAATGCACGGTTTGGGAATCTCGCGCCGGATCCAACTTATCACCTCCGGCACTTTCCACGTGAAACCCGGCTCGCTCTTTCCCGCGCTGCATCGCATGGAAGAGGAAGGCTGGATCTCCTCCTTCTGGGGCGACTCCGAAAACAATCGCCGCGCAAAATTCTACCGGCTGACGAAGCCGGGGCGGAAGCAACTCGAAGCGGAAACCAAACGCTGGGGCCGCATTTCGTGGGCCATCGGCCAAGCGTTGGAGACTTCGTAGAGAGGAGTTTCGCATGCCGCTCTTTATGAGAGCCCGGAGTTTTTTGCGTAGCCTCTTCTCCTCCCATCGTGTGGAGGCGGACCTCGACCAGGAGATTCGTTCGCACCTCGAAATGCTGATCGAGGAAAACATTCGCCAGGGCATGTCGGCCGACGAAGCGCAGCGCGCCGCCCGCATCGAACTCGGCGGCATCGAGCAAGTCAAAGAGCAGGTGCGCGAACAACGCGTCGGTAACTGGCTTCATTCCGTGCTCTCCGATTGCCACTTCGCTTTCCGCCAACTGCGCAAATCCCCCGCCTTCGCCGCCGTCGCCATACTCACGCTTGCTCTCGGGATCGGCGCAAACACCGCCATATTTTCTCTCGTGAATTCCGTCCTTTTCCGCCCTCTCCCGTACCATGCGCCCGAACAACTGGTGTGGGCCTCGGATTTCATGCCCCGTCAGCAAAACTCGATCCTTCTCGAATCCGACTTCTACGCCTGGCGCGCACAAAACCATGTCTTCACCGAAATGTCTGCTTACGAACCTGATGACACGTTCACACTTACCGGTGCCGGCGAACCTCAGCGCCTCCGCGCCGCCCGCACCACCTTCAGTTTTCTCGATGTGCTCGGCATCGCCCCGCAGCTCGGCCGCACTTTCCGCGAAGAGGAAGATCGTCTCGGCGCTCCTGGCGTCGCCCTCGTCAGCGACAAGCTCTGGCGCGAGCACTTCGCGTCCAATTCTTCCATCATCGGACAGTCCATCCAGCTTGACAGCCAGCTCTACACCATCATCGGCGTCCTTCCCGCAACATTCGAATTTCTGGACAATTCTCCGGCCGACGTCATCACCCCGTTCGCCCTCGAAAATCGTGAAATCGGTGAGCAAAAAGCGATGCATATCGTTCGCATCGTGGGACGCCTTCGCCCCGGAATCACGCCATCTCTCGCCGCTGCCGATCTTGACGCCATCAACCAACGCCTCTTCGCAGCCTATCCGCCTGCTTTCGCCCACATGTTTCAGGGTGCCAAAGCCGAAATCATTCCCCTTCGCGAGCGCCTCCTTGGCAAATCACGTCCTGCTCTGCTCACTCTGTTCGGGGCCGTTGGTTTTGTTCTTCTCATCGCTTGTGCCAATATCGCCAGCCTCCAACTCGCTCGCGCTGTCTCCCGCGAAAAAGAGATCGCCATCCGCAGTTCCCTCGGAGCAGGAAAGTGGCGAGTCCTTCGCCAGCTTTTGACAGAAAACATCCTGCTCGCATTTGCCGGTGGCTGCTGCGGACTGCTGCTCTCCGCCTGGCTCACCCGCATTCTCGTAAAGCTTTCCCCCAGTGACGTGCCGCATCTTGCTCTGGCGCGCTTGGATCTTCGCGTGTTGTGCTTCACCCTCGCCGCCACTAGCTTCGCTGGACTCCTGTTCGGCCTGGCTCCGGCGTTCGCCGCTCTTCGCCCCAACTTGGTCGACACGCTAAAGGAATCCGGCGCGCAATCCGGCGCAGGCCGCTTCGCTCCCGGTTCTCAGCGTCTGCTCGTCGTCGCAGAGTTCGCCGCTGCACTCATCCTTCTCACTGGCTCCGCGCTTCTCCTCAAGAGTTTCCACCGTCTCGCTTCCATTCCACCAGGCTTCGAGGCCAGCGGCGTGTTCACTGCGCGCATCCCTCTTCCTCGCAACCTCTATCCGTCTCACGAGCTGCAGGCCGCCTTTTTCCAGCGGCTCATTGAACAAGTCACGACAATTCCTGGAGTCACCTCGGCGGCCGCCGCCAGCATTCTCCCTTTGCAAGGTTCCAACGGCTCGACCAGTGTCGAAATCGAAGGTCGCCCGCCCGAATTGCCCGGCCGCGCGCCCGCCGCGGAGGAGGTCCTGATTTCGCCCGATTATTTCCAGGCCTTGCACATCCCGCTTCTCTCCGGGACCGTCTTCGATCCTCACAACGCGCAAAACGGCGCGAATCTGCTCGTCGTCAATCAAGCGTTCGTCCAACGTTTTTTTCCGGATCAGGATCCCATCGGCAGGCGTGTCGTTCTTGGAAAAGAAGAAGGTTGGACAATTATTGGTGTTGTCGCCGACACCAGACAGTTCGGCTTGGCCGCTCCCGTCACGCCCAGCGTCTTCGTCTCTTTCGCAAAGAAGATGTTCCCCGAAATGACCATCCCGGAACTGACTCTCCTCCTCCGCACAAACGGCAATCCCGAATCGCTCTTATCCCCAGTGCGTTCTACCGTCTCCACTCTTGACAAAAATATTCCCATCTACGACGTCCTCACCTTGCAGGATCTTCTGCACGATCAAACCGCATCGCAGCGCTTCAGTTCCCTTCTTCTCTCCGCCTTCGCTTTCCTCGCCATTCTTCTCGCCTGCCTCGGCATCTACGGCGTCACCGTCTACTCCGTCAGCCAACGCACGCGCGAATTCGGCTTGCGCATGGCTCTCGGTGCCGTGCCACGCAACATTTCGTTTCTGATCCTTCGCCAGGCGGCCCTTCTCACTCTTCTCGGCATGGTTGTCGGCATCGCCGCCTCGCTTGCTCTCGGCAAACTCATTTCGAGCCTGCTGTTCCACGTCGAACCTTCCGACCCGGCCACTTTTTTCACCGTCTCCCTCCTCCTTCCAGCAATCATTCTTCTGGCTTGCTACGTCCCAGCCCGCCGCGCTTCCCGCGTCGATCCCATAGTCGCACTGCGTTATGAATAGGAGAGCTTCTCCATGCCGCTCTTGATCAAAATCCGAAGCTTCGCACAGAGCTTCTTTCGAACTCGTCATGTCGAACAGGACCTCCACGAGGAAGTTCGCTCCCATCTCGAAATGCTTAAAGAAGAGAAGATGCGCGCAGGCATGACTCCCGACGAAGCGCAACGCGCTGCCCGCATCGAACTCGGCGGTATTGAGCAGGTCAAAGAACAAGTCCGTGAACAGCGTGTAGGGCACTGGCTGCATTCCGTCCTCTCCGATTGCCGCTTCTCGTTCCGTCAACTCCGCAAATCCCCCGCTTTCACGAGCATCGCGGTGCTCACCCTGGCGCTCGGCATTGGTGCCACGACCGCGATTTTCAGTGTGATCTACGGCGTTCTGATTCGCCCTCTTGCGGTTCCCGACGCCCAGCAAGTGGTCCAAATCGTCCTCAAATATCATGGCCAGGTCTCGCAAGACTCTTTCACCTACAACGAGTTTCGCTTTCTGCAGAATCATACTCCGTGGTCGCGAGCGGTTGCGGCATTCACGCATGTCGGCTTCAACATGTCCACAGGCACGGCCGCTGAGCGCGTCAGCGCTGTGCATGTGTCTTCTGATTATTTCCGCGTTCTCGGTGCCACACCGTTTCTCGGTCGCCAGTTCACAGCCGAGGAGGACCGCGATCCTGGCGCGCGCGTTGTGATTCTGTCCTACAGCCTTTGGCAACAACACTTCTCCGCTGACCGCTTGATTCTCGGAGCGACGATCCATTTGAACGGTGCTCCGTATGTTGTGGTCGGCATCATGCCTCCTGCGTCGGCAGACATCCAACTCGATTGGGTTCCTCCGGCATTTGGCGATCTTCAGCACGTCGATTTATGGACCACTCTCGCGCCGGTCGCGGACTCCGTTGGATCCGGTGAAAATCTCGCGGTTGTCGCGCGCCTCCAACCCACCCATACTCTTATCCAGGCTTCCTCTCAACTTGACACACTGGACCAATCCTTCCGCGACAACTATCTCGAAGGCGATGCGAAAGCTCAATCCGTCGCGCTTTCTTCCGTCCAGCAAGTCATGGCTGGAAACGTCAGCATCTATCTTTGGATTCTTCTCGCCGCTGTCGCTTTTCTGCTTCTCATTGCTTGCTCCAACGTTTCGAACCTTCTTCTCGCTCAAGGCGCGGCGCGCTCCAAGGAAGTTGCCGTGCGCGCCGCCATGGGCGCCAGCCGCGCCAGGCTCATCCGGCAATTCCTTTCCGAAAGCTTGGTGCTGTCGGCGTTGGGCTGCCTGTTCGGATTTGCCGTCGCCAAGCTTTCTCTCTTCTGGCTCTTGCGTTTTGCTCCTATTCAGTTGCCCCGCGCAAATGAAATCCATGTGGACGGCTGGGCGTTCCTCTTTTCCCTGGCCGTAACCATTTTTGCTGCAGCCTTTTCCGCAATGATTCCTTCTTTTCACTCTGCCAAGCTGGAAGTCCACCCCATTCTCAAGGAATCCTCCACGCAATCCTCGGCGAGTCGTCGCCGCGGCGTTTTCCGGGGAGCGCTGGTCGTCGTAGAGATCGCGCTCTCTATCATTCTCCTGATCGGGGCTTCTCTCCTCGCTCAAACCTTTCTAAATCTGTTGCGCGTGAATCCCGGGTTCGAACCCTCCGGCGTTCTTTCCGCGGAAATTTGGCTGACCGGCTCGCGCTATCGTTCCACTGCGGAACTCAACGCCTTCTATGACAATCTTGCCGAACGGTTGAAGCGAGTGCCTGGCGTGCAGCAAACCGCGGTCGTCTCTGTCGGTCAGCCTTTGGAGCGCGGCGGGAATATCGGCCTGATGGTGAACGGCGTCCCCAAAGGATCGATGGGCATCCGCGTAGTCACAGCGGATTACTTCCAAACCCTTCGTGTTGCCATTAAGCAAGGACGCGATTTCTCCCTCGACGACTCCGCGACCAGAGAGCCCGTTGCCATCGTCAATCAAGCCTTCGTCCGCCGATTTCTCAACGGCTCCGACCCCTTCGCCTCATTCGTTCAAACGGAGAACGAAAAAGACGCACCGCGCCGGATCGCTGGAGTCGTCGCCGACGTGAAGTCCTACGTCGATCTTCCCGAGGGTCCCACGATGTTTCTCCCGGCCGCGCAAGCGGACTTTGGCCTGATTCTTTCGTTTGACGTCTGGTTCCCGACGCACATTCTCGTCCGCACTTCCGGCGATCCGCGCCTCTTCGCCAATGTGGTGAACTCCGCCATCCGCGAAACGGACTCCACGATTCCCGTTGGCCGCGCTCTCACCATGGACCAAGTCCTGGCTCGCTCGCTCGCGATTCAACGCTTTATGATGGTGGTTGTCGCGGTCTTTGCGATTCTCGCCCTCGTGCTGGCGGCGATCGGCATTTACGGGGTCATCTCCTTCTCCGTCTCGCAGCGCACTCAGGAATTCGGTATTCGCATGGCCCTCGGCGCGGACACCTATTCGGTCCTTCGTCTTGTCATTCGGGAGGCCGCCCGACTCGCCCTGTTCGGCGTCGCCATCGGCATCCTCGGAGCCGTCGCGCTGCATCAAGCCATTTCCAGCGTTCTGTTCGGAGTTCGCCCCACCGATCCCGCCACCATCGCGGCATCCGCCATTTGCTTGCTCCTCGTCAGTCTTTTGGCCTGCTGCGTACCTGCCCGCCGCGCCTCGCGCGTCGATCCCATCGTCGCTTTGCGTTACGAATAGGTTCAGATGCCACTTTTCGCTAGAGCCCGAAGCTTCCTGCAAAACCTCTTTTCGTCCCGTCGCGTGGAGGCGGATTTGGACCACGAGGTTCGCTCCCACTTCGAAATGCTCAAAGAAGAAAAGATTCGCGACGGCATGTCGGCCGACGAAGCGCAACGCGCCGCCCGCATCGAGCTCGGGGGCATGGAGCAAATCAAAGAGCAGGTGCGCGAAGTACGCATCGGCAACTGGCTCCACGCTGTTCTCGCGGATTGCCGCTTCGCCCTCCGGCAATTTCGCAAGTCCCCTGCCTTCACGTCGGTCGCCATCCTCACCCTCGCTCTCGGCATCGGCGCAAACACTGCGATCTTCAGCCTGGTTGATACAATTCTCCTCCGCTCACTTCCCGTTCGCGATCCTCAGCGCCTCGTCGTTTTCAAGTGGAACGCCCACGATTCTCCAAAGACGAAGGGATATTCCAGCTACATGGCTTGCCCTCCAACGCAGGTCGGAGCATTGACGCCGCGCACGGCATCGACACCCGAGAAAGGTGGCGAGCACGGCTGCGCGTTTTCCTATCCAATGTTTGAGAAGTTCAGTTCGCTTCGACAAATGTTTCCCAAGATCACGGCTCTCGGTGGCGTCACGCAACTGAATATGATTCACAACGGCCGCGCCACCATCGTGCGAGCAGAACTCGTCACTGGCGAATTCTTTGAGACTCTCGGCGTTGCGCCGGCCTTGGGTCGTGTCTTCGAGCCTTCCGACAACCTGCTTGAATCGGCGCCGGTTGCGGTGCTCGGTTACGGTTTTTGGCAGAGGAGTTTCGGTGGAGACCCCGGCGTAGTCGGCCGGGCGATAGTTCTAAATGAAGTACCCGTCACAATTATCGGTGTCGCCCCGCAACAATTCCCGAGCTTAGATCCTGGGACAGAGCGGGCCATGTGGCTGCCCGTTTCTCTGCAATCAACGTTGCAAATCAAACGCTTGTTTAGCGCAAGCCGTGGAAATCATCCCACAATGGATTCCGGCGATGACATTTGGTGGCTTTACGTCGTTGCCCGGCTCGCGCCCGGGGTAGAGCAGCCGCAGGCGCAGGCGGCCGCCGATGTTTTGTTCCGGAATGACGTTCTTCCAGCGACGGGATCGTTGGCGCTTTTTAAGAGCACAGATACTCCTCAGCTCACCTTGATGGCAGCTCCCGACGCTGTCGTCGAAACCCACGATCGATACTCCAGAACACTCATGTTTTTGATGTTCTCCGTATGCATGGTTTTGCTCATTGCTTGCGCCAACGTTGCAGGGCTGATGCTTGTCCGCTCGGCGGCGCGCCGAAGGGAATTTGCGGTGCGTATGGCGTTAGGAGCGGGAAGGGGGCGGCTCGCGCGCCAATTGCTGACGGAAAGCCTACTCCTCGCCATGATTGGCGGCGCAGTTGGCGTTCTCCTCGCCAATTGGACGGTTCACGCGCTGGTTGTCCTGATGTCTGCCAGGGGTTTTTGGCCCTCTCACCTGGTAGCTCAGTTGGACCTGCGCATTCTCGTCTTTACTGCCGCCGCTTCGATCTTTGCGGGTATGCTTCTCGGCCTTGCGCCCATTTTGCGGTCAACTCGCGTGGATTTGAATGCAGCGCTCAAAGAAAACACCTGGGTGTTTCGCAGCGGGATCCTACCTGGGAGATGGCTGAACCTCGGGAACATCCTGGTAGTTGCACAAGTCGCGCTATCCATTTTGGTCCTCGTCGGCGCGGGTCTTCTGGTTCGCACCATCGGCAACCTAGAGAGCATCGATCCGGGCTTCAACACACGTAACTTGCTGCTATTCGGAATCGATCCCGCGCTGAATGGCTATAGGGACACGCAGACACGCACACTTTATTCCGAACTGCAGAACCGGCTCGCCGCGATGCCTGGTGTTCTGTCTGTAAGCTATTCGTTCGATCCTTTGCTCAGCGGCAATCTATGGAGCACAAGCTTCCAGGTGATGGGCGGAGGCATCGACAGGCGCGGACAAACCGACGCGTTCCTGGTTGGCCCAAGATTCTTTGAGACTGTACATATTCCGCTACTTGCTGGGCGCACCTTCACACCGGCCGACTGCACATCGGACGATACCGCTACGGTTACACCGGTGATCGTCAATCAAGCATTCATTCGCCAGAACTTCACGAACGAAAACCCGCTTGGCCGCCATTTGCGCGGGTTGAAGAGCGAGGAAACGGATTCCGAGATCGTTGGAATCGTTGGCGATGCGAGGAACCAAGGTTTGCGGAGGGACGTCACCGCAACAGTGTACGTTCCGCAGAAGGAAGGAAGTACAACCTTCGAAGTTCGCAGCCTCGCCGACCCAACCGCACTCATTCCGGCAATTCGGGATGCCGTGGCACAACTCGACGGCAATCTCCCCATTTTTGGTGTCAAGACGCAATCCGAGCAGATTGAACGATCGCTCTTTCAGGAGAAGTTGATCGCGCGCTTGTCGGGCTTCTTTGCCAGCCTCTCGCTGACTCTTTCCTGTATCGGCGTCTATGGTCTGCTCTCCTACGAAGTTGTACGGCGCACAAGTGAGATCGGCATTCGCATGGCGTTGGGGGCGCGCTCCCACGATGTTCTCTGGTTTCTTGTCAGACGGGGCGCGGTGCTTGCTGCCGTCGGCATAGCCATCGGCATTGTGACCGCATCCGAACTGACGCAGTATCTGGCAAGTCTCCTTTACGGCGTTCGCCCAATCGATCCTCTAACCTTTGTAGCCGTTCCCGCTCTACTCATGCTGGTCGCTGTACTGGCAAGTTACATTCCCGCCCGCCGCGCCGCTCGCGTCGATCCCACGGTGGCGCTGCGCTACGAATAGGAGACCCTCATCATGCCGATCCTTCTGAAGCTCCGAAGTCTTGTGCAGAACCTGTTTTCCTCCCGTCGCGTGGAGAAGGACCTGGACCAGGAGGTCCAGTCCCACCTCGAAATGGTTAGAGACGAGAAGATTCGCGAAGGCATGTCGGCCGACGAAGCGCAGCGCGCCGCTCGTATCGATCTCGGCGGCATCGAGCAAGTCAAAGAACAGGTGCGCGAAGAACGCATCGGCAGCTGGCTCCATTCGGTTGTCTCGGATTGCCGCTTCGCGTTCCGCCAGCTCCGCAAATCTCCCGCCTTTACTGTGGTCTCCCTCATTACGCTGACCGTCGGGATCGGAGGGAATACTGCCATTTTCAGTTTTGTGGATCTGCTCTTGAATCATCCTGTGTCGCTGCAACATTTGAATCGTTTGGTGTCCGTGGACCGAATCAGAGCCGACGGCGAGGAAATGCCTCTCTCCTCCGCGGATTTCCGCGATCTGCGCACGGAAACGCAGAGCCTGGAAAGCTTCGCCAGCTATCAGGAGTGGTCTGCAAGCCTTCGGGGAAGCAGCGGCGCCGAGGAGTGCCGAGGAATTCGCGCCGGGGAAGATTTCTTCGCCACTCTCGAAGCAAAGCCACTCCTGGGACGAACGTTTTTCCCGGATGAACATCGCCCCGGACAGAACCACGTCGCGGTTCTTAGCTACGCCTTTTGGCAGCGTGAATTTGCCGGTGATCCACGAGTCACGGACAAGACTCTGTGGCTCGATGAGCAGAACTACACCATTGTCGGCGCGATGTCTGCAAACTTCCGGTTCCCTCCCGGTAGCGCGCAATTTTGGGTTCCTCTGGCCTTCGACGACACGCAAGCGAACGACCGTGTTCATGGAACGCTTGCTGGCATAGGCCGCCTGAAAGCCTCGACCACGCTGGAGCAAGCGCGAGCCGAACTTGACACACTGTGGAGTCAGTTGCAGCAGCGCTACCCCGATGCGAACCGCCAGTGGAAACTCTCGGTGTTGCGTCTTGGCGAGCGTTTAGTCGATCAGGACAGCCGCCAATTCGCTCGACTTTTTCTCTGCGTCGCGGCCTTTGTTCTTTTAATCGCGTGCGTCAACGTGGCCAATCTGCAACTTGCGCGCGCTGCCAGCCGAGAGAGAGAGCTCTCCATCCGTGCGGCGCTCGGTGCGGAACGCAAGCGCATCGTGCGCCAACTGTTTACCGAAAGTCTGTTCCTCGCGGCTGTCGGAGGTGGCGGTGGTCTGCTACTCGCCTTCTGGGGCGTCGCTTTGATGCGCGCGAAAATGCCTGCTCAGGTCCGCGAAATCTGTGAGGTCTCCGGCATGCGTGTGGACCTGCGCGCGTTTCTTTTTACGCTCTTTGCCGCCATTGCTGCAGGCCTATTGTCCGGTGCGATTCCGGCATTCCGCAGTTCAAAGGTGAATCTGCGTGATTCCTTGGAGACGGGCGGCGCAAGAGTGGCAAGTGGAGGCCAACGCTTGCGCAGGGTCTTCGTTGTATCTGAAGTCATTCTCGCCGTGGTCTTGCTGATCGGCGCGGGGCTGATGGTGAAGGGCTTTTATCTGCTTGCGACTCGCCAAACGGCCATGAATCCGCAGACGCTCCTTACGTTTCACATCAATCTTTCTGCAAACCACTATGCTACGCCCCAGCTGCAACAAGCTTTCTACGCTGAGATTCTGGATCGTATACACAGCATTCCGGGAGTGGAGGCCGCGTCCGTTGTGAGTGGTTTGCCATTCAGCTTTTACGAAAACGAGCAGAAGGCTCTTAACGATGAAACGCGCGGCGCATCCGAAGCCGACCTGCCCACTGTCATGGAAGAAGCCGTCTCTGATGACTACTTCCGGGTGCTGCGACTTCCTCTCCTCGAAGGCAGATTGTTCGATCAACGCGACGGTTCCGGAACTGCGGCGGTCGCGATCATCAGCGAGAGCATGGCTCAGCGGTTGTGGCCGGGCGCGCCGCAGCCCGTTGGCCGCCGGTTGAAAATCCCAGGCGGCAATACTCCCAACGACTGGATCACGGTCGTCGGCGTCGTCGGTAATACCCGGCACGAAGTGTACGATCGTTCGTTCCGTTCCATTTTCTACAGGCCGTTGACCCAAGCCACGGGTTCCTCAATGGACTTCGCGCTTCGTACCTCGAGCGATCCTCATGCGATGGTCGGCACAGTCCGCTCCGCCGTCGCGGAGATGGATCCCACCCAACCGGTCATAACGTTCATGACCATGACAGAAAAAATCAACGAACAGGCCAGCGCCCTGCAATTCGTCGCCGCCCTGATGGGCCTCGTCGGTCTGGTTGCAATCGTGCTTTCCGCCGCTGGCATTTACGGCCTCGTCGCCTACTCGGTTGCCGAACGGCGTCGCGAGATCGGAATTCGCATGGCGCTCGGCGCTCGCGCCAGCCTGGTCCTTGCGATGGTGGTTAAATTAGGCGTGTCGTTGGTGGCGATAGGCGGCGCGGTCGGCCTCGTCACAGGGTTTATTCTCGCTCAATTCCTCTCCAGCCTTTTTTACGGCGTACAAGCCTGGGATCCCGCCGTCTACGCGCTAGTCCCGGTTCTTTTACTCTTAGTCACTTTGCTTGCAACGTTCCTGCCCGCATGGAGGGCATCTCGCGTCGATCCCATGGTCGCCTTGCGCTACGAATAACACTGCTTCGATTGGAATAACGGCTTTGCGAGTGGGATCATCCAATCGACGCGCGTAGAGGGTGCTAAATCGCGCGACGGGGATTGGTGCAAATCATGCTCGCAAACAGGAAAGTCGCGGTGATCGCTCTGTTCGCTGGAAGCTTGCTGGCGCTGCCGGGCGCCGAGGCGCAGAAAAAGAATTCTCCCACCCTTCAGGATCGTCAAAGAGAGCAGCGCAGCCTGGCCATCAACATGGTGCGCGCCATTAACGCGGCGGAGGCGAACTATAAGAAAACTCATGGATCTTACGCCACCTGGGGCATGCTCTTCAGCAATGGCGACTTCACCGATACTGGAACGAAATGGTCTTCCGAATCGTACCCGACGGTGGCGCACGCCATGTACGGCAGTGGACCGGAAATCGTGCCCGGATGGAAGCTTCGGCTGACTGTTTCGAAAGACGGAAGCGCTTACGACTTGTCTCTGGAAGACGTGACCGATCCGAAATGTGGTTATGCGGTGATGAGCGACGAACGCGGAATCGTCCGCCAGGGAAAGTCGGTTGACTGTCCCTCGTGAAACCCAAACCTCAGCGCAACAACCGGAATGTCTGCGCGGAACCAGTCAGTCGGCCGGAGTCATCCGCGCCATTTCTCTCTCGCTGTTTCGTTGCGGCCGGATGGAAAAATACTTGTGCCGGCACGGATCACAGCGATAAGCAGGAATCGGCAGGCGCCGCCACAAGAAGCCAAGAGGAGAGTTGACCAGCTCCGGAGAGACGCGTTTGACCTCGTGATTTCCGCAGATGGGACAATGCGCATGGAGCGAATCGCTGAGGGACATCCGTCGAGCATAGAAACGGGCTTCACACTTTTTGCAGCGCCAAGGATATAGCGCCAATGCGCTGAACAAAAGGTCCGCCGTGCCTTGCCGGCGCGAACGGCGGGCGTCCTTACTTTTGCAGACGGGGCAATTCATCCGGGTCTTGGGAAGCTCTCAACTAACTGTGACAAAATATAGGGCAAGGCGGCGGCGCACGCAAGCCCCACGCCGCTGTCAGTTTTCGAATGTACAATATTGCTACTGGAAGACGTTCTTCCTTGCCGAGAGGAGTGGTATGCCGGAGTATACCGAAGATCACGCGATGGCGGGCATCGCTGCCAAGCTGCCGAAGCTGGAAGTCTGGCCGAACCGGTACTCGGGGTACGTGATCACTACACGCTATCCCGAATACACTTCGGTCTGCCCCAAAACCGGCCTACCGGACTACGGCACGATTACTATTCAATATAAGCCCCGAAAGTCCTGCATCGAGCTGAAATCCCTGAAAATGTACCTGCTGGCTTACCGAAGCCTGGGCATTTTCTATGAAAACGCCGTCAACAAGATGCTTCATGACATTGTCGAGGCGGTCCGGCCGAAATGGTGCGTCATCAAGGGGGAGTTCACGCCTCGTGGCGGTTTGCACACCACCATTTTCGCACGGTGGCCGGAGCGCTCCGCCGGCCGTCGCTCCGGACGTAAGTAACCGAACCGCCACTCGCCATTGGACTTGCAGCCCCGCCCGTTGGATAATTCTGGGGTTGGAAGATAACATCCTTTCCTGTTCATCCGAGGAGCGAGGAACATGAGCATTTCCCCAAACGTCCCCAGTCCCCAAGAGTCCTACCAGTATGAAAATACGGGAACCCCGCGCTGGATCGCGGTGCTGTTCGGATTGCTGATCGCCGGCTTAGCGCTTATCGGCTACGCCGGGCATTCGGTGCAAACGCGGTTGGAACAGGAACTCTCCAAGAACGAGGAACAGAACAAAATTCTCACCGCGCAACTCGAGCAAGCGAATACCCGCATCGCCGATTTAAAGGGGCAAGTGGATGTGACCTCGCAGAAAGTCGGCATGACGCAGGCCGAATTGGCGGAAGCCAGAAGCCGTGCTGAGTCCATTCGTAAGCAGCAGGTGGCTTCCGACCAGAAACTGACCGAACAGCTTTCCGCCGCGCAAAAGGCGAGCGATGAAAAGATTGGCGCCGTTGCCACGGACGTTAGCGGAGCAAAAAAGGACATCGACGCGACCCGCACTGACCTGGAAGCGACCAAGACCAAGCTGGAGCGCGCCGCAGGCGACATGGGTGTCATGAGCGGGCTGATTGCCCGCAATCACGACGATGTCGAAGAATTGAGGCGCAAGGGCGACCGCAACTACTACGAATTCACCATCCAGAAGTCCAAGAACGCTCAGAAGGTGGGTCCCGTGCAGATTGCCCTTAATAAGACCGACCAGAAGAAGAATAAGTACACCATCACGGTTTTGGCGGACGACAAATCCATTGAGAAGAAAGACAAAACCTCCGGCGAGCCTGTCCAGTTCTATGTAAAAGGCAGTGCGCGGCTGACTCCTTATGAAATCGTGGTTTTTGACGTAAACAAGAACCAGATAACCGGGTATCTGTCCACGCCGAAAGAGAACGCCACCCCTGCTCCGGCCAAGTAATTCTTGACGTTCATCGCCGGGTCCGTTCCCGGCGCGCACAAATCTCAAAGCCCTGTTCCCTGTTCTGGAAACTCTGCGGGGGACAGGGCTTCTGTGTTTCTGCGGGGAACGCTAGCATTTTATGTACACCCAACCCGACGGAGGATTCTAACCCATGTCCCATGCCCGCTCGTTACGCTGTCTTGGCGTTTTGTTGGTGTTCTTGCTAGCCCTGGCCTATTCCTCTGGTGCTGTCGCACAGTCAGCGCTGGATCCCGGTAAATTGTCCGGCCGCACACTTTTGTACCTGCAGTGGCGAGGCACGCCCTCCGGAGAGGTTCGCAAAGCCAATTCATTCTTTGCGCTATGGGACGATCCACAATTCGCTCCGGCGCGCGACTCCTTGCTGGATTCGTTTCTCAACAATCCAACCAACCAAAAGGGAAAGCCCAAAATAACGCGGGAAGAGCTTGAGCAGTACGCGACACTTCTGGACAATCCGTTTCTGTTCGGCTATCAGCGACAACCCGAATTGCATACGGCAGCGAAAACTCCAGCTTCAAAAGCGACGGCTCCGCCGGCATGGAATGGTTCGTTCTTCATCTACGACCGCTCCGGAAAGGAAGAGTTGTTGTCCAAGGCCGTAATGCAATTGCGCGGCGCGGAAGGGGAGATTCCGAAGCTAACGAACGTGACCGTCGCAGGCGTTCCATCCCTGAAGATCGAACGCAAGAGCGGAATCGCTTATTGGGCAGAGTTCGGCAAATATGCGGTCAGTGCCAATGAAATGCCGGTGTTCGAAGAAGTTCTGAATGTAGTGAATGGCAAGCCGGGAAATAGCGTGCTGTCTCAATCAGCCGCCTACCAGGAAGCAAAGCCGCTCCTCAATGGCGGAATCCTGGAATTTTTCCTCGGTGTTCCCAGTGCGGAGCAAATCGCCCTGAATTCGCCGGATAGCGCTACGGCGCAAGTACGTTTGCTGCTATCCGCGCTAAAACTGGACACCCTTCATTCTCTCGCAGGGCATATTTCGTTGGAGGGTCCCAAAACCCGCGTCACCGGCGCAGTCCTCGGCGACACGACTCCTGGCGGCCTTTTCGACATCTGGGCCGACGGCCAGGTCAGCCCGGTCTCCATGGGTTATCTATCCCCCGATACCGTCTATTACGGCGAGACGCAATTCAATCTTCTTGGCATTTACAACACGTTGAAGCGGGCCTTTTCCGGGCAAGGGGCCGCCGGCTCCGCGCAAACGACAAATCAACTTGAGAAAATGGTGGAAACACGCCTGGGCATGCCCCTGCCGGACGCGCTTGGTCTGATCACGGGCGAAGTCGCCTGGATCCAAAACAATCCCACGTTGGATGACGCCCAGAAAGTGTATCTTCTCGGAATCAAGAACAAGCCGGACGCATTGAAGTTGACGAGGAGCTTAATGGGCGACCGAATCACATCCGAGCGTTCCGAAGGTAATACGACCTATCTGAAAGTTTCCCTCCAGGGAGGACAAACCTCTGTCGGCGTAGCGCAGTGGAATTTCTACTATTTGGCTATGACTCCGACGCTGCTATTCGGTTCGTCGAAGAGCGATGTGCTGCACCAATATGTTCGGCAGACGCCGGCAACGCCCGACGCTACGCAGCTCAAAAGCCTGCTGGCTGCCCGCGCGCAATTCCCCGAAAAGCTCAATGGTTTCTCCTATTTCGATTTTCAGAAGGTAGATTGGCCGGGATTGAAAGCGAAATGGATTGCCGATGCCAACAAGGCGGCCCAGACAGCGAAGAGTACCGACGCAACTCAGACGGACAAGAAATTGGCGGATTGGCTGGTCCAGGTTAACCCTGACGTTTTTTCACGGCATCTTCATAGCATGACGGGTGCTTCGTGGAAGGATGCGAAGGGAGTGCATTTTGACGAGTGGCTGGACTGACACCCGCAGTCGAGCACCGCGCCGGACGTTGTATCGCGGTGTGTTTTTCTCCTGGCTTTCACTTCTCGGAATTTCAGTGCTGGCCCAGGAGCAAACGCCTGACACCGGCAAAAGCATTCGCGTTGAAGTAGATCGCGTTAACGTCGGCGTAATTGTCACAGATTCCAAAGGCAATTTTGTGGAAGGGCTTCAGCGCGACGACTTTCAGATTCTCGAAAGTACCGCTATCCAGCCCATCACGGACTTTGCCTCGGTGGATTCGCCGGCCCAAGTTCTTCTGCTGCTCGAGGCTGGCCCGGCAGTCTATCTCCTCCAAGACTCTCATCTATTTGTGGCGAGTGCGCTGCTGAGTGGACTTTCGCCGGACGACCGCATGGCCATCGCCGCTTACAATGACGCTCCGACGCCGATCCTCGACTACACCGCGGATAAACGCGTCGTGGAAAATGCGCTCGACAGTATTCAATTCAACCTGGGTTTCGGCAACCTGAACCTCGCCAACAGCCTAAGCACTGTTCTCGATTGGCTCGCACGTGTGCCCGGCAAGAAATCGGTCGTGCTGATCTCATCTGGCGTAGACACATCGCCGGCTGCGAATATGCAAACTTTGCTTCCCCGCCTCGAGACCAGCGACGTACGCATCTTTGCCATCTCCATGAACGGCCCTCTGCGTCACGGCAAGAAAGGAACGACGCAGCAGATTCTGCAAACGCAAAAGGCCTTCGAGCAAGCCGACGCGTGGCTAAAAGCCTTAGCGGATCGATCCGGTGGACGCGCCTACTTTCCAGAAAGCGCCAAAGCCTTCCAGGAAACCTATCATCAGGTCGCGCAATTGGTGCGCCACGAATACAGCCTAGCCTTTGTTCCTCCGAAAGCGGATGGGGCCACGCACTCAATTGATGTGAAGGTAGTTTCAGGCACCGAGAAGGAAAAAAATGGAGCGCCGGACTATCGCGTAGATCACCGCAGAGGTTACATCGCGCCAAAGCCGCCAGAGTAATGAGTCACTGTTGCGGCTTCACTCGAAATCCTTCATCACCCGCGCCATATCTCGCAGCCTTTCGTCAACCCGCGAGAACACCGTGTCTGGTTCGAACCTGCCGGCGCCGTTCCGTCTACCAGCGGGCGTTCCCGTCAGCAGTTCCACGCCCTGCTCCACGCGCGCAATCGGCCAGATATGAAATTTGCCGGTTGCCACTGCGTCCAAAACATCTTCTCGCAGCATCAGATCATCGACGTTCGCTTGCGGAATCATCACGCCTTGCGTGCCGCTCAGCCCGTCGATCCGGCAGGTGTCAAAAAATCCTTCGATCTTTTCGTTTACTCCGCCGATGGCCTGTATGTCGCCGCGCTGGTTCATGGAACCCGTCACGGCGATGTCCTGCCGCAGCGGCAACTCGGAGAGCGCGGAGAGCAGCGCGTAAATCTCCGTGGAGCTCGCGCTGTCGCCGTCGACTCCCGAATAAGACTGCTCGAAACAGATGCTCGCTGTTAAAGAAAGCGGCTTATCCTGAGCGAAGGAGGTGCGGAGATATCCAGTGATGATGTGGACCCCTTTGTCGTGGAACCGCCCGCTCAAATTCGACTCGCGCTCAATGTTAATGAGCCCTGCTTTGCCGAGGCCCACGCTGGCTGTGATTCGCACTGGCTTCCCGAAAGCGTAGCCGCCAATTTCCAAAACACTTAGGCCGTTGACCTGCCCAAGGTGCGAGCCGCTGAGGTTCACCAATAGAGTGCCCTCTTCCATCATTTCGCGGATCCGCGTTTCGATCAGGTTGTGCCGCTCGACTTTTGACGCAAGCGCTGCGCGCACATGCGCCGCGCGTACCACATTTTCCCCAGCTGCGGCAGCGGCGTAATGCGCCTCGCGAGCCAGATCGGCAATATCAATGAAGCGAGCCGTGACCTTGTTGCGCCTGCCGGCTTTGCGCACGCCGTACTCCAGAATCGCCGCAAACGCGCCCCGATCAAATGGAAACAAGTTCTCCTTTTCGCTGAGGGTCCGTATCCGTCCGGCATACTCTTCGATCACGCCGTCACTCATCGCCATTTCTTCGTCAAACTCCACCCGCACTTTGAAAATCTTGCGGAAGTCTTCCTCATATTCGTAAAGGAGTTCGTAGAGATTGCGGTCGCCGATCAGAATCACTTTCACGTTGATATCAATCGGCTCCGGCTTCAGAGCTGTCGTCGTAAACGGGTAAAAGGTCTCGAATGGCTGAATCTCCACCCGATTGTGGTTCAGCGTGCGCTTCAGAGCTCGCCACACGCCCGGCTCGGAAAGTGCTTCAATCGAATACATAATCAAAAAACCGCCATCGGCCCGCAGCAACGAGCCAGCGCGCAGGTCCATGAAATCGCTGGTCCACCCGCCGCGCGCATCGTACGCCCGCTGAATGGTGCCGAACAGATTCGTATACGAGGGGGTGGTTTCAAAAATCACCGGCGACGCATCTTCGTGATTGTGGGCGAGAAGGACATTGACACCGTATACACGAAACGGATCGCGTTCCGGTGTCGGACCCTTTTGTATGACTTCGGGCGGCGCATCTTGCCCGTGCTCTTCTTCGCCTTCGCGTTCCTTAAAAGGCCCGAGATTGTCCAAGAGGTGGTGCCGCACTTCTTCCAGATATTCGGTCACGCTTTGCCCGGGATACTTTTCCTTCAGCTCTTCGATGACGCCATCGACCAGGACCGATGCCGCTTCCTGCTCCAGGTAGCTGAGCTCGCTCGCCAGTTCACGCGACAGCGTGAGCGTCTTGCGGTACACAACCGTGAACTCCTGGCGAAACTGCTCGTACTTCCGCTCGATTTCCTCCGCCACGCCGGATTCCAGTTTGCCTTCGTGTACCATCTTCGTGATGTCTTCAATCGGCACCATCTGTCCTTCGAGCACCGGGAAAATTTCCGGCAGTGCCACCGCGCCCACCTGCATGTGCCCCAACGCAAATTGATCTCGGGCGATGCGCCGCGTGAAATCGTCCATTAGATCCTTTTCACGTACGGAAAATCGCTCTACGATCCGCCCTTTTTGTCGTTGAAACGGTTCGCCTTCAAACACCTGCGGAATGCGCCTCCGCAAGAAGTCAATGCCCGCCTGCATGTCCTTTCTAAAATTATTGGCGGAGCCGCGCGCAAGGATCAGCAAGCGCGGCCGGTCCGGCAGCTTGAAATTGTGGACATAGCACCGGTCAAGAGAAGGTTTTGTGGCGGGATGAAGATCCTCGATCATCTGCGCGATCGTGCCTCCGCGGCTCGTTCCCGCCAAGCCGCACACGAACACGTTGTATCCCGGCGCGGAGAGCTCCACACCCATCTTCAGCGCGCGTAGCGCACGTTCCTGCCCGACGAAACCTTCGCGTTTTTGCGCTTGCGCGGTAGTTTCGAAGGGAATGCGCGAAAGCTCGCAGCGCCACCGCAGTTTTTCGGGGCCGAGTTCCGTCACTGTCAATTCCGGTTTTTCCGTCTTGATAACCATGCGAAGCCGTACTGTAGCACACAGAAAACTCAGCGGCTGTCAAATTACCCGCCGAGTTAGGCTAGAAGTTACGCAGCCTCCCGTTCCAGCTCTTCCTGGTGGTCCATATATACGCGCAGAATTCCGAGCGCCGCGGCCACGACTGTCGGACCGACCACCAGCCCCAACAAACCGAACACGTTGAGCCCCCCCAAGATGCTCACGAAGAGCAACAAATCGTTGAGTCGGGTGCGATTCCGCAACAGCAACGGACGTACGATATTGTCCGCGAGTCCTGCCACTCCACCGCAAATCGCGAGGACCACGATCGCCTTTCCCCAATGTCCGTTAAAAACAAGCCACACCGCAGCCGGAAACCAGATCAAGGAAGATCCCACGACGGGAACGATGGAGAAAAAAGCCACTAGCACTCCCAAAAACACTGGTCCCGGAAGCCCCGTCCACTCAAACGCCAACCCGCCTAACGCGCCTTGGATCGCCGCGATCAGCAACGCTACCGCCACGCTGGCGAAAATGAGGTCTCGTGATTCCTTCAGCATATCGTCCTGAATTTCCCGCTCAAACGGAATCAGGTGCCGGACCGCGCGCAACAATTTTTCTCCATCTCGAAAGACAAAAAACAGTGCGAAGAGCAAGATGAACAAGTTCACTAGAAAGGAGAACAGGTTTTTGAGCAGCGAGCCAAGGCTGGACGCCACAAACGAGGCGATTTTCTCGGCACCCTGACGAAGCCCGCCAACCAAGTCTAAATTCTGCATCGAATCTGGCAGATGGCGACGAATCGTTTCGAGGAAATCTCGCGCCGTTCCCGTCCCATTGGTGCTGAGTGTTTCGCGAATGCCCGAACTGGCTTCAATCGCCTCTCGTGCTGCATATAACATGACCAGCAGCACCGGCACGATCAGAAGAAACGTCACGCCCAAAGTGCAGAGCAGTGCCGCCCAGGTCGGTGAAAACCGTTGCCCGAGATATGTGTACACCGGATAAAAAAAGATAACCAGCACCGCCGACCACGCGAGCGGAATCAGAAATGGCTCCGTGATGAGGAACACCAGGTAACCGAGCAGCAGCAGCGCCCCGTAGGAAAGAACCGTGGTTAATCTGTCACTGGTTGTGGTGTTTCGGTTGGCTTGCGTCATTCGCGTTATATAATTCATCCCGTCCAGGCGCCAGGGGCACGTTGCCGCCCCGTGGAACGTTATGCGGTCTGCCCAAGGGAAGCACGAATCCATGCCCTCGTCGAAAATCCCATTCAATTACGAGCAGGCACGCCTACTTGCTGTACTTGCTTTGATCAATTTTGTCAACTTTGCCGATCGTCAGGTCCTTAATCCCCTGGTCCCGCTTTTACGGCTGCATTTTGGGGTGACCGACACGCAACTCGGCTCGTTGCAGTGGGTTCTCCTGGTGGTGTTGGCCGCGGCCAGCATTCCCTCCGGATATCTGGCGGACCGCTTCAACGAGCCGAAGATCATTTCCGCCGGGGTTCTTTTCTGGAGCATCGCGGCCATCGCCAGCGGTCTCGCGCCCACCTTTGCCTTCTTGTTTGTGGCGCGCGGTCTGGTCGGGATAGGCGAGGCGGCCTACGCCCCAGCGGCACAATCGCTGATCTCCGATTCTTTTTCCCCGGACAACCGCGCGATGGCGCAGTCCATCTTCGCTGCGGGAATGATACTCGGCGGGGTTTCCGGACTCGCGCTCGGCGGAATCATGGGAGACCGGCACGGTTGGCAACACGCCTTCTTCGTCGTAGGTATTCTTGGGGTAATTCCTGGCTTGTCCGCGCTCAAGCTGAAGGAACCACCGCGCCGCCCGCGATCTGAAGTTGTCCCTGTCATGCAACTACTCCGTGTCCCGGCGTTCGTGGCCATGATCGTTGCAGGAATCTGCATCACCTTTTCCAGCGTGTCATTCGTCACTTGGGGCATCGATTACGCCAAAACCTATAAGGACTTCAGTACGAAGGAAGCCGCTCTTTCCCTTGCCATCATTGCCCTGTTTTCCTCCGTGTTCGGCGCGCTTTCCGCCGGTTATCTCGCCGACCGCCTCCAGAAAAAATTCGCCTATGGACGTGTGCTCATAATCGCGATCGCATTTCTAGCTGCGGCACCGTTTTTGCTGGTAGCGATTCAGGCCGACGAGAAATGGATGGTTCTGGCGGGTTTCTTCGGCTCGATGTATTTCATGTCCTGGTATCACGGGCCGACCACGGCGGTACTCCACGATTTGACGCCGCAACGCGCGCACGCCACGGCGATTGGAGTCTACATGTTTGCGACGCAACTGCTCGGCGCCTTGGGCCCGCTTCTCATCGGCAAAATTTCAGACATGAGCGACATGCAGATTGGATTGCAAGCGGCAACGGCGGTGATGGTTTTCGGCGCGCTTTTGTTGCTCCTCGTGATTCATTTCATCCGCCGCGATGGCCTGCACCATCCACGCTTGGCGCAGTTCCGCGCGGAAGAAAAAGCTGCCGCGCAACAGGAAGCGGTCGCCGGTACTCTGTGATGCAGTTTGTCTTTACTTGATCCCGGTGAGGGCGATGAGGCGGGTAACTTCGTCGTGCGTCACGTCGTAAAGCGGCCGAACGTCGTCTTCTTCCAGCCGCGAGCGAAGGTATTCAGCCGCTACAAAACTCGCTTCGCGATCTGTCAGGTCGCGTCCGGTCTTGTCGCGAAACTCCACGAACGCTGTATGCGCCAGGCCGACTATCAGTCCCTCTCCATCCACTTCAAATTTCGCGTCGATGGTGTCGCTGTGCCGCGTGGCGATAGCGTTCCAGATATGCGAGAATCGGCAATCGTAGACGTGGCCGCTAAGCTTGGATGCCACATCGAAAGCGCCAATAAACTGGTTCATGGCGCCGTTGTTCGCTAATACCGGGAGGGATGGCACGAGTTCCTCTTTTCGTTGCGGACGTTACCCAAGTAGTTTCCAATTCCCCTGCCCCCCTGTCAATGTTTCACCTTCGGTCGACGAATCTCAGCAGCCTCCGCTGTAATGTCGGTATACTTCAGTCCCGCTCCGGTGTTGAAAATAACGACTCGATCCTCGGGCTTCAGAAAACCCGTGCTCAGCAAATGATCGTAAGCCGCCGTAGCCGCTGCGCCCTCCGGAGATAGAAGAATCCCCTCATGCCGCGCCCAATCCTTGAGCGAGGCGAGAATCTGCTCATCCGGTAGCGCGACGGCCACACCTTTCGACTCCCGCAAAATCTCGAGCATGATGTAATCGCCATACGGCTTCGGTACGCGCAGCCCCGCGGCGAAGGTCGCTGCATCCTTCCACATCTCACTGGCTTTCTCATGCTGCTCGAACGCACGTACCACGGGCGCACATCCGGACGACTGCACCGCGATCATCCGCGGCCGCTTGCCCGGCTGCACCCAGCCCAACTCCTCCAGTTCCGCAAACGCTTTCCACATGCCAATCAAGCCGACGCCACCTCCCGTGGGATAAAAAACCGCTGCGGGATATTCCCAGCCGAGCTGCTCGACTAGCTCGTATCCCATGGTTTTCTTGCCTTCCACGCGGAACGGTTCTTTCAACGTGGAAATGTCGAACCAGCCTTCCCCGTGTTTGCGCTCAGCAACAATTCGTCCGCAATCGGAAATCAATCCATCGACGAGCGTGACGTTCGCGCCGTAAAGAACTGCCTCAAAATAATTCGCGAATGGGACGTCCTTTGGCATGAAGATGTGCGCTTCTATTCCAGCCGCAGCGGCGTATGCGGCAAGGGCGCCCGCGGCATTTCCCGCTGAAGGAGCCGCCAGTTTCTTCAGCCCGTAGCTTCGCGCCATCGTCACGGCCATGGCCATGCCGCGCGCCTTGAAGCTGCCGGTGGGATTCGCGCCCTCCTCCTTCAGAAACGCATTGGGATACCGCCGGCTCTGCACTACGGGCGTCCACCCTTCGCCAAGCGAAACCGGTGTCGCATCGGGAAGCACGGATTCGTAGCGCCACATGCCCGCCCAAGGCTTGGCCGAACCGGTGCGGGCGATTTCATCGCGGTGCGCTTGCCCATGCAATAACGCCAGGTTATAGCGAACGTAAAGCGATCCAGCGCATTGCGGGCAAACCGTTCTAGCCGATTCCGTTGCGACGTGTGCGTTGCAGCGGGAGCATTCGAAGTAAAGAATTTTGGCCATGGTTCGAAGATAGCAGCGCGGCGAAGCTGCCGGCAAGTTGGCCCCTGATTGTGGCGCTTCTAAGAAGCGCTATTGTGCCTTTGCAGGACACGCTATGATGTCGCGGCAACGCCGCCTCTACATGCGGTCGAGGATTACACTTTGCCTAGCGATACGTCAAAGCACAGTTCCCTTCCCTTGATTTGCGGTTTGCTATTTTTCTTGGCAGGTGCTTTGTTCCTGGCGTTTCCGCCTGGCCGTCTCTGGATCACGTCGCTGCGTTGGATAGGCCTGTTGATCTTAGGCTACGTGGGATTTGGCAAAAAATCGCTAACATTTTGGATCCTTTTTGCGATGCTCCTTGGCCTTGAAATTGGGTTAGACTGGCCGCAATTCGCGGCGCATCTTCGGATCTTCAGCGATATTTTCCTCAGGCTCATCAAGCTGATTGTGGCTCCCTTGATTCTGGGAACTTTAGTCACCGGCATTGCCGGACACGGCAATGTCCGCAAAGTCGGCCGGATCGGGCTGAAAAGTCTGCTCTACTTTGAAGCCGTCACGACCATTGCGCTCTTCCTCGGCGTAGCGGCGATCAATCTGACGCGCGCCGGTGTGGGACTGACAATGCCCGCGACCATCACCGAGCAAGTTCCGCAAAATGTACCGGCGCTACGGTGGGACGATTTTCTGCTGCACGTTTTCCCGGAAAACATCGTCAAAGCCATCGGAGAAAATCAGATTCTGCAAGTAGCTGTTTTTGCCATTCTGTTCGGAATCGCTCTCACGCAAGTGCCAGAGAAATCCCGCCTGCCGATGCTGAATTTCATGGAATCCCTGACGCAAACCATGTTCCGTTTCACGAATATCGTCATGTATTACGCCCCTATCGGTGTTGGCGCGGCCATGGCCTACACCGTAGGTCATCTCGGAATTAGCATTCTGCTGCCGCTCGGGAAACTGGTCCTTACCGCTTATGGTGCGCTGCTGGTATTTTTATTTGGCGTCTTGCTCCCAATCGCTCTCCTGGCACGCCTGCCGGTGCAGCGCTTCTTGCAAGCCGTTGCTGAACCCGCCACCCTTGCGTTCGCTACCGCTTCTTCCGAGGCAGCGCTGCCACGCGCGATGGAATCGATGGAGGCGTTCGGCGTTCCGCGCGAAATCGTCGCCTTCGTGATTCCCGCAGGTTACAGCTTCAATCTCGACGGCTCCACGCTGTATCTGGCTCTCGCGTCGATTTTTGTGGCTCAGGCTGCTGGGATCCGCATGACCTGGACGCAGCAGCTGTTCATGGTTTTTACCCTGATGCTCACCAGCAAAGGTGTAGCGGGTGTGCCTCGCGCAGTTCTCGTCGTGCTACTCGCCACCGCCGGGACATTCGATTTGCCGACCGAGCCGATTTTCCTGATTCTTGGCGTGGACGCTCTGATCGATATGGCGCGCACTTCCGTCAATGTAACGGGAAACTGTCTGGCGAGCGCGGTAGTCGCTCGCTGGGAAGGTGAATTGCGGCAACCCACAACGGAAACCGCATTGGAGGCCTGATTTTTGTCGCTTGTTCCACCATGAAACCAATCCTAGCGTGCAAATTTTTCGTCGTAAGCTTTTGACGCGAATGCCGCCGACTACGCTAAAATTGTAGGGATATGATTTCTGTCGATAACGTCACTATGCGCTTCGGCTCGCGTGTCCTCTTTGAAGAGGTCACTACCACTTTCATGGCCGGGCGCCGCTATGCGATTTCCGGCCCCAATGGCGCCGGCAAATCCACATTCATGAAGATTTTGACCGGCGAGCTGGAACCCACCACCGGCAACATCAACCGGCCCAAGCGAATCGGGATTCTGCGCCAGGACCAGTTCGCCTTTGACAAATTCCGCGTCATTGACACGGTGATTATGGGCAACGCCACGCTCTGGAAGGCGCTGGAAGAGCGCGATGCACTCTACGCGAAACCTCACGAGGACTTGACCAACGAAGATGGCATGCGGCTTGGCGAACTCGAAGGCATCGTTGGCGAAGAAGGTGGCTACACCGCGGAAGCCGACGCCGGTGTTCTTCTCGATGGTCTGGGCATCGACGCGGCATTGCACGAGCGCAAAATGGGTGAACTGCAGGGCGGGCAAAAGGTTCGCGTGCTCCTGGCGCAAGCCCTGTTTGGCAATCCTTCGGCGCTGCTGCTCGACGAGCCTACCAACAACCTCGACCTCGATTCGGTGCACTGGCTGAAAGAATATCTCTGCGAATATCACGGCGTGCTTATCGTCATCTCGCACGACCGCCATTTTCTGAACAGCGTCTGCACGCACACGGCTGACATCGACTACCAAACCATCATCATGTATCCCGGTGGCTACGACGACATGGTGCTGGCGAAGACGCAGATCCGTACGCGCATGGAAGCGGATAACGCGGTCCGCGAGAAAAAGATCGCGCAGCTGAACGACTTTATCGCCCGTTTCTCCGCCGGCACGCGTTCGGCACAAGCCACGTCGCGCAAGAAGGAAGTCGAGCGTTTGCAGACCTCCGAATTGGCGAAATCCAACATTCAGCGGCCGTACATTCGCTTTCAGACCGAAGTTCCTTCAGGCCGTGTGCCGTTGGAGATAAAACGCCTTGCGAAATCGTATGGCGACTTGAAGGTCTTCGATCATTTCTCCGCGCATGTGACCCGCGGCGAGAACATCGCGCTCACTGGCCGCAACGGCGCCGGCAAAACCACCATGTTGAAATCGCTGATCCACAACGCAGGCAAATTCATCGGCGATCCGGAGCGCGAATTCACCATCGATTCTGGCACGGTCGCTTGGGGCCACGAAGTCTCCGTCGGCTATTTCCCACAGGATTTCTCCTACACCATCGACAAGAGCAAGGGCGTGAACGCTCTCGAATGGCTGTGGCAGTTCAAGCTCGACGCAACGCAGGAAGAGATTCGCGGTTTTCTCGGGCAGATGCTCTTCAGCGGCGATGATGCGTTGAAACCAACCTCCGGACTTTCCGGCGGGGAGCAGGCGCGCCTGATTTTCTGCCGCCTGATGATTCAGAAGCCGAACTTCCTGGTGCTCGACGAGCCAACCAACAACCTAGACTTGGAAGCCATCAACGCGCTGAACATTGCCTTGCAAAAATATGACGGCACGCTCTTGCTCGTGACCCACGATGAAGACGTTCTGGACGAAGTGGCCACACGCATCTGGCATTTCAAAGACGGCAAAGTAGACGATTTCAAAGGCACCTACGAAGAATTCCAACACGCCAACGCCAATAAAGTCACAACAGCGCAAAAAGGACGTTAGCCCGCACCGTAGTCGCACCGTAGTTTGACTTCCACCTTTCGCGCCTCTAAGATGACTCGGCACGTTTCACTCAGCCCATGCTTGGCAAGACTATTTCGCACTATCGCATCTTGGAAAAATTGGGCGGCGGCGGCATGGGCGTCGTCTACAAGGCTCGGGACTCCCGCCTGGGCCGCCACGTCGCGCTGAAATTCCTGCCTCCCGACATGGCCGGAGATCGTCAGGCGCTCGACCGCTTTCAACGCGAGGCTCGTGCCGCGTCGGCTCTCAATCACCCAAACATTTGCACGATTTATGATGTGGGCGAAGCTGAGGACCAGCCCTTCATCGCCATGGAATTGCTGGAAGGGCAAACGCTGAAACATCGGATCAGTGGCGCACCCGTGGACCTTGGCCTGGTCCTCGAACTGGGCATACAGGTTGCCGACGCACTTGCCGCCGCTCACGCCAAGGGCATCGTGCACCGCGACATCAAACCAGCGAATATCTTCCTCACCGACCGCGGCCAGGCGAAAGTCCTCGATTTTGGATTGGCGAAGGTCGAATCGCCTCATCGCGGTGATGGAGAGACAGTGAATGAAGAGCCTGGGCGCGGAAGAACCCAGGGAATAACCGACGCCGGGCTGACCAGCCCGGGTAGTTCGATTGGCACGATCGCCTATATGAGCCCAGAACAAGCGCGTGGGGAAGAACTCTGTACCCGCACGGATCTGTTTTCCTTCGGCGTCGTCCTGTATGAGTTATCCACGGGGAAAGTGCCTTTCCCCGGCTTCACGACTGCCGTCATCTTCGATGGCATTCTGAACAGCACGCCCGCTCCTGTGGCCAAATCCAATCCCAAGGCTCCCCCGGAATTGGATCGCATCATCCAGAAGGCCCTGGAAAAGGACCGCGATCTGCGTTATCAGACCGCGGCGGAACTGCGTGGCGACTTGAAGCGTCTCAAGCGCGATCTCGATTCGTCTGGCCGTGTGGAATCGGCCCGCAGCCAAACTTCCGGCGCCACAGTGGCCTCTACAACTGGGTCCATTCCCGCAGCCAAGAAAACCGTGGCGGTTCTTTACTTCGAGAATCTGAGCGGCGCAAAGGAAGACGAGTATTTTCGCGACGGTATGACCGAAGACATCATCACGGAACTCTCCAAGATCGGACGGCTGCAGATTTTTCCCCGTTCCGAAATGCTTTTCTTCCGCGATAAGCAGGTGACGGCGCCACAAGTAGGCGAAAAACTCGGTGCCATGTACGTTCTCGAAGGTTCCATTCGGCGTGCCGGAAACCGTCTGCGCATCACCACGCAACTGGTCGAGAGTAGCACGCGCCATTCCGTGTGGGCGGAGCGCTACGATCGCCAGATGGAAGACGTTTTCGCAGTGCAGGAAGAGATATCACTCAGCATCGCCAAGGCGCTCGAAATCACTCTTTCCCCGCAGGAAGAAAAGGTCATTGCCAGAAAACCCACGGATAATCCGCAGGCCTACGACTTTTTCCTCCGCGGCCGCAATTACCTGCGCCAGCGGCAGTTTGAGTATTCCCTCGCCATGTATGAAGAGGCCGTCAAGCTCGACTCCAAATTTGCCTTGGCTTACGCGGGTATGGCTCACGTTTGGGGCGGCATGCACGAGTTCCGGACGCCGAATCCAGAGTTTATCGACAAGGGTCTGGAGGCCTGCGCGATGGCCAGCAACCTGGCGCCGGACCTTCCGGAAGTGATCTCCGCGCGAGCGCGTATTCACTACGCGCAGCAGCATTTCGATGATGCCATTCGCCTGGCCAAGCGAGCCATCGAGCGGCAATCGGATTCCGAAGGAGCGCATGACGTTCTTGCGCGTTCGTATTTTGCTTCCGGCCGCCACGAAGAGGCCGCGCAATTGGCGGAAAGCGCGATGGAGATCGTCGGCAACGACTACAACGCGCTGATTCCGTTGATCAACAGCCTGGAGAGTTTGGGCCGCATTGCGGATGCGGAACGGTTGCGCACCCGGGAGCGGGAAGTTCTTGTGGAACAGTTGCAGCGGTTTCCGGACGACGTGCGGGCGCGAATCCTGCTGGCGTGCGACCTGGCAATCTTGGGACAGCAGGACGAAGCGGTCCAACACATCAAGATTGCCGTGGCGATGCGCCCGACGGATGCCAACATTTTATACAACGCGGCTTGCTGCTACGGCGTGTTGCGGATGAAAAAAGACGCGCTCGACGCGTTCCGGCGCTGCGTGCTTGCCGGTTATCACAACGCGGGCTGGGCTACGAAAGATCCGGACCTGGGAATTCTTCACGACGACGCAGAGTTTTTGAAGCTGGTCGTATCCGGTGAATACAAAACCGGCGCATCCACGTAAAAGCTGAACGCAACTGAAGAACTGTTAGCGAGCGGTGCCCGCGGGAACCTCTGCGTGCGAATAGCTTTGAATCGCGCCGCCAACTCCCGCGCCGGGAGTGTGGCGATGGCCCTGATCGATTAGAACTTTGTCGAGGGCCGCAAGCAATTGCAGGATAAATTGCTTTTGGCTGCAGTAGCCCATGGTGCCGAGCCGCCAGATTTGTCCCTTCGTGGCGCCAATGCCCCCGGCAATTTCAATGTTGAATTCCTCAAGCAGCTGATTGCGCACTTTGACGTCATCGATGCCCGCGGGAATCTTCACGGCCGTGACCGTAACCAGGCGGTCTTTCGGGTTCTCCACGAACATCTGCAAGCCCATGGCTTTCACTCCCGCCACGAGCGCGAGCTGATTGACGCGGTGGCGCTCCCAGCGGGTTTGCAGGCCTTCTTCGAGCAGAATGCACATGGCTTCGCGCAGCGCGTAAATCAACGATATTGGCGGCGTGTGATGATACAGCCGGTCCTTGCCCCAAAAATTCATCGCGGTGGAGAGATCGAAATACCAGCTTTGCACTTTGCTTTTGCGGGAGCGAAACACCTCTTCGGCGCGCGGGCTGACCGTGATAGGCGACATTCCCGGAGGCGCGCTGATCGCTTTCTGCGAACCGCTGAAGCAAATATCGACTTTCTGCTTGTCGACATGGAGCGGCACGGCGGCCAGCGAAGCGACCGCGTCCACAACCAGCAACGCGCCGCATTCATCGGCCACTTTGCGAAACGGATCGATGTCGGTGAGCACGCCGGTGGAGGTTTCGCCCTGTGCCAAGCCAATCATCTTGATCTTGCGTCCCTTGGCTATTTTGCGTACGTCTTCCGGATCGACCGGCTTACCGAGCGGCGCTTCGACCAGGTGCGCTGTTGCGGGCGTGTGCTGCGCGATCACGTGCATGCGTTCTGAGAACATTCCGTTGACGCAGCAAATCGCTTCGTCGCCGGGTTCAAGCGAGTTCAGTACCGCCGCTTCGATGCCGCCGGAACCAGAGGCAGAAAGCGGGAACGTAATGCGATTCTCGGTCTGAAACACCTGGCGCATGAACGCTTGCGTTTCCTCCATGCAATTGCGAAACCATGGATCGAGGTGGCCGACAATGGGCGCGGCGAGAGCGCGATAGACGCGAGGATCGATCGAGCACGGGCCTGGGGTCATCATCAGCCGTGCTGGCGGGTTGAATTGGCCAATCGGTGGTGTCATTGGTTTGGTTTCCTTTCGGCGGTTCCTGGAAGGCCGTTCCGGACGTCCCGCCAAAGCGTCCTCGGGAAAACGCTAGCGTACCGCGGGAAAATCTAGTTTGGCGCAGCGTAAGGCAGTTGCGCAACGGTCAAATTGGATGGGCCGAACCGTAGTTCCGACATCAGACGCCCGCGCGCCAATCAGGGCAGGGTGTAGACGTGTTCCTGGATAGCTTTGGTCAATGTCGCCCGCTCAGATTCTTCCTCCGCCGGAAACATTTGGCGCACTGCCGGATCGATCATCGGTGAATTGACTTCAGGATTGGCACGATAGTGCTCGAGACCCGAGAGAACCATGCGGCGCCGGGCGTCAAGGTGCCGGTAAGCGTCAAGATCCGAAAAAAAACAGAAACCAACTGCAAGCACAACCGTCACGAGGTAAAAGCGCCTTGGATTGAAGGAGGCCAAGCGACCGGGTAGATACTGCCTGAGAAAGACGTAACAGAAGATAAGCAAAAAAATGGAATACATGCTGTATCGCGGCGCGCTCAACCCACGCACCCAGGCCACCACTACTGCGATGATCAGGATCCAAGTCGTGAAGTAAAACGCCACAGGATTGGTCCGGTCGAAGCGGGAATGAAGCGCAAGGAAAAGAACCGCACATATCGCCATGCCCAGTAGGGTTGCCGCCCATCGGAATGGAAGCGCACAACCCAAGAAGAGGAAAAAGTGGTAGAAAAACTTCGGAATTTGCCAAGTTCTGTGCATGGTGTGCAGCGTTTCATGGCTGGGAGTGTAATGATACAGATAGCAAGCCAGCGGCAAAACGAAACTGGCGCACCACGCCATAGAATCCGCATAGGCACGCCGGCGTAGAAGCAGCAACAGACCCACTGGAACCAGGAAAAATCCATTGGCCGAACTGAACGTTGCCAGAATCGCGCACAGACAACTGAGCAGCAGACGGGCGCGACCCGGCTCAGCCGCCCCTTTCGGAATTAGAAGATAAATCGACAGCAGACTGAACGGAATCACCGGGAGAGCTTGTAGCCCGGCCATGGCCCAATTGAGAGTTTCCCAATAGGAGAGCGAGAACCACAGGACGCTGACGGGCAGGAATTCAACCAGACGTTGCGCTAAGTCGCCGGTCTCTGTCTGATATGCCCGCCAGAGAAGATAACCTGTGGGTAACAGAAATAGGTTGCCGAGCAGTTCAAGAAATCCGAAGTTTAGATGACCGGCGAGCGCCATCTGTAAGGCGACAATGGCGTGCTCAAAACCCAGCTTGTAGTCGTTTGTCTGGTAGGTAAGGATGTGCACCAGCTTGGCCTGCCAGGTGGGCAAGTTTTGATATTGGACGGTAAAGGCCAGGATGACATTGTAATCATCCTGGTAGGGGACACTGAGCCGCTGGCGGTAGAGCAATGCAAAAGCAATGATCGCCGGAAGCGTTATCGCAATAAGTAGCAGACTAACGCTGCGCGGCCGGGCTGCCTGGTTTTTTGCCATGTCCCTCACGCGCTACAGGTCCTTGGCCCAGTCGATGGATTTGAACCGGTAGGCGCGGCGGCTTTCAAGCCAGCCATTGGCGCGGTCGTCGCGATCCTACTGTAGTTTGGGCGGCAACCCGGGCTAGAAAGCTGCGGCACGAGCTGTAGGTGATTTTGCGTCTTGGCGCGGCAGTAGTGGTCGTCGCCGTCGTTGCTGACACAGGTGAGCGAGCCGGTTTGCGCGCGAAGGGGCGTGGCCGCACCGGTGAGCAGAAGGACGAGCGCGATGAGAATGGGATGTGCGACGACAATCAGTTTGGCTGGTGGGCGGGTTTCGGTTGGGTGCACAGCGGTTGTGTCGTTCATAGCCGATTCCGGCCGATAGCATAAGCCAGCGTGGCCGGATTGGACAAGGGAACGCCATGTGCGGCTCGCGATGCCCCGCGATTCGTGCCCCGTTAAGACTGCCATAGGCATGGGATGCGAAGGCCGACCGGCTCGCGTCACACTTGTAGAACCACCCCCTCCCCACGGTATTTCTGTGCGGGCGACGTAAGACGACTAAGTAGTGTCTTGGGGGGACGGAGCCGGTTCCCATGCCGCATGGACTACATCGCCACTTTGAACCTAGAGACTTCCAGTTCCTTACTTTCAGTTGTTACCAACGTCGCGCATTCCTCGGCCCCCGAAGCCAAAACCACACCCCTAAGAATTCTCGGCGAAGTGCGTGTGCAAACGCGATTCCGCCTCGCGAGCTACGTCGTCATGCCCGAACACGTCCATCTCCTCATCGAAGAACCGCCGGCGCAACGCCCGCGAAGGGTAGGCACCCACGTGACTTAGCGCCTGACTTGCCGCTAGCCCACTCTTCATTCTCGGCGTTTGGTATGCTGTTGTGCCTCTTGCGAGACCGAAAAGGGGGGGATTCAAAATGGGGGATGGAGGATCACTTGGGACGAGTGCGGGTTGTTGGCGGAAGATCATGGGTTGGTAGCGGAGGCGTTTGAGAAGTTGCTGGAGCCGGAATTTCAGGTGGTGGGAATGGTGGGAGATGGGCAAGCGCTGCTGCGCATGGCGCGAGAGCGGAAGCCGGATGTGGTGCTCCTGGATCTGTACATGCCGGGAGGGGACGGGTTGGTGGCGGGAGAGTTGCTGAAGCGGTCGATGCCGCGAATCAAGATTGTTGTGGTGACGGTGAATGACGATGTGAAGACGGCGATGGGCGCGCTGAGCCGCTGGGCGGCGGGGTATGTATTGAAGAGGTCGATGGGAGCGGAGCTGACAAAGGCGGTGCGGGAAGTGATGCGCGGCGGGAAATATGTGACGCCGGCACTCGGGAAAGAGTGGGGCGAGGGGAACGGATTGGGCACCCAGCCGGAGCGCGTGCTGACGATACGGCAGCGGCAAGTGCTAAATCTGTTGGCAGGCGGATGCACGATGAAAGAGGCGGCGGCGATCCTGCACGTAACGGCGCGGACGGTGGCGTTCCATAAGTACAGAATCATGCGGGAATTTGGAGTGAAAACGAATACGCAGTTGGTGCAGTTTGCGATAAGGGAGAGAGTGGTGGGAGATTGAGAGGGCCCCGGAGAAGCAGGTAGGCCTGCGTAGGGGCTCAGGCCTACCTGCTTCTTTTTGTTTTGGGCTTCATGTCAGGGCTGACGCCCGGACCCCTTAAGAGAAGAGGGGGTTCCTCGCTCCGCGGACTCCCGGAATGAGCGGTAACCGCGCAAAGGCACGGATCTCAAGACCGGCCACTACGAGAGCTGGGCGTCGAGGGCGGCGCCTTCGGCTAGGATTTTTTCGGGGACTCGGCGGAGTTCGCGGATGAAGCCGAACCAAGAAAGAACTTTTAGCCCGTAAAAGGTGATGTCGATTTCCCACCAGTAGAAGCCTTGACGGGCGCTGGCCATAAAGTGGTGATGATTGTTGTGCCAGCCTTCGCCGAGAGTGACGAGGGCCAGGAGCCAGCTGTTTTTGCTGGTGTCCGTGGTGGGAAAACGGCGCTTGCCGAACAGGTGCGAGAGCGAGTTGATGGTAAAGGTGCCGTGCCAGAGCAGGACGGTGCTGAGGAAGAAACCCCAGAACAGCAGTGGAAAGCCGCCCACGAGGAACATGACAACGCCAAGAACGGCGGGCGGGATCAGGTAGTACTTGTTGAGCCAGCGAAGCTCTGGAAATTTGGCAAAGTCGCCGATGTAGTCGAAGCGAGTCTCGTTGTACCTGTCAGAGAGAATCCAGCCAACGTGCGACCACCAGAAGCCGAAGAGCGTGGGAGAGTGTAGATCCTCTTCCTGGTCGGAGAAGCGGTGATGATGGCGGTGATGAGCGGCCCACCAGAGAACGCCTTTTTGCGAGGAGGACATGGCCATCCAGGCAATGACGAACTGGAACCAGCGGCTGGTCTTGAAGGAGCGGTGCGAGAAATAGCGGTGGTAGCCGGCGGTGACGAAGAGCATGCGGATTTCGTAGGCGAGGAAACACGTGAGCGCGTAATACCACTTGAAGGGGAAGAAGAAGATGCCGAGAACGGCCAAGTGAATAAGGGCAAAAGGAATCGTGGAGACGAGCGGCAGACTCGCCCCGTTTGGCAGAGGGATAGACAGGGGCCGAGCAATCGAAGCCATGCGGGAAAACTCCTGCGCGAGAGATCAGGTGGCTGGGGCGCAAGAGTTGTGCTCAGCGCTACGGACCACATCAAGTAGTATAAGGGCTGGTTCTAGTATCGGTCAAGGAGTATGGGAGGGGATGAATCTATAAGGGGAGATTATGGCAGGTGTGGTATCGTGCGAGGCGGATTTCTGATGGGCTAAACCCCGTTTTGGGGAGGTCTGCTATGTCGGAGCTAAAAAGCTCCGACCCCCTAAAGAAGAAAACGTTCCTACAAAATCAAACCCCAGATGCCGGGCTAAAGCCACGGCGCTACAAGGAGAAGGAATGGCGGAACGACCGGTGTTGGTGGGATTGATCCCGCAGGCGGTGGTGCTTGACCCAGGGGATCAGGTGAGCTGGATTTCGGATGCGGGAAATTTGAAGGTCGAGTTTGACGCGAACCGGTGCCCGTTCGGGTCCAACATTTTTCAGGCGCCGGCGGGGATGCGGTTGTTGAGCGGACCGGTGACGACAGGGACGAAGGTGGGGAGTTATAAGTACCGCTTGTGGCTGAACGAGCAGATGGTGGGACGGGGAGAAGTGATTGTGAGGTAGGAAGAGGGATTCATCGCGCCAAGAACCGTGCGATGGAGAAGGAATGCTCGCTTCGAAGATCTCGCTCGGACTGACGGGTTGGTTTCAGGCGGTTTCTCGAGCAAGAACGTAAAGGTCGGAAGATTGTGGCCTTGCCCACCCGCAGAAAACGAGCGTGCGGCACTCTAAAGATTCTACGATTTGTGGCGTAACTGCCGCGGTTTTTTCGTGCGACTAAACCAATGTCGCGTTCTGATGAAACAACTTAAGAGGATTGGCCGGCGGCGAGGCCTTTCAGCATTTGCGAGAGGCTGTTGGCGTCGGGGACTTGGCCGTTGGGTGTGAGATGGTTGACCAGGTGCGGCAGGAGGGTGGTCATCATGCCAGCGAGTTGCGTCGGATCAATACCATGTTGCTGTGCCGCTTGCTGAAGCGCTCCGCCGTGAAGGACGTTCTGGAGCTGGTCGGCGGTGACCGGAAGGTTTTGGCCGGAGCTGATCCAGGAGCTGACTACATGGCCGAGGCCACCCTGCTGGAACATTTGTTGCAGACCGGCGATGCCACCGACTTGCGGGCTGTTGATATAGCTGAGAATGGCGCTGATTCCGGTCGAGTGTTCTTGTTGTTGCGCTCCAGAACTGCCCGCCATTGCGAGAACTGAATCGATGAGTCCCATAGAGTCTCCTTAAAAGATAGAATCGGAGCGGCTTTGAGGGACAACCGCTCCGTGAATCCGAGAAACGTTATTTCTGTTTGGCGATAATCATGTCCTTGATCTTGTTGTAGGTGGCTTGGGGAATGACCTTTTTCTTCACGAGATCGGTTTTTTTGGCGTAAGGGCGGCCGTCGATGATTTTCTGGGAATAGACTGCGCCGATGCCCGGAAGCGCATCAAGTTGCTCCTTGGTGGCGCTGTTGATGTCGACGAGGTCCGCGGCACTAGCCGAAGCCGCCGGTTTACTGGTGGTGCTGGTTTGCGGATGAGAGACGGCAACGCCGACGCTGAGAATAAAAACGAGAGCCACGAGAAGCAACCGAACAGAATTTCTCTTCATGCAGTGTTCTCCTTGAAATGGAATGGGCCGTAAAGCGACAGACTGGGAAGCTAATTCTTTTCCGAGGCGCGATAGCCGGCCTTGATGGCATCGGCCTCGGTCATGTACTTGCCCTGTTTGGTCTTGCCGTAATAGCGGGTGCCGGGTTTGTGGTAGACGCCGGAATCGGTGTTGACCCAGACCATGCCGTTGCTGTTGGCGGGCGGAGTTTGCTGAGTTGTGGTGGTGGATTTCGCCGGGGTTGTCGCAGCGGGAGCAGCAGAGGCCGGAGCCGTTGTGGTGGTGGCGGGAGCACTCGTGGTCTTGGCTGCGGGTGCCGGCGCGGAGGTCGTGTTTGAAGCGGGAGTGGTTTTAGCCGCGGGCGCTGCTGCCGAGGTTGTGGTTGCAGCAGGGTTTGCGGTCGAGTCAGCAGCCGCGGTCGTCGACTTCTTCGATTTCGAAGATTTCTTGGTGGTGCTGGTGGAAGTGTCGGCGCCAGCGGCAGTTGTCGAGGTATCGGCCGCGGCGGTATCAGACTTCTTGGCCTTGGATGTCTTTTTGCCGGTGGAAGAAGTAGTGTCAGCGGTGCCAGCGGCGGTTGAGCTCTCTGCAGTTGTGTCGGCCTTCTTGGACTTCGAGGACTTCTTGGTAGTGGACGTCGAAGTGTCGCCAGCAGCCGGGTCCGTCGTATCCGCTTTCTTGGTCTTGGAGGATTTCTTGGTGGTGGACGTATCGGCAGTGGCGGCGTCGTCTGTCGGGGTGGTCTTTTTCTTCTTAGTCTTGGGCTTCGAGGTGGTGTCGGTCTTGCTCTGGTCTTGGGACTGCGCGTCCTGAGGCTTCGAAGCAGCGCGGAGGGTGACGTCACCGGCGAGAAGCAAAAGGGCCGCGACCAGAGCAAGAAAAATCGGCTTTCGGGAGCTTGTCATGATTGAGAGATCCTTTCGCCCGGAGTGTTCAGGCCGCCTGGATGATACACGTGAACCACGTGCTGTCGGGCGGAGAGCAGGAGGCGAGAAGCGAAGTCTCGCGGGACTTCCCTAGAGATTGCGCGAATGATGAAAGAAGAAGGGTGGCTTGTCAAGGAGGAATCGAAGAGAGGAAAGGAGTTAGGGCGAGCGAAGAGACGAAGAGTTTCACACAGAGGGTAGAGCACAGAGTGCCGAGAGTAGGCAAGAAAAGGGACGTAGGAATCGAAGAGAAACACGAGACTCACACACAACACCGGCCCTTGGTGGCTCAGGCACCCCGTCCCCGAGACGCCTGAACGGCCCGCCTGGGGCGGGCGGACCCTACAAAAGCATAGGGAGATGCTTGGCGGCGTAAAGTCTCAAGCATTTTAGTTGGGTGGCGTCACTGGGCCGGCTGGAAGCCAGCGCTACCAAGAGGTGTTAAGCGTGAGATTGGTGCCCGGACAAAGCGAGAAAAACGGACCGCCAGCTAATCGCCGGCGAGGCGGACGCGGCCGTATTCGACCGATTCGGCGAGGCCGCGGCGGACCGGGCCAAAGAGGAAGGCCGGGACGTCGCGTTCGGGTTCGAGGGAGAGACTCGAGGCTTTGCTTGGAAACTCGAGGCGGCGGTCGAGGAGCAGACCGACTTCTTTAAGGAATTCAGACGTGAACGCCAGGTCGGCAGCGCGGTCGACACCCCAGAACCAAAGCTTTTCTTCATTGCGCTGGAGGAAGCGGAGACATTCTTCGAGCTTCTTCATGGAGCGATCAAAGGAAGAGGCCAAGAAGAAAACGCCGATATTCCAGGCATGGCGAGGATACTGAGCGCGAATGCGGACGCAGTACTTGCCGGACTGATTCACTTCGATACTGCAGCGGTAGTCATTGCGGACCTGCGGAGCGCGAGCGGTTGCGGATTTAGCCATAACGTTTCCCTGATAGTGAAAGAGTGGACCGGAAGGTCCGGACGACTCGAAAGGACACCGTGCAAGGAGCCTGAAACCTTTTGCAGAATCTCTTTCGAGGAGGACCAACCAGACACGATTAGGCTAGCTGCTCGCGATGCGAAGAGCAAGGAGTTTGCTAGATTGATGTTACATTCTTTATTTTCTATGAGTTAGGGGTGTTTAACGGCGAGCCGAAATCACCGAAGGTACGCAGCTTTTCGGGCATGAGCTTGAGCTTACCCTCTTGCTTCAGGCGATCTTCGAGCGCCAAACGGAAGGCTTCGAAGGCCATATTGCGCTTCGATTGGAGCAGCGTGTCTGTGATTTTCGCCTTCTGGGCATTCAGGTCCGCAGGATTGGGCTCGACTTTCTCGACGACCTGGTAGGCGACCCACGACGCGCCCATGTGTACCGGCCCGCCAGCATCTCCCTGCTTGAGAGAAAACGCGGAAAGGATGAGTTTCGCGTTGCCGAGACCCGGAATGCTGCCGTTGCGGGCCAGAAGCTCGGAGGTTTTCGGTTCGAGGCCAAGCGTTTTGGCGGCGCCGTCGAACTTTTCGCCGGCTTTGACGCGCTTGATGAGCTCGTTGATCCTCGATTGTGCGAGTTGCTCGGACTTGGCAGTGCGAAGTTCGGCGATGATCTTGTCGCGGACCTCGTCGAGAGCACCCGGGTGAGCGGGCAGGGTCTGCTTGAGCGAAAGTACCACGTAGCCGCGGTCGGTATGGATCGGAAGGCCGAGTTCGTTGGGTCGGAGGCGGACGATTTCGTCTTTGACGTCCTGAGAATTGCCAAGCTCGAGGACGGGGTCGTTCGGGGCGAGAGGGCGGGTTTCGGACACGGAGAGATGGAACTTCTGGGCGAGGTCGTCCAGGGTGGTCTTGTTGGACTGGCGGATCTGACTGGACATCTGATCGGAGATGTTGGCGGCTTGCTGGTCGATTTTCTGGAGAAGATAGGGAGTGCGGATCGAATCCTTCACTTCATCGAAGGGCTTGGTGTGGGCGCTTTCTTTGTCGAGAACCTTGATGATGTGGAAACCGTATTGAGTACGGATGAGATCGGAGACTGCGCCTTTGGGGACACTGAAGGCAGCCTTATCGAATTCCGCGACGGTTTGGCCGTGAACGAGCCAGCCCAGGTCGCCGCCTTTTTCTTTCGATCCTGGGTCTTCCGAATACTTCTTGGCAAGTTCTTCGAAGTTCGCACCGGGCTTCTTGGCTTGAGCGAGGACGCTTTCCGCCGTCTTCTTTATCTCGGCGACCTCGGCGTCAGTTTTGCCGACGGTAGTCAACAGAATGTGCTCGGCATGGACGCGGTCTGGAACTTCATATTGCTGGATGTTTTGCTGATAGATGACCTTGAGCTCGTCGTCGGTGACGGGGATGTTCTGCCGGAGTTGGTTAAGCTCGAGTAAGCCGTAACGGACGACGCGCTTTTCGGGAATCTGGAACTTGTTCTTGTTCTGTTCGTAGTAGGACTTGATTTCGGCGTCGTCGGGATTGATTTTGTCAGCCAGCGACTCTGGATTCGCCGCCGCGTAATCCAGCTTGATCTTTTCATTTTCGTAGCGGAATTCCTGTAGGATTTCAGCAGGTGTAACGCTGACGCCGTCGGTGAGCAGCTTGTGGAACTTTTCCTCAATCATGCTGGAACGGATGAGCTCTTCGAAGGCGGGGACAGTCATCTGGAAGCGCTGCTGAACCTGCTGAGCGTAGGCGTCATTACCGACGAAGGTGTCGCCATTGAAGGCGGTGGGAAGAATCTGGCGGATACGGTCGGCGCGTTCCTGGTCGCTGACGGAGATGCCCAAGCGCTTGGCTTCGTATTCGACTTCCTTTTGAAAGACCAGTTGCTTCAGGATTTGATTGGCGTAGAGACCTTCGAGCTGGCGAGGGATGGGATTGCTCTGGCGGATTTCGCTGAGGCGCTGGTTGATGTCCGCGAGGGTGATGGATTGCTCACCGACTTTAGCAACGACATCGCCGGAGGTCCGAGTGGCATCCGGGCTTTGCGGGACGAGATAGAGGAGCATGCTGAGCGCGAGCATGCCAATTATGACGCCGAAAAGGATTCGGACGCCGGTTTTCTGGTTGTCAAAAATACCAGGCATTCCAGATGTCTCCTGAGAGAGCGAACAAACTTGACATTATACGGTATGGAGAGAAAAGGCCAAAATGCAATGGGGCGATGTGCCCAGTTATCGGTGTCGGAACATAATGCTGTGGTGCGAAGCAAAGCAGTGGAAGAGTGACTGTTGTTCGACCTGGGCCCACGAACGGAGGCGTTGTTCCCCATCGCGCGGTTTTTTTGCGCTGAATCCCTTCGTTCGCTCGAATTCAGCAACAGGAAAATCCAGCCGCGCCCTGTAGCTTAGGACTTCCAGGCCTGAGGCTTTTTCCGATCGTTGGCATGGTCCCGCCTACACTCTTGGTTTCAAGACATCGAGATTGTCGGGACACAGGGTCCAGCAGTCCAGAAGTGCTGGACCCTACGAAGAGAAGACCAGGGCGATATGCGGAACCCGACTATCCGGCACGCACAGGCAGAGCGCCCGTGCCACAAAAACAGTTTGGCCCCGGGAGCGGCTTGCTGGTTGAGCGCTCCCGGGGCTTCGTTGCAACGTTGCCGGGGGTGATCAGTTGTATGCGGCACGGCGGAGTAGGGAGCTGGGGCGCTGCGTCAAACTGCGGGCGCGGCGAACTTCGGCGAAGGCATAAACCGCCAGCATCGCGAGACCGAAGAAGGAACAGGCCAGCAGCCAACGTTCGGCCGAATTTTCGAGTGAAACGACGGCTTCGTTGCTGACAACGGGCTCGGAAACGGTGACCGCGGGAGCGGAGGCGTTGGCATTCACCGCGGTCGCGCCGGCGGCCGTGACCTGTGCGGCCGCCGTGGCGGTGGGCTGGTCGAACGTAGCGACGTAAGGCCCGTCATTGAAAGAGGTGTTCACGATTTCCTGAGCAGGGGCGGAGCTTGCCAGAAACAAGGCGGCTCCGAGTCCGATTACGATTGCCTGCATCCGAAAAATGTTTTGAATTTTCATTTCATCACCTCTTTGTTTTTTTCCTTCGTCAACTGCGTGACGCCGGATAAAGATGCAGGCCAAAGTCCAAACCCGAGGGAAACGAAGAGGATTGCAATAGTGGAAGTCACACGATTGAGAAAGAACGGGTTACCGGAAAGAAATAGTGGCAGCGCCGGGCGGGCATGCGCGGGCAACCTTTCTCGGAACTATCCGACCGGTTAGTCGGAATGTTGGTAGAGCTATGAACGCGGTTGAGAGCGGCAGAATGACGCGAAATGGCCCTTTTGCTCTGCGACCTTAAGACATTGAATCTAAATGCCTTTACATTGAAAGGACTGCGCCGATGAAGTTCTGGGGTAGATCTGGCCAAGGAATCGCCGATTGGATAGGCACTCTATCTGAATGGATAGTCGAAACAGTGGCGAGGCTGGAGGCATAGAGCTAGAATGGCGCCCTCGTTGAGCGATTGGCAGCGGGCTGATGGGTCCGCAAGACGGGCGAATTGTGCAAGCAAAACTTGTAGCTATTAACGGACCGCTGAGGAAGAGCGAATTTCCTGTCACCGGCGAAGTGTCGTTCGGCAGGGACGCGGAAAACACGGTGCGACTGGAAGACCCGTGGGTCTCGGCTCGCCACTGCGTGGTCGCCGAACAGAACGGACGATGCGTTTTGAGCGATCTCGAAAGCCATGGCGGAACATTTGTCAACGGCATACCCGTGAAGCAGCGCGAACTGAAAGGCGGAGATGAAGTCGCCATCGGGAATTCCATTTTCTTGTTCCAGGCGGAAAGAGCGGTTCCGCCGCCGAGCAGCGAAGTGCGGTTGGATGGAGAGGAAGAGCCGGACGCGGAGACGGTGGAGTTACACGCAGAGGAGTTGGCAAATCTGGCGCCGGAAGCACTCGCGGCGATGCCGCGGATGGAGCGGATGGGGCGCAACCTGAATGCGCTGCTCCGAATTAGCCGGGCGATTGGTTCGCTGCGGGACGAAGAGTCGTTGCCCTGGCAGTTGCTAGGAATGATTTTCGATGTGATTCCTGCGGACCGCGGAGCGATTCTTTTGCTGGATGAGGAGTCGCACGACGTGCGGTCGCAAGTGGCGTGGGATCGAGGTTGCGGACCGGATCATCCGGTGCATGTGAACCAGGCGCTGGTGCGGCGAGTGGCGGAGGAGGGCACGCCGGTTTGGAATTGCGGTGCCCAAATGAAGAAGCGGCGGGCTAGGTTTCTGTGCGTCCCGATGGTGAGCAAAGAACGAGTGATCGGTGTGATCTATTTGGAATCGGGTGGAGCCGCAGCGGAATTCACGAAAGAGGATTTGGAATTACTGGCGTCGATTGCCGGGCTGGGCGTGATTGGGGTTGAAAACGCCCGGCAATTCGAGAATTTGCACAGCGAGAATCAGCGGCTGCGAGCGGAAGTGAGCCTGACGCACGACATGGTGGGGCGCAGCGCGAGGATGCGCGAGGTGTATCAGTTTGTGGAACGGGTGGCGGCAAGCGATTCCACGGTGCTGATTTGCGGCGAGAGCGGAACGGGGAAGGAGCTGGCGGCGCGGGCGATTCATAAGAACAGCGGGAGGAAAGACCAGACGTTCGTGGGACTGAATTGCGCGGCGTTGACGGAAACACTGCTGGAGAGCGAATTGTTTGGCCATGAAAAAGGGGCGTTCACGAATGCGGTGAGCCAGAAAAAGGGCTTTCTCGAAGTAGCTGAAGGCGGAACGATCTTTCTCGATGAGATCGGGGAGCTTTCGCCGATTCTGCAGGCAAAACTGCTGCGGGTGCTGCAGGAGCGGGAGTTCGTGCGGGTTGGGGGGACGAAGTCGATCAAGATTGATGTGCGATTTTTGGCAGCGACGAACAAGGATTTGCAGAAGGAAGTGCGCGAAGAGAAATTCCGGGCTGACTTGTATCACCGGCTGAATGTGATTTCGCTGACGCTGCCGGCGCTACGTGAACGGCCAGAAGACATAGCAGAGTTGGCGGAGCATTTTGCCGCGAGGTACGCGAAGAAGTGCAACCGGAATGTAACGGAGATCAGCGCGGAGGCGCTGGCGTGTTTGCGGCAATACGATTGGCCGGGAAATATTCGCGAGCTGGAGAATGCCATGGAGCGCGCGGTGGTGATTGGTACGTCCGAGATGATTTTGCCGGAAGATTTGCCGGAGAGCCTGCAGGAGAGCGCGGAGGGCGGAAAGGAAGAGCCAGCGAAATATCATGAGGCTATTCGGAAACTGAAGAAGCAGCTAATTTTGAGCGCGCTTGAGCAGGCCGGTGGAAACATGACGGAGGCGGCGAAGCTGCTGGGGGTACATGCGAATTATTTGCACCGGCTGATGCGGAATTTGGAGTTGCGCCCGAAGAAGAGGCAGACGGGAGCGTGAGAGGCGGTGAAGGTTGGAGGCAAGACGTGGGCGTTCAATGGGAAGTGTGGAACGAAAACTCAAAACTCACCCTCCGAGAGCGAGGCTGGGGCACCCGAACTGATGGAAAAATGGAAATAGCGAAGAAGAAAGGGAAAAGATAACGCAGAGACGCTGAGGGCGCAGAGATACGCGGAGAGAAGAGAAGATATGAGGCGGAAATGGACGAATCGGGAGAATTGAACCGACTGGTGCGGGAGTTGAATGAAGGGCGAGGAACGGAGCCCGCGGATGTTGCGGCGACTGCGCAGCTGGACCAGTGGCTGACGACGCTGGTGCAAAAAGGCGGAAGCGATTTGCTGCTGGTGGAAAACGCGCCACCGTGCGTGCGCGTGCAGGGCGAGGTGCGGAAGATCGAAGCCAACACAGTGGATGGGGCGGACATTGAGGCCGCGGTGCTACCGGCGCTGTCCCGGCATGCACTGGAGGTTTATCGCGAGCAGGGGATTGCCGACGCGTCGTACCGGATCGAGGGAATGGGGAGATTTCGGATTAATTTGCATCGCGAGCGGGGACGCGCGGCTGCGTCGATTCGGGCGCTACCGACGAAGGTGCCGGGACTGCAGGAGTTACACTTGCCCACCGCGGTTGCGAGCTTAGCGCATTTGGCGCGTGGGTTGGTGCTGATTGGAGGACCGGCGGGTTCGGGGAAGTCGACGACACTTTCGGCATTGATTCATGAGATCAATGCGCGGGAAGCACGGCACATCGTGACGATTGAAGACCCGATCGAGTATGAACACACACACATTCGAAGCGTGATCGAGCAAGTGGAGATTGGAACGGACGCGCCAGATTTTCCCACAGCGTTGCGGGCGGCGCTGCGACAAGCGCCGGACGTGATTGTTGTGGGGGAGATGCGGGATCCGGAGACGATGCGAATTGCGGTCGCGGCGGCGGAGACGGGGCATTTGGTGCTGTCGACGCTGCATACGACGGATGTGGCTTCGACGGTGGGACGTATAACGGATTCGTTCCCGGTGGAGAGGCAGAATTCAATACGGCAGGAGTTGGCCATGGCGTTGGCGGCGGTGTTGACGCAGATTTTGTTGCCGAGCAAGCACGGTGGACGATTGCCGGTGGCGGAGTTGTTGATGGTGGGATATGGAGCTCGGCATCATATTCGGCGGAATAATTTGCAGCATTTGCATCAGGAAATTCCGTTGACGAAGAAGAAGGGGTCGTTCACGTTGGAGGAGTCGTTGGTGGCGCTGGTGAAGAATGGAGATATCGATAAGGAAGAGGCGCAGTTGTGTGCGATACATCCGGATGATTTGGAGATTTTGTTGAAGGCCAACGCGGCGGGAGCGTGAGGGGGGACCTGCAGCGCTCCGAGTTTTTTGTCCTAGCGCTTACGCGCTGGGCTAACATCTGCCAGTGCCTATGGCATTCGGTCCGTGCGGTAACGGAATTTGTGACAACACTATCGATTGAAACTTCCAGTGTGTGGCGACTCGCCAGATTGGGTCTTTTTCAGTTTCTCTTCGCGGCGTTCCTGGCAGTGATTTCGCTTGGACAGACATCGGATCGAAAAATTCAGACGCCGACGTTTTACAAGGAGGTGCTGCCGATATTGCAGGGGCATTGCCAGGTGTGTCACCGCGCGGGTGGGATTGCACCGATGGCGTTTGAGAAGTATGAAGAGACGAGACGGTATGCGGCGGCGATTCGGGTGGCGGCGGAGAAGCGCACGATGCCGCCGTGGTTTGCGGAGCCGGGGATCGGGAGATTTTCGAACGATCCTTCTTTGAGCGACGGGGAGATCGCGGATTTGGCGGGGTGGGCGGAGGCAGGCGCGCCGGCGGGAAATCCGGCGGATTCACCGGCGAAGCGGAACTGGTCGGGACGGTGGTCGATGGCGGAGCCAGATTTGACGGTGAAGATGACGGAGGGGGTAAAGATTCCAGCCGATGGCGAAGTGGACTACACATATGAAATTGTGCCGACGAATTTCAAGGAAGGACGATGGGTGCAGGGATCGGAGATTTTGCCGGGCATGCCGGAGAACGTGCATCACGCGGTGGTTTATGTGCGGTCCCCGGGATCACCTTGGCTGAGGCACGCTCCGGTGGGGAAGCCGTTCACGGCCGAGATGCTGGCAACGGAAGAGGATCGCCAGGACGCGATGTGGACGGACAGCGACATCCTGCTGGTGTATGCGCCGGGGAGCACGCCAGATAACTGGCCGGATAGCATGGCGAAATACATTCCGGCTGGCGCGGACCTGGTTTTTCAGATGCACTACACCACCAATGGAAAAGCGGGAACCGATGTGACACCGATTGGGCTGCGCTTCGCGAAGGAAGAGCCCAAACAGCGCGTGCTGACGTTGCAACTGACGAATGATCAGTTCGTGATTCCGCCGGGGGCACCGGACTACAGAGTAGATGTTTGGGGGACTTTGCCGAACGATGCGTTGTTGCTGAGCTTTTTTCCGCACATGCATCTGCGGGGAAAGCGATTTGAGTACAACATCGTGCATAAGGATAAGAGCATCGAGACGCTGTTGCGGGTGAATTACCATTTTCACTGGCAGATGAGTTACCGGTTAGAGCAGCCTATCGCGTTGAAGGCGGGAACGGAGCTGCAAGCGGTGGCGTGGTTCGATAATTCGCGCGGAAATCCGCACAATCCGGATCCGGATGTGGCGGTACGGTGGGGGGAACAGACGTCGGATGAGATGATGGTGGGATTTTTTGATGTAGCGGTGGCGAAGGAGTTTGATAAGTGGAGGTTCTTTGAGAGGGGAAGGAAGGCGGAAAATGGAAATTAGAAAATGGAAATTGGGAAAGAGGAGATAAGGTTTAACGCAGAACGCGGAGCACAAGGACCCCTTCGAAGCTCAGGGCAAGCGGTAACACAGAGGTCACAGAGGGAGGAACACCGCGGGCACGGAGAGGTTGGGAGATGGCGGCAGCCGGGCTGCTGCTGAGCGATGCGCGAGGGCTTGGAGTTGGGCAAAAGCGGGAGCTGGCCTTCCGCACTCCAGGGCTGGTCGTAAGGGCAGTTGGAGGAAGAGACCGAAACGCTATTTGTAGATTGACCAACGGTGGTTGGGGATTCCGTGCACGTGCGACAGGGTGTGTTAGATTGCAAAATTGGAGCATTCGCAGCGCACACAACTGTGAGTACACAGATACCCACTGAGCCTCGCCGTCCGACGACGGCCCCGACGCCCCAGCAGGTGCCGAAGATCCGGCACGTGGAAGTGTACTGGCACACCGTATCGTACAAGACGGTGGCGCTGGTGATTGTGTTGTTGGTGATAATCGCGATCGCGGCGATGTACGCGACGATACCGAACTGGACGGAAGTTGTTGAGAAAAAACTAAATAAGGCACTGGGAAATCAAGTAGAGGAAGCGCTGAGCAGCGCGCAGACGCAGGCCAAGTTCGTGAACCTGGACGGACGGGTGCAGGTGAAGAAGGTGAACTCCGTCACGTGGGTGGATGCGGACTATCACACCACGCTGGACAAAGGAGACCTGATTCAGACCGGTTCGGATGGCGCGGCGCGAGTTACCTTCGCGGATGGAACCGAGTACACGGTAAACAAGGATACGTTGATCACGGTGGAAGAAAATACGGTGACGCGCGACCATTCGAATACCGCCGTGCGCATCAATACGGGCGCGGTGGACCTGGCGACGCCGACATGGACGTTGCGAGACGCGCAGGCGGCGGTGAGTGTGGAAGACGCGACCGCGTACATGAAGCAAAACAGCCGGGCGACGGTGAAAAACGATCCAAACAAGAACGAGCATGAGATCGTGGTGGCCAACGGAGGCGCGGAAGTTCATCGTGGAAACGAGACCATCGAATTGACGCAATTTGAGAAGGCGAGTTGGCCGACCGGCGGCGCAACTCAGAAATCGGATGTGCTGGCGCCGCCGGGCCTGGTATCACCTTTGAACCTGGCGCCGGTTATTTCCGAGAATCCGAAGACTGCAGCGATCCGGTTTGAATGGCAGTCCGTAGATCAGGCGGTCAGCTATACGCTGAGAATCAGCACTACAACGATGTTTACGAAATTGGTGAAGCAGGTGCCGGTGAGCGGAACATCCGTGGAAGTTTCCGGGTTGGAGGCGGGAGACTATTTCTGGAACGTGACCGCGACGGACGCGAAGAAAGAGACCAGTGAATTCAGCGAGACGTTCAAATTTTCGCTGGTAGCCCAGGGCAAAATGCAGAGCATGCTCCTGGAGATCGAAGGCACGCAGATGCACGGGCGTGTGGCGGAATTGATTGGCAAAACAGAGCCGGGCGCGGCGTTGATCGTGAATGGACAGCCAGTCGCGAACATCGCACCGGACGGGACTTTCCGGCACTTCACGGAACCACTGGAGCCGGGCGAGCACACCCTGGTAGTGATCGGGTCCAATCGTCGCGGCGGAACAGCGACGCAAAAAGTTTCCATCGTGGTGCCGAAGTAGATTTGGGGAACGGCAGGTTGCGATTTTGCGCGGGCGCCGAATCCAGCGACAATAGTAAGTCGAACTGGTGGTCGGTGAACGCGGAGATCCTACCAGGCAAGACCCTCTCCGCAGGGGGAAAGCGGTAATGAATAAGAACGGATACAACCTGAGGTCGGTGTTCAGTTTGTTCTCGTCCGACCTGGCGATCGATCTGGGAACAGCGAACACGCTGGTGTTCTCGCACGGCAAAGGGATCGTGGTGAACGAGCCGTCGATTGTGGCGATCAACAAGGCGAGCGGCGAAGTGGTGGCGGTAGGGCGCGAAGCGAAAGATATGTTGGGGCGCACGCCGGGGAACGTGGTGGCCATCAAGCCGATGAAAGACGGAGTGATCGCGGATTTCAAAGTTACCGAGAAGATGCTGACGTATTTCATTCAGAAGGCGCACAATCGGCGCGTGTTGGTGCATCCGCGCATCGTGATTGGGGTGCCAAGCGAGATTACTCCGGTAGAAAAACGGGCCGTGCAAGACTCCGCGTACCGGGCGCGAGCGAGCGAAGTGTACCTGGTGGAACAGGCCATGGCGGCGGCGATTGGAGCGGGATTGCCGATTGAAGAGCCGAGCGGAAACATGGTGGTGGACATCGGCGGGGGCACGACAGATATCGCCGTGATTTCGATGAGTGGCATTGTGTACTCGCGGTCGGTGCGGGTGGCTGGAAATGAGATGGACGAAGCGGTGATGCAATACTTGAAACGGAAATACAACCTACTGGTCGGGGAACGCACTGCGGAACAGATCAAGATGGAGATTGGTTCAGCGTACCCGCTGGAGAAGCCGCTGACGATTGAAGTGAAGGGGCGGAACCTGATCGAGGGCGTGCCGCGGACAGTGACAATCGACGATAGCGAGATTCGCGAGGCGTTGAGCGAATGCGTGGCGACGATTTTGAATGCGGTGCGCGTGGCGCTGGAGCGGACACCACCGGAACTTTCGGCGGACATCAGCGATCGAGGCATCGTGCTGACGGGCGGTGGAGCGTTGCTGAAGAATTTGGACAAGCGCATTCGCGAGGAGACGGGTTTGCCGGTATCGATTGCGGACGATCCGCTGGCGTCAGTGGTGCTGGGCACGGGAAAAATGCTGAGCGATTTCAAATTGCTGCGGCAGGTTTGTATTGACTAAGGCAGTTTGAGTTTTCAGTTTCAAGTTTTCCAGTTCGCGCTGAGGGTGGAGTTGGATCCCACCTCTGGTCTGCAGATCAAACAACGGGTCAGGTTATGGTCGCCATTCCATCCAAACATAAGTCGCTGACGCTTCTTGCGGGTGTGTTACTGGCGCAGTTGTTGCTCCTGGCGGTGCAGATCAAACGCGACTCGCGGGGGAGATTGATTCGGGTTTGGGCGATTTCCGCGGCGTATCCGTTTGAACGAAGCGGCGCATGGGGATTCGAAAAAATTCGCGGTGTTTGGACGCATTATTTCGCGTTGCAGGACACGGAGAAGGAGAATGAGGCGCTGCGAGTCGAGAATGACGCGCTGAAGCTAACGATTTCACAATTGCAGGGCCGCGCGGCGGAGGCCGACCGGCTGGCGGCGCTGCTGAGCTTCAAACAGTCTCACGAGAAAGTACCGATAGTAGGCGGCCGAGTGATCGCGGCGAGCGCGGGAACGGCGAGCCGAACCGTCGAGATCGACCGGGGAGAACGGGACGGAGTTCGAAGAAACATGGCGGTGATCACCCCCGATGGGGCGGTGGGGAAAGTGATCGAAGTTTACCGGGACACATCGCAAGTGTTGTTGTTGACGGACAAAGAAGGCGGTGCGGGCGCGATGCTGGTGGATACGCGGACGCAGGGGCCGGTGGGCGGCACGGGCGAACCGACGATGCTGATGAAGTATGTGGCCACGGAAGAAAATGTCCCTGTGGGAGAAAAAATTGTGACAAGCGGGATGGATAAAATCTTTCCGCGTGATATTCCGATCGGAACGGTAGTGGAAGTGAAGGCGGGAAATCCGTTCAAGCAGATCCGCGTGCAGCCGGCAGCGAAGCTGGACCGGCTGGAGACGGTGATTGTGCTTTTGACGCAAGCACCGGTGGAATTCAAGAACGAAGCGCAGGTTTCGCAAGGGCCAGGGCCGGCAGCAGCGGCGGAGAAGCCATGAACGAGACGTACGAGCTGCGCAGCGGCGAAACACACATTGAGGTGCATAAGTTCTATCCGGGCGCGGTGTTCCTCGCGGCAGTAGTGGCCTTGGTCTTTCAGGCCACGGGTCCGGTTTATTTTCCGAAGCTGAGTATTCTGGATTTGCCTATGCTGGTGACGATCTATTTTGGGCTGAGCCGGAGAAATCCGTCGACGGGATTGTTGCTCGGAATGGTGATCGGGCTGGCGCAGGACGCGCTCAGCGGGCCGACAGTGCCACTGGGATTTTATGGGATTGCGAAGACGGTGATCGGGTATTTGGCATCGTCAATCGGCGCACGGCTGGATACGGAGCATCCGGCGGCGCGATTCGCGTTGATTTTCAGTTTTTTTGTAGTGCACCAGGGGATTATGGCGTTGATCCGGCGATTGCTGCAGTCCGAACCGGAGGTTTGGCTTAATTTGCACCTGGTGATTGCGGCCGCGGTGAATGCGTTTTTAGGGACGCTTTTGTTTTTGGCGTTGGACCGGTTGAGAAGGTCGTCGTAGGGATTCCACCGTTTGATCAGGATGCAAAGGTGGCCCGCCGCCCTTCTAGCGCCAGGGTAAGCGGACGCGGCGGCTACATGAAAAAGCAGCTACCCCATGCGTCGCACGCCGTAGTCGTCCAACACCAGATCACTACTAATAACGGGGACGCCTTCCGCTTGCGCCTGGGCGATCAGCAAGCCATCGAGGGGATCTTTCCTCGCTCCGCAGACTCCGCCTGCCCGCCACGGGCAGTCTCGGAACGACGAAATCTATTTAGTGGGAGAGGAGGAATTGTTTGAAGGCGGGGTATTCCGCAGAGATCGGGAGGGAGAGTTTCGTTTGGCGGAGATGGAGGGCAAGGCGTTCGGGGAGGGGAGGAGCCTGGCCGATGGCTTTCTGGACGATGTCGGCGAATTTGGCGGGGTGGGCAGTGGCGAGGACCAAGCCTTGCGAAGGCTCGGTATGAACTTTGCGGAAGGCTTCCCAGGCGTGGATGCCGACGGCGGTGTGTGGGTCGGCGACGTAGCGGCAGCGCTCCCAAACGGCGTGCATTTCCTGAAGAGTTTCTTCGTCGGTGGCACCGTGGCCCCAGATTTCCTTGCGAACGTTTTCGATGCGGTTGCGGCAGAGATCGAGGAGGCGGGGGAAATTATTGGGATTGCCGACGTCCATGGCGTTGGAGTAGGTGGCGATGGCGGGACGAGGATGGTACTCGCCGGAGAGAAGATACTGCGGGACGACGTCGTTGGCGTTGGTGGCGGCGATGAAGCGGGCGACGGGAACCCCAACGCGTTTGGCGAAAATGCCTGCGGTGAGATTGCCAAAATTACCACTGGGAACGGCGACAACGAGAGGGATTGAGGCGACTGGCAACTGACGATACGCGGCGACGTGGTAAAACATTTGCGGGAGGAGGCGGCCGACGTTGATGGAGTTTGCGGAGGTTAAGAACGCACGCTGATTGAGCTGCTCGTCGGCGAAGGCTTGCTTGACCAGGCGCTGGCAATCGTCGAAGGTGCCGGAGACTTCGAGGGCGGTGATGTTCTGACCGAGGGTGGTGAACTGTTTTTCCTGGGCTTCGCTGATGCGTTCCGACGGATAAAGGATAACGACGCGGATTCCGGGGACGCCGAGAAAACCGTGGGCGACGGCACTGCCGGTGTCACCGGAAGTGGCAACGAGGACGGTGAGCTGGCGCGATTCACCGCGGACGAAATAGCCCATTAGGCGAGCCAGGAAGCGCGCACCAAAATCCTTGAAGGCGAGAGTGGGGCCGTGGAAGAGTTCGAGGATGTGAAGCGCGGGGGAAAGAGAGACAAGCTTCACCGGGAAATTGATAGCTTCGGCAACGATTTGCCAGAGGACTTCTTCGGGGACGTCGGGAGTGGCGAAGGGACGCACGAGGCGGAAGCAGACTTCGGTGAAGGGCAATTGGCGAAATTGGTCGAGCTCCTCTGGGGTATGGCGGGCGATTTCCGCGGGCATGTAGAGACCACCATCGGGGGCCAGGCCACGAAGGACGGCGCCGCGGAGGGAGGTGAGGGGGGCTTTGCCGGAAGTGCTGCGGTAGCGCATGAACAGTTTTAAGTTCTCAGTTTTAAGTTTTAACTTTCAGATGCGGCACGCGGCGCGCTCTGATCCTTCGCTTATCCTCGTCGGATAGGCTCAGGATGACAGGTCTGTGTAGATTCGAACGAACAGCGACGATGAGCCGCGAAGGGCTGAAGGGGTGTCGTGGGGCCAAAGAGTAGGGCACGTAGTTGATCATCGGCGGCTTTCGAGCAGCGCTGTGACTTTTTCCAAGAAGGCCTTACCGGTGGCTGCGTCATTGGCGGAGCCCGAGGAAGACAAATCGCGCAACTGCAAAGTGGGAAGCGTGAGATGAGCGAGAGCTTCGTAGCTCTGGCGGCGCGCGGCGATGAGTAGAGGATAACAGCGGATGACGGTCTGTTGCGGGGTTTCTCCCGGATTGGGGCGAAAGGCGCCTTGCCAGAGGACGGGCTTGGGCTCCTGGAGATAGCGCTGGACCAGGAGTTGGACTTCGTCGCGGGGAGCGGCGAGATAGACGATGGTCATCTGGCGACGAAGGCGATGGAGGGTGTGGTTGCCAGTGGCAATGACACTGCCTGTGGTGTCGAGAACCAGACTGCGTTTTGAATCCTTCTCTAAACCGGAAAGGACTTCGTCCAAAACGGCGATTTCTTGGGTGAGGTATTCGGACTCGCGCTGGGCGTAGGAGGAACTGTTTGGCCAGCCCATCCACGCTGCGACACCGTTGATGCCGGAATAGCTTACGCCGGAGTAGCCGCCGGCTTTGAGAGTGGGAGCTAGACGGGCTTCGATTTGATCATCGCACGAGACAGTGGGGCAACCGGCGGCGGCGAGATTTTTCGTCCAGTGGGACTTTCCGGAGCCGGACATGCCGATGAGAGCGAGGCGAAGGAGCTTATCGGAATCATGGGCCATAGGGAATTAGAAAGTGTAAAGGATGGAAGGTCGGAGGGGAAAGATAAAAGACCGAGGTTCGTGCAAAGCCTGAGAACGCTGGAAGCAAGAGGATTCCTCGCTGAGGACTCCGCTTGAAATGCCGGTTTTTGTTTGGGCAACGGTTACGCCCCGTACATGATGAGCAACCTGTTCGTTGGTACGAGTTGCGTGGGTGAAAACCAGGTGTTAGTTTTGAAAAGACTTCACGAAGTTGGCGGCTTCGGAAGGATGGCGGCGATTCGGGCGCTTCCGAGAGAAGTGCGGAGCGGCAGGCGAGCTCCGAAAACGAAGAATTCGAAAGTATTCGCTGCAGGATGAGAAAGTGCGCGGGCGGGTCCGCTTAACCCTGAAAGAAAGAGAAGCACGCGCGCAGGTCCTTCGTGTCGTACTGGTTCCGCAACGATAATCGATTGCCGCAAGAGCGGCTGGCGGCGGCGTCCTACGTAATCGTGGGAATGATCGGGCTATTGTTGCTGGGCTTCTGGAAACTCCAGGTCATCGATTCCGACAAATACGGGCAAATGGCAGAACGGAACCGCGTGCGCTCGATTCCGATCATCGCGCCGCGAGGACGCATGCTGGATCGCGACGGGCGAGTGCTGGTGGATAACTACCCATCGTTCAGCGTGCTGCTGCTGCGAGACGATCAGGCGGCGTTGGACAAGAATCTGCCCGTGATTGCGGACGGATTGGGATTATCGCTGGACGAAATCAAAGAGCAGTTGGACGGCACGGAAAAGCTGCCGAAATTTCAGCCGATCGTGATCAAGCCGGAGGCGACGCCAGGCGATGTGGCGTTTATCGAATCGCACCGCGCGGACATCCCCATTTTGGAAATGTTGATGGTGCACCGGCGGAGATATCTGCCTGGCGCGTTCATGGCGCACGCGAGCGGGTACGTGGGGGAAGTCAGCGAGCAACAGATCGAAGCGAGCAACGGGAAATTGCGGCCTGGTGATATCGCTGGGAAGAGCGGACTAGAGCGGCAGTACAACGATCTGTTGGTAGGCACGGATGGAATGCGGCGCGTGATCGTGAACAGCGTCGGAAAAGAGATGGGCCACCTGGATCAGCAGGATGCAATTCCGGGAAAACAGATTCAGTTGACGATTGATTACGATCTGCAGCAAGTGGCGGAAGCGGGGCTGGGCGACAAGAGGGGAGCAGTCGTTGCGCTTGATCCGCGGACGGGCGAAGTGCTGGCATTTGCGAGCCATCCTGCGCCCGATCCGAATGACTTTGCGGTGCGAATTTCGAAAGAAGAATGGCAAAAGTTAAATGAGGATTCGGGCCGGCCGCTGCTGAACCGGGTGACCCAGGCGCAACTGGCTCCGGGTTCCGTATTCAAGATCATCATGGCAACAGCGATGCTGGAGTCCAAGGTGCCACCGGAAGGTTTCACGGCGTTTTGTCCGGGCTACGGCGTTTTTTATGGGCAGATGCACAAATGCTGGGTGTATGGAAAAAGCAGCCACGGGGTAGTTAATCTGCACAGCGCAATCGTGCATTCGTGCGACGTATTTTTTTACAACGTGGGAATGCGTATGGGGATTGAGACTATTGCAAAGTACGCGAAGATGCTGGGACTGGGATCGAAAACCGGAATTGATTTGCCGTCGGAAGAACCAGGCCTGGTGCCGTCGGAAGAATGGGTCCAACGTGTGTATCACCATAAGTGGTATCCAGGATCGACAATTTCGGTGGCCATTGGTCAGGGCTCGGTGATGGTCACGCCACTGCAAATCGCCTACACGATCGGAGGCATAGCGTCGGCGGGCGACTACAAGCAGCCACATCTGCTGAAGGACGCAGCAAATGTTGGAGAGATGCACGTCCCGCTCGCTGAAGACACTGTAGAACAAGTCACGCAGGGAATGTACGGGGTAGTAAACGAACCCGGGGGAACGGGCGCGGCTATCAAGCTACAGGGGATCGAATTTTGTGGGAAGTCAGGTACGGCGCAGATGATGAGTTACAGCGCGGCGAGCCGGCTGGGTTTGGGAAAAGGCCTTAACGACGGTTGGTTTGTAGGTTTCGCACCGCGACGAAATCCCGAAATCGTGGTGGCTGCTGTCGTTCAGGACACGGCGGAGCACGGGGGCACTGCTTCGGGACCTGTCGTTCGGGACATCGTGAAGGCATATTACGACAAGAAGAACAAGAAGACGCAGGGGCAAGTGACAGCGCAAGAGTTCCAAAAGGGCCCGGTGGTGAAGCTGGAGGAGACGGCGGCGATTTTGGCGGCCGGTGGGAGGAAGAAGGGACGGCCGGAGTGAGGGTCTTTTGGCGTCCGTTAAGTTAGGGACGGAGCCGATGGTGCGAACCGAAGAGGGGTTCCTCACTTCGCAGACTCCGTTCAGAATGACGGTTTTTGGGGTGAGTATTGAAGGCGCCCGCCTCGGAAGGCGGCCGCTACACAAGCTTATTTAGAGGTAGAAGATGATCAAGGATGCACCGGGAGCACGGGATTACGACTGGTGGCTGCTAGCCATCATGGCAGCGATCTGCACGCTTGGCGTGATTGAGATTTATTCGGCGACGCACGGGAGCGCGCTGGCGGGAATGCACATGAAGCAGGTCCGGTGGCTGATCATCGGATTCGTGCTGATGTTCGGGCTTTCGCGGCTGGATTATCACGTAATTATGGATCAGGCTCCATGGCTATATATCGCGGCGCTGGTGGCGCTCGTGGCGGTACTGTTGATGGGCCACACGCGATTTGGAGCGAAACGGTGGATTCCGGTGCTGGGAGAATTCTTTCAGGTGTCAGAATTCGTCAAATTGATTATAATCATAGTGTTGGCTCGCTTCTTTGCGGAAGTGCGAACGGATGACCTGAGCCTGCAGGACTTGATTAAAGCAGGGCTTCTGGTAGGCTTACCTCTAGCACTGATTCTGAAGCAGCCCGACCTTGGCACCGCCCTCGTATTGATGCCAATGCTGATTGTTGGGGCATTTCTGGCGGGGCTGCAATGGAAACATGCAGCGGTCATCGTAATGATCGGGTTATTGATGTTGCCCGTCGGGTGGCATTTCCTGAAGCCGTATCAGAAGGAAAGAGTTACGTCGTTCAGGCACCCTGAGGAAGATGCCAAGGGTTCCGGCTATCAGGTGTTGCAGTCGAAGATAGCGGTGGGATCGGGCGGATTCTGGGGTAAAGGATTCGGCAACGGCACACAGAATCAACTGGGATACATTCCGGTCCGGTATTCCGACTTTATTATGTCGGCGTGGGCGGAAGAACAGGGATTCAAAGGGGTGCTGATTGCTTTGGGGCTGTACATGGCGTTGTTGTTGCGTTTAGTGCAGAACGCCCAGCGCGCGAAAGATCGCGCGGGAATGTTTCTGGTCATGGGCGTAGCGGCGGCGCTAGGTTTTCACGTGTTGGTAAATGTGGCCATGGTCATCGGAGCGATGCCGGTAACCGGGATTCCATTGCCGCTGATGAGCTACGGAGGATCGGCCACATTATTTGTTTTCCTGGCGATCGGGCTAGTGATGAATGTCCGGCTGCGCCGATTCGTCAACTGAACGAAAGCCAGAGCCGAGCGCAAACTCAATTTGGGGAGGCTGCGCCGGATGGGCGAAAACCTTGATTGGTTGCGCCAGTAAAAAGGATTTTTAAGAGTGAGGATAGCAACGTCCGCCGTTATCCCGGGAGCAACCCGGCAACGGGCCAGCCTCGATAGCGAGAGGTTAAGGAAGTATGAGGGTCGCCGCGCGGTCCCTCCCTCCGGCTACGATCGCAATGCCGCAACAATCAATTTGGTGTGGCCAGCGTGTCCCGATCTGCATCGGGACGGCGCCTTGCCCTGGGCCTCTACGCGAGAGGTTCCTGCGGGCGTGCATCCCAAGGAGTTTTTTTCATGTCGAAAGAATTGGTTATATCGGCGTCCTCGCACGAACGCAGGGTCGCCATTTTGGAAGAAGGACAGTTAGTCGAAATCTACATTGAGCGCGAGAAAGAGTTCGCGCTTGTCGGCAGTATCTACAAAGGAAAAGTAACGCGAGTCTTGCCGGGGATGCAGTCGGCATTCGTGGACATTGGCCTGGACGGGGATGCGTTTCTCTACGTAAGCGACGTATTCGAGAACCTGGAGGACTACGATCACGGTCATGGAGATGCGCCGGTGGCGGCGACTCCGATGAATCGCGGCGGAACACCGCCGATCGAAGTGCTGCCAGGCGAAACGCTGGCGGTGGCGGGAGGCGGACACGAGGAGGTTTTGCACCTTGAGCCGCCGACGCAGGAAGGCCACGAGGGCGAACCGGGCGTAAGCGAGCTACACGGGGCCGCGAGCGGACATGGCGTCGGCGAAGGTGATGGTTCCGAGTTAGAGGAACGCCAGCCGGAGTCGAACGCTTCGGCGCCGCAGAATTTTTCACCGAGTTACAACCCCACGCGAAATTATCCGCCGAGACTGAGCGGAGACCGTGGAGGAGACCGCGGACCCGGACACGATCGAGGCCAAGGACGCGACCGTGGCGGAGATCGTGGAGGAGACCGCGGACGGGGACGGCGCGGGCGTTTTGGACGTCGTCGAGGTGGAGGCGGGAGCGGCGACCGCCGTCATTCAGGCGGCGGAAGGAATCTGCCGCCGTCGAAGTACGCATCGCCTCAGGGTGATCGCGATTCGCGCGGCTACGATAACCGGCGCGGACCGGTCGATCGCGGGCCGGGACCTTCAGCGCCGGGCGAGTCGCGTGAAGACGACATTGTGTTGCCGGGCGAATCGCTAGCGAAATATCGCGGGCGTCCGCAGCAGGCGCCGGTCGAACAAACCAGGGAGCCGGAAGAGCGGCAACCGGATTTTGAGCAGCCCGTGTCGCGTCCAGCCTTTGGTGTGCAGCCAACGACTGGAGGACCGCGGCGGTTTACCGGAAGTTTGCCGCACTGGGTGCTCGCAGACAACGAAACCGCGGGTGAACCGAGCGGTGCGGAATCGGCTGCGGAGGAACGGTTGGCCGATGCCGCAGAAGCGGAAGCGATTGCGGCGGAGGAGCATCGTGAACAGATTCCGAGCGAACCGCTGCGTAGTGAGACGGCCGGGTTGAGCGATGAAGAGCTCACGGCGCTGTCTGCGCGGCTGGTGGAGGCAAAACACGAAGAAGTTCAGGCCCGTGCCGATGCCGACACGCTGGCGGGCGGAGCGGATTTCGACGAGGAGGAAGCGCAAGAAGAAGAGGCTCTCCACGAGGAGCACCGCGAGGAAGAAAGCGAAGATCTTCACGAGGAACATGCAGAAGAGATTCACGCGGAAGAGAGTCGTCTGGGCCTGGAAAGCGAGGCCGCGGAAGAAGAGCACGAGGAAACGCAGGCAGGCTTGAGCGAAGCCGAGCGCGCGGATCTGGCGCACGAAGAGGCGCTGGAGCATGTGGAATCGGAAGCAGCAGCGGCGGGCGGGTCTAGCGAAACGGTGGTGGAGGAAGATGTGGTACTTCTGCCCGGCGAGACACGCAGCCCGCGAAGCGGAGGAGCTCCGCGAGAGGAATTTGTGCGACGGGATTCGGCGCGAATCGGCAACGACCCGCGGTCGCGGTTTCAGCGGCCGCATCGCGGAGGACGCGGGCGGTTCGACAAGCGCGGCGGCGGCGATCGCGATCGAGGCGGTCGCGGCAGGTTTGATCGTCGTGGGGGCGGTGGTGGGCACCATCATCATCGCGGACACCACGGCGGACACATGCCACAGCGGCGGCCACAACTGATTTCGGAGATGTTGAAGGCCGGGCAGGAAGTGGTGGTACAGATCGCCAAGGAACCGCTCGGCAAGAAGGGCGCGCGGATTACCAGCCACGTGGCGCTGCCGGGACGATTCCTGGTGTACATGCCGACGATCGATCACATCGGAGTTTCGCGAAAGATTGCCAGCGCGGAAAACCGTTCGCGGTTGCGTCGTTTGGTGGGCGAAGCGCGCGGGAGCTATCCGGGCGGATTTATCGTGCGGACGGCGGCGGGAGGCGCGACCGACGACGAAATCCGGACGGACATCGAATTCCTGGGCAAAACCTGGAACGAAATCAAGCAGAAGAACGACGAACGCAAGGCTCCGGCGCTGTTGCACCGCGACCTGAACCTTGTGGAACGGATTCTGCGGGATTACGTCAGCGACGATTTCACCGGAATCTGGATCGACAGCGAGGAAGAGTTCGGCAAGGTGGTGGAGTTCGTCAGCCGCTTTCAGCCGAAACTGGTCAGCAAGGTGAAGCTGTATACCAAGGAACAGCCCATTTTCGAAGAGTTCGGGATCCAGCATGAACTCGACAAGGCGCTGCGCGCGAAAGTGTGGCTGAAATCTGGCGGGTACATCGTCATCAACCATACCGAAGCGCTGGTAGCGATTGACGTGAACACCGGCAAGTTCGTGGGCAAGGGCTCCACGCGACTGGAAGACACGATCGTCAAGACCAACCTGGAGGCGGTGAAGGAAATCGTGCGGCAGATCCGGCTGCGCGACCTTGGCGGGATTATCGTCGTGGACTTCATCGACATGGAAGAGCGCCGGAACCGCGAAAAGGTTCTGGGGGCGCTGCAGATGGCGCTGGAGCAAGACAAGGCGCCGTCAAAGGCGCTTTCGTTCAACGAGTTCGGGCTGGTGTGCATCACCCGGAAGCGCACGAAGCAGGCACTGGAGCGCGTGCTGTGCCAGCCGTGCCCGTACTGCACGGGATCGGGTATGGTCAAGTCGATTCCGACGCTGTGCTACGAGATTCAGGCGGAAGCGCGGAAGATGGCGACGGCGGAGCACGAGGGGCCGAACCTGACGCTGCGCGTGCATCCAGAGATTGCGAAAGCGCTCAAGACGAGGGAGTCGATTTTGATCGATGAACTCGAACAGAACGCGCACAAGCACATCATTATTCAGTCGGATGCGACGCTGCATTGGGAGCAGTACGATATCTACTGAACGGCAATGGCTGCATTTCAGTGACATCAAGATAATCCTTGACATTTAATGTGGCGCATTATATCCTCTGCATGTGATAAGGTCCTTCAAGTGCCCCGACACGGAGAGGCTTTTCCACGACGAGAATGTTCGTAAGTTTGTGAACATTCGACAACCGGCACGACGAAAGCTTTTGATGCTGCACGCGGCCGAACGTTTGACAGATTTGAGAGTGCCTCCGGGTAACAGACTTCATCAGCTGGAACGTGATCGTGCGGGGCAGCACAGTATCAGCATAAACGACCAGTGGCGTATCTGTTTTGTGTGGCGCGACGGAGACGCCTACCACGTGGAGATTACAGATTATCACTGAGGGAGGAAACATGGCTCGACTGAAACCAATTCATCCGGGCGAGATTCTTCGAGAAGAGTTTATGGTGCCGCTTCACCTGAACGCTAATAAGCTGGCATTGGCTTTGCACGTTCCTGCCCCAAGCATCTACGATATCGTCAAGGAGGAGCGCGGTATCTCGCCCGAGATGGCTCTTCGGCTGGGATATGCGTTCGGAACGACTCCCGATTTTTGGCTTAATCTTCAATCGGAGTTTGATTTGCGAGTCGTGCGGAATCAAAAGGAAGCTGAGGTCAAGAATCAGGTTCGTCCTCTGGAAGTCCGCGCGTAGGTTCTTCAGGCCTGCCCGCGACCTTCATCGGTGGTAACGACTGTCATGTGCATTCCCTTTTTGATTTCGGAGAAGAGCAGGCGCTTCCCGTTCTCAATCCAAGTCAATGAAGACGCATTAGGAAGAAGCAGGCGCGGTTCCCCACCTAATACAGGCACTTCCCAGGTCTCCCACGGATTCGCGGTCCGATAAGCAATGCCGGAACCATCAGGGGAAAAAACCGGGCTCAGTTTGATCCGCGAATCGTGGGTCAGTTCGACGGGCTCTCCACCCGGCAGCAGCTTCACGTAAACCTGACCTGCCGTGAGAAATGTGCCACTGCCCCGGATAAAAGAAAGCATGCCCCGATCAGGGGAAAACGCAGGGTAAACGGCTGAGTCCGTGAAAAAAGTAAGTTGCTCCCACTTATTGCTGGCCGCTGGAGGGCGGCTCGAATAGTGATACAGGACGCCGCTTATGAGCGCAGCTGCCAGAAGGATCGTTGCGACAAGTTGCGGTTGCATTTGTATTCCCTTTCCCATCGAAGGTCTGCCTGCCGACCTCCGCGGCTGAATGCAAGCGCTCAACGATAGCCCAGATGCATCCTTACTTCTTCCATTAAACGCCGTTCGCTGGTGATCCCATAAAGGTACCCGACGACCAACTGACGGAGCAGCACTTCGGGATCGATGGATGGTCGGTCCATCGCGCTGTAGCGAGTTGTCCGTTTTAAGGGCACGCCCGGGCATTGCGGCCTGGGCGTTTTTGCCTGCGTGGGATTCATCGCTACGAAGACTCCGCACGGAATGACGGGTTGTGTTTTGGCGGAACGGGTGATCACGGTGCTGTGATCTTGCGGACGGGGGCTCCAACCCCTCGGCGCTCAGGGTAAACCGTGCTGGACCCCTACGAAGAAAGTTGTAGGTCAGTCGTCGGGGTCGCGGGAGTTGGGTTTGGCGGACGCGGAGGCGGGGAAGATGTTGTGTTGGGGCGGGGGCATGGGGGTACTGCCCATGCGGTCGTGCCAGAGGAATTTGTTGAGGACGATGTTGTCGGCGGCGTCGGCGTGGCTGAAATCAAGATTCTTGCCTTCCTTCCAGTCCTTGGTGTTCATTTCGTAGAGCAGGCCGTTGTCGCGATTGCGGTAGTCGGTGTCGAAAGCGGGTTGCGATCCCGGGCCGTTGAAGAGCGGCGCCATGACGGCGGCGCGGGAATCGTTTGCGTTCATGGGCGGAGCGCCGAGGAGAGATTCGATCGTGCGGACAACGTTGATCGTGGTGTAGAAAGTGTGGTCGACGAACGCCGCGGGTTGAGGCAGCGGCGCATACTTGCTGACGACGAGAACGATGCTGCGATGGGAATCGACGTGGTCGGGTCCGTCTTGGGCGTCGTCTTCGAGGACGAGAATGGCGGTATCGTCCCAATAGGGGCTGTGGGAGATGGCGTCGACGACTCGGCCGACGGCGAGATCGTTGTCGGCAACGGAAGCGGCGGGGCGGGGCTTCCCCTTGGTGCCACCGGCAGTGTGGTCGTTAGGAAGACGCAAGAGAATGAATTGCGGAAGAGTGTCCTTGCCGGATTGCCACGTGGAAACCGCGGCGTTGAATTCGTTGAGGAATTCGTCGACGCGCAGTTGATCGGGATAGGCAACCTCGAAGTCGGGATAGAGCGGATCGAAATGATCGCGGAGATCGACTTGCGCTGCAACGTTTTTGGCGAGGATCGGAATTTCCCAGGGATAGGGACTTGCGCCGCCGGGTGGATCGCCGACATTTTTCTCGAGCGGTTCACCTTTCTTGATGACGGCGCGCGTGCAAGTTACACCTCTGACTTCGGGCGGCCCGTTTGAAGGCGCTTCGGCGCCAGCCGCGACGTTGCACCATCTTGAAACGATGAATTCGCCATAGTGGCGATAAGTGATGTCGTGTTTGGCAAAGTTCTTCCAGAGAAAGCCGCCGGTGGGTTCTCCGGCATAGGGCAATTCGTCCTCTGCGGAAACGCCGAAAAGAAATTCGCCTTCGGAGTCGTAGGTGTGTTCACGGGCACGGTAGCCGATGGGCCAGGTTTTCTCGACGTAGTCGGAGATGGAGGCGGAAGTGGACCAGATGTGGCCATCGCCGGAGACGTCGCCGCTGTCGTAGAAGTTGTCGAGGATGCCGAACTGGCGGGCGAGTTTGTGCTGATTCGGGGTGATGTCTTCACCGTACATGGTTATTTTGGCGTCGCCGTTGGCTTCGGAGAGGTCGCCAAAGAGCTGATCGTAGGTGCGATTTTCCTTGATGATGTAAATGACGTGGTGAATCTTGTTTTCGCCGGAGGCGAATGGTACGCGATCAACGTTGCCCTGGGCGGCATTGGTTTTGGAGACGAGAGCGGTGTACGCAGCGAGATTCTCTTTGAGTGTGCTCAAAGGCATGCGCGCGAGTGAACCGTTGGTCATTGCGGGATTGTAGGGGTATCTGGGTTGGCCGCGGTTTGTGCTCTGAGGGACTGGATTCGGGCCGGAGCCGCGGCCTTTGGCGCTACCGATGAGGAGATCCGTGCCGGTGGCTGCGACGACGGTGGGATACCACTCGGTGGGAATGAAGCCGGCGGCGGGAAGGGGTTCGCCCGCGGTGGGATGCGAGAGATCGAAGACAGCGACGGAATCGGAGATGGCGTTGGCGGATAAGAGAGTCTTTTCGTCGTTGGAGAGCGCAAGTGATTCGGGATCGCTGCCGCCAAAGGTCTGGTCAGGAAGTTTGGTGGAGAGCGAGTAGAGGAGTTTCGCAGATTTCGTGTCGAGTACGTCGATTTCGTCGCGATTGGTGAGCGCGACGAAGAGGCGCGAATTGTCGCCGGACAGAAGCAAGGCTGTTGGGTGAGAGCCACTTTCCAGAGGCACGCTTGGTTGGCGAAGAGGAATGAATCGGCGAACGCTGCCATTCTGCAGGTCGAGTTCAGCGATGGCGGAGGCGTTCCAGAGAGAGACGAAGCCGCGCTTGCCGTCGGAAGTCATGACAGCGGTGTACGGGAGAGAAGCGGGAATGCGCTTGAAAGTGGAGAGATCGAAGCGGTGGACGATTTTGCCATCGGATGTGTTGAGGAGAAGGGCTTCGTCGGAACTGTTGGATGCGACGAGGAGACGCTCGACGCCGTCGTTGAGGCCGACGCTCAGGCCAGCGGGATAGGTGACTTCGTTGAATTCGGCGCGACGGACTTTTCCGCGAGGAATGCCGGTGCGAGGCGTGAGAGGCAAGAAGCGTTCGGGAGCGACTGCGCCGTTCTGGAAAGCATAGACGGCGATTCCGTTTCCCGTGCTTCCCTTCCCTTTTCCCAGGGGATCGGTGAGGGAGGCCATGGAGGCGTAGAGATGTTGGCCGTCGAGGCTAAAGGCCAGGCCGAGAAAATAGGTTTGTTTGGCGCCGGGACCGAGACGGTCGTCGGGAAAATCGCGGATCGTGTCCGTTTGGAGATCGAGGACGGTGAGGGATTGTTTTCGGGCGGAGGTGTAGGCGCCGAAGCCGCTGTGCAGGAACACGGCGTACCGCGCGTCGGGTGAGATTGCGGCGGCCGTGGGGAAATTGTTGATGCGACGCGGATGGCCGGGTACTTCCCCGAAGAGTTTGGAGTTGGGGATTTGCGTGAATGACGGTGAAGAAGAGTCTTGGGCGATGAGCGGGGTCGCGGCCAGTAAAAAGGAAAAGCAAAACTTCGCGATGTGATGGACGGTTCGCATTGCGGCATTATAGGGGATTTTGGGCGGGGTGAAATAAAAGAGGCATGAACGCTGCCGAGCTTTAGCCCAACCTGGACTAACCCCAAGATCCCACAGCAAAACCGGCCCTTCGTAGCTCACGGCAAGCGTGCGGGGCACCTCGGGGGGTCTTGCGAAGCCATTTTGGCTGCAGACAAGGCGCACGGTGAGCAGTACCGTCAAGCGATGGAGGAGTCCATGGCGACAAAGTGGGACGCAAGCGAGGTGGACCTTACTGCTGAAGCGCTCGATGTGGCCGAGGAACGATCGCGGGCGTATTTGCGTGGAGTGAGCCGCAGGAAAGTTTACCCAAGTGATTCGGCGGTGGCTGCGCTCGCTCAATTTCGTGAGCCGTTTCCTGGCACGCGTAGCCGCCCGGCGGATGTGGTGCGGATACTCGATGAGTTTGGTTCGCCGGCTACGGTCGCAAGCACTGGAGGACGGTATTTTGGATTTGTGATTGGCGGGACGCTGCCCGCGGCATTGGCCGCGAGCCGGCTCGTCAGTAGCTGGGACCAAAACGCCGCGTTTCGCGTGATGTCGCCGGTCGTGGCGGAAATTGAAGAGGTGGTACTGCGCTGGGTGTGTGAAGTATTCAGCATAGAACAGAACTGTGAGGGCGGAATTGTGACGGACGCAACGGCTGCTAATTTCACGGCTCTCGCTGCCGCGCGCCATGCGCTGTTGGCCAGAAACGGATGGGATGTTGCGGCGGACGGCATGTTCGGAGCTCCGCCGATCGAGGTTGTCGTCGGGGAAGAGGTTCATGCTTCTGTTTTGAAGGCGTTGAACCTTGCCGGCTTTGGGCAAAAGAGGGTGACGATCGTTCCAGCAGATAGCCAGGGCCGGATGCGCGCCGATCGATTGCCGAAGCTGGAGAAAAATTCGCTGGTGTGCATTCAAGCCGGGAACGTGAATTCAGGCTCGTTCGATCCTGCGAGGGAAATTTGCGAATGGGCGCATAAGGGTGATGCCTGGGTGCACGTGGACGGAGCGTTCGGGCTATGGGCTGGGGCTTCGCCTAAGTACAAACATCTGGTGTCGGGATTCGAGCTGGCCGATTCGTGGGCGACGGACGCGCACAAATGGGTGAATGTGAATTATGACTGCCGCATCGTGTTGGTTCGGGATGCCGGCGCTTTGCGGGCGGCGATGACGATCAGTGCGGCTTATCTTCGACCGGGCGCCTTGCGGGAACCGGCGAATCAGACTCCGGATGCTTCGCGAAGGGCGCGAGGCGTGGAATTGTGGGCCGCGCTAAAGTCGCTAGGAAAGAAGGGACTCGCTGAATTGATCGAGCGGACTTGCGATCAGGCAAACCAATTCGCGACGGGGCTGCGGGAAGCCGGGTACGAAATCTTGAATGACGTGGTCATCAATCAGGTGCTGGTGTTGTTCGGGAGCGCAGAAACGACGCGTGAAGTGATTCGCCGCGTGCAGGAAGACGGTACATGCTGGTGCGGCGGGACGGTGTGGCAAGGCAAAACGGCGATGCGGATCAGCGTTTCTTCGTGGGCTACCACGGATCAGGATGTGAAACAGAGTTTGGCTGCTATTTTGCGGATTGCACACGAAGTACGCACCTGAAGCACTGCTGTCTTCCCGCTACGGAGAACAAAAGCCTTTCCTCAGGGCGCTTCTCCTCCCGAGCTGAAGCCCGGGCCTACGAGCCCCGGCGGATTGCAAGGGAACCCCAAGACCCCACACACAACATCGGCGTGCGGCATGACACGAAGTTGCGCTGTGCTATTCTCAAAGCATGTCCGCACTAATTCTGGATGGGCTGAAAATCCGAGACGCAATTTTTGTCGAGTTGGAGGGAGAGATTGCGAAACTCTCCGGGCAGCGGATTCGGCCAGGGCTAGCTGCTGTGCTGGTGGGAGAGAATCCGGCGTCACAAGTTTACGTGAAGAGCAAAATCGCGGCGTGCGAAGAGTTGGGCATGGCTAGCTGGTTGCACACGCCTCCGGCGAACGTTTCGACCGAGTACATGTTGCAGCTTATGAAGGATCTGAATGAGGATGACAATGTGGACGGCATCCTGGTGCAATTGCCTCTGCCGACGCAAATCGATTCCAAGCAAGTGCTGGAGGCGGTCGACCCGGCAAAGGATGTGGATGGATTTCACCCGGTCAATTTGGGAAAGCTGGTGAGTAACCGGCCGGGGCTGGTGGCGTGCACGCCTGCCGGCTGCATGGAAATGCTGAAGCGGTACAAGATTCCGATTGAAGGGGCGAATGCGGTGGTGCTGGGACGCAGCGATATCGTCGGGAAGCCGATGGCGCTGCTGCTGATGCACGGGAACGCGACAGTGACGATTTGCCACTCGAAGACGCGGGAGATCGCGGATATCGTCGGGCGGGCGGACATTGTGGTGGCGGCGATGGGGAAGGCTGGATACGTGCAGCCAAATTGGATCAAGCCGGGAGCGGCGGTGATCGATGTGGGGACGAACAAGGTGACCGATGTGAGCGAGGCGGAGAAGTTGCTGAAGAATTTTCCGCAAAGGCTGGAGAAGTTCCGAGCCAAGGGAAATGTGTTGATCGGGGATGTGCATCCGGATGCGGTGTCTACCGCCGGAGCGTTGTCGCCGGTACCGGGCGGCGTGGGGCCGATGACGATTACGATGTTGATGACCAATACGGTGAAGGCCGCGCGGCTGCGGCGGGGGAAAAGTTCGGTGGCACACCTGTCCTAGGGTCAGTGGGGTTGCCAGCGGCGGAAGCAAGCCTGCGTTTTGGAAACCCTCAGGCCTGAAAGGCCTGAGCTACAGGTCTCAAAATAGAATGCTGAAAATGGGATTGACGGGAGGGATTGCGAGCGGGAAGAGCGCGGTGGCGGCGATGCTGCGCGAGATGGGTTTTCCAGTGCTTGAAGCGGATTTGGTTGCGCACAGGTTGTTGGAGCCGGGGCAAGCGGCTCATGACGAGGTCTTGAAGGAATTTGGGGCGGGATTGGCGGATGCGGATGGGAAGATCGATCGTCGCCAACTGGGTGCACTCGTTTTTCGCGATCCAGCGAAGTTGACGAAGCTAAACAGCATCACGCATCCGCGCGTGGCAGACATTATTTTGCGGAAATTTGACGAATGGCAGCGGGATGGTGTGAGGGACGCGGGATTTGTAGAGGCGGCGTTGCTGATTGAGGCGGGAATTGCGGAAAAATTGGATGGGTTGGTGGTGGCGTTTTGCAGGTCGGAGCAGCAGATGGAGCGATTGCGCGCGCGCGGGATGAGCGAGACGGAAGCAAAGCGGCGCATGGCGGCGCAGATGCCAGTAGCAGAGAAGTTGAAGCACGCGACCGAAACGATTGATTGTTCGGGGACATTGCAGGAAACGCGGGCGCAGGTGCGAGCGATGGCGGCGAGATTGAGGAATAGGGCGGCGGGGTAGCGTGGTGGCCGGAGATTTCTACGCTGATGGGAAATGTGTCGCACGCTTCGAAGCTCAGGGCAGGTTCTACGGCGCTTTGGATTGTAAGCTCCGATTCTCAGCCCTTTTTTCGCGCTGGGTTAACTTGTGGCGCTCCTACGGAGCGTCCGGCTAGAGGGCGAGAAATTTCAAGCTTGTGGCATAAGGGTATTTCAAGGGTCGCGGGTGGTTAGCATCTTGAACAGTTTAGATCCTTCGTCGCGCAGAAAGCGCGCTCCGCAGGATGACACGAGCCTTTTCTTCCGGATGGAATCTAAATGACGGACGGCGCTAGGCGCGGGTGAGGGTGGCGGCGCGGGCGGATTCGAGGAGTTTGGAGGCGTTGGCGCGAATATCGCCGTGACCGAAGACGGCGCTGCCGGCTACGAGAAGTTCGGCCCCTGCTTTCACGATGTCGGTGACAGTTTCGAGGTCGACTCCACCGTCCACTTCAATACGGAAATCCAGTTTTCGTTCGGCGCGCATACGGGCAAGGGCGGCAATTTTGTTCAGGGCATTCGGAATGAATTTTTGGCCGCCGAAGCCGGGGTTGACGCTCATGACCAGAACGTGGTGAACGAGGTCGAGGACTTCGGTGAGAGTTTCGACCGGAGTTGCGGGATTGATTACGACGCCGGGCTTGCAGCCGTGAGACGCGATCAGATGGAGCGTGCGGTCGAGATGGATGCAGGCTTCCTGGTGGACCGACATCCAGTTGGCGCCAGCTTCGGCGAATTCGGGGATGAAGAAGTCGGGATCCTCGATCATCAGGTGGCAATCGAAGGGGACTTTGAAGAACGGCCGCAGGGAATGCACGACCGGAGGGCCGATGGTGAGATTGGGAACGAAGTGGCCGTCCATGATGTCGAGATGAAGGATCGTGCCGCCGCCTTCGATGGCTTGTTCGGCATCGGCGGCGAGTTGCGCGAAGTTGGCGGAGAGGATTGAGGGAACAAGTTCGATGTTCAACGGTTGTGCTCCTTCGCCCGCATTTTGATTATACGATGAGCGGGTTCGTGCGGGTGTCAATGTTAGAGCGGCCCGCCCCCTTCGTGGCTCAGGACAGGCAGAAGGCGGGCAGAAGGCGGGCCCTACAAACCCAAGAATGCATGTTAGGATGCCGCCAATCATATCGGAGCTTCAAGCTCCGATCCCGGAGCCAAGCACATTTGCCGGTAAACCATGCAGGTGTGAACTGTCGAGATTGTTCGCCGCCAGGCCGAGTTTGCCCGCCGTTATCGCCAAGTCCGTTCAGATTTGGATGGGGCGCCAGGGGATGGTGCAGTGCTGAGAGTTGCTTTCGGCGGTTGATTCGAGAGCCATCGTGACGTTGAGGATTTGTTGCGGTGTTACCAGGAGTGGCGCTCTACCGAGGATGGCGTCGCGAATGTTGGCGTAGAATTCGCGCCAATCGCCCACTGAGGGAATTTTGCGGACGGACGGTTGCCCGTTTTCGATAGTAGTTAGTTCGCCGAAGTTTTCTGCTTTTTCGACGACCCAGGATTCGCCGGTGGGGATTTGGCCGTTGCGGAGGTTTGGCTCGAGGGGGTCGAATTCGCGCTTGAGGTAACTCCCTTTTTCGCCGAGGACGACGAGGCGCGGGCGCGGAACAGCGGACATCATGGTGGCGCGCAGGAGTGCACGGGCGCCTTCGGGATAGTGAAGAAAAATGTCGAAGGCGTCGTCGGTAGAGAAGCCACGGCGTTCGATGCGGATGTCAGCGGTGATGGCTCGGGGAGTGCCGAGAAGCGTTAGGGATTGGTCGATGAGGTGCGGTGCGAGATCGAAGAGAACGCCGCTGCCGGGCCCTGGTTTTTCACGCCAAGCGTTGGGCTTCGAAACGGGGCGATAGCGGTCGTAGGTGGATTCGAAGCGGAGGACACGGCCGAGATGCCCGGCAGCGATAGTTTGGCGGAGGGCCTGGAAGTCGGCGTCGAAACGGCGGTTGTGGTACACGGAGATGATAAGGTTGCGCTGCTTGGCTAGATTTAGGAGTTCGATTGCCTCGGCGAGGTTGGTAGTGAAGGGCTTGTCGACTACGACGTGCTTCCCGGATTCGAGGCAACGCTTGGCGAGAGGGAAATGTGTTTGGTTGGGGGTGGAAATGGCAACGAGGCGAATGGAATCGATGGCGAGGAGTTCGTCGAGGGTGCGGACGACGCAGGCGTCTGGGTAAAGTTGCGTGACGGAATCGCCGGAGCGTTGCAAGATCGCGGCTAGGCGCAAACCTGGTACGGCGTGGATGACGGGGGCGTGGAAGCAGCGGCCGCCTAGGCCAAATCCGATGAGGGCGACGTCGATCATTGAGATTGTTCCGATCCAGTCGTAAGAAGAACGGACTCCTCAGGGCTAAAGCCCAATTGCTTGGAGCACCAAATGTCGGAGCTGAAGCTCCCAACGCCCTAAGCGTTCCCTTAAGGAGTTGACCCCCGTCACGTTGCCTGAGTCGCGCCACGGCACGACTGAAGTTGCGCCCTCCCGAAGAAGAAAGCTCACTGAAACCTTACAAAATGACTCCTCGGCAGTGTAGCACTGGCTGAAAGCTCGCAGGCCTCCGGCGCTGAGTTGGTGAGCGCTGGCGGGGCGTTATATCCTTTGTGGCGTGGAGAAGAATGCGACGGCACGACCGGGTCCTGCACGGGGATTGTATCTTGGGCTTGCAGTGACGATATTGGCGGTGTTGGTGTATGCGGGATATATCACGCTGCAGTTTGCCGGATTGCGGGAGTTGCAGAGCGAGTTGGTGGACCGGAACCGGCGGGATTCGCTGCAACTGCTGAGGATTGAGAATGACCTGAATTCGGTTGGGCTGGCGATGCGGGACATGCTGGACTCCAGCGAGCCGTATCCGTTGATCGCCTGGAGCGCGCAGTTCGATCGCATCCGTACGGATCTGGATGATGCGTTGAAACTCGAGGCGGCACTTTCCGAAGCGGCGCCTACTCGAGATCAACGACGACAGCTGTCCCAGGCGGTGGATCAGTTTTGGGCCGCGAGCGAGCGGATGTTCACGCAGGCGACGTACGACGAAGATATGGCGCGGGAGCAGCTTCGGGATACGTTGCAGCCACGGCAAGCGGCGCTGAGTTCGGCGGTTTCGCGGCTGCTGGTGCAGAATAATGAAGCGGAAGAGTTGGCGGCCACGGGGATTGCGCAAATCTACAGAAGGGTGCAGTGGCAACTTTATTATTTTCTTGCGGCGATCCTGCTGGCGATTGTGCTGACCAGTTTGTATCTGATCAGGAACAACCGACGGTTGTTTGCCCAGGTGGAGGAGCTTTCCTCGCAACGAAGCGATTTGGCTCAGAAGCTGATTGCGACACAGGAATCGACGCTACGGCATATTTCGCGGGAATTACATGATGAGTTTGGGCAGGTGTTGACAGCGATTGGTTCGTTGCTGAGCCGGACGGATAAGCAGATACCAGCAGATTCACCGTTGCATGCGGACCTGCAGGAAGTGCGCGAGATCGCGCAGAATACTTTGAACAATATAAGGAGCTTGTCGCAGGCACTTCACCCTGTGCTGCTAGACGAGGCGGGGCTGGAGACCACGCTGGATTGGTATATCCCCACGGTGGAAAGACAGACCGGGCTTGTGCTTCACTACGAGAAGTCCGGAGATCGTTTTCCAATTGGAACGGGAGCGGGAGTGCAGATCTACCGGGTGCTGCAGGAAGCGTTGAATAATGTGAGCCGGCATTCAGGGGCCAAGGAGGCGTGGATTCGTTTACGGTTTGCGCCGGAAGAGCTGGAATTGGAAGTGGAAGATCACGGGAAGGGACTGGCGCCAGCGGAAGGGCAAACGGGAATTGGGTTGGTTGCGATGCGCGAGCGGGCGGAGCTTTTGGGAGGGACGGTGGCGGTTGCAGCGTTGGGAACGGTGCAGGCGAACGGGACGGGCACGCTGGTGAGATTGAAGATTCCACGCACCAAGGCGGAGATACATGGGGAATAAGCTGAAAGTGCTGCTGGTGGACGATCACGCTCTGGTACGGCGGGGATTCCGGCGGATGCTCGAGGATGAGCCGTCGTTTCAGGTTGTGGGAGAGGCGAGCGATGGGCTGGAAGCGGTAGAGAGCGCGGAGAAACTGCAGCCGGATGTGATCGTGATGGATTGCGCGTTGCCACAGATTAATGGGATCGAGGCCTCGCGGCGAATTCTGGCTGCGCGGCCCGAGACGAAGATTCTGATGTTGAGCATGCACTCGGAAGATACTTTGATCCGGCAGGCGCTGGAGGCGGGCGCGAAGGGATACGTACTGAAGAACGCCATGGATTTGGACTTGGTGAACGCCATCAAGAATGTGGCGGAAGGAAAGATGGTGCTCGATCCGCAGATCAACCGGGGAGGTACACTGAAGGGAGAGAGAGATACCGGGCTGACCCCGCGGGAGTTGGAGATTCTGCAGCACATTGTGGCCGGAAAGTCGAATAAGGAAATTGCCGGCGAGCTGGGGCTCAGCGTGAATACCGTGTCGGTGCACCGCGCCAATATCATGGATGCGCTGGGAATTCATAAGACGGCGGAGTTGGTGGTGTACGCGATCCGTAATGGGCTGGCTAATCTTCCGTGAATCGACGTTCGTTTATCTGGAATAGTGTGGGTGCAGGAGTGGTTGCGGGAGCAACGCCTGCTTCTTTGCTGGCGTCCCTGCCAGGTTTTCGATTTGTAGATGTAACCAGCGCCGCAGGAATTCATTTTCAGCACAATACAGGCGCGTATGGCGGAAAGTTGCTGCCGGAGACGTTGGGTTCTGGCTGCGCGTTTCTGGACTATGACGCGGACGGCTGGCAGGACATTTTGCTCGTGAACTCGATGGACTGGGTTGGCCACAAGCGCCAGCGGACGACGCTGAAGCTTTATCACAACAATCGGAATGGCACGTTTACGGATGTGACAAACGCTGCGGGGCTGAACGTGGAGCTGTATGGAATGGGCGTGGCGGTTGGAGATTACAACAACGATGGATTTCCCGATCTGTATATCACTTGTGTCGGGCAGAGCCAGCTGTTCCGAAATACAGGTAAAGGAACGTTCGTGGATGCGACCAAGGCGGCGGGATTGGCCGGCAAGCAGGCGTTGAGCGCTTCTGCGCTGTGGTTCGATTACGATCGCGACGGGTTTCTGGATCTGTTCGTGTGCAATTACGTGCGATGGTCGGCGGAGCACGATGTGTTCTGCAGCCTGGATGGAAAGAACAAATCGTACTGCACGCCGGAAGCATATCGCGGCGACACTTGCTGGCTATTTCACAACCGGGGCGACGGGACGTTTGAGGATGTCACCGCGAGCAGTGGCGTGTTTGACAGCAGCTCCAAATCGCTGGGCGTGGCGATACTGGATTTCGATGAGGATGGTTGGCCGGATTTGCTGGTAGCGAATGACACGCAGCCGAACAAGCTATATCGCAACTTGCACAACGGAAAATTCAAAGATGTCGCAGTCGAGATGGGTCTGGCGTTCAGCACGGAAGGAAAAGCGCGGGCGGGAATGGGTGTGGATGCCGCCGATTTTGAAAACTCCGGCAAGCCGGGGATTGTCATTACGAACTTCGACAACGAGATGATCGGGTTGTACCGCCCGGTGGGCAAGGGTTACGACGACATGGCGATCCCGAGTGGACTGGGAGCTGCATCGCGGAATACGCTGGGGTTTGGTTGCGCGTTTTTTGATGCGAATCTCGATGGCCTGATGGATATCGCAGTGGCGAATGGGCACATTGACGAAACGGTGAGAAATATTCGAGGAAATGTGGGGTATGCACAGGCACCGCAGCTTTTTCAGAATTTAGGCGGCGGAAAGTTTCGGGACGTGGCGGGTGAGATTGGCGGAGGATTCGAAAAACCAAAGGTTGGGCGCGGTTTGGCGGTGGGAGATTTCGATCGCGACGGGGATTTGGATTTGCTGCTGACCACAAACAACGGCGCGGCGTATTTGTATCGCAATGATGTGGAGAGCGCGCATCGGAGCATCCGGTTCAAGCTGGTGGGAACACCGTCGAATCGGGATGCGATTGGAGCGGTGGTGCGAATTGAGTGCAATGGCCAGCGGCAGACGCGGATGGTGCGAAGCGGGTCGAGTTATCTGTCGCAATCGGAATTGCCAGTGACGTTTGGCGTGGGGAAGGAGGCGGAAATCGAACGAGTGGTGATCGATTGGCCGAGTGGAAAGACCGAGGAACACAAGAAGTTGCGCAGCGGAAGGATGTTCCAAATAACTGAAAATAAGGAAATTGCAGAAACTTAAGGGGTAGTGCTTTCGCACTATTGCCAAGGGTTCGAAGAGATTCTATAAACAGGGCAACCTTGCAGTCGCTTCTTACAGTCGCACTTCCTTCGCTGACTCTGGAAGCACCCCAACAGACATTGCGGCCGGGCTTCGACCCCCCGGCCGCATTTTTTCTTCTAGCCATGAGTGGAGCGTATCATGACCTGGATCAAAACGATTCGACTGGAAGACGATGAGCGAGTACGGAACCTGGTAATGGAAGAGCGGAAGATGTATCCGGTGGAATACGCCACGCCGGTGCCGATTGTCGACAAGGGGTTTGAGAACAGCATTGTCGGATCCCATACCCTGCTGCCGGACGTGATGTTTCATTCGTTCGCGGCGTTTGGGGCCATGATGGCGCCGGACCTACCGCTGAAACGCGAACAGCACGAAATGATCGCGACGATGGTGTCGGTCACGAACCGATGCTTTTATTGAATCGAATCGCACGCAGAGTTTCTGCGTAGGGCGAGTTTGAATGACGAGATGGTGGCTGCGCTGAGGCAGGATTTTCGGACGGCGACGATCAGCGACCAGAACAAGGCGATGCTGGAGTATGTGGTGAAGTTGACGAAGGATCCGACGCAGTGCAGCCCGAAAGATCACGAGAAGTTGCGAGCGGTTGGGTTCGATGATCGCGGGATATTGCAGATTACGTTGATCGCGTCGTGGTTCAACTACATTAACCGGGTTGCGGACGCGTTGGGGGTTGGGCGAGAAGGATAACTGACGTACACCTGCTTGTGGTTGGTACCCGGATTTTCGGTTGACATCGTTCGTCGCGCAAGAGACGCGCTCCTCAGGATGACAACGATTGTGTGCTGACGATTTGAACATGAGTTTGAAGTTCGAGCGGCCCGCTTCAGAAAGCGGGCCCTACAACGCAAACGCAAGAGCCGCGGTGACGGCGTGAGAGGCCGCGCTTAAAGTTAAAGTATGTTATGTTCGGCGTTCGAAATGTTTTCTGAGCGCACGAATTGGAAACTTACGCGGAACGAGTACACGCGAGCACTGGAGGAGATGCGGTCCTCCGGAGAATCGCTCATTGATCTGACTGTATCGAATCCCACCGAGTGCGGCCTGCGTTACGATTCCGCGGTGATCCTGCAGGCTTTTCAAATTGAACAAGCGATGGCTTATCAGCCGGAGGCGAAAGGATTATTGCTGGCGCGGCAGGAGGTCGCGCGCTACTACCGCGAGGACCATGGAGAAACGGTCGATCCGCAGTCGGTGCTGCTCACCACCAGCACGAGCGAAGCATACTCGTTTGTATTTCGACTGTTGTGCAATCCACAGGATGAAATTCTGGTACCGAAACCGAGCTATCCGCTGTTCGATTTTCTTGGCGATTTGCAGGATGTGAAGTTGCGGCCGTATTCGCTGCAATATGCACATGGATGGTTTATTGATTTCGCGTCGGTGGAGCGTGCATTGACGTCGCGGACGCGGGCGGTACTGCTGGTTCATCCGAACAATCCGACGGGATCGTACGTGAAGGGTGAAGAGGTCGTGCGACTGAACGAATTGTGCCTAGAGAGAGATCTGGCGCTGATTGTGGATGAGGTATTTTTGGACTACGCGCTCGTGGGGCAGACACGGAAAAGTTTCGTAGGGAACGGGGATGTGCTGACGTTCACACTGAGCGGCCTTTCAAAAATAGCGGCTCTACCTCAGATGAAAGTGGCGTGGATGGTGACCACGGGGCCGGAGGCGCTTGTGCGGCCGGCGTTGGAGCGGCTAGAGGTTATCGCGGATACATATCTGTCGTTGAGCTCGCCGACGCAGTTGGCGATTCCCCGTTTGCTCGAGCAAAGGCGATCGTTGCGGGCTCAGCTTCTCGAGCGGATTCGGCAGAACTGGGCGGCGTTGGAATCGATGTTGGCCGGCGAGCGGTCGTTGGAGCTTCTGGAGCCGGAAGGCGGGTGGTATGCAGTTTTTAGAGTGGCTGGCGGCCGATCCGACGAGGATCTTGCGATTGAGATTATGCGGAAGGCGCGGGTGCTTGTGCATCCGGGGCATTTCTATGATTTTCTGGGCGAAGGCTATTTGATCGTAAGTTTGATTGTGGCGCAGGAAACTTTTCGGACTGGTATGGCAGGGGTGGTGGATAACGTGAGCAAAACTAAGAACCAATGAAGCATACTTCTGACTGTACATTGGAATTGGAGTGGCCTCGTCCGCTTGCGCTGTAAAGCCTTTTGCTGTTCTTGTGCGTCTAGGCATAAGGGAGGTGTTTCCATGCGAAGAGCCGCCTTTGCTAGCCTCGTTTTTGCCTGCCTTTTCATCGTGTCCGGTGGAGACGCGCAAAACCTGCCGAACATTGATAAGCCGATGTGGACGATGGAGTTTATTAAGGTCAAGCCCGGAATGTTCGGGCTCACGCTGGGCTACTTGGACGACAACTGGATGCGAGTGGCGGAGGAAGCCAAAAGGCGGGGCGCTGTCGTGACCTATCACCGATTTGTGGAACAGAGCGCCCCCGGAAGTGACCGCAATATCGTGCTCGTGACGGAATTTAAGAATCAAACCGCATATGTACTACGTGAGAAGCTATTCGACTCGATTGACAGCGCTTGCCAAACAACACATCGGGTGTACTGCGGCCTCAGAAACAAGAGGACCTGTACGAGATTGTGAACACGGCGACGTTTGTGGATTTTCCGGATCTGGATGGCGCTCAGAATCGACTGTTATCGAGGAATCGCCAACAAGGCGAACCGTCGCCGGGATGGCGAATGGCTTTAACCGAATGATATATACTGGCTTGGCAGCTTAAGGATTTGTTGAGAATGAAACGCGTTGCCGCTTTCGCTTTGCTGGTTGCGTTAAGTGGTTCCTGGGCGCCACCCGCGCAAGCTCAACGGATGAGCGTGGAGCAGGAGCAGCGACAGTCGGCGAAAGACGCAAAGAAGCAGCAAAAGCTGCAGAAGAAGGCGGCCAAGCAGCAGGCGAAAGCACAGAAGAAAGCCGAGAAGGCGCAGAAGAAGCAGCTGAAGGCAGCGCGCAAGGCAGACGCCAAAGCAAATCGGCAGCTCCATCCGTAGTTGCGGGTATTCCATCCACAAATTTGCTCTTCCACCGACGAGTCCGTTATGGGTTAGGTTCGCTTTGATTTCTGCGGTTATTTGGAGACATGCCGTGGGGAACAGAAAAAACAACAACAAGACCCTTCGCCGTCGTGGATAGAGTGGCCAGGGAGGCTCCATCGCCAGGTTGCAGAGAACCTGGAAAAGATGATTTTGCATGACGTCACGAATGGTGCCGGTCTGGTCGTAAAAGGCACCGCGGCCCTGGACGCCGAAGTCCTCGGCCATAGTGATCTGGACACTATCGATGAAGTTGCGATTCCAAAAGGATTCCATGAAGGCGTTGGCAAAACGGAACACGAGCATATTGTTGACCGGCCGCTTGCCGAGATAATGGTCGATTCGGAAGATGTCTTGTTCCTTGTAAGCACTGTGAAGAATCTTGTTGAGCGCTTGCGCGGAGGCGAGGTCATCACCGAATGGTTTTTCAACGATGACGCGCGAGCCGGTGGCACAGCCCGATTTCATCAATTGTTCGACGACTTCACCAAATAAAACCGGCGGAATGGCAAGGTAATGTGCGGGATGCTCAGCGTTGTTGAGTTCCTTGCGCAAATTCTTGAAAGTTGCTGGATCCTTGTAATCGCCATCGACGTAACGCAGCAGGCCGGAAAGCTTTTCCCATGCTGCAGGGTCGAGGCCACCGTGTTTTTCGAGACTGTCCTTCGCGCGGGCCTTCAACTGATCGACATTCCAGCCAGCCTTGGCCACGCCGATCACGGGGAAAGTAAGGTGTCCACGTTTGAGCATGGACTGCAGCGACGGAAAGATTTTCTTGTAAGCCAGGTCGCCAGTTGCGCCAAAAAAAACCAAAGCATCGGAATGAATAGTGCTCATGGTACATTCCCTTTCCGGCGCGGGCTACTTGCCGGCTGCCTTCTCCATGTGTCCGCCAAACTCATAGCGCATGGCGGAAAGGAGTTTGTCGGCAAATTCCGCTTCTCCGCGGGAGCTGAATCTTGCATAGAGTGCGGCGGTCAGGACATGCGCGGGTTGCGCTTCGTCGATCGCGGCCTGGATAGTCCAACGCCCTTCGCCGGAGTCGGAAACGCGGCCGGCAAATTTGGAAAGAGTGGGGTCGTCGAGTAAGGAAATGGCCGTGAGGTCGAGGAGCCAGGAGGCAATGACGCTGCCGCGGCGCCAGACTTCCGCGACATCCTTCAGATCAAAATCGTACTGATAGTGTTCCGGGTCGCGCAGGGGTGTGGTTTCGGCGTCGATGACGTGGTCCCGCCTGCCAACGTTGGCGGCGCGAATGATTCCTAAGCCCTCCGCATAGGCGGCCATGATGCCGTACTCGATACCGTTGTGTACCATCTTGACGAAGTGACCGCCGCCATTCGGGCCACAATGCAGGTAACCCTGCTCCGCCGTGCCGCCGACCTTTTCACGCCCCGGAGTGCGCGGGATATCGCCCATGCCGGGGGCCAGGCAGGCGAAGATGGGATCGAGATGCTTTACCACGTCTTTCTCACCACCAATCATCATGCAATAGCCGCGTTCGAGTCCCCATACGCCGCCGCTGGTGCCAACGTCGACGTAATGAATTTTCTTGGCGCCGAGGTCCTTGGCGCGGCGAATGTCATCAATGTAATAGGAGTTTCCACCGTCGATCAGAACGTCGTCCGCTTCGAGGGAAGGCAAGAGATCATGGATGGTTTCATCCACAACCGCCGCCGGGACCATCAGCCAAATTGCGCGGGGCCTCTGGAGTTTCTTCACAAAATCCTGGAGCGAGGAAGCACCGACGGCTTTCTCCTGCACCAGTTCGTTCACGTTTTTTTGCGACCTGTCGAAAACCACGCACTGGTGGCCACCCTTGATCAGTCGCCGGACCATGTTTGCACCCATTCTGCCGAGGCCAATCATTCCGAGTTGCATGACAATCTCCTTTCTAAACCTTAGCTGCTGAATTCCCGTACACGCTTTCTCCAGTTCGTTGACGCAGGCTTATACCCATTTATCGTTGCGGTGACTCTTTCCCACTAGTGGAAATTTGCGATCCGATCGCAGAACAGCCGTCCCCGTTTCACCGCGCCGATCCCGCCTTCTTGGATTTTCCCTTCTCTCTCACGAGGCTTACCTGCTCGAAAATGCTTACAAATTCGCTGTAGCGCCGAGAAACTGCCGCAACGGCTTCTCGACGCCGCCCAAGGCTTGCACTTGGTCAGCGGCTTGATTGCTGGGGATTTGAGAATTGCCTTTGCGGTTGCTGCCATAATCGTGCTCCGTCGAAATAATTGCGAGGCTAAGAACGAGCGGGTTTGCGGGCTGCCGTTTGCTTGTCGCTGGGCGCGTCCCAGAGGCGGAATCCACCGAGGAAGGCGTTGGCATTGTCGCCCAGACGGCAGTGGAGAGGAAGCTCCTCCAGTTTTTTGGAGTTGCCACCGCCGAGAACGATATCATCCGGTTCCAGCGCGGCCACCAGGCACTCCACGACGTCGGCTACATCACGGCGCCATTTCTTTTTTCCGCGTTTCTCCAAGCCACGTATCCCAACATAATCCTCGTAGGTTGCCTTCTTATAGGGGAGGTGGCCAAGTTCCATCGGCTCGACGATTCCGTCGACAACCATGCAAGTGCCGAGGCCGGTGCCAAGACCGAGGAAAAGCATCTTGCCTTTCTTGTAGCTGCCTAAAGCCTGCATGGCGGCATCATTTATGAGCTTTACCGGCTTTCCAAACGTACCTACATAATCGAATCCTACCCAACCTTTTCCCAAGTTGTGCGGCTCTGCGATCGGCTGGTTCTGCAGGACTGGCCCGGGATAGCCTATCGAAACTCTGTCGTAATTCCAGTCCTTCGCAATCTCTTTCACGCCCGCGACCATCTTCTTCGCCGTCAAAGTCGGCCCGGATTCAAATTTCCGGGGAGTCGCTTCCCCGCTGAGAAGAACCTTGACATGGGTGCCACCAACGTCAATCGCCAGTATCTTCATTCCCGGGTCTCTTTTGTGAGAACAGCAAAATGACATGCCATTCTGAGCAAGGATTGCGGCAGCAAAGTTAGTTTCCAGCAGCCTTCTTGAGGACGTCGCTCTTGGATGTAATCACGCTCATCAAGTCGTTCCACGATTTCACGAATGACTTGGCACCTTCGTCTTGAAGCTGAGCGGCTAACGCGTCAATCTCGATAGCAGCTTTTCCGAACCGTGTCAAGACTTCTTCGCAATCTCCACCATCAGCGGAGAGAATGGATCCGAGTTGCTCGTGCGCGGCGAGCGCCTTGAGGGTAGCTTCTGGCATGGTGTTGATCGTGAATGGTGCGGCTAACGATTTGATATAGAGAATGTCTGAAGCCTGGGGATCCTTGGTGCCGGTGCTGGCCCAGAGCAATCGTTGCGGACGTGCTCCCGCGTTGTAAGCACGCTCCCAGCGGGGGGAGCTTAGGAGCGATCGACAGGCCCGATAGGTACGTTCCGCGATCGCGATACCGAGACGGTTCGTTAGCTCGGCAGGCACTTTGCCCGCCACGGCGGTATCCCATCGGCTGACGAAGACGGAAGCGACGGAGCCGACATTGGGATTGAGGCCGGATTCGATACGCCGCTCGATGCCGCGCAGAAACGCCTCGGCAGCTTCCAGATAGTGCTCGCGTGAAAAGAGCAGCGTCACATTGATGGGGATGCCCTTGAAGATGGCTTCCTCGATAGCAGGCAAACCCTCTTTTGTGCCGGGAATTTTGATGAAGAGATTGGGTCTTGCAGCCCGCGAATGAAGTTCAACGGCTGCCGCCAGCGTCTTTCCACTGTCGTGTGCAAGCAGTGGTGAAACTTCCAGCGATACCCAGCCATCCACGCCGTTCGTCTTATCGTAAATTGGCCGGAAGAGGTCGGCGGCTTGCGTCAAGTCGTTCAGTGCAAGCTCAAAGAAGAGCGCCTCGTCAGACTCGCCTTCCTTGCGTTTCTTGATGATGGCATCGTCGTAGGACTTACTGTTCTTTATGGCATGTTCAAAGATTGTGGGATTTGACGTCAAGCCGGTGACGGAAAAATTCTTGATGTAGTCTTGGAGCGTGCCGGTCGTTAACAAATCGCGCGTAATATTGTCTAGCCAAATGCTCTGTCCGAGATTATGAAGCAGTTGTGTTGCTTTCATTTCCTTACCTCGATCCTTGTCGCAGAACTGATCCCCGTCGCTGCAGTTTCAGGGTCAAATTAGCTGAATGGCGGAATCGTCGATGGTGCCGGCCAGATTGTTGATGAACTTGATGATCATTTTTTCCCCAGTGACTGACTCTCGCTACCTCAGTCGGTCGTTCCGCTCTCGCAAGCGGAATTGTCGTCTTCCCGCCGAACTACTCACTTCTCCACGTGCCGCGTCTCGTTCCACAAAGCGATGACGGGCTTTGTCATTGAGTGCTCGTAGCTGAGCGCGCTCAGACTTGCCGTACTCAGCAGAAAGAACCTGCAATTGGCGCTAGGTTCCACGCCGAGCCAGCGAGCCGCAAGCACGCGAATGAAATGCCCGCTCGAAAAAAGCAGCACATTTCCCGTAACAGCGCGAATCCGGTTCACAACGCGGTCTGCTCGCGCTGCCACCTGCCCCGGCATTTCTCCTCCCGGGCACCCATCTCGGAACAATTCCCAGTCCGGGCGCTGAGCGAGGATCTCAACCGTGCGGCGGCCCTCATATTCGCCGTAATTCCATTCGAGCAGGTCGGGATCAATTTCGACGACGCCTCCAAAGCTAGCCAGTTCGCAGGTCCTTCGTGCGCGCTGCAACGGGCTGGCGAGCACCTTGGCGAAAGCGAGTCCCCGAAGTCTTTTTCCGAGTCGTCCGGCGACCTCCTCGCCATGCTTGGTCAGCGGCAAATCTGTAAGCCCGGTATGCTGACCCGTAACACTCCAAGCCGTTTCACCGTGCCGGGCAACGTACACAATGGGAAGCTCGTTGCTCATTACGCCGGCCATTCTAGGCCGCAGGAATGGTGGCGACAACTAGGAAAATCCCTAACTCTGGCGAAATGGGCTTCAGCGTCAAATCGCCTTTAAAGACCCCTGAATTGGGGCTCCATTAACAGGAAGAGCAAAAGGTTGCGTAGACAGCAGCGCCGCGGGCGGGGTCACCTGGCTCGATGGCGGTGTAAGAAGGAAGAGTGATGTCGGCGAGCGCGTTGGGTTTGGAGTAACGCTCGCGGATGATGACGTCGACCTGATTGTCGGTGAGCATGCCGCCGGCGCTTTTCGCAAAGGCAGCCATGGAGATGCCTGCAAGGCCGTTGGTAACGACTTTGCGGAGAGTGGCCTCGTCGGCCATGGCGAGATAAACCGGATCGCCGAGGGAGAGCGCCGCGCCGCCCCTCGCTTCCGAGTCGTGACAGCCGGAGCAATTCTTTCCGTAGAGAAGGGTGAAATCGGTGACATTGTCGGGGTCGATGGGAATGGAGAATTTCGAGAGGCGGCGGGGAGGTTGCTGCACGCCCTGCCGCCGACGGCGTCTGGCCCATCACCCGGATGCTGCTCCGAATGATGTGGTGGCTTCATCTGGCGGAGATTGTGGTCTGGGCTCTTCTATCTGTGGCGCGGATGCTTGGCAGAAGCCGAAGCGGCGTTCTACTTTTCCGGAGCCACTTACACGACCGTTGGCTCCGGCGATGTGGTGCTGGCAACAAAAACGCAATCATTGGCGTTCGACAGAAGCAATCGGAACTGACCACGCAATAGTGTCGGCTTTTGGAAGAGTTGGTAGCGATACCGGGATTCGAACCCGGGTTTCCGCCGTGAGAGGGCGGCGTCCTGGACCCCTAGACGATATCGCCAATGCTAGGTTGTGAAGCGTAGGAATGAATCCTGGCGCAAGTCACAATTTTCTATTTTCCCATGGGTGGGCGAGGGTCGCAAGCGTTCCGCGCGACAAGATGGGGAAGTGAAGAGCGTGGAGGCATAAGAGTTCCGGAGAAGAGATGTTGAGCGCTCCAAGAGCGTAACAGCCTACCCTCAGAAAACGAAGGTGCAGCACCCTCAAGTTCATGTGCTAGGCGGCTGAGAAACGTAGTCGGCCCGCCTCCCTTCCCGAGTCAGGGCAAGCAGTAGGCGACGACTACACCGCTTTCGCTGAAACCTCGCAAGCTACTCTGACCATTTCCGTGTGGATCAGGCCATTCGAGGCGAGGATGGAAGGACCGCCTAGAACGTAAGGCTCACCATTCATGTCGCTGATGCTGCCGCCTGCTTCTTCGACGAGAACGACTCCTGCGGCGGTGTCCCAGGGATTGAGGCCGAATTCCCAGAAGCTTTCGAAGCGGCCCATGGCAACATAGGCGAGATCGAGAGCCGCGGAGCCATCGCGACGGACGCCGTGGGAACGCAAGGTGAAATCCCAGTAGAAGTGGAAATTGGGATTGGCTTCACGGTTGTGGTTGGGAAAGCCGGTGCAGAGGAGGCTGTTCTTGACTGCGTCGATTTTGGAACACTGGATTTTCTTGCCGTTAAAGAACGCGCCTTCGCCACGGGCAGCGGTGAATAGTTCGCTGTAGATGGGGTTGTAGATGACGCCGAGTTGCAGGTCCTCCTTGTAGGCCAGGGCCATCGAGACGCAGAAGCACGGGTAGCGGTGGGCGAAGTTGGTGGTGCCATCGAGAGGGTCGACGTGCCAGCGATATTCGGAGGCGGTATCCTTGCCCGTTCCTTCTTCGGCGGCTACGGCGTGGTCGGGAAAATATTTTTGGAGGCGGCTCACGATCAGGGCTTCGGAGCGGCGGTCGGCCTGGGTAACGAGGTCGAAGTCACCCTTGTAGGAAATGCTGAGCGGCCGTTCCATTTCTTCACGGAGGATCGTTCCAGCTTCCTGAGCGATTTCGACGGCGGCTTCGAGAAAATTGTTGGGCATTCGCTTTCCGCGGCCCAAAGGAATTACTGAGGGCCAGTGAGATAGGTCGTCCGGTGACGAGCAGTGTAGCCGGGCAGAACCTTCACCTCAATTGTACGGTAAGTGTTGGCGGGACCACGTGGATTCGGATAGTAGGCGAGGCGGTATTGGGTGCGGAGTTCGCTGTTGATGCGATCGAAGATCATCGGGAGCTCCTGGGCAGCTACGGGGAAGAACATCGCCCCACCGGTGGTTTCGGTGATGGTTTGCAGGGCATGTTCGCCGGCGGTGTTGCGGCCATTTTCGCTCTTCACCGGGCGGATGACGACGGTATAGAGGAGGATACCGGCGCGCAGAGCGGCTTTGCGCGCGGCCTCGAAGTCGTATCGGCTCGTGGTTTCGCCGGCGTCGGTGAGCATGACGACGACGCGGCGACGTTCGCCGCGCCGCTTTTGCAGGGCTTCCGAGCCAAGCGCGACAGCATCGTAGATCGAGGTGCCGGCGCCGTCGGGAATCCTGCGGACGGCGTCTTGGAGGGAGGAGACTTTGTCCGAGAAATAGGGGGGCAATTGACGAACAGTCTCGTCGAAGGCGAAAACGCTGAGGCGGTCTTCGGGACGGAGGACTTGCTGGATGAAGCGAGAGGCAGCATCGACTTCGGTGGTCTTCTCCATGTGAGCGCTGAGGCTGGCGTCGATCATCAAGGCAATATCGAGCGGCTGTTGGGTTTCGGACTCGAAGACGTCTATTTTTTGGGGCACGCCTTCCTCGAAAATCTGGAAGGCTTCGACCGGCAGGTTGGGCGCCGGTCGATTGTGTTCGTCGAGGACGCTGACGAGAACGGTGACGAGGTTTACGTTCACCTTCACGGTGTTGCGCGAGGAAGAAGAGTCCGAGCTTTTGTCCCTTTGGTTCGCGGGCTGCGTCGCCGCAGGCGCGCTTTGCTGAGAAGAGGAGGGCTGAGCCCAGGGGGGACGATCGGGCTTGTCCTGCGCGACCGGGAGAAGCGGAAAAACCAGGAGGACGATTGCCGCCACAGAGAGCTTATTGGCTGGAAGTTTCATCAGGTAGCTAAGATGCGGGTTTCGAAGCGGAGGGTGGTGCGGGGGGCAGTTCCCCGTCTGCCCAGACCGCGCCGTCTTCGAAGAACTCCTTTTTCCATATCGGGACGGTGCGCTTGAGGGCGTCGATGGCGAAGCGGCAGGCGTCGAAGGCGGCAGCGCGGTGAGGTGCGCTGACGGCGATGAACACGCTGGTTTCGCCGACTTCGAGGCGGCCAAGGCGGTGAACGATGGCGAGGCGATGGATAGTGAACTTTTCGTGGATGGACTGGGCGATTTCGCGCATTTTCGCAAGGGCCATCGGCTCGTAGGCTTCGTATTCGAGATAGAGAGTGCGGCGACCGTAGGATTTGTTCCGGACAAAGCCGTCGAAGGTGACAACCGCGCCATCGTGCTCTGCGCGGACATCGCGGGCAATCGCGGCGGTATCGATAGAGCCGTGAAGCAAAGCGAACCGATCGTTGTCAATGGCGGTGTTCAGCATGGATTGCGTTTAGCCTCCGCTCACCGGGGGAAGAAAGGCGATGGTATCACCGTCGGAGATGGTACTGTCCCAGGGGGCAAATTCCTCATTGCGCGAGGGCACCAGCGAAGAGCGAAAGGAGACCAGGTTCGGGAAGCGCGTGGCGTACTGATCAAAGACATCCGCGAGCGTTGCACCGGCGCGGATTTCCAGAGACTCCTCGGCGATGCCGGTCAGCTCCCGGAGGCGGCCGAAGAAGAGCACTTTGAGGCGAAGATTGGATAAGGCTGGAGGCACAGAAAAATTGTAACCTGAGGCTGCGTGCCCTGCCAGCAAGCCTGGGTGCAGTTACTCCTAGGCAGAAGATTGATACAAACCATCATGAAGATTCTGGTCACAGGTTCCACCGGGCTCGTGGGAAGGGCGCTGGTGAGCGAGTTGAAACAGAGCGGGCAGACGGTATGGCGCTTGGTGCGCCCAGAAACGAGAGTGGACACAGGTAGCGGGAATGAGGGGTTCGAAGTGAGGTGGAATCCAGAAACCGGAGAGCTCGGCGCGGCGGCCGTTGGAGCGGACGTGGTGGTGAATCTTGCGGGAGCGTCGATTGCGCATGGAAGGTGGACGGCGGAGAGGAAACGGGAGCTGCGCGAGAGCCGCGTGGAAACGACAAGGTCGTTGGTAAACGCCCTGGCAAAAATGGCGGCGCGGCCACGGGTGCTGGTGTCCGCTTCGGCGATTGGATATTACGGCGATCGGGGCGACGAGGTGTTGACCGAAGAAAGCCCGGCGGGAGTAGGACGCCCGCGTAGCCCGAACCCCAAGACCCCACACGCAAAGACGGTGTGTGGGGCACCCTGCGAATTTCTGAGCGAGGTTGCTCGGGCGTGGGAAGCGGAAGCGGAGAAGGCGGAAGCTTTGGGAATTCGCGTGGTCAGACTGCGATTTGGAGTGATCTTAGCGAAACAAGGAGGAGCGTTGCCGCAAATGTCGGGGCCGTTTCGGTTTGGCGTGGGAGGAAGGATCGCTTCGGGGCAACAGTGGATGAGCTGGATTAGTCTGGAAGATGTGGTGGCGATCATACGGCTGGCTTTCGAAAATGGAGCGGAGCGCGGGCCTGTAAATGTGGTTGCGCCGGAACCGGTGCGCAACGCGGAGTTCACCGCGGCGTTGGCGAAGGCGTTGCGCCGACCAGCGCTGCTCTCTGCTCCGGCGTTTGCGCTACGGCTGGCGTTAGGAGAGATGGCCGATGCGCTACTGTTGTCGAGTCAGCGCGTTGTGCCGTTGCGACTGGAAAAGCTGGGCTATCAGTTTGTACGGCCGGATTTAGGCAGCGCCTTGGAGGCTATGCTTTCGTGAACGTGGCTCATTTCACCACGTTGATTGTCACCGTTGTAGTTATGAGCCTGCCACTAATGGGGTCCGCAGCTTGTGTGTTCTGAACGGTTTGCCCGTCGCGCATGGTTAGCGTCAGTTCGGTCTTGAATTGGCGAATGATGGGTTCCTTGAAATGGTCCGCGTTGCCATTACCTGAACTGTTCAAACTTTTTTCCGTCTGTATAGGGACGTCGCCTTCCACCCAAGAGCGTTCGAGGTCCAGGTAGATGTCGAAACGACCGTCATCAAGAGAATATCCGCGCGCGTCGATATTGGTACCCACATCGATATATTGAAACTGAGTCGTGCCTTTGTCGTTGCCGGTGGCAACAGGAACGCGACTGCCCACGCGCACCTTGGTCCAGGGAGAGGGCACCGGAGTTTGTTCGGCGACTCTTATGAAGAATGTGTACGGGAGATTCGCCAGCTTTTTTTCGCCCTCACTTTCGGAGAAAGTGACCTGCACCTTCAGTGTGACCGTGTTCGCGGATTTCTTGCTCTCCGGTTTGGGGACATCTTGAGCCGAGCCACGGACGGTGAAAACCGATAGCGCCAAGAGTGCTGCTACTGCGAACCGAATGTTTCTCATGGTTCCTCCATAGAATCCAAAATCGTACCTTGAAGCATCTCCGGACCATGCGGCGTTACTCTCCCGTAGCGCCGGATACCAGAGGCTTTACCTCCAAAAGGTCGATCTGCAACAGAGCAATCTCTACGACATCGCTGGTTGCAGCGGGTGCCGGATGCGCGAATGCGAGCGCAACACTCGGCTCATCCGGGACTTCGGCGACAAATTTGGCGAAGGCTTCGCGCTCTTCGGCGAGAACCATCACCTCCGGCTGTTTGATTGACGCCGCTGCGCGAGCCGTGTGCCTGAACTCGGCCGCAAAAGGAGCGCTCTTCTGTAGTTCTTGATGCGGCTGCGAGGCGAATGCTTGATTTTCGGAGTTGCGCGAAGCCGGCGATGTTGGTTGCACGAGGCTAGCGGGCGGAGTTGTCGTGGGTCGGCGCAAGAAGAGAGCGACGCTGATTGCCAAAATCACTGCAGTCGCGACTGCGGTGAAGCCCCAACGGTAAAATGGCGCCTGGTTCGCCATGAATTTTTCGTCGAGGCAGATGCTCAGGGACGGTAGCAAAGAACGTGGCACGGGTTGATTCGCCAAAGAACGGAGTCCACTATCGATCGAGCGAAACAGGCTATTCTCGGCTGCGTGGAATTTGCGGCACGCCGGGCAAGAGCTTTCATGTGCCACAACTTCAGCGGATGGAATATCACCAGCAGCGAGAGAATGCAGAAGTTTTTGTTGGCATTGTCGGCAATTCATCGCAACTTCTCCGCCAGCGCTCTTCTTGCAAAAAACAGTCTGGACTTCACGGTGCCCATCGGGATTTTGAGCATTCCCGCCACCTCCTCGAGCGTGTAGCCCTCGATCGCCGCCAGGAGCAGGACAAGACGGAATCTTTCCGGCAGTTCATCGAGCGCGCGTTCCAAACGGGCTTGGAACGCGTTCGAAGCTATTAGCTCCTCGGCCGTGGGCGGCACCGGGCGCAAGTCTGGCTTGGCCCATTCGGTTTCGCGCCGTTCACGCCGTCTCGCGGCACGCCAGCGATCCAGCGCGAGACGAAATGTGATGCGTACCAGCCAGGCGCGGAACCGCGTTGGGTCCTGCAGACGGTGGAATTTCTGATAGGCGCGGAGAAGCGCTTCCTGGGCGACGTCTTCGGCGTCCGCGGCGTTGCGAAGCACTCCTTGGGCGACGCGATACGCCAGCGGGCCGCACTCGGCGAGGCGCGATTCAAAGTCGCGGTGCAGACGGGAACGGGCGATTTCCCGCGCCGAATCCGCCTCGAGTGTTCTTCCGGGCTGGATCAGAACCAGCTCCTGCATTCTTGAGCTCCCTACCACTGAACTAGACGGCACACGAGGGGTTTTGGTTCATCGGCAAGACGATTGAGCGGGCGGCCCGCCATTGCGATTGTGGACGGGAGAGCCAACGAAGGCCAGAGAAAAATCAAAATGGAATTGGACGAGGAGAAAACTACCAGAAGAGAACGAGTGAGTGGTAGTGGATGCTCGAGCGGAGCAGTCATTGCGGGCACGCTCGGTGGATGGAGCTGCCAGGCGCCGGAGCCGGCGCAATTCGACGGTACGTATTTTATCGAGCTGATGGAAGGGCGCAGCTATTCCGTTTATGCCGGGCCACTGGACCTAGTGGTGGCACCGAGCAACGTAAGCCCCGCGCCGACGACCTTGTGCCGCAATTTCACTGCCGACCGCGCTGGCCAGCCTCACAAGCTTGTGTTGTGCCGGCTACAAACTGGGAATTCACCGCGTGCGTGCGTCCAGGGTTAGTAAAAAGTCGAGCAGAAAAATTGAAGTGAGCCGCGCAGTTGCGAGGTGCAAGACCTTCAAGCGCGTACCGGAACCATCCAACCGCCCCCGAAGATAAGCCCCGGACCGAGGGAAGCAAGGAAGACCGGCAGGCGTTGGTCGGCGGGTTGGCTGGCAGCGTGATGCAGGGCGGCGTGTAGAGTGGCGCCGCACATCGATGAACCGAGATTGCCCCGGGTGCTGCCGATGGGCGGAAAATTCTTTAATGAAACGCGGAGTTGTTTAGCAAGAAGCTTCACAAGCCGCGGGTTCGGCTGGTGCGTGGCGAACGCGCCGACATGATCGCGCGAGATGCCGCTGCGTTGCTCCACTTCGTCAATGACTTTTTCCATGCGGCTAACAGCCGCGCGGGAGAGAGCATCCCCGTCGAATTGCACCTCCAGTTTGCCTTTGCCAGATTCACTGATGGAGATGGCCTCCGCATATTTAGAGGCACATCCAAAGAAAAATTCCCCGAGGCGGTAGGCAAGGCTTTTCAAGTCGCGCGGCTTGCTGGAGAGCAGGAAGGCGCTGGCGCCGTCTCCAAAGAGGCCGCCAAATTCGCCGACCGCGCGGCCGGGCCCCAGGGTGCGGCTGTGCACATCCGCGGTAGCTACAAGAATTTTTCTGGCGCGGCCGGAAACCAGCAGGGCTTGCGCAACCGCTAGGGTCTGCAGCAACGCCAGGCAGCCGCTGCCAACATCAAGGGCATTGCAATCTTCCCTCAGGCGAAGTTTGGCGTGAAGAAGTGCGGCAAGTGAGGGGTAGGCGTGATGCGTTTCACTGGCAGCAAGAATGCAGTCCAGACTTTCCCTGTCCTCGCCGGTGTCCTGCAAAAGCTGCCGGCAGGATTGAGCGCCGAGGGTTCCCTCGTCTTCATCTTTGGAGACGTGGGCTACGGAAACAATTCCAGCACGGCTTTTTAGCTTTCCTCTAGGCATGCCAAAGGCGTGATCCACTTCTTCGGAGGGAACAACTCGCGAGCCGAACGCACTGGCAGAACCAACCACGTAGACATCTGTAACGGTCAAAGCTCGGACCTCGTTTGTTTCCAACTCAGCGCGGAAAAGGAGCAGTAAGTGTAGCGCATCGAGGAAACCCTATCTATTAAAGGTATCTCGCATTTCGATTACCGGCAGAACAAAGAAGCATCGCTTGCCCAATCAGAAATATTCGATGGCTTCGGGTGAACTGCGAAAGCCGTAGAGCTCGGATTGCAGGCGAAGGGCATCTTCCAACGCGGCGGAGCGCCCCTGAGAAAACAACGAATTGCTGGTCACGTCCGCGAAGCCATGTAACTGCAAGAGACGATCTTCGGCATCGCGTTGCGTTTCAAGAGTCGCACCTCGTCTTAGATGCGAGGGTACGACGCCGCGCTGCACGACGGCGGGGCAAATCATGAGGAATCGATGGCAGTGCAGCGGATCTTCTTCCGCGCACATCACGACGACATTCTTGTCCTGCAGGAATCCGAGCAGACGATCGAGCGCTTCTTCGAAATCGGGTGCCTTGCGGCGGGCCGCATAGTCCACCAGGCCATCCGGCCGGTAGTAGCGGGAATCCAGGGGACGGCCGCCGAATTGGTCACCGAAAAACTGGTAAATGATTTTGGCGGTTGCCAGTTGCGCCATTAGAGGTTCGCGATTAAATTGAGGAAACCGGAAACTGCCGGGGCGGCTTCGGACATCGCACACTACATGAATTTCATGACGAATGAGAATGCCGAGCAGGGCTGACATCTCTAAGTTGGAGTGGCCGATGGTGAACAAGCGGCACGACGGCTTACTCGATAGGTTCATGGGCAGGCGATGCGCAAGAAAGAATTGTAACGCGATGTGTGTCCGGGGCCAATGTTGGGCGCATGGCTTCTGTTTCAGTTCTTGCTTTCCGCGGCTTCGAAGCCGGTCAGGGACTCCAATTCCGTGACGACACGGTACAACTCTTCGACCAGGGGATTACTTCCGGCTTTGCGAAATTCGTTTAGGAGTGCCCGGTAATACCAGAGAGTGCCTTCTTTTTTTCCGGCGAACCGTTTGAACACAGCGTCGCCGTGGACGCGGACTTCATGTAGGGTCTCGCGGGCGTTGGAAAGCTTGTCCGCCGCGGAGACCAGGCGCACGTCGTCCGATTCAGCGGCTACTCGCTCGAGATAAGCGCGCTTCCGGTCGATCCATGGAGGTTTTGGGGCCGAGTACGAATCGGTGCAGCCTTGGACGATATACGCGACGCGTTTGCCGAACTTTCGTTGAATTTCGCGCAGACGCGGCTTCCCGCCCTGGTCTTCCACCGCGTCGTGAAGCAATGCAGCGATGGCCATTTCTTCGTCGCCACCGTATTCGATCACAATGGACGCGACATTCAGAAGATGGCCGATGTAGGGGCGTTCGGTGCGCTTGCGAATCTGGCGTGCGTGGAGGCCCGCCGCGTAGCCGAGCGCCTGAATGAAGCGGCCGGAAAAGATGCGTGGTCGAAGGCGTTTGGCAATGGGATTTACTTTCATCAGCGGCGACGCGGTTTCGCCGGTAGCCGCGGAATTTCCATGTAGCGCCAGATGAGCGTGACCATCAAACCAAACACTCCATACCATTCCATATACTTTGAGGCGACCAATTTTTCTTGAACATGGCGACGAGCGCGACGCCAAATCCCCCGGTTGCTCCGCCGAGCATCCAGGGAAGCGCCGCTTGCGAACTTTCGGAGGGGCTTAAACCCCAGGTGCAAGCGGCGCTGACCACGACAAAAAACACCAGAAGGCCGGTCTTGTTGACGGTGCCCTGGATGACCATGACGTCGCCGGATATCGCCTGACCGGCGAATGCGCTTTCTTTGAGGATAGGATTGTTGGACCGAGGCAGATCCGCCATGGATGTATCCTCCTGCCAACTATAGTCTGAACAGTAAGAATATCACTTTGCGCGGGAAACAAGACTTGGTAGCGCTAACGGGAATCGAACCCGTATTTCGGCCTTGAAAGGGCCGCGTGCTAACCGTTGCACCATAGCGCCACAGACGGAAATATAATCGTTCAATTATACGGGAATCGCTGACGGCGCGCCATTGGCGGCTGTTTGTTTTGTTTGTTTCAGCGTCCACTTATCAAGGTAAATGCTCCTATGCGGGAACGAGTTTTACCCCGTGCGATATGACGCCAGGCGCGTATTGCGAGACATCGAAAGCAAGAAGGCCGGTACGCCTTGATCGGCTAGAGCCGCTATTTTTGCCGGTCTTGCCATTCTTCGTGCCAGGCCATTTGGATGGCTTCGAGTTTGCTCTCGTTGGATTTTTGCGGATCGCCGGTGAAGCCGGGAAGCTCGGTGATCCATTTGTGCATATCGGTGAAGCGGACGGACAGCGGATCGACGTCAGGAAACTTGTCGGTCAGGCCGATGGCAATGTCGTCGAGATTGTCCCAATCGAAAGTGTGCGGCATGTCGTGCTCCTCAGAAGAACGGCGGCCGAGCTCGCGGACTCGCTCTGCACTACGGGGCTAGCCAACCTAAAGGCTGGCCACTACACAACCTTGCATCGTTTAGTGGTCCAGCTCTTTGGCGTAATTTTTGTTCCAATCGGGGATTTCAACGACGATGTCGGTTGTGCCGTCAGGGACAGTTTGGCAGCCGAGGCGCGATTTCGGCGTGATGCCGGGTGCTTCATCGAGTTCGTCGAGCTCGGCGTCGGTGGCTTCGTTGCAGGATTCCAGGCCTTCCTTCACGATCACGTGGCACGTGGAGCAAGCGCAGACGCCACCGCAAGCGTGATCGAGGCCCATCTTGAAACCTTCGGAGATGTCCAGAATGCTTCCAGGCAGACCGTTGTGACCGTAAGGAAATTTCTCCGGATCGACCTCGACGGTTTTGCCGCTGGGAAGGAAGGTAACCTTGAACTTCTGCGTCGCCTTCTTGTATTTCACTTCTTCGATGTAAGGATTGCTCCCGCCCATATGCGTCTCCCTAGACTTCCGCGATTTTCTTGCCCTCGAACGCGGTCTGCAAAGCAGAATTCATCAGCAGTTCCGCAAGATGCTCGGTGGCGTGATTTACGTCATCCATTTGTTGCCGAATCCGTTTGTAGTCGGTTCCCTGCACCGCTTCTTTCAGGGACGCAACAGATAAATCGATCCTGGCACGCTCGGGAGCGGATAGATTCGCAGCGTTTGGATTGGCCAAGGCTTTCGCGGTAGCCGCGAGGATGGATTCGGCTTCGGTGCGCGCTTCAATCAGCTGGCGCTCGGCGAAATCCTGCTCCGCATACTCAATGGATTCTTCCAACATGCGTTCGATGTCGTTGGCGTTCAGTCCGTAGCTTGGCTGGACTTCGATGGTGTGCTCCGAGCCAGTGCGAATATCCTTTGCGCTGACCTGCAGGATGCCGTTGGCGTCGATTAGAAATTTCACTTCGATGCGCGGAAGACCCGCGGGCGCGGGCGGAACTCGGAGAGTGAAACGGGCGAGCGAGCGGCAATCCTTGGCTAATTCCCTTTCGCCTTGCAGAACGTGAATTTCGATACCAGTCTGGTTGTCGACACCGGTGGTGTACATCTCTTGCGCGCTTGCGGGAATGGCGGAATTGCGGGGAATGACTTTGCCCACGGCGCCGCCGTAAGTTTCAATGCCGAGGGAGAGCGGTGTGACATCGAGGAGCAGCACGTTCTGGACGCCGTGATCGAGAATATCGGCTTGTACGGCTGCACCGAGCGCGACGACCTCGTCTGGATTCAGTTCGGTATGAGGCTTGCGGTCGAAATATTCCTGTACGGTGCGGCGGATTAAGGGAGTGCGCGTGGCCCCACCTACGAGAACAACTTCGTCCATTTCCGCAGGCTTCAGTTGGGCGTCGGCGAGAGCTTGCTTCATCGGCACCATGGTGCGATCGACCACCGGGCGAATTAGCGCTTCGAAGGCGCCGCGAGTGAATTCGTGAACGAAGACTTTGCCATTGGGCAAGGGAAAGCCGAGGGTAGCGGACTCCGCTTCGGACAATTTGTGCTTGAGGGCAATCAGGTCTTTGCGGAGTTCCTGGGCCAGTTCACCATGAGGGGAAAAATCAATCTTGTCGGTTTGCAGGATTTCTTCGTGGACGAAAGCCTGCAGCAAATTGTCGATGTCGTCGCCGCCAAGGTGGGTGTCGCCGTTTGTAGAGAGCACCTGGTAAATGTCGCCTTCGCTGGTGGCAATGAGCTTCAGGATGGAAATGTCGAAGGTGCCGCCGCCAAGATCGTAGACAGCTACTTTGCCGCGCTGCTCTTCGTGGAGGCCATAGGCCAGTGCGGCCGCCGTGGGTTCATTGACCAGACGAAGCACTTCGAGGCCGGCGAGCTTGCCGGCGTCTTTGGTGGCTTGCCGCTGGGCATCATTGAAGTAGGCAGGAACGGTGACCACGGCGCGGTCCACGGTTTCGCCGAAATAGGCTTCGGCCCAATTCTTGAGTTCGCGAAGAATGAAGGAGGAGATTTCCGGGGGAGTAAAAACCCTGTCGCCGAGTTGCACGCGAATCACATTGCTGCTGGATGGGTCGATACGAAATGGAAATAGCTTCAGTTCGCTTTGTACATCGGCGGGGCCGCGGCCCATCAAGCGCTTGACGGAATAGATGGTGCGTTCGGGTTGAGTGAGCAGCCGGCGGCGCGCCGGTTCGCCTACAATTATGCTGCCATCGGGATCGAGACTGACGACAGATGGGCACAGCGTGCTGCCAGTTGGACCTGCAATGCATTTCGGCTTTCCAGTCTGAGCGTCGATGTAAGCCGCCAGACTGTTCGTTGTTCCAAGATCGATGCCGACGATTCTTCCCATGATTACAGCAATTCCTTTTGAACGTTGAGCACTAGATTTCGGATGTAGGAGCGGCGGTTGAGTAGGTCGTTCAGTTTGCTCTTAACCGCGTTGCGTGGGGTGGGATCGGTCGAGGCAAGGGCATCGTCCCAATCGCGCGCTGAATTTTGTAACTCGGCATCAATTTCGCTCAGTTTGCTTTCGAAATTCTTTTCGGCGGCTTGCAGACGTCGTTTCAAAGAGGCGATATCGCCGCCAGAAGATTTGGCCTCGCGTAGCTCATCCAGCGATTCGTTGAGTCCGAATACTTCCTCGAGTAGCTCCGGCGGCGCTTGCTGCTTGGTCTGCCCTTCCTTTCGCGCGCCTTCGATCGCGAGCAGATATTCGACGCGAGCGACGGGATCACGGAGAGTGCGATAGGCGTCGTTTAATTCCGAACTGCGCTTGAGGGAGACTTCGCGCTCTTCGGGTGAAGCATTTACAAAGTTATCGGGATGAAGCTTCCAGCTGAGTTGCAGAAATTTCTGCTCCAGCGCGTTCATTTCGATCCACAGCTTCCGCGGCAGACCAAAAATCGCGAAATAATCCCCGTGCTCCGGCGTAACCGGGGAATTCGTGGTGGGGGATGGACTGGCCATAAGAACTCTGTGATTGCTCCAGAAATAAAAAAAGTGGCTGGCGCTTGCGGTAGCCAACCACTTGTCCGACCGAGTCAGCACCTGGGTCGCACAGGCTAAAGCCTATGCTACCGCTACGCGGTAAACGAACTCCCGCAGCCGCAATTCCGGGCGGCGTTGGGGTTCTGGAAGACGAAGCCTTGGCGCATCAACGTTTCCTCGTATTCCAACGTTGAGCCGTTGAGATACAGGAGGCTCTTCGGGTCGACGAAAATACGCGCGCCAAATTCCTCGAAAATCTTGTCGCGATCGCGGGCCTGGGTATCCAGCCGCATCGCATAGGAAAGCCCGGAGCAGCCGCCGCCCTGAACACCGACGCGGAGCCCGCCCGATTCCGGTGACACGCCTTCGTTAGCGAGCAGCGCAAGGATTTTCTTCGCCGCGCGCTCGGTCAGGTGAACGACCGCCCCGACTTTCTCGGTGACCTGAGTTGTGGTTTCCGTCGCCATAACAAAAAATCCTGAAATTTTGGACAGCATCCTCCGACGGACGAATTATCCCGCCGGAAGACGCCACTAACGCCGCGCAACACTTCGTCTAGTGAAGGAGCTTCAGTGCGAAGCCTTTTCGTGCGCGGGAACTTCCACTCCGTGCTTTTTCTTCCAGTCGCCGATAGCCGCCTTGATGGCGTCTTCGGCGAGGACGGAGCAGTGAATCTTGACCGGAGGCAGCGAGAGTTCACGGACAATGTCCGTGTTCTTGATCGCCAGGGCCTCATCGACGGTCTTGCCTTTTACCCATTCCGTCGCCAGGGACGAACTGGCGATGGCCGAGCCGCAGCCGAAGGTCTTGAACTTAGCTTCTTCAATGACCCGCGTCTCCGGATTAATTTTCATCTGCAATTTCATCACATCGCCGCATTCCGGCGCGCCCACCAAGCCAGTCCCGACATTGGGATCTTCCTTGGGGAGGCTGCCGACGTTCCGCGGGTTGTTGTAATGATCGACTACCTTATCGCTATATGCCATGGGCCCATCTCCTTCAAATCCATCCCGAGAATTCAGCCCCTCGCGGCAGCGAGGAGATTTCCAAAACCGGCGTTCTTCATCGCCTTTTCGGTCAAAGCGATGTTGGTCAGAAACGCAGAACGGCCTGCGGTCAGTTCCCGCAGAGCATCGCGAACGTACTGCGCGCCGATTCCCAAAACATTCAGGAATTCCCGAACATCCTGGAGGTGATAAAACGCCCGTTCCGCTGCTGGCGCCGGTTCGTCGCCATCCTGATATGCCTGATAGGTCACGCGGAACGGGGCGGATGTGCCCGCGATTGACCGGTGAATCCGAAGTGTTCCTTCGCTTGCAATTGCGCTTGCCATTTTGCCTCTTCTCTTCATCCTGAAAGGTTACGCGGTCTGCCACTTGACTTTGGATATGTCGATTCCTTCCTTAGCCATTTCATAAAGCGGCGAGAGCTCACGAAGCTTGGTTACAACCTGTACCATTTTGTCGGTCACATAATCGACTTCGTCCTGTGTCGTGAAACGCCCCAGGCCGAAGCGGATCGACGTGTGAGCCAGATCTTCACCTACGCCTAGAGCTTTGAGTACGTAGCTGGGCTCCAGGGTTGCCGAGGTGCACGCGGAACCGCTCGAAACCGCGACATCATTGATTCCCATTAGGAGCGATTCGCCTTCGACATAGGCGAAGCTCATATTGAGATTGTTCGGAAGCCGATGCTCCATTGATCCATTGATGAAAACCTCGTCGAGTTTGGCCTCAAGGCCGGCTCTCAGGCGATCCCGCAGTCCGCGAAGGTGCTCGGATTCAGTGGCCATTTCCTGCTGACAGAGTTCACAAGCCTTGCCGAGGCCGGCGATCCCGGGCACGTTCAGAGTGCCGGAACGCATGCCGCGCTCGTGGCCGCCGCCGTCGATGATGGCGGAAAGTTGAACGCGCGGATTGCGGCGACGGACATACAGAGCGCCAACACCTTTAGGTCCGTAGATCTTGTGCGCGGAAATGGCGAGAAGGTCGATATTGTCCTTCTGCACATCCACGGGAACCTTGCCGACTGCCTGCACGCCGTCGACGGCGAAGATGATGCCGCGCTCCTTGGCGATTTTGCCGATTTCCGCAATCGGGTTGATGATGCCGATTTCATTGTTGGCGTACATGATACAGATCAAAATTGTGGTGGGCCTGATGGCCTTGCGAACATCTTCCGGGTCGACACGCCCATCCTTTTGCACGGGAAGATAGGTGACTTCGAAACCGTGTTTTTCGAGATTCTTGCAGGTGTCGAGTACCGCTTTGTGCTCAATGGCCTGGGTGATGATGTGATTTCCCTTTTCGCGGTACATTTCCGCGACGCCTTTGATCATCAGGTTGTCGGATTCCGTCGCGCCGCTGGTGAAAATGATCTCCTTGGCGGTGGCATTGATTAAAGAAGCGACTTGCTGGCGCGCATTCTCAACCGCTTCCTCACCGGCCCAGCCGAAGGAGTGATTACGGCTGGCGGCATTGCCGAATTTGTCCGTGAAATAGGGCAGCATGGTCTCCAGGACACGCGGGTCCATCGGCGTGGTGGCGTGATTGTCCATGTAAATCGGCAGTTTGACGGCCATTTCTGTCCTCCTCTGGGCTCCCCGCTTAGCGCGTTACCGCCAACCGGTCCGTCCCCCTCAACTCCACAAGAGCCGGTTCTTGCTTTTCTTTGTCTTCGCTCAAATGAGCGATAGTCACCGTGCTCAAGACTCCCAGAATACTTTCATTCACACGCTGCAATGGTTCTTTGACGGAGCAGCGCTCGGTCGCGTCGCAATTACCGTGGCTAGTGACGCAGGACGTAATCAGCACCGGACCATCGATAGCGCTCAGCACTTCCAAGGCGCTGATTTGGTCCGCGTGCTTAGTCAACTGGTAGCCACCGGTCGAGCCGTGCTTTGCCGCAACCAGTCCGTGCTTGGCCAGCCTTTGCAGCACTTTGGCCATCAACGTCGCCGATATGCCATATTCCTCGGCAATCTCGTTGGCACTGCAGGAATGATTCGAGCGATGATTCGCCAGGTGCTTCATGGCGATCAACCCGTAATCTGCCTTTTTGGACAACTTAAACATACCTTCAGATTCAATCCCCGCACCGTGTTGGATGCCAATACGACCTATTTAGTCGCAATTAAATTCTATCCCTCTTGGCTGGTGATTGTCAACTCCTCTTGGGACAAGATTCTGTGACAAACCCTTAATTTGGGCGGACTTACAATACGACTTATCTGGTCCGGTTTCAACCAATTCGTTGCCAATGGTCGCGCGACAGAGTCGAATGGCGAGATTGGGACTCTAAATGGCAGCGGCCACGCCGACAAACAGCGCGATGCTGGTTGCGATCTAGCGGCCGAGCAAAAGTGCGCTGTCGGGGATGGAAACGAGTGAGACGAAAAAGCTTGGCGTGCGCGATTTGCGTGCTTTTTTTTGCGACCGGCCTGAGATCGCAGGGGACTGACGGGACGGATGCATCGTTAACCAAGAAACATTCGATGACGCCCGTACACGTCCACAAAGACCCTGATTCGGTGACTCTGGTAGGTGCCGGAGACATTGCGTGGTGCGGAAACCTGCTAGGGGCGCAAGCCACAGCGAAACTGATCGAAAAGATTCCGGGAACTGTGTTCGCGGCAGGTGATCTTGCCTACGAAAAAGGGACAGACGAGGAGTTCGAGCGCTGTTACCAGCCCACGTGGGGAAAGTTCAAGAAACGGACCAAGCCCGCGCCCGGAAATCATGAATACAACGGCTCGGATGCGTCAGGCTACTTTCGCTACTGGGGCACCCAGGCGGGCGATCCGGCAAAGGGATACTACAGTTTCGAGTTGGGCGCCTGGCACATCATCGCGCTGAACACAAATTGCGAAGCGAAGGCTCTAGCCGGCTGCGGAGAAGGATCGCCCGAGGAGGTGTGGTTGCGCGAAGACCTGGCGGCCCACGCGAAGCGCTGCATTCTGGCTTTTGGACACCACGCGCTATTCAGCAGCGGGATTTCGGACAAGCACGCCAGGCACACGGAACTGCGCGCGTTTTGGGAAGACATGTACGCAGCTCATGCTGACTTGATCCTGGCGGGGCATGAGCATTCCTACGAAAGATTTCAGCCGCAGGACCCGAATGGGCAGGCTGATCCCGAGCATGGCATTCTGCAAATCACCGTCGGCACGGGCGGCAGGAGCCACACGTTTCTTGGATATGCTCAGCCGAACAGCGAGGTTCGCAATGCGGACACGTTCGGGGTGTTGAGGCTGACTTTGTCTCCCGGAAAGTACAAATGGGAGTTCGTGCCAGAAGCAGGCGGAACGTTTCACGATTCGGGCGAAGGTACCTGCCACAACAGCACAGCAATGAGGAATTGAAACATTGGCGTGTTTATTTGGAAGCTGAGCACACACCGCCTGTGCTCGAAGCCTCGATAAGTTTTTGGAACGCGGCGAGGGCGGGAATTGTCATCGTGGACTTGTGAGCTTCGGTTTCAAATGCGGCCAGGGCATCCGTCTGCTGTTTTTTGAGTGCATCCGGCAGTGGCAAACCCTGCGCGATGCGATCGAGAGCGGTCAGCGCGAGTTCTGCGGCTTGTGAAAACGCGGCCGACGCAGCCGCCGCGTTCTTTGCGAAAATTGAGTTTTGCGCAAGAGACTGCACTTGCCCGTCGATGGCAGCCCAATGGAGCAGATGCGCGCGTAAAGCGGCGGCAAGCACGCTATCTTTGCAGGAACCTGCCACGAACTGATCCACAGACTCGGAGAATTGGCGCGAAATTTCGCTCTCCGGGTGCACGGCGTCAACCATGCGATTCAAGGGCTTCAAGCTCGTGGGCTCTTCGCCTGGAGTGCTTTCGCGGTTGTAGTCTTTGACTGGTTCGAGCGCTTCCGCCATGACGAGAAGCGCATCGACTTGGACGGCTGGCGCGGAATCAGCCATGCGAAGAACCATGGGGCGCTGGTAGGAGCGATGCGTTAGGCCCAGCGATTCGAGGCGTGTGCTCTCTGCTTCCATTCGGAAGTACATCGAGGGAACGTCGGTGGTGCCTTGGGGAGACCAGTAGCGCTCCGCAATCGCGGCGGTTCGCGGCCAAATGCGAGAATCGACGTTCTCCCAGTTGACATACTCGGACCACATGGTAGCTTCGCCACCGAGGATGCGTTCCTTTTCTTCGGCTGTAAGATTGGCGGCGGCTCCGCCCATGGGATCGACGGCGTAGTGACGCGCGGCGCTCCAGCCGAGATCAATGTAATAGCCGTTCGAGAGAATTCCGCGGTAGCCCTGCTTCGCTGCGGCCGCCAGAGCTTCTGTTCCCCGCCAAGAATGAATGACGATGTTCTTCGATACTCCCGGAACGAGGATTTCGTCCCAGCCGATAGGGGTCTTTCCATGTTTGACGACTAATTCCTGGACGTGCTGGCTGAAGTAGGCTTGCAAGGCCACGTTGTCTTTGATGTCGTGGGTTTTCATGAACGCCTGGATCTTTGGATTGGAGTCCCACTCCTTGCCATTCACCTCGTCGCCGCCGATGTGAAGATACTGGTCGGGGAAAAGCTTCACCATCTCGCCAAGAAATTCGTTCAGGAATTTGTAGGTTTTCTCGTTGGTGGGATCCATGGCGGGATCGAAGACGCCCCACTTGCGTTCGAGCTGATAGGGGCCCGTGCCGCTGGCAAGTTCGGGATAGCCGACGAACCAAGCGGTGCTGTGACCAGGCATATCAAATTCGGGGACGACGCGAATTCCACGGTCGCGCGCATAGGCGACCAGGTCACGAAGTTCCTCTTGCGTATAATATTGGCCGTCGGAGCCATCTTCCTGCAGCTTTGGAAACTTGCGGCTCTCCACGCGGAACCCTTCGTTGTCCGAGAGATGCCAGTGAAAGACGTTCATTTTCACGGCCTCCATGCCGTCCAGATTGCGCTTCACCACGTCCAGGGGAACGTAGTGGCGCGCCACGTCGATCATCAAGCCGCGCCATTGAAAGCGCGGCTCATCTTGGATGCTGACGGCGACGGCGGCAAATCCATCCGCTGTGACAGAAACCAGTTGGAGAAAGGTTTGAAGTCCACGCAAGGTGCCGAGTGTGTTAGCGGCGTGGAGCTTTGCGCCGGACGGGGTGACCTCGAGCGTGTAAGATTCGTCCTCGCCGAGTTCCTGGACCGGTTTGCTGTCGTGATCCGTGGTGATGAGCAGGGTTGCTTTCGCGGGATCGGCGGGAGAATGTCCGAATACGATTCCCGTCTGGTGGTTCAGCGTGACGAGGAATCTTTGACCAGCGCGTTCTAGGCGCGCGTCTCGGTTTCCCGCGAACGCGTAGCTGAATCCGCCGTCGATTTTGAGCGAGCCGCTGCCGAGCTGGAATTTCGCCGGCAGAGGCATAACGTTCAGAGCAACGGGAGATTGTGCGGGCGCAGGCGTGGCGATGATCAGAACCAAGATGGATAGGATTGGAACAGCTGGTTTCTTGAAAAGTGCCAGGTTCATGGCGCATACCTCCGGGGGTTCGCAGTAATAACTCCGCCATTAAATCGTTACAATTCGGAAAAGAGAGAGTGGCACATTCTTCCCGCCGGGCACAATAGCTTTTCCTTTACTCCTGGTGAGTACAGCTCACTGGAATTTCTGTCCGGCTCTCTCTTTTGAGTTAGAATGTGCCGCGGAGAGCGCGCTAAACCCACCATGAAGACATCCGTGGCCATCTATCCAGGCACATTTGACCCTGTCACGAACGGGCATCTGGACCTTATCGGGCGCGGCGAGAAGATGTTTGATCGTTTGATTGTTGCCGTGCTGAAAAACGTGGATAAGGAGCCTCTTTTTACGCTTCCCGAGCGGATCGAGATGCTTCGCGAGGTCACCAAGCAATGGGACGCAGTGGAAGTGGACGTGTTCGACGGCTTGCTGGTGGAGTACGCGCGCAAGCGTGGAGCTGGAGTGATTCTGCGCGGGATTCGCGCGGTATCGGATTATGAATACGAGCTGCAGATGGCATTGATGAATCGCAAGCTGGAGCCACGGCTGGAAACAGTTTTCATGCTGCCGGGCGAAAGCTACAGTTACTTGAGCGCTAAACTGGTCCGGGAGATCGCGCAGTTGGGCGGCCCGTTGACGGGCTTGGTGCCGACGGTGGTGGAGCAACGGCTACGGTCGAAAGTCTCCTGAACCTGCTTCGAAGTAACTGCCAATTTGTCCTGAATCTTTGCCGATTTCGTTCTTCGTTGAAATTCTCTGCGATTTCCTGAACACTGTAGAGTTATCAACCTTTCCCGAGAGGAGATGTTGTGGAACTGACCAATCGGATTAACCGGATACAGGTATCGCCGACGGCTGTCGTCATAAGCACAGCAGAGCAATTGAAGGCCAAGGGCGTGGACGTTGCCGACTTTGGTCCCGGCGAACCGGACTTTCCCACGCCGGAACACATCAAGAAAGCTGCGATTCGGGCGATCGAAGAGAATCGCACCAAGTACACGCCGACAGGCGGCATCATGCCGCTGCGAGAGGCTATCTGCGAGTGGCACAAGCGCGAACTTGGATCCGGCTACGACCCGAAGGAATGCGCTGTGAGTGTCGGTGGAAAGCATGCCATCTTCAACACCGTTTGCGTGATGATTCAAGCCGCGGATGAAGTGATCCTGCCGGCGCCCTACTGGGTGAGCTATCCGGACATTATTAAATATGCAGGCGGCACGCCAGTGGTGGTGCAGACGCGGCAAGAAGACGGATTCAGCGCCAAGGCCGCCGCAATTGAAAAAGCCATCACGCCGAAAACGAAAATGGTGATCGTAAACTCACCGAGCAATCCGACAGGCGGAGTGGTCGATGGTGAGGAGTTTGAGCGCATTCTGGCGGTCTGCAGGAAACACAATGTTTGGCTGATGACCGACGAATGCTACTCGCACTTTGTGTATGAGCCGCACAAACCGTTTTCCATCACGAGCGTCAAGGACTCGAAGGAACGAGTCATCGTCATAGGCTCGCTTTCAAAGACATTTGCGATGACCGGTTGGCGCGTGGGCTACACGCTGGGGCCGGAGCCGTTAATTCAGGCGATCATCAAGATTCAGAGCCAGTCCACGTCCAACCCGACCTCCATCGCTCAGTATGCGGCTCTCGAGGCGATGCGTGGATCGATGGATTCCGTCCCGCCTATGCTCTCGGAGTACGCGAAACGCAGAAAACGCATTGTGGAAGGATTGCGCGAAATTCCGGGAGTGGCGTGCAAGTGGCCGGGCGGAGCGTTTTACGCGTTTCCCGATATCTCGGCTCATCTGAAAGGCGCGCAGCCCCTGGCGAAAAGCTGCACGGAACTTTCGAAGGAGCTTCTGGACAAAGCTCATGTCGCGCTGGTGCCGGGAGAAGCTTTTGGTGCTCCTGGTTTCCTGCGTCTGTCCTACGCCACGTCCATGGAAAGGATTGAGGAAGGGCTCCGGCGGTTGAACAAGTTTTTTGCTCGCGCCGAAGCTGCCGCTTGATGGTGCCTGAACCGGTCCTAACACGAATCGACCCGTTCTTTAGCCCACGACTGTGGGGAGCCCGTTCACTTGCACCGCTTTTCCCGGATAAAACGAATCTGGCCGAGCCGATTGGGGAGGCCTGGTTGACAGCTCTGGATTCACGCGTGGCGAATGGCCCCTATGCGGGAAAGTCGCTCGGCGAAAGTTGGCACGCCATGCCGATCGAATGGCGAGGCACACGCACGGGAAGCTACAAAGAGTTTCCATTGTTGGTGAAATTTCTCTTTCCGATGGACAAGCTATCGATTCAGGTTCATCCGGACGATGCTTTCGCGAGCAGATTTGAGCAAGCCGCGGGCGGTCGAGGGAAAACGGAAATGTGGCACATCGTGTCCGCGAAGCCGGGCGCCGAGTTACTGATCGGATTGAAGCCAGGGGTTACGCGAGAGGATTTTCTTCGCGGCGTTGCGCATAAAACCGTAGAAGAATTTTTGGTGCGCTATCCCGTGCGAGCCGGGGAGACTTATTTCGTGGAGGCTGGGACGCAGCACGCCATCTTCCCGGGCATGGTCGTTTGCGAAATTCAGGAATATTCGGATTTGACGTACCGCGTCTATGATTACGGCCGCGTCGATGCTCATGGCAAGCCGCGAGAGTTGCATTTGGAGAGGGCTCTGGAGGTAACTCATTTTAACGGGACGCGAAGCGGCAGAATTCCCGCGCTTCCGCTGCACTCGCCGGACGCGAATAAGCATCTGCTGGCCGCGTGCGAATTCTTTGCCACGGAGCGCTGGGATTGCGATCGAACGACTCCCATTGAAAGCGATGCCGCAGAATTTCAATTGATCATCGTGCTTTGCGGGCAAGGAGAATTTCACGATGCGGAGTCCGCGTCTGCTTACGCGCCAGGGCAAGCATGGTTCGTTCCGGCCACCATCCCGCCTATACTTCTTCATCCCAGCGAGCCAACGTCGTTTTTGCGGGTGACCGTGCCGGAAAAGAACTCACTCTATTGGCAATTGCAGCGGATGGGATTTGAGCCGCAGGCCATCTCTCGCGTGTTGATGGTGTAAACCAAATGGCTGATAGAAAGCTCAGCGTTCATGCAGTGATTCTCGCCGGAGGTCGCGGCACTCGATTCTGGCCGCGGAGCCGTACGCGGAACCCCAAGCAACTGATCAGCATCGTGGGAAAGAGCACGATGTTGCAGCAGACCGTGGAGCGTTTGGGATCGCTGATCCCGCCAAAGAACCTATGGTCGGTGACAAATGCCGAACAGTCGCTGGCTTTGCGCAAGCAGTTGCCTGCCCGCGGAAAAGTTCTTACAGAGCCGTTTGGCAGAAACACGGCGGCGGCCATTGCCCTTGCAGCGATTCATATCCGGCATGCGGCGAAGGGTGATGCATTAATGGCCGTTCTTCCGGCCGATCATTGCGTCGCAAACGCGAAAAAGTACAGGCGCATTGTGCGCGCGGCGTTGGGCGTCGCACGTACCGCGGGACGTATGGTGGTCCTCGGGATTCCACCGACGCGGCCGGATACGGGATTCGGGTATATCGAACGCCGGGAACCGCCTCTCACGGAAGGGGAGTTTCACGTCTTCCCGGTCCGACGCTTCACGGAGAAACCGGAACTCTCGGTCGCCAAGGAGTATGTCGCGTCTGGAATGTATCAATGGAATGCTGGGATGTTCTTCTGGCGGGTATCCACGTTTCTGCACGCGCTGCGACGGTTCCTACCGAAGACGCACGAGGCGATGGAACTGCTTTCCAAGCATATTGGCAAACGCAGCTACGAATCGCAATTGAAAAAGACTTACTCCGGCCTTCAAAGCATTTCGGTGGATTATGCAATTCTGGAAAAAGCCGCGAGCACTTCAGAAGAGGCCGAGGCTGTCTGGGTAATTCCTGCTGAGGTTGGCTGGAGCGATATCGGTTCATGGGCCGCTGTGTACGAACTGCTGGCGAAACGACCCGGCGAAAACATTCTCGCCGGAGAGGGCCAGACGTTAGATGCGGAAGGGAATTTTCTGTGGAGTCCCGATAAATTTATCGCCGCGGTGGGAGTTCGGGATTTGGTGGTAGTGGAAACCTCGGACGCACTTCTCATTTGTCCTCGCGATCGCGCTCAGGATGTCGCGAAGATCGTCAAATTGCTCGAGCAGCGCAAACTCCAGCGACTTCTCTAGAAACTGCTGCAAGGCATGCAAAATTAGCATGGTTCGAGGGCCTTTGGCGCCTTCTGTGCTTCGCGTATACTCGCAATTGCATGAATACGATCAAGTTTGGAACCGACGGCTGGCGCGGCGTTATCGGCGAAGATTTCACCATTGCCAATGCACGCATCGTGGCCACCGCGATTGCGCGATACGTGGTTCGCGCGGAGGATCCGCGCAAGGGCGTGTTGATCGGTTACGACCATCGCCAAGACTCTGACCGAGTAGCTGCCGAAATCGCAGAAGTCATCAGCTCGACGGGCACGCCGGTATGGCTGGCCGATAAGCCGTGTCCCACGCCGGCGATATCTCTTCTGGTGCGTCAGCGAAACGCCGCGGGCGGAGTTGTCGTGACGGCGAGTCACAATCCGTACACGTGGAACGGGGTCAAGTACAAAGCCAGTTATGGCAGCAGCGCCTCGCCATCGATCGTGACACAAATTGAAAATGAACTGGCGTTGGTCCGATCCAACGGCGGGCCGACGTTGCCGTCGCGGAGAGAATTGATTCACTCTCTTGAGCCGCGGGGACCCTACCTAGATACCATTGAAAAGCTCGTCGATTGGCAACGGTTGCGGGACGCAAAATTCCGGTTCGTCGTCGATCCCATGCACGGGTCCGCTGCGGAATTGTTGCACACGCTTTTTGTGCGAAATGGAATTGCCTCTGAAGAGATTCGCGGGACACGGGATTATCGCTTCGGTGGTGTGCACCCGGAGCCTATCGAGCCGCACATTGAGGCATTGCGAAAGGCGGTGCTGGCCGGGAAATTCGACGCGGGTTTCGCGGCCGACGGCGACGGAGACCGCATCGGGGCTATCGACCGTGACGGCAATTTCGTAAATCCGCACCAGATCTTTGCCCTGTTGGCGTGGCATTTAATTGGAACGCGCAAGCTGCCGGGCGACATTGCAAAGACGTTTTCGGTCACCAAGCTGGTCGACGCGCTGGCGTCGAAGTTCCAACGCAAACTGCACGAAGTACCCATCGGCTTCAAGTACATTTGCGAACTGATGCTGGAGCAGAACATTTTGATTGGCGGAGAAGAGAGCGGCGGCATCGGCACGAGTCTCTATCTGCCGGAGCGCGACGCCACGGTGTCCGCGCTGATCTTGGCCGAGCTTATGGCATGGCATGGTAAATCGCTTGGAGAACTGCTTGGCGCTCTGCACCGCGAATTCGGTGAATTTCATTACGGCCGCATAGATTTGGATGTGAAAGCCACGCAAAAGCAAAAGGCGATTGAACATTTTTCGAATGAAAGACTGAAGCAATTCGGGGAATGGCCGGTAGCGCGCCGGGAAAACATGGATGGCATCAAGCTATACCTCGGCGATGTCGGTTGGGTGCTGGTGCGGGCTTCCGGGACGGAAAATCTGCTTCGTATCTACGCTGAAACCTCGAAAGCGGCCACAACCCAGAGGGTTTTGCGAGCGACGGTTACGGCGATTCAGGAACTATAGGAGAACCAGTATGTATCCCGTGAATCTGGCGGAGAAGTTCGTAAGGATCGAGGACTATTGGAATCCCCGGTTGCTCGGTGAACTCAATGACTTCGCGGTGAAGGCTGTTAAACTGAAAGGCGAGTTTGTCTGGCATCACCACGACATAGAGGACGAGCTTTTTCTAGTGGTTCGAGGTACGCTGCGGATGCGCTTCCGTGACCACGACGCTGTTGTCCGCGAAGGAGAGTTCCTTATTGTTCCACATGGAGTAGAACACCAACCGGTGGCGGAGGAAGAAGTTCACCTGGTGCTGCTGGAACCGAAGAGCACTGTGAATACCGGGAACGTTACCAACGAAAGGACTGTTCGCGAGCTCGAGAGCATCTAGCTTGTGTTCCTTGCGCGGACAGGAGCGGCACGGCGATGGAGCATCGTTTTTACACGCTCGATGTATTCACGACCACCCGGTTTCAGGGCAACCCGCTGGCGGTTGTTACCGACGGCGACGGGCTTTCCGTAGACCAGATGCTGGCGATCGCGCGCGAGATGAATTTGTCGGAGACGGTTTTCGTGCAGAAGCCTACCGACGATCGCGCTCTTGCGCGTCTGCGTATCTTTACGACCAAGGAAGAATTGAAGCTCGCCGGGCATCCGGTCATTGGTACTTGGTTCTTACTCGCGGAGCTTGGAGTGGTTCCCGCGCAAGAGGGCGGGGTCCACGTTTTACAGCAGACTGGCGCCGGCGTGCTTCCGGTGGAAATCCGTTTCAAAGATGGGCGGCCGCAACGCGTGACGATGACGCAGATGGAGGCCTCGTTCAAGGCGTCGGGAATCGAAAAAAAGAAACTGACGGCCGCTTTGGGGCTTTCTAGAAAAGACCTAGATTCGAAACTCAGCCCGGAGTTTGTCTCGACGGGCATTTACAACCTGATGGTGCCGCTGCGGAACCGTGCCGCGCTTGGCAAAATTCAAATGAATATCGCTGAGCTTGCGCGCTTGTTCGGTAAGCAGGCTGCTCTCGCCTACTGCTTCGCCATCGGCAACAATCACAGCATCTGGTCTCGCGGCATGATGCCTTGGGGACTCTACGAGGACGCCGCTACGGGCTCGGCGGCAGGTTCTCTCGGCGCTTATCTCGTGAAACATGGGCGAGTGGGCGCGGGGCATACGCTGAGCATTACGCAGGGAGTGGAAATGGGACGGCCAAGCCAGATTGAAGTGGAAGTTACACAGTCCGGGAGAAAGCTCACGCCGCGGGTGAGCGGCGCGGCGGTGAAGGTTTTCGAAGGCGTGATCCGGACCTAATCAATCGACGTTGATGGTTTTGCGGTAGGTATCAAGGATGCCGTTAACGAAGCCTCTCGCATCCTCCGAGGAAAACTTTTTCGCCAAATTGATGGCTTCGTTGATCACGACTTTCGCAGGGGTGTCGGTCGCCCGCATTTCGTGCATAGCCAGGCGAAGGATCGCGCGGTCGATTGCGGATATGCGTTCCAAGCGCCAGTTATCGGCGTGCTTGACGATAATTTCGTCGAGATCCTTCGCGTCGTGTGCAGCGCCTTCGAATAATTGATTGGCGAAAGTGCGGGTCTGCGCAGCCGCTTTGGCGCTTTTCCAAAATGTGGCTTCGAGATGCGTCGGGTCCTGCTGGCTCATGTCCCATTGAAAGAGCATCTGCATGGCAAACTCGCGGGATTTTGTGCGCAGTGCCACGTTATGCCCGGCGCCTCTTGACCTGCGGTGCCGGCTTGGCAGTGCCGCGCAATTTTCGGGAAAGATGCGCCATTTCGATGGCCCCGAGCCCCGATTCAAATCCCTTGTTTCCGCCTTTCAGGCCGGCGCGGTCGATGGCTTGCTCCAGCGTGTCGCAGGTTAGCACGCAAAACATGACTGGAACTCCAGTGTCCATCTGCGCGAGTTGCAGGCCACGAGCGGTTTCCGAGCAAACGTAATCGTAGTGTGCGGTTTCTCCCCGAAGGATGCAGCCAATGGCGATGATGGCGTCGTAGCGCCGAGTCTCGGCAAGTTTCTTCGCGATCAACGGCAATTCGAAGGATCCCGGAACATGGATAACATCCACATCGCGGCTGGCTGCGCCGCTGCGTTCCAAAGCATCCAGCGCGCCTTGCAGCAGGCGCTCGGTGATGAAACTGTTGAAGCGGCTGACCACTATGGCGAAGCGCGATCCGGCCGAGTTCATGTTACCGTCGATTTTTCCGGGTTGGAGTTTTTCCGCCATACGCGCACTCATTTTCCTTGGAATTGGGCTGGGCGCTTCTCGAGAAATGCCTTGGTTCCCTCTCGCATGTCTTCGGTGGCGCAGCACAGACCGAACAGAGTCGCCTCCAGAAATAAGCCTTCTGCCAAGGGCATTTCCACGCCTCGTTCGATCGCCTCCATACAGTATTTCACCGCCAGTGGGGCTTTCTCGATAATCTTCTTGGCCATCGTTTCGGCGGCAGGCAGCAATTCCGCTGGTTCGTGGACGTGATTCACCAATCCAATTCGCTGCGCTTCTTCTGCAGTGATCATTTCTCCTGTCAGGCAGGCCTCGTGCGCCGCACCCTTGCCGCAAAGACGGGCCATGCGCTGTGACCCGCCGTAGCCGGGCAGGATCCCCAGCTTCACTTCGGGCTGGCCAAGCTTCGCTGTCTTGCTTGCCAAGCGAATCGAGCAACACAGAGCCAGTTCGCAGCCACCGCCGAGGGCAAATCCGTTGATGGCGCAAATGGAAGGCTTGCCGATGGTCTCGAGCAAATGAAAAACGCTTTGGCCGAAGAGGGAGAATTCCTTGCCATTCACGGGCGTTTGCTGCGCGAGTTCGTTGATATCCGCGCCAGCCACGAAGGCTTTTTCGCCCGAGCCGGTAAGAATCAGCACGCGCACGGAAGCATCGTCGCGGGCGTCCAACAGCACCTGCTGTAACTCTTCCACAGTTTTGCGGTTGAGAGCATTCAGTACTTTGGGGCGATTGAATGTGATGTGCGCAATGCCGTCTTTCTTTTCGTACAGCAAATTTTCATAGGACATTTTTGGAGGTCCTCACAAGCTCATTGGTTTGGGATTCGCTGGGTCGGCGTAATCGTAAAACCCGCGCCCCGTCTTTCGGCCGTGCCAACCCGCCAGAACCATGCGCTTCAACAATGGCGGAGCGGCAAACCGCTTTTCCTTGAATTCATCGAACATGATTTGCGAAATGTAATACGTCGTGTCCAGCCCGACAAAGTCCAGCAGGGTGAACGGGCCCATGGGATAACCGCAGCCGAGCTTCATTGAATTGTCGATGTCGACGACCGAGCCCACGCCCTCTTCCAACGCGCGGATCGAGTCCAAAAGATACGGCACGAGCAAACGGTTAACGATGAAACCACCGCTGTCATGGGCACGTACGGGAGTTTTCCCTAGCTGGGCGCCAAAATTCACCATTTCTTCGTACACAGTGGGATCGGTGGCGATCGTTTTCACCACTTCTACCAGCTTCATGACGGGAACGGGATTGAAGAAATGAAGGCCAACAAAGCGCTGAGGCCTGTTTGTTGCCGCCGCGATTTCTGTGATGGTAAGTGACGACGTGTTGCTGGCAAAAATGGTGTGCGGAGGGCACAAGCTGTCCAGCGTGGAAAAGAGTTCGCGCTTCGCTGGCAGTTGTTCGATGATCGCCTCGATGACGAGGTCGCAGTCTTTCAGCTCATCCAGCGAAGTCACGCCTCTCAGGCGGCCACGGATTTCAGTCTTTGCCGGTTCCGTCAACGCGCCCTTCTCCACCAAACGTGAGAGATTCTTGTCAATTCCTTTCAGCCCCTTGTCGACCAATTCCTGGTTGACTTCTCGCACCAGGGTTTGCAAGCCGGCCTGCGCGGTGACTTGCGCGATTCCCGAACCCATCAGACCACACCCAACGACTCCTACTTTTTGAATCGGCATCCTTTTTCCTCACGTCAGAAGAGCAAGCTGTATCCGGCGGGAGACTGCTACCTGTCAAAGTGTACCAAAGACGGCTCATTCTTGCGGTTAACGGTCCACACTTAACGCCGTGCCGAGAGGGAGTCCAGCAACGCTGCACACCTACGAAAGTTGTCCTTACAGCGCATCTCGTCGCGGCCGGCTTCAACTTCTTGTCTAGTTTCCCAAAGCTTCGACGATCATGGCAATTCCCTGTCCGCCGCCGATGCAGGCAGTTGCCAGACCGTATCTCAGACCTGTACGGCGTAGTTCGTGGAGAACGGTGATCACCAGGCGCGTGCCGGAAGCGGCCAAAGGATGCCCAAGAGCAATCGCGCCGCCGTTTACGTTGGTTTTGTCGCGGGAGAGACCGAGTTCCTTTTCCACTGCGAGATATTGCGCGGCGAACGCTTCGTTCACTTCCACGCGATCGATCTGCTCCAGCTTCAATCCGGCCAATTGGAGCGCCTTGCGTGTAGACGGCACCGGACCAATGCCCATAATGCTTGGGTCCACACCCACTGCCGCCCAGGAAATGATTTTTCCAAGAGGTTTCAGCCCGCGCTCCTTTGCTGTTTTCTCCCGGGTCACGACTACAGCGGCGGCGCCGTCGACGATTCCGCTGGCATTTCCGGCAGTGACGATTCCATCCTTTTGGAACGATGGAGGCAATTTCGACAATATTTCTATCGTCGTTTCTGGCCGGCGGTGATCGTCTTCGGTGACAACGATCGACTTTCTTCCCTGCTTTACTTCCACGGGGACGATCTCTTCTTTGAACACGCCCGCTTTCGCCGCTGCTTCTGCGGCTTGCTGGCTTCGGAGCGCATATGCGTCCGCGTCCGCCCGGGTGATTCCCGTTTGTGTCGCCAATTTTTCCGCGGTCACGGCCATGGGCAGACCGCAATAGGAATCGATCAAGCCTACGAAAAGAAAATCTTCGAGAGTGCCGGAGCCGAGTTTGAGTCCGGTGCGCGCTCCCCGGATCACAAATGGCGCCTGCGTCATATTTTCCATTCCACCAGCGAGCACCATGTTTGCTTCGCCTAGGAGAAGCCGCTGAGCAGCTTGAGCGATGGCTTCAATGCCGGAGCCGCACAAACGATTGACAGTTACCGCCGGCGTCTCCAGCTTCAATCCCGCTTTCAGCCCGACGTGGCGCGCGCCATAAATTGCGTCGGAGCTTGTCTGCAGCACGTTGCCGAAGACCACATGGTCAAATTCGGCCGGATCCATGCCGGAACGTTGCACAACACTTTTCGCGGCATGCGCTCCGAGGTCTATGGCCGAAACCTCGGAGAAAACGCCGGTGTACCTTGCCATCGGAGTGCGCGCACCCGCAACAATCACAACATCAGTTGGAAACATACTTACCCTCGCTGTTCTGAACATCGGGATTAGATGCGCAACATCTCGCGAAAGTCGCGCTTGCCCGAAGGCGTCATTGTTTTGCTACATCCGCCACTACAACTGTGTCGCCGCCGAGCTTACGAGCTTCTTCGATGGTGAATTCCGCGCGATTGATCAGATCCGTCACGATATCTTCGCTCTCATAGTCCTGGCGCGTCGCGGCTTCGACGATTCCTGCGCTCAAGGTGATTTGCGTGGAATCCCAGGGCGGACGCACGCCGGCAGCGGCACGCCGAAGTTTCTCCACGAGATTTTGCGCGCCGGAACTCGTCGTGTCCGGGAGGATGAATGCCAAGGCCCAGGACGTGTATTTCACGGCCATGTCGTTCTGGCGCACCATGGGCTGCAGCGAACGGGCCAATTGCTCCAGGAATTTCTCGAGTGGGGCTTCTCCCTGCTGCCGCAGCATTTCCGAGCCACGATCGATTTGCAAGATCGCCAGCGAAAGCGTCGTGCCTTGAGTGCGCGCGCGATCGGCTTCGTTCAATAAGCAACCGACGTAGGAGCTTCGACTCATCAATCCGGTGCGATCGTCGGAGACGCCCATGCGGCGGACGAGAGTGCGCAGGCGAGTGTGGCTGACACTCATCATCATCTGGTCCCCAATGGCCTGGAGGAAGTACGTTTGATTGGGTCTCCATTTATGCGGCGTCGCTTGGCCGACGATCAGCATGGCTGCCGGCGTTTGCGTTTCCTTGTCGGTCAGCGTTACGCCGAGCGCGGTCTCCAAACCCAATTCAGAGAGAATCGAGCCGTCCGTCGCGTCAACGACCATTCCACCCAATTCATCCGGGACAGCTTTTTCCATTTGCGCCAACAAGAGCACAACTTGCGAACCGGGGGCGGGCTTCAGTCCGGAAGCGCAGTATTCCGCGGCCATTTCAGGAGGACGCCCCGGAGTGCCGATGACCGCCAAGGTGCGTGCGGCTCTCATATAGGTACCGACCTCGGTCACCGTGGTGTTCAACATCGCGCGCGGAGTTTGTTGCCGGAAGGTCTTCTGATTAATTTCGGAGATTTTCGTCAAGTCCCGCAGGGTGTCCGCCGTGTAAGTCCCAGTGCGTCCTGTCGGCGGCGTGGGTTGTGCTTCGATGACCGGGACGCTCGGCATTTTTGCCGGTGCTTCCGTCTTCGGCTGCGCCTTGGGCCACCAATTGGCCATTTGATAGAGGCCCTGCAAGCGGGGATTGCGTTCTTCCTCTCCCGGAAACATGGCCGCAATTTTCTGAAGGCGCTCCACGGCTTTGCTCTGGAGCGAGTATTGGAGGAAAATTTCCGTCTGCACAACCAAGTCCTCCAGCGCCTGCTGCTTTTTTCCTTCTTCGGTGACTTGGGTTTCCGCGGCTATCTGCTGGGTGGCTGAAGCTTTGGGCTGCGTCGTAGGATTCTGAGTGACGGACGCTGTTCTTGCCATTCGGGCGGCAATTCTGCGCAGGAACGCCTCATCAACGCGCCCGCGGAGCTTCTCCATGCGCTCCTGGTTGCGATAGTCGTAGGAATCAATGTCCACGAGGCGGTCCAAGGTCTCACTCGACTTCTGAAAATTTCCGGAGTTGTAATTTGCGTCGAACAGGCGGATCAGCACTTCAAAATACTGGGACTCGCGGTTCAATTCGTTGTAAAGGCCGGCCCAGAACTCCAGGATTGGGACAGACTCAGGATGCTTGGCGCCGAGTTCCTCTACTTGGGCAGCAAATTCATTTTGCTTTTTGTCGGCGAACATCCTGCGTTTCAGGGTCAGCAAAATTTCCACGGACTTGGCATCCTGAGCCCCATCCGCAAAAGTATCCGCCAACCCAAACAGGCGCGTGATCCCTTCATTCTTTTCGCGGAGCAGACGTTCTAGGATGCTTCGGGCGCGGTCCAACTGTCCGGACTGATGCAGCGCGTCGGAAAAGGCATCAAGAAAAACAACGTCGTTCTCGCTGGACGAAAAAGGTTCCAGCAGAGCTGCCGATTCGGCGGCTTCGCCATTGCGGAGTTTGGCTTCAGCATAAAGCAAAGCGACACTGCGTTCCTGCGGCGCGAGGGTATAGGCGTGGCCCAGTAGCTTCAAGGCCTCCTTTGACGAGCCGCCCGCAGCCGCGAGCGTTCCTGCTCGCAGGAACGCTCGGGCGGCAAGCGCATTTTTGCCAAGCTGAGACGCGGCTTCGGCCACTTTCAATTGGCGGTTCATGTTCTCCGGCTCCAATTGCGCCGTGCGCTCCCAGCAAAACAGCGCATCTTCCATGCGCCCCGCCTGATTGAAGAGTTCCGCGGCTTTGATGTATTGGTCGATGGCTTCTTCGGGGTGATTCTGTTTTTGCTGGAGGAAAGCGTAGCGGGCGATTCGCTCTGGCGGCTGAGGAGTGAGCGAATTCCTCAGGAAGCGATTGTAAATCGCCATGGCCTTGGACTCGTCACGGGGATCGACGAGCAACTCAAATAGGTGACCGTAGTAAACCGCCGCGCGGTCCGGATGATCCAGGCGGGTGTACAGGTCACCGAGCATCTGGGCGGCTTCGACGTTCTGCGGGGAATCCTGGATGACCGCGAGATAGGCTTCGATAGCATCCTCGAAACGGTTCTTCTCGAGGAATTTCTTTGCGCGCTCCAGGTTTTTGTTTACGTCTGAGGCCATCTGCCCGCTTGACCCTTAGATGTTTCTTCGTGGTTGGTTCTGATTGGTTCGCGGGTGGTTCGAACCAAGCTCCACTATATACCGCGGTTGAAACGCGGCCAAATCGGGCGGCGAAGCCGATGTGGAATCGGGCAAGGGTGATTGCCTGCGCGCCGCGAAGGATAGCGACGCATGTATGATGCGAAGAGGCGATGGTGACTTCTACGAGCAGGGTTCGCAAGCTTTTGCTGATTACGTTGTTTTTGGTGCCTTGCCTTCTCTGCGCGGCTTGGTTGCACTACGGTTATCGACCCGCATACCGGTTGAAGGGGCCTCGTATGGTTTACTGGGCGTGGGAGCGGCCCGAGGATTTGCGTTTTCTCGACGCGAACACCGAGGGAGTCGCCTTTTTGGCTAGTTCCGTCGAGCTGCTGCCAGATTCCGTGCGAGTCCAACCGCGCATGCAGCCGCTTTACCTGCCTCCGGGAATTCAGGTGGTTGCGGTCGTCCGCATTTTTTCGCACGCCGACAAACCAGCCGCGCTCACGGTTCAGCAGCGTTTTGAAACCTTGCAAGCATTATTCGCGGCCACTCGAGAGTCGAACGTTTCGGCACTCCAGATTGATTTCGATGCCCGAGCTTCGGAACGTGCGTTTTATTCGCAGCTTCTCACGGAGCTTCGCCGGCAACTCGGTCCGGCTTATCCGATTTCCATCACGGCGCTGGCGTCGTGGTGCATCGGTGATCGATGGATTCGCGATCTTCCGGTGAACGAGGCGGTGCCCATGCTTTTTTCGATGGGTTCGGAGGAGGCGCTTATTCGTAACTACCTGGGCTCAACCGGTACGTTCCCTGAACCCCTTTGTCGTGGTAGTTTGGGAATATCCACCGGGGAATGGTGGCCGAACTCGGTTCACAGCCGTACTCGCGTGTACATGTTCCATCAGGGACCGTGGACGCGAGAAGCGGTGGAAGAAGTTCGGTCCCATATGCATCGGGGAATGTAATGCGGCGGAGGAGATGTTATGTCTCGTTGGACTGGCCGTATTGCGTTTGCATCCTGCATTCTTCTAATTTCCATTCTTACTTTTGTGCGCTGGGCGCAAAGCTGTTCTGAGCCTCCCGATTCGTTCGCAGATTACTCCAGGCATCCTGATGTTCCTTTCGAGAACTTTGTTCGAGGCGAGCTCGGCATCGTTCAACCTACGTTCGCCAGATCCTATCTAGTCGTGGCGTACCGTTACGTTTCCGGCGTGCCGTTGACCGACGATGAGCAACAGGGCGCGGTAGCACTGTGGCAAAACAGAGGCGTAGAACCCTCCAATATCTATCCAGAATATTTTTCCGCAGGCGCTGATGTGCATAAAACGAATCACTATCTGCAAGATGCTCAGGACGCCGCCGATGGCCTGAAGGACTGGCTCGACGTACGAGGCCAAATTGCGAGCTCACCAGCGCCTGAGATTAAGCAGCTACAGGGACTCGACACGTACAACGACTATGTGAACTGTTCGAACGATGGCCTGGCCACTGCCGCCGCCACTTTGACACAGCGCGTCAAACAATTCGGCAAAGAGAATCCTGGGATAAGAGATTGGGTTGTCGCACAAGACGCGGTGTTCGCGAATTGCGGAGGCGAACCGAGCAAACCGATTCTTCCTGCGGCGGCCGATTCGTCCCTGTCGGAGATTCTCCGCTTTGACCGCGAGTATCAAATTGCGGCAGCTTACATGTACAGCAACCGTTACGACGAAGCGATTCAGGGTTTTCAGAAGATCGCCGAAGAAAACAAATCACCGTGGCACGATATTGCGCCCTACCTTGTGGCACGCACGATGGTGCGCCGCGCCACATTGGATGTTCCACGGCTGGAGGCAGCCAAGTATGGTCTGGTTACCATTCCGCCGTTCGTGCCGGAACAAATGCAGGCCGCAGCGGACTTTACAAGAAAGACTCTGGCAGATTCTCCCGGTCGTCCTTTCGCGACTCCCCTGCAAGAACTTCTTGAACGCGCGGAATTCCGGCTTCATCCTGACGAGCAGACAGTTCGACTTTCCAGACAGCTTTCGAAAACCGCTCCTTCCGGCCGGTTCTACAATTGGCTCTGGGACTACACGTGGCTGCTCGATCGACGCCGGGACACGACAGGTGCATTTGGTGGGGGTAGTGCGGAAGAATACGGAAAATCATTGACCGAGAGGCAGAAAGACAATCTTACCGACTGGATCGTAACGTTCCAGATGGAAGGATCCGTAGCTACCGAACATGCGCTACAGGTTTGGCGAACGAATCGTGAGTCTGCACCATGGCTCCTGTCGGTGCTTTTCAAAACAGAGGCAAACTCGCCGTGGGTTTCCGATGTTCTCGGGTCCGCCGATCATGTCCGGGTTTCTTCTCCGGCTTATGTTTCCGTTTTTTATCACCGCATGCGTTTGCGGAATGGTCTCGGCAAATATTCAGAGGTGCGCCAGTCCATCGACACTTACCTAGCGCCGTCACCGGAACTGACCTCGGTGGCGCGAGATTATTTGCTCAATCTTCGGCTGGACGCCGCGAGCGATTTGGACGACGCTGTGCGCTTTTTGCCGCGCGAGAATTGCTCGGTCGATAATCGCCAGGCGCCTCCAAACTGTTCTACGAATATCGCCGAACATTCCGCGCGTTCTCTCGATGCGCTGCCCTTAGATGTCCTGATGGATGTTTTGCATAACAAGAACCTTGCGGATTCGGAGAAGGAGAAATTCGTTCGGAATGTCTGGCTGCGGGCGGTCCTACTGCGGCGCGACAATGTAGCGCAATCTCTCGATCCGCGGGTGTTCCGCCCTGAGGCTTACCAGGCGCCGTTCGCCAAAGACGTGATCGGGAAGCTGGTTAACGACTATGAGTCCGCCGAGACTCCGGAGGAAAAGCAGTTCGCCGCGGTCTTCCTCATGCAACACCAATACGCCTTTGGTTATGACATTGGTTCCGTGGCAGCCTGGTGCGCTTCACCGCACATATTTAAAGATGGGCCAAATTATTGGACAGGACCAGAGCAGCCCGCCACGCCGCTCGGCCCTCCGCCGTTTTTGACGGAGGCGCAACGGAAGCAGGCGGAGACGGAACAGGCCGCGCTGGGGCAGGTCGATTCACAAGCCAACTACTACGCGAAGGTCGTTCTGGAGTACGCGGAAAAGCACCCGGAGGATCCGCGCGTGGCGGAAGCGCTGAGTCGCGCTGTGAAAAACACGCGCATGAATTGCAATAATCCGCGTACCGGGGAACTTTCCGAAAGCGCGTTCAACTTGCTCCACAAGCGTTACGGCAATACCAGCTGGGCGAAGAATACAAAATATTGGTACGGCAGCGGCTACTAATTGGGCAACTCGAAGATTCACAAAATTTCGCCGAGGCGCCGGATGCCTTCGCGAATTTCTTCCTCTTTCATCCGGCAATAGCCGAGCATGATGCCTGGCGGTGAAGGTTGCCTCAGGAAATATCGAGAGATCCCGGAAATGCCGACCCCACGCGAGGCGGCCTGAGCGATCACGGCGTCTTCGGAAACGCGCTTGCGGGGCCAAAGAATGACGTGGGCCCCCGATCCATCGCCAGTCAATTCAACGAGGTCAGCCAAATGCTTGTGAATGGCATCGAGTAAAGCGCTACGGCGTGAAGCGTTTCTGCGGCGGACTCGGCGCAAATGGCGTTCGTAGGCTCCCGTAGTGATGAACTCCGCGAGAGTTTGCTGTTCGAGAGTGGCGGAGTGCTGATCGTTGAGCCACTTGGCCGCCGTGAACGCCGCGGCGAGCGACTTGGGAACAATCAAGTAACCCACACGAAGCGCCGGAAACACCGTTCGAGAAAATGTTCCCACGTAGATGATTCGCCCTTCGGAATCCAAGCCTTGCAGAGACTCGAGCGGTTGGCCTTCGTAGCGAAATTCTCCGTCGTAGTCGTCCTCAACGATCACGGAATTCTTCCGCCTCGCCCATTCGAGAAGCGCCAGCCGCCGCGCGAGTGGAAGAATCGCGCCAGTAGGAAACTGGTGTGACGGCGTGACAAAACAGATTCGCGCGTTTTCCGGGAGCTCTTCAGGATGCAAACCCTCACGGTCAACCGGCACGGGATGTAGCCGAGCGCCTGCAGCGAGAAGAATTTCCCGTGTGCCTTGATAGCTTGGATTTTCGATGGCCACGGGATCTCCCCGTTCGAGCAACACCCGCACGATCAGATCCAAGGCTTGCTGCGAGCCATTGACGACAATAATTTCCGAAGGATCGCAGACAACCGCGCGCGACCGCCGCAAGTGTCCGCAAATGGCTTCGCGCAAAACGAGGCTCCCGGCCGCTGGTCCGTAATCAAGCTCGACCACGGGCGCTCTTCGGGCGCGGCGCAGCAGGATGCGACGCCACATTTCGAACGGAAACGTCTCAATATCACTCTCACTCCGTCCGGAGGCGAAATCGTAGCGATGCAAGGGCGAGCGCCTGGCTTGAAAATCCAGGGCAGGGGCAGCTTGTTCGGCTGCGCAGCCGAATTTCGATAAGCGAAGCTTGGTCGACTTTTTTGAGGTTACCAACCGGCTCGAAGCAAGCCCCTTCGCAACGTAGGTTCCCGAACCATGGCGGCCGGCGACGAAGCCTTCCGCCAGCAACTGATCGTAGGCCAGCAACACAACGGTCCGGGAGATGCCCAACTGATCGGCGAGATCGCGTGTCGACGGCAAGCGGCTATCGGCGCGAAAAGTGCCGGAAAGAATGGCTTGCCGCAAGCCCAGGTAGACCTGCCGGAACAGCGGCCCAGCACCTCTGGAAAGTGGTATCGCGAGTTGCATGTAAAGTGGCTCTATGAAAGTACCACGGACGCGGCATTCTTGAAACGCACTGGGAGTGAAACGCAAAGGAGGATGTGATGAGAACGCTCGGGCAAATGAGAACCTATCTTTTGGCAGGCACTTTCCTTCTCCTTTCACCGCTCCTTCCTGGCCACTCACAGGAGCCGGGCGCGACGAAGACGACTGTCCAACGGGATGGGCAACACGACTTTGATTTCAATCTCGGCAGCTGGAAAACGAACATGAAGCGCCTGCAACATCCGCTGACAGGCTCCACGACCTGGGTCGAACTTGGTGGAACTGTGGTGGTTCGGAAAGTTTGGGATGGCCGAGCGCAGCTCGAAGAAGTCGAGGCCGATGGCCCGGCAGGTCACTTCGAGGATCTTGGCCTGTTTTTGTACAACCCGCAGGCACGTCAATGGAGCCTGAATTTTGCCAACAGCAAAGTCGGCGTGATCGGTGTTCCGCCGACGATAGGCGAGTTCAAGAACGGACGTGGCGAGTTTTACGACCAGGAAACATTGAATGGCAGGGCGATTCTCGTTCGCATCGTGTGGTCGGACATCACTCCGGATGCTCACAAATTTGAACAGGCATTTTCGGACGACGCTGGCAAAACCTGGGAAACGAACATTGTCGCGACTTTGACGCGGGAAAAATCGTGAAGCGCGGCGGAGAACTGTAAGGCAGATCTGTTTGTTGGTGCAATCGCAATGCTGACCATTCGCCTAGCTACGGCGGACGACGTTGCGCTGATCCGAAGGATGATCCAGGAGCTTGCCGACTTCGAGGATGAGTCCGATCAGGTGCTAACGACGGAGGCGGACATCGCTCGCGATGGTTTCGGCGAGAATCCTGAATTTCGCGCCTTGATCGCCGACTGGCACGGCCAGGCTGCCGGCTTCGCACTGTACTTTAACCACTACTCAACCTGGCGAGGCGCCGGTATCTACCTGGAGGATCTGTTTGTGCGGGCCGAATTCCGCGGGCGGGGAATCGGCACGGCGCTTCTGGCGCGGGTCGCGCAGGCAGCGTCGCAAGAAAATCGCGCGTTCGTTCGATGGGCAGTACTCCACTGGAATCAGCCCGCCGTAGGCATGTATCGGGCGCTCGGCGCCAATATTCTGGACAACTGGCGAACCGTTCTGCTGGCGGGAAATGGCTTGATGAAATTGGTGAAAAAATCTTCGTGAGCGGAGTGCTTACGCGAATTGAATCGTTTGCGGAAGCGAACCGAAGGAGGTTGGAATCATGCGGAAATATGCCGCGGGAACATTAGTGATGGTCGCAGTGCTGTTGGTCGTAGTTGCCGGCGCGCGAGGACAATCGGCACTGCTGAAATTACCGGACGCCAGCCAGCGGGCGCGACTTACTCAGCGTGTCGGTTTGACGGAGGTTACCATCGATTATCACAGGCCGCTCGTGCGGGGACGAAAGGTTTTCGGCGGACTGATCGCCTACGACCAAGTCTGGAGGGCCGGGGCCAACCAGAACACGGTCATCGAGTTTAGCGACCCGGTTACGATCGAAGGCCAACCGCTGCCAAAGGGCATCTACGGTTTGCATATGATCCCGGGCGAGACTTCATGGATTGTAATTTTCTCCAAGAATTCCAGTTCCTGGGGCAGCTTTACCTATGACAAAGCCGAAGACATGTTGCGCGTGACCGTGAAACCCGAAGCGATTGAGAACCAAGAAGCGCTCCGCTATGACTTCGACGAGCTTAAACCGAATTCCGCGGTGATCACGATGCGGTGGGAAAAGGTTGCGGTGCCTTTTAAAGTGGAAGTTAGTACTTCCGAGGTCGTCGAGGCAAGCCTGCACAACCAGCTCCGCGGCCGCGTGGGATTTGAGTGGCAAGCATGGACGGACGCCGCCAACTATTTGCTGAACAACAATCTCAATCCGCAAGAGGCAGCCAAATACGCGGACCGCTCGATCGATATCGAAGACCGGTTTGAAAACGAAATGACAAAGTCCCGCGCTCTGACTGCTTTGGGTCACACGGAGGAAGCTCGCGCCGCGCGTGATAAAGCGATTGCGCTAGGCAACCAGTCTCAACTGCATGACTTTGGCCGTACACTACAGGCGCAAGGGCGGCAGGACGAAGCGATGGATCTGTTCCAAAGCAATGTCAAAAAGGATGCAAATAGCTGGATCGGACATAACGAAGCGGCGCGTATCGCTGTCGCGAAGGGCGACTATGCTGCCGCCGTGAAGGAAATGAAGCTCGCGGCAGCCGCGTCGCCGGAATCACTGAAAACCCAGCACGCGGACCTTATACGACGTCTGGAAAACAAAGAGGACATCAACCGTTAGCGCGGAGAGAGTTGTTCCGATTCACTCGCTGCGCTATTGTGCATCGAGGAGCGACCATGACCGACCTGAATCCTCAGGCCAAACAGATGGCCGACGAGTCCATGGTCCGGAACCTGGAAGCGCAGGCGCGCGCCATTTGGCCCCAGGAGGCCGAGTTATTTCGCAGGTATGCGCTTCCGCCCAAAGCCCACCTTCTCGACGCCGGATGCGGTACAGGCGAGGGAGCTTCGCGGATTGCCGAATTGTTTCCAGATGCCCAGGTACTTGGCGTCGACATTATTGATGCGCATTTGGAGATTGCCCGGTCACGCTATGCGAACGTTGCGCCGCGTTTGGCCTTCGAGCACCAGAGTATCTTCGGACTCCAAGCTGCGGGGCAAACCTTCGATCTAACCGTTTGCCGACACGTGCTGCATTCCATTCCCTACGCAGACCGCGTAATCGCGGAACTCGCCCGCGTGACGCGCCACGGAGGCTATCTCCATTTGATTCCGGAAGACTACGGCATGCTGCATTTCCAGCGCAGCACGCCGGACGTGCGAGATTTCTGGCATGAAGTTCCGCCGACAATGGGCGCGGCAACGGGGACGGACCTGTTCATCGGGCGCAATACCTATCGCATTCTGGCGCGCATGAATTTCGAAGAAATAAAAGTGGACTACATCATTGTGGACACCGTACGTGTGCCGCGGGAAACATTCGCGGCCATTATTGAGGCGTGGCGCGACGGTTACAGCAAACCCATCTCCGAGGTGACCCGGATCAAGTACGACGACGCGCTGGCTTATTTCAACCAGATGATTGCGAACATCCGAGATCCGCAGGGATACGCGGTTTGGATGGTTCCTGTAGTCAGTGGACGAGTGCCTTTGTAGTGTATGCGCCGCGCACACCTTTTATCTCGCGTTGGCTCTCGGGCTGACGGGGTTCTTTCACTTGTGGCAAACTAGAGGTTTACACGGCATGGTTTCTGCTGGGTAGGCATAATTCCCCTCAGCGAAGTTCTCGCCGTCGTACACTCAACGCACACCCTCAGGTCAATCCTGGCGGAACGGGAAGTTATGGACCCGAAATTCATACGGAATTTCTGCATCATCGCGCATATCGATCACGGCAAATCCACGCTTGCGGACCGCTTGCTGGAGATGACCGGAGCGCTTTCTGAGCGCGAAATGCACGAGCAGGTACTGGACTCCATGGACCTGGAGCGCGAGCGCGGCATCACGATTAAAGCGAAAAGTATTCGGCTTCACTACCAAGCTAAAGACGGAAATACGTATCGGCTCAACCTGATCGACACCCCAGGGCATGTGGATTTCTCTTACGAAGTTTCCCGCGCGTTGTCCGCTTGTGAAGGCGCCCTACTGGTCGTCGATGCCAGTCAGGGCGTGGAAGCACAAACGGTGGCGAATACATTCCTTGCGGCTTCCCACAACCTTACGATTCTTCCCGTGATCAATAAGATTGATTTGCCCGCTGCCCAGCCGGATTTCGTCAAAGAGCAGATTGAAAATGTGCTGGCGATTCCTGCGAGCGATGCCCTCATGATCAGCGCCAAGAGCGGGATCGGCGTAGAGGACGTTCTTGAGGCCATCGTCCACCGCATCCCGCCGCCGAACGGCAACGCGGAGAATCCGTTTCAGGCCCTGGTGTTTGATTCGTGGTTCGACATTTACCGGGGCGCCGTGGTCCTGGTTCGTGTGATGGAAGGCCGCATCACCAAGCACATGAAGATTCGCTTGGTGGCTACCAATGAAGTGTACGAGGTGGAGCAGCTGGGGACGCTCACGCCAAAGCCTATTGCGCTCGAAGAGCTGGAAGCGGGCGACGTCGGATTCATTGTAGCCAACATCAAGCGCGTAGCCGATGCAAAGATGGGCGATACGGTAACCGAAGCGGCCCGGCCGGCGCCGGCCTTGCCGGGGTTTGAGGCCATCAAACCCATGGTGTTCGCGGGGATTTTCCCGGTGCTTGCCGATGAGTATGAGCCGCTGCGCGATGCTCTCGGCAAGTTGCAGCTGAACGATGCGGCTTTCTTTTATGAACCGGAAAATTCTGTTGCGCTGGGATTTGGTTTTCGTTGCGGATTTCTTGGGTTGTTGCACCTGGAAATTGTGCAAGAGCGGCTGGAACGCGAGTTTGGCTTGAACCTGATCACCACGGCTCCCAGCGTGCGATACAGGATCACCAAGGTTACCGGCGAAACCATTGAGGTCGACAGTCCAGCCAAGTTTCCGAATCCGGGCGACATTGAAAAGATTGAAGAGCCGATCATCAAGGCGATGATCATCACCAATGATGAATCGGTTGGCGGCATTCTTCAGCTTTGTCAGGACAAACGCGGGACGCAGAAGAATTTCGAATATCTTTCGCCCACCCGCGTCATGCTGACGTATGAATTGCCACTCAATGAAATCGTGCTCGACTTCTATGACCGTTTGAAAAGCGTTTCTCGCGGTTATGCGTCACTCGATTATCATCTTGCGGGCTATGTCGAATCGGACTTAATCAAGCTGGACATCCTGGTTGGTGGCGAACCTGTGGATGCCCTCGCTCTGATCATTCATCGTGAGTTTTCGGTGGAGCGAGGTCGCGATCTGGTTAGTCGTTTGAGAAAGCTGATTCCGCGACAGATGTTCGAAGTGCCGATCCAGGCGGCAATCGGAAGCCGCGTCATCGCACGCGAGACCGTTTCCGCGATCCGCAAGAATGTCCTCGCTAAGTGCTACGGCGGTGACATCACGCGCAAACGCAAACTCCTCGAGAAACAGAAGGAAGGCAAGCGGCGCATGAAGCGGGTCGGCCAGGTGGACATACCGCAGGAAGCGTTCCTGGCCGTTCTCAAGGTTTCCGGCGACGACGAAGAGTAGCTTCCGCAACCACTTAGTTCGGCTTGTCTTTAACCTCCGTGGCGAGGCGGCCGCGCCGAAGCTGAACGTTTACTTTTTCACCCAGCGAAACTTGAGCCGCATCACGCAAAATGTTTCCCGCGGCGTCTGTCGCTATCGCATAGCCCCGTTCCAATACCTGCATCGGACTGCGCTCCTGGAGTTGGAAGTGAAGTCTCTGCCAGTTCTCTCGTTTTAGCCGCAAAACGCGTTCCATAGAGGAGCCCAGATCGTGACTGCGCTTTTCCAGACGCAAGCGCAACTCGGCCATCCTCACGCGAAAATTAAAAGAAGAAATTCTCAGGTGCGCGGTCGTGAATCGCTTTCGTGAATGTTCCAATTGTGCGCGGAGTCCTAGCGCAAGACGCGAAGTCAATTCATCGGCGCGTTGCCGGCTTTGCCGCAGCAGATCGTGCGGCCTACGAAAGCCCCGACGGCCGGACAACTCATGGATACGATGGGAAAGCTCCAGGAAGCGATAGCGGATCAGGCTCTCGAGATTTTCGCGTAAGTCGGAAACATGCTTGTCGAATTCGCGCCGAGTTTGCACGACCAACTCGGCGGCGGCCGAGGGGGTGGACGCGCGGACATCGGCTACGAAATCCGCGATCGTGAAATCCGTCTCATGGCCAACTCCGGAAATTACCGGGATCGTACATGCGACAATCGCGCGAGCTACTCTCTCTTCGTTGAAGGACCACAAGTCTTCGATCGAGCCGCCGCCGCGAACGAGCAGAATCACATCCGCAGCTTGCTTCCGGCTGAAGTAGCCGAGTGCTTCGATAATTTGCCGCGCAGCGTCAACTCCTTGGACCTGCACTGGATAAAGCGTGAGATGCACGTTCGGAAAACGACGCATGAGGATGCGGACCACATCGCGAACCGCCGCGCCTGTCGGTGATGTGATTAGTCCGACCCGGCTCGGAAGTAACGGCAGCGTCTTTTTGCGCGCCGTTTCGAAAAGCCCTTCCTCCTCCAGCTTTCTCTTGAGCTGTTCGAACGCCAATTGCAAAGCCCCACGGCCGAGCGGTTCGAGAGACTCTACATAGATCTGATATTCGCCGCGCTGATCGTAAACGCTAATTGAGCCGCGAACGCTGAACTTCAGGCCGTCTTCCGGACGGCATTTCATGCCGCGCTGTTGCGTTTTGAAAAAGACACAGCGGATCTGCGCGCGATCGTCTTTTAAGGTGAAGTAGATGTGCCCTGACGTGGCCGGGCGGCAGTTTGAGATTTCCCCCTGCACGACAATATCTGTGAAATTTCTGGCCAGCAGGTCGCGGATCCGTGTGGTTAGGTCGGTTACGGTAAAAATGCGGCGTTCCGGCTGAAGATTAAATTGCAGTTGATCCATCGAGTATCCGATCCGCGTGGTTCGGTTCAGTCTAACGCAGGGAAGGAAGCGACGCCACGCGGACTACCGCCGCAGCCGCGACAGAATCCAGAGCAGGAGGCTCAGGCCGACACTTAACAAAAGGCATGTGACGATCGGAAAATAAAATGTGGTGTGCTCGCCTTTGTGAACGATATCGCCGGGCAGGCGTCCCAGCCGAAACGGTAGCTTTCCGCCAAAATAAAAAAAGGCACCGACCAAAACTACAAACGCCCCCAAAAGAAGCAGAGTTCGCCCGAGTTCGCGTAAAGGATCCATACTGACGTAAACAGTTTAATTTACGCTTGACAGAAACGAGGCGCTTTCCCGGCAATCGACTATTTGTTCAAGCTACGGCGGAAATCCGCTTCGTGAGGTCGGTTTGTTCGTTGATGGATTCGGCGCCGATTGTGAATGCGTCCAGGACGCCAAGGCCCAGAGCGTAGCGAAGCGCATCGTCCGGTTTGTGGCGCAGGTCTCCCTGACCCAGGATTTTCATCCCCACAATGCCCTTCCCGGCAGCTCGCATTTCGCGAATCACGCTCACGACCGCTTCCGGATCGGCGTCCATGTGCGAACCGATGGGGTTGATACGAACCAGATCTACCTCGACCCAAGGCGACTTCGCCGCGGCCCGCAGCGCCTCGATCGAATGGCAAGAGCAGCCGTGGGCGCGAATGATGCCTTTCTGTTTCGCTTCTGAGAGCTCATCCATCGCGGATTGAAACCTTGTGGTCCAATCGACCTCTGTTACGCAATGCATCAGGCAGATGTCCAGGTAGTCGGTGTTCAATTCGCGCCGAAAGCGATCCAGGTCCGCGCGCATTTCGGGACCGGTACGCGCCCACGATTTCGTGAGCACCGTTACTTTGCTGCGATCCACGTGCTTCAGAGCATCCGCAACGTGCGGGTGGCTGCCATAGGAGTCGGCCGCGTCGAAGAAGCGTAACCCGTTGGCATAGCCGTTCTGCAGGAGGCGTGACAACCCTTCGACGCCAAGGGCTGTTTGATTTGAATGATGTCCAGATCCGGAAGTTCCGGTTCCCATGGCGAGCAGCGAGGTCTGAATTCCGGTCCGGCCAAGCGTCACGGTTTCTGTAGCCGAGAATTTGCGGTCGAGACCGGGTAGGGCCGCTAACCGTTCAGCCAGGGATTTGGGAGTGAGCCAAAAGGCAGCGGCGGCGGACGCAACGGAGTGAAGAAATTCGCGGCGGCGAATGCCAGGCATAAAAACCTCCTCGGCCGAAGAGTGGTCGCTTTCATTCTACTCCACGGCATGTGCCACGGTGCGGGAAAAAAAGAAGAATCGTGGCCCGCTAAGTATCCGCATTGGGCATCGAGATCCTTCGGTCTAGAACCAGACCTCAGGATAGCGGCCCCAGATTTGACGTCACTAAATCAACTCGATGCCGGAGAAGAAATAGGCGATTTCGAAGGCTGCAGTATCCGGCGCGTCCGAGCCGTGCGTGCAGTTATTCCCAATGCTGGTCCCTAAGTCGTGGCGGATCGTGCCTGGAACGGCTTTCTTTGGATCGGTTGCACCCATGGTGTCGCGCCACTTTGCAATAGCGTCTTCCGCTTCCAGCACCATGGCAAAAATCTTTCCGGAACTCATGAAGTCGGTCAGCTCTCCAAAAAAAGGGCGCGCTCGATGTACCGCGTAAAATCCTCCAGCCTCCTCCTTTCCCAGCCGCACCGACTTAATAGCCACAATCGTGAAACCCGCTTTGTGAATGCGGGCGAGGATTTCCCCCTGCTGGCCGCGGCTCACGGCATCAGGCTTGATGATCGCGAATGTACGTTCAAGTGACAATTGGATTCTCCAGAGATGAATTGACGAAAAATCGGAGGAGCTTCATTTCAATGCAGCGGCGACCGTTGAGCCCAAATCCGCCGGAGTTTCCACCGTGCGAATCCCTGCCGCGTTCATCGCGGCGTACTTGTCCTTAGCTGTTCCCTGCCCTCCGCTGATGATGGCGCCGGCGTGGCCCATGCGACGCCCTGGAGGCGCGGTTTGTCCGGCGATAAAGCCGACCACTGGTTTTTTCACATTCACCTTGATCCACGCTGCGGCGCGCTCTTCCGCGTTTCCGCCAATTTCCCCAATCAGAATAATCGCGTGGGTCTCGGGATCCTCGTGAAACATGCGGATCGCATCGAGGAACGGCGTCCCGATGATGGGATCGCCACCGATACCGATGCAGGTGGACTGGCCGATGCCGAGCTGCGTTAATTGATGTACCGCCTCATAGGTCAAAGTTCCGCTGCGGCTCACAACCCCGACGTTCCCTTGTTTATGAATGCGCCCTGGCATGATGCCGATCTTGCATTTTCCCGGAGAGATAATTCCGGGGCAATTCGGGCCGATCAGCCGCGTTTTTGAGTCGCGCAAGACTTCTGCGACGCGCACCATGTCGAGGACAGGTATGCCTTCCGTGATACAGACAACCAACGGCACGTTGGCATCGACTGCTTCGAGAATGGCGTCGGCAGAATACGGAGGCGGAACGAAGATCACGGAAGCGTCCGCGCCGGTTGCCTTTACACAATCCGCGACGGTGTTGAATACGGGTCGTTCCAGATGCTTCGTGCCTCCTTTGCCAGGCGTCACTCCACCGACAACAGTGGTTCCGTATTCGATCATCTGCTGCGCGTGAAATGTTCCCTCGCGCCCGGTAAAGCCTTGAACGACCACCCTGGTCTTCTCGTTGATTAACACACTCATTTTTGAGGTTCAGGAAGCGAATGAGATGAAGGAGGCAAAGGAACGCTCCCTAATCTACAGCTTCCTCCACTCCTTCCAAAGATTGTGAAGCATCAAGCCCAACTTTCCGTATTCTGATAGCATTGGCTGCGCCAAACTCTCGGGAGCGAACCCATCATCCACAGCAAGCCCGACCGAGAATTCGCACTCTGCCGCTCCGCGCGCTGCAATTATTAAATGACGTTTGACGTTGGCTGCGGAGTTTCGCTTCGTCCAACGTTCCACGACATTTAGCCGGCACAGATCGCGCCCAACGCCTTGACTGCCTGCTAAGCTCGAACTGCTCCTCTCGTCGAAGACTTTTTGTAAACTGGGAAACCTGAAGGGCCAACCGGTAAGACTGGCGATAAACGAACAAATCCGAATAGCGCTTGGCCGGCCCGACTTTGCGAGCCGGCTCTTTTGCCTCCTTCACTTCCCCTAGCTCATGAACTTCGTTCATAACTATCACGCACGAGCCAGACTGACTACTTTTTGCGCTCCGTCTTTCATGCCGTCGGCGATTGTGAAGTTCAATCCGCTCTCCCGCAGAATTTGCTGGCCTTGCTCCACGTTTGTACCTTCCATGCGTACGACTACCGGCACTTTGACGTGCAAATCCTTGGCTGCCGCAACCACGCCGGTGGCCAGCACGTCGCAGCGCAGGATGCCGCCGAAGATGTTAATGAACACGGCTTTCACGGCAGGATCGCTCAGCAATATGGCAAACGCGTTCTTCACCTGTTCCGCCGAAGCGCCCCCGCCGACGTCCAGAAAATTGGCAGGCGAACCGCCCGCATACTTGATGATGTCCATGGTGGCCATTGCCAAACCAGCGCCATTCACCATACAAGCCACCGTGCCGTCCAGTTTGATGTAATTCAACCCGTATTTTGAGGCTTCCACTTCGAGCGGGTCTTCTTCATCCAAATCGCGCAGTTCCCGCAAATCCTTGTGGCGAAACAAGCCATTGTCGTCGAAGGTCATTTTTGCATCGAGCGCTACCAGCTTCCCGTCTCCCGTGACCACGCACGGATTGATTTCCAAAAGCGACGCATCCGTATCGATAAACGCGCGATACAAAGCTTGCAGAAAGGGAATCGCGGCTGAAACCTGGTCTCCGCTTAAGCCCAGGCCAAACGCGATTTTCCGTGCTTGATAAGGCTGCAAGCCAATCGCGGGATGAATGGGCTCACGCAAGATTGCGCTGGGATTTTCCTTGGCGACCTGCTCAATTTCCATGCCGCCCGCGGAACTTGCCATGAATACCGGCCGGCCCGATTCGCGGTCGATCAACAGCCCCAGGTACAACTCGCGCTTGATATCCAGGCCTTCTTCGATCAACAAGCGTTTCACGATGCGCCCTTGCGGACCGGTCTGAGCGGTTATCAAATTCATGCCAAGAATATGCGACGCAATTTCCGCCGCCTCATCCGCGGAACGCGCTAGTTTCACGCCGCCACCCTTGCCGCGGCCGCCGGCATGAATTTGCGCCTTGACGACGACAACCTGCGATCTCAGCCGTTGGGCCGCCTCGCGAGCTTCCTCCTTGGTAAAAGCGACCTCGCCGCGCGGAGTGGTCACACCATATCGCGAAAGGATAGCTTTAGCTTGATACTCGTGGATCTTCATTTCAGGTTCTGCCTTTTGATTGCCGCTGTGCGACGATGGGGCCGTGCACAGATGTTAGAATTTGAGGCTCATAAAACATTCAAGTTTACTTGAGAGGCGTATCTCGAGCAAGGATAAGCGGCATCGCTCGGTGACAACTCCATGAATTCTGCTCTGCCATTGATCGCAAAATCTGAGCGCCTGGAAGTCCTCACGGGCTTTGAAGCGGAAGTTCTTATGGAAGAGCTTCTATCCGGTCGTATTGAGACACCGGACATCGTGCGATGGCTCGCGGCTCTGAACAAACGGCCGGTCAGTTCCAGCGAACTCGGAGCGTTCGCACGCGTTATGCGCCATCATGCTACCGCGGTTTTTCCCGGGCAGAAGGATCGGCCTCCACACATGGTCGATACCTGCGGAACAGGCGGCGATGGCTGCGGTACGTTCAACATTTCGACTGCGGCGGCGTTCGTGGCGGCTGCGGCCGGCGCGCACGTCGCCAAGCATGGCAATCGCTCGGTCAGTTCCCGTAGTGGCTCGGCTGACGTGTTGGAAGCCCTGGGGATCCGCATCGATCTATCCCTGGAGCAATGTGGGCGCGCGATCCGTGAAATCGGTATCGGTTTTCTTTTCGCACCGACCGCTCACGCGGCCACGCGCCATGCAGCCGCCGCGCGCAAACAGATCGGCACCCGAACCGTATTTAATCTTTTGGGCCCACTAACGAATCCCGCCGGTGCGCATTCGCAAATCCTGGGAGTTTTTTCGGGGGAGTTGATCGATCTTGTGGCGGCTACGCTTGTGGAACTCGGAGTTCGTCACGCTTTTGTCGTGCATGGCTACGGCGGGCTTGATGAGATCTCGCTCGCGGGAGAAACGGAGGCGGCGGAAGTGCGCAACGGAACGATGAAACGATTCATTCTCACGCCCAGGGATTTTGGCTTGGCACCGGCACCACTCGAAGCGGTTCAGGGTGGAAGTCCGCAGGAAAACGCAGGGTTTATTCGCAGGATTTTCGAAGGCGAGACGGGGCCGCGCCGTGATGTCGTCATCATAAACTCCGCCGCTGCCTTGGTAGTGGCGGGAATCGCCGAGGATTTTCAGGAAGCCGCTTCAATGTCGGCGAAGGCGCTTTCTTCCGGAGCTGCTCTCGAGAAACTCGAGCGTCTGAAAGCCTTTACGAACGCCGGCACCTAGTTGTTCAACCGAGCCGTTACGGCCTCGCTGGACTGATCGGCGCATGGTCGGACTTAATTGCTTCATGAACGCCCCTCGCGGTCCGAGCAGCAATCTCGGAGCCGACGGTAAGGTATGCGACCTTGCCGATTCCGCCTTTTTGGGCGCCTCGGACCACAGTGCGATCCGGACCTGGGAGGATCGAGGTAAATTCGAAAGGTCTGCCCTGCCCGGAGGGTTCGGAACTCGCAATAGGCATATTAATATAGAGACGCCGCTTCGGAAGCGGCTACTCGGAAGGCCCCCGGTTAGAGCGAAAGGAAGTTTCGAAGGAGTTGCTTGCCGGAGTCTGTTAGGACGGATTCGGGATGGAATTGTACACCTTCAACCTTGAGCTTGCGGTGACGCAAGCCCATGATGACACCGTCTTTTGTCTTTGCACTGATCTGGAGGGTTTTCGGCAAGGATTTTCGCTCGACGACCAAAGAATGATAACGCGTTGCGGTGAAGGGATTCGCGACAGACCGGAAGATGCCTTTTCCGTCGTGCTCGATTTCACTCGTTTTTCCATGAAACAATTTCGGAGCGCGGACAATTTTTGCGCCGAAGGCGGCCCCAATCGCCTGGTGCCCAAGGCACACTCCAAGAATCGGGTATCTGCCAGCTAGTTTCTGGATTAACTCCACCGAAATCCCCGCCTCCTGAGGCGTGCACGGTCCGGGCGAAATTACGATACGTTCCGGCTTGCGCAGGGCAATCTGTTCTACGGAGATCTTGTCGTTGCGATGAACCTCGAGCGTGCAGCCCAGTTCGCCCAGATATTGGGCCAGGTTGTAGGTAAACGAATCGTAGTTGTCCAACAGCAAGATCATCACTTGCGCCTCGGCGCTTTCGGCAATTTCACCGAGTTCGCCGTTTCCAGCGCTCGGAGTAGCGCTTTCGACTTATTCACGGATTCATCGAATTCGCCTTGCGGCGTGGAATCCGCCACAATTCCGCCACCGGCTTGCACGTGTGCCACACCATTCTTGATGACCATTGTGCGTAATGCGATGCATGAGTCAAGATTCCCCGCAAAGTCCAAATAGAGAATGCCGCCGGCGTAGATGCCCCGCTTTGTCTTTTCCAGTTCCTCAATAATCTCCATCGCACGCACTTTCGGCGCTCCCGACACTGTACCCGCCGGAAAGCAGGACATCAGCGCATCGAAACAGTCGACGTCGTCGCGCAACTGTCCTTTCAGGCTTGAGACCAAGTGCATGACGTGGGAATACCGCTCCACGGTCATCAGCTTTTCCACTCTAATACTGCCATATTCGCACACACGCCCCAGATCATTGCGTCCTAAATCGACCAGCATGATGTGTTCGGCGCGTTCTTTTTCGCTCGCGAGCAGATCCTTTTCCAGGCCGAGATCCTCGGCTTCATTCTTTCCCCGCCAGCGCGTCCCGGCGATGGGTCTGTAAAAGACATCCCTTCCCTGCACCTTGACCAGCATCTCCGGAGAACTGCCAACCACAGCAACGTCGTTCAGCTGAAGGAAAAAGAGGTACGGAGAAGGGTTCAAAGCGCGGAGCTCCCGGTAAACATCGAATGGAGGAGCGTGGGTCTTCGCCGAAAAGCGCTGGCTGATGACGACCTGGAAAATGTCGCCGGCGCGAATGTATTGCTTGGCCTTGCGGACCGCTTGCAGATACTCGGCTGGTTTCACGTTTGAATCCACTTTGAGCGGGCGGGTGCCACGCTTTGCTCCGTTTTGCGGCTTCTCCTTTTCGACGGGAACCTCAAGCTGCTCGCGCGTCTTTTGAATTTCTTTCACCGCGGCCGCATACTTCGCGCGCAGTGTTCCGGGGCCTTCGGTGTAAACATTGCGGACGATCCAAAGGCGGTGCTGCAGGTGATCGAAGGCAATCACTCCGCGATAGAACATCAGCATGGCGTCGTACAGTCCAATATCGTCGCGCAGGCGCTTTGGCAGGCGCTCGATGAGCCTCACCATGTCATAGCTGAAATAGCCGATCGCTCCGGCGACCAGTGGTGGCAAGCCTGGCACACGCACGGGCCGGAATTTCGTCATGTGCTGCCGCAGGAAGGAAATCGGGTCACGTTCCTCCCAGATCATGCGGTTACGGCTTTCCAGAACGCACGCGCCGCCAGCATATCGAAAGATCTCTTCGGGGTTTACTCCCGCAAAGGTGTAGCGGGCGATCTTCTCGCCGCCCTCCACGCTTTCCAGCAGGAACGAATATCGCGAGCCTTGGGTCAGGCGCAGATATGCGCTTACCGGAGTCAACAAATCGGCTGAAAAAACGTCGTATACCGGGATCAGGTTCCCCTGTTTGGCCAATTTTTGAAATTCCTGGAAAGCGGGTTGGATCATCGGCTCACTTTGGGCGGCTGTTTGAGACCGAGAATTATACCGCGTGTGGTGGGCCGCTATTGCTTTCGAAGATGCGTTTTCTTATGTTCGACCTTTTCCTCGGCATGCAGCGCCTTCAGGACCGCCCTGCGCATGGCCCCTTCGGGGGCCCGACTCTTCATCCACAGTTCCCACTGAGCTATCCCCTGGGCTAGGAACATTTCGACGCCGGACACAGTCTGGATTCGGCGGGCCGCCGCCAGGCGCAGCAATTTTGTGTGCAACGGACGGTAGATCAAATCCATTACCAGCGCACAGTTTAGCTCGGCCGCGTCGAGAGGCGAACGTTGCTCATGAGGATACATGCCAACCGGGGTGGTATTAAGAATCGCGTCAAATTTCTCCTTGCGGAGCGCTGCGCGCTTCAGCGCACCCCCATGTACAGCAAGTGCCAACTGCTTTGCAGAAGTCTCCCGGCGCGCGCAGACCAGCACGTCCGCGCCGGACTTCGCCAGGGCAAACGCCGCCGCACGAGCCGCGCCTCCCGCGCCAAAAATCAGAATCCGGCTGCGCTCTATCTTCAGTCTCCCTTCCATCGCGCGCAGGACGCCGACATAATCCGTGTTGCTGCCGGCCAGGCTGCCATTCGGACGCACCACCACGGTGTTCACCGCGCCAAGCTGTTCCGCGAGCGGGTCACAGTGCTCCAGATAGTCGAAAATTTTCTGCTTGTGCGGGATGGTCACGCTGAATCCCGCAACGTTAAAATCACGAACAGCCTTCAGGAACTCGTCAAGGCTTTCGACCAAGAATGGTACGAGTACGGCGTCTTTCCTTGCCGCCACGTAACCCGTATTGTGCAACAACGGAGAAAGCGAGTGCCCAATCGGGTTTCCAATGACTCCGTACACGCTCGTTTTTTCTGTCAGTTCGTGCGCGCGATACAGTTCTTTCATTTCGCGCAAGCTTATTTGCCCTGGCGCGGTCGCTGCCGCCACTGGGGCATATAAAAGCGCGCTACCCTCCCGAAGCGCCAGGATTCTCGCTGGCAAACCAATCTCGCCCATCGGCACAGCCACGAGGTTTGTGGTTCTTCCCGCCATTCGCAAGAGCCGAGCAATGTCCGTAAGCTTTCGCGAAAGGGCCGCTACTTTCACGGCACTCACTCCGGCTTTCTTCGCGACCTGCATTCGTCGGGGCAACCTCGGCGTTCTCTCGAAATCATGAATCGACAGAAGAACCTTCGGCAACTTACGCCCTATGACTGATTTCCCGGGCAATTGACGCAGCGTCTCGACTTCCAAGTCGCACCACAAACAACCAGCCTCCTTCGCCTTACGCAGCCAGAACAACTCCTTTGCGGCGCTTCCCGGAAATTTGCCTCCACCCACGCGCCGCCGGCAGGTGGCGATGAAAACCGCCTTCTTTGAAGGCAACCGCTTCAGCCATTGAAGGACTTTCAGCCGCTCCCGGTCATTCGCGAGCCAGTCCAGCCTTAATTCCACGGTCGGTGTTTCGCGCAGGGCGACCCGCACCAGCGCGCGGAATTCCCGGGCGCCGGAGGCTGCGACCACCGCGCAGATCCGGGCTACCCCCTGTCCAAAGACACTCATGTGGCCTGAAAACGCTCCAATCTATTGAAAATACGGCTTGTAGCACGTCTTAGCTAAAGTGTAAAGCCTGCCCACCCAATTTGTTGACGGGTCTACGAGCACTTGTTAGTTTCAAGTATGCAAGTCCCCGCACGGCCCTTTTTGGCGTGACGCGAAGGAGTGCTCTAATGCGCGCAATTGCAGCAGGTATGGGTCTCGGCATGTTACTGGCAGGTGCGAGCGCCTGGACGCGGGGCAACCCGCAAAATCAGGGTGCTCCTTTGACGCAGCCCGTGGCCACAGCAACCTCGCCGGATTATTCGGCCGTCTATTGCTCCAATTTTGTGACTACCGACCGCGGTGGAGATGGTTCTCGTCTCATCTCCGGCGAGGAGTCGAACGCGAAAATCGTGTTCGAGCTCCGCGATTACGTCTACATCAGCAAAGGCTCCGGACAGGGCGTTCATGTGGGCGACCGCTACTCGGTCTACCGCCCCGAAAAAGATCCCACCGATGTTCAGTGGTTTAAGTGGCAAGACAAGTTGTCCAAAGCCATGGGCACGTTCTACCACGACACCGGTCAGCTCAAAGTCGTTAACGTGCAGCCAAACGTTTCGATCGCGGAAGTCACATTTGCCTGCGACTACCTCCAGCGCGGCGATTTCATTCGGCCATGGCAGGAACGGCCATCCCCGCCATACAAAGCTGCGGACCAGTTTGATCGCTTTGCCCCGGTCAGCGGCAAGTCCGTAGGAATGCTTGTCTTCGGTAAAGACTTCGGCCAATCCTTTGGAAAATTCCAAAGCGTGTACGTCAATCTCGGCACGAATCAAGGCGTGAACGTGGGGGACTACCTGAGAGTATTCCGATACCAAGGTAGCACCGCTCAGATGGCTCCAAACTATAGCGACTATCAGTACAAGATGTATGGCTTCGGAAGCACGCCGATCGCTTACAAGTGGAACGATCTGCCCAGGGAAATTCTCGGAGAAGGAATCGTACTGAATGTCAGCCCCAACTCGTCCACAATATTCATCACTTACAGCCGCGTCGATATGTACGCGGGGGACTACGCCGAAGTCGAGTAACGACTAAACTGCTCGGCGGTTTTTTCCGCCCGCGCTTCTTGTTGAGGCGCGGGCTTTTTCTTTGTGGTCATGCTATGGTTCATTCAGAATCTCGCACGTAAAGGCATAAATTCGGGTTTCGGGAGCCTTCCAGTCATCCGGCGGCAATCCCGCTTTGTGGCAGGTTCCTCTCAAGAATTCTTCTCTTCCCAAGTGATGTTCGGAGGCCACCTGCGGCAATAGCAGGCCGCGGTGGATTCCCTGTTCGACCAGTAGGCCGTGCTTTCCAATCTCGATTTGCTCGGGGTCAATCCGTTGCAGCGGCGAGAGTAACGAGACTTCGATTCTGAGGTGCGAAAGTTCCTCCGCTTCCATGGGTTTGAATCTCGGGTCATCGAAGGCTGCGCTAGCAGCGCTTCGGGCGATGCTCTCACCGAGTGTTTCTTTCGGTTCTATGACCCCGATGCAACCGCGCAGTTTTCCGCGCACATGCAGCGTGACAAACACGCCACACCGCGGTTCAAAAACTTCCAGCTTGGGAATTTCTGTCAAGAGGCGCTTATGGCAAACGGCTTCCGCCACGGCCTGGCGCGCCAAGTCCAGGATGCTTTTTCGGTCGATGTCAGAGAGGCACTGCATCCTGCGGTTTCTTTTGTACTTCCAATATACGCAGCTTGCGGCGTTCTTTGACGCGGTCGTCCAGTTGATTCCAGAATCTATAAAAATATTGGGCCGCAGATACCACCGCGCTAATGACCACCAACCACAACAGCGCTAATCCCAAAGTTCGCAGCGATGGGTGCCGCGCACCATAAATCAGTACGGCCGCAGCGCACACTTGAAGCACCATTTTCGTTTTTCCCAACGTCGACGCCGCGATCGTGAATCCTTCGGCCGACGCGATATTGCGCAAACCGAGAATCACCAGCTCCCGGCCGATGATGATAACCACCATCCACGCTCTCGCCAGATGCATATCCACCAGCGAGATGAACGCCGCGCAGATCAAGAGTTTGTCGGCGATCGGATCGAGTAGGATGCCGAGAGTGGTCACCTGCGAATTGCGTCGCGCAAAATAACCGTCCGCCCAGTCGGTAGCGGCTGCCACGAGCAGAATCAACACGCCCCAAAACTCAAAGTGCATCGGGAATCCGGCCAACTCCACGTTCGGAGTGCGCGTGAGGAGCACTACGATGAGAACCGGAACGATGAATATCCGCAGCAACGTCAATGCGTTCGGGAGGTTCATAAGGGCGCGGGAGACCAGATGGAGTTTACTCCTTGGCTGGGCTCTCGGCTCACTATAGACTTCGTAATCCGAAGCGTCAACGTGGCCCGCCGGCACCCGACACGGTACTCCAAAGTCATTTATGGGCGAGAGCGGCTTGTCGGGTATGGAGTACTGATTCGTAACACCGCCTGCTGCAAACCTGTGCAAATCCAGAAAATCATCAGCAGCGGAAACTGCGATTACTTTAATAGGATTACGGATGATTTACATTCGCAAGGAACGTATTATCTGCTACTTACGGCGACTTTATGTAGAGTGTAACAAAGCGGGACGGCGAAAGAGGTGTCGTCCCGAAACCCACGCCGCTACACTTTCCACAGCGTTTTCCACAAGCAGGCGAGGTGCCCGGTACCACTAGACCCCACGCGGTTTTTGCCCCAGATTTCGCATATAATTGAGTTTTTTCGGAGATTACTCACAGGTAAACGCAGTTTCAGGGTCGTCGAGACTTAGATCGTGCGCGGACCGCGCAACACACGCACCGGCAGGAACAGGAGCGCGCGCAATAATTCGAACACTCCGTGAACCGTGATACCGACGATGCGGAACGGCAAGAGCAATAACCATACCAGTGGATAGAGCACCAGAGCCAACAGCGCGATCGGCCAACACACCACCAAAAGGATGCACCACAGAAAAAACGCAGCCATGGACTTGCCTCCTACTTATCCATACGAGGGAGAGGGCCGCAATGTTTCCTTCGCTTCGAAATCCTTCAACTTCAATCGACGCGCGACGGTTGCGGGAATCTCGGCCTCCAGGTCCATGTGCGAATCGTTCACCTGCGAGTGCACCACGCGTCCCAGGGCATGGATCAGAGCCAGTGAACGCCCTTCCGTCAGGGGCATGTGCAGCGACAGTTTTACGAGAGGATCGATAGGCAACGTCACATCGATGCGCTTCAACAACTCGTCCAGCCCTTCTCCGGTCAGCCCAGAAACAAATACCGGAGGCTCTTCCGCGTTGTTTGTTCGAGACCATACTGCTGCGAGTTCCTCACGCTGATCCGGAGACAACCGGTCGACCTTGTTGAACACGCGAAGCCGCGGCGTTTCCATCACGCCCAGGTCGCCGAGAATTCTGTCGACTTCCTGATCCAATTCCTCATGATTAGGGTTGGAGATGTCGCTGACCTGCAGAATCAGCGCGGACTCCTGCACTTCTTCGAGCGTGGCACGGAATGCCGTCAACAATCCTTTTGGCAGCGCACGGATGAACCCTACCGTGTCCGAGACAAGAATCCTCCGGTTTGAGGGTAGCCGCAGCGCCCGAATGGTTGGGTCGAGCGTCGCAAACATTCGAGACGAAACCAAAACCTCGGCCCGGCTCAGGGCGTTAAACAGCGTGGATTTTCCAGCGTTCGTGTAACCCACGAGGGAAACAGTTCCCAAAGGGACTGCGTTTCGCGCTTCCCTTCGAAGAGCCCGCTGTTGTCTCACCTCGTCAATGCTTTCCTGAATCTTGCGTACGCGATCGCGGATACGGCGGCGGTCGGTTTCTAATTTCTTTTCACCGGGACCACGGACGCCGATCCGGCCCGCTCCGCCCCCCGCTCCCCCAGATCCGCCTCCGCCGCTTTTACCGCCCAACCGGGACATTTGCGAACCTCTTCCGGTTAGGCGGGGCAGCATGTAATTCAGTTGCGCCAGTTCTACCTGCAATTGGCCTTCGCGGCTGCGCGCGTGTCTCGCAAAAATATCGAGGATCAATTGCGTCCGGTCGATGACCCGCCGTTCTGTGGCCTCTTCGATGTTTCGTTGCTGGACCGGAGTAAGCTCGCCATCAAAAATGATCAGTGATGCCTGTCGCGCCGTCGCCTCGGCGCGGATTTCATCCAGTTTTCCTCGCCCGACAAGAGTTGCTGGATCCGCCGTGTCTCTCAATTGAAAGAGTGTGCCAGTGATTTCCGCGCCGGCGCTTCGCGCCAATTCGACAAGCTCTGCCAGCGACTCTCGCCCTTGCTCACCCACCGGCATGCCGGGAAATCGGGGCGCGCGTTTCCAGCCGACGCCCACCAGGAGGGCGCGTTCTGAAACGGTTGTATCGTGCTGGGTTTTCATGAAAGGGCCGGAGCCGGTCGAACCGCGCGTGCGGCCCGCCGCTTGGAGGGAACTGTCCGCATCGACTCAATTATACTTCTATTCCGCCGCCCCGGATACCATTCCGCTTAATTTGCTGCGAACGCACGCCATGGCCGCCTGCTGAATTCTTGGTTCATCACCAAACCCGGACAGCCAGCCCACGTGCTTTTCCCGGCCGAACCAAGTCATTTGCCTTTTCGCATAGCGCCGGGTGGCTTGCTGGATCGCTGCGCGCGCTTCCTCCAAATTCGTTTCGCCCCGCAGCACTCTGCTCAGTTCTCGGTATCCGATAAAGTCAAACGCTTTCGCGGTGTCGGGGACTCCGCTTTGCATCAGTGCGCGCACTTCATCCAACCAACCACGCTCAAGCATGGTGTCGGTTCGTGCATGCACGCGCTCGTAAAGCGCTTCGCGAGCCGGCATCAGGCCAATCTTCGCCGGACGCCAATCTTCGAGCGGCTTCCGGCCGCTCCGGTGTACCTCGGCAAGAGGTTTCTTCGTCAACAAGCAAATCTCAATCGCGCGAATCAGTTTTTGTTCGTCCGACGGCGCAATCTTCTTCGCCGACTCCGCATCTAATTTCCGCAGCATGCGGTGCAGGTAGCCCGGCTGATTTCCTTCTGCGCTGGCCCACAGGCGGGCTCTCAATTCTTCCGACCGCTGCGGAACATCCGCTAAACCTTCCAACAGTGCGCGGAGATATAGCCCCGTTCCCACAGTTAAAATGGGAAGTTTGTTCCGGTTGCGAAGGTCTTTCAGAACCTCGATGGCCCGCTCCCGATACCCACCGGCGGTCGATTCCTCGTTTCGGTTAAGGATATCCAGGAGATGGTGCGGCACTCGACGCCGCTCGTCTTTCGTCGGCTTCGCTGTGCCGATATCGAAGCCGCGATACAACTGCGTCGAATCGCAGGCAATCACCTCGCCATCGAGGCGCTCCGCGAGCCACACGGCTAAAGTGGATTTCCCCGAAGCCGTTGGCCCTAGGATGACCAACAGCGGAGCTTCAACGGGCGCATTCATTTGTGGAACAAGAGAGGCCGAGCTCGGATCAACAGGATAAGTTCCATAACGCTTCTAATTCGAGGGAACCGGCATGTTGTAATAATAGGTGAACCGGAGTTCGATGTATGGGCCTTTGAACTGAGAGGGAAGCGTTGGAAACGGATTCGACGCGCGTATCGACGACATTGCGGCGCGATCCAATGGTTCCTTGCCCGAACCGAAGACGCGCTGAGGATCGTTGTCCGGCACGCTTCCGTCTCTCATAATTTTGAATTGCAGAGAGACAACGCCCTGGTCGCCAAGCTGCACGGATGCCGGCATCACCGCAAACCAATTCTGTTTCACCGTAATATACACGCGCCGCAGGTAGTCGTTGAAGTCGACTCCCTCGGTATCCGTGAGCATCTGGATTGCACCCCCAGCGCTCCCATGGCCGGCCACTGTTCCGCGTCCGCCAGGCAACGGGGTGCCCCCACCAATGGGCGCCGGTGTATTGGGCTTTATACCGCGGACGGCATCGCGGATAGCGTCGCCCGCCGACTCCTGCTTCGGCAATGAAATGCCGCTTTGCGGCACAGGCATATCGGGTGTTTCGAGTTTCACTTGCTGTTTGGGCAGGTCACCTTTGTTTCCGTCCGCAGGTTTTGGGGGCGGTGTAACCACGCTGGGCTGTGGCGTCGGAGCGCTGGGCAACTCCTTTCTTGGCGGTTCGGGCTGCGGCTGTGGCGGCTGTACCGGTGGCGGAGTAATCGTTGGCGCGACTTTTCGAATCACTTTTGGATCCACCCTCACCGAAGGGCGCGGCGCGGGCGGAATCGTTGACGGCTTCAGTGCATCGAGAGCCCCCGGCGGCAGCAACACTTCAATCTGTTTGCGTCCGATTTCTTCCTCTTCGTGGGAACGGGAGCGATACGCCAACACTTGCACCATGGCGACTACGAAGAGCAGGTTCAGCAGCAACGAAACGATCGCCACGATCAATTCGCCGACCGGCCTCTTTTGTTGTTCCGTGGACGGAAGGAACGAGAGTTCGCCAGTCTGCATGATGTCCGGCTGCACCAGTTCTTCGGACACCGGCAGCATTTCCGGCAAGACTTCGGGTGGAGCGGCTCCCTGGGGAACGGTGATGCGCTCGTCCATGTCTGTCGGCTGCGCGGGCAAGTGCGAGTCGTCCGGTTTCTGCACAGCCTCAATATTTAGATCGCGGGGCACCACCACGCGCGCGGCAATCGCCGCCAACGGTAAATTGTTGGGAATTGTGGAGTGCCCGTTCAGAGTTACGATCGGCAGCGTCGAGGGCACCAGCGTGCGCTCGTCTAGCGAAGTCGGACGTCGCCGCGTCGTCGGCTCGACATCGGCCGGCGGGCGTGCTCCTCGAGGAACAAGAGTCCGTGGAATCATCGTCGCGTCACTTTTCCAGACACACCTGGCACTACGGGTTGGACGCGGGCACTGTGCTCGCGGATGCTTCCCATTACGCGGCTCGCCAAGTCCAGCGCCGCGCGCCCCGCTTCTCCGTCGGTTTTTGGCGGGACTCGGGTCCGCACCGCTTCCGCAAAGGCTTCTAGCTCGGCTCGCAGCGGCTCGGTCTCCGACGCCGCCAGCTTTTCGAAACCGAATTCCGGCTGCGGGCCGGGCCGCTTCACTCCTACGCGCAGAGCATCGCGCCTCGCGTAGTCCAGGGAGATATATTCGCGCTGCTGGAAAAACCTCATCTTACGAACGCGCTCCGTCGACACCCGGCTAGCGGTAACATTCGCAACAGCGCCGCCGACAAATTCCAGGCGAGCGTGGGCAATGTCTACCTTGTCCGTCAGCACGGGGATTCCGACCGCTCGTAGTTCCTCCACGGGTTCCTTGACTAATGCCAGTAGAATATCCAGATCGTGAATCATCAAGTCATAGATTACGTCGACATCCAGGCTGCGTGCGGTGAATACTCCCAAGCGATGCACCTCAAAAAACAACGGCCTGTTTACGATCGGCTCCACGGCGAGGACTGCGGGATTGAAACGCTCCACGTGACCTATTTGGAGAACGCGACCTCGACGTTTGGCGGTCGTAATCAGGGCATCCGCATCCGCAAGCGTGCTGGCCATGGGTTTTTCTACAAGCACGTCGATTCCCATGTCCATCAGTTCACAGCCAACCGCACGGTGTGCGACGGTCGGCACGGCAACACTCGCCGCCTCCACGGCACCGCACAGTTCCCCTATATTAGAGAACGCCCTGGTCTGAAACTCTTGCGCGATTTTGGCGGCGCGCTCCGCGTTCTGGTCGAATATTCCGGCCAGCTCCACATTTTCCATTTCCCGATACGCCCGCGCGTGATTTCGGCCGAATTCCCCGCATCCGACGACGACCACACGAGTCTTACCCAGAGTTCGCGCACTCATCTCTTTTTCATTCCCAGAGAATCGCTGATGGGTTCCGCGCCCTGAATGGGTGAAAATGCCTGAATGGCGATTCCCGCGGCGTTCGCCGATTCGATCAGTTCGTCGCGGTCAAACAATAACGTCCGCTCCGCATCGATGGCCAGCGCCGTAGCCCCGGACTTCTTCATAGCTTCGACGGTCGGCAGTCCGACCACGGGTACGTCGAAGCGCATGTCCTGTTTCGGCTTGCTCACCTTTACCACGACCAAAGGTTTGCCCTCTGCAATCCGCGCGGCGCGCGCAATTGCTTCGTCCGTTCCTTCCATGGCTTCGACAGCCACACACGCGCGATCGGCAATCACCACCGTTTGCCCTATGTCCATCTCTGCGATGTGGCGCGCAATTCCCAATCCATACTCCATATCGGTTGCTTCGCGCTGGTCCGGAGTGCGGCGCGTCAGTACCCCAGCTTCCGGTAAAAGCGGCTTCAGGAACATTGTCGAGTCCACCAACTGGATTCCTTCCTCTTCGAAAATTTTCGCCACCGCTCCAATCAGCGAGTCCGTATTCTTTTTTGGCAGTGAAAACAACAGCTTGGCTAATTTCCAGTCCGGCCGGATGGCGCTGAAAATCTTGTTGTGCTTTACCTGGCCCGCCATTACGGCGCGGTTCACGCCTTCCCGCTGCATCAGGGTGATGGCTTTGCTTAATTCCCCCAAGCTCACCCAGTGCAGGCGCTTCGCTATTTTTTCCAGCTCCGGCGAAGCTTCCTCTTTCAGCGCAATGACCGCCATTTCGATTCCCTGGCTGCGCGCGCCTTCCAGCACCAGAAACGGAAATCGCCCATTTCCAGCAATCAATCCCCATCCTGCTGCGCCGTGTAATGGTTCGGGCATGAATTCAAGGCTCGCTTTACTTCACGATACCGCGCTCGGCCTTTTCCACAAATGCGATCATTTCCTGCACGTCGGAGGAATCTGTAAGCGTCTTGCGCATCTCTTCCAGGGCTTGTGCCGTGTTCTTTTTCGAACGCACCAGTAACTTGAATGCTCGCTGCAGGGTCTGGATGCGGTCCGCAGAAAATCCTTTCCGCTCGAGACCAATGGTGTTGGCGCCGAAGCATTTCGTTTCGCGTTCCGTCACGATCAAGGAAAATGGCAGGACATCTTGGGTGATCACCGTGCACGCGCCGATGTAGGCGTATTTTCCTAACCGGCAAAACTGATGGACCGGCGAAAATGCGCCCACAGTGACAAAATCCTGCACGGTCACGTGTCCCGCGAGCGTAGCTCCGTTCACGAACAACGTGCCGTTCCCTACTTGAGAGTCATGTCCCACGTGCGAGTACGCTAAGAAAAAATTGTCGTTCCCGAGGCGCGTGACTCCGCCGCCCTTCTGGGTTCCCCGAGTGACGGTCACGTGTTCGCGAAAGATATTTCCGTCCCCAGCCACCAACTCGACGCGCTCTCCGCGAAAGGTGTAATCCTGCGGGTCGCCCCCAATCACGGAAAACGAGTGAAAAATATTCCGTGCGCCAAACTTCGAAGGCCCGCTGATCACGGCATGCGGATGCACGACGCAGTTCGCCCCCAGTTCCACGTCCGCTCCCACCACCGCAAACGCTCCCACCTCCACTCCCTCTGCGATTTTCGCTGTTGGCGACACGAGCGCTTGCGCGTGTATTTTTGCGTTACTCATTTTCCCGGGTTGTCTGTCCGATCGCGATCCACCATCACGCACATCAGCGTCGCTTCGGTCGCCAGGTTTTCTTCGACGAAAGCCTTCGCCCGGATTTTGCAAAGGTCGCCCTTCCAAGCGACGATGTCGACCTCCACACGCAACCGGTCGCCCGGCACCACCGGCCGGCGGAATTTCACGTCATTCATGGACGCGAGATACAACAGTTTCTGATCCCGATCCGGAATTTCCTGCAACAGCAGCAGGCCTCCCGCTTGCGCCATCGATTCGAGGATTAGCACGCCCGGCATAATCGGTTTTCCAGGGAAATGGCCCTGGAAAAATGACTCGTTGATGGAAACATTTTTTATAACCACGATGCGTTTGTAGCGCTCCATCTCGATGACTTTATCAATCAAGAGAAACGGATAGCGGTGCGGCAAGAATTTCTGAATCTCGTTGATGTCCAATTCCATGCCCGCTCCTGTGCCGCTCATCCTCTTCGGCGGCACGCCCTCCGTATATCGCAAACCTGCTATTATAAGCAATCTCCCGGCCGGCCACAGCCAATCTTTCTGGCGTCTTTTGAGCCGCTCAGTCGTTGCCTGCATTTGTTGCTGTTGCTACCATCCCATGTTCGATGGCCGAAAATACTGTTCCTAAAGCCCTTTTGTCTGCTCTCCAATCGCGCCTGCCGCAAATGCTGGACCTGTTGCGCGAGCTCACACTTCTCGAATCGCCCGGCACGGAGAAAGCTCCAGCCGACCGCTGCTGTGGCTTCTTGGCAGAACAGTGGCAGCTCCGCGGAGGAATGGTTGACGTTCGTAAACGGGCAAGCCGGGGCAATCATCTGCGTGTGGTCTGGGAACCCGGCGGCGCAAGGCCAAGCGGCCAGCTCCTTGTGCTCGGGCACTACGACACGGTTTATCCGACCGGAACTTTAAGCCAGATGCCTTTTCGCATCGTTAGCAGCAAGGCGTTTGGTCCGGGAACTTTTGACATGAAGGCCGGTATCGTCCAGTCGCTTTTCGCTTTCGAAGCCCTGCAAGGGCTGAAGATTCCAATGGGGAAAAAGGTTGTCTTTCTCTGGACCTCCGACGAGGAAATAGGCAGCGAATCCTCCCGCTCCCTGATCGAAGCCGAAGCCAAACGCAGCGACGCTGTTTTCGTCCCGGAGCCGTCGCTCGGTCCTCGTGGACTGGTGAAGACGTCACGCAAAGGCGTTGGCGAGGCTCAGCTTGTCGTTCACGGCCGCGCCTCTCATGCGGGGCTTGCGCCAGAAAGAGGCGTCAACGCTATCCACGAACTCGCCGCGCAGTTGGCACGGATCGAACGCTGGAACAATCTCCGCCGAGGCGTCTCCATCAATGCCGATGTTATCGAAGGTGGTTCGCGAACCAATGTTATCGCGGATCACGCCAAGGCTATTTTGGATCTTCGCGCGTGGCGAATCACAGATATGCGCGCTCTGGAGTCTCGCCTGCACTCGTTAAAACCGATTCATCCTGGCGCGCGACTAAAAGTTACTGGCGGATTCAATCGCCTTCCGCTCGAACGCAAGCAAAGCGCCGTGCTCTTCGCTCGCGCCAAGGCTCTCGCGAAGCAAATGGGTCTTGCGCTCGGCGAAGCCGCCGCAGGCGGCGGCTCCGACGGCAACTTCACCGCCGCTCTTGGCATTCCTACTCTCGATGGCTTGGGAGCTGTCGGCGACGGCGCGCACTCAACACACGAGCACATCCTCGTTAAGACCATGCCGCAACGCGCCGCCCTGCTCGCGGCATTGCTTGCTACTTCGTGATTTGTACGGTTGAGATCTAGCGGTAGGAACGCAACTTATCGCCCGTAGCTCTTTTTCAAATACTCGTTCGTCGAGCGCATTAGGTCCCCGTAGTCGCTGTGCAGGACTTCTTTCAAGGCTTCCTCGGTTGAACCTCCCGCGGAAATTCGTTCCAGAATGCGCTCGACGTCGCCCATGCCGTCGGTTTCGACGACGTACTCCACATTCGCAAGCGCCCAGGCATAGGCGTAACGCGCGACGTCGGTTGGAAAGCCCATCCATGATCCTTCAAGGCGTCCCAGCGGCGCAGCCTGGCCTCCGTCGTAGATCTGGGCCAGCACGGCGGCGTTCTCATCGCTGCGCTTTCCTTCCATCCACTGCGCGACGCCTTCCTGAATCCATGTCGGCGCACGGCCGTGGGTCTTCTGCTGAATAAAACTGTGGGTAAGTTCGTGTTTCAAGACGCGCGACAGTTCAGAGTCCACGTTTGTCAGCCCCTGCACCGGCACGCGGATCCTGCCGTCGTTCAATGCTCCCACCCATCCCGGCGCGCGGGTGATATCCGAAAATCCCTGCTGCGTGTACAGTACGACGCCGATCGGCTCGGGTGGCGTATAGTTCAGTTCGGACTCGATGACGGTGTAGTGCGCTTCCAAAACGTGTAATACTTCGCGCGCTAAGGCCGGCTGCGCCGCTCCGTTGTATTTCAATTGAAAATGCGCGCTTTCGTTTTCCTTGTAATTTTCCTCTTCCTCTTTGTCTCTGAGCGCCTTGTCGAGCGCCGCCTGGGTCTCTGCATCCGGCTTCAACGCCAGCGCTTTTTTCCACTCGGCTACGGCCCGTTCAGGCCGATTCATACCAAAATACGCCCAACCTTCCAGCTTATAAATGTCCGCCTTATCCGCTGACACTCGTTCTGCGTGTTCCAGGTAATCCACTGCCTGCTTAAATTCACTTTTTTTCAAATACAAATAGGCCACGTTCATCAGTAGCACAGGCTGGTCCGGCTGAAAGGTGATTGCCGTTCGTTCGTCGCTCAAAGCGTGTTCCATGTCGCCATGCGCTAGTTCAAACTGCGCCGCCGCGTGGTGAGCCAGCGCAGCCTTCTCGTTGGCCTTTGCGCCACCGCTGCGAGCCTCGCCCTCCATGCGGGCGATATAGTCGCGGTCGATGGCGCCATCGTGCACTGCTGCCTGGTCGATTTCTGCGGCGTTCGCGGTCGCTTCCATGGGCGGTGGAGCAATATCCAGATTGGCCGCGGCCGCTGCCGGAGATTCCGTCACGCCCACAAGTCCGCCTTTCTCGATGTGGTCCACGATGCTTTTGGGGATGGAAAGCTCGCCCGCCGCGGTTTGATAGCGGATCTTGTCGCCATCCTCGGTGACGCTTAAGGCGATAATCTGGCGGCCGTTCTTGAGGACGATCTTGTCCGCGCGCGCTGCCGCTGGATACAACAAGAATGCTGCGATTAGCGGGAGAATCCGTGTTTTGTTCCTGATTCCCTTCACTCCTTCATGATAGTCCGGAGCCGGGCTGGATTGCGCGTCGCCTTGTTCCTGCATGCCGAAAGTGACTACACTCAATAGATGCGCTTTCGTTCCGCCCTCTTGGTCTCTCTCTTTTTGTGTGAGTTTGGCTTTCCGGCAACGGATCCCTCTCCTCGTGACTTACTCGCTTCTCTAAATGCGCTGCGGCTCGACTCCGATCACGTCTACACACTGTCCGGAGGTGAGCGCATTGAACTTCGTCACGGCGACCTAGTTATCACATTCGAGCGCGGAAAACTGGCATTCTTTCAACCGTTCGAGGGCCACGTTACCGGTTTCGTGTTTTCGGGTGACGGCCACACGTTGGCCCTTCCTCGCGATCCCGCCGAAAAGCAGCAGATGGCACGCTTCCTTGGCGCTCCTGTTCTGGACCAGGAGTTCGTGTCCATTTACGCTCGCTTCACCGACGATACAGCACAAGACCTTCTTGCGCAGCTCAGCCGTGCTTCGCTTCAACCTGCAGCGGACGAAGCTTATACTTCCCTTTGGTTGCCGCAACTCGAGCGTTTCAATCCGACGCATTCGCTTCGGATTCTTTTTGAAAAGTATAGTTCCACGCCGCGGCATTTTTTTCACGCCGGCATCGAAGGCATTCTTACCGGCCCTTTCGACGTACTTCTCGACGATATGCGGCTCGAAAATTTCGTCCTCGGCCAACCGCGGATGGTCAACAAGATCAGCTATTACGACGTCTGGACCTCCTACAGCCTCCCCGGCTTTTCGGCGCCACCGGTACCATTCGTTGCTAGCCACTACCAAATCAACACCACCATTCGCACCGACAATTCTCTCGAAGGCGATTCCTTCGTGGACTTTCGCGCTTCAGGCCAAGGAGAGAGAATTGTCTTCATTCAACTCTCCCGAGCTCTCAAAGTGGACTCTATTTCGCTGTCATCCGGCGAGAATCTTGTCTTTTTCCAAAACGAAGGGATTACCGCGCAGCAATTGCGTTCTCAAGGGGATGACACTCTTTGTGTTTTTCTTCCCCGCTCGATGGAGGCCGGGGCCACGTTCACTCTTCGCTTTCATTACAAGGGCAACGTCATAGATAACTACGGAAACTCGGTGCTCTATGTCGGTGCGAGAGAGAGTTGGTATCCCCATTCTGGGGATGCTTCCGAATTTGCCACTTACGATCTGACGTTTCGCTGGCCGAAGCATCTTCGGCTTGTCGCCACGGGCGAGAAATCCGGCGAACACGAGGAGGGCGAGTTTCAAGCAGCCCGGTGGAAATCCAGTGTCCCGGTGTCGGAGGCTGGCTTCAATCTTGGCGAGTATGCGGTCACTTCGCTTTCCTCCGGCAACCACGTTGTCGAGGTTTACGCCAACAAGCTTCTTGAGCAGGCGATTATCGCTCGATTGGAGCGGGAACGTGAGCCCCCCGAACCCAATCTTATCGGCCGTCCGCCACTGGACCTGGGCACTCAAAACAGTTTGGCGCCACTTCCTCCGAGTCCTGCGGAAGCGTTGAATTCTCTAGCTCGCGAGGTCAACTCCTCGATTATCTTTTTTGAGCGTTACAACGGCCCATTCCCGTTTCCTCGCCTGGCTGTTTCTCAAATCCCCGGCACCTTCGGGCAAGGCTGGCCCGGCCTGCTTTACCTTTCGACGTTTTCTTTTCTTCCGCCCGAGACTCAGGAACTCGTTGGCTTGAATTCCACGTCGCAGGAGGCATTCACGGACATCATGCCTGTTCACGAAGTTGCCCATCAGTGGTGGGGCAATGTCGTGGGTTGGTCGAGTTACCGCGATCAGTGGATCACCGAAGGCCTGGCCGTGTATCTTTCGCTTCTCTATGCCGACTCTCAGAAGATGCCCAATCGCACGCTTCTTGCGTGGCTCGGGCGCTACCGCAAGCGCTTGAGCACCAAGCCGGTGGACTCGGATGTCGCTCCGGTCGACATTGGGCCGGTCATCATGGGCTCGCGTCTGTCCTCCTCGAAATCTCCGGATGGCTACGATGTGGTGGACTATTCCAAGGGCGCCTGGATTTTTCACATGATTCGCGGAATGCTTCGCGACTCGAAGTCCCGTGAACCGGATACACGTTTCATCGCTCTCTTGCACACTCTCGTCACCAAATACGCCCAAAAGCCTCTTTCCACGGCGCAACTGCAGAAAGAGGTCGAGGCGGTCATGACCCCGAGCATGGACCTCGAGGGCGGACGCTCCATGGAATGGTTCTTCGAGGAGTTCGTGCGCGGAACGGGTATTCCGCGATACAAGGTGGAATTCACGGCGCGGAAGACGGATAAAGGCTATCAGGTTCGAGGCAAGCTTTTTCAGTCCGGCGTGCCGCACTCTTTTATTGCGCCCGTTCCCCTTTACGCAGGGTCGACTGCTGGACGCAGCGTCTTATTGGGCACGGTTCAGGCGGTCGGCGAGGAAACTTCTTTCTCCTTCACCGCTCAGACCGATCCCCACAAACTTCTGATCGACCCGCATATGACGCTTTTCTGTCTTCCCGAATAGCCGCTCCCTGGGGGTATTGTTGACTTCCGTTAGGGCTTCTCCATCAATTCTTTTTCCAGTAGCGGGCTGTTGAGATTTAGTTCGGCTTTTCCGTCATCCCCGAATGTGTACTCATAACCCTCGGAGTCTCTCGGCAATTCCTTAAGCAATCCCGCCTGCAGCAACTCGCTCATCCGGGTAGGCCGGTGCCCGGTTCGCTTCTCAAATTCATCCGCCAAACGCTTGATCTCTTTCAGGTCGAGTTCTACCTTCATCAGTTTCAGATGCTCTTCCGCATTCTTCTTCACCGATGGATCAGCGGTGGTTTGGTATACCTGTAGCCATAGGAAATACGATGTCTCCGGCGATTCTCCCTCTGCGGCGATCTTCGCCGCCATTACTTTCATCCAGATCAGTGCGTTGGGATTCTTGCTTCCTTCGGTAAAAGCAGCGGACGCTTTTGCATAGTCTTTCGCGTCGAAGTAATAGACGTTTCCCAAATCCTGGTACAGGCGCCACTGGTCGGGATTCGCTTTGATTCCTCGTTCCAGGAGTTTCACGGCCAGGTCCGGACGGCCCTCTCCTCGTGGAGGACTGTCGCTCAGAAAGGTGGACCCAAAACGATAGGCGGGCATCAGGTGAGGATCGAGTGTGGTGGCGATATCCAGCAGCGGCCACAGCAACTCAAGGTTGGTCTGGTGCAGGCGGTGCTTTTCTCCGAAGTACTGCACCACGCGGGTCCAGTAAATCGCAGCTGCGAACGGCGAATATTCCAGGCTCAGAGCTCTTACCAACCTGCCTGAGCGGAACGCCAGTTGATCCTGCTCCACGCGGAGCCCGCCCTTCTCCCGGTCTATTCGAATTTGCAATGCGAAAACCCCAGCAAACCCTGCAATGAGGAAGGCTGCCATCAACCATCCGGCCGTTTTCGCGCGATTCATTTCAAGTTCCGCCGGGAAAACACCTTCGCTGCCGCCGCCAGCACGATTCCCGCATATAAGATCGCGTATGAGGTGTCTTGCCACACCAGGCTTGCGGGAACTCCTCGACCGTGCGCCACGGCTCCCATAACGTTGAAATTTTCAAAATTGGGCAGCAGGTACGAAACTCCCCGGAAGAATTTCATCGTCGACGGGGCCAGGTCCACTGCCTGCATCGTCCGCAACTCTTCGGCGAATACACCCGCGATGTAGATTGCCGCGGTGAACAGAATCGCCAAAAATGGAGTCGTAAAGCACGAAAAGAGCATCGCCAAGGCGACGATCAGCGCCAGCTTCAACAGGATTAAATAAACTGCGACCAGAACGTACCAGTCGCTGTTATCCAATGGATGCTTCACCATCCACAGCGCCACGTACAAGCCTACGGCCATCGCGGCGGTGTTCAACGCCAGGGTCATCACTAAACCGCCATACTTCCCGAGCAGAAATTCCCAGCGCTGCACCGGTTTTGCAAGGAGCGCATACAGCGTGCGCTTCTCCATCTCTTTTGAAACCAGACCGACTCCAATGAACACCGCGATGAAGATGCCGATAATGGAAATGGCAGTGAGCCCCAGGCTCACGATCACGCTTTGCTCGATTCCGATCGAAATTTGGCCGACCAGAATCGCCGCGCCCATCATCAGCAAGGCAAAAAACACCAGGTTGTACAGCACGCGGTCGCGCACTGCTTCACGGAAGGTATTCGACGCAACCGCCCAGACGTTCCTCATTGCGCATTCACCTCGACCGCATTGGCCTGCGCGCGATCGGCGTCCACCAAGTTCATGAAGAACTCTTCGAGCGTTGGTTTGAGTTGGGTTACGGAAAGGATTCGAGCGCCCGCGGCCTTCAATTCCGCCAAGGCTTCATACAGGTCGGCTTCTGGAAGTTGTGCGCGATATCGCTCGCCGGTTTTCGTCGCCTTGTCGAGCAGCGGAAATGCGTTCCCCGTTCCGTTGAGCTCAAACAAGATTTCCATCCCCTGAGCCTCAATCCCGACCATTTCTCCAGGAGCGCCCACGCCTCGCAGTTTTCCGCCGACGATCACGCCCACGCGGTCGCACAGCATTTCCGCGTCGGACAGAATGTGGGTCGAGAACAGCACCGTTCGGCCTTCTTTCTTCAACTCCAGAATGATGTCCCGTACTTCACGCCGCCCGAGCGGGTCCAATCCGGACATCGGTTCGTCCAGTACCACCACCTGCGGGTCGTGCAGGATTGCTTGCGCGAACGCAGTCCTTTGCAACATTCCTTTCGAATATTTCCTCAATTGGATCTTCTTTGCCGTTTCCAGTCCTACTTTCTTAAGCATGCGTTGCACGCGTTCTTGCCTGTCCGCGGCCTTCAGCCCATGGAATCGGGCAAAGTAATTCAGCAATTCCGCCGCCGTCAGATAATCGTAGAAATACGGCTGCTCCGGCAGGTATCCGACCTGCTGGTGCATGGAAACATCTTCGATCGATCTCCCGAGAATCCGGGCGGTTCCGGAGGTGGGGAAGATTAAGCGCATGAGCAGCTTGATCGTGGTCGATTTTCCCGCGCCGTTTGGCCCCAGAAATCCGAAGACTTCGCCGGTCTGAACCTGCATGGACAGGTTTTCCAGCGAGCGCTTCCTTTTCAGGTGCAGAAACCCGTGCGGGTACTCCTTCGAAAGATTCTCGATTTCTATGGCTGGAGTGAGCATATTCCTATTGTTCGAGAGCCGGCGCACATCGTCAACGCAGTCCCATCTTCTCTGTTCGCCAGCAGCAACGTCCTAAAGACAAAAAGCGCGGTTGCCCGCGCTTGTCCCCCGATGTTTATGTCCTGTGAGTCCAAAGCCTTACTTACTGATCTGCACCAAATCGCTGTTGGTCGCTTGCACCGCCGGCGGCACCGGCTCTAGTGTCTGCTCCGCCCGCCAATTGTCGAGAATGCCGACCTGCTGGACGCAGCTCACGGTGCATCTCGACGCACATCCCTTGTGGGTGTAGAACTCGCGGCGTCTCATCTGTGCCGTGTATTTCTCCAGCGGCACACCAGGATAACCGCGCTGCTGAGAGCACCAATGCACGAGTCCATCTTCGCAGATGTACAAGTAGCGGGATCCTGCGCGACACTTCCAGTCGTGCTCGCGCCCTTTGGCAACGTTGTGTTGGAACTGGTTAAAGCGCGAAAATGAGCGTTTCCCCAAAGTCATAATCTCTTCGAAGATCTCCTGGTCTCTTTGCGCCAGCGGTTTCAACTGTCCGTCGTGGTCGTGGATGATGCCGACTGTACTCGTAAAACCCAATTCCAGAGCCCGGTGCGCGATCTTCAGCGCATCTTCGGAATTCTTCACTCCGCTGCCGAGGACAGAATTGATGTTCACCTGAAATACAGCCCACTCCGACAGCATTTCCAGCCGACCGTCCAGCGTTTTCAGGCTTTTCTTCGAAACTTCATCAGGCACAGCGTTATCGATGCTGATTTGCAGATGTTCGAGTCCTGCTTTATTCAGCCGCTCGATGCGGTCCTTGTTCAGGAAGAAACCGTTGGTAATCAGCCCGGCAATCATTCCGCGTTTGCGAATGTGACGGATGACTTCGTCCAGGTCGGGGTGCAGCAGCGGCTCGCCCCCGCTGATGGTAATGATCGACGTACCCATGTCCGCCAGGATGTCCAGCCGCTTCTTCATTTCCTCCAGAGGCACGGGGTTCGACTTATCGTCAAATTCATTGCAATACCCGCAATCCAGGTTGCACCGGCGCATCGGGATGATATGAGCAAGAAACGGGTGATTCGTCGACCCCAGCGCCTTGCCGATGCCCCACAACTCGCGGGCGCGAGTACGGTAGAAACGCAGGCGCTTCCTGCGGCGCGTTTCCGCCGAGGCTTTTCCGATGCCCCTGTGGATCATCTTGAGCTGATTTCCCCCAGCTCCAATTATACCTTAGCCGTCTCTTCGGTCCCTTTAGGCGCGCCAACAGGTAACCTTCGCTGGGCGCGCCGGGCCCTTGGAGTTGCGCCTATTGCCTCCAGCGAGAGGCTCTGGCGATCGTCCGTCGAAACGGTTTCTAGAGCGCAGCGTTCTCGGCAGTGTCCTTGGCATATCGCCGCCTGCTCGGATCATCTCACGTTAGTGAGGCGCGCGAAGGCGCCAAGCATTTTGCGTGCAGCGGCTCGCCGTAAAGGAACAGCCGGGGCTACCTGCTCCCCGGCTGTTCTATCTTTTGATGCTGCTGCTTGGCTAGTATGGGAACTGTAAGTATTCCCACAAATCGCCCAGGTAACCATTCGTTCCGATTGAGTCATAGCCTTGACCGCCAAATGCCCAAACATACCCGAGGGAGTCTTGCGGCCAGAACTCGACACCGCTGCGGCCGCCCGGTTGGTTGTTGACGAACGGTACCCCATACTGGACGGGAAGATACGTTGGATAGTTACCGGCTTGGTTGACGTTGCTCGATCCTTTCCACCACGTCCACAGTCCTGTGCTGGGATGGTACTCCCATATGTCATCAAGAAATCCTGTGCTCTGCGCCAGGGCCGAGGCGTAGCCCCATCCCCCAGAGATCCACAGGTTTCCATTGCTGTCTGACCAGCCCGCCGCGCTCCAGCGTGAACCCGGAAAGTATCCCGCCGCCGCGACCTGCTGTGTGCCGTAAACGCCCACCTGATTGGCTACGCCGGTGGCACCGCCCCCGGACATCCACGTCCACTCGCCAGTGGCAATGTCATATTCCCACAGGTCATTTAGTAACGCGCCTTCCGGGGTAGTCCCGCTTGGAAGTGTGCCTGTATTTCCTGGATTCTGGGTCCCCACAGAATCTAGGCCGAGTCCACCAAACAGCCAGAGGTGGCCACTATTATCAGCCCACAACACCGCGGTCTGCCGCCCTCCTGGAGCGTTCCCGGTGGCGGCTGTGCCAAGCGTGCCGTAGATGCCATCGTTCTGCGAAACGATAGAATTCGAGGGTCCCATCCAGGTCCATTCCCCCCCGCTGTACATCCAAAGGTCGTTTAACAGACCGACGGCCCCGTTTGAGTCGGCTCCTTGACCACCGAACATCCATAACGTGCCAGTTGAGTCCACGCAGTGTGCCGCGCCCCAGCGGGCTCCGGGCAGGTTTGAGCTCGAGGCACTGCCTTGCGTTCCATAGTTAGCGGCCGCGTTTTCGGTTCCGTAGCCACTTATGTTGGCCCAGGTTCCGCCGTACTCATAAGATCCATCGTAGATTGTCGTCGCCGTACTAAACGACTGGTCATATTGGCTAGGGGTGAACTTCCAAAGATCGTTCAAAAATCCGCTGTAAGGAGGGACACCGAAACCCTGGCCTCCAAATTGATATAGATTTCCAGAAGAGTCGGTCCATGTAACCCCTCCCCAGCGTGCGCCAGGTCCGCCAGGATACGTAGTGGTGCTGTTCGTACCGCTGATGACGGTATAGCCGGTGCTGCTGTAACCTCCGGTAGATTGCAGTGGAGCAGTGGAGGCCGTCTTCGCTATGGTAGTGACGGTACCCGCCGTGGTCGTCGTCGTCGTTACCGGGAGGTTGGCAGGAATCCATGCACCGGTCTGGCCGGAGCCCCCGTAGAGTCCAGGCGAAAACACCCACAGATCGTTCATCAGGTACGGGAGTAATGGTGGAGTTGCACCGGTAACCGGCATGCCCCACCCGCCGAACATCCACTTTCTTCCTGCTAGGTCCGTCCATGTCATTCCGTATTCCCTGCCTCCCGGCGTATTCGTATCTTGCGATGGTAGTGGAGCAGGCGGAAGCTGCGCCGTGCCGTACGGTCCATATGCCCCGTTCGTATCTGGCCCGAACATCCAGGTCCAATCGTTATGTTGGCAATCGATGATCACGCTGCTGACGTTCGCCGTCGCCACACCCTGGTAGTAGAACGCGGTACACCCCTGCTGCTGGCTCGTCGGCTGCACAAACACGTTCACGTTATACTGTCCTTCATTCGTTACCGGCGTTGGAAACGTAAACCCTTGGTTGTTTCCAGTGACCAAAATGTTGTCACCGCCGTTGTCGATAAGCTCGACCGTATCTCCAGCCAGCGGGGTCCCTGTATAGGTTTGACTGACCAATCCCACTAATGTTCCGCCGATCGTCCACTTCGGCGCTGTGCAAACCACCTGCACTGTATTCACACTGCCGCTCGCCGTTCCTGTTCCATTCGTCACCGAGCAGGTCTGCGACGGATTCGTCGGCTGTGTGACAACGCTGACGGCATAGGTCGAATTGGCCGGGGCTGGCGTCGTGAATGTGAACGGAACCGCGCCTGTCCCTGTGATCGTAAGCTGGCTCAGGGAGGAACCCACTGTATCCAATAATACCAATCCCGATCCAAGCAATCCGCTAACAGAGCCACCTATCGTGTAAACCGCCCCGCACGTTACCTGGACATTGGACACCGAAGCTGTAGCTGTGCCGCTTCCGCTGGTCACGATGCAATTTTGAGCGGGATTCGACGGCTGCGTTTGCACCGTAACGTTGTAGGCTCCCGTTACCGGCGTTTTGAACGTAAACGCAATACTCCCCGTTCCCGTGATCGTTAGCGTGTCAGTCCCGTTATCCGCCAACACCAGGCCTGATCCGTTCAGCGCGCTCACCGTTCCGCCAACCGTGAATCCTGACGAGCAGCTCACCTGGACATTGGTGACATTGGTCGTAGCCGTCCCTGTGCCATTCGTGACTACGCACGTCTGACTTGGATTCGTAGGCTGCGTCTGCACTGTTACGCTATAAGCTCCCGGCACTTGCGTCTTGAATGTGAACGGAACTGTCCCCGTTCCACTGACCGGCAGCATGTCCGTGCCATTGTCCGTCAAAACCAATCCCGATCCCGTCAGGCCCGTTACAGTCCCGCCAATGTTGAATTTCGCCGCGCAACTGATATTGACGTTTGTGACGTTAGCTGTGGCCGTTCCCGAACCGTTCGTTACCGTGCAGATCTGCGTGGGGTTCGTAGGCTGCGTCTGCACCGTTACGTTATACGCCCCGGTAACCGCCGTCTTGAATGTGAATGGTACCGTTCCGGTTCCGCTGATCGACAGGGTGTCCTTCGAGTTGTCCGCTATGACTAACCCTGATCCGGTTAGCCCGGTTACCGTTCCACTAATTGTGTAGGTGTTCGAGCAAGCCACTTGCACATTACTAACATCCGCTGTCGCCGTACCCGAACCATTGGTTACTACGCAAGTCTGATCTGGATTCGTCGGCTGCGTTTGCACCGTGACGGCATAGGCGCCGCTCACGGCCGTCTTAAAGGTGAACTTTACTGTCCCTGTTCCGCTGACAGTCAAGGTATCCGTCCCGTTGTCCGCCAAGACCAAGCCCGTCCCATTCAGCCCAGTCACGCTGCCACCTATGATGAAGGCCGTTGAGCTTCCTCCATTGGTGTTGGTCTTCAAGCCGCTGCAGGCGGTCATCAGGAATGCCGCCCCGATGAGCAGAGCCAATTTTGATGTATTGCTGGGGATCATGTTCATCCTCTTCCTCTGCGCGGCCGAAAACCGCGGACCTTCGCCGATTTCTCTTGAGTGCAGGTCCTCAGTCCCCGTTCCCGCTCGTTGCCCACCCTCGCGCCGCGCGAGGTCCCTCAGCTTCTGCTACAGACCTTTAGGGTAACGGTTGGTTATAGGAGTACTGAAACTTGCACTCTTAGCTTGCCGCGCCGCTTTGCGGGGAGCAATATCGCGCCACGCGGGCTGTGCTGTACTGAGTAATAACTTGGTGAATTCCGAGCAATTCGGGTCCCGTCCCTTCGGTCACGACGGCTGACTGGTCTTCCGTCCAACTTGTCTTTACGGCTTAGGAAGCCTTACCCTCTCCTCCCACCCAGTTCCAAGTTGGATCGGTTCTTCTCGTCGTCAACCATGCGTACTTTTGCCGAATTTGCGCTTTCACGCGCGCCCTTGGTCCTATTTGTTGCCGTATTGCTGGGCGGGTGCGCGGCGAGCGTCAATGATCCGAACAACAACGGCGGCAAGACCCCGATTCCAGCCGTGCCGTCCGGGGTTTCCGCCACGGCAGGCAATGCGCAGGTCAGTCTTTCCTGGAAGGCCTCTTCGGGCGCCACCAGCTATCGCGTCAAACGGTCAACGGCCTCCGGGGGCCCGTACACACAAGTCGGCACATCGAGCGGCACGTCCTATGTCGACGCGTCACTCACGAACGGCACAAAATACTTCTACGTTGTCTCTGCCGTGGATTCTTCCGGTGAGAGCACAAATTCCGCAGAGGTCAGCGCTACGCCGGCGGCTCCGGCAAGTCCACCCCCTACGCCAGCCAATCTCCAAGCTGTCGCCGGAAACGCGGAAATCTCTCTTTCTTGGTCCGCAAGCGCCGCCGCCAGCAGCTATGATGTGAAGCGGTCCGCCACCTCCGGCGGTCCCTACACGCAAATCGCCACGCCTTCCACCAATTCCTACTCCGACACGGGTCTGACCAACGGAACTACCTATTACTACGTTGTTTGCGCTGCGAATTCCGCAGGTCAAAGCTCCAATTCCGCTCAGGTGAATGCCACTCCCGCGGCACCGGCGAATCCAGACGTGACGATCATTATCGATCCTACGAAGGCTCACCCCATCTCGCCCTATATTTACGGCATAAATTTTTATTCTGGAATCATCGGGGCTCCGCCAAACCTCACTTTTGATCGCGCCGGCGGCAACCGTTGGACCGCCTATAACTGGGAAACGAACGCCTCCAATGCCGGCAGTGACTATCTCTATGAGAATGACAACTACCTCAGCAGCAGCACCGTTCCGGGGGAGGCCGTGCGCAGCTTCATTGCGGGTGACCAAGCCAACGGCCTTGCGAGCCTTGTCACCTTCCAAATGCAGGGCTTGGTGGCGGGAGATGAGAATGGGCCCGTCAGCGTCGCCAATCCGCCCGACCTCAGCCGGTTCAAGCAGGTTGTTTTTGTGAAGAGCACACAATCTTCGGCACCATTCACGTTGACGCCGCCCACAACTGACAACTACGTGTATATGGACGAATTCATTTGGGCTCTAGACCAGAAATTCTCCGGACAATCCATCTTTGGTACGAGCCCCACGACGCATCCGGTTTTCGTTCAACTGGACAACGAGCCGGAACTTTGGAATTCCACGCACCTCGAAGTGCAAGGCTCGACTCCAGTCACTTCTGATAGTTACATCGCCAAAACAATCGGACTCACCGAGGCTCTCAAGGATCATTTTCCAGATGTTCTGGTCTTTGGTCCTGTGCACTACGGATTCGAAGGGATCTACAATTGGCAAGGCGAACTCGGGGCTACCCCGACCGGTGACAACTGGTTCCCCGACAAATATCTTTCCGCAATCAAAACCGCTTCAACTACATATGGCCGGCCTCTCGTTGATGTCTACGATTTCCATTGGTATTCTGAAGCCACCGACGGCAGCGGCAATCGGGTCACCAACCTCACCGGGCCCACGCTCACCGATGCACAGGTGCAGGCCATCGTTCAGAGCCCACGCAGCCTTTGGGATACGACCTTCACGGAAAATTCCTGGATCACTGCGGACGTGCTCGGTGGGCCTGTCTACATTCTCGGTCGCCTGCAATCGCGCATAACCGCCGAGAATCCCGGCATGAAAATTTCCATCACCGAATACAACAACGGTGGCGGTCAGCACATCGCCGGAACGATTGCGCAAGCCGACAACCTCGGCATCTTCGGCGCGCAGGATATTTTCGCGGCGAATCTTTGGCCACTGAATGATACTTCCCCTTACATTCTCGCCGCCTTCCGCGCCTTCCGCGATTTCGACGACGCCAATTCCAATTTTGGCGACACCTCGCTGCAAGCCACTTCGAGCAACGTCGCGAACGTCGTCGTGTACGCCAGTACCGACAGCACCGTGTCAGGCCGGGTCGTCGTCGTGGCCATTAACCGCTCCACTTCCACACAAATCACCGCCATTACCGGCCAAAGGCTTTCCGGAACGGCGCATCTGTTCCAGATGACAGCTAGCTCTGCCCAAGGACAAAGCCCAATCCAACCCGTCGCCGCCGGCACCCAAGCCGTTTCAGGCACTTCGCTAACCGTCACGCTTCCCGCGCTCAGTGTCACCACGATCGACATCTACTAGTCCCACTCTGGCTCGCAGCTCACGACTCAACCTTCACGGTTCTCCTTCGCTCGTTTCTTCTTTGCTAGACTAGTTGAGTTGTTCCTCAGGAGATTTCTATGGCCGACGCCACCCAATTCGCCAAATCCGTTCCGACGCGCACCGAATCCGACAGCATGGGCCAAATGGAAGTTCCGATGGACCGTTTTTATGGTGCGCAGACCGCTCGCTCCCTTATCCATTTTGCAATTGGCAAAGACACTATGCCTCCCGAACTCATCCGGGCCTTTGGAGTCCTCAAAAAAGCGGCCGCTCTCGTCAATCGCGATCTTGGAAAACTGTCAGAGGAAAAAGCCAACCTCATTACCCAGGCGGCGGATGAGGTCATTTCCGGCAAGCTGCACGACCACTTCCCTCTCCGCGTCTGGCAAACCGGCAGTGGCACGCAAACCAACATGAACGTCAATGAGGTGATCTCGAATCGCGCCATCCAGATTGCCGGTGGGGAAATCGGCAGCAAGAAACCCATTCATCCCAATGACGACGTGAACATGTCGCAGTCTTCCAATGACACCTTCCCGGCAGCGATGCATATTGCGGCTGCGGAGCAGACCTCCCGTAGGCTTCTGCCCGCGTTGAAAAAGCTGCGCGACGCCCTGGACGCGAAGGCCAAGGAATTCAACGGTGTAGTCAAAATCGGCCGCACGCATCTTCAGGACGCTACACCTCTTACCGTTGGCCAGGAATTCTCCGGCTGGGTGAGCCTTCTCGACCGCGATGGCACGCGGATCGCCGTGGCGCTCGATGGACTTTTTGATCTCGCGATCGGCGGTACTGCCGTCGGCACGGGCCTGAACGCTCACCCCGAATTTGCCGAACGAGCCGCAAAGAAAATCGCGGAGCTTACGAATCTGCCGTTTCGTTCGCATCCGAACAAGTTTGCGAGCCTTTCCGCACACGACGAGATCGTCTTCGCCAGCGGCGCGTTGAAGACGCTCGCTGCGTCTCTCATGAAAATTGCCAATGACATTCGCTGGCTCGCCTCCGGCCCACGCTGCGGATTAGGCGAGTTGATGCTTCCTGAAAACGAGCCGGGTTCTTCCATCATGCCCGGCAAAGTGAATCCCACGCAGGCCGAAGCGGTCACTATGGTCGCGGTTCAGGTCATGGGCAATGATGCCGCCATTGGTTTCGCCGGTTCCCAGGGGAATTTCGAACTCAACGTTTTCAAGCCAGTGATGATCTTCAACTACCTGCACTCCGTTGAACTGCTTGCCGACGCCATGAACAGCTTCGTCGATCATTGCGTGAACGGCATCGAGCTCAACCTGAAAACTATCGATCATTACGTGAAGAACTCACTCATGCTGGTGACGGCGTTGGCTCCAAGAATCGGCTATGACAACGCGGCCAAAGTCGCTCACACCGCCCACCAGCAGCACATCAGCCTGCGCGAAGCCGCAATGCAACTCGGGCACCTTTCGCCCGAAGAGTTCGACGAGATCGTCAAACCCGAAAACATGACCCACCCGTGACCGCTTCTCTCCGGCTCTCAGGGAAGACGCCCGCCTCAGAAGGCGGCCGCTATAAAAGCTTGTATCTTGTTGTTGTGATATATGTAACAGGAATACTTCTTTTCGCTTCGGCTGCAAAGGCCCAAGTTCCCGATTGGTGCAAGGCTCTTCCTCGACCTGAATACAAATCCCTCAAACGCATCTCCATCTCGGATCCGTGGTTTGAGGTTTACAAAGTGGCTCCGGACAGTTTCGCGATTTATGAGCCGCACCAATCCGAGGAGACCATCTCCTACCTTATCGTTGGCAAGGAAAAGGCGTTGCTTTTCGATACCGGTATGGGCATTAGCGATATCCGTAAGGTTGTCGCCGAACTTACGCCGCTGCCGATCATTGTTCTCAACTCGCACACCCACAACGATCACGTGGGCGGCAACTGGCAATTCGACACGATCTACTCGATGGACACCGACTTCTCTCGCCAGAATGCGAAAGGCTCGTCGGCGGACGCTCAGGCCGAAATCGCTCCGGGCGAAATCTGTGGTGAGCTTCCAAAAGACTTCGACGCCAAGTCCTATCGCACGAAACCCTGGACCATCTCCAGGTACGTCCGTGATGGCGACAAAATTGATTTAGGTGAACGGAGTGCCGAAATTATTTCGACTCCGGGCCACACGCCGGATTCCATTTGCGTATACGACGCCTCGAACCGTTTGCTCTTCACAGGCGATACCTACTATCCCGCGACAATCTGGTTGTATCGCCCAGAAACGGACCTGCGGCTCTACGAGGCCTCCGTATCGCGGCTCGAATACCAGCCCCGCAACATTCAAACTCTGCTTGGTGCTCACAACATACCGGTCGCGCCTTCATCGGTCTTGCCGATTCTCGCTCTTGCGGCTGCGGAACTTCAGCCTTCACAGTTGAAGAAAAAAGGCCAATGCAAACCCGCCGGTGTGGGCAAGAGGGTCTGTAAGGTCGAGCGATTTTCTTTCCTGCTTCAAGCCGACCACTGAGGCCGGGGCTATGGTCTGTTTTTGGCATACAGGCTACACTGGCGACCTAATCTTGTACTCTTTGCTTCTCCGGCTGCCCTCCGGGGAGTAGAATCCTGTTGTCGGAAACTCCTATGTCTCGCCGGCGATCAGTTTCCCTCTCGGTTGCAGCGCTTTTGCTGCTGGGTTTCGTTGTGCCTTTCCTCTCGGCGCAGCCCAATCACGAAAAATCTGTGTGGAATTATGATGGCGGCCTGCAAATGATGACCGACGGCTCCATGCCTTCCGGTCCGTGTTTCCGGCTGGACGGCCGCGCAACCGCCCCCGGTTACTTCGACAATCTGAAGCGCGTCGACACCACCACCGGCACACTTATTCATCGCGGCAACGACATCGTCACCGAGTTCCCCAAGCAGCTTCATGTCAGTTTTCTGATGTACGACATGCCCTGCGACACGGAATTCCAGAACACAGGGATACGCACCTATCTCACCGTCCCTCTTGTGAACACGCTGCGCCTTAGCTTTTACTGGAAACATGGCATGGCCCTGCGGCCAATCTCTGGCGTGGTCCCCAAGCACTTCGAGACTCGCCGCATCGAGCCCTATGCCAAGGAACTCGCCGCGCAACTGCCGGAGCGTTTTGAATGGGAATTCGAATTTGACCTGCCGAGCGGCGGCGTTTCTGTGACCGACAGCCTTGTCGTCGTTCTGCGCACACCGGATGGGCACATCGCTGCGCGCGCCGCAGCGCGAATGTGATTTGGAGTGCGGCAGCCTCGTTGCCGCTTTTGCATTCTAAAACCTGGGCGCGATTCAACGCCGATTCGCCGGCAGCAACTGCACGAATTTTCAATTGCTCGCGTTACCAATTCCGAGTCATCAAAATTTCATCTCCGGCACGGGTCCCCGTACGATTAACCTCGCTTCGGTACGCTGTTGCACTTCTTCCGCGGTCCATGCCGGCGCCACTTCCCGCAGTTCCAGTCCTTCGAGCGTGACATCAATTACCGCTAGGTCCGTCAGAATCGTGTCGGTGCACTCGATCCCGGTGAGGGGATAGGTACACTGGTTCACAATCTTCGGTGCCCCATCTTTCGTGTTGTGCTCCATGCAGACGATCAGCTTTCTCGCGCCAGCGGCGATATCCATCGCGCCGCCGATTCCTCCACTGCCTTTCGATCCGGGAACCTTCCAATTCGCAAGATCGCCTTTCTCCGATACCTGGAATCCCCCTAACGCCGCTACATCCAGATGGCCGCCGCGGGTCATCAAATGGGCCTCGGCCTGATTAAAGAACGACGCGCCCGGAACCAGCGTCACCGGCACTTTCATCGCATCTACCAGGTCCGCATCCTCTTCTCCCGGCTTCGCACGCGGGCCCATTCCCAAGATTCCATTCTCGCTGTGGAAGTACACCGTAATTCCCTTCGGCAAGTAATCCGAAATCAGATTTGGTATCCCCCAACCAAGGTTGACATATGCGCCGTCCGGTAACTCCTGCGCGGCGCGCTGCGCAATTTGTTGGCGGGTGAGACGCGGCTTATCCGGCATAGTGCAATCCTTTCGCCTGCACGATCCTGTGCACGAAGATCGCCGGCGTGATCACATTTTCCGGCGCGATCGATCCGACCGGCACAATCTCATCCACTTCAACAATAGTAGTTTTCGCGGCGCTCGCCATGATGGGATTGAAATTCCGGGCCGCCAGGCGATACGTCAGGTTCCCCAACTCATCCGCCTTTTCCGCTTTGATCAATGCAAAATCAGCGTGGATCGGCATTTCGAGAATGCAGCGCTTCCCTTCGAGCACGCGCTCTTCCTTGCCCATGCTCACTTCGGTTCCAACCCCTACGGTGGTGTAGAACCCCTGCAGGCCCGCTGCCGCCGCCCTCATGCGCTCGCATAAGATCCCCTGCGGCACGAGCTCGCATGTCACTTCACCCTTCGCAAAGCGTTCTTGGAAATAATTGGAATGCGGTCCCGGAAACGAACAGATCACGTGCTTTACCTGCCCGTTCTTGAACATAATTCCCAATTCGCCGTCGCGCGTGCCGCAATTGTTGCTGATCGCGACTAGGTTCTTGATCCCTGTCCGCGATAACGCCTGGATCAGATTGTTCGGGAAGCCCGCTCCGCCAAATCCCCCAAACATGATTCGCGTGCCGTCCGGTATGTCCGCTACCGCCTCGTCCAGCGAATTCACGATCTTCTGTCTCATGCGATTCTCGTCAAGAAGGTTTTTGTGACGTATCGATTGTTCATGACGCGACGGAATTCCGCAACTGCCGCGTAAGGCCGGTTCGGTAGTTCGGCTCATGCGTCTCGGTCTCGGATTTGAGAACGGTAGCAGACCTCCCGAGGTAGGTTTGGCCGCCTTCGACGCGCAACCGCTGAATTTACGTAAAGCTTTCCCGCAGCAGATCGACTGCCAGATGGTGGAGCAAAGCGGTGAACTTCATCTCCTTGTTTTCCCTAGCTGTTTTGCGCACACCCGCCAACCCCGGGTCGATCATGCTCGGCACACAACAAAAAGAGGGAACGGTTATCCGTTCCCTCTTTCGAGGTGATGACTTCCGAGCTGGACGCTATGCATCTAGTGTTCAAGAACGGCCGCGACGATCACGTCCTCTGACTTTGTTCCGTTCTGAGCCAACCTGGTCTCCATTTTGGGCGTGCTGAATTCACTGCCGAATTGACGGCCTTCGACCCAAACTTGATAAAGGAAGTACGTGTCCCCGGATCGGTGAAACACTAGTTTCGAGGTTTTCGCCCAGCTCCGCTCGGCACATGGGTGAGGGTTCACGATTGTTGCCTTGCTGTCACTTTCAGATTGCAGCAACAGCAGGTTGCTGCTTGGCATAAGTTTTCTTACGTCGTAGTTGCCCGCTTTATGAATTTGGTTGCCGATGACGAAGTCGAACGGAACGTCAGCCTTAAGGCGATATTCCTGTGCTTGGGCAGAGGAGGCCAACATCATTGAGGCCGCTACGAAAACAAATCCCAGTACGTTTTTCATGACCGATTCTCCTTTTCACGCGCGCAGACCTGGAAAAGGGACAGCACATCCGGGCTCTGTCGTGACTGCCTTTTTGCTCTAGCGCTTCGTGTTTTTCTAACCGACGGACGCCTATTCAGGGATGCAGGCCAGGGGCCAACCCGCCTCGCGAAATCCAGGGAATCGCCGTGCGCCTCGAATCCTCTCATTCCAAGGCGCTTGGCGAATTTCTCGCGGTTTGTGACCACAGACTGGCTTGCGAATAGTGCGAATTCCTCTAACCAAACGGTTAATGGCACCAGCTGCCCGGTTAAATGCAGGATTTGCCGGTATCGGCGCGTGTCGTTCGGTGTAGAATTCACCGAGGCTACGTATGCAGCCGCGCATCGTTGGCATCGCAGGTCCATTCCAGGGGCAGACCTTGCCTCTGCCGGAAGGAGAGGTCACCCTCGGCCGTGACCACTCCAGCCAGTTGTGGAGTTCCGATGCCGCTTTGTCCCGCCGCCATTGCGCCTTCGTTCGCGCTGGAGACGAAGTTCGTCTCAAGGATCTGGCCAGCCGCAACGGCACACGTGTCAATAGCGTCCCAGCGAACGAACAACTCTTGCGGCACGGCGATCAGATTTCTGTCGGTTTTTCTCTGTTTGTCTTCTTGCAGGAGGACGAAGCCGAAGAAACTCATTCCAATCCCGTTGTTTTTGAGGACACCAATTCGATTACGGGAACCGCATTCTTGTTGCCTCAAGAGGAATCGGAATTCCCTTTGTCGCAGAATGAGCCGGCTTCGCGCGGCACTTCGTCTCCGGCGCGTGTACGGAGCGATCTCAACGCCCTTCTGAAATTCGCCACCGCCATCGGCAGTATTCGCGACCGCGACTCCCTGGAGTGGCAACTGTTGGGATTTGTTTTTGATGTGATTCCCGCCGAACGCGGCAGTCTCTTGCTGCTCGATTCGAAAGGCGATGTCAGCTCCACACGCGCATGGGACCGCGTGCACGGCCCTGAGAACGCCGTGCCGGTCAATCAGCCCGTACTTAGAAAGGTCATTAGCGAGCGTTCTGGCCTACTCTTCACGGGAGGCGATCGCGCGATAAAGGATTCGGGCGCGGCTACAGAGGAGCACTCCCTTTCGCTCCTATGTGTGCCGATGTTGGTCGGCGAGCGAGTATCCGGCATCATCTATCTCGACGCCAAAGTTCCCGTTGTTCGATTCGATCAGAGTCATCTCCGCGTTCTCCAGGCGATTGCTCAGATCGCCGCCCTGGCTTCCGAGAACTTGGAACACTGGGAAAAACTCCGCCAGGAGAATCTTGCCCTTCGTGCCGAAATTGGCCTCAAGCACGACATTGTCGGAAGCAGCCCGAATATTCGTAAGGTTTTCGAATTTATCCGCAAAGTTGCTCCCACCGATTCCACCGTGCTAATTCAGGGAGAAAGCGGAACCGGCAAGGAACTGGTCGCTCGAGCAATTCATTCCAACAGCCCTCGCGCCGATCGTCCGTTCGTCGCGATCAACTCCGCCGCGATTGCAGCGAGTTTGCTGGAAACCGAATTGTTTGGTCATGAGAAAGGCTCCTTCACCGGAGCTTTTTCTCAAAAGAAGGGTAAGGTGGAATTGGCCGAGGGGGGAACGCTCTTCCTAGATGAGATCAGCGAATTGGCGCCGGAACTGCAAGCCAAATTGTTGCGCGTCCTCCAGGAGCGCGAGTTTGAAAGAGTCGGGGGCACGAAGCCTATTCCGCTGAATATTCGATTGGTCGCAGCCACCAACAAAGCGCTGGCTCGTTCCGTGGACGCCGGCGAATTTCGCAAGGATCTTTTCTATCGCCTGAACGTGGTGGCGGTCACCCTTCCGCCGCTCCGCGACCGTCGCGAGGATATCCCTGAGATGGCCGAGCACTTTCTTCGCAAGATGCAGTGCAAGTGCCCGACACTGGCCAGATCAATCTCTCCCGAAGCATTGGCTTGCCTCTCACAATATGACTGGCCCGGCAATGTTCGTGAATTGGAAAATGCGATTGAACGCGCCGCGGTTCTGGGAACCAATGACGTCATTCGTCCAGAAGATTTGCCTGAAAACATCATCGAAGGAGGAAGTGTTTCAGGGGAATCGGCGAGGTATTACAGCTCCCTAAAAGAGTTCAAAAGGCAGTTGATCCAACAAGCGTTGCAACAAGCCAATGGTAGCTATGTGGAAGCGGCGAAAATTCTAGGACTGCACCCAAACTCGTTGCTGCGCCTCATGCGCAACCTCAATGTGAGGTCCTCGTCGAAAGGCCTGTCGTCCGCACCGGGCATGAATTGAGGCCGCTAGCTACGGCTTCCTGATTCCTTCAAAAACCAGGCGTACAAAAACGCTCTTGATCTGTTCGGAGTCGCTGACCTGATCCGGGTCGTACCATCGATACAGCCAGTTGCACATTCCAAGAACACCGTTGACGATGATCCACGGCTCTCCATTGATCAGCTTGCCCTGTTCCTGGGCGCGCCGCACCAGTTCCACAAAGCGCGAGTTGTACCGCGACATCACGGAAATCAATTTGTGCTGCCTTTTTCCAGACAGCGAATCAAATTCGTGCAAGAACAATCCGAACTGCACGCGGTTTTGGATGATGTAGTCGATCTGCGCGCGGATGGCCCGTTCCAATTGCTCCACGGGATCGCTCTCCGGATCGATTTGCCGCGCAATGAAAGCGTCGCTGTCTTCAATTCCCGCCAGCAGCAACCTGAACAGCAGATCATCTTTCGATTTAATGTAGTAATAGAGAGAACCCTTCAGCATCCCCACATCGCGCGCCACATCTTCGATGCTGGTCGCGTGGTAGCCTTTGGCAAAGAAAATGTTCGCTGCGCTCTGCAGGACCTCTTCCAGCCGCGTTGCTGGCTTCGACTGCTTTCCATTGTCCGGTCCTCTCCGAGGACGCAGCGGTTTCGGCGTCTTCTTGGTCTTCTTCTCTTTGTGGGGCACGGGACTCCTCACGGCTGCGTGCCTCCCATACTAGCAGAGCGTTTGCTCGTCAACGCGCAGACACCACATGGCAAGAGTGCGTCTTCACGACCAACCAGACCACCGAGCCCACCGTCAGCTCCAGCGAGCGCGCCGCTCCGGGTGTCACGCGCACAGCGAAGCGCACTCCGGCATTTACCACGAGGTTTACCAGCGTGCCGCGTGTCTCAATGGATTCCACCGTTCCCGGCAACACATTACGCGCGCTCAGACCGTATGGCAGTTGCGTTGCCACCAGGATGTCGCCGGCGCGGATCGCCACTTGCACGGTTTCGCCCGGCTGTGCGCTACCGAGAGGAATTTCCAATTCGCAGTCGTTGCCGTCCAAGCCAATCCGCATCACACCATCCGCGGGCCGCTGATCCAACACGCGGCCTGCAAGCAGGTTCTCGAATCCCAGCGCCTGCGCCAACGGCGTCGCTCGCGGCGAATCCAGCACATCTTGTGGTGTGCCTCTGGCACGCACCTTACCGTCTGCCATCGCCACGACGCGGTCGCCGATTGCGTCTACTTCTTCACGATTGTGCGTAACATAGAGAATCGGAATACGCTGCTCCGCATTCCAGTTTCGCAAATCCTCCATAATCGCTTGCCGTAACAGCCTGTCCAGACCAGTAAGAGGCTCGTCCAGTAACAGCACGCGCGGTTGAGTGATTAAGGACCGCGCCAGGGCTACACGCTGCTTTTCCCCGCCGGAAAGCGCGCCCGGCTTGCGGCTACTCAACCGCTCGATATGAAACGCTTCCAGAATCCGCTCGAGGCGCGCCCGGCGTTGTGCGCCCGGCAACCTCGCCAGCCCATAGGTAATATTGTCCTCGACGGACAAATGGGGAAACAGAGCCAGCGACTGGAACACATATCCGATTCCCCGCTTTTCGGAAGGCATAAAGATCTGTTTCTCGGCATCACAGAACACCGCGGCGCCGAACGTGATTGTTCCCTTATCCGGCTTCAGCAGCCCCGCGATGCAGTCCAAGAGCGTAGACTTCCCCGCGCCGGACGGTCCAAACAGCACGGTGAACCCGTGCGAAAACTCTTCCTTGATTTGCAATTGGAAAGGCGGCGTATCCGTTCTGAATTCCTTTTCGATGTGGACGGAAAGCATGAAACGCTACCGGGTGCCCCACGGCAACCAAATGCGGCGATTCACTCCGTAAACTATGGATAGGACCACGAACGAGATTACCAGGAGAAGCAACGCGGTCTGCTGCGCGCCCGAATAATCCAGTGCCTGCACACGATCGTAAATATCAATCGACACTGTGCGTGTAACTCCAGTGAGATTTCCTCCGACCATGAGCACTACTCCGAACTCTCCCAAAGTGTGAGCAAAACTGAGTACAAATGCGGTGATAACGCCAGGCCACGCCAACGGGAGAACGACTCGCAAGAATGACCGGAACTTTCCGGCACCCAGCACGGCAGACGCGTCGAGCAGCCGTCGATCTAGCGACTCAAAACTCGCCACCAGAGGCTGCACGGCAAAGGGCAAGCTGTACACCATCGACGCCAGCACGAGACCGGTGAACGTAAATGCCAGCGAATGCCCGAACATCCCATGCCAGAATTTTCCGAGCGCGCCGCGGGGTCCCAATGCAATCAGCGCATAAAATCCGAGTACCGTCGGCGGCAGCACAAGCGGGAGCGCAACCACCGATTCCAAAAGAAATTTCCCTCTCCACGCGGTGAACGCAAGCCAGTACGCCAGCGGCAGCGCCACCGCCAAAAGCAGCAGCGACACCGTGAACGCCAGGCGCAACGAGAGTACGAGAGCCTCGCCGCTCATCGCTGCCATTTCTGAGATGTATTGGAGGAAACCACAGGCCTCACACCCGCAGAATCATTACTTCTGTCGATTTGATGAGTGCGGCCGCGCGCTCCCCTACCTTTAGCCGCAATTCTCGCGCCGCATCCGCGGTAATAATCGCTGTGATGTGCTGCTCGCCGATCGTCAGTGTCACCTGCGCCAGCAACCCGCTGAATTTCAGCTCCACCACTCGTCCGATCAACTGATTCCGTCCGCTGATCTTGCGGAAATTCCCCCGTCTCGTGGTGATATCCCCCCGCTCCAATTTCTTCGGGATCAGGCGGTCAATCTCGGATTCCGGGACGCGATGGTGCCCGCCAGGCGTCTTCGCTGTCTTGATTTTATTGTGATAAATCCATTGCTTCAGGGTGGGATAGCTGATTCCCAGAATGTTCGCGGCTTCGCGTGGCGCTAGGAGTTTTTGCATACCGCCTCCAGAGTTCCAGAATAAACGTCTTTACCGTTTATGACAATACGGTTTTATACGCTTTTTGGCATCAAGGAGCGAGCCAAAGGTTAATTCCGCAGTGGCTTTCCCGTCTTCAACGTATGCGCAATCCGCTCCTGCGTCTTCTGCTCTCCGCAAAGGGAGACGAACGCCTCTCGTTCCAAATCCAGCACATACTGCTCGCGGACCATCTGCGGCGCTGACAGTGCGCCGCCGGCCAGGATGTTTCCCAACTTTCGGGCCACATGCGCGTCGTAATCCGAAGCATACCCGCCTCGCACCATCAGGTGAATCGCCATTTTCGACGCGGCGAGGAACGACTCTCCCAGCACCTTGACCTGCGTTGTCTGCGCTCCCTCTTGCCAAGATGCCGCGGGCGGTTTCCATCCCCCCTGGGCCAGCGCCAGCGCGGTCTGCTTGGCGTCAGCCACCAGCCGTTCCCGATTCATCGAAACCGGGTCTCCTCGACGCAAGTATCCGAGTGCGCGGCATTCTTCCGCGCTGGTTCCCACTTTCGCCATAGCAACGTTTTCAAACACCGGCCGCAGGGCGTGAAACAGATCCAGATCGTCTCCGGAGCCGGCATTTTCGTTCGCGCGAATCAGCATTTCCTTCGTTCCGCCACCTCCGGGAATGAGTCCTACACCCGTCTCCACCAGTCCGATGTAAGCTTCCGCTGCAGCATGTATTTTCGCCGCGTGCAGGCTGATTTCGCAGCCGCCGCCCAAAGCCATCCCTTGCGGCGCCGCAACCACGGGTTTCTGCGCATACTTTATTGCCAGATTCACGTTCTGGAATTGTTTCACGGCCAGGTGCAGCTCATCCCATTCCTGTTCCTGCGCGCCGATCAACACCAGCATCAGGTTCGCGCCGACTGAAAAATTGGTGGCCTGATTCGCGATCACCATTGCGTCAAAATCGGTTTCCAGCCGCTTCAAGCCTTTGTGAATCATGGCGATCAAGTCGGCACCAATCGCATTCATCTTGGAATGGAATTCGCAACAAACCACGCCGTCGCCCAGATCGATGAGGCTGGCGCCTGTGTTCCGTTCCACTTCGCGTGCGGCCTGCTTAAGATTCTTCAAAATCACTAAGCCCGGCGGTTCCTCAACCTCCTTCATCGAACCGCTGCCAAAATCAAAAACCGATGCTTGCCCTCCTTCTGACTCGTAAAAACTCTTTCGCCCGCTCGCCAGCGCTTTCTCGAAAATGGCGGGCAAGTTGCGCCCTTCTTTCCGGATCTGTTCCGCAAACGCCGGCAAGCCAATCGCGTCGACGCTTTCAAACGGCCCGAGTTCCCACGCAAAACCCCATCGCATCGCGCGATCCACGTCTTTGATGTGGTCCGAAATCTCCGGCATGCGCCTTGCGGCGTATAAGCACATCTCCGAAAGTCCGGCCCAAATAAATTGCTGAGCTTTGTCGGTCTTTTGTCCTTGGAATAGGGGTGTTACGAAACTGCGAAGACGTTCGCGGGTTTCTTCAACAGACTTTCCCGCTTCAATCGAGGCAAACTTCGCTTTCTGGCGCGGCCGGTAATCTAGGGTATTCACGTCCAGCGTCAGAATTTCTCTTTCGCCTTCGCCGCCCTTCACGCGCTTGTAAAATCCCTGACCGGCCTTGTCTCCCAACCATTTCCGCTTCGCCATCTCCTCCACGAGCGCTGGAATCTTATACGCCTCGCGCGATTCGTCGTTCGGCGCGGTCTCGTGAATGTTCTTCACCACGTGCATCAATACGTCTAAACCAACAATATCGGCCGTCCGGAATGTTGCGGATTTCGGCCAGCCCACGGCTGGACCTGTGCACGCATCCACCTCTTCAATCGTCATACCAAGCGTGGACATTAACCGCAGCGCATTCAACATCGAGTACGTCCCGATGCGATTCGCGATGAAGTTCGGCGTATCTTTCGCGATCACCACGCCTTTCCCGAGCCGGCGGTCGCAAAAATCCGCCAGTGTGTCCAACACCGCTTGCGAAGTCTGCGGGCCAGGAATCAATTCCACCAGCTTCATGTACCGCGGCGGATTGAAAAAGTGGGTTCCCGCCCAATGCTGTCGAAATTGCTCCGGCAGTCCTTGCGCGATCAAATGAACGGGCAGTCCGGACGTGTTTGTGGTGACGATTGCTCCCGGTTTTCGGAATTGAGCCACTTTTGCCAGCAGCGCCCGCTTGATTTCGAGGTTTTCCGCAACCACCTCAATGATCCAGTCGGCTTCGGCTATCCTCGACAGGTCGTCTTCGAAATTTCCTATCGAGACGTTCGAACTCAATTGCGGCGTGAAAAATGCCGCCGGCTTCGACTTTTTTGCTGCGTCCAGTCCCGCCGCAACAATCTTGTTCCGCTCCGCCGGTCCAGCATCCTTCGGAACAATGTCCAGCAGCAAGCAAGGGAGCCTGGCATTGGCGAAATGTGCAGCGATTCGGGCGCCCATAGTGCCAGCGCCGAGGACAGCGGCCTTTTGAATCCTTTGTGTCATGAAATCGCCTTCGACAATCAGTCTGTAATGGCAAATCAGGTTACAAAATGGAATCGCGTGGGTCAAACAGGTGTTTGGCAAGCCCCCGCCGTCGTAAGATGGAAGTATGACTCCTGAAAGAAATGGAGAGACGCAGAATTTTCTGCGGATGGCGAAGGATTTATTTCGTAGCTTCGCTTACAACGGCTCTCCAAAAGGCATGAAACGCCCGCGCGTCGGCATCGCTCTTGCCGGCGGATTTGCTCGCGGCATTGCCCACATCGGCGTTCTGCGCGTCTTCCGGGAGGCCGGTATTCCTATCGACGTTGTGGCAGGCACCAGCGTCGGTGCGCTCATCGCCACCGGCTACTGCGCCGGAGCCTCTCTTGAAACCATGGAGCGCGTAGCCTACGAAACCAAGTTCAGCGATTTCGGCCGTTGGACCCCATCATGGCTCGGCCTCGCCACCAACAATCGCCTGGAGCAATTCATCGCTCGCATGACGACGGTGAAGCGCTTCGAGGAATTGCAGAAGCCTCTCGCCATCGCCACGACGGACATCAATCTCGGCTTGCCCGTGTACTACCATGGTGGCCCAATCTGTCCAGCTCTCCGCGCTTCCTGCGCTTATCCTGGTTTGTTCGTTCCCGTCAAATATGAAGGACGAACCCTCGTCGATGGGTTCCTGACTGCTCTCGTGCCCATCGAGGGTGTGCTACTCCTCGGCGCCGAACTTGTCATCGCTGTCTACCTGGAAGCCGGTGCGGTCGACGAACCTCGTACCTTCACAGACGTTCTTAGCCGTTCCTTCACGATCATTCAGAAGCACGCTGACCTAGAGTGGCGCAAAGAAGCCGATATCATCGTCGAGCCAGACGTTACGCCATTCGTCTGGGATGATTTTTCGAAAACCGGCGAACTTGTCCGCGCGGGAGAAGAAGCAGCGTTAAAGGCCTTACCGGCGCTGAGGGCCGCCCTCGAAAGCAAGACCGTGGCTTCGACCGAAGAATCCTCGCAGCCCTGAACGCTTTTCCCTGACGGGACTAAACCCGCGAGACTTCAACCCTCACCGCTTCGCCTTCACCCTTCCCTCTTTGCGTCAACCATGCTCGCAAACCTTCTGCAAGGCGTTCAGGGGTCAAACGGAAACTTGCCTGCACCAATCCATCACCCACTGGCAGAGTGTCGTCGAACTCCGCCGAATTCGTAAAATTGCGCATGCAGAACTGGTCCAGCCACTCCAACGGGCAACTCTTGCGAATGCCCCGGATCCACACATCCACCTGAAATTTCTGCGCGTACATGAGGAGCTAGAATAGCATCACGCCTCATTCCAGTGCGTGCGGTGGGTCATTCGGCGGATTCCGCGGACGCCAACTTGCTTCCCGGTCCAACCAACTTTAAACTGGTTCGACACGAGATGTAGCGGTATCACCCCGCCTGGCTTCGACGTCCTTTGCGATTCCTGCGATCGGTCGGATCAGGCTGTTGATTTGTTCTGTGGATGCTTTGCATCTGTTTTTTGGGGGATAGAACGTGGGAACTCCTATGGAAGCCTGGGTGCACCAAGCCGCCCAGCTCACGAAACCCGATCGTATCGTCATTTGCGACGGGTCCGAGGCCGAAAACCAGGCCATTCTTCAAGAAATGCTGAAGCATTCGGATTCTTTGCAACTCAATTCAAAAACCTATCCCAATTGCTATCTACACCGCAGCAGTCCCAGTGACGTTGCCCGCACCGAACACCTCACTTTCATCTGCGCGCCAGAGAAAGACGACGTTGGTCCGACCAACAACTGGATGGATCCAGGCGGCGCGAAATACAAAGTTGGAGCGCTCCTGAACGGCGCCATGCGCGGGCGCACCATGTATGTGGTCCCGTACATCATGGGTCCCGTGAACTCCCCTCTGAGCAAGGTCGGGGTTGAAGTGACAGACAGCCCTTACGTTGTGGCGAACATGCGGATCATGGCGCGAATTGGAAAAGTCGCCACGGAGCGTCTGGGCAATTCAACGGATTTTGTTCCAGGCCTCCACTCTCTCGGCGATCTGGACCCGCTGCGTCGCTACATCGTGCACTTCCCCGAGGAGCGACTCATTTGGAGTGTCGGTTCCGGTTACGGCGGCAACGCTCTGCTTGGGAAAAAGTGCTTCGCTCTGCGTATCGCCAGCTACATGGCGCGCCAACAGGGCTGGATGGCTGAGCACATGCTCATTCTCGGACTGGAATCACCGGGCGGCAAAGTCACTTACATGGGCGCCGCATTTCCGAGCGCGTGCGGTAAGACCAATCTCGCCATGATGGTTTCCGCTCTCGAAGATCAGGGATACAAAGTCTGGACCGTCGGCGACGACATCGCGTGGATGCACATCGGAGCCGACGGCTATCTCCACGCCATAAACCCCGAAGCCGGTTTCTTTGGTGTCGCACCCGGGACAGGTATCAAAACCAACCCGAACGTGATGTACGCGGTAAATCGGAACACGATCTTCACGAATGTCGGCGTCACGCCAAACGATGAACCTTGGTGGGAAGGCATCGGGAGCGAGCATCCTGCCGGCCTCATTACCTGGCGCGGTGAAAAATGGGATCCTTCCAAAGGCGCCGCCGCCCATCCGAATTCCCGGTACACCGTTCCAGCGAAGCAGTCACCCAGCATCTCTCCCGAGTTCGAGGCTCCCGAAGGCGTACCCATTTCCGCTTTCATCTTCGGCGGTCGGCGAGCTCGGCTCGCGCCACTTGTCCATGAAGCTTTCGACTGGCAGCACGGCGTGTATATCGGCGCCACCATGGCTTCTGAAACCACCGCTGCCGCTACCGGTGACGTCGGGATTACACGGCGCGATCCCATGGCCATGCTTCCTTTCTGCGGTTACAACATGGCCGACTATTTCCAGCATTGGTTAGACATGGGCAAACGCATCCCGCATCCGCCCAAGATTTTTCACGTGAACTGGTTCCGCAAGGGAGCGGACAGAGAGTTCCTCTGGCCCGGCTATGGCGAGAATGTCCGCGTGTTGAAGTGGATTCTCGAGCGCGTCGAAGGCAAGGCTCAGGCGCAGGAAACGCCCATCGGTTTTGTTCCTGCGCGCAATTCATTGACCCTCGATGGCCTAAATCTTTCCGGGGAAACACTCCATGAGTTGTTCCGCGTCGAGGCCGACGACTGGGAACTTGATCTAGCCGACACGCACGAATTCTTCGCCAAATTCGGCGGCCGTCTTCCGCAGGCTCTGCGGGAGGAACATCAAGGAGTTGTGCGCCGTTTCGAGAAAGCTATGCTCGCCTTCTGACGGGCCGAGCCTCGAGCTTTCTTGTGTGATCAGTTAGAACCCCAAATGATAATCGTTGACCCGCGGCGGGCAACGCGGTGCCCGCCGAGCCCACCGAGATGCACGAAGGAAACTTACTGGCTGAACGCTACGCCGCTGAACGCCCCTACTCCGACGGAGTTTGAGGTCGCAACATGAGTCAGATCGCCGAACATGTCGATCGCGAAGACAGCCACGTAAGCCTCACCGCCCGTGCTGTAAATGACGGCAAGCCACTTGCGATCATGGGAAACAGTTATGTCCGCCGGCGAGCCAGGCAAGGCAATCGATTTGTAGAAAACTCCTCCCTGGGCATCACTGAAAAAGATGGAGATCGCCTGGCCCGGTGAGTTGCCGGTGTACCAGACGTTCCCCGGGCCTTTGGCTACCCAGCAAGGGGCGTTCGTGGGGTAGGGCGGTGTTGGGCCGACGATCGGGAAAACGTCCCGATCCTTGTTGACGATGGCGAAGCTGTCGGGACTGTGGGCCGGAGTGAATCCCAGAACGTCGTCCCAAAATGCTTCCCCGAGCGGAACGGTGTCCGCCATGCTGGGGAGCGTTACTGTATTGCGTGTGCCGTCGAGCGCTCCGTGTGTCGTTAGCGGAAGCTGGAGGACGGAGCCTGATGCTAGGGTGACAGCCGCCCAGCTCTTGCCGGCGGCAATCTGCGCGGCGGAGCCATCCGAAAGACTGACGACGCTTCCATCGACGTTACCGGACGGCCATGCATGGCTCTCGGCGCAATTCGTGCCGACCACGAAGAGATGCTCCCTGGTCAACGCCACAGAATCGGGCTTCGCGCAGTCATGAGCCAGATTGATCGTCGCACCAATCGCGATGAAATCGTCGTATCGCACGATTTGGCTAACGGTGTTTGATCCGAAGTTGGCTACGGCGCCGAGATCGTCTTTGAACTGCAAAATTCCGGCGTTGGTGCTCGCGCCGCCTTTGCCGCCGGTGGCGAGTATATTGGCTAGGGACAGCGAAGGCGTTCCGATCGTATCGAGCTTGAATACAACAACATCGTTCCCACTTGTGTTGTTCGTGCTGGTGAGCACGAACACGCTGCGGTCATGGTCGTTCGCAGCCACTATAGCCGTTGCGAGGAGCAACGCCGCCAGCATCGTGCCGGCACGGCACGGACAAAATCTGCGAAATCTTTGAAGATTCATCGTATTCTCCTTAGGAATTGTGGTGAAAGCCTGCTCCGGAAGCGAGCTGGGGACTATTCAAAGTAACGGAGCTTGTTCACGTCTGGATATTCGTTCGGGAACGCTACAGAGTTACGCTCGGATCTTGCCGAGAGCCAAGTTTCAAGGATTGAAAAACAAAAATGGCAACCGTAACTTTCTGGCAACCCTGAGCGAATAGACTTAGATGCGATCCGCGCAGGGACAAGGGTTCGCCGGGTCTTCCGATTTCATGTGCCCAGAGAGCAATCTCGAGATGCTGATGGCCCGCTATCAACAAGGGGACTTCGGCGCTGCCACCGCGCTTATCGATCACATCAGCCCGCAGCTACACCGGTTTTTTGTCGTGCAGTTTGCCAGCCGCGCAGATGCGGATGACTTGCTGCAGGAAACTTGGCTGCGCATTCACAAGGTCCGGCACACTTATCGCCCCGGCGAGCCAGTCCTACCGTGGTTTTATGCCATTGCCCGGCACGTTCGCGTGGACCACTACCGAAGGGCCGTTCGCACCAGAGCCCGCGAGCAGACACTGGAACAGATAGCCAAGAGCGCGTCAGCTTCCTGGGGCGAGCCTGTGCACGACGACACTCTGGCAACTCTCCTGGCGCCGCTTCCGGAAAGCCAGCGCGAGGTAATCGAGATGTTGAAGGTAGCGGGAATGTCGCTGGAGGAGGTCGCGCGCGCCACGTCGACCAGCGTGGGATCCGTTAAGCAAAAAGTCCACCGGGCGTACAAGAAGTTGAGGGAGAGGATGATCGCGTTGGGGTTGAAGAAACGGGAAAGCGGAGAACTGTCGTGAGCGACAGAGAAATCGACGAAGTATTACAAAAGGCTGCCGAACGTCCACACGGGTTGGAGCCGGCGCTGCTCGACCGCATAGCCGATTCGGCCAAGTCATCTTTGCAACCGGTACGACCGCTACCGGCGACGTGGGTACTGGTTTCCGGTGTAGTGCTCATCTGTGCGACCGCCGCCGTGGCTGGCGCGGCGCGGGCGGGATTCTACGGAATTGAACAGCTGAGCCTCATGGAGCGGGCATTGATTTTTCCCACTCTGGGCATCCTTATGTGGGTGGCAGGCACTTCGTTCGTAAACGAAATGATTCCCGGGAGCCGGCGGCGCGTGACGCCAGGCGGGCTACTGGAATTGAGCTTCGTAGCGTTGCTCGGTTTGTTTGCATTGCTGTTCCACGACTACCGGGCAGACCACTTCGTCCATGCAGGTATCGTGTGCTTGTTCGCGGGTGTGCTCCACGCAACTCCCGCTGCCTTCTTCAGCTGGTTGCTGCTCCGTCGTGGTTTTGCTGTAAATTCAATTGCTGCAGGACTCGTCGCAGGTACCCTTGGGGGACTGGCCGGCGTCACGATGCTGGAGCTGCACTGCGCCAACTTGCAAGCCCCGCACATACTCATTTGGCATACGGCAGTGGTGCCGGTGAGCGGGGTCATGGGGGCATTGGTGGCCTGGCTGATACGTATGGCGAGAACGTCGTAGTGTTTTGCTTTCGTAACGTAACAAACAATCAGACTGAGCCGGGGAGACCAAAAACTTCGCGGCGCAATTGAAACAGGGCGCAAGAGCTGAAAGGTTCATGCGCCCTCGACTTTTTTGCGCTCGTTTGGCGCCTCGTAAGACAATTCCGCCGTACCCTCACCCCTCCGCCTTCTTCACCGGATCGATTCGCTTTTTGCACAGGCATGCACAGATTTACACAGGAAAACCCAGCAAGTCCTCTTGCCAAGCTTTCAAAGGAAGAATACAGTCACTCCAGATTGAGCCGCGAAGCTTCAAAACCTTTGCGGCACAATTGAAAAGGGGGCGCAGGAATCGCAAGGTTCCAGCGCCCTCAATTGTTTTGAGCCCCAGTCTCGTTAGACACCGCCCCGCGCGGGTAGCGCATACAATGAGCTGCTGCTCGCCGGTGTCTCTTCTATAAAAGCGAATAAATGGAAGGATCAACTGAGACGTGTGTCGCTGCGTCGCCGCTCACTGTGTAAGCCTGCCCATCCGCGCGTGAGAAGTGCAGAAAGCGGCTGATATGGTAGTCCTCATCGAAAGCCGAAAACAGGTTTTGCGTTTCTGGCTCGCTCAGGCCGAACGCAGAGAGAGCCACAGGGTTACCAAAATTCCCCGCCAGCGCAGCATAGCGTTCTACAACTTCGCGAAGGTTCATCATCGGCGCTCGCTGTATGGATTCGGCGCTCATGCCGACCTCCGCCGGGAGTGTAGCGCGGCTTCAGCCGACGCGAAAGCCGGAATTTGGCGAGAGGCGCAACGATTCGGTAAGATGATCGGCGTCAATTCATTTGATCGGAGGATCGCTCATGGGCTTGAGTGTGGGTCAAACGGCACCTGATTTCGCTCTGAAGGATCAGAACCAGAAGGAAATAAAGCTTTCAGACTTTGCGGGGAAAAAACGTGTCGTGTTGGTCTTCTATCCGTTGGATTGGAGCCCCACCTGCACGAATGAGCACGCTTGCTTCGTCAATGACATGAAAAGTTTTGATTCCCTGGATGCCGAGGTGCTCGGCGTAAGTGTGGACAGCGTCTGGTCGCACAAAGCGTACGCGCAAAAAATGGGCATCAAGTACTCGCTGCTGGCGGATTTCCAGCCGCGCGGCGCGATGAGTGAAGAATACGGCGTCTTTCTGCCGGAAAAAGGCATCACTGGCCGGTCCATTTTTATTGTCGACAAGCAGGGTAAGGTTGCGTGGCTGAAGCACTACGACATTCCGGTAGTGCCGGATATCAAGGAAGTCGCTAGCGCGCTCGCAGGCGTTACGTAACGAAGGAGAAGGCAAAAGGCGCGATCACTTCGGATTGCTAGATGATTGCGCCCTTGGGACCGAAGGCGCTGCGAAAGAACGCACTAGAAGCACCAGCTGCCAGCGCTGCTCCTCGGTCAACTTTTTCTTAAAGGAAGGCATCGGCTTGCGGCCTTCGCTGATCTGGTAAAAGATCTCTCCATCAGTCAACTGGCCGATTTTCGCCGAGTCAGTCAGGTCTGAAGGCGGAGGATCGTACATCATGGCGTCCGATCCGTCTCCCTTACCCTTGTCCCCGTGGCAATTGTCGCATTTGTCCCCGTAGACCTCTTTGACCGCGGCGAGGTTCGCGGCCGAAGCCGTCAGCGGATTCTTCCGCGCCTTCTCCGCAGGCGGAACGATCCACGGCGGCGTGCGGAACACCGCAAGTCCAATCGATACCGCGATCAGGCCGAGCGCGCCGATAAACAAAATCAAACGGAATTGCTTTCCTCTTTGCAAGGTTGCCACCATTTGTCCATAGAGTGTCGCACAGGTGGATTCTGCGCGGGAAACGCCACGGCACAGGTTGGAGAACGGATTAGGCGCCGCGGAAGATCAGCCAGAGCAACTCGCCGTTGAAGAAAAGGATGGCCGCCGTAACCACCCATGCAACCACCGTGGTGAACCTGGAGTTGACGAATTTTCCCATCTTGGCGCTTTCGCCGGTGAACTGTACCAGCGGGATCACCGCAAACGGCAACTGAAAGCTCAACACTACCTGGCTGAGAATTAGCAGGGAGGTCAGCTTTCCTTCGCCGGCGATGCCGATGACGAAGATGGCCGGAAGAATCGCAATCGAGCGTGTAACCAGCCGGCGGATCCAGGGCTTCAACCGGATCTGCAGGAACCCTTCCATGACGATTTGCCCGGCGAGCGTACCCGTGAGCGTGGAATTCTGCCCGGAAGCGAGAAGCGCGAGCGCAAACAGTGTGCTCGCGAGGCTAACACCGAGGACGGGACTTAGAAGCTCGTAGGCCTCGGCAATGTCCGCAACTTCGTTGAGGCCACGGGTGTGAAATGCTGCGGCACCGAGCGCAAGAATGGCGGCATTGATAAAGAGCGCGAATCCCAGGGCCACCGTGGAGTCAATAACGGAATATCTGATGGCCTCGCGGCGCCCCTTGTCGTCCTCACCAAAGGCGCGCGTCTGCACGATGCTGGAATGCAAGTAGAGATTATGTGGCATCACCGTGGCACCAATGATGCCAATGGCGATATACAGCATTTCTCTATTGCGTAGTATCTCGAGCCGGGGAAGAAATCCATGTGCCGCTTCAATCCAAAGCGGACGCGCAAAGAAGATCTCATAAGCAAAGCAAATGCCGATGCTGCCGATAAGAGCGACTACAAAAGCCTCTACGAGGCGGAAGCCGCGGCCCTGCAGCGCCAGAACAAGAAGAACGTCAAACGCAGTGAGAATGACGCCGAGGAGAAGAGGAACACCAAAGAGAAGTTTCAGAGCAACCGCGGAACCCAAGACTTCGGCTAGGTCGCAGGCCGCAATGGCGAGTTCGCAGATGACCCAAAGAAATATGGACAAGCGGTGGGAATAATGGTCGCGGCAAGCCTGAGCGAGATCTCGGCCGGTGGCGATGCCGAGCTTTGCGGAAAGAGCCTGCAGAAACATGGCCATAAGACTGCTCATCAAGACCACGCTCAGCAAGGTGTAGCCAAACTTCGAGCCCCCGCCGATATCCGTGGCCCAATTGCCTGGGTCCATGTAGCCAACGGCGATCAGGTAACCCGGGCCGGCAAAAACTAAAATCTTCCGGAACCAGGAGAGATTCGGAGCAACCGGGATGGAACGGTGCGCTTCGGGCAGGGACGGAAGCGTTAACGCGCGCCGCCACCCCGCAGTAACGGTTCCGGCAGGATCCGGCTGCGAACCGAGCGATTTGGCGAGTAGGTCTCCCATGAAATATTAACTATGGTGAACTTCCATCCTAAACTACATTTAACGTCAGTGAGTGTCAATAGAACTTTTGCCGCAAACGACCTGTTCTGCATCCTCATCGAGAGTCGCCTCTCCTCTAGTGCAGGATTTGACTGTGGTACCTTGGAAGAGAATTTCGAGGAGAAGAACATGGACGACAAGCAGGCGCCGCAACAGCCGCCACCGGGTCAGGTGCAGATCAAGGCGGACGAGAAGGAACTGCAAGGTATGTACAGCAATCTGGTGATGATTCAGCATCACGCGGAGGAGTTCACGCTGAATTTCGTTTATGTTTTTCCTAATGCAACGCAGGGCAAGTTGCTCAGCAGCATGATCGTCAGTCCCGGCCATGCCAAGCGCATCTGGCGGGCTCTGGGAGAAAACATTTCGCGCTTTGAAACGCTGTACGGCCCAATCAAGGAAGGACCGGAAGGCACACCGGGAGCAAACATCGGTTTTGTGCAGTAACACGGAGAGCATGAGTGAGATTTTGCGCGGCGAGCGACCAGGCCATGCTCGTCTATCTAGGCGACGAGATTGGCTTAGCCGCGCATGAGCGTGTATTGGCGCTGTTGCGCTTGTTGCAGAAAGATCCGCCTAATTGGATGCGAAATTTCCAGCCGGCCTATACCTCACTGATGGTGACGTTTGATGCCTGCCGTGTGGACCACGCGGAAGTGGAAGCCACGCTCCGAAAATTCGAGCCGCGAGCAGCTGCCATTCGTCGCCCAAAGCCGCGTACGGTCGAAATTGCCGTTTGCTATGGCGGCGAGTTTGGCCAGGACCTCGAAGAAGTGGCCAGCCTTCGCGGATTGAAACCCTCCGAAATCATCGCGCTTCATACTTCACGAACCTATCACGCTTACTTCCTGGGATTCGCGCCTGGATTTGCGTATCTCGGCGATCTTCCGCAAGAGATTGCAGCTCCGCGGCTGGAAACCCCGGGGAAAAAGGTGCCGGCCGGCAGCGTCGGAATTGCCGGAAGGCAAACAGCCGTTTATCCGTTTGCCACGCCCGGTGGATGGAGAGTCATTGGGCGTACGCCAGAAACCATGTTCCAAAGCGATCGTAAGCCGATGGCCATGATTTCAATGGGAGACCAAGTAAGGTTTCGGGCGATCTCTCCGAAACAGTTCTGGAAGATGGAGCAGGCATGACGTCCCTCGTCGTCGAATCTCCAGGACTGCTCACGACGGTGCAGGATCTGGGCCGTCCAGGTTTCGGGCCACTGGGAGTTTCGCCTTCTGGAGCCGCAGATCCGGTGGCCCTGCGATTGGGAAACCTGTTGGTTGGAAACGATCCCGGCGCGGCCGCGCTTGAAATGACGTTGCTCGGCGGAACTTTCGCTTTTCCCGAGGAAGCTGTCGTGGCGCTGACGGGCGCCGACTTCGGTGCCACGATCGATCGGCGCCCTGTAGAGATGTGGGCGGCACATAAAGTTCCGGCCGGAGCAAGAATTGCCCTGGGGCCCGCGCGCAACTTCGCGCGCGCTTATTTGACGGTCGCGGGAGGCGTGCGAGTGCCGGCATTCCTTGGCAGCGCTTCTACGCATCTTCTAAGCAGGTTGGGAGGACATGAAGGACGGGCGCTGCGCAAGGGAGATGTCCTGAAAACCGGCGCGCTTAGAGAAAAATTCCAGGAACGAAGAATCTCGATGACTGCGTTGCTAGCCTTGAAACCCAGAAAAGTTCTACGGGTGACCGAAGGCCCACAGATGCATTTGTTTTCCGAAGCGGATAGACAGGAATTCTTTCGCGGTACTTTTCGGGTGAGCGAGTCTTCGGACCGTACCGGAGTACGGCTGGAGGGCAAGCGGTTGGTCTCCAATTTGCCAGGAGAAATGATCACAGAGGGCGTCCCGCTTGGAGCAATCCAGGTAACGCTCTCCGGTCAACCGATTGTATTAGGTGTGGAGCAGCAAACCACGGGCGGCTATCCCAAAATCGCCAATGTGATTGGAGTGGATTTGCACCGGTTGGGACAACTTCGTCCGCGCGTGGAAATTCGCTTTGAACGAACTTCGCTCTCGGTAGCTCGCTCCTTGTGGATCGAACAGGAACGGCTGCTGAACAGTCCGGGTCAACTGTTTGCATGAGATATGTGGACGTGAATTGCGACATGGGCGAAATGCCCGAGGCGCTGGCGGACGGCAGCCAGGAAAAGCTGATGCGTTACGTCAGTTCCGCGAATGTCGCATGTGGAGGCCACGCCGGAGACTCGAGGATGATGCGCGCCACGATGGAGCAGGCGTTGAGACACGGAGTCGCCATAGGAGCCCATCCCGGTTATGAGGACCGCGCCAATTTGGGGCGCACAGAATTGCAGCTTCCCTCGGCGGAGATTTCGCGCCTGGTCCACCGCCAACTTGCAACGCTTGGCGAAATCGCAACGCAGTGCGGAGCGATCATCGGCCACGTCAAGGCCCACGGCGCTCTGTACAATCAGGCGGGGCGCGATCGCCAGATCGCGCGCGCCATTGCGGAAGGAGTGCGGCGCTGGAACGCGGACGTAATCCTTGTTGGCCTGGCGGGTTCCGTGATGCTGGATGAATTCCAAGCTGCCGGCTTTCCGATAGCCGCCGAAGCGTTTGCCGATCGTCGCTACGAAACAAATGGCAGTCTTCGCCCCCGTAAGTTCCAGGATTCCGTATTGCATGATCCGGAAGAGGCAGCTGTGCAGGCGGTGCGCATCGCAGAGCGATGCAGCGTGGTAGCGGTCGACCGTAGTATTGTTCCGCTCACAGCGCAGACGATCTGCATCCACGGCGACACACCAAGCGCGCTGGAAATCGCGGCCGCGGTGCATCGAACCCTGACCGAAGCCGGGGTCGAGATTAAATCTTTGACGAAGTAGTGCTACAGGTGCGTCAGGTCGGTTGCGGATTAGAAAAGGCCATCGTAGAATGAATAAGTTGTGGTTTTCGAGCCACGTAGTGTTTGCGGGCCTGTAGCTCAGGTGGCTAGAGCGCGCCCCTGATAAGGGCGAGGTCGGTGGTTCAAGTCCACCCAGGCCCACCATTCTTCATCAGTAAATACGCGGCGATTCTCACTTTTCCCCTTATCGGGGCTCTCCCTCAAAAAACCGTTTTGTCAACCGTTTGTCAACTTCACGATTGGCCGGATGGCAGTACACTCAGGTCGCTGAGACCATTCGGGTAGAGCCCGAACGGCTAGCATCGATTAGGCTATGTCGAGAGCGATGCCCTGTCACGTCGAAGGAGGTAGAAGGCAGTGCAAGACACTGCAAGGCTGTGCAAAGAGCGGGAAGTCATTTTTGAGATTGCGGGCGTAGTTCAGTTGGCTAGAACCACTGCCTGTCACGCAGGAGGTCGCCGGTTCGAGTCCCGTCGCTCACATGGTCAGGCCGCTCACACAAGCGCGTTATCGGTACGGATCGCCACAAGTTGCTAGATCGCTGCCGTCACAGCGCCACGAATTGGTTTTGCAATAACTACAAGACACGCGAGCCAACGCAGCGCAAGTCGCGCAGGCGGATCAGTCCAGCTTCTTTTCTGAGAGGAACTTCGATACCCCATCCGCAATCTGGACATTGTTCAGGTCCGACATTAGGAAATGCGTGTTGCCGCGGATGCCGATCTCGGGCAGGTGCACGACGGTAACATCGCCGCCGTGGCGGTTCACAACATCCCGCCACTTCTTAGCCATTTCAAAGAAAATACGCCATTGCTCCTGGCCCGGATTCGCGCTCGGTTTGTCAGGGATGTTGTCGCCGTAGTAGATGACGATCGGTATCTTCGTGAGCAGCAAGAAATCCGACTGCGACACTGTGATGGCGCTCAGCGCTCTGCCGCCGAGTGTCATGGGCGGCGGCACGTCTCCCTCGGGGAAAGGGAAGTCGAAGCCCGGCTCAAAGGAGACGATGGCGCGGACATTCCTGTTCTTGATGGCCGTGCGCCAGCCCAGCCCGCCGCTCTGTGAGTGCGTAACGAGAATGCCCGGCCCGATATTGTTAAACAGTGCCGACACAGCCTCCGTATTCACCTGCCCGTCATACGGGCCGGTGTTGGGAACCATCTGACGGAAGAACTGATTGAGCGCCTCTGGGTCGCGCGAGAACTGCACGCCAGGATAGAAGTCCGGCCAGGCGCCGAGCCGGAAGATGCCGAACCAGAGCTGTTCGTCGGGTGTGGCAGTGATGTTGATAGGCTGCGTACCGCGCGCGGCGCGGCCACGCCGCGGCTGGTCGATCAGATAGACCGGGAAGCGCCGGACCAGGAAGATGTTTTGGAACCCTTCTCGTCCGTCCGGGGTGGTCTCCCACGTTTTCGCGGATTGCCCGTGACCGTGCCAGAGGACGAGTGGAAGTTTTCTGGCATTCACCGGAATTTGGTAGAAGACGTAAGCGTGGTCGCCGTGCAATGTCTGACCCGCTGGATCGGTGCCGGCGGGGTTGTACGCGCCTTGCTTGATGGGATCGAATGTTCCGGGAGCAGTGATGACGGACCCGCCTACAGCGAAGCTGCCTTGGTCCTGGATTATCAGCGGCTCGGGCTTGCTCTTGCTGGTGTCCTGTGCACTCGCTAAAGACAAAAAACAGGCTGCAATCAGTGCGAGAGCGATGAGAGACTTCCGATGTTTCCTGCTCATGAAATTTGCTCCGGTGATCCTGAGGGCCGATAGTCCGGGTTGCTCTTTTCAGATTCCTTCATCTGCATCGTTTCTCCTGCGTTGGCCTTCGTAAATCATTTCTTCTCGAAAACTTCCTTAGCAACGTTGATGGCGTTTACCGCGTTAGGCCAGCCACAGTACAACGCCAAGTGAGTGATGGTCTCGGTCAACTCTTCCTGCGTCACGCCGCTTTCGCGTGCTCTCATGAGGTGAGACCGAAGCTGCTCTGGACGGTTTAGGGCAATCAGCGCGGCCACGGTCACCAGGCTTCGGTCACGCTTCGACAATTGCGGACGCTCCCAGACGTCTCCGTACAGCACGTTGTCAGTCAATTCGGCCAGCTTCGGGGCAAAGTCGCCGATCGCTCCTTGAGACGGCCTGGGCTTCGCGCCAGCGTCGGTTCTCGGTCCCTCAGCGCGAACCGGCTCCCTGTATTGCGCGTCACTAACCCGTTCCATCCATTCCACAGCCTTACCGTCGAGCTGTTCCACGATGGCGATGTGCGCCATCGAATGGTTCGGCGCAGCCCCATGCCAGTGCTTCTGGCCTGGCGGAATCCAAACCACATCCCCTTTTCGGATTTCCTGTATGGGATCACCCCACCGCTGCACGCGCCCGGTGCCCTCCGTCACGATCAGGATTTGGCCCAGCGGATGGGTGTGCCACGCGGTCCGTGCGCCGGACTCGAACGTCACCAGGGAGCCGGATGCGCTTGCCGGAGCGTTCGCCTGGAACAGAGGATCGACGCGCACGGAGCCAGTAAAATTCTCGGCTGGCCCTTGCCGTGAGGGTTGGGAGCCACTCCGCACGATCCTTATCGCTCCCTGATCCTTGGAAGTTTGGCTGTGCACACCTGACGCGAGCATGCACAGCGAGATCACTGTCGTTACAAAGATCCTCATGGTGTCCCTTCTGGCTCCCACTACAAAGGAGCACTCAGCGTCCAGTCATCTTCAGGGCAGCTTCAGGCAGGCGTGCGCCTTCGAGTTTCAGTCTGGAAGCAGCATCGTCGATCTGCTTGAGGTCGTTCTCGGTCAGCTCGACATTCACCGCGCCGAGGTTTTCCTCGAGGCGATGTTGCTTGGTTGTTCCTGGGATCGGCACGATCCACGGCTTCTGTGCCAGCAGCCAACCGAGTGCGACTTGCGCCGGTGTCGCGCTTTTGCGTTGCGCAACGGCCTTGACCAGGTCGACCAGAACCATATTGGCCTTGCGCGCCTCAGGCGAAAAGCGAGGCACGAGGTTTCGGAAGTCGGTGGGATCGAACTTCGTGTTTTCGTCAATCTTGCCCGTGAGGAACCCTGCGCCAAGTGGACTAAACGGCACGAACCCGATACCCAGCTCATCCAGGGTCGGCAGAAGCTCGGCTTCCGGACCACGCCAGAACAGCGAGTACTCGCTCTGCAGCGCAGTGATCGGTTGGACCGCGTGCGCACGGCGAATCGTTTGAACGCCGGCTTCCGACAGGCCGAAATGTTTGACCTTCCCCTCCGCAACTAGCTCTTTGACCGTCCCGGCCACGTCCTCAATCGGCACTTCCGGGTCGACGCGGTGTTGATAAAAGAGATCGATGTGATCGGTCCGCAAACGCTTCAGGCAAGCGTCCGCCGCACGCTTTATATGCTCGGGCCGGCTATTGGTCCCGGCACGACGCTCGCCAGTCTCAGTATCTATGTCAAAGCCGAACTTTGTGGCAATCACCACCTTGTCCCGGATCGGCTGGAGCGCCTCGCCCACCAGCTCTTCGTTCACGAACGGCCCATAGGCTTCGGCCTGGCTTGGATTGCTCTTGCGGGACTCGTAGTGAACGTCGTCTGGAGTAAACCGTGGGCTGACCCTGCCGCTGCCCTTGCCCTTACTCCCCTGATATTGCGCGAAGGATGGGAAGCCGTACATTCATCTCGATTGGGATGTCAGTGCCCTTGAGATTCGATTCGTCTACCCAACTATGGTTTTACCACGCGGGCGTGTTCGAGAAAGGCTCGGCCGGCCGGTGTCAGTTCGATGCCGCGAGCGCGGCGTGTCAAGAGTCGCGCGCCTACCTCGTCCTCAAGTTCTCGAATCGGCCGACTTAGCGAAGGTTGTGACGTGTGCAGCGTTTGCTCTGCTGCCACCGTCAGCCTTCCCGCCTCGGCGACCGCGACGAAATAGCGCAGATGTCGTAATTCCATTCTCACTCCTATGCCTGAGAAGCATTGCTCCCGGTTTAACAAAGTATGCTTCAACGGCGCTACCAACAGCTATCTTGGCCATCTAACGAGGTGATCTGAGCTAGCCCGAGCGGCTTTGGCGGCGTCTTAGCCATT
>Ga0210394_10000066_pt1 | contig 255415 bp, 232 predicted proteins | sample IncBWC12MmetaG_FD_160121 | JGI IMG/M metagenome (GOLD analysis project Ga0210394, IMG submission 160121) | Forest soil microbial communities from Barre Woods Harvard Forest LTER site, Petersham, Massachusetts, United States - Inc-BW-C-12-M | ecosystem: Environmental > Terrestrial > Soil >... | reverse complement strand
GGCGCCCTCCACTTCGACCACAACTACCGCCTCACCATCGACGGCAAACCCTGGGACGGCCAACCCCTGTAGAATCAACACTTCCGCCCCCACCTCGCAACTGTTGATTCTAAACCACTTACACCACGGCTAAGTCCTGTATCAGCAACACTTACAGAAAATAGGGGCAGGGGCTGCAATCCACACGGGAGTAGCACACTGACGCTACGCAGCTCGTGAAGAGGATTGGAGAGGATCGAACTCGCTTCTTCTCTTACTGGACACTGAAGACTGTCAACTGAAAACACTCAGGCAAGCTAACGCACGATCCAATACACCTTCTTCTCTTACTGAAAACGGAGAACTGACAACTGAAAACCGTCTGGCAGGCTAGTGAACATCAAAATCGAGGCTCGCAATTGCTCGCGCAATCACATTTTCCTGAATCTGAATGAGGTCCGTGTCGGCGTAGGTCATTCCCAGAACAGTGAGAATATCCTTCCCGCGCGCCACAACAACTAATCTTCCAGACCACTCGTGTTCATCCGCGCTACCGCGGTATTGATACTCCACTCCCGGTAATCCGCCAACGACCGTCTTGCGCTGCGAAAGCTTCTGATACTTGGAGTACACGTCATGCAACCGTTTTTCCACCGCTGCGGCGGCCACATCCAACGGGTCTTTCGTATTTTCCGCACCGACCACGAGCAGCGTCGATTCGTTGGGAGTGCCCATGGCCACGATCGCGTTCGGCAGCGCGCTGCGGGCCTCTTCCAGCAAGTTCCAACTCGGAGCCTTATACATGCGGAAGCCGTGCGTGTAGTTCGTGTACAGATTGCCCTGCACATCTTCACGATTCGCCGGCACTTCAGGCACTTTCGCGGCAGCCGGCGGCGCAGAGGAAGCAGCCATGCCACTTGCAACCGGCGCAGCAGGATTTGAACCAGGCGCATTCGCCGGCATTTCAGGCTTGGTCGCAGTACTTGTCACTTTTGCGGACGGCTTATCCGTCTTGGCGGAGGTAGCCGGATTGACCTCTTTCGCGCTTGCATTGGTCGCCGCAACTGAGCTTTCTGACGACGTCGCGACCGCGGACTCCGCTTTCGGCTGCGAATCATTGCTAGGCTTGGAAGGTTGCGAGGCCGCATCCTTCTTGGCCGCGGGTTGTGCTTCCGGTTTGTCCGCTGGCGTGGTTGGCACGATGGACGCGATTTTGTCCTTTTCCACGAGGACATATCCAAAGTCGGTTTTGACCTTGAACATGTTGTCCTCGTAGGAGACGATCACGCCATACAGCTTTTTCCCGTCTTTTAGGCGAATTTCGTCCGCGCAGGCGGGCAGAGCGATCGCGCAAAACGCCATGGCCAACGCCATACTCAGAAGGGTGCCGCGCTTATTGGTGACACGCATACTAAAAGTATCCCGCCACTACGTACGGCCCGCAACCCTCACTCGCCCGGTGGTGTCCGCCGTGCTACCTCCTGGAGCAGCGCCCGTATCCGCCCAGCGAGCCGCTCGAGTTCGCCGATCGCCGCGCTCAGCCGTGCCCGCTGCGGTTCCGGCAATTGTGCGTGCGTCTGCTGCAGCGCCAGTGCCTCGGCCATCACGCGAATCTGTTTCCGGCTGCGGGGATTGAGCCGCTCCCAAAGCCGCCGCTTGCTGCTGCGGTTGCGCCCCAGCCATTCCTCGCCGCTCCCCGCTGGCCGCCCCGCTTCCGGCTCCGCTGGTGTCGCGGTGTTTTGTTTTCTGATCTGAAATAGCATGTTTTAAACTCGAAACTCGAAAAACTAACAACTAAGAACTGATTACTGAAAACTGAAAACTGAAAACTGAAAACTGAAAACTGAAAACGATTCACTTCTTCAGCGCTTCCAGTTTCTCCCCATTGATCTGTCCATCCTGCTCCACGCGCCCGGTCACGCGCATCGTGCGCGTCTCAAACACCAGCCCGCCATAGCGGTCGTAGACATTGGGGAAGAGCACCACTTCATAAATGCCGCGCTGATCCTCAAGCGTGACGAACATCATGTTGCGATAATTCTTCGTCCCAACGTGGCGGTAGGTCACCACCCAGCCGCACAGTGTCACGCGCTTCCCGCGCAGACCCGGCAGTTCGTCGCTCCAGGCTTCGCCGTTGCGCGGCAAAAAATCCAGCGAGTGCCCGCTCACGCAAACTTCCAGGATCTCCCGTTCGTAGCGCAGCTTTTGTTCCAGCGTGTACTGTGGGACAGACATTCTTGTCTGTCCGCTTTTTTCTTCATCTAAAAAAGCGACAGGCAGGAATGCCTGTCCTACTCCCGCAGGCACAGCTGTTTTTGCTTGTGCGCTTTTCTCGACTTGCAGCAGGCTCCAGCGCCACAACAGTTCCGGCCGTGTCATCTTGCATGTTTCATCGTCTATTTCATCGCCCACTTCATCAAAGGCTCCGCATTTGATCAGCGATTCAATCTCATCGCTTTCCACCGGCACGCGCCGCACAAAATCTTCGAGCGACCGGAACGCTCCATCTTCCTCTCGCGCCCGCGGAATCGCCGTGATCGTTTCGATTCGCAGGCCCTTCACCTGCATCAATCCGACACGCAGCGCGCGCGTTCCGTTCTCGCCATCTTCCGCCGTGTATTCCATTCGCGAATGATTTATCGAAGGCAATCGCACTTCAATGCCCCAGCGCTTGGCTTCCTCCACATAAGCCGACACGTGATAGAAGCCTGCGCCCGCGCTGCACATCGCCGCCAGAAATTCTGCTGGATGATGCGTTTTCAAATACGCCATGCGGTACGAAATGTCCGCATAGGTTGCCGCATGTGCTTTGCAAAATCCAAAGCCGGCGAATTTTTCCACCATCATCCACGTTTCTTCGCGCTGTGCAGCGGTCAGCCCCATCATTTCCGCGGCTTTCAGGAATTTTCCATGCAAGCGTGTGTGATCGCTGCGTCCGGAATATTTTACGGTGGACCGCCGGACAAGATCGGCTTCCGCTAATGTCATGTCTCCGAGCGCCTGGGAAATCTGCATGACCTGTTCTTGAAAAATACATACGCCAAGCGTGTCGCCAAGAATTGGCTCGAGTTTTGGATGCGCAAATGTGACGTCTTCCTGTTTATGCAACCTTTTCACGAACAGTTCTTTCGATCCATACTCCGCTGCTCCCGGCCGAATCAGCGCCAAAGCTTGCGCCATCTGCTCCAGCGATTGCGCCTTCATCATTCGAAGCAGCCCGCGCATGGCCGGCGATTCGATCTGAAACACTCCCATCGTTCGCCCTGTTGCGATGACCTCGCACGTCGCCGGATCGTTCTCCGGTATCGCCTCAAAATCAATTTCACGCGCGGTTGGACATGGAGTCACGCCATCCGCCGCAACGCGGCTTTTTTCCTTCACCTCCTTTATTTCGCGTACTTCCTTAACTACCTTTTTCTCGATGTTATCTAGCGCCAGCGACATGGTCGTGAACCCGCGCTGGCCGAGCAAATCCATTTTGATTAGTCCGAGCGCTTCGATGGCGTTCATGTCGTATTGCGTGACGACGATGCCTTTTGTCGCGCGTTCCAGCGGCGCCAGCCAGCTCAGCGGCCGCGCGGAAATCACCGTGCCGCAAGGATGAATTCCCAGATGCCGCGGCGCATCGTCGAGCCGCAACGCCACTTGCAGAATCGTTTTCCAGGGCTCGTCGTTCACGGGAAGATCCTGGCATTCTGGCAATTCGCGGATCGCCGCTAGAATTTCGCGCACCGGCCGGTGCGGCAGCCGCTTTGTGAATCGGTCTACCTCGCCCGGCGGCACACCGAAAACTTTTGCCACTTCGCGCACCGCTAGCCGCGCGTGCATGGTGATGAAACTCCCGATCATGGCGACGTGTTCGGCGCCCCAGTGCTCGTAAACGTAATCGAGCAGCTCGTCGCGCCGCGCGCCGCAAATATCAATGTCAATGTCCGGGCAATCGCCGCGCTGCTCGTTCAAAAATCGTTCGAAGTACAGCCCCCAGCGCAGCGGGCAGACCCGCGAAATTCCCAGGCAATATGTCACCATCGAACTGGCCGCCGAGCCGCGCGCCACCGCCGGAATGCCGCGCCGCCGCGCTTCCTCGACGATGTCCCACACGAGCAGGAAATATGGCGCCAGATGCAGTTTTTCGATCACTTCAAGTTCATGCGTGAGCCGCGAAAGCACTTCCGGCCGCAGGGGCTTGTAGCGTTTTCGCGCGCCTTCGAAACTCAGCTTCCACAAATACGAAAACGCTGATTCACCTTCCGGCACATTGAATTCCGGGAAAATTGTTTTCCCCAGCTCCAGCTGCAAATTGCAGCGCTCGGCAATTTCCAGCGTCGCGCGCAGCAATTCCGGATGATCGGGGAAAAGTTTTTGCATTTCCGCCGCTGGCTTGAACCACGCCTCGCCCGTCGTAATTTCAGGTGCCGCGACAGTCGTCAGCAGTCCACCCGTTCGAATGGCATTCACCGCGCGATGATGCAGATGCTCCTCCGGCCGCAAAAAATGCACGTTGTTGGTCGCCACCAGGGGCACATCTATTTCGCGCCCGATGCGTCCGGCTTCGCGCAGCGTTCGACGGTCCCCCGGCGACAAAATCTGCACCTCGATGTACAGCCGATCGCCGAAAATATGTTTCAACTCTGTGAAGTGACTGGTGACTCGTGACTGGTGACTGGCGATAGATGACTCGTGACTCGTGTTAGCGCTTGCCTGGCCCGCGTTCTTTCTTCCCGTTGTCATCCTGAGCGAAGCGAAGGATCTCAACTGCAGATGATTTGCAGACACCAGCGCAATCACGCCACGGTTGTGCTCCGCCAATTTCTGCAACGTCACTGGCCGGCCATCCTCTTTGCCAACTGCTGCAGCCGCATCCCGCGGCAACTTGGTTGTGCCCAAATGCCGCAGCGTCACGAGCTGGCACAAATTGCTGTACCCCTCCATATCTGCTGCCAGCAGCGTTAGTGGCACACTCTCCGAATTTCGAATTTTGTTTTTCGAATTTCGGGACGCATTTGTCCTGGGAGCATCCGAAAAGTCATTCGAAACTCGGGATTCCACATCCAGCACTACTCCGACGATCGGTTTGAGGCGGGCCTCCAGAGCCGCCTTGTAAAACGGCACTGCCGCGTACAAGCCGTTCGAATCCGTCAGCGCCACCGCGGACATCTTCTGTTCCACCGCGGCCGCAACGATCTCTTCCGGCGACGGCACGCCCCGCAGGAACGAATAGTGACTGTGACAATGCAAATGTACGAACACAGAAGCCCCGGTGTGGAAAGGGAAGAAGGCATGCCCGCGTTTCGGCGGGCATGCTCCTCCATTCGAATCAGGTAGGGAGAGGGAAGAAAAACCTCAGCAAACTACCGAGACAAGCACGGCGTTGAAAGCACCAGGCCGTTCGGTTTGCTCGCGTAATGCTCGCGGAGTTCGAGGCCGTTGCCGTAAAAGACGGCGTTCCAGCCGTAGCGGCCGCGGACGGAATCGAGGCCGCGGTTCAAATACCAGCGGCGGTTCGCGCTGGTATCGAACAATTCATTTTGCCGGCGGTCGGCTTCGAGATTTGTTACGTTGACGCCCACCAGCCGCACGGCCACGCGACGCGTGAATAATTTGTCGAAGAGATCTTTTGCCGCGGCGAGCAATTCGCGCTCGTCATTCGTTGGTTTCGTGAGTCGCACCGTTTGATGCGACGAAAAATGGTCAACATAGCGAATACGCAGGCCAATGGTGCGCGCCTGCTTGCCGTATTCGTGCAAGGTCGAGCCGATGCGTTCGCTCAAATATTCGGTCAAGCCGCCGAGAAACTCGGTGTCAATCGTGCCGCCTTCGATGGTCGTTTCGCGTGAAACGGATTTCGGCGTCGAAGGCAGCAGGACTTCGCGGCCATCCAACCCGCGGGCACGCTCCCAAATCTGCTGGCCGATGACTTCGCCGAAGGCCGCCTGCAGCGCGAGCTTCGGCACCTGGCGCAATTCTCCGATGGTCGCAATGCCGCGTTCCGCCAGCGTGCCGGCGTGCACATGGCCAATCCCACATAATTTCTCCACTGGCAGCGGCGTCAGGAACGATTCCTCTTCGCCGTGAGCCACGATGCGAAACCCGCGCGGGCGTTCCAGCCGCGAGGCGATGGATGCCACGACTTTCGTGCGCGCCGCGCCCACGGAAACGCTCAAGCCGGTGCGTTTCAAGATTTCCATTTGCAGGCGCCGCAGCGTTCCCGGAAAATCTGGATACAGCCGCTCCGTCCCGGCAAAGTCGAGATAAAAATCATCCAGCGCCGCGGTTTCGACCGCCGGCGTGTACGTTTCCAGAATGCGCCGCACGCGCTCGGCAAAATCAGCGTAGTGCTCGTACTGACCAGGCACGACGATGGCTTTCGGGCAAATGCGCAACGCTTCGCGAAAGCCCATCGCCGTTCGAACGCCGAGGAACTTCGCTTCGTAGCTCGCCGAAGCCACGCAGCCGCGCCCCACCAGGATGGGCTTGCCGCGCAGCTTGGGATTCAGCACCTGCTCCACCGACGCGAAAAACGCGTCCACGTCCACGTGCACGATGTTGGGAATGGGGGCACTCTTTGTAGTGGCGCAGCTAGCTGCGCCACTACAAGAGAGGTTTTTTTCCGTACGGTTTTTGCAAAGTCCCAGCCACGCCCAGGCGGACCATGGGTTTTTTTCTGCCGGCGGTTCCGTTTGTGGCGCGTCCGGCTTCGGTGACGGGTCTAAAGACCCGCCACTACAACTGCCGCTCGTCTCACCTGATTCGGGCGAATCCGCGGGGCTGAAGCCCCGCGCTACAGGTTCTTGCTCCGCGCCCGTCTCTTGATGCTCATGATGCGGGTCGAAAGATGCCGCGCGATCATTTTCTTCCGCGGTTGCTGGAGTCAGATTGATTGCTTCAATGGCGGGAGTGGGGAATACGCTTTCGACACAGACGTCCATGACGGCTCCTGTTAACTTTCACTGTGACCCCGACCCGGTCGGGGTCAACAAAGGGAAGCGGGATGCCTATACTGTCTCCGAGCGCTAGCCGGGATTTTGATCGACTCCGGGATCGAGGGATCGTCTTGCAGCCGACCCCTCCCCCCGCTTACGGCTCGGAACTTTCAACGGGCGGCGGCCGACTCGTGAGAGCCTGATCGGCAATGGAGGCGGCGCCACCCGTTTCCCGTTTCCTCTACCGCCCCGCACTATAGGCGAACAAAAAGCGAAAGTCAAGAGCGAAAAAATAGCCGGTAGTGGGTCAGTTTTCCGGTTAGCGTTAATCGGTACCTGGCTCGTCTCGCGCTGGAGTAAAATGAACAAAAGGCGGAAGCACGCAGCCTCGAAGCCCATGCCGCTCAAACGGTTCTTACTGGCACTCACTCTCCTGAGTTCTATTACCGGTGTTAGCCTTGCGGCTGAATGTGACAGTACTCCCGCGAAGGAAGTGAATCTTGACCTGTGGTCTAAGCGCTCGCTTTTATCCCCAGACCAGAGATGGGGATTTCTAAGCGTTGGCCCTCATTCTCCCGAAAAGAGGGCACCGCTATACATTCAGAACACCGAAATTTCTAAGAAATGGCTTGTCGGATGGATAGAGCGAAACGGGACGGCATTTTTGGAGCGGAGACAGCAAGCGGTTGTTTCTGCGCGATGAATATGCTGCTGACGATACGAAGATTCGGGTCTTTGATGTAACTGGAGCGGTACCTAAAGAAATCAAAGGCCTCAACGATAAAATCCAGAAAGCACTCTTCGCTCATATCCCTCAGGGCAAAACAACTCAATGGCTGTATTATCCTGAAGTATGTTTCGCTGCCAATGATTCATCAACGATAGTCGTGGTTGCAGACGCTCCTCTCGTTCCGCTGAATGCAAGCGGCAGCGGTAGGCCGTTTCGCGTCAAACTAAACGTGAATCTTGTCACCCGACAGGTCGTAGATGCAGCGCCAACTATCCGATAAGTGGTAATCGGAAACTGACCCGCTACCAAATAGCCCTGCCCCTCGTTGCCGAAGAGCAGGGCTATCCTTCATTTTTCTGCTTCCCTCACCGGGGGAAGTTTTACTTCTCCCAGTGAAAGCTTGGTTACGAAGCCGTAGCGACTTGCATTCGGCTCCGGTTCGGCCACCGCGATACGGCGGTCGGCGTAGTCGGTGCACTCACGCACGACGAAAGGCACCAGTCCGTTGGGGGTAATCATTCGGCAGAAGATTTCTTCCTCTTTTGCACGGAAACCCTTGCGGACAGTACCCCACGCGCACGTGGCACAAAGCCCGGCGCCCGCGTTGGCAGCAAAAAACTTCCACCGAATAACGGTCATGCTTCCTCCTTTCTTGGCCGAAGAGGCCGGCTTTGATGAAACAGGGCAGATCCAGCACTCTCATTCTTTCGTGGGCGCTGGATCATTTGCTGCGGGAAGAACGGCCGCTTCGGCTTCAAGTGCTCGAAGCTGTTCCGGGCTGATGAAGCCCACGCGGCGCCGGGGCATGTCCGTTCGCAGAATCCAGGCGATGTCTTCCATCTCGCGCTTGCTCGCCAATCGCCTGTCTTCGTAGAACGTGCACTCGCTCACGGGAAAATGAATCTCGCGTTCGAGATAGAAGTACCTGCAAAAAACTTCTTCCTCGGTGGCGCGAAATCCCTTGATGATGTGCCCGTAGCTGCAGGTCCGGCACAGCGTTTCGGAACCTTGCGGTGTTCCTCCTTTCACTTTGATGGTGACCATGACTTTCTCTTTTCTAAGAAGCGCTTTCCGCGCTTCGCGACGTGCTCATGGTTGTTCGAACGCATCGCGCGCGCACCAAGAGCGAGGACTCACGCGAATCGCAAAATTCGCGCGACAATGCGGCACAAAAATGGCCGCTCTAGGTCGGAATCATTCTTAAAATGTGCCGGAAGAAAATCGGGCTAGCTGAACAGCGTGGACGACGCCCGCCCGCTGCCGCGATAATCTCGATCCGGCAACGCCGCAAAACGGCCTATATGTTTCATCCGTTGCATGGGACGCAGTCCTCCTTAGGACAATTGGGAACATGCCATAGAAAGCGCGCAAGGAAAAATAGACAAAATTAATCGCAGCTGGGAAAAGTATAAGCGGTTAAATTCCTTTCCTTTAGAACACGCGCCCCAACTGGAAAAACCATTTGCGGTGGCCGGAATCGCCGGCGCTACCGCCGAGGAAGAAGGGGCCTACAACGGTTTCCGCGAGCACGCCCGCGGCGACGTCGTTTGGAAAGTCGCTGCGAGTAGTGACGCCGTACATTTTGCCGAACTCGTAGGCTCCGACGGCATAGACTTTTTTGCCGAGAAACGGGGGCAAGGTGAGCAAATCGTGGAGGTAGCCGGCGCGGACTAAATAATACTGGTTGCCTTGGAATTCGTTTTGGCCGTAGGCGCTGAGGCGCAGCGGCGCGCCGAGAAAAAACTGCGGAATCCCCGTGCTCGTCACGCCAAACGTGGTGCCACCCTCACTTTCCAAAAATACCGAAGCAGATCGTGTCACCGGCTGAAAATATCCGAGCTTCAAATCCATCGAAGGGAAGCCGGCTTTCGCGCCGGGACTGGCGTCAAACCAGCGGAAATTCGTCTCGACTTTAACTCCCCGGCGCGGAATCACGGGATCGTCGGTGTGATCGAGCAGATAGTGCAGCCGCGTTTGACCTACGCGCCCTTCCACGGATGGAATTTCCTGTTCGCCAAGCCGCAACTTGTCATAGAGCGAGCCGACTTCGTATCCGATTCGCAATTCGCTAAAGCGTCCGAAGCTGTATCCCAGGTCAACGCCAATGTCCGTGCGGTAGAAGCGGTAGTCCGCCAGCGGATCGTTTTTCGCATAAATCTGAAACGTCGTATCGCTTACGTCCGCGTGCGGCGCAAGAAACCAGTGGCTCTCCGCCGTAAACGGCCGGTACAGTTCCGTCTGAACGCCGTAGATATTTCCCAGCAGCAGGTCGGTGCGCCACTCCGAGCGGAACCCAGCCACGTCCATGAAGGTGAAACGCGTGCCCATAGTGAAATCCACGTTGCCGCCCTGTGAGCCATCCACTTCAAAGGCCGGCTGAAACATTGGCGGCGCATTCGTTTTCTCGACGACCTGGATAATCAGACCGGGCTGGCCATTTTTTTCAATCAGCCGGTAGCCGGCGGTGTCGTAGCGGCCGATGCCGGTCAGCCGCGTGAGAACGTTGTCGAGTCTTTGCGGATCGAGCGGCTTTCCCTGAAAGGATTTCACGTATAGGCCTACGTCCACCGCGCCATCCGGGCTGGCTCCTTGCACCTGGATGAACTGTGGAGCGGGAGCATCGGTCCGCTTCTTCGCCTCCCGCGCGTGCTGATACTCCTCCCAATCCGCTTCGCTCAGCGCGAACGCGTCGAGCAGGTGCGCTCGTTCCTTCGCGGCGTCATAGCCTTTCTGCATGATCGGCTTGTTTTTCTCGTAGGCTGCAGAGCTGTAGTCGGCCAAGGGCACGGAGACGACTGCGTCCGCTCGGGACAGCCCGCGCACTTCATTTTCCGCGAGCACCACGCGCACGGATTGGTTCAGCACGGTAAAGATAGATTTGATTTCTTGCGCCTCCGCCGGCGCCGTTTCTAGATGCACCGCGATCACAATGTCCGCGCCCATGTCGCGCACCACGTCGGTCGGCAGGTTATCCATTAAGCCGCCGTCCACGTAGACGGACTGCCCATCGTGCACGGGAGAAAACGCGCCGGGAATGGACATGGTTGCGCGCAATGCCTCCGCCAGAGATCCGGTATTGAATACGTGGGGCTTGCCGCTGACCAAATCGGTGGCCACGCAGCGGAAGGGCACTGGGAGCGCATCGAACGACGGTTCGTTGTAGTAGGGAAGTGTTACGCGATCAATGAGCAAGCCGATCTGGTGGCCGGGAATTAATCCGGCGGGGGCGGAAAGGCCTTGGCGCAATCCAAAAACGAGCGAGTTCGGATACGCGCGTTGATCTTCTTTTCTCCGGAAGGAAAGGTCTTCGTAGGGCGTGCGGTCGCTGAGAATTTTTCGCCAATTCAATCCCTCGATCAGGGATTGCATCTCCTCGGGATTCATTCCGGTGGCATAGAAACCGGCGACCAATCCGCCCATGCTGGTTCCCGCGACATAATCCACCGGGATGTGATGCTCCTCGAACCATTTCAGAACGCCGATGTGCGCCAAGCCCAGTGCGCCGCCGCCTTCAAGAGCTACGCCGATTTTTGGGCGTGAGCGCGGCGTGGCCATTGTCTGGGCGGAGGCTGTCTGTGGCGCGGTCGCGCTCTGCGCCGGGCTCGTCAGCGGCAGCAGAAGCAGCACGAGAATGGACAAGATACAGCGCATGAGAAGCCTCCTGAACAGAACATCGGCTCGCGCGAGTTCGAGAACGACGATTGAGTTTGTCTCAGGGTTGGAATCCGGGCAAGCAGAGAGCCGCTGAATCGCTCGCCCTTGTTCTTCTGGAGAACTTCGCCATCTCAAACGATTGGGACTTGCACGCTGAGGTCAGATGTTCCGGCGAAACGGGAAGCAGACCCAGCAAGCTCTCCTCGCGCCATCCGTTCTCGTATTGCTTCCCCTTGACACCACCCACAGCACCGGTATATCTCACACTCATGAGCGCCTCGTACGTTTTGATTCTCGCCTTCGCGATTGGTGTAGTTGCGGGTCTGCGGGCAATGACCGCTCCCGCGGTGGTTGCGTGGGCCGCGCAGCGCAGCTGGCTGCACCTTCACAACACGCCGCTGTCCTTCCTGGGGTCCACCGCGGCGGTGGTCATCTTCACACTGCTCGCCGTAGTAGAACTCATTACCGACCAGCTTCCTTCCACGCCGGCCCGCACGAAGGCCGTGGGCTTGACTGCACGAGTCATTACCGGCGGTTTTTCAGGCGCAGCCGTAGCGCTTTCCGGAGGGCAAGGATTCGCATTTGGCGCGGTGTTAGGCGCCCTCGGCGGAATCGTGGGAGCGTTTGCGGGTTACCAAGTCCGGACGCGTTCGGTGAAAGCGCTGAACGTGCCGGATTTCGTTGTTGCGGTGGTCGAGGATGCCGTGGCCATCGGCGGCGGCCTTTTCATCGTTACGCGCTTCTAATTCAAAAAAAACCGGATTCATCGTGGAAGTGGAAAAGTTTCCTTCCGTAGCCAAGCGCTATTTGCCTAATTCGCCGAAGCCGCCGATTCCGTCATCAGTTCGGCGCTGCTCACGCACACTTCGTTTCCGTGCAGGATGCAGGTGTCCGCCGGGTCATGAACGTCGCGCCGAATGGACCGCATTCTCAGGAGGGCTCCCGACGTGAGCGCCTTTGGCATGAGCGGCTCCAACAATGGGTCGCGCGCGTTGGTACAAGAAAAAATCGCCAAGACCGTGATGACCTCCGCGGAGAATCCGCCCCACTCGCGGACGATCTTGGCCATTACGCCCTGTCCCAAAGTCGGCGTTACGGCGACCGTCAGCGGCACGATGAGGCGCCCTTTCGGCCGTAGCCTTCGCAACCATTGCGGATGCGGATGAGTCGTGCCGGCGTTGATCAACAGCGCGTCGCACTCGCCGGGATCAAATGTTGCGCCATCGCCCTGATGCACGGTCACGTATGGATAGCCGGAGAGATTCTCTTTGGCGCGCGCTGCCAGTTGGGGGTGCAGTTCAATTCCCACGACGCTGCCGGTCGGGCCCACGACCTCGGCCATGATGGCCGTGTAGTAGCCCACGCCGCATCCCAGGTGATAGACGCGATCGCCTGGCTTCAAATCCATCGCGTTGATCCAACGGCCGAGCGCGCTGGGCTGGCCGTTGTTGATGTCGCGAGAGATGTCGAGCGGCACGACCAGATTGTGATAGACGTCGCGCGGGTCCTCGGTCGCGTGGTACAACATGCCTATCTTGCCGGTCATGGAGAGTGCGCGCTGCTCCGGGGAGCCCAGTTGCCACGGCGGCGGACCGAGATATTTTTCCCGCGGCACACGTGCGAACGCTTCCACCAGCCCCGGTGTGCTGAGGTTGGCAACAAAACGGATTTCCTGCGCGTAAAAACTTCGGCACTCTTCAATCGTCATCATGAGAGGACTCCCGAACAGCCTGCCGCAAGTACGCCCGTGCGGCCCACAAAATAACGCGTCGAGAACAGCGCTTCCTGGCCGCGGGCGCGCATCGTCGTCCCGCTTGCGTCATCCGCGATCACTTCTGCTGCTTGGCATCTAAACCACAGGCTCGGCATAGTCGTCAAATGAAAAGCCCCAAGGCCCGCTGGCAGCGGACCCTGGGGTTTCTCGAACCATGAATCCGAATTCAATTGACCTAGAAAATTTTGCGGAACCCCCAGAACAGGAAGCCCGACAGCATCATCGCCACCGGCAGCGTGAGCACCCAGGCCATCAAGAGATTTCTCACCGTGCCCCATTGCAAGCCGGAATGATTTGCCATCATTGTTCCCGCCACGCCGGAAGACAAGACGTGGGTGGTACTCACCGGGAGGCCATACATATCGGCTGCGCCGATGGTGGCCATCGCGGTGATTTCCGCCGCGGCGCCTTGAGCATAGGTGAGGTGGTTCTTTCCGATCTTTTCGCCGACGGTCACCACGATGCGCTTCCATCCGACCATGGTTCCCAAACCCAGTGCCAGAGCGACGGCCACTTTTACCCAGAGCGGAATGAACCGCGTGGCCTTGTCAATGTGCGACTTGTAATTCTTCAGCACCGCGACGTCCGCGGCGGCCAGAACGGGTTTGCCGCTCTTTTGCATCAGCCGCAGTGCTTCGCTAGCCAGGTACATGTCGTTCCGGAAGTTGCGCACGCGGTCGTTCGGGACTTTGGCCAGTTCCTTGAAGATGGCCATTTCCGTGCCGATGCCGTTCACCAACTCGCGCATTGCCAGCATGGTGTTGGGCTTGAACTCTTTCGTGCGGATGTACTCGGTCACGTCTTCGCGCGGGTCGCCGATGGATGCTTTGGCCTCGACATACTTGTCCAAAGTGCTCGCCGCCTGCGTCGAAACGGCGATGAAGTCCTGCGACTCGCGGGCCGTCACAGCATGGTTCAAAGCGTAGGTCGTCGGCACCGTGCCGATCAGGATGAGCATGATTAAGCCCATGCCCTTTTGGCCGTCGTTCGAACCGTGGAAGAAGCTGACTCCCGTGCAGGTCAGAAACAGCAAACCGCGAATCCAGAAGGGCGGAGGCGCGTCGCCTACGGGCGCTTCATACAAGCGCTTATCGCTAATGGCCAGCTTCATGATGGATAGCAAGAGCGCTGCCACCGCGAACCCGACGATTGGGGAGAGAACCAGCGACTTGCCGATGTTGGCGGCCTGCGCCCAGTCCACGCCGCTGGTCCCGGACCTCGCATTCATCAATTGGTTGGCAATGCCCACGCCGATGATGGAGCCAATGAGCGTGTGCGAGCTGGAGGCCGGAAGCCCGAACGCCCAGGTCCCGAGATTCCAGATGATCGCGGCAATCAGCAAGGCGAACACCATGGCAAACCCTGACCCGCTTCCGACTTGCAGAATGAGCTCGACCGGCAGGAGGGATACGATGCCAAAGGCCACCGCTCCCGTGGAGGTGACCACACCGGCGAAATTGCAGAAGCCCGACCAGGTCACGGCAATATGCGGATCGAGTGAATGTGTATAGATGACCGTCGCTACGGCATTGGCGGTGTCATGGAACCCGTTTACAAACTCAAATCCCAACGCCACAAGCAGCGCGACCCCCAGCAAGATGTATGGCAGCGCTGAGCCGCCCTGCATCGTAACCAAGTCCTTCGAAAGATTCATGCCGATATAGATGAGACCGGCGATGAGCACCACGGCGAAAATCAATGTCCCTAGCAAGCCGGGCCCCTTGGCAAATTTGTCGTGCAGGGTAGGGTTGCTCGATACGGTTGTCGCTGGTGTGGTAGTCGCGGCTGTGGCCATGGAGCTCCTGTCTCGTTGCGAAGTGGGCCAGCACAGCGGGGCGCCGCTGGCGTTTGGTGGGTGGTTTATACGAGAGCGGTGTTACACGCCGATGAATGCCTGATTGCGGTTTGTTCACACACGGCTCGCGGGAGTAAGCGCGGATGCAGACATTGCGGAACTTTTGCAGGGACTGCTATTAGTCTCGTACTCACGAGCGGCGGACTCAGGCGCCTTTGTTCTCTTGCAGGATGTTGCCGCCATCAACGACTAGAACTTGGCCGGTAATGTAGGACGCCTCCGGCGAAGCGAGGAAGCAAACGGCCGCCGCCACCTCATCCGGCGTTCCGCCGCGGCCAAGCGGGGTATGTAGCCCGGCGATCTTTTCCGACTCCGTTGAAGACGCCGTCGAAATCCACCCGGGGGCCACGCCGTTAATGGTGATGCCGTCGGGCGCCGTTTCAATCGCCACCGCGCGCATCATTCCATCCATTGCTGCTTTCGCCGCGCCATACGCGGCGGAACCCGGGTTGCTCACCAGCGGCCCTGTCACCGAAGTGACGTTTACGATCCGCCCGTATTTCTGCTGCGTCATTCCCGGCAAAACAGCGCGCGTCATTCGAAACGCTGTATGTAGCGTAATCGAGATCTGATTTTGCCATTCCGCGAAAGAGGTTTCCCGCAGCGGCTTGCTTTCCGTGGGCCGGCCCGTTTGCGCCATCCCTGCGTTGTTCACCAGAATATCGATCCGTCCCACGCGCGAGAGCACGGAATCTACAAACCGTTGCACGTCCGTCTCCACGGTGAGATCCGCGATGAAAGACAGCACCGCCTCACCGCCCGTATCCAGTTCGCGCGCACGCAGATGAATGCGGTCCGTCGTCGACGTGATCACGACGCGCACGCCCGCCGCATGCAATCGCCGCGCGACCGCGAAGCCAATCCCTTCGGCGCTTCCCGCTCCGGTTATCACTGCTGTCTGTTCGCTTAAGAGTGGAACCATTGGCGACCCGCAAGGGAATCATACATCGAGTGTAAAGAACCGCGCCGCTTTCCGGTTGGCTGCCGCAACGCGGTCGCAGTCCGCCGGCCCTCGCCCCTGCGAACAGGTGCCGCATTCGCCCCCTAAACGCGCGGTTCCCTTGTCGCAAACGCTTCGGAGGTCTACGGTTCAGAGATAGAGCGAAAGCGGCCCTGAATTCGTCCGCGAGCCGGACAAGGGCTGTTCGAGAATGGAATCGTGAACGCCACAATTCCCCCTGCTGAGCCGAATGAATTCGCTCACGCGAATCCCGCGCAGCCGCGTCCGTGGAAGCTCATCTTTCGAATTGTGCGCTGGACGACCTACGCCTTTGCTCTGATCTCGCTCATCCTGCTGTTCCATAAATCGCCGCCACCTCTGGTGGAAACCAGCCCGCAGGCCGCCGCGCGCGTCGAAGAAAAATTCCAACAGGTCGAACAATCGGTTGCCAATGGCCAGCCCGCGACTCTGCACCTGGACGAAACCGAATTAAATTCGTATCTCTCGTCCCACTTGGATTTGAAAGGCAATGTCAGCACGAACGCCGCTCCGGCAGGAGGGGCGCAACAATCTCCAAATTCAGCGCCCACGCCTCAGGAAGTCGAGCAAATGCGTTCGAACGTGCGGGACTTCAAGGTCCAGCTGATCGACGACCGCGTCAAAGCCTACGTGGTTTTCGATGTCCACGGAAAAGACATGACGCTTCAGCTCGAGGGCCGATTGGGCGCGCAGAACGGTTACTTGCGCTTTGAGCCGGTCAGCGGCCAGATCGGCGCGTTTCCCATTCCGCAGTCCGCTCTTGAATCCGCCGTGCAGCGCATGATGGATTCGCCCGAGAACCGCGACAAATTGAAGCTGCCTTCCGAGATTTCCGACCTGCGCATCCAGAATGGCGAAATCGTGGCCAGCTACAGGTAATCCTTCCTCAGATCCATCCCCACTCGGCGCAGAGCGCACCCTTTGCTCAGCCAACCCTCGGATGACAAGCCACATCCATGAGGAGTAGGCTAGCAGTGAGCAGAGAAATTGCCATGAACTACCGGCCCCGTTTTCCACTTGTTGTTCTCCTTGCACTTTTTGCTTCCACTTCTGTTTATGCTGGACACGGCGGCGGTGGTGGTCACTCCGGCGGCCATTCCGGTGGAAGAGGGGCCTCCGGGCATTCCGGAGGTCACACCGCAGGCCATTTCTTCGGCCACATTTTTGGCCATCACTCCGGAGGCAAGGACTCGCAGGTCCCGAAGACTCCTGATAACCGTCGATGCTGCTCTTTTGACTAGCGCAATCGCTCCGAATCGGCAGCGCCCTCATCCCGCTCCCGCCGTTTTTATCCCCGGCTTAACGCCGCGATTTGCGTTGCATCCGAATCGGCGGTTCGTCTCCGGCTTTTGTGGTTCGTTTGGCTTTTCCCGGCACACCTTTTTGTTTCGCGGTGATTTCAATTGCTTTGGCGATCCCTTTTTCTTCGATTCCTTTCTCGCCGGAGGATTCGTCGCCGGGTATCTCGGGTCCAATTCTTTTATAGCCGCTGGCGATTTGAGTGCGGCATCCGTGCCGATGGATTTTTCGCCGGCCACGGATTCTGTCGGTGAATCTTTTGAAAGCAGCACTCCTGTTCCGGCTGAAGACAAGGAAACGTCCTCTGACGCTCCCGTGACACCGGAAGCGCCAGTCATCCTGCTCCAACTAAGGGATGGTTCGATGTACGGCCTGACCCGCTATTGGGTTGACGATGGCCGCTTGTATTACGTGACGACCTACGGTGGCGAAAATAGCGTGCCGCTCGATCGCATTGATATTCCAAAGACCGTGCAATTAAACGCCGACCGCAATATGCCTTTCGTGCTTCCCGGCGCTGCGTCACTTCCTTAACATCTGATACCGCATAGCACTTCATTCTCGACAGCGCCTGCGTCTTTGGAAGCAGCTCAAGTTATACTTGCCCGTTTGACAGTGAGGTGAAGCATCCGCGATGGCCGAATCGAAAAAAGACAAAGAATTGGGTATGGACCGCGAAATCACGCGACGCGATTTTCTCAACGGCGTAGCCGTCGGCATCGGTGGCACCTTCGTTGGAGGGGCGATCGCGTCGGATACACTGCTTGCGGCTGCCGCCCTCGATGAATTCGCCCCAGAAAAAGCGCCCGATTACTACCCACCAGCGCGCATGGGCATGCGCGGCAATCACGATGGCACTTTCACCTTCGCGCACCGTCTGCGCGATGGAGAAGGCCCGGACTCTTTCGGCGACGCCGTTGACACGCGCGAGAAATACGATCTTGTCGTCGTCGGTGGTGGCATCAGCGGGTTGGCAGCCGCCTATTTCTTTCGCAAGAGTACCGGCAAAGACGCGCGCATTCTAATTCTCGATAATCACGACGATTTTGGCGGCCACGCCAAGCGCAACGAGTTTCGCGCCGGCGGCCGCATGGTGCTGAGCAACGGCGGGACGCAGTCCATCGAGAGCCCGGGAAAATACAGCGACGTGGCCATCGCGCTGCTTCAGGAGATTGGCGTCCAGACGGAGAAGTTTTACAAAGCCTACGACCAGAAACTCTATTCCAAGATGGGGACGGCGGCGTTCTTCGACAAAGAAACGTTTGGCGAGGACCGCCTGATCACCGGCATGAACACCACGCCCTGGCCGGAATTTCTGGCCAAGGCGCCGCTCTCGGAAGCGGCGCGCAAAGACATCGCGCGCGTCTACACCGAGAAAAAAGATTATCTCGCTGGAATGTCACTGGAAGAAAAAATTGCCCTGCTGACGAAAATCAGCTACGCGGAATTCCTGACGAAGCACTGCAAGCTCACCCCGGAAGCCCTGCCCTTTTTCCAGACGTTTCCCCACGATCTTTTCTGCATCGGCATCGAATCCGTGCCGGCGATGTACTGCTATGAAGGGTTCGACGATTACGGCTCATTCACCTACGCGGGGTTTCAAAGCTTGGGATTGCCGACGCCAGCGAAGGAAGAGCCCTACATCTTTCATTTCCCGGACGGCAATGCTTCCGTCGCCCGCCTGCTGGTGCGCTCCCTTATCCCCGAGGCGGTTTCCGGCTCGACGATGGAAGATGTCGTCACCGCAAGAGCCGATTACAGCAAGCTCGACCAGGCGGCCGCTCCCGTGCGCATCCGTCTGAACAGCACCGCCGTTCACGTGCAGCACACCGGCGTAACGAAAGAAGTGCAAATCGCCTACGTGCGCGGCGGTAAGGCGCAAACGGTTTCGGCGAAAAATTGTGTCCTGGCCTGCTACAACGGGATGATTCCTTACATTTGTCCTGAACTCCCGGAGAAACAAAAAGAAGCTCTGTCCTATTTAGTGAAAATGCCGCTGGTGTACACGCATGTTGCGCTGCGCAATTGGACCTCCTTCGCAAAGCTGAACGTCCATCACATCGTAGCTCCCGGCGGATATCACACCTACACCGCGCTGGATTTCCCCGTAAGCCTCGGGCAGTACCAATTTCCAAGTAAGCCCGACGAGCCAGCCGTCCTCTTCATGTTGCGAACTCCTTGTAAGCCCGGCCTACCTCAACGCGAGCAAAACCGCGCCGGACGCGCCGAGTTGATGCAGACGCCCTTTTCAAAATTCGAAAGAAACATCCGCGACCAATTGGCGCGCATGCTCGGTGGCGCGGGATTCGATCCCGCCAAGGACATCGAGGGGATCACCGTCAATCGTTGGGCGCACGGCTACGCGTTCACGCCGAATCCGCTCTTCGATCCCGATTGGAAAGAAGAAGAGAAGCCCTGGGTCGTCGGGCGCAAGATTTTTGGCAAGATTGCCATCGCGAATTCCGACGCCGGCGCCAGCGCTTACACCGACGTGGCCATCGATCAAGCCTGGCGCGCCATCGGAGAACTGCTGCACAGCTAACTCTTGCCGCAGCCTCGTCATATACGCTCGCGGCATTAATGAACTCCGGGCTATCCGCACCGCCAAGCGGTCTCAGGAATAAGTTGTGGATTGGTCTCCGAAGGCAACACCTTCAATCCTGCTGTTTGTGCCACCACTCTCGGAGCGATGTGCAGAGCCCCTGACTATCCAGAGAAATCACAAAGACTCCATCCAGTTTGGTTTTCAAACCCTGCGGCACAATTACAAATGCCGACCATCTGGCAATATTCAGCTCGCGATTCGCAACCAGGATCTCGTGTCCAAATTTAACGTTCTCTTCGGTTCGCGCCACGTTCGACCAATACTCGAAAATAGCTTTCCGGCCGCGCATCGGTTCGACAAATGGCGTGACCTGGTAGGTGCTGTTCTCCGCGTAGAGCGCCGAGGCCGCTTCCGCATCACGGCTCTCCCACGCCTTGCCGTAAGCATCTAGCCACGATTTAAATGCAGCTCGCTCATCACTCATGCGCAGTCACCTCGCGCCCTGCCTAGTCTATTCCAGCAGCTCACATTTGTTGTCGGCCCTGCTTTTCTGATGGCCGAGCGACTCGTCGGCGGCCCCCCGCTCTTTTCCTATTGACATTCTATACGTAGCCCCCTATCCTCCCTATAGAAAGCCGATAGGAGGTACACGTTGGGCTCTGAGCAGACCAGTCTTTTACAAGGCACCTTGGACCTGCTGATCTTGAAATCGCTGATCGCCGGCGAGATGCACGGTCTGGGAATCTCGCGCCGCATCCAACAGATCTCGGGCGGCACGTTTGACGTCAAGCCCGGCTCGCTTTTTCCCGCATTGCATCGCATGGAGGAAGAGGGCTGGATCTCCGCATTCTGGGGAGATTCGGAAAACAATCGCCGCGCGAAATACTACCGCTTGACCAAGCCGGGCCGTAAACAACTCGAAGCCGAAACCAAGCGCTGGGGCCGCATTTCCTTGGCCATCGCGCAAGCCTTGGAAGCATCGTAGCGAGGTATTCACCATGCGGCTCTTTGTGAAAGCGCGAAGTTTCCTGCGGAATCTCTTTCGGCATCGGGACGTGGAGGCGGACCTCGATCAGGAGCTTCACTCCCACCTCGAACTGTTGATCGCGGAAAACATTCGCGCGGGCATGCCGCCTCACGAAGCGCGCCGCGCCGCGCGCATCGAACTCGGCGGCGTCGAGCAAGTCAAAGAGCAAGTGCGAGATTCGCGCGCAGGCGCCTTTTTCGATTCTCTATTCCAGGACCTGCGATTCGCGCTTCGCCAACTGCGCCGCTCTCCCGGTTTCGCCCTCACCGCGATTCTGATCCTGGCGCTCGGCATCGCCGCCAATGTGATCGTGTTCGGCGTTGTGCAGGCATTAGTTCTGCGGACACTGGATGTGCCTCACGCCGACCAGGTGATGACGCTTCAGCCCAAACACGGCGGCCCCTTTCTTTCCTATCCGGAAGTCCGCGATGTGCGCGATGCCAACACTGCGTTTTCCGCCGTGGCCGCGTTTGAGATCCAGGATTTCGGCTTGGAAGCCAATGGCGTCACCCGGCCCGTCTGGGGAACCGAAGTGAGCGGGCAGTACTTCGAGGCTGTCGGCATCAAGCCGTTCCTCGGGCGCCTGCTGGGGCGTGCCGATGACGATCATCCTGGAGCCTCCGAGGCTGCCGTGATTTCCTGGTCGGCCTGGAAAAGTGATTTTGGCGCGGACCCCAACATTGTGGGAACCACCATCCGTATTGACAAACATCCGTACACCATCGTCGGAGTCACGCAGGAAGGTTTCTACGGCACCGAAAAAATTGCCCAGACCGACATTTTCATTCCCATGGCTAACGAGGCGTCCATAGATGGGTTCGACTGGCTCACGTCACGGAGCTACAGGAATCTCTTTTCGATCGTGCGCATCAAGGACGGGGTCACCATGCCCCAGGTCGAGGCGGAATTGAACACCATCACTGCTGCCATTGCCCGGCAATATCCGAAGGACGAAGAGGGATTGGCTTTGAAGCTTGCCCGTCCCGGTCTGGTAGGCGACTTCATCGGCGGTCCGGCGCGCGGCTTTCTGGCTGGTGTGATGGTGCTGGCAGGCATCGTGTTGCTGGCCGCGTGCGCCAACCTCGGCAGCTTGTTCGCGGCGCGTACCGCAGACCGCGCGCGAGAGATTGCCATCCGCTTGGCCATCGGTTCGAGCCGCTGGCGCATCCTTCGCCAGGTCCTTACTGAAGCCTTCGTCATTTCGATCTTCGGCGGCGCTTGCGCGTGCATGCTGGCGTGGACGGCCCTCACCGGCCTGGCCGGTTGGCATCCGCCCACCCGATATCCTCTCAAGTTTTATTTCGCATTGCCGCAGCCATCGTTGATCCTGATCGCGTTTCTTATCTCCACGTTCGCCGGCATTCTCTTCGGAGTGATGCCGCTGCGGCAGATTTTCAAGACGGATCCGAATGAATCGATCAAGAGCGGCGGAAGCCTATCTTCCGCGGGACGCCGCTGGGCGCTTCGCGATGTGTTGTTGGCCGCACAGATCGCGCTCTGCTGCGTCACCGTCACCGCTGCGTTTGTCTCCTTGCGTGGTCTCGGCAAAGCACTCACCATGGATCTGGGTTTCAATCCGAAGAATGCTTTGCTCACCCAATTCGATCTGAACCAGGCGGGCTATAAAGGTGGCGCGGCCGCCGACCATTTCCAGCGCCAGCTCCTGGAACGGGTCTCGCAGATTCCCGGAGTGGAAGTAGCAGGTTATGCGAATTCCACGCCCCTCTCCGGCGACGCCGCGGTGTCGGCGGTCTTCTCTCAAGAAAGTAGCGATTTCAGATCTTCAAACCGGGCGTTTGAAGCCTACACTTACGACGCCTCACCCGGATATTTGGCCGCTGCTGGCACGCCGCTGCTTGCCGGGCGCGATCTTAGCTTTGCCGATACGCCGAACACTCCGCGAGTGGCCATCGTCAATCAGGAATTCGCCCGGCAGCTGTTCCACTCGGAGCAGGCCGTCGGACGCTATTTTAAGAATGGCGACGGTGTCTCCATTCAGATCGTAGGCATCATCGGAGATGGAAAATTTTTTACGCTCAGTGAAGACCCGGAACCTGCAGCGTTCTTCCCGATCTCGCAGCAAGATAACACCAGCACAGCCCTTGTTGTCCGGACCCGGCGCGATACCGCCGATATGGTAGCCGCCATTCGCGAGGTGATTCGCAATCTGGACAGCTCCGTTCCGATTCGCGAGCTGAGCCCCTGGAACACCCAGCTTGGACTGAGTTTCTTTCCCATCCAGGTGGCTACCGTTGCCCTCGGCGTCTTTGGCGCGTTTGGACTCTTGCTTTCGATCGCCGGCACCTTTGGCCTCGCCTCGTACACGGTCAGCAAACGGCTGCGCGAACTCAGCATCCGTGTCGCTCTTGGTGCGCAGGCCAAGCAGATTCTCTCCGCAGCGCTCGGCCGCATGCTGATCCTGCTCGCCAGCGGTTCGGCTATTGGCTTGCTGCTCGGTATGGCCGCCAGCCGCGTCCTCTCGGCGGTCGTCTACCAGGCTACAGCGCAGGATCCCTTCGTGCTTGCTGCCGTTGCGCTCACGCTGCTGCTCACCGGATCACTTTCCGTCGCCGGTCCCGTCCGGCGCGCTTTGTACCTCGATCCGGCAACCCTGCTCCGCGAACAGTAACCTTCAGGCTAGTCACGGCTACCCAATTTGTACCTTCCCTAGACGTGTATACGTCCCATTAGTGTGGCCATTGTTGGAGCGCAGGGAAGGTCCAACCAACTGATCTCCACGGAGGGAACAACATGAAAGCCGCTCTCATCTTGTTTCTGCTTGCATCGCCAGTTTTTGCTCAAAACAAATCTAAAGATTCTGCGGCCGCGCCGGGCTGCGGCGCGGAAGAGGCTAGGTTCAACGTGAAAAAAGTCAAAGGCCAGCACCCCATTGCTCAACCCGACGCCGGAAAAGCGCTGGTGTATTTCATTGAGGACGACACCGATTTTGATTCGATCTTCAAGCCCACAACGCGGGCGGGCCTCGATGGCGCTTGGGTAGGCGCCACGCATGGCAATTCCTATTTCTATTTTTCAGTGGCTCCCGGGGAACACCACCTTTGCGCCAGTAAACAATGGACGGATGATCCGCAACAAACCCCCAAGAGGGCTGTCGCGCATTTCACTGCCGAGGCCGGAAGTGTCTACTACTTCCGCGTGAAAAATCGCTGGCACCGCGATTATGCCTTCGGTGACTATGAAATCGATTTTGCGCCGTTGGACAGCGATGAAGGCGTGCTTTTGGCGAGCACATATTCGTCCGCTACCTCTCATCTTAGAAAATGACGATTGCTCGCGACCACGCATGAAAACCGCAGAGGCCAAGCTCCTGATTGCCTGACGCTGGTGCTATACTTCGTCGGCTGCAGGCAAAAATAGAAATTCCCCCCGAGGTGTCTATGCTCTACCGAGTGTTTTTGGTTTTGGCGCTAGGGCTGGCGGCCGCGCGGGCTCAGCAGGTTACTCCCGACACTCAAGTGGCCTCGCAGCCGACAATCCCAGATTCTCCGGCTGGCCGCACGTTCAAAGCCTGGCTGGAAGCGTTCAACAGCGGCGACCGCGCCCTGCTCGACGCATACTACAAAAAATACGAGCCGGGCAAATCGGCGGAGAACGAGATGCGCTTCCGGGACATGACCGGCGGATTCGAACTGCTCAAAATCATGAAGAGCGAACCGCTTCATCTGGAATTCGTCGTCAAGGAGCGCCACAGCGACACAAAGGCGATCGGGAAATTGGACGTCAAAGAAGGCGAGCCGGCCGAGGTCGCCGACTTCGGGCTTCGGGCGATTCCTCCGGGCACATCGTTAGCGGATTTGGATTTCAAGATTGACGCGGCGACTCGAGCGAAGGTCATCGACGGCGCGATCGCAAATCTGAATGAGTCCTACGTGTTTCCGGAAACGGCAAAAAAGATGGCGGAGGCCGTTCGCGCAAGGCAGAAAAAGGGTGAATATGATTCGGTCACGGATGGCGACACCTTTGCCAAAATGCTCACCGATCATTTTCAGGAAGTGAGCCACGACAAGCACCTGCGCGTGGACTTCAGCCCGGCCAAAATGCCGGAACGTCCCGCGGGTCCGCCCGATGCCGAGGCCGTCGCCCGTCACCGCAAACAGATGGAGCGCATGAACTGCGAATTTGACAAGGTGGAGATCCTCCCCGGCAACGTTGGTTACCTGAAATTTGATATGTTCGCCGATCCTGACATTTGCGGGCCCACGGCGGTTGCCGCAATGAATTTCCTCGCCAACGTGGACGCCATCATTTTCGACCTGCGCGAGAACGGCGGCGGCGATCCGAAAATGATCGCACTCGTCTCCACCTATCTCTTCTCTAAGCCGACCCACCTCAATGATCTCTGGGAACGGAAGACTGATTCGACACAACAGTATTGGACTTTGCCGTATGTTCCCGGCAAGCGGCTGGACGACAAACCGGCCTTTGTGTTGACGTCAAAAGATACATTCTCCGGCGCTGAAGAGTTCAGCTACAACCTCAAGAATCTCAAACGAGCCACCATCATTGGCGAGACAACTGGAGGCGGCGCCCATCCGGTCTCGGGCCACCGTATCGATGACCACTTTATGATCGGTGTGCCGTTTGCCAGGGCCATCAACCCGATTTCGAAAACCAATTGGGAGGGAACCGGCGTCGAGCCAGATGTGAAAGTCGCCGCTGCCGACGCGCTCACCACCGCGCAGAAGCTCGCTCTTGAAAAAGGAGACTCAAAAACGCAGGGCTCTGAAAATAAGCCGATTGGAGTCAAATGATCTTCGCAGAGGCTAAACATCTCGTCACTCAGGCGTCCCCAACGGCAGATTCTTCCCTTTGACCTCCTCGCCGAATCTCTAGCGCTTCACACCCGTACTTTGGGTTCCAGCGCGCCGCGAATGATCTGGCTAAGACTCACCAGGCTGTAGGGTTTCTGCAGAATGGCCGCGCCCTTTTCCACCAGCGAAATCAGCGACGCCGCTTCCGGCGTGTAGCCGGTTGTAAAGACTACTTGCACGACTGGCCGAATAGCGCACATTTCCGCATAGGCTTCCGGACCGTTCACCAACGGCATCACCACGTCCATAACCACTAGATCGATCTGATCCCGGTTCGCCTTGAAGAGCTCGACTGCTTTTCTCCCATCGGGAGCCACCAGAACGCGATAGCCAAGCCCTTGCAGCATCTCTTGCGCCGTATCGCGCAGCCCGTCGTGATCCTCGGCCAGTAAAATTGTCTCAAACCCGCGCAGGGGCCGTTCGATATGAGTCGTCTCTCGCTGCTCGTGGTCGCCTGTGTGGGCTTTCAAATACACGCGAAACGTGGTCCCTTTTCCCACTTCGCTGTACACGTAAATAAAACCGCCATGCTGCTTCACAATGCCGTACACCGTCGCCAAGCCCAGCCCCGTTCCCTTGCCCAGTTCTTTGGTCGTGAAAAAAGGTTCAAAGATATGCTCCACCGTGGCCGCGTCCATTCCGATGCCGTTGTCCGACACCGATAGCAGCACGTAGCTCCCCGGCTTGCCGTACGCATGATGGCTGCAGTACTCGTCTCCGATCTCCACGTTTTTTGTTTCAATGAGCAGCTCTCCTCCCCTCGTCATGGCATCGCGCGCATTCAGGCACAGATTCATGATCACCTGGTCCACCTGCGTAGGGTCGGCCATCGTCACGCGAAGCCCCGCATCGGCATGAACCAGAATCTCGATGTTTTCTCCCATGACCCGCCGGAGCAGATTCATTTCTTGCTGCACCAGAACGTTAATGTTCACTTTGCGCGTTTGCAGCAGCTGTTTTCGCCCAAACGCCAGGAGTTGCGAAGTCAATTTCCCGGCACGCAGCGATTGTTCGCGAATTTTCCGAAAACGATCGTGCAAACGAGTCTGCGGCTGCGCCTCATCACAGCCTAATTCCGCCCAGCCCAGAATCGCGCCGACGATATTGTTGAAGTCATGTGCCACGCCTCCGGCCAGTCTTCCAATCGCTTCAAATCTCTGCAATTGGTGGACATGCTGTTCCAGCCGTTTCCGTTCGCGGCGATCTTCGGCCTCCTGCAATACGCGCTTCACTGCCGGCGCCAGCCGATTCAGATTCGTCTTCATTACATAGTCTTGTGCCCCGACTCGCATCGCTTCCACTGCCGCCTCTTCGCCGATCGGGCCTGACACAAAAATGAACGGCATTTCAACGTTTTGCGCCCTTACTATCTTCAGCGCCTCACTCCCGGATAAGTTCGGCATGGTATGGTCCGAGATCACGATGTCCCATTTCTTAGTCAGCGCTTGCTCCAGACTGCTGGCCGACTCCACGCGCTCGGACTCCACCTCGTACCCTGCCTGCCGCAACAGCAGCAGAAGAAGCGCAGCATCATCCTTCGAATCCTCCACCATCAATACTCGAATCGGGATTCCCATTTACCTTCTCCCAGGCGGCGGTTCGTTCAGCACCAGCCAGTACAATCTGAGTTGGCCGCCGTCACGATCGGATCGAAATCCAGCGGCTTGCGCACATAACTGTTCGCGTCCAAGCCATACCGAAATCACGCCCTTGCCACACCAGCCCGGTATTCCACTGGTAGCGGAATCCATGCGGCTGAAACTCCCGGATTGGAGCTTCCTAAGAAAAAATCCATGCGTCCCTTACGTGCGGGCACGCAGTTTTGCTTAGGCACCGCGTCAAATGCGCGTTTTGAAGAAGGGGAGAGGACCGCTTCCACAAAAACTATCGGCCGATTTCGGCCAAAGATTAGCGCAACCAAAGACTAGAAAATACCGGAAGGGAACTCCATTCTGACCCAATGCAAACCGATGTCAAGGCCGCAAACGTACCGGCGGCGTTGCGGTTATCCTCCTCGGTGTCTTCTGGAAGCAATTCCTGTGGGTTCAAGGCTCACGACTCTGTATCGCGGAGCCTCTTTCGTACCTCTGAGTCAGTTGGGTCGCTGAGATCAGCTCTTGTTCACCAGGCACTCCTCTTCCAACACGGGCATTCAAACCTACCCGGACTTAGCAGAAGGTGCAGGCTGAGGGTTTCATTCCTCGCGCAAGGCGGCGAGGGGATCCACGCGGGTGGCGCGCCGTGCAGGGATGTAGCATGCGAAAAGGGCGACCGCGGCAAGAACGGCTGAAACAGTTAGATATGTGCTTGGATCGGCCGGCGCAACGTTGAAGAGCATGGAACGGAATACTCGCGTCACAATCGCGGCTCCCACGAGCCCTGCAACCAATCCGATGGCGACAATGCGCATGCCTTCTCCTAACGCCATGCGCAGAATATCCAGGCGCTGCGCGCCCAGAGCCACGCGGATCCCCACTTCGTGCGTGCGCTGGCTGAAGGAATACGACATCACGCCGTAGATGCCGATGGCGGCGAGCAACAGCGCCACGGCCGCAAAAATACCCAGCAGCTCAAGAGCGAAGCGCCGGTTCGCCACGGATCTGGCAATGATTTGATCCATCGTACTGATACTGTGCACCGGAACGTTGGGATCAACGCTTTCCACCTCGTGCCGCACCGCTTCGCCGAGATGTTGCACATCGCCCCTGCTGCGCAGAAAAACCACCGCATTGACGGGCGCGAACTGTCCAAGCGGAACGTAAATGTGCGGCACGCTCGGAGCTTCAAAACCGTCCGACTTGATATCGCCGGCCACGCCGATAATCGTCACCCCCTGCGTGCCTCGTCCAAATCCAAACTTGATCTGTTGGCCGATCGGATTCTCATTCACCCAATACTGCCGCGCCAGCGTCTGGTCAATCACCGCAACCGGCTGCGTCTTGTACCTATCGAGCGAGGTGAAATTGCGCCCCGCGATCAACGGAACTTCCATGGAGCCAAAGTATTGCGCATCCACCACCGCGATGTCCGCAAACGGATTGCGCTCCGAATCCGCGGGATGCCCCGGAATGGAAAAAAGAGAGTAGTTCCTTCCCGAGTTCATCGGCAAAGTATCGTTCCCGGAAATCGATGCCTGTTCCACTCCGGGAAGCGCCGAGATGCGGCGATAGAGTTCGAGAAGAAAATCCGCGCGCTTCTCCTCGACGCTGTAAGGATCATTCGCCGGATTGTTCGATATCGGAATCCAGATTTGCACCGTGCTCAGATGCGCGGGATTGAATCCCGGATGTACTTCGAGCACGTGCCAGAAGCTACGAAGTAGCAGTCCCGCTCCCGCCAGTAAAACAATCGCCAGCGCGATCTCCGACACCACAAGCATCCGCGAAATTCGAGTATGGCGTCTGCCCGTCCCCGAGCCGCGGCCGCCTTCCCGCAGATTTTCCACCTGGTCAGGATGGGCAGCTTGCAGGGCGGGTGCCAGACCGAAGAGCACGCCCGCAACGATGGAGATCAGGAACGCGAAAAAAAGCACACTGGCGCTGATGTCAACCTCGTTGAGGCGTGGGATATCCGCGGGGGCCAGGCTAATGATCGCCTTCTTCAAAAAGACAACGGTAACCAGGGCCAGGACACCGGAAATTACAGACAAGAGGGTACTTTCGGTGAGCAGTTGACTCACCAGGCGGCCGCGACTCGCACCCAGCGTCAACCGAATCGCAATCTCCCGCCGCCGCCCCGAAGAGCGCGCCAGAAGAAGGTTGGCAATGTTCACGCACGCGATGAGCAGCACAAATCCCACGGCACCAAACAGGATGAACAATTCCGTCCGCTGCGGGCCCACCAGGTCTTCTTTCACGGGAACCAGCCGCACCGCCCATTGAGAGGAGGCGGGGTACTCGGTCGGATACACCCGGCTGAGTTGCGAAACATAGGCATCCAGCCGCGCTTGCGCCTGCGCCACTGTCAGGCCCGGCTTCAAGCGCCCAATGGCTCCCGGAAGCATTCTCTGTGACCTGTCCGCCGGAACCGGAAATGGCGCGCCGTTAAAGCCAGTAGCGACCCAGACTTCCACGTCGGTATCCAGCGTCGGCCCCGGATGCCGGAACCCCGGCGGCATCACTCCCACAATCGTGTACATATCTTTATCGAGGTGCATTTTGCGGCCGATGATGTTTGGGTCCGACCCGTAGTAGGTCCGCCAAAACCCGTCGCTGATCACCACCGACTCCAGGAATCCCGGGACGGTATCCTGCGCCGAGTACACGCGGCCTTTTTGCGCGTTCGCTCCCAGCAACGCGAAATAATCCGGGCTGGTGATGAGACTCTCGGCACGCACCGTCCGCTCTCCGCCAGCGACCGCCGAATTGCTCGGTGCCACCGCCGAAATCTCCTGAAACACTCCGGAGCGCTCCTGCAAATCCCAAAGCTCCGGCGCGGACATGCCCACATCCTGCTCGTTCGGCCCGCGAAGGTCGTCGAACACGCGCACGAGCTGCTCGGGATGCGGGAAGGGCAGCGGCTTCAGCAGAACGCCATAAACCACGCTAAACGTTGCAACATTGGCGCCAATTCCCAGCGCCAGCGTCAGCACCGCAACGATCGCAAAGCCCGGGCTCTTGAACAACATGCGCAGCGCGTAGCGCAGGTCCTGGACGAATGAGAACACGGCCCCTCCCCAACGCGCCTCCGTTCACCGGGCAGACGCGATTCTAGCTTTGCGTATATGGACGAGGAAGTCACACCATTGTTAGCAGGGGGATTGCCTGGGATCAGCGCCCGGTAGGGACTGGTTAACGGCGCGACGCCACATATCACATATAGGGTTAGGGACGCGCGGGAAGCAGATTGGTCCAGTTTTGAAGAACCGTAAGGGGACGATTGTTCTCGTCCGCGGCCACAACCAGGAGGAACCGCTTGCCGTCGGGACTGACATCGTAATTGATCATGCCCACGCGATAGATGCGCACCGAAGGGCGGAAAGTGAACAGCCGGGCAGCATGGCCGACCTCGATGTTGTTGCCTTGTTCGTGGACGTCAACGGACATCATTTCGTTCCGCATCGAAACGAAATAGATCTGCTTGCCATCGTGGCTCCAACGGGGCCAGCGCCCGCCATCGGTGGAGGCCTGCCACATGCCGTTTCCGCCCGAAAATGGAACAACAAAAATCTGTGGAGTGCCGTTCGCCAGCATGGTGAAGGCAATAAACCTGCCGTCTGGTGAGAATTGTCCGCTGGTCTGCGTGCCGGTGTTGGCGATGGGCAGCAGACGCGGTTTCTCCCCGGCAGCGAGGGGAACAACGCTGATTTCCGAATCTCCGCTGCTGAGATTGGCGCTTTCCGTCAGCACATAACGGCCATCGGGAGACCAGTCCGTGGCGCTATCGGCGGAAGGGAGTTCTTGCAGGGAAACCGATTCGCCGGCGCCGGTCGAGGAACGAGCCACAATGCGGAACATGCTGTTGGGCATGCCCAGAGTGACGGTAAAGCGAGAGCCGTCGGGAGACCACACTGGTTCGCCCGCGATGAAGCCTTCAAACGTGAGACGCGTTTTTTGCGGCCCGGACGAATTGTAGAGCCACACGTCGTGCGTCGGATCGCCACTGCTCACCAGAAAGCGCTGGCCGTCCCTGGAAAGCCGGGGGCCCAGAAAAACGCCTTGATCGCCGACAAAGCTGAGATGTTTGCCGCTGCGGTCAACCCACTCCAAGCGGGACTGCGCCGTGGCACTGCCAGTCTGAAAGATCAGAGTGTTTGAGAGTTGCGAAGCCGTAAAGGTGGAGTGCCAGACGCCCAGGTCCAACACCACGCCGTCCGCTACCGGGTGCGGCGAGCCGGATAGCGAAAGCGACTTGAGGTCGAACGGTTGCGCGAGGAGCGTGGAGTCCCTGACGAAGAGCAAATTGCCTTGCGCGTACGAGGCGCCGGCAAGAGAAGCAACCAGAAAGCGATTGACTTTGCCATCAAGCGAGGCCACGAAAATGCCGTTTTGCTCGGCCTGCGGAGAAGAGTGATTGGTAGCAAGGTAGAGGAAATGTTGGCCGTCGGGAAGAAAGAAAGGCCAGCGATGGGTGGAGTGAAGTTTGGTATCGAGCTTGGTGATGGGAGCGGAAACTCCGCTGCTGACGGGAACCTGATGAATAACGTCACGCGGGCCGGGCGTGAAGACAATGACGCCGGTGGAACCCCAGGAACCGCCGCGGCCCGCGGGCGCGTTGCACAAACTGCGGATCACCCCCGAGTTGATCTCGAGGGTCTTCAATTTGCCGTCCGTGAAGAAAGCCACACTCGAGTTGTCGGGAGCCCAAAAAGGATTCATGGCCCCATGAGCCCCGGGAAGAGCGCGTTCCGATCCGGTGCGCAGGGACCGAAGCCACAGTTCGCCGCCGGCGCCGAAAACCAGTGAGCTGCCGTCGGGGGAGAGAGCGGGCTGCGTGCCCATGTCGCCTTCGATCTCGAAGGAAGTTTCGGCCGGCGAGATGATCGACGAGAAGACCGGGAACGCGGGATCGGCGGCAGCCGGGCGACGCAAAAAGAAGGCGCCGAGTGCGGCGACCGTAGCGAGAACGGCGAAAGACCAGGCAAGCAGCTCGCCGCGATTCTTTTTGCGGATGAGCGGAAGCGCAGCGGCGGAAGATTGCGCTGAGGAATCGGCGCTGGAGATGGATTTCAGCTCGAGGGCGAGGTCACGGGCGGATTGCCAACGGTCGTCCGGATCTTTTGCGAGGCAGCGGAGGACGACGTGATCAAGCGAGCGCGGCGTGAGCGGCTTGATGGAGGGAATGGGCGCAGGCTCTTTTTCAAGGATGGCAGACGCCACGCTGAACGGGCTCTTCCCCTCGAACGCGCGTTTGCCCGTGAGCATTTCATAAAGAACCGCGCCGAGAGAAAAGATGTCGCTGCGGCCATCGAGTTCTTTCCCCTCGACTTGCTCGGGCGACATGTACTGATAGGTGCCAACGATGGTCCCCTGCTCCGTGACCGGAGAGCTGCCTGCAGTGTTAGTCACAGTCACGCCGGTAGTCGGCGCGATGGCGGGCTTGGCGAGCCCGAAATCCAGGAGCTTCGCCCCGGATTTCGTGATCATAATATTCGCGGGTTTCAGGTCGCGGTGAACCACGCCTCCGCGGTGTGCTTTGTCCAGCGCGTCGGCGATTTCCGTGCCAATTTTTAGCACCTGCTCCGTGGGCAGCGGGCCTTTGGCGAGACGGTCAGCCAAGCTCTCGCCCTCGATACATTCCATGACCAGGAAATCGGTGCCGTCCTGTGAGCCGACGTCGAAGAGAGAACAGATATTCGGATGATTCAGCGCGGAGACCGTTTTGGCTTCCCGTTCAAATCGAAGCTTGCGCGCAGGATCGGTGGAAAGATGCGCCGGCAGAATTTTGATCGCCACCGCGCGTTCCAGGCGCGTGTCCCGCGCGCGGTAGACCTCACCCATGCCACCTGCGCCCAGGGGAGACAATATTTCATATGGACCGAACTTCGTGCCGGGAGCCAGAGGCATGGTTGCACGCGATTATAGAATGGAACACACGGCCAATGACAGGGCGCCAGTTCTGACGCTCTGGATGGACGTCAATGTGTAGGATATATGACGCTGGGCTATTCTCTTTTCCGAGGTGAACATGAGCTTGCACCCGATCGTCCGCTCCATATCGCCGCCGTTATTCGCAATCCTTCTCTTCCTTCCGGCCCTGGCCCAACAGGCGGCTCTTTCCATCCCTTCTACTGGCTTCCCGGGGCTGGATGAATATCGAGCGTCGCGGGTTTCCATCTACAGCGACGATTTCGGGCAACTGGCACGCTATCGGGAGGCCGACGCAGCGCTCGCGCCGCCGGCGGCGGGAGAAAGCCGAGTTGTATTTCTTGGCGATTCCATCACTGACTACTGGAAGCTGCCGGGCTATTTTCCCGGCAAGCCTTATATCAACCGCGGCATCGACGGCCAGACTACGCCCGAGATGCTGGTGCGCTTCCGCCAGGATGTGATCGCTCTGCACCCCAAAGCCCTGGTCGTGCTCGCGGGAACCAACGACATCGCTGGGGTTACGGGGGCCACGATTAACGAGGATATCGAGGCCAACTACGCTTCCATGGCCGAACTGGCGCGCGCGCACCGCATCCGCATAGTGTTTGCGTCCATTCTCCCCGTGCACAACTACACGCACGATGCGGAGGAGTCTTTTGCATTGCGTCCGCGCGAACGAATCCTGGCCCTGAACAAATGGCTCAAGGGCTACTGCGCCAAAAACCGCTTCGTATATCTCGATTACTTCAGCGCCCTGGAAGACGAGCGCGGCATGCTGAAGCGCGCTCTGTCTGACGACGGGCTGCACCCCACGGATGCTGGGTATAAAATCATGGCGTCCCTGGCGGAGAAGGCTATTCAGAAGGCGGTGGCGGAAAACAGAGCCCGCTAAACTTCATCCAGTTGTCTTGGGCTGGTCCCCGGAGTAGTGTCGAGCGCCGAATCGACAATGGCTAAGACACCTCACCAAAAACAGGGCGTCCCTGCACTCTCTTCCTGCTCTTGCATTCCCGCAGGTCGAATCCCATCTAACGGAACCACCGTTCACTGATGGGAGTGAACTTGTTTGGCGATTCAATGGGCGTAGCTTTTGAAATGGTCGAGCGCCATTTGCGTATATTGGCCGACCTCGATCAAGTAGCCGTCGGGATCGCGCATATAGCAACGCCACTCCGCCCCATGATTGTCTAGCGGCTCGGTAAGAAAGGACGCTCCTTTGTCGCGCCATTCTTTGTAGCAGGCCCAGATGTCGGCGACGCGCAAATTCAGGAAGCTGTTCACTCGGTTGAGATCCGAAGGCGTTTCGAGGAGCACCTCTGGCTTGTCGGGAGTCGGGCCACCACCCGAATTAAGAATGATCCAGCTGTTGGCCAGTTTGATGTAGCAGGGATTCTCCGGCTTGATCACTTTCCCGCCAAGGATTCGAACGTAGAAGTCCTTCGATTTTTCCTGATCCTTTACCGTAAGGAAGTGTGTGACGAAGAACCCTTCGTGTGCAATCGGCGCATCCGGCAGATTCATGCGATGCCTCCCGTTGGCGATAATTAGGATACCGCAGGGATCGACTTGGTTCTAAAGAAAGCCATTCGTCTGCTAAGAACCCTCCCTGCAGACAATTCCGGCCAAGTCTTGAGTAACGCCGCAATCGTGCATGTGGTTTTCGAGGCTTTGTCGTTTTCAATTAGGAGAGTTGTCGCGGCATTTTCCTGCTAGTCTTCTCTTCAAACCTCAAGGGATGTCATTTTGGGAAGCAGCCTGCGTGGATAGCAAGAGAAGGAGAAAATGGGAGCGCAAGTCAGCGCCGCGCCGGTACAGGCGAACGACGACGTGTTGACAGCGTGTGCGATCAGCCTCTTGGCTGAGATCGTTGCCAATGTCCTGCACGAAGGGTTGGGTCACGCTGCGACGGCTCTCCTCACCGGCGCAAAATCGGGTGTGTTGACGACCGTCGCGTGGTCCAGCGACTTTGACTCGCGCCTGGTTGCCGCGGGCGGAACGTTGGCGAATCTCGCAGCTGGCATGGTCTTTTGGATTACACTGCGTAGCGCAAGAGGCGCGTCGGTTCGATTGCGCTTTTTTCTGTTCACCAGCCTTGCGTTCAACCTCTTTGCCGGCACCGGGTATTTCTTCTTCTCCGGCGTCACGAATTTCGGCGACTGGGCCGTGGTAATCGCTGGCTTGCACGCGCACTGGTTGTGGCGCTCACTCCTCGTCGTCGCTGGAATCGCGTCGTATTACGGCGCCGTACTGCTCGTCGGCACCGCCCTGGTTCGCTACGTCGGAGTTCCTCGTAATGCCCCGCGTCGGCTGATGAAACTCACGCTCATTCCTTACATCTCGTCTGTATTCCTTCTATGCGCGGGTGGCCTCCTCAATCCGATTGGAATCCAGCTCATGTGGCAATCCGCTCTCCCAGCAGCCGCCGGCGCGCACTCCGGGCTTCTGTGGTTGAGGTACTACATTCCGAGAGGAACCGTTCCCGAACGACAATCAGATCCCATTAACAGGAACTATCCGTGGATAATCGCCTCCGTCGTCCTATCGCTGGTTTTCATCTTCGTGCTGGGACGCGGGATTACCCTGCACCGGTAGGCTCCGCCCGCCGCATTGCGAGGACGAGAATCCGCACGTGGCGCTTACACTGGAAGGACGATGTAGAGCTGCTTTATTAGTGGCTCAGTCGTGTAAACGCGCTCACCAGAAACTTGACCCCATTGCCCGGAACCTGCCTTTCTGGCGTCACCGCCTCAGATCCATAGAATTCCACGGACTGTATAGAAGTGAACAGTACGCAACCTCCCCAGCCTGTACCCTCCGAGGCCATAGCTCCCACTTTGAATTTCCGGGTTCATTGCGAACCCCGGGCTATTGCTCGAGGACGCTGGGAAGGCAAACCATGGAGGAAAAAGAATGTTTCACTTATTCTGGTATGTGCTTATTGGGCTAATCTCCGGGGTTATCGCGAAAGACGTCATGCACGTGCACATAACTATTTTCTGGACGATCGTCCTCGGCATCATTGGAGGGATCATCGGCGGCGGCGTTACCCACATGTTTGCACGCCCGACCAACGAGCGATATCATCCCGCCGGCCTCATCTTTTCCACCCTGGGCGCAATGCTCGTTCTTTTTATTTGCTATAAGCTGAATATTCATTTTCCTGCGGTCTAGCCGAACGGAAGTGACCGCAAATAGCGTAAGTCCTGGCGAACGCTGTTACTGAAATATGTCCTAGCTTCTCCAGAGGCCTCTCTTCAGAAGTCTCATTGCTGCTTCCGTTGTGAGCACAAGACTTCTATCTTGCTTCCGTTGAAACACTGGTTGCCCACAGTCTTTAATCGGCGGCCTTCTGCAGCGCTCTTCGCGCAACGTTTTCAGCCCTCATTCATTGTCCGGTGCGGCAATTACACGGTTTCATGTGTTCCACTTAGAAACTGGATAGCGCTTCTGGAACGACTCCTGATCTCAGTCATCCACTTATCTTATTGATTTCCAGCGCCCTACCGAAAGCAGGAAAGGTGCTCCACGTGCCAGACAAAGCAATCGGCAAGCGGACATCTACCGCAAGAAAGCCGTCTATTCAATTCAATGGGGATTAAATGAAAAAGGACTTCTTTCTCGCGACAGCAATCCTGGCAATGTTCACCGGAATGCGGCCATTCATGTTTGAACTCCTGGCCGTTTTGAGATCGGCCATTCTAAGACCATCTCCCGAAATAATCTCCCTTCCCTGTTCCCATTGTCGTGAGGCGCTGCAGGCAGAGGCTATCACGTGAAGGTAATTCGCAAAAATCAACTACCGCGTGAACCGAGCCTGTCCATTCCACTTTCTAGCCGTGCAATTTATTTTTTCCAGGAGAGAAAAACCGGAGTTTCACGGTTTCACGTCGAAGCCGGTCCGGACGGCCAGTTTCCAGTAGAGGAAGCCGCCGGGCTACTAGCCATGCATTGCATGGTCCTCGGCCAGTCCCCCCAGGACTACGTCGTTATGGTGCAATCCGCTCAGGAATCGCTGGAGGTCGTTGCCGGGAAAGTGGAAAACTTGCTGCGGGCCGGACGTTCACTGCGCAACTCGGTCAACTTGACGCGCCGTCAAGAGGAAGTACTGAGTGGTGTAATGAGCAGACTGGCGAACAAGGAGATTGCCAACTCGCTGAATCTGTCCGAGCGCACTGTGAAGTTTCACCTAAGTTCGTTGCTGGCAAAGTTTAGCGTGCACGGCCGCGTAGAGTTGGCGCTTGAGGTAACGCGGCGTACGTTGGGACCGATGGCAGGGCCGCAGTCTCTCGTGACTCGCGGCGCGCGGACACATGCCGAAGGCCTGTCCAGCCACTGCGCATCCCGTGGGGGTCTAGTTGCGCTTGCCAAGCGCAATCTGATCGCGCGAGTGCCTCGGCCTGGTGCCTGACTAACGCGCTTCCCTGACAAATGCGGGTCTGCCACTTCACATATCCACGTAGGCGGCCAATCAGAACGCAGCCGGGTACTTGGAATAATCTGCAAATATGCTCGTGAATGTAGCGCAGAAAACTCGCCCAAGGAAAAATGCTGCGAGCGCGTTTCCTTCCGGGTCCGTTGGTTTTCAGAGTAGCTTGAACGTCATTTGGAGTCGACGCTAGACACTGCACACTGCTCGATTGACACAGAATCGGAGACCGGCCCACTCCGAAATCCGCAAGGGGATATTTCCCCCAAAATGTGTTACTGTCGGTCGGTAGACTCCCGAAGTAGGATTGCCTGACTTCCTTGAAGGGCGCGCTTTGCGGCCCTCCCTCCACCGACTTCAGCCAATTTGGGGTGCCAATTTTAGGCAACGTCCCGTAGTGTCTGGGAAGCGGCACACCGCCGAACTCCTGCACTCGTGGTGCTTCGAAGAGTACAGGGAGAACCAAGATGAAGAGTTTGTTTGTCGGTAACATGAGCTTCCAGACGACGGAAAGTGAATTGCGCGAACTGTTCGCCCCGTTCGGCCAGGTCACTCGCGTGCACATGGCCATGGATCGCGAGACCGGCCGCGCGCGCGGTTTCGCTTTTGTGGAAATGCCCAACGATGCGGAAGCGGCGCAGGCCATGACCGCGCTCGATGGCAAGGAACTCAGCGGGCGCAATTTGAAAGTCAATGAAGCGCGGCCCAAGGGCGAAGGCGGCGCCCCGCGCGGCCCCAGGAATTTCAGCGGCCCCAGCGGCGGCCGCGGTCCGGGCGGCGGCAGTGGCGGCGGGGGACGGGGTAAGGGCGGCGGCGGACGCGACCGGTTTTCGAACGAGGATTACCGCGAATCCGCGCGGCAACCTCGCGAACCGCGCTGGTAATTTTTTTCATAGAAATGGTCGCACGGTCCCGGCCCAGCCGGGCCCGCAATTTTCCGTCGAGGAGACCCTATGACGACGACATTCCAGAAGCGTCAAAAAGAAATGAAGCGCATCGAAAAGCGCAAGATGAAAGAAGAAAAGCGCACCCAGCGGAAGGCCGACAAAACCACCCCGAAAGAAGGCGGATTCGATCCCGCTTCCGATCCCGCATTGGATCCGACCATCGACTGGAATCACTCCAACGAAATGAACACCCCGGAATAGCTCTCAAATCCGTGCGCTGAAAATCATCACGCAATTTCGAACGGGCACCCGCACTCGCATGGAAAATTTCCGTCCTCGCACCACCATTGGATTGCGATGGCAATCCGCCAGCGCTCCAGTATAATTTTCTCTTATTCGTCTGTGCCGGGTATTCACGCAGTTTTTTGCCCTTCAAGGCGAAAGGGAAGGCAATGTTCTCAGGTCGCCGCAGATTTTTTGCACCCGTTCTGTTTTTCGCAGCCACACTCTTGCTAGTGGTTGCTTCGGCCGCAGCGCACGCCGTCCTCCTGGAATCCACCCCGTCGTTGAACGCCTCTGTCCCCGGCCCCGACGTTCTGATCAAACTCCGCTTCAACGTTCGCATCGACGCTTCTCGCTCGCGTCTCACGCTGCTGCGCCCCGACAGCTCCTCAACTCCACTCGAGCTCGCCAAAGATTCTCCCGCGGACACGCTCTCCGCGCACGCCACTGGCTTGGCTCCCGGCGTCTACCGCCTCCGCTGGCAAGCGCTCGCGTCCGACGGACACATCACCCGCGGTGAAATTCCCTTTATCGTTTCGCGCAACTGATTTATCGGAATGGCCCGCCTCCTCCAAATCTTCGGTTTTCTCTCCGTGTTGTTCCGCGGCGCCACGCTCACGTTCCAATCGCTCAGCGTCGGCGGCATCGTATTTGTGAATTTTATTTTGCGCACCGCGGATCCCGAATCAGATTCCATCCGGGAAGCGTGCCTGCGTTGGATTCGGCGTTCGGCGCTCGCGCTCGCGGCCATGCAACTCTCCTACGTTCTCGCCAATTCGCTCATCCTGATGCAATCCACGGACATGACCTTCGCCGACGTAGTCGGCGCTAACTACATCATCGCCGGTTTCCTCGGCATCGCTTCCGCGTTAACAATCGCCGCTCTCTCGAACGCACGCCCATCGCGCAGTTACACGCATTTGCTTTTTCCTTCAGCCGCCGTCATTGCTTCCTCCGTGATGACCAGCCACGCGATGGCGCGTCTCGATTATCGCGCACCGTTAGTCGCGTTCACGGCGCTTCATCAAGCAGCAACGGCCACTTGGCTCGGTGGACTCCCGTATTTGCTCATCGCCATTCGGAGCGCTCGGAAGACAGATTTCGCGCAACAACTTTGCGCCCGCTTTTCAAAACTCGCGGTCGTCAGCGTTTGCGTGCTCGCCGCCGCCGGTTTCGTGCTTGCCTTTGTCTACGTCGGCTCCTTCAAGGCTGCGTACGGTACTTCGTATGGCGCGATGGTCACCACAAAAATAGTTCTCTTCGGCGCGCTGCTGCTGCTTGGCGCGTTGAACTACCAACTCGTTCGCGCAGGATCTTCCAGCAGTATTCTCTCCAGCCTCAAACGGTTCGGCGAAGCCGAAATCGGCATTGGCATCACCATTATTCTTACCGCTGCCTCGCTCACGTCGCTTCCGCCGGCCGCCGATCTCACCAGCGATCGCGTGTCCGCCGTCGAGATTTTCGCGCGCATGGCTCCGCGCGTCCCGCGGCTCGGCAGTCCCACAATGCAGGAACTTCCCGAAGACATTTACGCCGCGCAAAGCAAAGCTTTCGAGTCCGGCTCACTCACCACGGAATCCTTCGTCCCCGGCCAGGCCGGCACGCGGCCCAACACTCCCGCGGAAAAAGCCTGGTCCGAATATAACCATCATTGGGCCGGCATCATTGTTTTGTTCGTTGGGCTTCTCGTACTCCTCGCGCAAGCCGGCCGCGTGTCGTGGGCGCGCAACTGGCCGCTTGCGTTTTTTGGACTCGCCGTTTTTCTTTTTCTGCGCAGCGATCCGGAAGTCTGGCCGCTCGGCCCTAACGGTTTTTGGGTCACGATGGCGGACCCCGAAGTCCTCATGCATCGCATCTTCGTCGTGCTGGTCATTGCACTCGCGATTTTCGAGTGGCGCGTGCAGACGGGCCGCGTCACCACTCCTAGCGTCCGACTTGTATTTCCTCTGCTCGTCGCCGTTTCCGGAGCGCTCCTGCTCACGCATTCGCACAGCCTCGGCAACATAAAAGAAGAAGTGCTCGCCGAACTCAGCCACATCCCGATCGCGATTTTCGCCGTCGTCGCCGGGTGGTCGCGCTGGCTGGAACTGCGCCTCCCCTCCGAAAATCAAACCAGCCACCTCGTCGCGCGGCTGTGGCCCGCGTTCATCATGCTGATCGGCGTCGTCCTCTTGAACTATCACGAGATGTAGCGCGTTTGTAGCCCGGTCCTCCTTTTTTTGTGACAAATGGCACATTCCAAATCCCCGAATTCGCAGGTATAATCGCGCTCCATGGCCACCGAGCAGGTAGTCACCAAAGCCCCAGGAATGGTGCCCGACGAGCAGAAGTTTGAGCCGCGCTCCAAGGGCATTTCCACCGCGCGCAAGAAAAAACCCAAAGAGCTCGCCGTCATCACCGAATGCTGCACCGGTTGCGCCGGCTCGCCCGCGTGCGTCGAATACTGCCCGGTCGAGGACTGCATGTTTTGGGTCCCCGACGAGGACAATCCGCCCTTTGGCCGCATCCAGATCGATCCGCTACAGTGCATCGGCTGCAAGAAGTGCCTTAGCAAGGGCCCCGACGGCAGCTTCCTCGACGGCTGCCCGTGGGACGCCATCGTCATGGTGGACATCGCCGAAGTCGAAAAGGAAGTCGGCCCCATGTCGTACTAAACGCCCGCCTGCTCTTCTCCTCCGAAGGAGGGCGTCGTGATCCCGTTTCTCGCCAAACTCTTCCGCGGCTTCCACCTAATCTTCGGCGTCTCTGCGCCCCCTCCCGGCCAAAACGAGCGCCAATTCGTCTTCGCCTGGCTCGGCATCCTCGCCGCCCTTGCCGCCTTCTGCGCCGTGCTCTTCTATCTCATCCCGCTCCTGTACTTTCGTCAATGACGTTGACAGGTCGGCAGGTTACACATCGGAAGAGTGAAATTGGGGAGGGAAGCCGGAAACTAGAAATTGGAAAAGAGAAAGACGAAGCGGATAATGAGCACAGCAAACGGGAGCCACTTCGAAAAGGAATTCGGCAAGCTTTTTGGTAAAATGCGGGTAACGCAGTTACTGGAAGGGGAAATCGCGATGAAACGAATTTTTGTCGTGGCGCTGCTGGTGGTTTTGAATGGATCGACGATCCCGTCCGTAGCTCGCGGCGCGAGCCCGGCGGACGATACCCGGCAATCGGCCGCGGATAAGGAAGAGTTGAAGAAACAGAGAGCACTCGCGAAATACCAGAAAGCGCATGAGAAAGCGCAGGCGAAGGCGCAGCGCAATGAAGACAAGAGGCAGCGAAAGGCAGCAGAGAAATACGAAAAGGAGCAACGCAAGCTGCTCAAGGCCTCCAGCCGTCCGCAGAAAGAGGCGTCTTAGCAAAGGCAAACTAGAAACTGGAAATTGGAAAAGCGGAAATAGCTGGACGTGGCGCGAAAGGCACTCCTACCTGCTTGGCACTATGGTTCACCTCGGCGTGAGTCACGATTCTAAGAGCTGACAACTCGATAAAATCTGCGGTGCGTGTCCCATTACGGACAGACTGTGAAGGGCGTCGTCTGTTTAAATGGAGATGAAGACTTAGAGCCCATAAAGATTCACCCAATGGATGCAAGGCACGCGGGTGCCGTTCAGGATTGAGATGAGTGGAAAAAACTTTCGAGCGGCACCGCCAGGTCAACGGACCAATGGCGAGGGAAAGCAAGTAAACAACAAAGTCCTACTGGCAACGCCCGACAATGAGTACGAGTTGATGCGTTCGGACTTGACCTATATGGATCTGCCGGATCACCTCAGCCTGCATGAGCCGACACAGAATATCGAGTTTGTGTATTTCCCGAACCGGGGAATGGTTTCGCAGGTGGTGGTGACGAAGGATGGCCGGACCGTGGAAGTGGGTGTTGTGGGGAGCGAAGGCTACGTTGGTGCGGGATTGGCGGCCGGCTTGAGCCGAAGTTCTGTGCGCGAAATCATGCAAGTCGCCGGCGATGGTTTCCGAATGATGGGGAACGCGCTGGAACGCATTCTGCGGACAGCGCCGCAGTTACAACTGCTCTTGAACAGGCAGACAGGGCTACAAGGAATGCAAGTGGCGCAGACCGCGGCGTGCAACCGGCTGCACGACATACAACAGCGTCTCTCTAGGTGGCTGCTGATGACGCAGGACCGGGTGAACCTGGCAGTGCTTCCGATCACACACGATTTTATTGCGACCATGATGGGCACCGACCGTTCCACGGTGAGCCTGGCGGCGGCCGTGCTGCAAAAAAAGGGAATTATCGATTACGTGCGAGGCGCGGTGAAGATTGTGAACCGCAGGAAACTGGAAAAGTCCGCCTGCGAGTGTTACGGAGTCATTCAACAGTTCGAGGACGACCTCGGTTTGAGATAAATAATTCCCACCAGTGTTGGGTATCCCACAGACAGCAACCTCTTTGTGCCGTTACTGTTCCGGCCGTGAGTTCACTTCGATTCTAATTTGTGCTCAAAAGCGTTGACGCAAACAGAACCTCGTTCAGGGCGGGGAAAGCGCCGCTTTTGCGGTGCCGTCGAAGACCAATGCTAGACCTTCTTTCACTCGGGATAGCCGCACCAAATCGCGAGGAGGCTATGGAGCCGATGCATCGCAAATTGGTATGGGCCGAAAGACCGGGCTTTCAGGGCTGGGTCTGTACGGAATGCGCCTGGGTGTTTAACCCAGCGGGGCCGCTGGTTGGCGAAACCATTGACGACATGAAGAGACTCTATGAAAAGCAACGCGACGAGGAGTTCAAATCGCACGTCTGTGCCGAGCACCCAAGACCCCAAAAGGGTCCGCACTAACCAAATCCTTGGGGGAGGCGGGGCGGGGGAAAAGAGGGAGTAGCAGGGAACCAATGTCCGTGCTATAAAACTGACATGACCAAAGCAATTGAGAAGTGGCTGCTGTACACGCATATCGCCGGGGAGTTCACGCCGCTGTCGAAGCCGTTTGAGACGAAGGAACAGGCGGAGAAGGCGCGAGCGAAGTATCCCGAGCGCAAGCGCAAGACCATCGGGCTGGGAGTGATTCTGGTCGAGAAGTAGGCATTGCGCCGCGTGGTAGCGGCGGCCAGCCGGTCTGTCTCCGTTCCGAAGAGTGCGGGTAGCGTTCAAAATTGCGCCCATTCTGATGGCCGACGCCGTGACGCAGAACACGCGGAGGAGACGCTGCTCCACGCACGAGGAAATGAAAGCTGCCCGCCTGCAATGACCCCGCGGGAGTATAGTAGTTTTCAATTGCGGGTTGTCACTTAGGTAGCATTCTTTACTTGCATCCCTTGTCAAGTGCCGAGCGGTGAAGAGAAACTTGGGGTGACCCTCCCCAAGGACGTGCCATGGGTATTCTCGCCTACCGCAAGCAGCGCAAAATTCTAAATTCCGCCGTGCAAACGATGCGCACGCATGGGATTGCGGTGAGCGGACCGTACCGCAGGCAGGACGGAACGCTGCTCTTCAGCGTGGCGGATTGCGTAGTCACGGAAGAGGAGCTGCTGCGCTTGCGGCGAGACGAACGGCTGGAAGCGAACAAGGTTCACGAACTGCTCGCCGAGATTAAAGAGCGGCCGGTATGAAGAGGGGAAAATATTTCGGATTGTGTTTGGCGGCGGCATTCCTGGTGGCGGGGAGTTATTTGCTGCGGGAATCGTTGAACAATTCCGGACCGAATGCGGAGGAAGGCGTGCTGGCTGGCGCGATACTCTCCGCGCTGGCGTTTGTAGCGGTGGGGTGGTCCATCAAGGCGCACCAGGGAATGAAAGCGCTGGAGAGGCACATGAAAGGACGCTGAAAAACATTCGGCGATCAAGAGGAACATAAAGGCGGCCCTGATGGGCCGCCTCTACATTTTATTAGGTTGTGCGCGAGGTTATTCGCGGCCGCCGAAGAGACGGAAGACGACGCCGGTAGAGACCCAGTAGTTGTTTTGGTGCAAGCCGGTGCCGAAAGCGGTGCGGTAGTAGTCCGCGTCGAAGACGCGAATGTCCCAGTGGCGGGAAGGGTGAATATCCAGGCCGCCGCCCACTTTGTAGGAGATGCAATTACTCGAAGTGGTGTAGCCGCCGACACCGGTGATGGTGGTGTCTTCGCGCGAGCCGCCAATAAGGGCTTCGCCAAACGGGGTGATGCCCCAGCGATTATGTCCGCGACGGAAGAAACGCGGGCCGTAATGATTCCCGTAGATGACATCTTTGCCGCCGGTGACGTTGACGTAGTTGTAGCTGGTGTCGGCGGTGAGCTGCAACCAGGGCCTGAAACTCCAACCGAAGGAGCCGAGCGCGCCATTGAGATTGTTGCCGGGACCGCTGCCGGGCAAACGGGCGAAGGAGTAGCCGCCGAAGAATTCCATTAAAGGTGTGGTTCGAACGCTGGGGAGAGGCTTCTCCCAGCTGGTTGGGGAGCTGGCCGGTCGGATGGGCGCAGGAGCGGGTTCCGGTGCAGCCGCCGGAGCGGGGTCGGGTTGCGCGGCCGCAGGTTGAGCTGGCTGTGCAACCGTGGCGGCTGGCTCAGGCGGATTTGAAGCAGGCGTGGGCGAAGTCGGCGCGGAAACTGGAGCCGCAGCCGACTGCGATGGCGCGAGAGGTTTCGCGGAGACTGTTTGCGTTGAAGACGCGGGAGCTGATGCCGGTGGAGGTTGCGCGGGTGCGGCTGGCGCGGAGGTCAGAGTGATTTCCGCGGTGCTCGAGTCCGATGCCGAGGCAACTGGAGCGGACGTTGAGGCTACAGAAGTTGCGGGCGTCGACGGTTGCGACGAGGCCGGCTGCGTTGCGGCTACTTGTGCTGGTGCGGGCTGAGGCTGCGCGGGTGGATTCGGCTTGGCAACGGGTGCAGGCGCAGGCGTGCTGGGGATTTTCGTTTTGACGGAAGCCATTTGTATGGAGCCGGTGCGCTGGACGGACGTGGCGAGACGGTCGAGCGCGATGATGTTCGAATAGACGTAGCCTACCGTTCCATTGCTCGTCTGAATCTGAGAGAAGACAAACCCGTAGACCAGGATGGTGAAGCGCTCGCCGCAGGGCACGGTGGCCACAACGTCGGGAGACTTCCGCGGTTTGCCGAAAACCTGAGTGCCTTCGGAATGGGCGGAACAGTCAATGTAGCCCACGTCGTCAGCCCAAGCGGCTGAGGCCGCCAGAAAAGAAAGCCCCAAGAGAATAAGGATACGTATGCGGAACATCGCCCCCTCCTCGGCTCGCCCCACACCGCGAGCCCTAAGGAAGCATAGCGAGGGTGAGGAAGGGTACGTCAGATGGACGGAAGGGCAGGGTGTTCCAAAGCGGTACTGTCCGAAATGCCGGGCAGGGCCCGTCCTGCCCTGATCAGGGGCTGCTGAAGAGGAGCAATTAGCCGGCAGCACGACGTTGGGTAGGCTCCCGGACCGTTGCGCGTCGGGAAAAATCTGTGAGTCAGGGTTCATCAGCAATTGATGAAATGTTTGCGAGATTTTAATCCGTCCTGCGGGAAGACGTGTGAAGTTGGCAGGCCCGTAGGAGGGACACTTGAACAAGAAATTCTTTCCAGCCACAGTAGTAGTAGCTCTAGTATTTGTGGGAACCGCAGCCGGGTTGCTCACTGGTCACGACAGACGCGATAGAGACGACCGGCGCTCCGATCATTTTGAATTTCAAGACGATAGTTTAGTGTTGAGCCGAAGCGTGTATGAGGGAACGGCCGAGACGGTGACGATCGGAGAGACGTTGCCGCTGGGGTGCCCCGGTGGTCCAAACGGCAGCACCAACGTTGCAGTGCCAACGACGACGAATGGAGTGGTTGAGGTGGCGGTCCCATGCGGCGTGGCGAGCGACAATGGAGAATTTCCGAACCTCAACGACTCGCACAACGTCTGGAACAATTCCGGTTCCGACGGGAGCTTTGGAGTCACTTCGCCGATTTTCCTCGACAATCTAACGACGGATGGGCGGCATTTGGGCACGCTGCGCATTCCGAGCGATCGGATTGTAACGAGCTTCAGTTCGAAATCCGAGCTGGCGCTGAACCGCTCGATTGACGGGAAATCCATCACGTTCATGGCGTATCAAGGCGGTCCAGGCTGCGGAGGTTTTCCGGTTTCGCCCACGGCGCCGAATTTGCTGGATGTGTCGGCTTCGAACACGCCGGGCGTTTGCGACCTGACGAATCCGGTGATCACGACGGATTCGAATCTTCCCGTTGTTCCGACGGCGTATTACCGGGCGGTGGCGGAAGTGGATGCACACGGTCACCTGAAAATCACCGATGGTAACGCGTACAGCGGAGATAACGGGCGCGCGGCGATTAAAGGTGGGAATGGCCAGTATTACATGGTGGGGAACGACAACAGCGGAAACCTTTCGAAGAAACAACTTTCGACTACGCCGAGCGGGATTGAGCTCGTCAATGCGACGGGTTCTGAGACGCTGGTGCCTAGCGGGACTCCTCCGGTGCCACCGAACATCGGCATGATTGGGCGACTCCTATTCGGATCGGACAAGCCAGGTAAGGATACAAACTTCCGCGGGATGACCATCTTCAACAACACGCTGTACATCACCAAGGGCAGCGGTGGAAATGGCATCAATACCGTGTATCAAGTGGGAACCGCGGGGACCCTGCCAACGGGTACGGCGGCGGAGCTCGCGACCGTACCGATTACGATTCTGCCGGGATTCCCGAACACTTTGGCGAGCACTTCGACGGACTTTCCGTTCGGGATTTGGTTCGCCAACGCGACTACGCTGTATGTCTGTGACGAGGGCGACGGGACGCTGGTGACGCCGGCGGTGAATGGAAATGTGGCGGACGCGCAATCGTTGGCCACGGCCGGCTTGCAGAAGTGGAGTTTGGTGAACGGAACGTGGACCATGCTCTACGTGCTGCAAGATGGATTGAACATTGGAGTGCCCTATGGAATCGAGAATTATCCGCCAGCGATAAACCCCGCAACGGGCGGATGCCGGAACATCACCGGACAGCACAATCATGACGGGACGGTGACGATTTACGCGATTACGTCCACGATCAGCGCGAACGGCGATACGGGGGCGGATCCGAACAAGCTGGTGAAGGTTACGGACCGGCTGGATGCCACGACGTTGCCTACGGGTGATGGCGATCACGACAGGGATGACCGGCTGGGCCATTTCGTGACGCTTCGTTCCGCAAAGGCGGGGGAAGTGTTTCGAGGAGTGGCGCTGGCTCCGAAAGAACATGGTGACGACGACACAGATAAAAAGTGAATTGAAGCAGCAACCAAGTGGCTGAGCCGGGTGGTGCGCCGGCTCAGTTTTTTTTCTGCGGCTAGCGATCTCGGTCCAACGTACGCTCGCGGTCAGCGGCAAAGGCCAGGCAAGCGCGATATCTGGTTCGGTCCGATAAGGAAACTCGCGCGAGACGGACAAGCTTCACTTTGGACGGACCTGGATCTGAATCTTGTTGCTACGAAATTCGCCGTCGTCGGATGTGAGCAACGACAAACCAAAACCCTCTTCCTTCGGATAATTGCTCCGATATGAAACCTGAACGTAATAGACCCCGGGGTTCAGCGCGTAATGAGAAAGGTCAAAGACCATGCGCGTACCAAAGAAATATCCAGGAGCCAAACCTACCAGTTGAGATTTGTCATATATGGGCGGAGGAGGGAGTGGAATAGGATATTTCTGCGGACGCACAACATCCCCCTTCTCATTCGTGAGCGTAAATCCAATCCCTGCCCAGCCCCACTCCAATGTCCGGTAGACGTAAACGCCCGATGAGCCGCGATTTTCTAGAGTGACCGTCAGATTTAGGGAGTCGCCTTGCATGAGTGATTGCTTGTCTGCGGTACAGGACACGGCAACCACTGGCCTCTCTGATTTCTGACCCAATAATGGGGAGACTGCGATAAACGCGAAAAGTAGAGTGCAAACGAAACGTCCCATGCCTGCCTCCGCTGCCCAAATGGAACACCTTGGGACATTGTAAGCCTTGTCCGTATCGCGTAGTGCCTGGTTAGCGCTAATCGGAAACTGACCCGCTACCCACGTTTGGGATGTGCTGTTTTGGTGTAATCGCAGCTCTGAATGAGTTAGCGCGCGGCGCGGTCGCGGATGGATTTTTCGGTGAGGAGGGCTTGCTGGCGGACGCGGCCGGAGATTTCGGGGAGTTCGCGTTCGTAGATGCGGATGGAGGGAAGGTCGTCGAGTTGACCGATGAGATAGAGGGCGCGCAAGGCTTCCCAGACTTGCTCGTCGCCGGGATCGACGGTGGCGATTTCGGTTCCGGCGGCGACATTCGTTCCCGGAGCTACGTCGAGCGAGCGAATTCGGCCGGCGATCGGTGTGCGGACTTCTGTGGTTTGATCGCCGTTTTGAATTTTTGCGATCAGGCCGTTTTGATGGATGGCGGTACCGACTTTGTCGGTGTCGGTGACGCGGCCGGCGGTGGGGGCGGTTAGTTTTGCGGGTTGCAGGAGAGCGACGATTTGGAGGCGGCCGGAGGCGTCGCCGAAGCGGATGAGGGAGAGAGCTGCGTTGCCGCGGACCATGGGGGAAGAATCGTTCAACATTTTTAGGAGGGCTTCGTGGAAAGCGGGTTGGGAGGTGTCCTGGCCCATGACCCAGGCGTCGGTGTTGCGGACTTCCTCGACGGGATGGGTGGAGAGGCGGATTAGATCTGGATACAGAGGAACGACGCGGGCATCGTGGCGAGTCAAGTGTTCGCCGAGCTGGACGAGCGCATGCTGGATGTGGCGGGGGTGCTTTTCGTCGGCCAGGTATTCGGAGATTTGTTTATCGGAGAGTTGGCGGCCGAACCAAGTGTTCCACCAGAAGAGGAAGGGCATGAGGACGATGAGCCAGGCAGTGAGGAAGAAGAGGGCGCGATTGCGCGGGGACATTTTGTGATGCGGGGAAGAGGAGGGGGAGGTGGATTCAGGAGAGGATGGTGAGGTGGACATTTCGTGGCGAAACTGCTCGCTCCGTTTCTGGGATGCACTATAACCTGAATCGGATGTTAGTGGCGGAACATGAGGGAGAGATCATTTTGATCGGGACATTGCGCGCTCAAGAGAAACTTTTGAGCGCATCTTCAAACGCAAAAGCGGGAGCTGGGCTCCCGCACTCCAAATGGGCCGTTAACTATCTTCGGAGGGCGGCGCGGGCTTGGCGGTTGCTGGTGCGGCTTTGGGTTTTCCCAGGAAGCCGTGGTCGCGGAGTTCCCAGAAGACATTTAGGAAAAAGATTCCTGAGATGCTTAGCATGATGAGGCTTTCGAAGAGGCCGTCGACGGTGGTGATGGTGCCGCTGACGATGATCCACGCGATGCCCGCGAGGGGGATTAGGCCGAGCAGGATGGAGATTAGGAGCATCAGAGGGAGCAAGAAACCTCCTTACAAAGAATGTTCACAGTGGTCAGTTCTCAGTTTTCAGTAAGAACAGAGAGATTTTGTTTTTGTTCTTGATTCTTTTGCTTTGCTCCCGTAATTCAAATACTTGGCCTCTACTAATTTCACCAGCAAAGCCAACTATGCGAGCCGTGGTTACTTGTAGTGGCGCAGCAAGCTGCGCCACTACAAATAGAGACAGCATACGTCAGGGTTTGAAGGTGGCGTCTAGCGTTTTTGTGTCTTTGGCGGCCAGGGTCACTTTCACGTCTTGTTCGCCGAGTTTTTCCTGGACGAAGGCGATGGTGTAGTCGCCGGGCGGCAGGCCCTTGATTTCAAATTTTCCGTCGGGACCGGTGACGGCGTAGAAGGGGCTCTTCACGACGTTGACGAACATGCGCATCCAGGGGTGCTGGTTGCACTTGACGGGGAGCATTATTTCTTCGCGGGCGAACGTTTTTTCGAGCGGGGCGGATGATGGCGGTTGCGACTCGTTCCACTCGCGATTGTCTTTTGGCGTGGGATGGATGTTGTGCGTGGTCGGGTCGCTGTTGACGATTTTGATGGTCTGGCCGGTCATGACGCCGAGGACGTGAGGATGATATTTGCAGCCGCTCTGATCGAGAGTGATGACGGCGGTGGGAGCGTCGAAGGTGCGCGAGCCCAAGCCGTCCTTCACGTAGACGAAAACGTTGGAGAGATTGCCGCCGCCGGCGACAACGTTTTCGGCCATGTTCATGCCTTTGCAGGCGGGGTCCTGGCTCATGTCTATCATGGCGGCCTTGGGAGCGGCGCCATCGAGCTTCACGGTGCCGCTGATGCTGGCGGCCGTGGCGGGATCGATGGGCGTCGCGGCGGGAGCGGAAGATGCCGCAGGGGCTGCGGGTTGTTCCGCGGCGGGTTCCTTATTGCCGCAGCCTGCGAGGACGAGTCCGAGCAGTGCCAGCATACAACAAAGTTTCATCCACGTTTTCGTATTCATTTTTTTGTGCTACCTCTCCTAAGTTTTGAAAACTCACAAAAATTTATTTGGAACCGCCAGCACCGCCGGCTGTCTTGCCGGTAGATGACGCGCCAGAATTTGACGCGCGCGCGTGGCTCATGGCCGCGCCCACTCTTCGCTGTTCCTCGGGAGTGAGCTGGAGAATGTAATCCACGAGGAGTTTGGTTTGATCCTTATCATAGCCCTGAAAGGAAGCGGGAGTGGGGCCGGAGAAGACCCAGTGGCCGTTGTCGCGCTTGAAGAGGCCGGAAGGCATGGAGGTGCCGGGGCTGATGGCTTGCGGATCGATGATCCAGCGCTCCATCCAATCGGGTTTCAGGCGGCCGCGAGCTTGCAGGAAATTCGGCGCGGTGGCGAATTTATCGTGGGCCGGATCGCCGGTGGCGTGACATTTCAGGCAGGGCGCGGCGGTGCTGCTGAAAAGGCTGCGCGCCATGTCCGTTTCTTTCGCCGTCAGAAGAGGAACGTCCTGCGGAATGTACGGGAATGGCTGGCGCGAAAGAGCCTGGAAGAAGCGCACGAGTTTGCCGAGCTCGTTTTCGGAGAAGGAGAAGGTTGGCATGCGGACTTGCAGATAGGAACGCACGCCGTTGCGGTTGGTGTCTTTGTCGGTGAGCGAAGGATTGTTCAAGAAATGGAGCAACCATTCGGGCTCGACGCGCGCGCCTTCGGTCAGCAGCTTCGGAGGAAGCTGTTCCTGCGCATCTTTGTAACGGGCCATGGACATGAGCGAAGTGCGCTGGCCGGGAATCAACTGGTGGCAGCCCATGCAGTTGTATTTTTTGACCACCCACCAGCCCTCTTGAATATCGCGGCGATAGTCTTCGGGGCGGTATAGATAGCTTGGGGGAAGCGGATTTTCCTGACTGCCAAGGAGGAAGGTGGTGAGTGCGCGAACCTGTTCCTTGGTGAGGTGCAGGTTGGGCATTCGCAACTTTTCGGTTTCGGGCTTAATTTTGCCTTTATCCCAGATATTGGGTTCCGCAAGTTTGTGCTCGAAGAATCCTTTTTGGTTGTACCAAGGGAGCTTGGCAGGGCCTTCGGGCAGACGCGCCAAATCGTCGGCGTCGGTGATGGGTTCGACGTTGCCGCGCTGGGCTGTTTCGGTGAACAACGCGAAGTCCAGGCGCTCGATGGGCTTGCTGCCTTCGGTGGTGAGTTCGGTGCCGATGCGGCCTTCGTCTTCGAGGCCGGAAATTTCATGGCAGCCGGCGCAACCGAAATGGCGAATCCACTTTTTCCCTTCGTCCTTGAGCTTGGGGTCGTTCATGAAGGAGGCGTCGGGATAGGCCGAGGGCTCTTGTTTCTTCAACGTGATGAGGTAGCTGGCGATGTCCTCGGCATCCGAGGGAGAGAGACGCAGGCTGGGCATCACGGTCATGTTCTGGACTTGCAGTTCGTGACCGTCGTTGGGGCACTTGCTGTGGTCCAGATCGAAGACGTAGGGCAGCCCCTTCTTCTTGTAATCGTCGGGGCCGATGTCTTTTTTCTCGTAGGGGCAATAGGGGCGCGTGCGTTCGCGGGCGTTGTGAACCCAGCGGACGAGATAGTCGTAATTATCTTTTTCGCCGACGCGGGTGAGATTGGCGGCGAAGGTTCCGCCCTCGATTTCGTCGCCTTCCTTGATGGAGTGGCAGGCGAGGCAGCCGCGGGTTTCGAACAGCTCTTTGCCGTGAGCGGCGTCGCCCATTTTGTGCTTGGGCAGGGGATCGGTCAGGCCGGATTGCCAGATGTAGGCGGAGATGGCTTTGATCTGGTCGTCGTTGAGGCGGAAATTCGGCATCTTGGTGGTGGCGCGGAAATCAGTGGGCTTCTTGAGCCAAACGGGAATCCAATTTTGATTTAGTTTGAGGCGCACGTCTTTGAGATTCGGGCCGACCTTTTTCAAGTCTTGCAAGAGGCTCTTGGTGGAGCGATCTAGCTGGACGATGCGCAGGTCGAGTTTACTGTTGGTCACACGCAGAGCGACGGCGCGGTCGTTGAGCCGATTGGCCTCATCGTTGGTGTCGGCCTTATCGGCCTGCTTCATCAGATCGTCGGCTTCTTTTGTGTTGTCCCTTTTTTCCTGCTCGATTTGCTTGATCTGCTGGCCGATGGAGAGGAGATCTTCGGGCTCCTTGTCATAGCCTTCGTAGCGGTGACAGCCCATGCAGCCGCGCTGGCGGAAGAGATCTTTGCCTTCGCTGAGCGTCCAGCCGACGTCGTTGCTGACGAGGACCATGTCCGCGGAGTGGCAAATCTGGCAGCCGGATTCGTAATTTCCCTTGGAGAAAAGAGGCCAGAGCCAGTGCTCGTAGTTGCCGTGGGCTTTTTCAACGCTGGTGGTGGCGCGGCCATTACCCTGGTGGCAGGGCGTGCAGCCGAACTTGTCCGGGTCGTGAATTTTTAGAAGGCCGGGCTCGGGATGGCTGGTGAAGGCGCGCGCATATTCGTCGGGCCTCTTGCCCTTTGCGGCCATAGCAGCGGCGGTCAGTTTGACCGGCTCACGAATATCCATGTGGCAGGACTCGCAGCGGTCGACGATATTTGAGCTGTCTTCCCGGACGAGATCGGCGTTGTGCTCGTTGACGTTTATCTGGCGAATTTTCGGCGTCCAGGCGTCCACGCCGTTGAGCAAGTTCGTGAGCTGCGAGGGCGTCAGGCTCACCATGTGATCGGAGAGGTAGGAATCCACCAACTGTTTTTTCTCGTTGACGGGCTTGATGAGCTCTCCGAGTTCGGCGCTCAATTGGGTGCGCTCGTTTTTCAGATCGTTGTAGGTTTCTTCGAGATGGTCGAAGTCAAAGTCCTGCTTCTTTCCGTCGGGCATTTCGACGGTGGTTTTTTTCTGTTTGTAGGCGGCGAGGTCTTCTTGCTTGCTCTTCTTCGAGGAGGGGCTTGTTTCCGTTTCGATGATATACGTCAAGGCGTTGACATACGCGCGACGGTCGGTGAAGACGTTCTGCACGGCCAAAATTTGGGCGCTTAAATCATGGAGCTTTTCATTGATTTCCTTGATGCGCGGAGTAGCGGCCTGCCTGGCACTATCGTAATCCTGCTGGAGTTTCTGATAGTCGGCGCTGGACTGGACTTGCTTCTGCGAATCGCCGGACTGAACGACGGCGCTCTTCAAAAATGCGGAATAGCGATTTTTCCATTCATGCTGGAAGGTTTTCCACGGGCGCTGGCCGAAATCTTCGTCCCACATGGCCCAGAAAAAAGTGGCCATGAGGATGACCATGCAAATCAGATAATGCGGCGCTAGTGATTTGCTGACTACCGGATCGTCTTCGGGGATGGGCTTCTCGGGCACCAGTTCCTCCTAAACGTTAAACCAGGGCGTAATCCAGACGTACTTGATGTGAAAAAGCAGGCGCAAGAAAATTTTGATGGGCAAGCCGAGCATGGTGAGAAAAAACGTCATCATGATGGAATACTGCAGCAGGCTCATGCGCTTGTAGTCCTTGGCGTTGTGCCGGCGGAAAAAGGCGTGAACCAGCAGGCCGCCGATGGCGAAGAAACCGCCGACGACTATGGCGCCGAAAATGCCTTTGCCCCAATTCGATGTGATGCCGAAAAGATCGGGCAAGTCGCGGTTGACCTCGTAGATGAGGCGGTTGTGGTCCCAGGTTTGTCCGGGCCAGAACCATTGCCATCCAGGGCCGCGGATGAAGGTGCCGATGAAAATCATGGAGACCCACAAAATGATGAAGCCGAATAAAAATGTTGAAATCGCAAATTTGCGCTGCTTCCAGGTGTAGTAGCCGGCGCCCAGAGGATTGGTATCTATATAAGGTATAACCATCAAGCCGACGATGATGAGGGTGGGCATGACCACCCCCGCGATCCAGGGATCGAAGTACACCAGCATTTCCTGCAAGCCGAGGAAATACCACGGCGCTTTCGCCGGGTTCATAGTCAGGTTGGGATTGGCCGGCTCCTCGAGCGGGGCGTTTAAGGTGATGGACCAGATCATCAGGATAATGGTGACGATGATGGCCGCGAGGAATTCCACGCGCAGCAGGAATGGCCAGACGTGGACTTCTTTGGCCCAGCCGGGTTTGAAGGGCCAGGCTTTGCGGTGATGCGTTTTTGCGAGCGCGGCATCACCGGCGAGCTGCTCGATCAACAGATCATTTGCATGCGCTTGCTTCCAGGCGAGATAAATATAAAACGCCAACAGCGGAATCATGGCGATGATCGGCACGTTGTCCGCAGCAGAGAGGATTTCCCACAGTTGCTTCCAATCCATGGCTACTTCTTCGCCTCCTTTACTTCGGAGTCGAGCACGACCGCCGCAGGGCCCGAGATGCCGCCGTCCTTACGCACGCGCCAGAAGTGCAGGATCATGAAGATGGAAGCGATGATGGGGATGCCGATGCAATGCCAGATGTAGGAGCGCAGGAGCGCATTGGCGTCCACGATGGAGCCGCCGAGCAGGCCGAAGCGCACATCGTTGTAAGGAGTTATGAAGGACGGGGCGAAGGGGCCTTCATTGCCGAGGCCGGGAGTGGCGCGCGCCATGTTGGTGCCAACGGTCACGGCCCAGAAGCCGAGTTGATCATCGGGCAGCAAGTAGCCGGTGAAGGAGAGGAGCAGCGTCAGCACGAGAAGGATGACGCCCACGTTCCAGTTGAACTCGCGGGGCTTTTTGTAGGAGCCGGTCAGGAACACGCGGAACATGTGCAGTTCGACGGCGATGACCATCAAGTGCGCGGCCCAGCGGTGCATGTTGCGAAGGAGTTTGCCGTAGGGAACGTCGTGTTCAAGGTAGAGGACGTCGCGGAAGGCCTGCACTTTGCTGGGGTGATAATAGAACATGAGCATGACGCCGGTGAGCGTCAGCACGATGAACAGATAAAAAGTGATTCCGCCCATGCCCCAGGTGTAGCTGTAGCGCACGGCGTCGCGATTGATTTTGGCGGGATGCAAATGCAGGAAGACGTTGGAAAGAACACCGAGGGCACGGTTGCGCGGGGTGTCGTCGTGCTTGTGGCGAAAAATAGAGGTGAAGACCTGGGTCTTGGTGGGCTTACTTAGAATTTCCATCTGCTCTTTGGCTTTGGCAGGCAGGTCGGTCTTCAAAGACTCGAGGTCCTCTTTCACGCCGGTGGTGACGCGTTCGACCAGGCCAACGGACTTGCCATTCTTACCGTTCGGGCTTTTTTCGTCGGGCATCGTTTGCTCCCCCTGGACCGGTTCGAAATCTCTACTGTCTTAGGCGTTCACTCGCGCTCGCAGATCCGTTCGGTGCTCAGTTACACCGACAGAAACGAACCGGGATCGCTGAAATGACTCGGTTGTCCCTTGGGCCACTGATAGAGCCGGGAAGTATCCACGATAATTTGGCCGTCGGGAGCTATCTCGACATGCGCGCGGTCCATCGGACGCGGTGCTGGCCCTTCGAAGTTGACGCCTTCGCTGTCGTATCCGCTGCCGTGGCAGGGGCACTTAAACTTGTTCTCGCCGGCCTTCCAGTCGGGCGTGCAGCCGAGATGCGTGCAGCGCGCGTAGATCACAAAGACGCGATCGGGGGTGCGGTCCACCCAGATGCGGTACTTCTGCTGCCACTTGGTATCCACCCCCAGAGCGTAGTCCGAGGCGTAACCGATTTTGAAAATGGTGGGAGGTTCGAACAGGGTACGCGGAAGAAAGAAACGAAGGAAAGCAATAAACCACGCGCCGAGAAATCCGGTGACCGCGCACCACACGAGGCGGCGGCGATGTTCGTTCACCTGGCTGGGAGGCGGGCCAACGGTGGCCAGACCGCCCGCGGCTGCGGCTTTGGAGGTACCGACGGCAGGCGTACCAACATACTTCGTCGCGTCTCCGCCACCGGCAGCTGGTGTCTTCGCTGCTTCCGGCTTCGGTTTGGCCGAATCGCTCTCCGAGCCCGCCATGCGATGCCTCCTGGTTAACTGGTCCTCGAAAAAAATTGGCGGCCAAGGAATGTGCCGCCCGATCCCCCTTACGTTTTGGCCCCCTCGGCCCCGGCAAAGCCGGGCTCGAAGCTAAATTGGTCCGGATTTGCACTTCGCAGGAACAATGATTTTGATCTAGTGCGCACAATACAGCGGAAATCTCTGCGTGTCGCGGAAACTTCTTCGAAGGAACTGGAAAAATTATAGGGAAGGAGCGCCACCGCAGCAGGCGTCCGGGGCCCGACGGATTGGAGAAGTGCTTCTCGAAAACATCGCGAGGTCCTCAACATTTTCGCTGGACCCCCCTGAGACGAAACGGATATTACTCAAATCAAAAAAATTCGTCAATGCGTCTTTGCGGTGTTGGCAAAGAAAAATTTAGGGCGCATTTCGAGGAGAAAGTTCGCGGAGAGAGAAAGAAGAGATTCAAGAAGCCGCTTGCGCTCAGAAAAACCTGTGATATATTCGCCCCGGTTTCCATCCCCCACTTCTCTGATTTTGGAGAATTCGAGCAGGGCCTCAGTGGGGAAGGCCGAGAATCCAACTCGGGGGTCTCGCGCAATGGGCCTCGTTCTTCTAGCAGTCATCTGGCTGATCACCTTCATCAGCACATATTTTTTCATCGCGAAAACGTGGTGGTTGCCAGTGGGAGCGTCGGCGGCGGCCGCGGGCATTGACCACCACTTTACAACCACGTTTATTTTGATGGGGATTGTGTTTGTGGCGGCGCAGGTGGCACTGGGGTATCTGGTGTGGAGCTTCCGCGATCGCGGGAACCCGGCGAAGGTTTCGTATTCGCACGGGAACACGACGCTGGAGATTGTGTGGACGGTGCTGACTACAATTCTATTTGTGGGCTTGAACCTGACCAGCAGTTCGATCTGGGCGTCGGAGCGATTCCGTCCCGCGGCGGCGGATTCGGTGCAGGTGGAAGTGACGGGGATGCAGTTCGCGTGGTATTTCCGCTATCCCGGGCCGGATGGAAAATTTGGCGCGACGAATCCCGAGCTTGAGGATGCTTCGGCGGGCGGCGAGGCGGCGCTCGGCCTCGATACCAAAGACCCGGCTTCCAAAGATGATGTGGTGAGCGGAGTGATGGTGGTGCCGGTGAACCGCGAGATCGAAGTGATTTTGCGCGCCCACGACGTGATTCACAGTTTTTTCATTCCGCAGATGCGCTTCAAACAGGACGCCGTGCCCGGCCTGGCGATTCACATGCATTTCACGCCCATACAAACGGGAGAGTATGAAATTTTGTGCGCGGAACTGTGCGGGCTGGGGCATTACAAAATGCACGGGATCGTGAGAGTGGTCACGCCGGAAGAGTTTGATAAATGGCTGGCGGCACGGGAGGCGGAGAAACTATAACCATGTCTACTCACGAATCGGCTGTCCAGGCAGCTCACGCGCACGGGGCACCGCAGGGATTCATTCGAAAGTGGGTCTTCAGTCTCGATCACAAGGTGATCGGGCTGCAATATTATTTTCTCGCGCTGGTGGCCGTTTTCGTTGGGATGTTCCTCTCGCTGCTGATGCGCATACATTTGATCTGGCCGACGGTGGCGCTGCCGCTGCTGGGGGACATCAAACCGGAAACGTACCTGACACTGGTGACCATGCACGGCACCATCATGGTGTTTTTCGTGCTTACGACTGCCCCGCAGGGCGGCTTTGGGAATTATTTCCTGCCGATTCAGATCGGGGCGCCGGATATGGCGTTCCCAGTGCTGAACATGCTGTCGTTCTGGACCACGCTTGTGGGCTTCATTGTGATGATCGCGGCGTTTTTCGTTGCGGGTGGAGCGCCGCTTCACGGTTGGACTGGTTACGCGCCGTTGAGCGCCGTGCAATCGACTGGGCCGGGCGAAGGACTCGGGGCGGATTTGTGGATCATCAGCATCGCGATTTTCTGCATCGGCGCATTGATGGGTGCGCTGAACTTCATCACCACGACGCTGGATATGCGCGCCAAAGGCATGACCATGATGCGCATGCCGCTGACGGTGTGGGCGTGGTTTGTCACGGCGATTCTCGGTTTGCTGGCGTTCGGCGTTCTGCTCTCTGCTGGCATTCTGCTGCTGATGGACCGCAATCTGGGGACCAGCTTCTATGTACCGCTGATTACGGTGAACGGGCAACTCACGGGGCACAAAGGCGGCTCGCCACTTTTGTGGCAGCACCTGTTCTGGTTTTTCGGGCACCCCGAAGTTTACATCGCCATTTTGCCGGCCATGGGCTTGGCGTCGCAGCTGCTTTCCGTTTTTTCGCGCAAGCCCATCTTTGGCTACAAGGCGATGGTGTACGCCATTCTGGGCATCGGGTTCCTGGGCTTCATGGTCTGGGGCCACCACATGTTCATGAGCGGCATGAGCCCGTATACGGCTTTTGCGTTTTCCATTATGACCATGGGAATCGGCGTGCCTTCGGCGATTAAAACGTTCAACTGGCTGGGGACGATTTGGGGCGGGAGGATTCGTTTTGATTCGCCGATGCTTTTTGCCATCGGATTCGTTTCGCTTTTCGTTTCCGGCGGAATCAGCGGGCCCTTCCTGGCGCAGCCGGTGCTCGACATTCAACTGCATGACACCTACTTTGTGCCGGGGCACTTCCATTTGATTATGGGTGTGGCGTCCATCTTCGGGATTTTTGCGGCAACCTATTATTGGTTCCCAAAAATGTTTGGGCGCATGATGAACGAATCGCTGGCGCGGTGGCACTTCTGGTTCAGTTTTATCGGCACGTACGCGATCTTCATGCCCATGCATTATCTGGGAATGGCGGGGATGCCGCGGCGCTATTCGCAGATGACCGAGGTCGGTTATCTCCTCGACCTGATTCCTCTGCAGAAGTTCATCACGTATGCAGCGTTCATCACTATCGCGGGTCAATTGATCTTCCTCGTCAATCTTTTCTGGAGCATGTTCAAGGGGAAGAAGGCCGTGGACAATCCGTGGGAAGCGACGACGCTCGAGTGGACGACCGCGACGCCGCCGCCTCACGACAATTTTGGCGGGCATACCCCGGTGGTGCACAACGGGCCGTACGAGTACGGCGTGCCCGGCGCGCCGCGTGATTATGTGATGCAGACGGATCCGGAAATCGAGCCGGCGCACTAACCAACCATGGCCAGTTTTTCCACCACTGCGACGGTAACAGACCCCAGAGTTGCTCTGGGCGACGACGGCATTCTGCCGCCGGCTTTGGCGGGTGGCAGTGGCGATCGCCCCGATTCTGGTTTGCCGGATTACGCCACACGTTTGCGGCGGGCGCGGCTTGGGCTACTGGTGGCGCTCACGCCGGTGCTGATGCTGTTCGTTTCGTTTACCAGCGCGTATGTGGTGCGGCAAGGGTTGCCGTCGCTGGACCCACGCACGGCGACGCTGGTGCGCGATTGGATTCCAGTGACGCTTCCCAAGTTGCTGTTGATCAACACGGGCGTGTTGGTGTTGAGCAGTGTGTTCATGGAGCTGGCGCGGCGGCAAATCAGAGGTGAGGCTGTATTTGCTTCCGCTGATTCCATTCCGGGCGTTCCGCCAGCCAGTGAGAGCAGGATTCCGTGGCTGCCGATGACGCTTGTGCTGGGAATTATTTTTCTTTTCGGGCAGTGGATGGCGTGGCGTCAGTTGGCCGCAAGTGGGTTTTACGTGGCCACGACGCCCAGCAGTTCTTTTGTTTATTTGCTGACTGGCACGCACGCGGTTCATTTGCTGGGTGGTGTTCTTGCGTTGCTTGGGGCGGGCGTCGCTTCGCTTCTGGGCCTCTCGTTGACAAGGCGCAGCATCGTGGTGGATGTCACGGCGTGGTATTGGCATTTCATGGCCGGGCTGTGGGTTTACATTTTGTGTTTGCTGGAGTTTGCCAGCTAAGAGCAGATTTTTGACCAGGAGGCCGAACGCATGGCTGAATCCGCGCTGCACGACATCCCGTCGGTCTACGAACCGTCATTGTTCGGGACGTACTCGAAGAAAATCGGGATGTGGCTGTTTCTGCTCTCCGATTCGCTGACGTTTGGCGCGCTGCTCTACGCGTACAGCTACGGGCGGATTTCCACGGCGAATTGGCCCACACCCTTTCATTCGGCGAGCATTGTCAACGCCACCGTCATGACGGCGTTTTTGCTCACGAGTTCGCTAACGATGGTGCTGGCGGTGCGAGCTTCGGTGGACCGTAACGCCAAGGCGCAGACGCTGTGGCTGCTTGCGACCATGGTTTGCGGAGTCGGGTTTATCGTTCTTCACGGGCGCGAGTGGAGCAATTTGATCGCGGAGGGGCTGACGCTGCCGATGTTTCCAGCGGTTCCGGGACATGAAGCGGCTAGCGAATTTGTGAACGTTTCCAAGACGGTTCCGCAATTTGCGGCTACATTTTTTGGACTGACCGGAATGCACATGCTGCACGTCACGCTGGGCGTGATTTATCTTGGAGTCGTCGCGCTGCGGCGAAAATTCATTCCGATTCTGCTGGTGCTCTGGCTTGTCGCCTGGCTGGGAACGCCGGTGTATAGCCCGTTCCACTATGGCGCGCACGTGCTTTTGATCGCAGCCATCGTGATCTCGATTATTTTGTGGCTGAAGCCCAAGGTCTACGATTCGTCCGACGTGGAAGTCGCCGGCTTGTACTGGCACTTCGTGGACCTCGTCTGGATGTTTATTTTCCCGCTGGTCTATCTGATGTCGGCAAAGATTCTCTAGGAGCCTGAGAGATATGGACACTACTCAACTCGCCATTGAGGAACGGGTTGCCGAGGAGCATCGGCATCACAGCAAGCCGCTGTTCTTTTATGTGTGGGCCGCGCTGCTAGTGATGACGGCGATCGAAGTCTATCTAACGTATCAGAATCTGCCACCGGTGAAGATGCTGACGATTCTGCTGGGATTGTCGTTTATCAAGGCGGCCTTGATCATCGGCTACTTCATGCACCTGAAGTACGAGGTAAGTGTCATGAAGTGGGCGACGATATGTTCCGTGGTCGGTTGCCTGATCATCATGACGATTTTTTTCTTCCCAGACGCGTTTCGCATTTTACATATTGGGGTGAAATGAAGGTACGCGCGGCACTGTTGCTTCTGGGAATCTTTTTGTCTGCCACGCCGGCGTTCAGCCAGGGCTGCGCGATGTGCCGCAGCTCGGCCGCGGCGACATCCAAGGAAGGGCAGAGAGCTATCGGCAAAGGCGTCCTCGTACTTGTGGCTCCTCCGATTGGGTTTATGACCCTAGGGGTCGCGCTGGCGTTTCGCTACGGAAAGAGACGGGATTTAGAGAACTGCTGAGGCAGCTATTTTCTGGGTGGGCCGCGAGCGTCCTGCTCAGCGGAAAAACAAGCGGAGTATACTTCAACGCGTGCGGCGCAGGCCTGATTGCTGCGGCGGGTTACTAAGTTGAGCCAGCCTCTAACTGGTTTGGAGAGAAGGCCTCCGCAATCTGCGGAGGGAGGCCTCTATCCGGGCCAGGTAGTTTTACTTAACGCGCGAGCAGGGGAAGCGCTCGCCAATCTTCGAATGGTAGTATTTCTCAACGGAAGCAGAGTGAATTAATTCGTCGTACACCTTCGAAGGCACGTTGAAAAACTGATAGATCCCACCTTGCACAAACTTGATTTCCAACGTCTCCGAGTCTTCGTGATAGCCCACCTGGGTTATTTCCGTCGAGGGAACCGGGATCCGATTCATTTTTGAGAGCCCCCTTTCTGGTGAGAGACGCTTCCATTGGATGGCGTTCGAGCCCGCCATCGTGTCATGGCCTAAGTGGTATTGGGTCTATGTTTTCGAGATCCGCCATCCCCCTGGCCGTGGCCCCGGAACGTCGCTCGTTGGTAGTGGCTCAACGTGGCGCATTCTAGCATAAATAAAAGTGATGCGATGCAGCTTTTCTTCGAATCCACGCACGATATGTTGCTTGGGAGCAAAGGCGATTGCGCCGTTGGGTGAGCATCCAGGACCACTAGAACTCAGTGGCCTTCCGTACCGGAACCTTATTTAAGGCTAGAGAACGAGCCTCCATGCTACATCTCGGAAGGCCCTGCGTAAGAGTAGAAGAGGGATGGTTCCGGGACGTGGACTCGAACCACGATACTCAGCTCCAAAGGCTGATGTCCTACCGATTAGACGATCCCGGAATTGATTTCAGAATTGTAGCAGAGGCGCGCAAATGTGGACAGGTGCGGATAGGTGGCCAATTCGTGAACATGGTTTGCGCGGGATTCGCGTAGAATGCACGCAGGAGAGTCCGTACCGATGAGAGGGCGTGTGCCGCTGCGGGAACCTATCGGGGTAGCGCTGGAGACGCTGCGCGTGCATAAGATGCGGTCATTTCTCATGCTGCTGGGAATTATCCTCTCGGTATCCACGCTCATCGTTGTGATTGCCTTGATTTCAGGAGTGAATCGCTATATTGCCGAACGCGTTGCCAATCTGGGTTCGAATGTGTTTCTGCTCACGCGCTTTCCACTGATCACCGACGTGGAAGAGTTTGTGAAGGCCAACCGGCGGAATAAGAAGGTGACCTGGGACGACTACGAATCGCTTCGCGAAAACATGAAGCTGCCCCTGCGAGTGGGTGTAGAGCTCCGCACGGGCGGAAAAGTGCGCGTCGGCTCGCAGAGTATTGACGACACCAACATTCGCGGCGTGACCGCCAATATGGTGGATATTGATATCGTGACACCCGCGGACGGCCGCTACATCTCCGATGGCGACGATCAGAGCCGCGCGCAGGTAACGATGATCGGAAATGACCTTGCCAAGAAACTCTTTCCCAGCGTGGACCCCATCGGTCACGAAATCTTGATCGAGGGGCGGCCGTTCCAGGTGGTTGGCGTGGCGAAAACCATCGGGACCGCTTTCGGTCAGTCTCAGGATAACTTTGCGTATATTCCAATTCAGATGTATTTCAAAATGTATGGCACCAACGACACGATTTGGCTGAACATCCAAGCACGAGGGGCGGAGTGGATGGAGCGGACGCAGGATGAAGCGCGTGCGCTGATGCGTGCGCGGCGGCATTTGTCACCGAACGAAAAAGATAACTTTGGCATCTTTGATTCTGCGACGCTGATGGACCTCTGGAAAAACCTCACAGGTGTGATCGCCACGGCGATGGTCGGTGTCGTTTCGGTTTTCCTGGTGATTGGCGGCGTGGTCATTATGAACGTGATGCTCGCCACGGTCACCGAGCGCACGCGCGAGATTGGCATTCGCAAAGCGATGGGGGCACGGCGGAGTGACATCATGCTGCAATTTTTGGTGGAAGCGACGGTGATGGCGGCCATCGGCGGGGCTATGGGCGTGACCCTCGCCTACGCCATCGCTGGGCTGACCAAGGCGACCACCTCCGTGCCCATGTCCGTCCCGTTTTCTGCGGTGGTCATCGCTGAAGTCATCTCCGCTGCCGTGGGCGTGTTCTTCGGCGTGTATCCCGCAAAGAAGGCCGCTTCCTTGCCGCCCATTGAAGCGCTGCGGCAGGAAGCCTAGCGACAGGTGATATTGGAATGAGCATGCACATCCGCGAAAACGCACAGATGGCTCTCACCACGCTGCGTGAGAACAAGATGCGCTCGTTTCTCACCGTGTTGGGGGTGGTGATTGGCATTACCGCGTTGCTCTCCGTTGTTTCTATTCTCGTGGGTGTGTACGGGAACGTGAATGCGTACCTCTCCGACTACGGCCCGGAGACACTGTTCATCTTTCGCTTCGATCCGGGCATCCATTCCGGCCGGCTTACTGCCGACGAACGCGCGCGCAAACCTCTTACCTTGGAGGATGAGGAAGCCATCGGGCAGTCCTGTCCGGCGGTGAAGTCCGTCACGGCCACGGTCTTCCCGCGAATTGTCCAGACGGAAGGCCCTCCGCAGAGGATCGTGACCGCCCGCTATTTGAGCAAGGAAGTGGCCGGCGTGGATTATTACGGGACGCTTCCGTCCAATGAGGAAGTCTTCAACGCTCATCCGGAAAAGGGACGCTTCTTCAGCGACGCGGAAAACTTGCACCGCGCGGACGTCGCCCTGATTGGCTCGGACATAGCCAAGACTTTGTATCCGGATATGGATCCGCTAGGAAAACCCATCATGATCACGGGCGTGACCTACGAAGTGATTGGCGTCCTGGAACCGCGCAAGGGCGGGTTCGTCAAGGATCAGTCCGCGGACAGAGCGGTGATGGTGCCGTACCGCAGCTATCGCAAACATAACCCTGAGGACGACGAGCATTTCATCGGCGCAGTGGCGTACCCCGGTCAGATGTCGGAAGCGGAGGACCAAATCCGCGGCGTGTTGCGCCGCCGCAGAAACGTGCCTTTCAGTAAGCCCGACAATTTCGGCATTTCCAGCGCGCAGCAGATCGCCGACCAGTTTCGGCAGATTACGTCGTCCGTGGCTCTCTTGATTTCCGTGATCAGCTCGATCGGGCTTCTCGTTGGCGGCGTGGGCGTAATGAACATCATGCTGATGTCGGTCACGCAGCGAACTCGCGAAATCGGCGTGCGCAAAGCCATCGGTGCACGCCGTCGCGACGTCATCTGGCAGTTCTTGACGGAAGCCGTCGTGCTCACCGGTGCGGGAGGCGTCATCGGCGTTTTGCTCGGCGGTGCTATCAGCCTTCTCATCAATCTCGTTGTGCCCAGCCTCCCATCTTCCATCCCACTCTGGTCCATCATTCTTGCCGTGGCCGTCTCCATGAGTGTCGGCCTCTTCTTCGGCATGTATCCCGCCATCAAAGCCGCCCGCCTCGACCCCGTCGAAGCTCTCCGCTACGAATAAGCGGTCTGTGCAAGAAAGAAGTGACTGCTGATTACCGCTAATGTGCGCGGGGACATAGTTTCTGCTAAATTGGTAAGGTTGCTTCCATCGCGGGAGAGGTGGCCGAGCGGTTTAAGGCGCACGCTTGGAAAGCGTGTGTAGGTTAACCCCTACCGTGGGTTCGAATCCCACCCTCTCCGCCATTTTCAAGTGGGTCCGACCCGGACACATAGGTAACAGAACGTACCGGCTACATCGGTAACACTTTTGGGCCAAAAGGGTTGTCGAGAGGCTGCAGAGTTTTTTCCTCCAGATCGATGTAGCCGAGATCGTACTCCATAAAGCTGACCAGCCAAATACCTTCTTCCACTTCTTTGATCCCCAGGGCTTGTCCCGCAAAGACCGTGCTGAGATTAATTTTTTTGCGGTGCAGACAAATACGCCCACAGTGGGTGACGTGGATGGTGTGGTCGTGAAACGGGTAAGCAAGTTCCGGCAGGCCGCGATAGGGGCGGATGGCCGGCGTGTAGATTTCCGCGGGACACTTCATGGCGAGCGCCTCATGAGGCCGCTCGTTGTTGAACTCTTCGAGAAAATCATCGAATTTGCTTTGCTGCTGCAGGCTGTTCAGACCCGCAGGCGAGTGGTTTGCATTTTGAGCGTAAGGTGCATGCGTTCATGCCGCCCGTTCTGCTGCGGATGACCAGGCTGGATGCGTTCGATAGTGATGCCCAGACGCAACCACCAGACGGAAAGTTTGGAGAGGTTGAACAACGAATTGGGCGAGGCGAAGGGCACGCCGTTGTCCGAGCGGATGCTGGCCGGCAGACCGCGCTCTTTAAACAAACGCTCAAAAGCCGTAAAAGCGAGAGCTTCACAGGTAGATTCCAGAGCTTCACAGAGGAGCAGATAGCGTGAAGCGTGATCGGTGACGGTCAGTGGATAGCAATATTTTTTGTTGCCCAATAGAAACTCGCCTTTATAGTCGGTGCACCACAGCTCGTTGGGCTTCTGTCCGAGTGACAAGGGTGTGCCCTGCGCATGGTGGCGCTTGCGCCCACGGCGTTGAACTAGCCCATGACGATCGAGCACGGCGTGGATGGTGCTGCGGGCAGGAACCTTCACCTCACAGGAAAAGCGACGCAGCAAACGTTCGCGAATCTTGCGCGCCCCCCAGTAGGGCTTGTCCCGTTTGAGATTCAGGATCGCTGCCTCCACCTGCTGGGGCAGTTGGTTGCCGTAACGCCAGGGCCGGCGGGAAAGATCCGTCAGCGCTTCCAGACCGGACTCTTTATAGCGCTCGAATATCTTATAACCGGTCTTGCGCGAGACGGCGAACTCGCGACAGAGCGCCGCCATCTTCTCACCGTCCAGCAAGCGCGCCACAAAACGAACACGTTCATCCATAACCGAACACTCCTTCCAAGCCATCACTCCCTCCCCTAAAGGGAAAAAGTGTCACCCATGTGTCCGGTACAAACTGTCACCTATGTGTCGGGCCACTCACAGGCTGCACACCATCGATATAAATGATAAAGGCCGAGCATCTGCTCGGCCTTTGACAGTTATGAGTTTTGCGATTTCTTCAGAAATGGCAGGACGCGGCACCGCGTTTTTGCAGGTACTTCTGGTGGTATTCTTCGGCGCGATAGAAAGTATCCGCGGGCGTGATTTCCGTGGCGATCGCGCGCTTGAACTTGCCGCTGGTTTCCAGGGCCGCGCGGGATTTCTTGGCGATAGCTTCCTGCTCGGGCGAGTGAAAGAAAATCGCGGTGCGGTACTGGCTGCCGAAGTCCGGCCCCTGGCGGTTCACCTGTGTGGGATCGTGCGCCTTCCAGAACACGTCGAGCAGTTTCTCGTAGCTTACTTTTGCTGGATCAAATGTCACTTGCACCACTTCCGCGTGTCCCGTTTCGTCGGTGCACACATCTTTGTAGGTCGGATTAGGCGTTTCCCCGCCGCTGTAGCCGACCGCGGTATCAATCACCCCAGGCACGCCCTGAAACGCCGCCTCGACGCCCCAGAAGCACCCGGCCCCAAATGTCGCAATCTCTGTCATGGATATATCCTTTTGCATGGGATCCTCAATACGCTTCTAGTACCGGTCTTAGATGCACCAGCCACCTCCAAAGTTTCGGATGGCGAGCTAGGACGCTTTGCGTTTTGCCGGCGTCGCCATGGCCTTTAACTTGTCCTGGGCCGGGCCTTTGTACGGGCTATTCACCGAGGCCGCCTGCGTAAAAGCGTCCTTGGCCTCGGCATTCCTCTTCAAGTTCAGCAGCGCAAAGCCCAGGCGATACTGATTTCGAGCATAACTCCCGTCATCAGACTTCAACAAGGGTGCCGCCGCCTTCAAGTTGTCCACGGCCTTGGCGTTGTCTTTTTTCTGAATATTGACTTGGCCCAGCGAGCTCAGCGCGATCCCCTTTTGCAGCGATTTCTGCTGCGCCCATTGGTCGTCATCCATACCCTCCGGCTTCTGGGCCGTGTCCAGCGCCGTGATCGCCTTCTTGGCATAAGCGTCGGCTTTATCAAGTTGCTCGCCTTTCTCGCTGTAATAGTCAGAGAGCAGGAGCAACATCCCTAGATTGTTCGGATCCTTCACCAATAGTCCGTTTGCCACTTCGAGCATTTTCGGCGCGTTCTGCGCCTGCTGATAGGAGGTCGCGGCGACTCCGAGGGCCTGGTTCGCGTAGTGCGAATCCGTGAAGATCTCCGCGAACTTGGTCAGCAGGGCCGCACGTTTCGCGGCATCCTTCACTTGATACGCGCCGCTGATGGCCGCCTGTTGCATGTAGGCGATGCCGTCCTTGTTGGCCTCCAGGGTTTGCGCTTTCTGCTGATCCCACTGCGGAGCCTCCATGCCCGCAGGCGCGGGTGCGGCTTTGTATCGCGTCAAGATTCCTTGGGCTTTCTCGGCGTAGGAAATCAGGCGGTCGGCGTCGCCTTTTTCCGAGGCCGCGCGAATCATGCTCATGGCATTCGTGAAACTTTCGGGGTCCAGCGCGAAGAGTTTGTCGCCATATTCGAAGGCTTTGTCGTAATTTTTCTGCGCGATGTAATAGTCCACGTACAGGCCATCCACGACCAGGGGATAGTCGCCCTCCTTCCCGGCCCCGGCGGCGAATTTATCAATAAGCACGAGCTTATGGGCCGCGTCGGTTGTCGCACTGATTTCCGTGAGCGCGTGGTCCGCGTCCGAGCCCGCCTGGATCGGGACGTATTTGCCAATCTGTTGCGCAATCGCTGAGTTCGTGGAACACACCACCAGAACAAGAATCCCTATCAACCACCGGGTCCGTCGCATAGGCGCCTCCACAGTCACTAAATGGAATGCATCTTAGTGCCGCACCCCGCGGCAGGCAAACGAATTTTCCGTCGGCATACTCAGAGGCCCCAGTTTGAAGCATTTCCGGTTTCGCGAGACGATTGAAGTTTTGGAGAAGGTGCCAGGATGCGTCTGGGAGTTGCATGCTACCGCGGTCCCGTCGCGACCGCCAATCGAGCAATTGTTCGTTGCTCTGCTCCCGCTGCTCATGGCACAAGCAGTCTGGGTAGCTCAGCCAGGATTACGCCACGAGTTGTCTCCGGCAAGACCTTCGGTGCTGCCACCTATGTCGCTGAATCTTCAATAGTTACATACGTCGCTTCCACCGTCAGAGCTGTGCCCACGCCGCTCCCGCCAGGTGTTACCAAATTGGCCGGGCCTCCGTCTAAGTTGGATAGTGAGCTCCATCTGGATTTCTGGCGCCCCGACCCCGGCCAGCTTCCGATGAATAGTGTTTCTTGTGAGAAGGGAATTCTTCCGCGCATGCAGAGGAATAAGAGTTGTTGTCTGATTACCACCGCCTCGGCTGCCCCACAGCAGCACGCGGTGAATGGCCCGTTGAGAGGCATGTTCTAGCTCTCTATGGACGCTTCGACCCGCCGCTTCGAACTCACTCTTCTGCCTGAGCGCTTCGCCATTTCGCGGTTGGCCGCCGATGCCCCCATTCCCAACTGGGCGACACAAGGCCGCTTCTTCTCTGTGACGCGCACCGGGGATGAGCTCTCGATTGTCTGTGAACTCGCGCTCGTTCCTGTCGGCGTGCAATCGCAGTCCGGCTGGCGCGTCTTCAAAGTTCATGGTCCATTTGTATTGTCGGAGATCGGTGTTCTCTCCGCGCTCGCCGGGCCTCTTGCCAAAGCAAGAATCAGTTTGTTTGCCGTTTCCACGTTCGATACGGATTACCTGCTGGTAGCTTCCGCAACTCTTTCGGCGGCCATCGCCGCATTGGAACAGGCAGGACACACAATTCACAGGAGCAATGCTGAATGATCATGCGATTCCTTCGTAGCACCAAGCACCATAGCAGTCGCCCAGGGTTTCTGGGTATCGCCGCGCTTCTGGCCATGTTCATCACCGCGCCACAAGTGCACGCTGACGAACCTTACGCGCGCAGCCGCGAGTACGATTTGCAGCACTCGAAAATTTCATTGCGATTTGATCTCGAGCAGAAAAAAGTTCTCGGCGATGTCACGCACTCTCTTATTATTCTCCGCGATGGCACCATGAAAATTGTTTTCGATTCCGTCGGGCTCACCATCCACAGCGTGACGCTCAACAAGTCCGCGGCAAAATTTGAAACCACGGCGGACAAATTAATCATTCCGCTTAGCGCTCCTGCAAAAGCCGGAGACAAATTCGACATCGCCATCCAGTACGAAGGCAAACCTTCCAAGGGTCTCTACTTCATCTTGCCGGACAAGGACTACCCGGATCGACCAAACCAAATCTGGTCGCAAGGAGAATCCGAAGACACACGCTACTATCTGCCGACCTACGACTACCCCAACGATCGGCTCACGACCGAAACGATTCTCACCGTTCCTGCATCATGGATGACGGTCGCCAACGGCAAGCTCATCAGCGTGACGGAAGCCGGCAAAGGTCTCAAAACGTGGACCTGGAAAGAATCCGTGCCTAGTTCCACGTATTTGATCACCGTCGTCGCGGGAGAATTCGAGGAAACGAAGGACAGTTGGCACGGTATTCCCGTCACCTACTACGCACCGAAGGGCCGCGGCGACCGCCTGCCCCTGAATTACGGGCGCACCCCCGCGATGATCGATCTCTTCAGTAAGAAGATCGGTGTGGACTATCCCTGGGAAAAATATGCGCAGGCCATGGTGGATGATTTTGTTGCCGGCGGCATGGAAAATTCCAGCGCCACCACCAACACCAGCAACTCTCTCGTTCATCCCAAGCTTGCTTCCGAATATCCCACCGGCCAGGATGATTTGATTTCTCACGAGCTCGGCCATCAATGGTTCGGCGACTTGGTGACTTGCAAGGATTGGGGAGATATCTGGCTCAACGAGGGCTTTGCCACGTTCATGGAAGCGGTGTGGACGGAGGCGCACTTTGGCAAAGACCAGGCCGACTACCAGCGCTGGAATGGCGCGCGCGGATGGTTCGAAAACAGCAATGTCTGGGGCAAACCCATCGTGCGCCACGATTTCGACGACTCCAGCGAATTCGATGACAACGCGTACGACAAAGGCGGCTGGGTCCTAAACATGTTGCGCCATCAACTGGGAGAAGATGCCTTCTATCATGGGCTGAAGCATTATTTGGAGGTCAATCGCGGAAAAAACGTCGTCACCGCGGATCTCACCAAAGCCATGGAAGAAGCCACGCACACCAACGTGGACCAATTCTTCAGCCAGTGGATTTACGGCGCTGGCGCGCCGAAATTCGATTTGAGCTATGCGTATGACAGCGAAAAACACCAGGTGGCTTTGACCGTGAAGCAAGTACAGAAAGTGGAAGGACGCGTCGGTATCTTCCGCGTTCCCACAGAAGTGGAAATCACCAATGCCAGCGGGCCGAAGCTCTATCCCATCACGGTTTGGAAGACCAGTCAGATCTTTACGTTTCCTTCGGACACGGCTCCACTTATGGTGCTGTTCGATAAAGGCGGCCACGTTCTCAAGAGCGCCGATTTTCACAAGGAAAAGAAGGAGTGGCTCTATCAGTTGAAAAACGCCAGTGAACTCGCCGATCGCGCCGATGCCGTTGTTGCACTGGGGAAAATCAAGGGCGATGACGAAGTGATCGCCGCGCTCGGCGCCGCGCTGCGCGATGACAAAACATGGGAAATCCGCGCCCTCGCTGCCGACGCGCTGGGAAAGGTTGGCGGCTCAGCCGCGTCGAAGCATCTTATCGCCGCGCTCGATAACGCCAAGGAAGCTTGGCTTCGGAATCGGATCGTCACAGCGCTGGGGAATTTCAAAGACGACCCGGCGATAATGGCGAAGCTTAACTCGATCGCGAAAGAGGACAGCTCGTATCGCGCCCGCGCGGCTGCTTTGCAAGATATCGGACGCCTTAAAACGCCGGACGCGTTCGCCACACTCGAAGCCGCCATCGCCGCTGATTCTCCGGACAACTTCCTCCGCAACGCCGCGCTTCGCGCGCTTGGCCCGCTGGGCGAGGATAGAGCCGTACCGCTTCTCCTGCAATGGTCCGCCGTCGGCAAGCCGGTGGAAACGCGCACCGCCGCCATCAATAGCCTGGGGCGCCTGCAGAAGGACAACAAAGAGATCACCAAGCAGCTGGCCTCCTACCTCTCAGAGCCACGTTTCTCCGTCCGCATCGCTTCCGTGTATGCGCTGGGAGCTCGCGGCGATGCCACCGCCATACCGGCGCTCGAAGCGCTTCTGAAAAGTGATGACCTCAGCATCGAAATGGTGCCGATGATCAAAGGGCAGCTTGCGCGCCTGAAAAAACCTTCCGATGGAAAACCAAGTCCTCGCCACGAGAGAGGCGACGAAGACCAAGCGTACATGGACTCGGAAGCAGATGAAACGAAGTTAACTACCGACCAGCGTCTGGAAAAACTCGAACGGCTCGTTCAAGAAATGAACGACCGCCTAAAGTCCATGGAAACCCGTCTCCCACCTCCGAAGCAATAGCGAGCTGCAGTGGAAGAGAAGGGCCGGCGATGCGGTCTGTCCCTTCTCTTCTCTGTGAACTCTGTGTCCTCTGAGTTCTCTGCGTTAAGCATTTCTCTTGGGATTTTTGCTGTCACGACTCCGCAATCAATATTCGCAAGTCCCGCAAATTGTTCCCGGTCGGACCTGTAACAATCACATCCTCGAAGTGCGCAAAAAATGTGAACGCACCGCTTCGTCGAAACGCATCGGCCGGATCAAGGCCAATCGCCCGCGCCATCTCCAGCGTCTCGCCGTCCGCAACCGCTCCCGCGGCGGGACTGTTCCCATCAATCCCATCCGTGCCCGCGCTGAGCACGGCAATCTTTTTCCCTGCAATCTTCTCCACGCACGCCAGCACAAACGCTGAATTCCTTCCCCCAATTCCGTCCCCAGTCACCGGCGAGCTCACCTCGCCATCCGCGAGTATGGCCACGCGCTGACCCGCATGCGTCTTGCGCAATTCATCGAGCTGCTCCAGCAGGAACTTTGCTGCCTTCTCCACCGGCCAATCGTCGGTCGCATTATCGCAGCACGCGATGAATCCCTTCGCTTCCGCCGCGTGATGAGCGGGATGAAACAAATCGTCCATTCCGAGCAGCAGCAAGAAGTGCGACTTTCCAAATGCCCGGTCGCCCGCCTTCGGCGTCTCCGGCATTTTTCCAGCGTCCAACCAACGCCGCAGCGTTTGCGGAAATTTGTCGCGCAGCGAGTATTCCCGGAGGATGCGCTGAACATACGCAATCGTTGTTGGGTCGGGGAGCGTCGGCCCCGAGGCCAGCGCCGTCTCCCGTCCCGCAGGCACGTCGCTGACAGCCAGCGTTATCTTCGTAGCACCATTCGCTGCAGCCGCGAGCCGCCCGCCCTTCACCGCGGAAATATGTTTTCGCACTGTATTCATTTCTTCGATCGGCGCGCCGCAGGTCACCAGCGCGCGGTAAACTTGCTGCACATCACCAAGCGTTTGCGCAGCGTCCAGCGGCAATTCCACAAGAGCCGATCCGCCACCGGAAAGCAGAAAGAAAACCAGCGTCTTTTCATCGCATTTCTTTAGCAGCGCCAGAATCGATTCCCCGGCTTTCCAGCTTTCTTCATTGGGGATCGGATGCCCGCCCACAAAATATTTCATGCCTGCTACGGGCTTCTTCGGTGGTGTCGGCGCGGAAACGACTCCTTCGAATTTCACGAACGGCGCCAGCACTTGTCCAAGGCCGTTCACCATCGCGTGCGCCGCTTTTCCGATCGCAACTACGCGCAGTTTCTCGAAGTTGTGCAGCTCGATGCTCGTCCCATTAAATAGCAATCGCGTTCCCTCGCGCCGTAGCTTCCGCTGCATGGTCGCGGGAATATCAATCGCTGCCAATGTCTCTTGGAAAATCTGCCGGGCGAGTTGCTTCAGATCCGCCATGGGAGGTCAGTCGAAGAACGCATCAAGTTGCTTTCAACACTTCCGGATTGAGAATGTTCGGTGGCCTTTGCCCCGCGAAGAGGGAGACGACATTGTTGGCCGCGATGCACGCCATTTTCGTCCGCGTTTCCAGTGACGCCGAAGCAATATGCGGCGCCAGCACTACGTTCGCGCGTTTCAGTCCTGGGTGGATGAACGGTTCATTCTCATACACGTCCAGCGCTGCGCCCGCGATTTTTCTTTCCTCCAAGGCTGCCACCAGCGCTGCCTCGTCCACCACCGGCCCGCGCGACGTGTTAATCAAAAATGCCGTCGGCTTCATCCTGTAAAATTTCGGGGAGTCAAACAGGCCGCGTGTCTCCGGCAGCAGCGGCACATGCACGCTGATAAAGTCAGACTCCGCTAGGAGGGTATTCATGTCGCAAAATGCGGCATTCAATTCCTTCTCCACGCTCTCTGGCACTCTGAGTGCATCCGTGTAAATCACTTTCATCTGGAATCCGCCGGCTCGCCGCGCCACCGCTCTTCCGATTCGCCCGAATCCTACGATCCCCAGCGTCTTCCCCCACACGTCGGTTCCGACCAGCTGGTCCAGGTCCCAGCCTTTCCAATTCCCAGAGCGCGCCAGCGCTTCTCCTTCTCCCAACCGTCGCGCCACGGCCATCAACAATGTCCACGCAAAATCCGCCGTCGTTTCATCCAATACTCCCGGCGTATTCGTCGCCGCCACGCCGTGTTTGGTGCACGCAGCGACGTCAATATTGTCAAATCCCACGGCCACGTTCGCCACAATCCTAAGCTTTGGCGCCGCTCGCAAAAACTCATCGTTTATTTTTTCCGTTAGCAGGCAAATCAGCCCCTCTTTGCCCTGCACCCGCCGCAACAACTCCTCCCGCGGCGGACGTTCCGCCTTGGCCCAATACTCCATCTCACAGTTTTCTCCAAGAATTTGCCGCGCATCTTCGAACAGCTCGTGGGTCGCAAACACTTTCGGCTTGGCCATCATTTCCTCGTCTCAAATTTTGGGAAAATTACACTAACACACCCTTATCCTCCCGGCCTATCTTGCCGTTGCGCCAGCCCCGCATCTCTCACTATAGTGCAAGTAGCGGATCGGCTTGTGTGCGCGCTATGAATCCCGGCATCGTCGACGAACTCGAAAAACTGCTCGGCTCCTCTTCAGTTCTTTATCAGCCGGAGGACACACTTCTTTATGAATTCGATGGCTCCGTCGAAAAAGGTCGCCCCGATATTGTTGTTTTCCCTGAATCCACGGAAAAGGTTTCGGAGATCGTCAAGCTGGCTGCCAAATACAATGTTCCCATCGTCGGCCGCGGCGCCGGCACCGGCCTTTCCGGAGGCGCGCTCGCCCGCACCGGCGGCGTGATGATTGTCTTCGCGCGCATGAATCGCATTCTCGAGCTCGACGCGGAAAATCAGCGCGCGGTTGTCCAGCCCGGCGTCGTCAACTACGAACTCACGCGCGCCGCCGAGCCTCACGGCCTGTATTTCGCGCCCGATCCCTCGAGTTGGAAATCCTGCACTATCGGCGGCAACGTTGCCGAAAACGCTGGCGGCCCGCACACGCTCGCCTACGGCGTCACCACCAATCACGTCACCGCGCTCGAGCTTGTGCTTCCCGATGGCGAAATCGTGCGGGTCGGCAGCAAAGACGGTCACACTCTCGGTTACGATCTCACCGGCCTCTTCGTCGGCTCCGAAGGCACGCTCGCCCTGATCTCCGAAATCACCGTCAAGCTTTCGCGCAAACCCGAAGCCGTCAAAACGCTGCTGGCGATCTTCGACACCGTGGATGACGCCGCGGACACCGTTGTGGACATCACCGCGCGCGCCATCACCCCTTCCGCGTGCGAAATGCTTGACGGTTGGACCCTCCGCACCGTCGAAGACTACATCCACGCCGGCTTTCCGATGGACAGCGCCGCCGTTCTTCTCATCGAGGTCGAAGGCCTGACCGAAGCCGCCTCCGAGCAGGTCTCCGCCATCACGGAGGTTTGCAACGCGCATCACGCCCGCGAGGTTCGCGTCGCGAGCGACAATGCCGAGCGCGATCTCCTCTGGAAAGGCCGAAAAAACGCCTTCGGCGCGCTCGGGCGTATGGCACCCAGCAACTATGTCCTCGACGGCGTCATTCCGCGTTCGAAACTTCCGCAAGCACTTCGCCGCATCCAGCAAATCGGCGAGCAATCCGGCTTTCCAATCGGAAATATTTTTCACGCCGGCGACGGCAACCTTCATCCCATCATTCTCTACGATCCGCGCGATGCCGCTCAATTCGAACGCGCTCGCGAAGCTGCTGCCCACATCATCCGCTACTGTGTCGAAGTCGGCGGAGCACTCACGGGCGAGCACGGCGTCGGCATGGAAAAATCCGAACTCATGCCTCTGCTTTTCTCCGACGCCGACTTCGATCTCATGCGCCGGATCCATGACGCCTTCAATCCCGATTCCTCCTTGAATCCTGGGAAGATTTTCCCACTCAACAAAGGTTGCGGCGAAATCCGCGTCCGCAAACACGTTGGCGCAATAGCAGTCCATCTATGACGACGACTTCCGCAAACTTCGCCGCGAATCTGGAATCCATCGTCGGCGCCTCCCGGGTTCTCACCGATCCTGCGTCGTGTGCTCCCTATGCCGTCGATGAAAAGATTCCAGCCGCTGTAGCAAAACCCGCCAATGCCGAAGAGGTCGCCGAACTCATTCGCTTCGCCGCTCTCGAAAAACTCGCGGTCATTCCCTGCGGCAATCGCACCAAGCTCGGCATTGGCATGCCGCCTTCGCGCTACAACATCGCCCTCGACATAACCACGCTTAACAGAATCGCCCATTACGACCCGGGCGACCTCACACTCGGCGTGGACGCCGGCATGCCTCTGGCAAAATTGAACGCTGCTCTCTTCGAGCACAACCAATTTCTGCCGCTGCTCGTTCCCTGGTATTCCCGCAGCACCATCGGCGGCACCATCGCGTCGGGAATCGATTCGCCTCTCCGCCAGTTTTATGGCACCACGCGCGACTTCCTCATCGGCGCCGAATTTGCGGACGGCACCGGAAAACTCTGCAAGAGCGGCGGCCGCGTGGTGAAAAACGTCAGCGGCTACGACCTCCACAAGCTCCTGATCGGCTCGCTCGGCACGCTCGCCATTATCACGCGCCTCAACTTCCGGACATTTCCATCGCCGCTCGCGAGTCGCGGTTTCGTCGCCTCTTTTCCGAACGCAGAAGGCGCGGTGACTCTTCGTCGCGTAATCACCGAGTCTCCCCTGACACCGCTCACATTGGACATTGTGAGCCCCGAACTTGCCCAACTCTTCGCCACGCGAGCGCCTGCAACTCCCGAAGTCGCTGTCTTCGCAGGAGAAAACCAAGCCTTAGCATCGAAATCGCTTCCGCCTATCGGAAATTGGATTCGCTCAAACGAATGGCAACTCTGCGCTGCCTTCGCCGGCACTCCGGAAGTACTCGCACGCTATGAGCGCGACCTCATGCGTTTTGCAGCCAACTCCAACGCCACCAGCACAAACGTTTTGGATGACACCACGCGCCCCACGCTCTGGGGCCGCCTCCGCGAAACTCTCTCCATGCTTATCGAATTCTCTCCAGCGTCGCTCATCTTCAAGATCAGCATTCTTCCCAGCCATCACGCCGCCGTCTTCGCAAGCCTGCGAAAAGTCGCCGCCGACGCCAGCCTCCCACATGCATTCGTCGCGCGTGCTAGCAGCACCATCTATTTTGCGTTGCTTCTGGCCGCCTCGGACGAAGACACCTCCGCGCGTCTCTCGCCATGCATCGCGCAAATCTTCGATTTCAGTTCCGCCTCGGGTGGCCGTGCTTCGCTTCTCTTTGCTCCGGCAAGCATCAAGAGGGGTACCACGGTCTGGGGATCGCCCGGCTCCGACCTCGCCCTGATGCGCCGCCTCAAATCCGCTTTCGATCCGCAAAATGTCTTCTCCCCCGGCCGCTTCGTCGGGGGAATTTAGTAAAACGGCAGTCTGTGGAGAGTTAGTTCTTCGCGGCTGACTTCTCGTGTTCGGCCTTGTAGGCCTTCCAGGCCCCATCAATCACGTACGCATGAATCGCATCTGCATCGGCTACGGTCATCTTGTCATGAGGAAACGCAAACTTTGGCGGATCGGCAAAGCCCGGCATGCCCTTGTCCCAATGCGACCCGCCCAGCACAATTTGATACCAATCTTTGTGGATATCCGGCGGCATGTAACGAAGATCGGGAATCGCGCCATTCAGCACCCACGCTCCGCTGCCGTCCAGCTCCGGCGAATGACAACCATCGCAAACAAAAGTCGCGTAAAGCTTTTCACCCTTGCGAATCACTTCCGCGCTCGCTTTTTGCTCCGGCGGCTTCGGCACCGGCGGAATCGTAATCTTCGGATAGGGAAATGGCGTGGTAGCTCCAAGCTTGAACGCCAGCAACCGCACCGGCCCACGCTTCGACTCCGGCGTAGCCATCGTGCGCGCGGGAGCAAATAACCGCGAACCTGATCCCCATCCCACCGGAGTAATCACATACTGTTCGCCCTTCACGGAAAAAGTCACCGGAATCGATTCGATCGCCGATCCCGTTTTCACTGACCAAACTTTTTTCCCGCTGTCCGCGGCGTACCCCGCAAATTCGCCCGTCCCCTGTCCCTGAAACACAAGATTGCCCGCCGTGGAAAGCACTCCGCCATTGACAGCGATCTCCTCGTCAACCGACCATCGCGCCGACTGGCTCACCGGATCCCACGCGATCAGCCGCCCAAAGAGGCCCGCGCCGCCTTCACCAGCTTCCACCTCCGCTTTCGAATCGGCGTGCCGATCGGTCGTCGGCACGTACACCAATCCTGTGAGTGAGCTATAGCTCATCGGCCACCAATTGTGGACCGTCCATTGCCGCCCGCCGCCTTCCGAGCGCGGCACGAGCACCGCACGCCCCGTCTGTAGATCAATGGACTTCGCCCAAACCACGTTCACGAGCGGTTTCGCGGACAGAAGTTTCCCGGTCTTGGCGTCCAGCACGAAAAAGAAACCGTTCTTCGGTGCGGTCATCGCCACATGCCGCTTCTCCCCATCAATCACCAGGTCCGCCATCAAAATGTGATTGTTTTCCGAATGAATTCCTTCCGTCCCGGTCTGGTAGTGCCAGGCGTATTCGCCGTTGTCGGCCTTCACCGCAATAATGCATTCGCCAAAAAGCCGGTCACCGGTCGCCTTGATATTCCGGAACTCGCCGTAGTCCACGCCCACTCCTGCCGTCCCGAAAAGTACCAGGCCCGTCGCGTCGTCATAAGTAATCGCGTTCCAGACATCACCGCCGCCGACCTTCCACCAATCCGTGCCTCCCCAGGTCTTCGCCGCCATTTCCAGCGCCTTCGTTTCGAACGGCTTCGACGGATCGCCCGGCACCGTCCAGAAGCGCCACGCCTCCTTTCCAGTTTCCGCGTCGTAAGCAATCAACGCGCCGCGCACGCCGTCGTCCGAACCGTTGTAGCCCATCAAGATTTTTCCCCTGGCCACATGCGGCGCCCCGGTAATTCCCGTTTGTGTTGGCTCGCAAACTTGCGCCTCCCAAACCTGCTTCGCCGTCGCCGCATCAATGGCCACCAGCCGGCAATCTCCCGTGCCGACGTACACTTTTCCGTTCCACACCGCCACGCCGCCATTGGTCCGCGCCGAATACGATCCATTGATCGCCTGATTCAGCCGCACTTTCGGATCAAACCTCCACAGCACTTTTCCCGAAACCGCATCCACGGCGTACACAATCGACAGCGGCGCGCTCACGTAAATCACCCCATCCACAACGATCGGCTCCGACACCACGCCCATACCGCTCTCAATATCCAAAGACCACGCCAATCCCAGTCCCCCGATATTTTTGTCCGTGATCTGCTGCAACGGGCTGAAATGCTTTCCGTCGTTTGTGCGGCCGTTGAGCAGCCAATTGTTTCCGCTGGCCGCGTCCGAAGCGACCCTCGCCTCCGTCACATCGCCCGCTCGCGCACCGGTGTCCGCCGAAGTATGAAGCGCAATCGCCGCCCCAATCGCCAGCCCCAGATATGCCAAACCACAAACCCGCCACGTTTTCATTTGCGTCCACCTTCAAAAGGAGTCCATCAAGCGCGGGAATTTCCGCTGCCATGGTAGGTGCCAACACGAAGGAATGTCAACGCATCCTGAAAGCGGCAACATGGCGGTAAACGGCGAAACTATTCCGATGAATTATAATTCTCAAATAGGTGCTGTAAGGGACATTCATTGCCGTTCTAAAAGTGCATAGTCCTAATTACCGGGATTCCGAATCTGAGTCTCTCGGATTTGGAGGAATTCATCGTGAACAATTTGAATCGATACATCAGGTCACTGCTCTTCGCTGCTGCCCTAGTCGTCCCGGTCGCCCTCGTGGCGGCTCCCAAGCCTCAAGTGGGTGTGCAGGTCCGAGTTTATGACCGGGACCACCGCGACTACCACAACTGGGATGACCGCGAAGACCACGCCTACAGGGGTTACCTCGTGGAACAGCACAGATCCTATCGTGAATACGGCCACCAGAATGTCAGAGTGCAGAGAGGCTACTGGAACTGGCGCCACAGCCATCCAGATCACGATTAACGCGTCGCTAGGAATCTAGGCAGAGGCGAGGCCAGCGCTACGCTGAGCCGCTCTGTCTAGGATTGCCTATCAATTGGAACCGCAGCGCTCTTGAAGTTCGTCAGGAGCGCTGGCGGCTGTTTGCATCGCAATCTTCGACTCTCTCGCAAACCGCTTCTGCAGCGATCTTGCCAAGGGGTACCCCAAGCGGGCCAACAGATTTGGCCGGGAAATCGCGTAAAGGTCGTACCATACCGATCCGTCGTTGGTATGGTATTCGACAGAAAAGCGTTCCTCGCCCTGCTCGCCGTGTTCCATCAAGGTTCCGTAGGCAAAGCCGAACCTTTCCGTCGCCCCATGTTCCTCGATCAGGTACACGATTCGGCAGGCATTTAGTGACCAAAAACCGAAATGCGAGATTAACACAGCGACCGTGACGCCTTCCTGGATCGGCGTGTCTGGCCAGCAAAGGTTGACCCACGGCATGTCAAACATCTTCCACTGCCGGATGGCTTGCGCCGCTCTTTCAAAGCACTCAGGCCCGTTGCCAAGCAGCAGCCGGTTGTGATCGACGGTGTAACCCTTCGGCGCACTTTGCCGTGAAGCTCCTACTTGGGAGTAGGAAAAGGAACAATTCCGCTGGTCAGCAAGGAAGGCCTGGATGAACTCCGTGTTCGGCCTCTTTAGAAAATACATGTCGCTCGCCAGCTCCGTTCGGCCGCAGCAGTACGGGAGTTTCTTGACTCGACTTTTTCCTATTGTGCCGCTGTCGTCGAAGGGCTTGCCGCGCCGTTGTCGGCATTTTTCACAAATTTGTCAAACCAAGTCAGCATTTCCCATATCGTGTCTTCGATCGATTCTCTCGCCGAGTATCCATGCGCCTCATCCGGCAACGTCACGTAGCGCACCGCGCCTCCGTTCCCTTTGATCGCCCGGTACATGCGATCCGACTGAATCGGAAACGTCCCGGAATTGCTGTCCGCTTCTCCATGAATCAAGAGAATCGGCGCTTTGATTTTGTCCGCGAACATAAACGGCGAAACCTTCAGATACAATTCCGGCGCCTGCCACAAAGTCCGCCGCTCGCTCTGAAATCCAAACGGCGTCAACGTTCGGTTGTATGCGCCACTGCGTGCGATCCCCGCGCGAAATAGCGTCGAATGCGCCAGCAGATTCGCCGTCATAAATGCGCCATAACTATGACCGCCCACCCCGACGCGGTTCGGATCAATCACTCCCATCTCCGCAGCCTTATCAATAGCCGCTTTTGCGCTCGACGTGATTTGCTCGATGTAGGTGTTGTTTACCGTCTCCGGATTCCCCACCACCGGCATCGAAGCGCCGTCCAACACCACATATCCATCCAGCAAGAAAAACAGCGGCGACGGCCCAGTTATAGTCGTGAATCGATACTGCGACCCGCTTACCTGGCCCGCCACGCTCGCGTCGGTGAACTCCAACGGGTAAGCCCAGATCACCGCCGGCCGCCGCTCACCTTGCTTGTAGTCAGGCGGCAAATATACCGTCATCGAGAGATCCACACCATCCGCCCGCTTGTACGTGACGAGTTGTTTCTGGATCGCTCGCAGCGACGGCGTCGGATCTGGAAATTTCGTGAACTCCGTAACCTTATCCAGCGATCCTGGCTGGCTAGCATTCCCTGCGGAGTCCGGCGAGCGGCGAATCAAGTAGTTCGGCGGATCCGTCGGAGTCTCACGCCGCGTCAGCAAACTCGAGCCGTTCGAAGAGAGCAGGGCCACGATCTCTTCATAAGTCTTCGCTTCTCCCTGATAAATCCTCTTCACCTCCCTGGTGTTGATATCGAGCCGGTCCAGGAACGGCCGCTCCCCATCTGGTGAAGCTCCCGCTCCAATCAAGAAAATAAAATTACTGTCCTGCAGGATCGCGCTGTGCCCATTCTCCAGCGGCCACTGCACCGGAGCCCCCGGATTGTGATATCGGTCTTGTGTGCTCAGGTCCCACACCAGCGTCTTTTCACTCGGCTTATCGGCGTGAAACGTCCCCGCTTTGCCTGGCGTCGGCTCCGGATTAAAAAACCAAGCCCGCCCCCGCAGCGTGTCCCGGTCAAAATCCCGCAGAATCGCAAAATCCCCGCGTTCGCCAAACGCCAGCCCCGCAAAGCGCTTCTCCGTCCGCGCCAGCTCCACCGGCTCGCCCGCGAACGGTTCGTGAATCCACATCACCTTGTCGCGTTCCTTCACCTTTTTCTTGGGATCGCCGTCATCCAGCGCTTCCACCCAAGCCACCGTCCCCGGCTTGTTCGGATGCCAGCTGATGTCTCGCGCTCCCGTCGGCACTCCGCCAATCGGGACGTTCTCCTGCAGCGGCAAGCTCGCCACCTTGTAAACCACATGTCCCGTCAAATCCCAAACCTCCACATCGCGCGGGAAATTATCCGCCGTCACGATGTAGGAAAACGGGCGATGAATCCGCCCCACCAGAACATGCGTTCCATCCGGCGCCGGATCAGCCATCCCGAAAATCCCCGGCGCGCCAACCGGTGTAATGCTTCCGCTCTCGATATCAATCACCGCCAGCTGCGACGTTGCGTAGTACTCGAAAAGTTTCGCGTCGTATTCATTCTCCAGAAGATCTTCGAAGGTCGCCACCGGCGCGGCCTTTCCGAAGCTTTGCTGCACGCGCGGCCCCACCGGCACCGTCGGCGCCTTCGGCAGCGCTCCTCGCCCCGCGGGGATCGTCTGGCAGAGCAGCGTCTTGCTTCCCGGCAACCAGTGGCACGGCGGATTCTCGTCGCGGAATCCCGGCGTGCTCAGCGCGGCGTTCAATCGCACGCCCGAAACCGGACGCGCCTGCCCCGTTTTCGCATCGGCAACCCACAGCTCGATTTTATTGTCCGTGGCCAGAGTGAACGCGATCTTCCGTCCGTCCGGCGACCAGAACGGCTGCGAGACAAACATTCCGGCGGGGAGAACAATCTTCGTCTCGCTTCCGTCTTCCACCTTCTTCAGCACCAAATTGTCAAAGCGCGGGGCGTTGTGTGGCCCGTTCGTGGCCTCGTCAATCCGCAGCCCCGCCAGCCGCGCGAACGGCTGCGCCACATCCGCAATCGGCGGATACGGTTCAGGCGAATACAGCAGCACCACATCGCGCGCCCGCCCAACGCTAACCCGCGGCGTCACCGGCGCATTCAACACATCCAACACCGCCTTCGGCGGCTTCTGATAGCCCTCTTGCCCGCGGGCCGCCGCGCCAGCCAACAGCATCCCAGCCGTCACACTCACGAGCGCCACCAACATCCTGAAGTTCCGGCGCACCACACTCTGTATCACTCGATTGCTTCCCATGATCTCGACCTCCTCGCAAGCTCGCCCCGCGATTCTACCTCACCCCGGAACCAGATACCGCGTAAACTCTCCGGCAACTCGGGTCCATCGTCCTCGGGCGGTGGCAGCGACGATAATTTCTAGGCGTCTTCTGAGCGCCACATGCTCCGAGGGCGTCTACCTCGAAGCTACAGGGCATGAGACACCATATTCGGTGCTGGTCTCCAATATGGTATAATCAAAGCCACGATGGAAACTGCACGGAAGATTACGGTGGAGGTTCCGCTGGCCCTTCTTGAAAAGGCGCAGCAAGCTAGCGGTACCGGTGTCACCCAGACCGTCCGCACTGGGCTGCAACTCGTTGCCGCTTCGCGGACGTATGCTCGCCTGCGCAAACTCCGGGGCAAGGTGCGCTTCTCGCGCACCTCGGCAGAGCTGAAGGCCGACCGGTGATCGCCGCCGACACCAGTAGTTGGATTGCCTTTCTCGAAGGGAGCGGCGGTGAGGACGTCAACCTGCTCGATCGCGCCTTACAAGATCGCCAGGTGGTAATGGTCCCCGTGGTGCTCACGGAGCTCTTAAGTGACCCGCGCCTCCCTTCCCATGTCGCCGAAACAGTTTCAGATGTACCTCTGCTCGAAGTCGCCTCTGGCTATTGGCAGCGGGCCGGAGCGTTGCGGGCTAAGGTACTCGCGACGCGACGCAGAGCCCGTCTCGGTGATGCCCTGATCGCCCAGAGTTGCATCGACCAAAGCATTCCTCTCAAAACGCGCGACCGGGACTTCCGCTCATTCGCCGTGGCTGCAAACCTCAACCTTGTACTTGGTACTGGCACACACCAGCCTTAACTCAGCGGAGACAGACCTGGAAGCTACCCCATTCGGAAAATCTCCACTTAGCCGCCATTCGGTAGCGGATGAAGTTGCAGGAAGGCGGCTGCGGCGTCGCGGGCACGCCCCGCGATTTCGCGGGGGTTCGGTCGCTTGGCGACGCCGAGCAGCAGGCTGACCATCAAGTCGCGCCAGAGCAGCCCGGCGAACTGCCCGGCAAGTTCGGCAGGACGGCCCGTGAGCAGGCCAGACGCCTGGGCCTCGGCCATGATTTTGCGCAGGGCGGCGCGGCCTGCCTCGCGTCCTATGGAGTCGAGCGCACGCGCCACTTCGGGGGCCTGGACCGCCTCGCCGATCGCCAGTCGGAATACCGCAACGACCGTGGGATCGCTCACCTCGCGGACGAACTTCGTCCCGAAAGAAACCAGCACCCGCTCCAGGGTCTCGCGATCGCGCAGCACGGGCAGGTCTGCGGGCGCGACCAGCCGCTTGGCGCGCTCGCTGATACAGGCGATCAGCATTTCCTGTTTGTTGCCAACTAGCGCGTAAAGCTCTCTTTTCGAAACGCGCGCGCGCGTCGCGATCTCAAGCGTGCTGGCCGTTGCGTAGCCGCTCTTCATGAACGCCGCAAAGGCCGCCTTAAGGATGCGCTCGCGCACCGCGGTTTCGTCCACGCCTTCCCGGCGGCGTTTTGACACCGATGCCTTAGCCACCACCCTCTCCTTCACGACTCTGGTACCTCATAGTACCACAGGGGCTTGCGTTTGGCCTGCCGGCAGAAAACACTTTTGCGAATCATGAAACTTTCGCCAAGCTCTTGCGTCTTATCAGAGTGTGGTACCCAACGGTACCAACACAGCATCTAATTCCGCGAGGGAATCAAAGGAGCTGAACAATGAAGATTGCAATGTTCTACACGCTGCTGGCGTTCGCGACGGTCCTGGCGACAGTGGCGCAAGGTCAGTCCACGCCGCCCCAGCCAAAGATCACCGCCGTGCTGGCGATGCTTTCGCCAAAACCGGGGGTTACGGTCGAGCAAGTCATGAAAATCATGCCCGCCGAAATTCGTGCCACCGTTCCCCTGTATCTCGAAGGCAAGATTCAGCAGTGGTTCACGCGCGGCGACGGCCGCGGCGTCATCTTCATAATGAACTGCAAGGACGTGGCGGAGGCTCGGGCCCTCATCGAAAGCCTGCCTCTCTCGAAGGAAAACCTCATGGACGAGCAGCTCATCCCCGTCGGGCCACTCTTGCCGCTCGGGATACTATTGCGCGATAACCCAACCAATAAGTGAACCCATCAATCCGATAGGAGGCCAAAATGTCGCCGCAAATCATCTTCAATCTGCATCTCATTCTAGGCTATGTCGCGTGGCTGCTTTGCTTCGGCGTGTACATCCTGCCGCGATTCAAGTCGATGGACCTGGTCGCAGCGCAACGCGCCATCGCTACGTTGCACAGCTTCCGCTTCTTCGGGCTCGTCTTTATTCTTCCAGGCATCGTCGGCCCGAATCTGCCCGCCGCTGGCTTTGCCACCTTCGCCGCCTACTGGGACCTTGCAACCGGGGTGCTCGCCATCCTGGCGCTTCTCACGGCAAGGATACGTCCCCTCTTTTGGCTGTTCGTCGTCGCCTTCAATCTCGTTGGGACGATTGACCTAATCCTCGACTATTACCACGCCGTCCAGGTCGGCCTTCCCGCCCTGGCGGGACAGTTGGGCGCGACATACGCCATCCCGATCATCTACGTGCCCCTGCTGATGATCACCCACGTCACCGCATTCTATTTGCTGCTGCGTCCTCAGCCCCAGGCGATTCGAGTCCTTGCCAGCGACGCGGCGGCATCTTAGAGTCCCAGCGTGTGTGTTCAGAAGCGCTTGAAGGCGGGTTCCCCAGGTGCCGGTGGCGTTTACCCCGACCGCGTCACGGCACCTGGGGTTTTTGACTTTTCCATAATCCCGAATCAAATAGACATCCCGCCATCCCATAGCATCTAAACCGCTTAAACTAATCCTTGACTAACTGTACCTATATGTTATAATAAATGACGTAGTAGGCGAGATTCTTTTTCGCGCTACAGTCACAATGTGCGCCCGCCCGGTAGTCCTTGCAGCTCCCTCAAAATCTTCGAATCCAGGAGCGTTACCTTCTCGCCAACAATCCGTTCGCCTAAATCCTTTAGCTACAACACTTATAGACCTCCCCGCAAGTGTTGCAAACAAAAGACTTACGCAAAGGCTAACCCCTTTAAATGCAACACTTACAAAAAACCGGGGGAATGGGTCCGCCGTGGTCTTGAAACCCGCAATCCTTCCAATTTGCAAACCTGCAAACGATCCTCGCCCTAACTCCTTACGCTGCACATTCTTAGCAACCCCCACACCCTAAAGTCTTACCCCTCAACATCTTATAAAAACCATAGGGGTGGGGTCCCCGGGAGCGCCAATCTCCCGATTGGCGTTCGGCCCTCCAAGCAAAATCGGAAGCCCGCTTTTTCAACCCTTTCTTTTCATCACCTTACCCACTCTTCCAAGCTACGTATCCCGCCTGCCCGCCGTGGCGGGTAACTCCTGTATTTGCCACTCTTATGCGAATTGTGCATCCCGGACGGTTCTGCGGGACGAAAACTGCCGGGTGTATGCCAAAGCTCCCCATTTCGAAACCGGCTCCTGAAGCTTTTGTAGCACAGCCACTCCTGGCGGTGCGCCTTTGCCAACCCAGCCCCGCACACGACCAAGAGTTCTTCCTATCCATCCGCCACAGCCTTATCATCCTTCCTTCACCGCAACCCGACCCATGCCCACGTCCCCCATCCCTGGCCCAGCCCCCGTCTACGAGGACTACGCCCGCTGCGTCCACTGCGGGCTCTGCCTCAACGCTTGCCCCACCTACCGCCTCTGGAGTCTCGAAGCCGACTCCCCGCGCGGCCGCATCCGCCAGATGATGAACGTCTCGCAGAACGGCACTCCCATCACCGACTCCTTCGTCGATCACATTGATAAATGCCTCGACTGCCGCGCCTGCGAAACCGCCTGCCCCTCCGGCGTCGAGTACGGCAAGCTCGTCGAGGACGCCCGCGCACGCATTGAGCGCGACCATGAGCGCTCCTGGCTCGCGCGCACCACACGCAATTTCGTTTTCCATCATTTACTCCCCGATCCGCACCGCATCACGGACTTCGCCCGCGTCATTCGCCTTTATCAGCGCTCGGGTTTGCAAGCCATCGCGCGCGGCATCGGCGTCCTCAAACTTCTCGGCCTCGCCGAACGCGAAGCGCTCCTCCCGCGCATCGACGATCGTTTTTTCTACAGCCGCTTCGGCTGGACTTATCCCGCGGCCGGACCGCGCCGCGCTCGCGTCGCATTCTTTGCCGGATGCGTCGCCAACGTCACCTTCTCCCAGCTCAACGAGGCCACGGTTCGCGTCCTCACCGCCAACGGCTGCGAAGTTGTCGTCCCCGCGGGACAGCGCTGCTGCGGCGCCCTCGCCGCGCATTCCGGTGTTCGCGATGCCGCACGCGATCTCGCCAGAAAAAACCTCGCCATTTTCCTCCGCGAAGATTTCGACGCCATCATCACCAACGCCGCCGGCTGCGGTTCCACGCTCAAGGAATACGATCACCTGTTTTCGCCCCACGAAGAAGAGTTCGCGCCGGCGCGCTCATTTTCCGAAAACGTCCGCGACATCACCGAATTTCTTGCCACGCTTGGCCTCACCGCGAAACTAAACCCGCTCCCGCTGCGGGTTACCTACCAGGATTCCTGCCACCTCCTCCACGGGCAAAAAATCCGCGAAGCTCCGCGCACACTTCTGCGTGCCATCCCCAATCTCGATTTTGTGGAATTGCCCTACTCGGAAATTTGCTGCGGCTCCGCCGGAATCTACAACGTCACGCAAACCGAAACCTCGCTGGAGCTACTCGCCGAAAAAATGCATCACGCCCAATCCACCCGCGCCCAAATCATCGCCACCGCCAACCCCGGCTGCCTCCTCCAACTCCGCGCCGGCGCCGCCCTCCATCGCACCAACCAGGAAGTCCTCCACGTCGTCGAACTCCTCGACCGAAGCATGCGCGCATGAAACCGCAGCGCACAGGTCCATCCGCACGCTGCATTTCCGCTTATCGTTACCTCGTTACTTCTTTACTTCATTTTTTCTTCCTGTCCAAAAACGGCAACGCCCTTCTCGCAGCGATGGGGGCTGCTGCGAAAAGGGCATGCCGTCTTCAGGAGAGAAGATCGTTAAACAGCTCGCCGAAAACTTCGGCGTTCTTACTGCGGATCCGTTGGAGGCGCCTGTCTCGCACCGCCATGCGCATGGCCGCCGCGAGGCCCGCCTTCCGTAACCGAGTAGTCCGAAGGCACGGCAAAGAGCGACGCCGCCGGCTCGCTCCTCTGAATACTGGTGACGGTGTACGTCGTGGTGCCCGACCGCGGATCGGTTCGCGTGCTCTTCACCACCATTTGCAGATCGGCGGAATACCACTGCTCGGATACCACCGAGATAGGCTTCTCGTTTCCGATTTGCCCCGCCACAATCGTATGCGTGTAGCGCGTTCCCGTCGCCAGCACGCCATCAATAGTCTGCGTGCCGAGTTCTTCTTTCTTCAAGGTTCCGTTGGCCAATTCTTTTTGCATGCGGCTCTCGAATCGGCTCTGCCCATTGCCGCCTGCCGCGGATCTGGGACCGGAAAACGCCATCTTGTGCGCCACTTTTTGGTCGGGCTGCAGTGCGAAAGCTACTTGCGCCACCGGATCGTGAATCATGATAAACGTTCGCGGCTGTCCCGCTTCCGCCACCGTTCCAATCGCGGAAAAATTCACTTCTTTCCGGAACCGTCCCTGGCTGTCGCGGAAAAGACTCGTATGCGTTGTCCTCGTGATCTGGTTGCCATCCGAGAGAGTTTGCGTCGAGACGGAAACAGCCACAGCGCTGAACGGCGCGCCCGTCACGACCTTGCCGCCGTGCATGCCTTCAAAGCCCAGCAATTCAATTCGCTCGCCAATCGGCGGCGCCATCCAGCCGCCACCCGGACCGCCGTGCGCCATCTCCCCGCCTGGAGGCGGCCCCTGCTGTGCGCGCGCCATTCCAGCGGTCAACATCAGTGTCCCGCCCAGAAACAAGCTCAAGGTTAATCTGTGATTCATCATTCTTTCTCCTCTTCTCTCCCGAGCCGTTGTGAACTCTTTGTTGCGGCGATGTCGGCTACAGCCGTCTTCACTCGCGCCGTCCATTCCGAAAACCAATCTCGCTGCTCATGCACTTCATTCCGAACCATGGGGCGTATCTTTTCCCAGAACGCTGGCGCTCCCATGAGTCCATCCCTCTCCGAAACGCACTGCTCGCCGCCCTGCAATCTTCTTCGGCGAATCTCTATTGCAGCAATCGGACTGCCTGCGGCAACCCGTCATTTCCCACCAGCAGATCCACTTGAATCCATTCGCCCGCGCGCTCTTCGTTCACCGGTAAACCCAGCGCACCCAATGTGCTGCGTTGCATGCGCACGCGCACGATTGCGGCATCGTCGGTATCCGCGGGCAAAGCTCCGGGCAAAAACGTGAAATCATTCATCTCGTTGTCCGCCACCAAAGAATCCGCGCTTGCAGCGGCGCCCGGTGACAGAGGTTCGTGATTCCCAGCCGCTGCGTTCGCAATCTGCACGGAGTTCGCGTGCTTCGCGGCTTCCTCTCGCTGGCTGATTCTCCAATCTCGCCAGCTCACCGCACCCACAAGAACCGCCGCGGTCGCCAACGCCCACGTGGCTATCACCGCCGCGCGCCGCACTTTCAATGTGCGATGCCGCGTGCGGAACTCTTGCCGCAAGCGCATCTCAACACGTGCCGGGGCCTGCGCCAAATCCGTATCTTCCGCAAGTGCCACCATCTCCAGGCGCGCCACCTGCCAGGAATCCTGCAACGCCGCGCACCGTGAACACGTGCTGGCGTGCTCCCGCGCCGCCGCCCACTCCACTTCGCTCACCGAAGCGTCGCGCTCCGCATCCAATCCAATCGCTTCAAATTCTTCGCACTTCATTTTTCACTTCCCTTGCTCTCGGCACCGCAAACCATTCACCAAACTTCATTCGAAAATTCACCGCGCCGCCGTGGCTCGCCGCGGCACATCCCGCAGCATCTCCAGCTTCGCCAGCAGCAGCGCGCGCCCTCGATGCAGCCTCGAACGGATTGTCCCGATCGGGCATCCCGCCGTCTGCGCCGCTTCTTCGTAGCTCATCTCTTCGAGCTCACACAGCACTACAGCCTCGCGGAATTCCGTGGGCAGCTCCAACACCGCGGCTCGCACCTGTTCGCGTCGTTCGCGCTGCTCCGCCCACATTCCCGGGGTAAAAACATCCTGCAAAACGATTCCCCCGCCGCTGCCGTCTTCATTCTTTTCTTCCAGCGATACTTCTCGAGGCAGGCGTTCCAGGTACTTCATGATGCGGTTCCGTCCAACTCCATAAAGAAACGCGCCCAGCGTCCCACGCTCGGCGTCATATTTCTTTGGGTCGCGCATCAAGGTCATGAATATGTCCTGCACAATCTCTTCCGCGGCCCAAGCGCTTCCCGTCATGCGCAGCGCAAAACGGTACAGAGCCGCCTGGTGCCGCCGGTAGAGGAGCGCAAATGCATCCTCATCGCCTTTGGCAGCCCGCCGCAACAGAACGCCGTCTCTCTCTTGCTCAGCGATCCCCATCTCTCCTGGTAAGACATTCTGCCCGGCCTTATCTAACATTTCCTCGCCCCGGAGTAAAAAGTTCCCGCCAGATCTGTGCGCACCTGCGCCCAGGCTGGAAGTCTTTGATTCCACGACGGGTTAGACGTGGCAATGGCCGGATGCGTGTCGGGCGGCAGAAGACGAACGGCTTCAGCCAGCCAGCTTCCTAGTGCGAGCATCTCACAAACGGAAAGATAGGAACCGCTATTTTGTTTTCGGCTTGAACATTCCCGCGGCCACTTTGGTGACGAAGCGGCGCGGCACCAGCCGCTCCCCGTGGGCGCCGAGGTAGTTGCCGAGACCCGAGATTACATAGCTCTTTCCTGCCGCCAGCGCTTTGAGGCCGGTATGCGCTACCTTTTCCGCCGTCTCTGCGTTTGGAATGAACTTGTCCTGCCCTGCAACCACATGAAACTCGGATTCTGTCGAGCCCGGGCACAACGCGCAAACGCGAATGCCATGTGGCTTCATCTCTTCCGCGAGTCCTTCCGCAAACAGAAGATCGAACGCTTTCGTAGCCGCATACGTCGAAATATATGGCACCGCCTGGAAAGACGCTGTAGATGCCAGAATCAGCACATCGCCCTTTCGCCGCGCGATCATCGGCGGCAGAAACAGCCGCGTAAGGTGCACGACGGCGCTGCAATTCACTTGCACCATATCCAGCAATCGTTGCGGGTCGACCGACGGGAGCTCACCATATTGGCCAAAGCCGGCATTGTTAATCAGAAGATCGATCTCGATTCCTTTTTCTTTCGTAAACGCAAAGATTTTTTCCGGCGCACTCGGCTCCGCCAAATCGGCGGCAAATACTTCCGTCTGAACTTTGTAGCTTTCCGTTAATTTTTTCGCCAAGGCCTCCAGGCGATCCTTGCGACGCGCGGTCAAAACAAGCTTCGTTCCGCCAGCAGCCAACTCCTCGGCGAAGGCCACGCCAATCCCCGCGCTTGCTCCCGTAATGAGCGCCCATTTGCCAAACCAGTTGCCCGCCGTCGGTGTCATCGCCTGTGACAAAGTGACCTCCAAGAAGGTGTTTTGTTTACTTCCCCTGGCGCAGGACAGCATCTTTCAGGCGCCCGCCCTCATGCTTGATGCGATCCATCAACCGACGCGCCCATACAAATTCCGCCGCCAGCAAACCAAGCCCAAGAAGGATCACCAGCATCCCCGGGCCCGGTGTGACCAGCATAACCACACCCGCGAGCAACAGCGTAAATCCAGCAATTACAAGAAAGACTCGTCGGACCTGTTCGACCGTGCGCAGGATCATCAATTCCTAGAATAGCGGATTTTTGCAAGGAAGGTGGGATTCGAACTTGAGCCGCGCTGAGAGCATCGGAGCCCGCAGGCGAACTCCCGCGGCAACCGGGACCACTTGAAAATGGCGGAGAGGGTGGGATTCGAACCCACGGTACGGTTTCCCGCACGCTCGCTTTCGAGGCGAGTGCTTTCAACCGCTCAGCCACCTCTCCGCGGTCGTTCGAGCCTTTATTTTAACAGAGAGAGGGAGTGCGGGCTATGACCGTCTGCGCGGCAAGATACTGCTCAACGTCGTTCTGCGAAGAAGGACTGGAGGATGGCGGCGCAGTCTGCTGCGAGGACACCGGAAGTGATTTCGACCTGATGGTTGAGGCATGGATTGGAAAGAATTTCGAAGCAAGAGCGGACGGCTCCGCCTTTGGGGTCGTCCGCACCGTATACCAGACGCGGGACGCGGGCTTGAATGATCGCGCCGGCGCACATGCTGCAGGGCTCGATGGTGACGTAAAGGGTGGTCTCGGCGAGACGATAGTTGCCGAGCAGACGCGCGGCTTCACGTAGAACGGTAATTTCAGCGTGGGCCGTGGGATCGCAATCACGGATGGTGCGATTGCCGGAGCGGGAGAGAATCGCGTCGTTGTGGATCAGGACGGCGCCGATTGGGACTTCACCGGCCGCTGCCGCAGCGCGCGCTTCGGCCAACGCCTCCTGCATGAATTGAATGTCAGCGTGCATCTCGCGAGAGAATAACATGCGGAAGTAACTTACACAGAGGGCACTGAGAACACAGAGGGCACGGAGAAGAGAATACGCAACTCGGAAGCGCCAAGCGTCCCAGGGACAGAGAAAGAGCGGGTCGTCAGTTTGCTTGACAATTGCGTGGGGGAGAAACAAACTACAGCGCATGAGAGAACTCCTGGAACGATTGTTTCAAGTGGATTTCTTGAAGGGGCTTGCGGTCACATTTCGCGCCCAAAATCCCAAGAATATCGTCACGGAACAATATCCGCTCGAGCGGCCGATGGTGGCGGAGCGCTATCGCGGCGCGCCGCGGCTGAACAATAACCCGGAGACAAACGAGACGCTTTGCATCGGCTGCAATCTCTGCGCGCTGGCTTGCCCTGAAAATCTCATCGTGGTCGGTTGGGAGCGCGATGACGCCACGCGCCGCAAAGTGCTGACGACCTTCACGTATGACACTTCGCGTTGCATGTTCTGCGGGCTTTGCGAGGATGCTTGCCCAACGGATGCGCTCGAATTAACGCAAGATTTTGAAATGGCCTACTTCACCCGCGAAGGCGCCATTTGGGACCGTCACCGCCTGGAGCAGGGCCCCACTCCCGCGCGCTATACCCGTTAAAGATACGGCATGGAACTTCGAAGAGATCCCATCACACAGAGCTGGGTCATCCTGGGGCAGCGAGACACACTCAGCGAATCGGCCGAGGAATGCCCGCTGGAGCCGGCGAAAATCGAAAAGCAGCGGACGATCCTGACAAGGCCGTCGGAAGGCCCATGGCAAGTCTGCGTGTTGCCGCATCCCCAGCCGCTCTACCACGTCGAAGGTGAGCCGGGGCGATTGGCTGAAGGCATGTACGACAAAATGGGCGCCATCGGCGCGCATGAAGTGGTGGTGGAAACGCCGCTGCACGACAAACGCATGTCGCAGTTCAGCGACGAGGAGATTGAGCGCGTCCTGTGGGTCTGGGTCGCGCGCATCGCTGATTTGAAGAAGGATCCGCGATTCAAGTACGTCAGTGTCTTCAAGAATCAAGGCGCGTCGGCGGGAGAAGAATGGACCCACGCCCACTCGCAGATCACCGCCACCATCTTTGTGCCGCGCAGGATTAAATACGAGCTGAGCTCTGCCCATGAATGGTTCAAAGACAAAGAGCGCTGCATATTCTGCGATACGGTCCGCCAGGAAGAAAAGCAGGGGAAGCGAATCGTGGATGTACAGGGCGATTACTACGCGATTTGTCCTTATGCGTCGCGAGTGCCCTATGAAATCTGGCTATTGCACCGCAGGCATAATCACCTGTTTGAACAGCCGCGCCCGGCAGCAAATCGCAAGCAGCTCGCAGCGTTATTGGGCCGCGTTCTGCGGCGCGTGGAAAAGGTAGCGCCGGCGTTTCACCTGGTTGTGCACACGGCTCCCAGCACGAAGAGTAAAAAGGGTGAATTGGCAGGGTATTGGAAGACACTGGCGGAAGACTATCATTGGCACATCGAAATCCTGCCGATCGTGGAGAGACGCAGCAAGTCCTACAGCATCAAAGAAGTGTACTTCAATGGAGAGCTGCCGGAAGAAGCGGCGGCCCAATTGCGCGCGCTGGATCCGAATTCATGAAGCATGCAGTTTCGAAGACAGCCGAACAGGGCGGCGCGTTCGTCAACCTGATTATCGTGATCTGTCTTGTGGTGTTCTGCGTCGTTCTGTACCTCGTGCGGCGGCCCATGCTGAGTTCTGTAGGCGAAGCGTGGATTGTCGAGGATCCCCTTGACCGCGCGGATGTGCTCATCGTGCTCGGCGACGACAATTTTTATGCCGATCGGTCTACAAGAGCTGCTGAATTATTCAGGGAAGGGAAGGCGCCGGTAGTGGTGGCGAGCGGAAGGCGCCTGCGGCCGAACGCTGGCATCGCGGAATTGATGGAGCATGATTTGATCGAGCGCGGCGTGCCGAAAGACAAGATCGTGCGCTTCACCCACGATGCAGACAGCACGGAGGAAGAAGCAGAGGCGCTCAAGAAGCTCGTGAGGGAACGAAAATGGCGGAGCGCAATCATCGTTACCTCGAACTATCACACCCGACGCACACGATATATTTTTCAGAAAGTTTTTCCACAGGGCATGGAACTGCGCGTGGCCAGCGCTCACGATGGCGACTTCGACCCGCAGCATTGGTGGGAAAAGCGTAAGTCTATCAAAGAGTTAACGCACGAATTCGCTGGCATGCTGGAGGCCATTTGGGATTTGCATGGCAAGGGTGAGACACGTGAGACAACGCAATCCGTAGTGGGTTTGGGAGCACCAATTCCGCAATTACTAGTATAGCCTTTCAGGAAACACCCCACATTTGCTACCCTCCATACTTGTTTACAGCGGTTAAGTGCTGTACTATGTTGACACTTCAGAGTCGCAGTCTCAACCCAACCCTGCGAACAGCGGCTTCGAAAATCCAAGTTTCGATGTCGAGGTGTCAGATGTGGAAAAAAGACGATGCGAAGCCTCAAGGGGTTTCCGACAATCCACCAGCTCCCCTGAGTTCTGTGCCTGCGTCTGGCGCAACTCCTGGCGGCACTCATTCAACGCTTGGCACACTCCCCGTTTCGTCGCGCGCCTCGGCGTGCATCAGCCAGGGTATTAAAATCAAAGGCGAGGTAACCGGCAGCGAAGATCTTTTTGTTGACGGCGTCGTGGATGGAAAACTCAGCCTGACGAATGGCAGCTTGACTATCGGACCGAACGGAACGGTGAAGGCGGACGTGACTGCCCGCGAAGTCATCGTGCGCGGCAAGGTTGAGGGAAAAGTCACAGGCCGCGACAAAGTGCAACTGTGGAGCACCGGCGAAGTTACCGGCGAAGTGCAAACCGATCGCCTCGCCATTGAGGACGGGGCACTGTTGCGCGGCAAAGTGGAGGCCGGCAGGCAGCCAAGCAAGATTTCCGAAACAAAGGCGGCGATCGCCACGGCTAACAAATCTTCTGACACCAGGGCCCTGAGTTCCGGTACAGCGGCGGATTAATCGATGAGCTTCCTGCATAAACTCGGCCTCAACATTGGAATCGCGGGTGGGACGGGCCGCGATGTCTCCCGACAGGTGCTTTCAAATTCACGCTCTCGCACACCGGGACCCCCGGTGGGTGCGGTGGGCTCCGCTCGTCCACCAGAGCCGCATGAGTCCACGCGCGTTTCCAATGGCTTGAAAGAGTTCTTGTGGAACCTCGACGGCCTGGGCCGAGGTACGCTGCTCGACTTGGGGCCCGCGTGGCAAACGACTCTGAGCTTCTTCATCGAACGCGGGTTCCGTGTGTCTTCGGAAGACATTCTTCGCGGATGGAAGGGTTTCCTCACCGAAGAAGAAGCGCGGCTGCGAAATGACGTGACGGCCATCGAGACGCTTGATATGACGCCGACGGGCCGCGCGACACGCTTCCTGGCGGACAATCTTCAGTACTCCCGCTCCACGTTTGATGCCGTGCTGCTGTGGGATTTGCTGGACTATCTGGAACCTACGCTGGTGAAGCAAATCGTGGCGAGTCTGACGGAATTGCTGCGGCCTGCCGGCGTAGTATTTGCGATGTTTCACAGCAAGAAGCCGGAAGGATTTCAGCGCTACCGCGTTGCGGATTCGAACACCCTGCAAGTGATTTCGACGACGGTCATCTGTCCGGCGCAGAGGGTTTATCAGAACCGCGAAATTCAGGATCTCTTCGGCCGCTACCGCACCATGAAATCGTTTGTCGGCCGCGATCAGCTCCGCGAAACTCTCTTCATCAAGTAATCAAAAAAAGAATTTGCCACGTCGCGCGAAGTCTGTGGATTTCGCGTGTTCACCAACTCTTCGCTTGTGCTCGGCAAAACGCAGGAGTACAAGCGAAGTGCGAGCTCAAGGAGCTCCGGAGGGACTATGACTCCACCGGGCTTAGAGCTGCACCAAAGCTGATCACACCGCTTTTGCGGTGCGCGTCGTCCGCGAAACATACGTGCTTCTGGCGCGCTTCCGAGGCGACACAGCAAATTAGCAAAAAAGGGGAGCCGCCAGGCTCCCCTTTTTGCGTTTTCGAATTCAATTTCCAACTAACGATGCGAAGAGGTACGGTGGCGGCGATGGCGCTTGCCATGGCCATGTCTGCGATTGTGCCGGTCATGGGAAGACGCTGGGTTGCTAGATTGCGGCTGAGCCGCACTGGCTGTGCTTTTTGGAGCGGCGGGCGCGGCAGATACCTGGTGAGCAGAAACAAAGAGCAACGGTGTCGCTGCTAACAATAGGAATCTCAAGGTTTGTTTCAAGTTGGATCTCCCAAGAAAATGAAATCCCCTGTGGCACCATTGAATCACAGGTTGCGAAGAATGTCAGGTGGGAATGTGCCGTAATGTATCGGGAATTTCAGAGGCAAGCCCGCGGGAAATCCAGGAGCCCATTGAACCCGGGAATGGGGGCGCAGACAACATCGGGACAATCGGCAAATCGCCAGCGGCTAGCCACCGAATTTCAATTGCTCAAGCCACTGAATTGCTTCGCGCTGGTTGGCGATGATCTGCGCCTGCCAGATCAAAGCGACAGACATGAAGCACATCGTGACAACGCAGCACACCAGCACAAGACCTACGCTGGACTCGTGAGCTGGAACGCGAAGGGCGCGACGAAGCCAGGCCATGGTTAGGGTTCTCCTAGTACTCGGTTGGGTCTTTCCAGTCCTTCCCCAAGCGAATCCGAGCCGGCAGGTCTGGGACACGAGAGGCTGCCTGAGGAATATATGGCAATCCGAGGGCCACGAAAGAACTGAGGAATAGGATGAAGTTATCGCGCGGAAAATCAACGGATTTATGAATCCGGCCCGCATTTTCCGCCTGACCGCGGGGTGAAAGTGTGCAAATTCACACTCATTTCCGTCAATTTGTTGCCAACTGCGGCTAGTGCGGCACAGTAACCACTTCAAGCACCTGCTCCCACAGGTCGGGGGAATGGAGGTCCATGTGGCGCACGCCACGACCTTCGGAGGCTTCCGTCGTTTGAGGTTCTGCCTTACGGTTCGTGAGCAGGATCTTGCGCTCGCAGGACGGGAAAAGCCCGTCCGCAAGCTCCGGCGTGGCAATGCCCAGCGTGTGCGCGTGATAGCGCAGCGCGCGGTCATAAAGTCTCGAGAGATCCCGGATGCACCGGGAAACGCTGGCGCCGATAGCCGCGGACCAGAGCACGCCATGCTGGCGGAATTCCAACTTCCGCGCGCGGCCCTCCGCCAGAAATCGCTGAATATTTTCCTCGGAGACTCCTGCGAAAAAGAACAGATCATCAAAATCGCGCTGCCTGGAAAGTTCCGCTTCCCGCGGCGGTAGCCCCGTGTTCTGGGAAAGCTCACGTAGCGAGAGTGAGCGCAGCGTCACGATGGGCACCCCAGTGTCCTCCGATAGAGCTTCCAGGCCGTCGGCTGCCGCCGGGAGCGCCTCCGCGACGGGTAGGCATGTAAAACGCCCGAGGCGCACCGTAGCAGCCTTTTGGGCCTTGGAAAATGTGGATTCCGGGCGCAGGTGGAAATAGTCCTCGGGCAGGTAGACAGCGCAGCCGTCTTCGGCGATGAACGGATGAGTATGCCCGTTTTTGCGGCGTGCCTCGTCGAATTGCAGCCGCGAGCGACTGGTGAGCCACACAGCGGGAACGCCCGCATGATCGAGCGCGGCTGTGAATTCGTCCAGACCAGCCAGACTCTTCCCGCGGGTAGGAATGAGTTCGTCAACGGCAATATAAAGAATGTTGGAAGTCTGGCGCAGATCGGGCTCCGAAATTAGGAGACCTCATTCTATCGGAATTCAGCGGGAACCGCGCCGTGGACAAAACAAAAGGCGGGCAGAAGATTCTGCCCGCCTCGTCTTGCGCCTGGCTGCTTCAGCCAAGGAACGCTTGTGTGGGATTAGTTGCCAGACTTGGCTGCCCCAGTGGAAGCGACCTGCGTATTCGCCTTTGGAATGCTGATGTATCCGCTGACGGTGTCCTTGCCAGTCTTGTTGATGACCACTTCCTCGGGAATGTGCGTCCCGGAAGTATAGAAGAAGATCGGCTCGTTGACAGTGCGGTTCTTCTTTTCGGAGCGCTTATCTTCAACCGTCATGGCGATGCTGAACTGATTGCGCTTTTCGTTGACGCCCTTCAGTTCGACGGTGACGTTGCCCACCTTGGTCGGCTTGTTCTTGCCGACGATGGTGAATTCGACGTAGTCACGCTCGCCGAGGCGGCGGAGCTGGTCGATTTCGTCGTGATTGCGCGCGATGAGGGTGCCCATCTCGCTGCGGGCCATTTTCAGGTCCTCGCGGGTGGCATCCAGGTCGGTCTTGACTCCAACAACCTTGGTGTCCACTGTCTTCACGTCGTCGCTGGAGGCCTTGGTCGCCAGTTCCGAGTGCACCGAAGTATCGAGCGCGGCCACCTTCTGCGTGGTTTCGTCGATCTGTTTAGCGGCTTCTAGCCGCGCCTTCTTGAGCTGGCCCTGGGTAATCTTGAGCTTGTCGGTAACTACCTTCAGGTCGCCTTGCAAATCCGTGTTGGCCTTTTCGTCCTGAGCCAGGCGGTCCTTCAAAGAGGACATATCCTGCTGAACCGATTGCTGAGTCGTCTTCAGTTGCGTCGCAACCGCTTGCTGCGTGCTGTCGAGCTTCGAAGATGCATTCCAGCCAAAATAAAGCCCTCCGAGAGCAATCAGCCCTAGCACGATGATTGCGGGAAGCTGCCACGAAGAACCTTCTCTTACTTCCACTATACGATCCTCTGACATAGTCAATATCTCTCCTCACCCCGAATTTGGGGATGCCGTTTTAATCGGCCCGTAACACAGAGATTGCATGCAGCAAGCCAAACGGACAGTATGGAGAGCGGCTGTAAGTGATAGAAGAATGACTGGTTGTACCGATCCAAAAAGGGGAGGGCGGTACTAGTCCTAGCAAAGTTTACGCGAACAGAGAGCGAACAACGGATTTTTTGCTTGGCGCACGATCAGCCAAACTCTACACCGGCGTTTTTGAGGTCCGATTGCAGCTGCTCGGGCGACTGGAAAACAATCCCCATCATTCCCAGCCGTCGCGCCGCTTCCGCGTAGGCCGGGACATCATCAATATACACAGCTTCCTCCGCGTTCACCTTGCAGGCGCGAAGGGCTTCCCGATAGATCAGCAGATTCGGCTTGCTGGCCCCGACGGAGCAGGAGTACACGCGATTGGGGAAGTAGCGCATAAAGTCATAACTACCCTCGAGATGCGCGACATGGATCGGGTCCGTGTTTGAGAGCAGTGCAAGCCGGTACCGTTTGCTCAGGTTTCCCAGGAAGCCGTCGTCTTGTATGGGTTTCGGATCGAGAGCACGATTCCACACTTCCGTGAATTGTTCGAAGGTCAACGAACCACCCAAACGCTTGGCAACATGCAAGTGCCAATCCCGCGGCGTCATGCGCCCTTCCTGCCAATCCGGCCAGCGGGGACCCTTTTCCAGGGACGCCCAAATTTCCTCTGGGGTCATATTGATGCCGTTGGCGAGGCCGCTCATGGCGCGGGAAATATCCACGCGAACCAACACGCGTCCGATGTCAAAAATGACGGCGCGGAACTTGTCTGCCGCCATGGGCTATTCGCCCTTGGCACTGGAACTGGTGCCTGCACTGGAAGAGCTGGCAACGGGAACCGCACGCCTCGCGCGGAGGATGCTAATAACAGCCGGAAGCACCGACAACACGATGACGACGGCAATGACGTAGTGAATGCGCTGGCCGATGTTGGGAACCGAGTGGCCCAACGCATAGCCGCCGAGGATCATGGCGCCAACCCAGAAGACGCCGCCAAAGATGTCAAAAAGAAGATAGCGGGAATAGGGCATTTTCGCGGCCCCGGCGACGGGAGGACAAAACGTTCGAACGATGGGAATAAAGCGCGCGAGAATCACCGCCCGGCCGCCGTACTTTTCATAGAAATCGTGGGCGCGCTGAAGGTGGCTGCGGCGGAAAAAGAGTGAATCTTCGCGGCGGTACATGGCGGCTCCCGCGGAGCGGCCAATCCAGTAGCCAACTTGATCGCCGACAATCGCGCAAAGCATCACCGGGAGTAATAACCATTTCAGGGGAATACCGTCCGGCAATGCGGAGAAAACGCCGGCGGTGACCAGCAGGGAATCACCGGGAAGAAAGAAGCCCACAAAAAAACCGGTTTCGATGAAAACGACGGTGCAGACCAGCGGTGCGCCGCCCGCCCGGACTAGCTCCTTAAGTCCTTCTGGGTTATACAGCGCGTGGAAGAAATGAAGGATGGCGTCGAGCACTCAGAGTTATTCCTCGTGGCAAATGGATTGTTCGCTTCCCTTACAGGCACTGGAACAAGCGCGCGGGAGCGTAAGTTCTTGAACACGTCCAGACCTATACGGTAGCAGAAAACGCCAAAATCCCCACCGCAATCGTGCCAAAGAAGTGCTGGTAGCGCGAGAGCAGCGAGCCATGCAGTCAAACGCATCATCGGACGGCCTCCGCAAGCCACAGATAGCTTTTGTCTTCTGCTTCCATCCGGGCTTCCAGATTTTGCGCGGATTCTTCCTTCTGCCCCAGGAGCTTCTGGATGCGCGGCAGCGCGCGCCGGGCGGCATTCGCCCCTGCTTCAATGGCCTCGTCGGCGCGATCGAAATCGTCCCAGGCGATGGATTTCACATCGGGGCGAAGAACGAAATCGGCGTCGCGTTCCCAAATCTCGAGTTGATGCTTTTGCGCGGCACTGACGGCGCGGCTGACAACCTGAAAAATGTTTGTCGGGGCGCCCAGATAACCATCCTGCATTCCCACCGATATACCAAGGACGGAGGTTGCGCCAAGTTCGCGCGCCGCGCGTGTAGGAACGGGCGCGACGAGACCGCCGTCCGCCAGGCAGCGCGTGCCGATCTCCACCGGTTCGAACAAGCCCGGAAACGCGCAACTGGCGCGAATGGCGTCCACCAGATTCCCCTGCGTAAATATGACCGGCTCGCCGGACGACAGGTCCGTCGCGACCGCTGCAAAAGGAATACGCAAATCTTCAAACTGTCTGGATTCGAAAACGCGCTCGATCAGTTCTCCAAGACGATTGTTGCTGGCAAGGCCGAGCCGGGAGACTCGCCACCGAGCGATGTCACGAAAGCGAAGAGTGCGGCAAGTCGCAATGATGCGCGCAAGAGGTGCGCCGCTCGCGTAAGCGGCGCCAAGAATGCTGCCCACACTCGTTCCTGCGATATGAGAAATGGGGATTTTATTTTCTTCGAGAACCTGCAAAACACCGAGGTGCGCGAACCCACGCGCGAATCCGCCTCCAAGAGCGAGCCCAAGCCCTGCCCGGGCGGACGGGGAGGCTGAACTTTCGTTCAGGGCACTACCGGGAACGGAGTCGTGCCTCGTCATGAGCCAAGGATGGCAGTCGAAACCATTCCGACCAATGGGCCGCGCGTCCTTAGTTAGCAGTACCGATGTACCTCGGTGGAAACTCGGACAAAAAATGGAAGAAATTGCCGCGCCAGCGCCAAACAGTACCTTCTTACTAGTCCCGTACCCTCTCTGTACCATTGTTGGCCGCGGTACCGTACGGCATTCTCTCATTGTCACGCTGCAGTATGAGGGGGCCAACGGTGGACAGCGCGTTCAAAAGTTGGATCGGGCAACCGGTTGTCCTGCAAGTCGCGCTCGGCGATATCAAAGTGCCGCTGCGCGGGAAGCTCCTGAAAGACGGCGGCGAAACAATCCGGATGCGCATTGGTGAAGGCTGGGATGTGGACATCTATAAGGCGATGATCCTGGCCGTGGAACAAGATGCCATGGTTCTTCTTCCAGCGTGAGGGATGCCACGATGAAAACGCAAGAGCTTAAGTACGTCACGCGGCGCCGCGCGGCAGTGCTGCTTGGCCTTTCGGAAATGGAATTGAGCCGCATCTCGAGTGAATCGGGCCTCGGCCGCAAAGAGACCGCAGGCGAACAAGAAGAGACCTATTTCACCTACGAAGAACTGCGGCAGATTTGCATGCTGGCTGTGCACCAGGTGAACTAACAAAACGAGTTTCCTCCGGCCCCCCTCAGCAATACCCCCACCCCGGGTCGCTCCCCCCAGCGATCCGGGGTTTTTCTTTCTGCACTACCACCAGCCAACACGATTTCCGCGTCTTTGAATCGGTTCAGAAATCCTTTGACACTCGGCGTCTCTGCGAAGAGACTTAGCGCCACGCGGAGGGACTCCCCCAAATGGCGCATGGGAACGTTCGAGGATGGTGGAAGTGCGCGGGAACGGTCCTCGTACTCGGTGCTTTCGCCGGAATCTTCCTGAATATCGCTGCAACCCACGGAACCGAAACCTATGACGTGGTAATCGCCAACGGGCGCGTGATGGATCCTGAATCGGGACTGGACGCTGTTCAAAACGTCAGCATTCGCGCTGGAAAAATTGTTGCGATCTCGCGAGAGCCACTGCAAGGGAAGAAGACGATCGAAGCAAAGGGGCTCGTGGTCGCCCCGGGCTTCATCGATATGCATGAACACGGGCAAGAGCCGCGCAACTATCAATTTCAAGCCCATGATGGTGTGACGACGTCGCTCGAACTGGAAGGCGGAACTGCGGATATTGACCGGTGGTATGCCGCGAGAGAAGGGAAGTCTCTGATCAACTATGGTGCGAGCATCGGCCACATTCCGGTGCGCAGGAACATCCTCTCGAGAACCTATTCGGAGCTCGGGTTCGGAGAAAAGCTGAATCCCGCCGAACTGGCCGTGCAAGATGCCGCGGCGCATCGTCCGGCCACTCCCGCAGAACTCATTCAATTGAAAGAAGCCTTGGACCGCGGCTTCCGCGCCGGCGCCCTCGCCGAAGGCATGGGAATCAATTACACGCCCGGTGCTACCCACTGGGAGATTGTCGAAGCATTTCGCGTAGCGGCAAAGTATGGAGCTTCGGTGCATGTTCACCTTCGCTATGCCGGCGGGAAAGAGCCGGAGACAGGCTTGAGCGCGCTGGAGGAGGTAATCGCCGCTGCTGCTGCAACGGGTGCCCCGCTTCACGTCGTGCACATCACCAGCATGGGATTGAAGTACACGCCGCAATTGATTTCCATGGTCGAAGGTGCGGAGAAACGCGGCCTCGATGTGACCACTGAGTGCTATCCCTATACTGCGGGCAGCACCTACCTCGAATCCGCTGTTTTCGATCCCGGCTGGCAGGAAAAACAGGAAATCACCTTTCACGACGTGCAGTGGGCCGAGACGGGGGAGCGCTTGACGGCTGAGACCTTCGAGAAATATCGCAAACAAGGTGGGGTCGTGGTCATCCACTCCATCCCCGAGGAGGCCGCGCGTACCGCGATTGCCAATCCCGTGGTTATGATCGCCAGCGATGGCATGCCCATCACCGGGCCGAAGGTCCATCCGCGTGGACAGGGAACATTCTCGCGCGTGCTGGGGCATTACGTGCGCGAGGAAAAGACGTTGGATCTGATGACGGCGCTCCGCAAGATGACACTCATGCCCGCGCAACGTTTGGAGAAACGCGCGCCGATATTCAAGGACAAAGGACGGATTCGCGTGGGGGCTGACGCGGACATCACTGTGTTCGATCCCAATCGCGTGATTGACAAAGCAACCTACGAAGAACCGTTGCAATATTCCGAAGGAATTCAGTTTGTGCTTGTCAACGGTGTTGCGGTCGTCAATGATGGGCGGCTGGTGGATGGAGTATTTCCGGGTCGGGGCGCACGCGCTCCCATTCTGCAATAAGCAAGTAGATTCAGGACGTACACACTTCTTTCCAAGGGGACGATCAACTTGCATTTAACACCTGCCGATTGGGCCGCGATCGTTGGCTACTTGCTCATCACTCTCTTCCTGGGGCTGTATTTTCGCGGCCGCTCTGGAAAGAGCACCGAGGACTATTTTGTTTCGGGCCGAAACGTTTCCTGGTGGCTCGCCGGAACCTCAATGGTGGCGACGACATTCGCCGCCGATACGCCGCTGGCAGTCACCGGACTCGTGTACGCCAACGGCGTAGCAGGGAACTGGTTGTGGTGGAGCTTTTTGCCCTCAGGGATGATGACGGTGTTTTTGTTTGCGCGGCTGTGGCGCCGCTCCGGATTGATCACCGACGTGCAGTTCGCCGAGATGCGTTACCACGGAAAGCCCGCCGCGTTCCTGCGCGGATTCCGCGCCGTCTATCTAGGCTTGCTGATGAATTGTCTCATCCTCGGTTGGGTGACCAAGGCCATGGTGAACATCATCAGCACCGCGATGGGCGTCAGTGACGCCAAGGCGCTGGCCATCTGCGTTTTCTTTCTGATGCCGTTCACCGGAATTTACGTTTCGCTCGGCGGCTTGTGGGGCGTGCTCTGGACCGATCTCTTTCAGTTTGTTCTGAAGATGGCCATCGTGATCTCCGTCGCCTGGTTCGGCATTCGCGCCGTTGGCGGGATGCCGCAGCTTCTGGCCACACTGGCCGCCAGGCGCGCGGCGGCAGGCTCTGGCGCAAGTGACATCACAGCCCTCTTGCCTGATTTTTCGCGCGGCCTGACTGGCGAAGCATTATGGACGCTGCCAGTCATCACCTTCGTTGTTCACCTCGCCGTCCAATGGTGGGCCTTCTGGTATCCGGGCGCCGAACCGGGCGGCGGTGGCTACATTGCGCAGAGAATTTTCAGCGCGAAAGATGAACGAAACGGATTGTTGTCCGTGCTCTGGTTCAACCTTGCGCATTACGCGCTGCGGCCTTGGCCCTGGATTCTGACGGCACTCGTAGCCGTTGTCCTCTATCCCAACCTGGCCCAGCCCGAGCGCGGCTACATGCTGGTGGTCACAAGGCAGACCCCGCATGCGTTCCTAGGAGTCCTGCTCGCCGGCTTTATGGCCGCATTCATGTCCACCGTTGCGACGCAATTGAACTGGGGCAGTTCCTACCTGGTCGAAGATTTTTACCGCCGCTTTCTCAAGAAAGATGGAAGCGAGTCGCATTACGTAAACGCCTCGCGGCTGGCGACGCTATTTTTGGTCGTTGCCGCTGCTTGGGTTTCTTCGCAGCTCACTTCCGTATCGGAAGGCTGGAAAGTCGTGCTCGAATTGGGCGCGGGCACCGGCGGCGTCTACTTGCTGCGTTGGTACTGGTGGCGTGTCAACGCCTGGAGCGAGATTTCCGCGATGGCCGCGGCGCTGGTAACCACCTTGGCGCTGCACTCCAAAGCCCTTTGGCTGGCCATGGCAGGTAGGCCGCAGCCCTTCAGCGGTTCTGACCCCGTTGTTTTCGCGAAGACCACGTTGTGCACCACGGGAGTGACGACGCTCGTATGGCTGGCCGTCACGCTACTCACACCGGCGGAGCCGTCGGACACCCTCTTGAAGTTTTACCGCAAAGTGCGGCCGCAAATTACCGGTTGGAAGCCTGTTGCGAAACTGGTCGGCGACGAGCCGGTTACCCGCGACCTTGGAAAAAATCTCACCAGCTGGCTCCTCGGATGCGTGCTGATCTATTCCGCTCTTTTCTGTATCGGAGAGATTTGCTTCGGCCGCTACGGGCAGGGACTCCTTCTTGGGTGCATCTCGATTGTGTGCGCGATAGTCATCTCGCGCCTGATGCCTAAAGCAAGCGAGTGGCTCGGCAGCTAAATGCCTGATTCGAAACAATCGGCTCCCTCTGGCACGTACCACGCGGTCCTCGCCGGCTTTCTCGGCTGGACCCTGGACGCCTTCGATTTCTTCATCCTCACGTTTGTCCTGGCCCCTATCGCCAGGGAATTTGGCACCAGCATCCCCGCGCTAGCTTTGACGATTACCGCGAGCCTGGCCACCCGTTGGATTGGGGCGATCGTTTTCGGATTGTTTGCCGACCGGTACGGGCGGCGCATTCCTCTCATCGTCAATATTTTGTATTTTTCCCTGATTGAAGTTCTCTCCGGCCTCGCGCCGAGCTACAAAGTTTTCTTTTTTCTGCGATTGCTCTACGGCATCGGCATGGGTGGCGAATGGGGCGTGGGAGCCTCGCTCACCATGGAATCCGTTCCGGCGAAGTGGCGCGGCCTCGTCTCGGGCTTTTTGCAGGAGGGCTACGCCCTTGGTTTTCTTTTAGCGGCAGGAGTTTATCGCTTCGTTTATCCGCATTGGGGTTGGCGGCCGCTTTTTTTCGTTGGTGGACTGCCAGCGCTGCTCACATTGTTCGTGCGTGCCAAAGTGAAGGAGCCGGAAGCGTGGCACCGTTCGCGTACGGATTGGCCAACCTACCGGCGCGCCATTTTTCGAAACTGGAAGCGGTTTGCTTATCTCGTGATCTTGATGGCCATGGTGAACTTTATCTCGCATGGCACTCAGGATATGTACCCGACGTATTTGCAGCAGCAGCATGGATTCAGCCCTCAGCGCACCTCCGATTTCACGGCGTTTTCCATGGTTGGAGCGATCTGCGGCGGGCTGGCGTTCGGATATTTTTCCGACCGCCGCGGAAGACGCAGGGCCATGGTCACGGCCGTGCTCTTGGGAATCGTGATGATTCCTCTGTGGGTGTTTGCTCCAAACCTTCCGCTGATTCTGATGGGCGGGTTCCTAATGCAATTCATGGTGCAGGGGGCATGGGGCGTAATCCCGGCACATATCAACGAGCTCTCGCCGGATCAATTGCGCGGATTTTTTCCGGGCTTGGCCTATCAGTTCGGCGTGTTGATTGCGTCCGGCAGCGCTTATTTTGAAGCTCGAATGGCTCATCTTATGAGTTATGGCCGGGCCATGGGACTTTTTGCCCTGGTAGTTCTCTTGATCGGAGCCATCGTGATTTATTTTGGCCCGGAAGACCACCGCGCGGAGTTCGGCAGGAGCGCGCCCGCAGGAACTTGAACTGGCTCGCTCGATGCGGCGTGGCGTGGCCTTGCAGCAGTATGTTAATATTTCTGTACTGTGCGCCCGTAGCTCAGTTGGATAGAGCGTCTGGCTACGAACCAGAAGGTCGGGAGTTCGAGTCCCCCCGGGCGCACCACTTTTCACCGATGTATTTCGTTTACGTTCTTCGAAACCAATCCAACGGCCGCCACTATACGGGGCATACAGCTGACCCTGTGCAGCGACTAGGCCAGCACAATCACGGAATCACGAAATCAACAAAGAATCGTGGCTCCTGGGAACTTCTTCATCAGGAGGAGTTTGCCTCCCGCTCCGAGGCAATGAAACGCGAGAAGTTTCTAAAGTCAGGCCAGGGTCGTGAGGAATTGGCGCGAATTCTAGCCCGTGCAGCCCGTAGCTCAGTTGGATAGAGTCCGCCTGCGGCGGAAACCAGAAGGTCGGGAGTTCGAGTCCCCCCGGGCGCACCACTTTTCTGCAGATTTCGCTCCGCTAGTCAGCAGTTCCCGCTCATTCGTGCCACACGCATCGCACGCATTTGAATAGTTACGTTGACGTGTGGGCGCGCTCGGCCTATAGTGGCGCACCTTTTTAGGAGGGAGCCGCTCGCTTGCTCGAACAAGTTTTTCACCTCCAGGAAAACCAGACCAACGTACGCCGCGAGCTGCTCGCGGGTCTGACCACCTTCATGACCATGGCGTACGTCGTGGTCGTCAACCCAAAGATCCTTGCCGAAGGCGGCATGCCCGTCGAAGGCGTGCTCTTCGCTACTTGTATTTCCGCCGCCATCGCCACGCTCATCATGGGCATCTGGGCCAACTATCCGATCGCGCTGGCTCCAGGCATGTCTCTGAACGCGTATTTCACCTATTCGATCGTCCTCGGCAGGCACGTGCCGTGGCAGACCGCGCTCGGCGTCGTCTTTCTTTCCGGCTTGCTCTTTCTCGTTCTGACGCTGACAAACGTCCGCGAACAAATCGTCAACGGCATTCCCGATTGCCTCAAATACGGCACCGCCGCTGGGATCGGTTTATTCATTGCCTTTATCGGTTTGCGCAACGCGCAAATCATCGTGGCCAATAAAGCCACTTTTGTCGGGTTGGGCAAAATGGCGGACCCGGAAGTTTTGCTTGCGGCCGGAGGCCTTCTTCTCATTGCCATTCTGATGGCCCGCCGCATCGGCAGCGCTATCCTCCTCGGCATTGTTGCAATCACCTTGGCGGGGATTCCGCTCGGTCTCGCGCATTGGCCCGAGCATTTTTTCTCGCTGCCGCATCCGTCTGGCACATTTCTCAAGCTGGATTTGCGCGCGGCCACAAAACTCGGCTTCGGCGAGCTTATCTTCGTCTTCTTTTTCGTGGATCTCTTTGACAACGTCGGCACGCTCGTCGGCGTTTGCGAAGAAGGCGGCTTCCTGCGTGACGGAAAACTTCCGCGCGCCAGCCGCGCGCTTCTCGCTGATGCCTTCGGCACCATGTTCGGTGCGCTAACGGGCACCTCGACGGTCACCAGCTACATCGAAAGCGCCGCAGGAGTGGCCGCGGGCGCGCGCACCGGCCTCGGCAATATCGTCATCGCCGCACTCTTTCTTGCCGCCATGTTTTGCGCACCGCTGGTCGCCGCGATTCCGGCATACGCCACCGCTCCGGCACTGATCCTCGTCGGCGCGCTAATGTGCGGCGCCGTCGCGCGCGTTCGTTGGGACGATTTCAGCGAAGCCTTCCCCGCGTTCCTCACTCTGGTGGCCACGCCGCTGACCTTCAGCATCGCCACCGGCCTTAGCCTGGGCCTGCTCTCCTTCACCTTCATTAAACTCGGCACCGGCCGCCGCCGCGAAATCAGCCCGCTCATCTGGGTGCTGAGCGTACTCTTCCTCCTCCGCTATGCCTTCCTCTCCTCCGAATAAATGAATCCACCCGCCCCGGTCGGCGCCTTCACTTCGCTGCTCCTCCCGCGCCGCCCGCATCAATACCAGCGTTTGAATTCGATTTTGGCATCGGCACATGATCGCCGATATTTTTGGTTTACAATCCTGCAGTGGACCACCATACCGTCGCGCTCATCAGCATTACAGGTACCTCTTTTGATGTGCTTGGCAGTCTTTATCTGGCCTACGACCTGTTGGGCGGACAGCACGGGCCGTTGCGCCTGCTCACCCGCGCGGTCACATACTCCATTGTCTTCGGCATCGGCTACGGCCTGGGCCTCGGTCTCTTCTTTGGCCTGGCTTCCGGCATCGCCACCGGTATCACCCTCTCGATTGAATTCAGCCGGGCCTCTCGCGGCCTCGATCATTACTCCCTGTTTTGGGAAGGGCTCTTTGCCGCTATCCGGGGATTCGCTTTCGGAGCTGGCCTGTACCGGAGTTTAGGTTTCGGATTCGCCATCGCCTTTGCCATTCTTATAACCATCGGCCAAATCCTCGCCTACACTCGCGGCATGCGTCCCGCCGCCGACTATTCCGCGTCTCGACGTCCGCAGGTTACGCGCCGTCAGTTCTGGGGAACCGTGGTCCGTACGCTCGGTTATACGGTCACGGCCCTGATCTGCAGCGCCTTCATCCATCACGTGGACCACCCTTGGCTTTTTGCCATTCGCGTTGGGCTAGTGACCGGCATCGTCACCGGCGTGGGCGTGACCCTCTATCCGTACATCGAATATTACGCCGACAATCTCCCGGAGCGCCGCCTCGGCGTCTTCGGCATCGCACTCATCTTTTGCGGTTTTACTCTGCAATCCCTTCAGTATTGGCTGACGCTCTTTGATGTGCGTCTGACGTAGGCAGTCGTCCCCTTACGCTCCTTGCTTGTGTGGCCGCGACGCGGAGCTCGCTGTTTTTTCCGCCCGGGGATGATAGGGGCTGAGGTGGCGGGCGGGAGCTTCGCGCGAGCATTGGCTGGAGCGGTGGCCAGTCGCTAACGCGACGTCCAACAGCTACCTGTCCGGAAGGCGCGATCTATCAAGAGTTGAGCAACATCACCCGACGGATTCAGAGGGTGCACCCCAAGGTCGGTAGTCGTCAGCAATCTGGTCCATCAATCGCTTCTCAAGCCAAGCAAACGTCCAAATTATGAAGAGAAACACAATCGGGTTAGGGGCAAGAGAAGGCGCGACCCGGTCGATTGCGATGACCAGCCCAAAAAGTGCCACTAGAAATGGGAGCGCTACCAAAGCGGCCGCCCAAAGCCATTTTGATTTGAGTTCATCTTTTTCTTCCACATACAGGAGATGGCCGTAGCAAAGCATTGCCAGGAGACTTCCTTTAATGAAGTAGATCCCCGGCCCGCCGATGGTTACGCCTCTCAGTAGGTAAGCCACAACTAAAAAGGCGCTTACACCCAAGAAGCTCCATTTCAAATAGTTCTTCCTTGCTTCTTTTGCAAAATCCAGGTCTTCTCCATCTTCATCCGGCATTGTGATTGTTTTTCTTGTCTCTCGCCTTTGTTTACTGGTCCAATTCAGAAACCTAGTAAGTTTCCGCCGGGGCTCGTCGGGTGACGCGCTCGCCTTGAAATGGTCGATGACCAATGTGAAAACGACCATCTCAGCTACGAAGAATGGCCAAACCCTATAAGCAAGAGCGTATCCCGGACTTTGCGGGCTCTTCGCGTCCCACCAAAACAGACCGGCTACACACATTATGTGCAGCGGAACCGTAGCAAGGACGCCCTTCCACAACCACTGCCGTCTGAGGTGCTCAAATTCCTCGACGTAAATGAGGGCTCCGTAGGTAAGCATGGTGAGCGTGTAGGCGTGAAGTACGCGCAACTCGACTCTCTCCTGCATATAAAACGCGCACATGACCAAGAGCATAGCGCCGACGCCATAGAAGACCCACCCCAGGCGCTCGCCTCTTTGCTCTTTCTCTAGGTCGAGTTCTTCCACAGTTTCCTCAGGATAAGTGACTGCTCACCGCGAGTTTACACCCTGTTGCTGGTCCGTGCATGCAAGTCGGTTTACCGGCCAAGTCCCTTCAGCCGGTCACAAACGGGGTTCTAGCAAGTGAAAGACCGGCTCGGGAAGGATGGGCGCGCACGCGGTAACCGTCTCGCCATCAAACGCGAGAGCTCCTTGACTACCAAGAATTCTTCACCTACCATGTTTTCTAGGGAAGAGTGCGGAATCTATCTCGATGCGGCGGCTTCTATGCCGCATTTTTTATTTTCATTGTCCGCTGACGCTGCCCGCGCTCCATCTCGCGAGTTGAGCGGGATGAATCTCCCGATTGGCGTGCGATGTATTTGAATGTTAGAGGCGCACTTCTCTCAACCGCCTTTGCCCCTAGAGCGCGCTCCAGCTCTCAAAGTCGTCTAAGTTGCTTAGAATCAACATCTACAAAAAAATAGCAAGATCGCGCCTATAACAGCCTTTAAAATCAACACTTACTGGGCATCTTGTAAGTGTTGAAAACAAAGAGCTTACAGAAACTCTAACCCCTTTAGATGCAACACTTAGAAAAAACATAGGGGGGTGGGGCCGTTATGGTTAACCAGAAAGTGGGTCCTACCTGACTGTAGCCCACCCCGGAATCTGTTCCGACCGGGTCGGGACGGGTGAGGCTTCTCTCGGAAGCTTCGCGGACGAACGGTGATGTGGGTCTTCTTCTCCTACGGAGCACTGACAACTGATCACTGAGAACTGCTAGACAGCTTCGCTAGGGCCTCCGCCAGGACCAGCGCTCCGCGGGCAATGTCTTCGGGCGCAGCGTACTCATCCGGCCGATGGCTGTATCCATTCCGGCACGGAATAAAAAGCATGCCCGTGGGAGCAATTCGCGACATGAAAAGGGAATCGTGATACGCCCGGCTCACCATCTCGAGAAAAGGGAAGCCACGTTTGCGGCAAGCATCAGACAAAGCGGCACGTACTTCACGGGCGCATTCGGCCGGCGCGTCGGCGTTAAGCAACTCAGATTGAATCGAGACGCCACGCTTCTGCGAAAGACTCAGTGACGTCTGCTCAATCGTTTGCATCACGCTGTCACGCCGCGCGAGATCCGTATCTCGAATGTCGAGCGTTATCTTCACACGGCTGGGAATGCTGTTGATGGCGCCGGGAAAAACTTCGCAGATGCCGACAGTCGCAACGGTGTCCACAGCGCCGCTCGAGCGTGCCGCATGTTCCGCAGCCAGAATCAGTTCCGCCGCAGCGCAGAGCGCATCCTTGCGATCCGGCATCAGCACGCCGCCCGCATGCCCGCCCGCGCCTTCGATGGAAACGCGCAAACTTGCGGGAGCCGCGATTCGCGTCACGATTCCAAGCGAAGTCTTGCTCCGCTCGAGCAGCGGACCCTGCTCAATGTGCAATTCCACGAATGCTTTGTAATAACCTTTCTGGAGCTGCACATCCTCAAGCTTTCCACCGAAGCCGGCCTTCCGACGAACATCGTCCACCGATTCGCCGTCACCATCTTTCAATTTTGCAGCGGCTCCCGCGGAAAGAGTTCCCGAAAGCAACCGGCTGCCCAGGCAGCCGATGCCAAAGCGTGTTGGCTCCTCCGTCGCAAACACCAGCAGCTCGATGGAATTCTTCGGTCGCAATCCGCTCCGTTGCAGCGCGCGAATCGCTTCGAGTCCGCCAAGGACACCGACAACGCCATCGTATTTGCCGGCGTTCGGAATCGCGTCAATATGCGAGCCTGTTCCCACGGCGGGCGCGGCAGCATCGGCGCCGTTCCACCGGGCAAGAATATTTCCAATCGCGTCTTGCCGCACCGCGAGCCCGGCTTCTTCACACCGTGCGATGATCCATGCGCGCGCTCTCAAGTCTGTCGGCGTGAAAACTATTCTGGTAACCGCGGGAGGCACCGCGTCCGAAATAGTAGCCAGCGTCTCCAATTCGGAGAGCAGCCGCTTCTGATCGATTTCCAGGTTCATTTTTTCGCGTCGCCGAGAGGGTGCCGGTTCCAGTTTTTGTAAATCAGATATTTAGCAGGTACTTTCCCAATCGCCCCAAACCACTGCGGGCACCACGGCGCCATCCAAATAAAATCGCCAGCTGTCACCGGATACCACGAATCACCCAGCCGGTAGATGCCGCTTCCTTCGAGCATGATCAATCCATGCTCCATCACGTGCATTTCCACCATGCGCAGCGCCGCGCCAGGCTGGTACACCATCGTGTTCACCGCAAAATCAAAATGCGGTTCGTCGGGCAGCAGGCACTTGACCTGTAGATCGGAATCGCCGTCGAGCGCATGCGAGGAAATCGAATCCTCGCTCGAAACAATCAAGCGGGGCAGCTGGATTTTATCGATTTGCTCGTAAAACTTCTCAACGACCGCAACGCTGCTTTTTTGCTTTGCGGCAATCTTGTGCGGAAAATCTTCAGGCAAATACGCATAACCGCGCGCGCCGAGCTCGTGCCGTTTTCCCTTGACCTCCAGCGTTACCGCTCCGTCCATCACGTAAATAAAACGCTGCGCCGCCGTAGGCCCCAATTCGCCCTTCGGTTCAAACTCAACCGTGTATTCTGTGAACGCCGCGCCGAGTGCCGGGCCGACGTGAACGTTTGCGAATGCATTCTTCATTCCGGGCAACGTGGTGCGCACAAACGTGTCTGGCGTGAGGAGCAGATGATTGCGTTGATGAGAGCTGCGCGTTTGACCGAGATTATGCACGGCACGTCCTTCCAAGAAATTCCCGCGAAGCCGCAAGCTGCATCAGCAAGTGCCGCCCGCACTCCAGCGCTTTCGCGACGTCATCGAGATGCACCGATTCCGACGGGTCGTGGCTGATGCCCCCGGGTGATCGCAAGAAAATCATCGCCGCGGGAACTTTTTCCGCCAGGATCATAGCATCATGCCCCGCGCCGCTGGCCATGCGATGTGGCTCGCAACCAGACTTTTGTACGGCTTTCTCGATCTGTTCCGTCATGAAAGGATCCATCGCCACGGCATTCTGAGCGAGAAGTGTTTTCCACGTTACCGTGAGCCCGCGTCGTGCCGCGATCGACTCTGCTTGCCGGATCAACTCATCCAGCGACTCGGTTCGCACACGATCCGAAGCGTGCCGAATGTCCAGCGTGGCGCGCGCAGCTCCGGTAATTACGTTGGTCGCGCCGGGCTTCGCTTCCACGAATCCCACCGTCGCCACCAGACCCGGAGCGCGCTGCGCAAGAGTTTCAACTGCGACAATCCACTCCGCCGCCGCGGCCAGCGCATCGTGCCGCAAATTCATTGGCGTAGTGCCTGCATGATTCGCTTGCCCTGAAAAAACAAATTCCAATCGGTTCTGCCCGACGATTGCTTCCACAACTCCCAGTGGCCTCCCCAAACTTTCCAGCACCGGTCCTTGCTCGATATGAAATTCGAAGTAGCCCAGACAATCGTCACTCAGCACCGCTCTGGAAATTTCATTCGGATTCAACCCAAAATCCTGAATCGCCTTGCGGATCGAAATTCCATTCGCATCCTTGCGTCTCAACAGTTCCTCGTCCACTCGGCCGACCAGCGCGCGACTTCCGATAAAAGGAACTCCGAACCGCACTCCTTCTTCTTCCGAAAAACCAACAACCTCAATCCCGAACGGCAGCTTCTGCCCATCCAGCGATTCCACAAGCCCAATTGCAATCACCACCCCAAGTATCCCATCGAACGCTCCTGCATTCGGTACCGAGTCCAAATGCGATCCAATCAAAATCCGCGGCGCTCCCGGCGACGCTCCTGGATAAATCCCGCGCAAATTTCCAACCGCATCCACGGACACAGTCATGCCAAGAGGTTTCATCCACAAGGAAACTTCGCGATGGCAATCGCGCAATGGTGCGGAAAGAAAGGTTCGTCGCGTGCCGCCCGCGTCTTCTGAAAACGTCGCCAGCTTCCGGCAGCGCGCGATCACCTCTTCCGCGAGTTTTGAAAAATCTTCGGTCATCCACACTCGAATTCGCCGTCACGCTTGGCTGAGATTTTGGGTCACTCAGAATTCTCGAATAAACTTCGCGGCGATCCATCCCGCGACGATGAGAGTCACCATAATCTCCCAGTTGTAATGATTGCCATACGTCGCGACCGGGAAATGAGTGCTCAGCATCAGAAACACAACCGGAACTGCCAGAAACGTATTGTGTTTCGAGCGCAACTTCGCTTGCGCGCCGAGTGACGGATCGAATTTCTCGCCCGCTGCGGCCACCGCGATCATCTTGCGCTGCGCGGGAAGAATCCGCATCCACACATTCAGCGTCATAATCGTGCCGAAGACTGCGCCCACGTGGATATACGCGGCGCGGCCGCTCATCACGTGCGTCAATCCCCACGCCGTCGCCGCCGTCATCACCAAACCAAATCCCGCAAACGCGCTCTGCGATTTTCCCAACGCGGACCGTACCGCCAGATCGTAAATCAACCACCCTACGATCATCGAGCCAGCTCCGATAGCAATCCCCGTTTGTTTCGAAATGTCTGCAACGTCCGGATCGATGAGCCCGTCTCCTAGGTAATAAACAAGCACTAGAAGAATCACGCCAGCCAGCCAGGTCATCAGCGCTTCCCAGCGAAACCACCGCACTTGTTCCGCGGAAACTCCCAAAGACTTTTGTTTTTCGACGGCGTAAAAGCCACCGCTGTGCACCATCCACACTTTTGAATCGGCTGCACTCGAATCGGCTTTCTTTTCGAGTTTCGTGAATTGGCCGTCCAGCCAGGTAAAGTAATATGTTTGCCCCACCCACATGATTCCCGCGAAAACGTGAATCCACCGCACGCTGAGATTCAGCCATTCGCGGATTGCAGAACTCATCTCAGCTCCCTCGATACGTGGTGTAACCGTTTGGGCTCAACAGCAGCGGAATGTGAAACTGCGATTCGCCGCCCCGGATTCGAAACGTGATCTCCACGACCGGATACAATCCATCGGCGGCGCTTGCTGCGAAATAAGTCGCCGTCTCGAACGTCAATCGATACACGCCTTCGGCGAGCGTTGCTCCCGCCGGCAAGAGTTGACCGCAGCGTCCGTCCTGATCCGTTCGCGCAGAACCGAGCGGAGTCCACGTGCCGGAAGAATCTTGCCGCTCGAGGCGCACCGGCACACCCGCGGCGGGTTTGCCTTTGGCCGTATCCAAAACGTGCGTAGAAATGCGATTCATTGTGCGAGCCATTTTCTTATTCGAATCTGCATAATCTGCCGCTGCTCCTCGGCCGCCCGGCGGAGTTCCGTTACTGGATCATTTTGCAACCGGCGCCGCAGAATCTCCAGGATTTCGCCAGCCGATTTTCCCGTCGCGCACACAATAAAAATCCGCCCGAACTTCAGTTCGTACTCCCGATTGCCCCACCTCAGCGCAGTCTTCATGGCTTCTTCGGCAGCTGCAGCTTTTTGTTGTTCCTGCTCCGACCACGCAGAAGATTGTGCCGTGGCGACCTTTTCCGCGCGCGACTCGCCGATTCGTGGATGACTCTGAAACGCTTCCAGCCAATCCGCTTCTCCCAGACTTCCCCACATGGTATCTGAAGTTGCAAGCAAGGAGCTTTCATCCAGGATTGGCCGCTTTGCAGCCATTTTTGCTGCCCAAGTTTTCGAGCCGCAGCAAGGCAAAATCTCTTGCACAGCTTCCTCTTGCGACAATCCGTTCCAGCGAGCGAGAACCTCGCTCACGAGCGCGCACTCTCTGCCGTAAGCTTCCCCAGAAACTCGACGACCAAATTCCCCGCAACTGCCGTCCGATAGCGAGCCGTGGACCGGATGTCGTCAATCGGGCGAATTTCCTGGATCAGTGTTCTTCTGACCGTTCCGAATAGCGATGAGTGGATCTTTTTCGCGATGAGCAGTTGCTCCGTTTCGGTCAGACGAAGAGGAATTGGCGCGACGCTTCCGAGAGCGAGATGAACATCCTGAATCACTCCGTTCGCGATTCGGCCCAACGCGGCAAGGCAGACCTTCGAAATGGCCTGCGCGTTGCGTGCTCCAACTTTCCGCGTATATGTGACATATCCGGAAAATCGTCTGGGCAGCGAAATGTCGCGAATCAGCTCGTCGGGCGCAAGCACTGTCTTTTTATATCCGGTATGAAATTCCCGGTAGGGAACACGCCGCTCGCCGCGCAACGAAACCAGTGTCAGCTCGGCGTCATAAACGAGCAGGGCGGGAAGGGAATCGGCGGCCGGTGATGCGTTCGCGATGTTGCCGCCGAGCGTTCCGCGATTCTGGTTCGCAATTCCACCGGTCCAGGATGCGGCCGTAGCCAGCAGAGGGAACTCCCGCGAAACAATTGCATGGTTGCGCAAGCTAGAATACGTGCATGTTGCGCCGATTCGAATCCGATCAGGGAAGACTTCAAGCTGTCGGAGCTCCGGGACATTCCAGAGGTTGACCAAATTTCGGTTCGGCAGTTTCCCGGCTGAATACAAAACCATCACGTCGGTTCCGCCGGCAATGGGCAGCCACCGCTTCGGTTCGGCAGAGAGCAGGGAGAGCACGCCCTGAAGACTCCCCGGCGAAACCAGTTTGTAATCGGTTGGATCGGCTCTCATCTTGCGACCCGCGGCTGCACGGCCTTGGCCACCGCTTCAAAAATCTGCGTGTAACCCGTGCAGCGGCACAAATTGCCCGCGAGTCCTTCGCGGATTTCTGCCGGCGTTGGTTGTGGTTTTTTTTCGAGGAGGTGAACTGCCGCCAGAATCATTCCCGGTGTGCAGATGCCGCACTGTGCGCCGCCACTTTCGAGGAACGCTTGCTGCAGAGGATGCAGCAGCGAGCGCGCCGCGATTCCCTCGATGGTTACAACGTTCGAACCGTCTGCTTGCGCCACGGGAACGAGGCAGCTATTCACTAGCAGCCCGTCCATCAACACAGAACAGGAGCCGCACTCGCCTTCGCCGCATCCTTCTTTTGCACCCGTCAATCCGAGTTCGTTCCGCAGCACATCCAACAATCGTTCCATCGGGTGAACGCGGACGTTTCTCAGTTCTCCGTTAACGGCGAACGAAACTGTGGACGTTGCCCTCGCTTCGTGGGATGGATTCATCGAGTCCCTCGCGTGGAATTCGACGATGAGGTGACCGCCTCAAGAGACTCCCGTTGGAGCGCCTCAAACAAATCTTCAGGTAACAAAGGAATCGAATTGAAGCGCACGCCGATGGCATCTTCCACGGCATTCACGATCGCCGGAGCAGGGCCATCCATGGGGAGTTCTCCGATGCCTTTGGCGCCATGCGCGCCGTGAATGTTGCCGTTCTGTTCGAAGAAAACGCGGATGGGCGGCAGATCCGCCGAGGTCGGCATGATGTAATTCGTCATCTGGTTGTTGACCATGCGCCCGTCTTGCCAGATCACTTTTTCGTACAGCGCGAAACCAATCGCCTGGGCAACTCCGCCGGTGATTTGCCCTTCCGCCAAAACCGGATGCAGGACCTTGCCGACTTCTTGAAGCGCGACAAAATCATCCACGGTCACGCTGTACGAGGCCAGGTCCACGGAAACTTCCGCGACGTAAACGGCCCATGCGAACGCAGCGTACGCCTCACCGCGATATTTTTCATCGTCCCAGTAGACGCCGGGGGGCGCATCGTAACGCACTTCGGATTTCAGCGCGCCGTGCGCGGCGATGAATTCGCGGCAAGCTGTGCGGAATTGTTCTGGGGTGTAGCTGTCACCGAGAAGTCCTGCATTCGAAAGCGTGCGCTTGATTCCGACGGCGGCGGACTGCACAAGTTTTCCGACGATCATCGCCGTGCGCGAAGCTACCGTTGGTCCGCTATTCGGAACGACCGTGGTGTCCGGTTGCGCGATCATTACATTTTCGTAAGGGAGATCGAGCGCCTCCGCCGCAATCTGGCAAAGCACCGTGTTGGTTCCCTGGCCGAACTCCGCGCTGGACACCAGCACGCGAACAACGCCATCGGCGCCGGCCTCGACGCCAACCAGCGAGTTCAAGTAGCGCTCGCCGGAACCCGTGAAGCCTGCACCATGAAGAAAAGTTGCGATTCCCATTCCTTTTTTGCGTGTTCCCGTTTTGTTTTCAACGGCAAAGCGTTTCTTCTTCGCGTGATAGTCAGAGAGTTCGAGCGCCCGGCTCAACAAAGAATCCAGATCTATTTTTTCGTGGATGGTTTGTTGCGTGGTCGTGGTCTGACCCGGCTTCAGGAAATTCCGCCGCCGGATTTCAATCGGGGAAATCCCCACGACTTCAGCGATGCGGTCCATGTGCCGCTCCATGGCGAAGAGACTCTGGGGCGCGCCAAATCCGCGAAACGCGCCGTGCGGGGGCGTGTTGGTTGCCACCGCCTTCGTTCGAATGCGCACGCTCGGCCAGTAATAAGGACCGCCGGCGTGGATGGTACCGCGCGAGAGAACCACCGAGGACAACGTGGCATACGCGCCGCCATCAATCACAAACTCGATTTCGCCACCGAGAATCTTTCCATCCTTGCTCACTGCGGTGCGATGGCGTGTTCTCGATGGATGTCGCTTCGTCGTCGCAACCATATCTTCCATCCGGTCGTATACGATTTTGACGGGCCGGCCGGATTTCATCGCCAGGAGCGCCGCGTGCCCCGCGATCATCGATGGATACTCTTCCTTCCCGCCAAACGCGCCGCCTGTTTCCATTTGCACGACGCGCACTTTGTTTTCGGGGAGCCCGCAAAGCGCCAGCAACGCTTTATGAACGTAGTACGGACATTGCAGCGAGCCCCAGACGGTGACTCCATGCTGCGGGTCGAACGATGCAATGACTCCATTGTTCTCGATGTACAGCTGTTCCTGCGCGCCGGTGAAATACTCGCCTTCGACGATGTGAGCCGCTTGGCTCCAGACGGAGTCCACTTCGCCTTTTTCCACCAGGAATTTCTTGAAGACATTATCGGTGCCCCAAATGATGGTGGATTGTTTCTCGCTCTCCTCGAGAGAGTGCACGGGCGGGAGTGATTCATATTCGATGGTAACCGCCTCGACCGCTTTGCGAAGTTTGTGACGATCGGCATGGGCCAGCAGCAGAATAGGTTCCTCGGGATGATTGATGGTTTCGGCGGCGAGGCAAGGCTGGTCGTCGAGGATCAGGGCGATGCAGTTCTTCCCGGGAATATCCTTGGCTGTCACCACGACAAAGTCATCCCAGAGCACGCCGGGATCAAAGGAAATCTTTTTTATTTTGCCGCGCGCAATCTTGCTGCGCACTGTGGCGCCGTAGAGCATGCCGGGCAAGGTCATGTCGTCGACGTAGCGCGCCGCTCCCGTGACTTTGTCCCGGCCTTCCTTGCGTGGCACAGAGGTCCCGACGATGTGGCGTTCGTTCGAGCTTGCCAATACCACTCCTTCGCCCGCTGATTGGATAGACGTGTCCGCTCCGGAAAGTTTCTTCGCGGGAATTCTGCGACCGAAACGCCTCGAACGCGGACGGTTCTAAGTGTATTTGCTGGCAGTATTCTGTATGAAATGGAGAAAGTTTCAAACGTCTATTTGAGAGTCACGTTGGCTAGCTACCGACGGATTTCGCGCCCGGACGGCTCTCCGGGGAATGTCCCGCTTTCAAAGACGCAGTTTCCGCGCAGATAGGTCGCCTGCACGATGCCGCGAAGTTCTTCGCCGAGATAGGGCGAAATGCGATGCCGATAGTGAAGGTGCTCTTGCTTCGCGACAAATTTAGCCTCCGGATCAAACACCACAAGATCGGCGTCGTAACCTTTCGCGATGCGGCCTTTCTGTGATTCGCAGCCAGCCAATTTCGCCGGGCCTTCGGCCGTCCAACGCGCAATGTCCGCTAACGTAAATCCCCTGCGGCTGGCGTCGGTCCATAGCACCGGGAGCGCCAGCGAGAGGCTGGCAATTCCTCCCCAGGCCGTTCGAAAGTCCCGCTCGTCCAGCCGCTTCATCGCAGGCGGACAAGGAGAATGATCCGTCACCACAAAATCGATGACTCTCTCTCGTAGTCCTTCCCACAATCTTTCGCAATTCTCGCAGCTGCGGATGGGAGGTGCACATTTGAAAAGAGTTTGTCCGTCGGCAATTTGCTCGGAAGAAAAATGCAAGTAATGCGGGCAGGTTTCGACGCTTACTGGCAGCCCTTCTGATTTGGCCGCGCGCAGCATGTCCAGCGCCAGAGACGTGGAGAGATGCACGATGTGCAGACGGAAGCGAAATTCCCGGCAAAGCGAGAGCAGCAAACGAATCGCGGAGAGCTCCGCTTCATCCGGCCGCGAAGCCAGATACGTGGCATATTTGCTCCAGTCCGCTTGTGCGAGGCGCTGCGTGGCTGCGTCCACGGGACCCGGTAATTCCGCATGTACCAAGAGTGGCAAGCCAGTTCGCGCCACATGCGGCAGTGCCGCGCGCAGTTGCTGCTCCGTGACCATGGTGAAGCCATCGATTCCGGGATGCACGAGAAAGCATTTGAATCCGGGCACGCCCGCTGCCGCCAAATCCTCAATGTGCCCCTGGTTGTCGCTGACCACGCCGCCCCATGCCATCCAGCCCACGGTACATTGACCCGACGCGGCGTTGCGCTTGGCTTCGAGGGCCGCAACCGTGGTGGTCGGTGGCAAACAATTGAGCGGCATGTCCACAAGCAGCGTGTAGCCGCCGGCCGCGGCTGCTCGTGTTGCCGTTCGAAAGCCCTCCCACTCCGTGCGCCCCGGCTCATTGATGTGCACGTGAGAGTCGACGAGCCCGGGAAGAATTGCGAGGTCGCCAAAATCTTTCAGTGGAATTTCGGCGGAGAGTGGACCTGCGGGCGTTACATCAACAATTCGCCCATTTTCGACAAGCACCGCCGCCGCTCGGATTCCTTGCGGCGTCACGACTCGTCGCGAAACAAAAGCCTGAACGCTCATGAACGGAACCTTCTCAGAAGAAAAGACTCAGCGCGCTATTCGAGAAGAATATCGCAAGACTCATTAGCGCCCAAGGTGGTGTCTCCGCGCTTGTAATTCGAAGGTTAGTTGTCGCATCGCCCGGGGACGCGAAGAGCGTTCCCGGGACTCGATGTTTTTTGCGTGGTTGCAGAGGCCCCGCGGGAAAAATCAAGCTGGCGGTGTGAGCGAATCTGGTCGACAATTCTTTATTATGAGCGGATTCGAAGGGTTGCGGGTTCTCTCGTTGGAAAGCCGCCGGGCAATGGAACTCGCCAAATTAATTTCCACCTATGGCGGCCAACCTATGGTCGCGCCCTCGATGCGAGAAGTGCCGCTCGAATCCAATAGGGAGGCGCTGGCCTTCGCCGCGGCCCTTTTCGCCGGCGAGTTCGACATGATCGTTTTCTTGACCGGCGTTGGCGCGCGCGCCTTGCAAGCTGTTGTTGAGACTGCGCACCAACGGGAAGACTATCTTGCGGCGCTCCGCCGGATTCCCATCGTGGCGCGCGGGCCGAAGCCTGTTGCGGTGCTGCGCGAGCTTGGCATCACTCCGGCTTTGACCGCGCCTGAACCGAATACCTGGCGTGAACTCTTGGGCGCGTTCGATGAAGCCGCCGGTTCGAATGGCGCAGTTCGCTTGCAAGGCGCGCGCGTCGCCGTTCAGGAATACGGGGTTTCCAATCCCGAATTGCTCAGCGGTCTTGCTGAGCGCGGCGCGAAAGTAACGCGTGTGCCCGTCTATCAATGGGCGCTGCCAGACGATCTTGCGCCGCTCCGCGCAGCCATCACGGCCATTGCGGAAGGAAGCGTCGACGTCGTCCTCTTTACCACGACCGTCCAAGTGATCCATCTCTTCCAGATTGCAGGGGAGATGAAGCTGGAAGAGAAAATGCTTCTCGGTTTGCAGCGCGCGCTCGTGGCCTCCATTGGACCGACGACCACGGAAGAATTGGTGCGGCGGGGAATCCCGCCGGATCTGGAACCTTCGCACCCGAAAATGGGATTCCTGGTAAAGGAAACTTCGGAGCGCGCCAGCGAACTTATTCGCGCAAAGCGAAAAGGCGAAGTGCCCGTCTAGAAGTGGCGGCGATTTCTCGCGCATGCACGCAGCGTGGCGGTTACTTTCTTCGTTCTCGTTGCCCGCGTCTTTGCCGAAAGGCCTCGAACGCTTCCGCGCTGGCTTGCTCGTGCCGCAGGCGCTTGCGTTCCTCCGGATCGGAGTCTTTCGCATCCAGCTCGTCCCGCGCGTCTCCCAGCTGCTCCATCCACTCCTCGTATTCCGCTCCAAACTGTTCCTCGAGTTCTTTGCGCAGACGCTGTGCCAGTGCCGGGCTTCGACCCGAAGTCGAAATGGCGATTTGCAGCGCCCCGCGCTGCACCACCGCCGGATAATAAAAATCGCACAGCGCCGGGACGTCCACGATATTGCAAAGGACTCCTCGGCTCCGGGCCTGCTTGAAAATTTCCTCGTGCAGTTCCTTCGAGGAGGTCGCAGCGACCACTAGAAACATCCCCGCTAGATCTTCGGTCTGGAATTTCCGCCGGTGCCACTCGATCTTTTTCGCTTCGGCCCACGAACGAACTTGCTCCGTTGCTTCCGGGGCGATCACCCAGACTTTGCCTCCGGCCTCCAATAGGCTCACGATCTTTGACTCCGCGATCGTCCCCGCGCCCACGACCAGGCACGAGCGTCCCGCTATCTTCAAAAACATCGGGAACAGCTTCGCGTTATTTTGGTCTTCGCTCACGGAATGCCGTTCTCCTGATGGAAAGCAGTAGTGTAGCGCAGGGGAGTCGTCGGACGGAGGACAGACAGGAATGTCTGTCCTACTGCGGAAGATTTACCCAAGTGGAGTTTTGGCGAGAGGACTCCAGAACCGCGGAGATAAAACGAACGCCGGCTACGCCGTCATCGACGGTGGGCACGAGCAGCGACGAGGGCGAAGGCGCGCGGCCTGCGTTTCGCGCGGCGATCTGCTCTGCCAGGTCTGTGTAAAGTTGGGCGAAGGCTTCGAGGTATCCCTCGGGATGGCCGGAGGGGATGCGGCTGGCGTGCTTGGCGGAATTTGTTGCACCAGCTCCGGCGCGGCTCATCGTCTGTGTCGGCTTGCCGTACGGAGTGAAACGCAAATAGTTGGGATTCTCCTGGCCCCACTCGATGCCGGCTTTTTCTCCATAGACGCGCAAGCGGAGATTATTTTCGTTGCCGACGGCCACCTGGCTGGCCCACAACATGCCGCGCGCTCCGCTTTCGAATCGCAGAAGGGTTTGCACGTTATCGTCGAGGCGGCGCCCGGGGACGAAAATGGAAACGTCGGCAGCGAGCTGCTGGCAGCGAAGACCGGTGACGAAAGAGGCGAGATTGTAGGCGTGGGTTCCAATGTCGCCGAGGCTGCCTCCGGGGCCGCTTTGCGCAGGATCGGTGCGCCAGACGGCTTGTTTCTGGCCAGTTGCTTCGACGGCAGTGGTGAGCCATTCCTGCGCGTACTCCACTTGCACGACGCGGATGTGGCCAAGTTCGCCGGTTGCGATCATCTCGCGCGCCTGCCGCACCAGCGGATAGCCGGTGTAATTGTGCGTCAAGCCGAAGATGAGGCCGCTGTGGCGGACGATTTCAGCAAGCGCCAGCGCATCTTCCACGGTGGTCGTAAGCGGCTTATCGCAGATGACATGAATGCCTGCTTCCAGGAATGCTTTTGCGGGCGCGAAATGAAGATGATTGGGTGTGACTATAGAGACGGCGTCGATGCGGTCGGGCCTTTTTGATTCCGCCGCGGCCATTTCCGAAAAACTTCCGTAGGCGCGTTCCGGAGCGATATGGAGTCCGAGCGCTGCGGCTCGGCTGCGTTCGGGATTGGAGGACAGCGCTGCGGCAACCAAATCGAAACGATCGTCGAGCCGCGCGGCTATGCGGTGCACTGCTCCGATGAAGGCGCCCGGTCCGCCGCCAACCATTCCTAGGCGGAGGCGCCGGTTGGTCCCATCGGTTGCTTTTGTATTTGCTGTCATGAGCCTCGTCTCATTTCAATCGAGTCCTAACATACGCCGATTGGCTTTTTGATCCGCACCGGAACTCGCAAAGTCATCAAAAGTGCTGGTACCAGCCTGAATGATGTGACGCTGGATGAAAGGAGCACCCTCGGCAGCCCCTTGCTCGCTGCTCTTGATACAGCACTCCCATTCCAATACAGCCCATCCGGCAAAATCATACTGGGTCAGCTTGGAAAAGATAGCCCCGAAATCTACTTGGCCATCTCCGGGCGAACGAAACCTGCCGGCCCGGTTGATCCAGGACTGATAGCCGCCATAGACGCCCTGGCGGCCGGTCGGACGAAACTCTGCATCCTTGACATGAAACATCTTGATGCGGCGATGATAGAGATCGAGGAATGCAAGATAATCGAGCTGCTGAAGCACAAAATGACTGGGGTCAAAAAGCAGGTTACATCGCGGGTGATTGCCGGCGCGCTCCAAAAACATTTCGAAAGTGACCCCATCGTGCAGATCTTCGCCGGGATGGATCTCGAAGCAGAGGTCCACTCCCGCCTGATCAAATGCATCGAGGATGGGACGCCAGCGCCTGGCGAGTTCTTCAAAAGCGGCTTCAATCAGCCCCGCGGGCCTTTGCGGCCATGGATAAATGTATGGCCAGGCAAGTGCGCCGGAAAAGGTGACGTGGGCGTTGAGACCGAGATTGGAGGACGCTTTGGCCGCGAGCAATAACTGTTCGACGGCCCAGGCTTGCCGCGCTCGCGGGTTGCCGCGTAGTTCTTCCGGTGCGAAGCCGTCGAAGGCCAAGTCATACGCGGGATGCACGGCTACCAGCTGGCCTTGCAGATGGGTGGAGAGTTCGGTGATCTCCAGGCCGTGGTTCGCAACGGTGCCACGAATCTCGTCGCAGTAGGTTCTGCTCTCCGCCGCTCGCCGCAGATCGAACAGGCGCGCATCCCAACTCGGAATTTGTACGCCCTTATAGCCGAGATTGGCGGCCCACGCAGCGATGCTCTTCAAATTGTTGAACGGCGCCGCATCTCCAGCAAACTGCGCCAGAAAAATCGCCGGGCCTTTGATGGTTTTCATCGATTTCTGGACCTCACACGATGCAGTGCACCGATACACAGGTTCTTTATTCAGCGCAGACCCGCGAGAAGGTCGACGGTGAGTTGATCCAGTCGCTCGTACGGCAAGCGCTTCTTGCAGATGGCGTCTTTGTCGAAAACGTGGGCGAGCAAGGCAGCCGCGCCTTTCTTCGAATACTTCCCAAGCTTCGGAGTATCCTTGCTCCCACGCGAAATCTCCTCGAGAATTGACTGAATCTCTTTGTCTTCATTCCAGCGCGCCGCTTTTTCCTTGAGGATCAGATAGGTACGCATGCAGCCGCGCGCAAAGTCTTTCACGCCGCAATAGTCCTCGGTGCGATACGCGTGGGCGTCAAAGTGACGCGGGCCATCGTAGCCGACGTCTTCCAGGAACTTCACGAGCCAAAACGCGGACTTGAAGTTTGCGGAACCGAAGCGCAGGTCCTGGTCGTAGCGCCCAGGCATTTGGTCATTCAAGTCAATGTGGAAGAGCTTGCCGGCTTCCCACGCCTGCGCTACTCCATGCACGAAATTCAATCCGGCCATTTGTTCGTGCGCGACTTCCGGATTCACGCCAACCATCTCCGGATGATCGAGCGTGGGAATGAATCCGAGGTAATGTCCGGTGGTGGCCATGTAGATATCCCCGCGCGGCTCATTGGGTTTGGCTTCCAGCGCGAACTTGAAACCATACTTGCGCTCGAGATTGTATTCGCAAAGATAGTTGACCGCCTCGCGCAGGAGTTTCACGGCCTCGTCCGGACGGCGGCAGGCGTCGGTTTCGACGCCTTCGCGGCCGCCCCACAACACAAATATTTGTGCGCCAAGATCGGCGCCAATATCCATCGCGCGCATGGTTTTTTGCAACGCATAAGCGCGCACCTCCGGATCGTTGGCGGTAAAAGCACCGTCGCGAAAAACGGGGTGGAAGAACAGCGAGACGGTGGCCATGGGAACGACGAGCTTGTTTTCGACGCAGGCCTTTCGGAACTCGCGCACAATCGCATCTCGCTCGGCAGGAGTGGCGTCGATTGGCACCAAATCATTGTCATGAAGGTTGACGCCCCAGGCCCCTACTTCGCCAAGCATTTTGACGATCTCGATGGGAGAAATGACCGGGCGAACGAAATCACCGAAGGGATCACGCCCGCGGTTGCCCAGGGTCCACAGGCCGAACGAAAACTTATGTTGTGCTTTCGGCTGATACGGCTCCTTGCTCGTCATGGACTTGCTCCTTGGCTCAGGATGGATACAGCTATGAAGCGAAAATGGATTTCATCGCCGGATAGATTCGGCGGTAGGCGTTGCCTGCGGCGCTCATCACGGAGACGTTCGCTGCGATAGGAGAAATGCATTGCACTACTCGCACGACCGAATCGCAAGCGGCATCAACCGAAGGCCACATCCCGGCTCCCACTGCCGCGAGAATGGCTGCGCCAAAGGCTGCGCCCTCGTCTGCTTCGACAACCTCCACATCTTGACCATAGGCATCGGCTTGAATTTGCCGCCACAGTGGCGATCGCGCGCCGCCTCCGCCTAAACGAATATTTCTCACCGGTACACTCATCTCCGCGAAGATACCAAATGTATCTTTCAAACTGAATGCGACGCCTTCGAGAATCGCTCGGACGACGTGAGCGCGCGTGTGCGAGGCCGTCAAGCCCGCGAGGACTGCTCGCGCAGCGGGATCCAAATGCGGCGTGCGTTCTCCCATGAGATAAGGAGCCCAAAGCAGACCGTCGGCGCCGGGCGGAGCGGTTGCAGCCTCGGCAGTGAGCAGTTCGTATGGATCTTGCCCGTCTGCGACTGGAGCGCGTGAAAATTGATCGCGAAACCAACGCAAAGAAAGGCCCGCAGCCTGCGTCACGCCCATCACGTGCCAGCGGCCGGGCACGGCGTGGCAAAACGTATGCAAACGCCCTTTGGGATCCAGCGCCGGCCGGTCCGTCGCCGCGAAGACAACTCCGGAAGTTCCAATCGTGGCGCTCACCGCGCCGGGAGCGACGACGCCCATGGCGATGGCGCCTGCCGCCTGGTCCCCTGCACCCGCTACGACCGGTGTTCCCACCGCCAGTCCAGTAGCTTCGGCACCTATGGCAGAAACTTCTCCGCAGACCTCCGGCGACTCATGCAGAGTTGGAAGCAAAGACCGATCGAGTTCGGCGGCCTGCAGAACTTCTCCAGACCATTCGCGCTTGGCTACATCTAGCAGCAAGGTCCCGGAGGCATCCGCGACATCCGTAGCTTTTTCTCCGGTCAGCCGGAATCGCACGTAGTCCTTTGGAAGCATGACCGAACGGACGCGCGTCCAGTTTTCCGGCTCGTTCTCGCGAGTCCAGAGCAATTTTGTAACGGTGAAATTGGCGAGGGCAGGATTGCAAGTCAGGCGGATCAATTGCTCGGCGCCGATGCGCTCGGTCAATTCGCGGCATTGTTTCTCGGTGCGAACATCGCACCAGATCAGCGCAGGACGAACCACGTCGCCACGTTCGTCCAGCATAACGGCTCCGTGCATTTGGCCAGAAAAGCCGACGCAGGAGATCTGCTCTCCCCGCAATTGTCCCTTCGCGAGTGCTTTGCGAATTGCGATTCCCGCTGCGCGCCACCAATCTTCCGGGCGCTGCTCGGCCCATCCGATCTGCGGGGATGCAAATGCTTCGTGTTCCTCGGTGGCGGAGGCGAAGACACGTCCGTCGGCGCCCATAATCAGAGCGCGAGTGCCACCCGTACCGACATCGATTCCGAGAACGTAGGTTTGCATAACTTGCAGTCGCCTTACACTCTGAGAAGTGTGCGGCCCCAACTGCGACTTCGAGCGACGCCAATAGTACTCCTGATAGGCGCACTGCACCCAGAGGGGATGTTCGCGAACTAGGAGAGGCGGTCGGGCGTGAGAAGGGCGGTCATTTCGAGGACGCGCGTGTAGTAGTCTCGCTGGGTAAGCTGGGCGGCGGCGGGATCGTCAATGATGAAGGTGACGTCGGGGTGGAGCTGCAATGCGGAGGCCGGGACGGCAGAGGTGACAGGGCCTTCGATGGCTTTTGTGACGGCGGCAGCTTTGGAGCCGCCGGTTGCGATTAGGAGAATTTTGCGCGCTTCGAGGATGGTGCCGATACCCATGGTGATGGCGCAGCGCGGGCTTTCTTCGCCGGGAGCGAAGGATTTGGCGTTGTCGTCGATGGTTTCTTTTTCGAGGACCTTTAAGCGCGTGCGCGAGCCGATGCTGGAGGTTGGCTCATTGAAGCCGATGTGGCCGTTGCGCCCGATGCCAAGTAGTTGCAAGTCAATGCCGCCGGCCTGGTGAATGGCGTCTTCGTAGGCGGCGCAGTATTTGTCGTAGTCGCCGCGGATGGTGCCGTCGGGAGTGTGGATGTTGCGAGAACTGATGTTCACGTGGGCGAAGAGATGCTGCTGCATGAAATGATGGAAGCTCTGCGGATGCGTCGGGGCGAGGCCGAGATATTCGTCGAGATTAAAGGTGACCACCTGGGAGAAATCGAGCGAGCCCGCTTTGTTGAGGCGGACAAGTTCCTGGTAGACAGCGATCATGGTGCTGCCGGTGGCCAGTCCCAGAGTGAGCGATGGATTTTTGCGAACGGCACTGGCGACAAGTTGCGCGGCCTGGCGGCTGATCTCGCCGGCGTCACGTTTCAGGATGACCAGCATGCGGCGTCCCCTCCGGAAGTGCCGTTCGATTATGTGAGAAAAAGATTCGCACGGGAAACGAAAATCATGCGTTTTACCGGAACCGGCGAATCACGAGATTGTGGCGGTCCGAGCGGTAAAAACCCAGGACGTACATAATGGCCTTGCCTTTACTGGAATAGATCACTTGGCGGATGCGCAGCAGCGGTTCGCGACGCGGAATGGAGAGTAATTCGGCAATGTGCGGATCGGCGGCGGTGGCGTCGACTTCTTCGTCGGCGTAGCCGAGTTCAATTTTGTAGTTGCGCTCCAGGATGCCAAATAAGGACTCGCGTCCGAGGGGAGTATCCAGCAGCCCAGAAAATTCCGCGGCATTCAGGTAACACGTCTCAAGCGCAAAAGGTTCGCCGCCGGCGTGACGCACGCGCTCCAGCTTGATCACGCTGCTCGTGGGCGGAAGGGAAAGACGCGCCGCGGCCTCGCTTTCGTTCTCGCTCACTTTTGCGAAGAGCACTTTCGACGCGGCGGTAAGGCTGCGGCTGGCCATCTGCTCCGTGTAGCTCATCAATTTGTTGAAATGAATTTTCGGCGCAGCGACGAAGGTGCCGATCCCGCGGCGGCGTTCGACGATGCCTTCGCGCTCGAGATAGGCGAGCGCGTGGCGCGCGGTCATCAGGCTGACCTGATGGATCTTGGCGAGGTCGCGCTCGGAAGCAACGGCGTCCCCGGGCCGCAGTTGCCCAGCATCAATGCGCTTGCGGATCACAGCCTGGATGCGCTGATAGGCCGGCATGCCGTTGCGGTTTTTGACTGGCATTCTGTCTCCCAATGCGGGACGGGTCGTTCTTGCAACAGATTTCATAGCGCGAACCGTATTCTAATCCGGACTTAGGGCAAGATTGGAAGGCGCGAGGCCGCTGTTCCAAGATTGCACCGTGTTATAGAGCGGACGCTGCCAGGTGCTATAGCCCGCTACTTTGGACACCCATTCTAGACCGCATTTCTTGCTTGACAACAGAAAAATAGTGCTATATAGCTATATGCAATCGGCCCTATAGCTGGACGGCGGTACCGGTGCACCTTTCGCGGTTTTCCTGCGCGAGGGGGTTTGAACGACCAGTGAGGCTCTTCCAAGTCGAGTTCGAGACCTGAAGGAGAAGGAAATGAGAAACACGAATACTGCGCCGGGCGTGGAAATCCAAACGAAGCGGCCACGAGCGATCGCGTCCATCAGCTACGAGCACATTGCCGGCGGCCTCGCTTCTGAAATGGCGGGTTGCATCCATGCGAAGGAACCGCAGCAGTTTTGCCCTCCCTACAATTTAGTGATCCTTAGCAATGACGGTGCGGTTGTATTCGATTGCGAACTGGACAAGAACTGGAACGCTTGCGACGGGGGAGCGGAGCGCAAGGTGCGCCGGTCGCACTTTCCAGCGACCGCGTTGCTAACGGATAGTGCCAACGTCACACGGACATTCCTCATCGAGCGCGCGCCGCGCCGGAACATCTGCGAATAACTGGCTTTCGCGATCGCCCAAGAATAGTTGTACCTCGCAACTGTGAGGCAATGGTCCGCTTGGCTTGCGCGCAACCGCAGGCTCCTCACAGATCCAGAAAAGCTCTAACCTCGCGGTCGAAGCGATCGCGGTCTTCGATATTGGAGAGATGCGCCGCGTTGAGCTCGACATAGCGAGCACCTGGAATTTGCGCAGCGAGGAAACGGCCGTCGGCTGGGGGCGTGGCAGAATCGTTGGCTCCGGCGATCACTAAAGTTGGAACTCCAATTCTGGCAAGTTCCTCACGACAATCAAATCGCGAACGGCCGCGCAACACGCTGCGTAGCCCTCCGGATTTGTATCCTCGAGCGCTTTCTGGATGCTTGCGACGGGCGCAGGATTTTTCTCGCGAAACGTTGTAGTGAACCATCTTTCCATCACCGCGGGGGCGATAGCCCTCATTCCCTTCGTTCGAACGGTTTCGATGCGCGCATTCCAGTTTTCCAAGGTTCCAATTTTCGCGCCGGTATTGCAGAGCGCGAGCCTCTTCAGCCGATGCGGCGCGTGGAGCGCCAGCCACATCCCGATCATTCCGCCCATCGAGAGTCCGCAAAAAAGGACGCTCTCGAAATGCAGTCCATCCAACAGCGCGAGCGCGTCTTTTCCCAGCAATTCAATTGAATAGGTTCCCGGAGTCGTTGAGGATTCGCCGTGCCCTCGGGTGTCGTAACGTAGGATTCGAAATTTCCTTCGAAATTCGGCGGCTTGTAAATCCCACATGCCGTAATTCGCGCCGAGGCTATTCGAAAATACCAGGACTGGCGCATCCGCGGGGCCTTCCAGCTGATAGTGGATAAGGGCAGTCTCGGTTTGAAGGAAGGTCATTTTGTTTTGGTGGTCTTGAAAGTTCTTCGCGGCCCCGCAGACCTGCGAATCGTTCTAGATGCGCTCCAGAATCACGGCAATTCCTTGACCGACGCCGATGCACATGGTGCAGAGGGCGTATCTGCCTCCGGTTCGCAGCAGTTGATAGACCGCCGTAGTTACGAGCCGCGCCCCGCTAGCTCCCAAAGGATGTCCAAGCGCAATCGCGCCGCCATTGGGGTTCACGTGCGGCGCATCATCTGGGATGCCCAGCTCGCGCAGCACCGCTAATGCTTGCGAGGCGAAAGCTTCATTTAGCTCGACAACGTCCATTTGGCTCAGGGACAACCCTGCCTTCGCCAGAACTTTGCGCGTCGCAGGCGATGGCCCCATCCCCATAATGCGCGGCGCGACTCCCGCAGCCGCCGCGGCAACGACCCGCGCTTTGGGACCCAACCCATGGCGTTTTGCGGCCGCTTCGGAGGCGATCAACAGCGAGCACGCTCCATCATTCACACCGGAAGCGTTTCCCGCGGTGATGGTGCCGTTTGGTTTGACGATGGGTTTCAATTTCGAAAGCGCTTCCAGCGTGGTGTCTGGACGCGGATGTTCGTCATCCGAAAAAAGAATCGGATCGCCTTTTTTCTGAGCGAGGGGCACGGTGACAATCTCCTGCTTTAAGCGCCCGCTGCAGATCGCCTGCGCCGCGCGCTGCTGGCTTCTCAGCGCGAACGCATCCTGATCCTCGCGCCCAATGCGAAACTCTTCGGCAACGATCTCCGCGGTCTCCGGCATGGAATCCACGCCGTACTTCGCCTTCATCAGCGGATTGATAAAGCGCCAGCCGATGGTGGTGTCCTCCATCTTCGTCGCGCGCGTGTACGCCTCCAGCGCTTTTCCCACCACGAACGGCGCCCGCGACATACTCTCCACTCCGCCGGCAATCACCAATTCTGCTTCGCCGCATTTGATCGCGCGCGCCGCGGTGGCCACCGCGTCCATGCTCGAGCCGCAAAGCCGGTTCACGGTATTGCCGGGAACTTCCTTCGGCAAGCCGGCGAGCAGCAGCGCCATTCGGCCCACGTTGCGGTTATCTTCGCCCGCCTGATTGGCACAGCCATAGACGACATCGTCCACCGCGCCCCAATCCACGCTAGCATTGCGCTCCAGCAACGCCTTGATCGGGATCGCCGCCAGATCATCGGTTCGAATCGTAGCAAGCGCCCCGCCATACCTACCAATGGGCGTGCGAATCGCATCGCAAATGTAGGCTGTCTCCATGGCCATCCTTCGGGTTTCTCCGCCCCTATCTTATCCGGAAGGCTTGTGATTTGCGAAAGCAGACCCGGTCTTCATCCTTCAAAAAGAGAAGGAAAGCGTCGCCGCTCTGGGGATGTACTATCCGCCATCGGCTCCACTCATTTCCTTGACACTCCTCCGGCTTCCCCCCACACTAGTTTTACCCCTTCCAAAATCTACGCGGTTTATGTGAGCCCATGCGCATTCTTGTCGCTGAAGATGATGCGCCGTTCGCCGAATTTCTACACGAGCGGCTGCAGCAAGAGAAATTCACGGTACAGGTTGTTTCGGACGGCACGGAAGCCCAGCGGTTGGCGTTGGATCAGCCGTACGATCTTGTGATTCTGGACCTCAACCGGCCCGGTGTGGCCGGACTGGAGGTGTTGCGCGGGATTCGTTCCAAGAAGCCGGATTTGCCCGTGCTCATGGTGACGGACACCACGTTAGTCGAGGAGCGGGTACGCGGACTAGACGCCGGCGCGGACGATTTCCTCGCCAAGCCCTTTGCATTTGCGGAACTTGCCGCACGCGTGCGAGCGCTTCTGCGGCGCGGCAACCGTCCCGCGCGCGCGGTATTGCAAATTGATGATCTGGAACTCGATCGCATCACACATGCGGTGCGGCGAGGAAGCCACGACATTGGGCTCAGTCCGCGAGAATTTGCTCTACTGGAATTCCTCATGCGCCATGAAGGGCAACCCGTTTCCCGCACCAGCATCGTGCACGAAGTTTGGAAACTTGATTTCGACACCAGCACCAACGTCGTGGACGTCTATATCAACTATCTTCGCCGCAAAGTGGACTCCGGCAACGGCCGTGCGCTCATACGAACCATTCGCGGAGTTGGTTATCAGATCGGTGGCAACGGCCGTCCCAGCTTGCCTGTGTGAGAGCTGACGACAGCAAACGATTTGAATGCGCTTCCTTTCGCGGAATGCTTTTTGAACGCGCTGGTTCCTCATCTTTGCTATTCTACGCCGCGTGAAACCCACCTTCCTGATTGATACCGATACGGCTTCCGATGATGCCATGGCCCTCATCATGGCGCTGCGCTCTCCGAGCATCGAGGTTTTGGCCATCACCACCGTTGCCGGAAATGTCGGCGTACAGCAAGGCACGCGAAATGCGCTCTACACTTCCGAGCTTTGCGGCGCTGATGTTCCGGTTTACATGGGTGCGGAAAAACCGCTGACCCGCGCGCACCAGAGCGCAGACTGGTTCCACGGGCGAGACGGCTTGGGGGACCATGGCTATCCGGTGCCAAAGCGGGCGGCGCGAACGCAGCACGCCGTGAATGCCATTGTCGCGGCCATCGAATCGAATCCCGGCTTGGTGCTAGTGACGCTGGGACCACTGACCAACATTGCGTTGGCGCTGGAACTAAAGCCGGGAATCGCCACAAACGTGAGTCGCTGTGTGATCATGGGCGGCGCACCTTGCTGCGAAGGAAACGTGACGCCCGCCGCCGAGTACAACATTTGGTGCGACCCAGAAGCCGCGCGCATTGTGTTTCGGAGCGGGCTGCCTGTCGAGATGGTCGGCTGGCATCTGTGCCGAGGCGAAGCCGCGTTGAACCTGAAAAACATTGATGAGGTGCTGGGCTTTGGCACTCCCGTGGCGCGTTTTGCAATCGAATGCAACAGCCGCGCGCAAGAAGCCTACCTGGAACAAACCGGCGAGCACGGAATTTCGCTGCCGGATCCCGTGGCGATGTCCATCGCGCTGGACCCTACGATTGTCACGCAGCAAAGTAATCACTATGTAGATGTCGAGACAGCCAGCGAGCTGACGCGAGGAATGACCGTGGTGGACCGCTTAAACGTGGCAGGAAACGATCGTAACCGTGCGGTCTGGGCTCCGCTTCTACGAAAGGAGACGAAAGCTAAAATCGACTGGACGATTGATATTGCCCGGTGGAAAAAAGCGCTGTATTCGGCTTTGCGCTGAGGCCGATCCACGGGCCGCCCAGCGGCAATGAAAACAGAAGAGTCTCGGCGTTGCAGACCAGTCTCGATCCGGTCTTGCTTCGCGGCGCAAGCAGATCTGCATTCATTTGACTGAGTCCGCGGCGCAACATTTCGCGAGAAGGGCAGAGGCTTGCGCCTCGAGCGATTGCGCTTCCGAGGGCCGATCCAATTTTCGCAACAGTGCAGCGTAGTTCGTAAGCGTCTTAGCGAATTCCGGATGTTCCGGATAGCGGCTCTTCGTCCAAGTATCGAGGGCGCGCTTGTAGAGGGGTTCCGCCTCCGTGTACTTTCCCTCGTCTCGCAGCAAGGTCGCATAGTTGTCGAACAGCTGCGCAAGTTTTGGATGCCCCGGCGCCAAGGGGAGAGTTGGCGCCACCTCCACGGATTTCTGGAAGAGAGGTTCCGCTGCGGCGAGATCGCCTTTTTCGCGATAAATCTCCGCGAGTTCGTTTTGGCAGAACCAGGACCAAGTGGGTCGATGGCCGCTAGCGGCCTGGGACTTTTCAAACTTTGAAGTGTCAACTTCGTCGCCAACCGCCGATCGTTTTATGGTTTCCAAGGCTTCATTGTAGCGGTGTTCGTCGCGGTACACTCTTGCCAGTCCCCGCAAGTCTTCGGTCAGAGACATTTCGTTCAGCACGCGCTCTTTCTTGGGGTCGGTCTCCTCCATGGAGACAAGGCGCTTGTACAGTTCTTCCGCCTCTCGATCTTTGCCTGATTCCGCGTACGCCTCCGCCAGTTGTCTCTCGACACGGGCCAGGTGCGATGCGTCGAATCCTTTGTCAATCTTCGATTCATGGGCTGGCGGCGGGCTCTTTTGCAGAATATCCAGACTTCGCTGCAAGAGCGGCCATGCCGCGGCATAGTTCCCCTCTTCCGCATAGAACTTGCCGAAAGATTCCAGGTCGCCAGCGGCCGCAGGGTCATTTGGACCGTAAACGCGCTTGTCGATATCCAATATTCGCGAATAGCTTTGTTCCGCATCAGGGCCGCGCTGAGCCTTTGCCAAATGGAACAGCGCAATCCTCAAATCCTGGTCCGATACGCCCGTGGATTCCTTGAGCTCCAGAAGGAAGCGAAGAATTTGTTCCGCCCCGGCGGATTTGCCCATCATCTTTAGGTTGGCGGCTACAAAATCAAGCTTCTTCTGCGCTTCGGGAGGTAATCCCCCTGCCATCTTCAGGATCGCCAGAGCACGCGCCCAGATGGGAGCGGCCTGCTCAGTTTTGTCTTCTGAGGTGTAGATCAACGCCACACCGACCAGCGCGTAGCCTAGCCGCGGGTCGTCCGGCTGTAGGGAAGCTTCCATGGTCGTAATGGCCTGCTTCCCACGGTTTTCTGCCTCGGCAAACTTGCCCTCCTCCGAGTACGCATCTGCGAGTTCGCCGAGTGTTGCTGCGATCCGCAAATCTCCGGCGGGAAATGCCTGGGCGGCAGCAAGGGCGGCTAAGAATTCTTCCTCCGCTTTCCCAAACGATGGGTACGGCCGAGCGTCGCCCCAGGCGTGAAAATACTTTTCTCTCATGCCTTGGACGAACTCTTTGCGCCCGGCCTTCATGTGTTTGTCCCATTGGTCTTCTTGAGCCCGCAAAGACGGCGGCGCCCCGACGAATAGAGAAATCAGGGCGAGCACCAAAGAACCTCTGGAAGTTCGAGTGCCAGTCATCAAGAAGGTTCCTCCTTCGCTATTTTGTCGTTCTTGAAAATCTAGTCCCCCTCAGTAGCCCCGGCAAGCGACAAGCCCTGACACACTTCGACATGCAAATCTCCGCCTCCAGATGCATGCCGTCGCAACACGGCGGCGACCAGCTTTTACGGGGGCTTCCCCTAGGACTCGTGAACAGTACCTGTCCGAAGGTGTAGATTCCATGTACCTTATTGGAAACAATGGAGTTACGAGTCTCGAACCGGAGTGTGAGGTTGCCTTATTCTTCACTAGGGCAACTTCTTTCCCCTAGTCGGGTTCTACCCTATGGGAGCCATAAAATGTTACGCTCCTATCCGTCGGACCTCGTGTTTTGGCGACCGCCGGGCGGTCAAGGTCGGCGGTGAACAGGGGACTCGTCATGAAGACGGCATCATTGGCAGGTCAGGGCAAAGTGACGCGCACAGGCATCGTGCGAAAAGCCGTCCTGTTGCTGGGGCTGGCCGTTGTTCTGAATTTTGTTGCGCCGAGAGCGCAAGCGGACGAACAACGAGACCCGCCGACGCGCGTTGCGCGCATCAGCTTTATAGATGGCTCGGTTTCTTTTCAAGCAGGCGGAGAAGGCGATTGGGGCAACGCCGCAAAAAATCGTCCCGTAACCGTCGGCGACAAAGTCTGGGTAGACAAGGATTCTCGCGCTGAGCTGCAAGCAGGCCAGGCCTCCATCCATCTCGGCAGCATGACCGCTCTCTCCTTCCTCAATCTCGATCAAAATATCATTCAGATGCGTCTTGCCGAAGGCAGCCTCAGCTTCCGCGTGCGTGAATTGCGCGAGGGCGACACGTATGAAGTGGACGCGCCCAACCTGGCGTTTATCGTAAAGCAGGCTGGAGCGTTCCGCATTGACGTGACCGAGACGGGTGACGCCTCACGCGTCACGGTGTTGCGCGGGGAAGGTGAAGTAGCCGCCGCAGGCAAGACCTATCCCGTTCATGCCGGCGAGCGCGCCGAGTTCTCCGGCACGGATAACATTCAATACAAAACAGAAGCAGCACCCGGCCCGGACGGCCTTGACAGTTGGGCAGAGCAGCGCGACCTGCGAGAGGAAAATTCCGATTCCGCGAAGTACGTTTCGCGCGACACCGTGGGCTATTCCGATCTCGATGACAACGGCACCTGGAGCCAGACACCGGACAACGGTCCCGTGTGGTATCCCAACGACGTTTCGCCGGACTGGGCGCCCTACAGTGAAGGCAATTGGGACTATGTCGGCCCTTGGGGCTGGACTTGGGTTGGCTATGAGCCTTGGGGCTTCGCTCCGTACCACTACGGCCGCTGGAATTATTTTGGCGGACGCTGGGGCTGGTACCCTGGCGTGTACGCTGGATACCCGGTTTATGGCCCCGCGTTCGTAGGTTTCTTTGGAGGCGGTTTCGGCTTCGGGCTGGGTTGGTTCCCGCTGGGATTTGGCGAACCCTTCTATCCGTGGTTCCGTCACAGCCCCGGCTTTTATAACCGGATCAACATTCACAACACGGTGTTCCGCAACTCGGCCGTTTTGAACTCCAACATTCACAGCGTCAATTTCGTGAACTCGCACAACGCACACGCGGTGACGGTCGCGAATCGCAACGCGTTTGCGAACGGTGAGGCCATTCATGGCGGCGCCAACCGGATTTCGGAGGCATCGTTGAAAGGCGCGCAGGTTTCGAACTCTCCCGGTTCGGGCCTCAAGCCCGGTTCGAGCAGCTCGCTGGGCGCGGCCAACATGAATTCGCACGCGGCTCGGCCGTCCTCTTCCGTGCAAAGCCGTTCGGTGGTCGCACGTACAAGTCCTTCGCGAGGCGCTTCGAACGAGTCCGTGCACACCATGAACACGCGCTCGCTAACCCCCGGAGGCGCAGCTTCCAATCAGCGCGCGGGGAACAATTCCCGCAGCTGGGAAGCGCAGGGCAATACGACTGATCGCGGCCGCGCGCCAAACGGTTTCGGCAGTTCGAGTTCATCGGCAAACGCGTCAACGCAATCGGCGCGTGCGACACCAGGTAATCGTCCGCCGTGGGCAAGTGGCGGTGCGCAATCCAATGCGAATGGTGCAGCTTCCCGCCAGGGAGCTACCATCAACAACGGGCGCTCGTATCAACCGCCTTCAAACGCCAATCGCGGGTATTCGCAGCCGCGAACTTCTGCCGCGCCGCGCACCTATTCCGCGCCCAGCCGCAGCTATCCCGCGCCATCGCGCTCCAGTCCTGCGCCGAGCCACAGTTCCGGCGGCGGAGGTGCGAGCCATGGCGGTGGTGGCGGCGGTTCACACGGTGGTGGTGGTGGTCACGGCCATCGCTAATTAGAATTGATGCAAACAGGCCCGCTGGATTTTCCGGCGGGCCTTTTGCTTTTTGCGGCGACCAACCCTACGCAACTGTTTCTGCCACCGAGTGTTAGAAAAAGTAGAGTACTCAAGCTCGCGCAGTTCCTGTTTCGACATAAATTAAAGGACCAGGCGAGTGCTCTGCAACACAAGGTGCTATTGTTTTAGGCAAACCCAGGCCCTCCATCACAAAAATTAAAGTGTCGCGGCGCACTTACCAAACTGCCGTTCAAGTTTCAGGAGAGACTTCGATATGAGAAAACATGTGCTCAAAGCTGTGAGCATCCTCAGCGTCGCGCTTGCGCTAGCTCTTTTTGCTCCGCAACGCGCCGCTGCCGATGACGATGATCCCCCGAGCCGCGTCGCGCGCCTAGGATTCGCCCGAGGCTCCGTTTCCTTCAATCCTGCAGGCACCGACGACTGGGTTTCCGCCGTCGTCAATCGCCCCGTCACCACCGGTGACAAGCTCTGGAACGATAGCGACGGCCGCTCCGAATTGAGTATCGGCTCGGCTGTGATTCGCCTAGGCAGCACCACCGGTTTTTCGTTTCTCAATTTGACGGACAACACCACACAGATCCGCGTCACCGAAGGCACTCTGAACATCCGTGTGCGCAACCTCGGCGACGACGAAACATTTGAAGTGGATACTCCCAACCTGGCCTTCACCGTCCTCCGCCCGGGCAACTACAAGATCGTCGTGAACGAAGCTGGCGACACCACAACGGTTGTCGTCCGCGACGGCCAGGGCGAAGTCACCGGGGGCGGTTCAGCTTACACAGTTCATCCCGGCGAAATCGGCGCGTTTGTCGGCACCGATCAGCTCGACGCGGATGTCGAGAGCTGGGGAAATGACGACGATGATTTTGATGATTGGTGCGCCGATCGCGATCGCCGCATCGATCATTCGGTTTCCGCACGCTACGTTTCGACCGACGCCATTGGCTACGAAGACCTCGATGAATACGGCGGCTGGCGCCCCGTGCCCGAATACGGCACGATCTGGTTTCCGCACGTCACCGTCGTTGGCTGGGCTCCCTATCACTACGGCCATTGGGCGTACATCGCGCCGTGGGGCTACACCTGGGTCGATGATGCGCCGTGGGGCTTCGCCCCGTTCCATTACGGCCGCTGGGTAACCGTCGGCGGAGTTTGGGGCTGGGTGCCGTGCGCGCCGCGTCCCGTCGCCGTCGTTGGCGTTGCGTATGTTCGTCCCGTCTACGCGCCCGCGCTCGTCGCCTGGGTTGGCGGTCCGCATTTCGGCGTTGGAATTGGAGTCGGCGGCGGTGGCTTTGCCGCCGGCGTCAACGTGGGCTGGTTCCCCTTGGGACCGCGTGAAGTATACGTGCCGTCCTATCCCGTGAGCCGCACGTACGTGAACAACGTAAACGTTTCGAACACCACCGTGAACACCACCGTCGTGAACAACTACTACAACACCACGGTCGTCAACCGGACCACCAACGTGACCGTCAACAATCAGCACTACATGAACCAGGGCGTGCCTGGCGCCGTTTCGGCGACCACGCCGCAAGCCTTCACCTCCGCGCAATCTGTTTCGAAGAACAGCGTGGTCGTGAACCAGAGGGAAGTTGCTTCTGCTCCTGTAGCGGCTACAACGCCCCCGGTTGCGCCTGCACGTCAGGCCGTGCTCGGCTCCGGCGCTCCCGCGGCTGCGAAGCCGCCCGCTGCTCTGGCGAATCGTCCGGTCGTGGCGAAGACCGCGCCGCCACCTCCTCCGGTTTCTTTCGCGAAGCAGCAACAAGCCATTCAGGCAAACGGCGGCAAGCCACTGGCGGCCTCGCAAGTCCGGCAGATTCAGCCGGAGGCCGCGCAAACGCGTCCGAATATTAAGATCGCGCCGCCGTCGAAGCCTGCCACGCCCCGGAACGTGCAAGCCAACCAGACAGGTGGCCCGCAGCCGGCAGCCAACCCCAATCGCCCGGGCACTCCGAACAACGTTGCCCCGCCGGCGCAGGTCAACAAGCCAGCCGCTGCGCCAGCGAACACCGGCTCTCAGAACGCCAGCCAGAAAACGTACACCGACCGTCCGGCTGCCGCGCGGCCCAGCAACGCGAACGCCCCCACCAATTCGAACGCCGCCAACGCTGCGAACGCGCAGCTCGAGCAAAAGCATCAACAACAACTCGAGCAGCTCCGCTCGCAACAGGACCAGGAACGCCAAAAGGTCGAGCAGCAGCAAGTCCAGGAACGCCAGAAAGCCCAGCAAGAGGCTGACGCGGCGAAACAGCAGAAACTCAATCAACAGCACCAGCAGCAGCTCGAACAGCTGGAACAAAAGCACGACCAGGAAGAGCAAAAACTTAAGCAGACGCAACAGCAGGAAGCCCAGAAAGCGAAGCCGGCCAAAAACCCTCCCAAGGAGAAGGACGACAAGCCACCGAAGGCTAAGCCCTAACCAATCTACAGCCGTTAACTCAGAGGGGCGCTTGCTGCAGTGCAAGCGCCCTTCTTTTTTTCAGCCGCGCATCTTCGCAGGTGAAAGGAGTTCGCGTGTCGCGTAAGATTCCTTCTCTGCGCTTATGTCGAAACGAACTTCATCCCGTTCTGCCGCAGCTGGCAAGTCCAAGGCTGCGCCGGAGCTGCGACTGTTCTCGCTTCCGGGGATTCCCGAGATTCAAACTGGCGATGATCTTGTAAGAATAATCGCCGATGCGGTGCGGCGAGCTTTCATCCGCTTTGAAAACGGCGACGTACTGGTCATCGCGCAGAAAATTGTTTCCAAGGCAGAAGGCGCGCTTGTTGATCTCGCGAGCGTAGCGCCTTCGCCGCAGGCGCTCGCCCTGGCCGAGCAGTTGAAGAAAGACCCTCGCGCCGTGGAAGTTGTGCTGCAGCAATCGCGGCGCATCGTCCGCACCGATCACGTCCTCATCACCGAGACGCACCACGGCTTTGTCTGCGCCAATGCCGGTGTGGACCATTCAAACGTTCCCGGCGATGATATAGTCACGCTGCTCCCGAAAAATCCAGACCGCTCCGCAAAAAAACTTGCCACTGCGTTCCGCAAACGCACGGGGAAACGCGTGGCCGTCATCATTAGCGATACCTTCGGCCGCCCTTGGCGTCTGGGACTGACAAACGTAGCCATCGGCGCGGCAGGTGTCCCTGTGCTACTCGATTTGCGCGGCACCCCGGATCGCCACGGAAAACTCTTGAACGCCACCATCCTCGCCGTCGCCGATGAACTGGCCGCCGCCGCCGGCCTCCTCATGGACAAATCCAAAGGCTCCCCCGTCGTACTCATTCGCGGCTACCGCTACAAACCCGTATCAGACCCGGCCGCCCGCATCATCCGCCCCGCCGCAGAAGATTTATTCCGTTAGTCTTCTCCTCTCTGCGCTCTCTGTGTCCGGAGTCTACCCCGACCCTGTCGGGGTGCCCTCTGTGTTAAATTCTTCGTTGTACTCTTTGCCACTCAACCCATGAACGCGCGCCAGCAACTAATCGTCACACCTCCCTCCTCAAATCCCGAAGTCGAGAATGCCCTAACCCGCGCCCGCGAGGGCCTCACGCTGGATCGAGCCGCGGCGTTATTGCTGGCCGAGCATGCGCCTCTGCAGGAATTGTTAAGCGCCGCCACCAAGCTGCGTGCCCGAGGGAAGGGAATCGTCGTCACCTTCTCGAAAAAGGTTTTCATTCCGCTAACGACGTTGTGCCGCGATTACTGCAGCTACTGCACCTTTCGCAAAGACCCCGGCCAACCCGGTGCCCACTTCATGACCCCCGACGAAGTCCTCGCGCTCGCCGAACAAGGCCGCCGCGCCGGCTGCAAAGAAGCGCTCTTCAGCCTGGGCGACCAGCCCGAGCGCATCTTTCCCGAGGCCCGCGAATTCCTTCGCCAACAAGGATTCACGCGCACGCTCGACTATCTCGCCGCCATGTGCGAGCTCGTCCTGGAAAAAACCGGCCTGCTTCCACACGCCAATCCCGGCGTCATGGACCGCCCCGCCCTTGAGCGCTTGAAGGATTCAAACGCCAGCGTAGGCTTGATGCTCGAAAACGTCAGCGCGCGCCTGATGCGCAATGGCCTGCCGCACGCCAACGCTCCAGACAAAGTGCCCGCACTGCGTCTGCGAACGATCGAAGCAGCAGGGAAGCTCTCCATCGCGTTCACCACGGGAATTCTGATCGGCATCGGCGAAACAATGGAGGAGCGCGTGGACTCGCTCTTTGCCATTCGAACGCTCCACGAATCCTACGGCCACATCCAGGAAGTCATCATCCAGAATTTTCGCGCCAAGCCCGAAATTCCCATGGCCGCGCACCCCGAGCCTTCGCTCGACGATATGCTGCGCACCATCGCCCTGGCCCGCCTCATCCTCGGCCCGCACATGAACGTCCAGGCCCCGCCCAATCTCAGCTACAACGATTTTCCTCGGTTGCTCGATGCAGGCATCAACGATTGGGGCGGCATCTCCCCGGTCACCAAGGATTTCATCAACCCCGAAGCCGCCTGGCCCCAAATTTCCCGCCTCCGCTCCGAAACCGAGTCGCGCGGCTTCACCTTGCGCGAACGCCTAGCGCTCTATCCCGAATTCCTCCGCCGTAATGGTTTTCTTTCCCCACAAGTGCGCGCCGCAGCTGCTGTCTTATCCATCGAGGGAGGCGCAACGTAGCGGCGGGGCCTCAGCCCGGCCCTGTGGAGTGCGGCAGCCCAGCTGCCGCTTTTCCTACATGCAACTACATTCCGTAAAGCAAAAAATGAAACCACCCCGAAAAATCACCGCCCTAGCCGGCGGAGTAGGAGCCTCAAAACTCCTCCTCGGCCTTTACGGCACAATGGACCCGCGCGACCTAACCATCATCGTCAACACCGGCGACGACATCATCCTCCACGGCCTGAAAATCTCCCCCGACCTCGACATCGTCACGTACACACTGGCAGGCGTCATCGATTCCGCGAAAGGCTGGGGTTTTCGCGACGAAACCTTCCACGCCCTAAAGCGCCTCGCCGCCTACGGCCGCGCCAACTGGTTCAATCTCGGCGACCGCGACCTGGCCACCCACATCCATCGCACCGCCCTGCTCGCCGAAGGAAAGACCCTATCGCAGGCCGCCGATTCCATCCGTATCGCGCTTGGAGTGAAGTCCCGCATCCTGCCGATGTCCGACGATCCCGTCCCGACCATCATCGACTCGAACGAAGGGGCACTGCATTTTCAGGAATATCTCGTCAAGCGCCGCGCCGAACCGGTAGTGCGTGGCATTCGCTTCGTGGGTGTCGAGTCCGCGAGGCCCGCGCCCGGAGTCCTCGAAGCCATCGCCAGCGCCGATCGCATCATCATCTGCCCCAGCAATCCGCTGATCAGCATCGGCCCAATCCTAGCCGTCCCCGGCATCCGCGAGCAGTTGCAAGCGCATAAGCAAAAAGTCTTCGCCGTCTGCCCCATCGTCGCCGGCAAGTCCCTCAAAGGCCCCTCCGACAAAATGCTCGCCCAACTCGGCCATGCACCTACCGCCATCGGCATAGCAAAACTCTACGCCCCCTTCACCGCCACCTTCATCATCGATCCCGCCGATAAAGCCCAAGCTTCTGCAATCACCGCCCTCGACATGAAAGTCGCCGTCTTTCCGACCGTGATGAAAACGCTCGCGCAAAAGCGCAAACTCGCCCGCGCCCTACTCTCCTCTTCTTTTCCCGTCTAAGGGGCAACCGAACTGAGAGCGGTCTGTTTAACGTTGATTTTTGGACGGCGTTTCTGGAGTACCCTGGGTTTTATTTTCCGGGGACTTTTTTTCAGCCTGCAAGCAGTCCAGCACTTTCCCTAGAGAATCTGTAAAATCTTTGAATGTCACTTCTAGAGTCGGAGCCGATGGAATCTCGCCGTTAGCGCTTATCACGGATCCTCTGAATCCCCGAACTATCGCTACATAGCGGCTTCCCAGAAGGCCTTCAGAAATCACAGTTGCAACCGAGTCACTACGGATCGCGTCCTGGTAGCTCCTGTCGATGCGCAAAGTTAACTGAATCCTTCGCTCAGGGCTTGCCGATAATTCGGCAGGTTTAATCGCAGCAATGGAGCCGACGGGAACGCCATCGAGCCTGACTGGGGCACCTACGCCCAAACCGGAAGCTTCTGGAACATAGACGAACAACCGATACTTTGGAACGAAAATTCCTGAAGCCCATAAATACGGCCACACCCAAGCTAGAAGCACAGCGGCCAGAAGAATACCAGCAATCTTCAATACTCTATCCGAAATACGAATTGTGATTTCGGCCATATGTAGATAGCTCTCGCACACTTCTACCTTCAAACAGGCATCAAAGCAAGTAACAACGAAGCTATATTAGGCGGAAAGAAAGATCGTCATTTCAGGGGAAGCCCGGTGAAGCGGATTCCCGCACCGTGAACTTTGTAGCGGATATTCAGGCCGATCAGGAGCGCGGTCAGCGATTCGACAATGCGCGCGTTCTCGAGCTTGCCGCCGTTCAGGGCGCGCGCACCGGGGATTTTGCCGACTAATTCGGACGCCAGCTGCTTGGCTTTTTCGTCGTCACCGCACACCAGGACGTCGCACTCCACTGGCCCGTCTCCAGCGAGCAGTTCCGCTCCAAGGTTCTGAAACGCCGCGGCGAGGCTCACTCCCGCCGGCAAGAGCTCGCGCGTTTGTTCCGCTGCGGATCCTTGCCACACGCCGAGCATGCGCGTCGCCGCTCCGGCCACCGACGCGGCCAGCGGCACGGTCGTATCAATCACCACTGTCCCCGGCTTCCACACGCTCTTCAGCTGCTTCAGCAGCACCGGCGCGCCGGAGAAGGGAATCGTGAGCACCGCGACATCGCACGCCGTGGCCGCTGACAAATTGTCCATCCCCTCGATCTGCGCCGCGCCGCCAATGCGTTCGCGCAACTTCTTCGCAGTCTCCTCGGCGCGCGCCACGTCGCGGGAACCAATCAAAGTGTGTTCTCCCGCTTTTGCCAGCCGGTACGCTAGCCCGGAGCCTTCCGCTCCCGTTCCCCCCAAAATTGCAATCTTCCGCGCCATGCTTTTCGCTCCGTCCTAAGCTATTCGTGCCGTCCGATCATACACGCGCCGAATCCCCCGCCGCGTCGCTTTCGCGGCGCCCAGTATGGTATCTTCAAAAACTTCGATGATCACCACTCCTCCACTCACCACCCTGCAATTTCGCAAAGCGCTTGGCCATTTCTCGACGGGAGTAACCGTGGTCACCGTCGAGCGCGCGCCCGGCCTGGTCCACGGCATGACCGCTAATTCGTTCACCTCCGTCTCGCTCGAGCCCATGCTCATCCTCGTGTGCGTGGACCAGCGCGCCAAACTCCTTCCTCTCCTCGAAAAAAAACGCCGCTTCGGCGTCAGCGTTTTGAAACAAGGCCAGGAAGCCATCTCAGAATACTTCGCCAAAGGCGACCAAAGCGCAGAAGCCGAGGAGCGCCTCTCCATTCGCTACGACTGGAAGCACGCCGGCGTTCCGCTTCTGGAAGACACGCTGCTGCGCCTCCCTTGCAGCGTCGTGGCCTCCTACATTACCGGCGATCACACCATTTTTGTCGGTGAAGTGGAATCCGCGGAAATATCCGAAGGCGAGCCGCTGCTTTTCTACCGCGGCGAATACCGCAAAATCGCACACCAGAGCTAAGCCGCGAAAAAAGACAAAAAGTTTACTGGATTATCGCTCAGGGTTGCCGGACGGTCGCGTAGATTCCGTCGAATCGCCCATCTCTTTGCGGTGGCTCTTTACTTCGCGCAGCGCGTAGATCGGCTTGTTCTGCGATTCATAATACGTTCGCGCAATGATTTCTCCGAGCAATCCCATGGAAATGAACTGCACGCCGCTAACGAACAGCGCCACGGAAAGCAGCATCAACGGCCCGTGCTCCGTCATGATGGCTTCATGATGGAAAAACTTCTCATACGCCAGGAAAACCGCCAGCAGCGATCCAATCCCAGCCCCGCCCATCCCCAACAACCCAAAAAACTGCAGCGGCCGCGTCGAGTAATCCAGCAAAAACTTCACAATGATCAAATCCAGAAATACGCGAATCGTCCGCCCAATTCCATAATTGGACTTCCCGCTTTTCCGCTCCAGATTCTCGATGGGCACTTCCGCAATTTTCGCCCCCGTCGAACTCGCCAGCGCCGGAATAAACCGGTGCAGCTCGCCGTACAGCGGAATTTCCTGAATAATTTCCCGCCGGTAAGCCTTGAACGTCGTCCCGAAATCGTGCAGCTCGATCCCCGAAAGCTTCGCCATCATCCAATTCGCCGTGCGGCTAGGAATCTGCCGCATCAGCCAGTGATCCTTGCGCTGATGCCGCCAGCCGCTCACCAGGTCGTAGCCTTCCGCGATTTTTTCCAGAAACTTGGGAATCTCGTCGGGATCGTGCTGCAAATCGCCGTCCATCGAGATGATGACTTCGCCGCGCGCGAAATCAAATCCCGCCTTCAGCGCCGCGGTCTGCCCAAAATTTCTTCGCAGCCGCACCAGGTTCACGCGGCCATCATGCTCGTAAATATCCGAAAGCACCTTGAACGTATTGTCTTTGCTGCCGTCATCCACAAACACCAGTTCGAATGGCTCGCCAATGCCGTCCATCACTTCCGTCAGTTTCATGTACAAAGGTGGGATGTTTTCCTGTTCGTTGAAGAACGGAACGACAATCGAATACTGAATGAGCGAATCGCCCTTCATTCTTTCTTCCGCGGATGCCATTTACGCTTCCTGGGTTATGAAACCATAGTCTATCAGGCGAATCCCCTGCGATGCGACAAGATTTCGAATCGCCGTGTCTGTCAATATCTCCAGTTCTGTCCGCCGCGAATCCTGCAGCCGCGTCGCCGTTTTCAGCAGCGCCGCGTCCACGTATCCTGGGTGGCACATCAGCTCGGTCGTTCCGTCGGGCAGGTTCTTCAGCAAGCGCGCCACGCCTTCCTTGGTCAGTTCGCCGGTTTGCGCGATTCCGCAAAAATAATCCGCCGCACCGATGCCCGCCCGTTCAGCTTGCTCCCGCGCGTCTCGCGCCAGCAGCTTCAGTCCCCGCGCCTGCACTCCCTGCTTCAGAACCACGGCGCCGCGCTGTTTCTCCCCGGACGAAAGCGCCGCGCGCAAGCTCGAAGCCTCATGCGCAATTCGAATCGCCCCAATCTCATGCCGCTTGGCCAATTTCAGCGCAATCTCAAACAGCCCCGGCAGCATGTGCACGTGTTTGTGCCCGTCCAGATGCGTCGGCTCGATCCCCGCATCGCGCACTTTCTCGATTTGCGCTTCCCACTCACGCTCCACTTCGCCCAGCAGCAGCCCGCGCCGCGCCCGGCGCAGCAGCAAACTCTCCGGCCCGCCCGCAAACTCGCCCTCATCATTGAGCAAACTCGTCACGCTCTCCCGATCCGCCACCGGCGCGCCATCGCTCAAGTTCAAATGCACACCCACGCCCAGCCCCGGCGCGGAGCTTGCCTTCTCCAGTGCGTCCGCAAAGGCCGCACCGTTCGCCAGCAGCGACGTGCTGGTCACAATCCCATTGCGAAACGTCTCGACGATGCCCCGGTTGACCCCTTCCGTCCACCCAAAGTCATCCGCATTCACGATCAGATTCTTCACGGCCTGTCCTTGCCCCCGTTGCTACCCCTGTCCTTACGGACAGCTACCCATTTGCGCCACGGCCCGCGCACGTACCATTGACCGTTTTTCCCCTAAAACTCTAGCATGGCTTCATTGAGGTAATCATGCCCGTTAAGGTGCGCGAAACCAAAAAGATTGGCTCGCGGCACCGCGAGAGTCGTCGCGGCCGCCGCATGAATTCCCGTGTTCCCGTGCGCCTGGAGTGGGACGGCGACGCCGGCAAGCGCCACACCGTCGAAGCTCACACGCGCGTGGTCAATCCTTACGGCTGCATGGTGGTGCTCTCCAGTTCGCTCGACCTTGAACATCGCCTGGCGCTCACCAACCTGGCCACCGAGACCAGCAACGCCGCCGTCATCGTTTGGAAGGGCAATCAGCGCCCCGACGGCTGGGAATATGGCATCGAACTCGTCGCACCTGAGATGGACTTTTGGGGGCTGGAACTGTGATTAAACCTTCACCGAATGTGCATGCCCCCGCCGCAAGCCCTGCGCGGCCCGCGTTGCAGCGCCAGCCGACCGCCGAAGAGCGCCGCCGCGCCCAGCGGGTGCTGCTGCGTATGGCCATTGTCGTTCACGTCGCCGGAAAGCCGGAACCCATCAAGGGCTTCACGCATACCGTCAGCGCCACCGGCGCCATGATTATTCTTCCCGAGGGCTTTGCCCAGGGCACAAAGTTCACCATCGAGAATCCCAAGTCTCAACAGAAGGTGGAGGTCAGCGTCGTGCGTCCCGGGCAAATGAATCAGGAAGGCTCGCTGCTGCCAGTCGAGTTCCTGACGCCAGCGCCGCTCTTCTGGAACATCGTTTTCCCACCCAACATCAATTGACGATCCGACAAGGATCGTCATCCTGAACGAGTGCAGCGAGTCGAAGGATATCTCTTCGCATCTGACGATGTCCGGTGTTTGGACTCCGGTGCTGTCCGTCCCACCTCCGTAACCGGAGATGCGTCCTCCCGAGCAAAGCGAGGGACCTGCTTTTCTCTCCGGATTACCTTGGTTCGTCAAAAGTTTCACGTAGGGGCACAATACATTGTGCCCCTCTTTCTTTTGCGCCCCCTCCGTGCCCGGCGTTTCCCCCGATCCTGTCGGGACGCCCTCCGTGTGCTCCTTGTAAAATCCCGTTCCCCAAAAAAGAGCGGCCCCGAAAACTTCGGAGCCGCCCGTTCTCTTTCCACTAATGCTTGCTAATTGATCGTCAGGCTCACATTCCCGTTTGCGGTTGTGCCGCCCGATGTGCCCGTAATCGGCAGGTTTGCCGTCCCAGTCACGGTTACGTTGAGCGTCCCCGAACTGGACGCGGCCGTAGTTGCGTCTCCCAGGTAATGCGCGCTCAACGTGTGCGTTCCGATTAGCTGGAACAAAGGTGGCGCGCTCGCTGCGGTCAGCATGATGTTGCCGGTCGTTCCTCCGGCTACGGGAACTGCATTTCCCGCCGCCGCGCCGTCTACGATGAACTGTACACTGCCGGTGGGTGTTCCCCCCGTTACCGTCGCACTGACGGTAAGCGTTCCCGTCGCCGCAACTTTTGTACTGGATACCGTCAGGTGCGTGGTGGTAGCCGTAGTTCCTCCACCCCCGCCTCCACCACCTCCGCCGCCGCAGCCAATCGTAAAGCTCAAGAGGCAAATGAGCCCCAGTCCTAGCGCTGCCCGGCTGAGCTTCCTGCCCGGCAAGAGAAGGAGAATCAATGCAGCGAGCCCCGTCCCGCCGCTGAGAGTCCACCACCCACTTCTCCACTTAGGTGCAGCGGGAAGGCTGACAGCCCAAAGGTTTCGTCCGTTTGACAAGTTCATAGCAGTTGTTGAAGAGGACGGAGCGGTCACGTTGATCGCCAGTGAGCCCGTTCCGGGTGGGACTGTCACGTTTAGAGCTGAGCAGGTCACCCCTGGCAAGGTGGTTCCACAGGTGATTGCCACTTGCCCCGTAAATCCATTGATTGGTGCCACCGTAATCGCAGAGTTGCTGCTACTGCCCGCAGTTACAGTTGCAGCGGTGCCAGCCACCGTGAACGAACCCCCGCTTGTCACGGTGAAGTTCACCCCGTTGCTTTGGCCGCCTGCCGGCACACCCACGAACACGTTGCCGGTCGTAGCGCCTACCGGAACTGGGACGACAATGCTCGTCGCGCTCCAACTCGTCGGCGTTGCGGCCGTTCCGTTGAAGGTGACTGTGCTCGTTGACTGCGTTGCACCGAAGTTCGAGCCCGTAATCGTCACGGGGGTCCCAACTGGCCCTGAGGTCGGCCTCAAGCTGGTAATGATTGGTGCCGGGACGATTATCGAAGCGGACAAGTTGAATACGGTCTTCCCACCGAGAGCAATCGGATTGGGATCCGCGGGACCGAAAGAGCTGACCATGAAGTAGTACGTCGTTCCCCCAATAAGACTGAGGTTCGTCAGTTGGGACTGTGTGACGATCCCCGGAACGATGTCGTCGTTGCAGGCGAATGCGGTCAGGCTACCTGCGGAACCCGTCCAAATCGAGAGCACGGTGTCATAGCTGCTTCCGATGGTATCCACGTCATTGAGTGTTCCGTTGGCGGCCGGTGTGAATTTGTACCAGATGGTATTTGTGATTCCAGTCGTAAACGGAATCTGTGTCGGGTTCTGCGCGCAGGCTGGCACGGGATCGGACGTTTGGCTGGTCGCCCCAGAACTGTCCTCTATGTCGGTAAAAAAGCTGGCGCCCGCTGGTGTTGCCACAATCGCGTTCGCAAAATTGTCATTCGGCGGAGGCGGAGCGATCACTGTGAACGTCGGCAAGGTTACCGTTTGCGTGGTGACTGTCGTTCCGCCGCCAGGCGGCGGATTCTGCACGCCAACGGAATTCGTGCTTCCAAATCCGGCCATGAAGTTCGCCGGAACCGTCGCGGTCAGTTGTGTAGCCGTCACGGTAGTGGGCGTAATGGTCAGAGTCCCGCCCACGTCCGGGTTCATAATTACTACAGCATTGGAGGCGAACCCTGTTCCCGTCACTGTAATTTGGGTAGCCGCCGCGTTTACTAGCGCGCTGGTCGGACTCACCGCCGTAATTGTCGGCGCACCGCCGAGCACTGTAAACGTCAGCGCGTTGCTGGTGCCCGCCCCCGTTTTCACTGTGATTTGTGGCGTTCCTCCGCCCCCGAGCAACGTAGTTGCAATTGTAGCGGTCAAGGAAGTGTCGCTGCCGCCGCCTTGCGTGACACCCGTGGTGGCGCCATTCCACTGCACTGTGCCGCCTGTCAAACCGATTCCGTTCACGGTCAGAGTAAAAGCAGTGGCACCTGCAAGCGCCGAAACCGGCGAGATAGACGCAATATGCGGATTGGTGAAAGTGAAGTTATTGAGAACGATGTCCCACACGCCGCGTCCATGCGTCGCCGCGCGTAACGTCCGCGAGGCATGATGCAGTTTTAGAGAAAGCACTGCCACCCGAGGGAGCCCCGTGCTCAATGTCGCCCAGGTGCAAGTCGTCGGCGAGGTTGTTGTGCAGGTACCCTGGAAAACTCCGACGTCTGTCGCAGCGTAGAGCGTTCCTGGGATATCCGGATCGACTACCACGTCGTTTACCGGACTATTTGGCAAGTCGGTCGTGGGCAACGTTGCCGAGCAGTTTGCGACCGAGCAACTCACATCTTTCCACGTCACTCCGCCGTCCGTGGTCTTGAAGAGATGTCCGATCGGGTCATTGATGCCACTGCCCACGAACGAGAACCCAGAAAAGGCTGCATAGGCCGTCATTCCCGTTGCGTCCGCTGGATCTACAGCAATATTGCTCACACGGCGCGGTGGCAGGCTCATCTGGCCAGTGACTGGATTGAAGGTTGCGCTCCCCGCGGTAACATTGGTGGCGACGAAAAGGGCGGCTGCTGGCGCTCCGTTAAGGGTAGTGGGTGTCCCCCCTACGTAAACAACTTTTGAATTGTTCGGGGCCACTGCGATTGCCGTCAAGTCCTCGCCATTGTTTTCGTTCACGAGATGCTGTGCAACGCGTACCCAGGTGCTTCCAGCGTTAACCGATTGATAGACGCTTACCGTCCCCGTATAGAGGGTGTTCGCCGCGTTCGGATCCGTCACCAACGGCGGAACGAAATCCGACAACTCTGTAGGGTCAATGCCATTCACTGCCGTGAAGAAAGTGTTGGGCAGGCCGTTCGAGGTTGAAACGGCGATGTTAATCCCGTTGCAGGTCACATAGACCGTGCTGGGAACGATGTTGTCGATCGCCGTTCCCGTACCATCACCGCAGATTCCGTTGTCCGTCCAAGTCGTGCTTGGTCCTGCGTAGATTTGGCTGCCGTTATCCTGCGCTCCCGCAAACGCCACCGCTTGCGACGAGGGATGAATGGAAATCGCGGGATAGAATTGCGTCAGCGTCAAGGTTGAGTCATTCAGGTTCGTCCAGACCACAGGCGTTGCTTCCGCATCGTCCGTTCTCCAGATTCCGCCATCGTTGCCCAGGTACAAGCGAATCTTCCCCGTGCTCAGCTTCACGAACGCCAACGCGTGGGTGTCCACATGTGGAAGCCCGGTTCCCAGCTGGTTGGGAATCACCGTGGCCCAAGCGGCGCCCGTATTGGCGGTGCGCTCCACCCAAATTGGGTTCCCACTGTTGTCGGTAACCGCAGCGCCCCCATAGAAGGCGTGCGCTCCGCCGTTGGGATCCACTTTGACCACGTTGTCGTACCAGCACTGCGCATTGCACACGTCCGGCGCGGTTGTTTGTGTCCAGCTGGTGCCGCCATTGGTAGTTACCCAAACTCCGAGATTCGGCGACGAAGCGTTCTGGCCGCCGCCATTCGCGATGGACGCATAAACTGTGTTGTCGGTGGCAAACAACGGCGAGATTCCCAGGTCAATCCGGCCCATGGTGTTTTCCGCGGGGAGGCCGGTCGTAGCACTGCTGGGAATCTGCGTGAAGGTTAGCGAGCAACTGCTCGCATTCGTCGACTTATAGATTCCATTTGTGCCGGTTGTACTTCCAAACGGATTGCCAAGCGCTGCAAATGCTACTGTCGACGACGCGAATCCTACAAACGTCGCCATTTCCCCCGACGCTGTCGAGACCAGGCTCCATGTGTTGCCGCTGTTGTTCGTGCAATACACTCCCTCGGTAGCCCCCTCACCAAATTGCGTTTGCGCGGCTACCAGTACCATCGCCGGGTTGCTCGGATTTACTGCCACGTAGCTAATCCGTGTTCCTCCCAACGTGAAAAATCCAAACGGCGTTTCGTCGCTGTAAGGTCCGATGAAAGGGCAGGTCGCGCTGGGAGTCGTGCAGGTCGGCGTCCACGTTGCACCGCTGTTTGTGGACATCAGCACGCCTTCGCCGTAGTAAATGTCAAATCCAATCGAGGCTTGTTCGCCGGTCCCTGCGTAGACAGTAGTGGGTGAAGACGGTGCGAAGGCGATCGAACCCATCGAAAGGGAAGGGTTTTGATCCCCGACGGCCGCCCAGGTTGCCCCGGCGTTCGTTGTTCGCCAGATGCCGCCTTGAGCGCCACCAATGAGCAGGGTATTTCCCGTTGCATCGCTTGGGTCGATTGCGATCGTGGTGATGCGACCTGTCACTGGGCTAAATTCTCCGCCAGTGGTAGGGGTCGGCCCGATGGAAGTCCAAGTGTTCGTTACTGAACCCGCGAAGGGAGTAACTTCGGCGACGGAGCCGTCCGGGCGGTGCACCAGCTTGCCCTCCGCCTCCATCATGCGTTGCATGTGGGCAAGAGACTTCGCGCGTGCCCCGGCGGGGATGTGGCCGTTGGCGGAACTGCGCTGTTTGTAGAACCATTCGTCGCGCTTGCGAAGTTCGTCCGGGCCGTCTTTGTCTTTTTCTACCGCTTTTTGCTTCGGAGCGTCCGCATCCGCATCTTCAGAAGCGGCCGCGGCCTGCGCCTTCGCTGCCGGGAATTTCGACCTAAGCGTCGCTTTCTTCTCGGCCTCAGGATTGTCCTGGGCGTTGGCCACCGCGGGAAGGCCCGTCAGCGTCAGAATCAGTGCAAGGATGAAAAAGGAATTGCGAATTCCAGACGTAGAGAGTTTCATTGTTCGCTCGCGCCGAAGATTTGAATGGGCCCGGGGAAAGCGTTGGCGGTCGGAGGATTTCGGCCATAGGAAGCAGAGAACCGCTTCCACAGATAGTTCCTGGCCGAAGGGGGCATGGACCGTGAACGATTCACCTTAAAACGCGTAAAGCCTATCACAGAAATTTATTGAACTCTCTAGTACCTAGCCGGCGGAGATTTCCTGCGAACAGCACCCCAACTTCCGAATCACGACCCGCCACCGATCCCCATGCTCATTCCGATGCACCGCTGATTCCGCAAGATGCTTCGCGACTCTTCAATGGAAAATCACGCCCCGGCACTTCCGACTCGAAGGCATTACTGCACAAATCTCCACTACACAGGTCTAACTGTTTTGGCGCCCGCTTTATTCCGCGCCGCTCTTTCTTAGAGGAGCAATTCCGCAGCGATGGGAAACTCCGAGGTCACCTTATCTACTCTTCCCCTCATCTGCGAGCAAGGTTCCTGGCCTGAATGGAATGCTTCAGTTGCGATCAATTCGGCCGACTTTTCCTTGACTTTTGTTATCCCTTTGGTACAATACAGCTTAGAGAAAACTCTATGTCGAGCGCGGAAAGTTTACCCCGACCCGGTCGGGGCGCTGCTCCCTCATCGCCCCTTTCTCATTTTGAACAAAAATGAACGCGCCCTTTAGAATCAACTACTTACAAATTGCCCATTTTCTATCCCCTTTGTTTTGATATTCATGCATGTAATGGGGGGTGGGGGTACCTAGCCACTCCCAACCTGCGTTGTTTGCGTCCCGGAACGGAACTGCGGGGCGAGTTTTTAATCTATCCCATTTATTTTCATGTTATTGCAAACTCTTCTGCGCTCTCTTGCGAAAGAGTGAAGAGTAAGTATTGTTTCCTCAGGGATTTGCACTCTTTCCTGAAAAGGGGGGTGTATATGCCCCCTGTCGAAACTGTGGAAGAAGCTCACCGAGGCCGGACTGATCTAAGGCCGGAACCCACGCCGACCGTAGTAGCCGCCGTAATAGCCCGGTCCCCAGCCCCAGCCATAGCCACTGTAGACGCCGACGTACCCGGGATAGACATAGCCCGCGTAAGGATAGGGGTAGTAGCAGGGAGCATAGTAGCCGCACGGATAGGGCCCCCCGGCATACGGCCCGCCAACGAGGCGCGGCCCTCTGCGTTCCATTCTCCCGGCTTGATAATCCTGTTGCGTGACCGGCAGGAACGCCTGCTGGCTCTGCGTGGTGTCAATCGAAACTGGGTCGACCAGCTTAAAGGTCAGTAACGCCTCGGGCCCCAAAATGGTCGGCCGACCGCGCGTGAGCAGCACGGTAGCAAGGCCCGCTGCTGCGCCAGCTCCCGCGCCGATGGCTGCGCCGCGGCCCCAGTCGGCTGCCGCGCCGATCGCCGCGCCCAAGCCCGTTCCGCCCGCGATTGTCGCAGCGTCCGCGCCGTGGGTAGTCCCGCCGGACGCTTTCCACGGTCCGGTAAGCACGGGAATTTGATGCCCGTCAACAATCGTCACGTTCGTGAGTTCAAGTCCCAACTCTGAGGTGCCCTTGACCCGGCCGGCCTTCTTCGCATCTTTTACCGTGCCGGTAACCAACTGGCCGCGGCGCGCGACGACCCAGCCGTTCACGATGAGCGGCTCGCTCAGCACTGCGGTGAATTGATCGCCTACTTGGCTTTTGTCGCTGGAAAGAAAGTCGTTCAGCCGAACCATGACAACTGTTCCCGCAGGCAACGTCAAACTGCCCGGAACTGGCTGAGAAGGTTGAGGCGGCGGAGCATATTGCCTCGGGGCAACCTGCGGATTCGGAGCGCTCGGTGAGCCTGGCCCGGACCGGTCGCGCGAATAAGGTGGCCTGTCCGCATCCTGCGGTGCATAGACTGGCGGCGGAGGCGCTTGTTGCTGCGCCGGTGGCTGGTCGGCAGGCTGCTGCCCTTGCGGCGGAGCGGGTTGTTGCGGCGGCTGGTCCGCCGGCTGCTGTTCTTGCGGCTGAGCGGGCGGGGGCGGCGGAGCAGGCTGTTGTGGCGCATCCTGCGCGAAGGCCCCTACGCTTAGGCACAGGGCCAGAGCCACTGCTCCGGTTCCTCTCAAAACAGCTTCAAATCCTCTCGATTTTGCCGGGTAATTCTTCATGATCTCTGTCTCCCTCGACCTGCGATAGCCGCGAAAGCCGCGAGCCCATCGCACCCTACCTATTTGGATGGCACCCCTTCTACAGGGGGATGCCCAAACCAATCCGAGCCTCACCCAATGTGGTAACCCCGTAGCGCCATTTAAGTTGCGCGCGGGCTGTCCTCGGAAACCCCGTTCTTGCGCTGCTCCAAAGCCTCCCAATATTCTTCGCCCATCTTTAGCAAACCCGCAATTCCCAACTCCCTCCCATCACCCTGCGTGAGAGTCAGCCGCTCGGCCCGCAAAAAAAGCTCGTGATAAGCCGTGTAATTCAACAACCCGCTTATACGAAGCGCCACGGAACCGTCCGGCGCGGTAGCGAGCGTCGCGTCCGCAATATCAATCACCTGCTTGCATTCCGTGGTGACGGCCTTCTCCAGTTCGCCCCAACTCAACGATTCCTCGCGCCACTTGGCTTGATACTCCGCGATGAGCCGCGCCTCCTCTTCGCCGGAAACGCCAGCGGGAACCAAAAACTTTCCCGGCCACACGGCGAAGTGGAGCACGCGCGCGGATTGCACGCCTTCCAGCTTCAAGAGAAATTGCATATCGAGAGGCAGTTTGTGAAATTCCAGCAAGTGATCGCTCTCGAGATGGAGCGTGATGGTGCGCTCGAGCAAGCTGGAGCGGATGGAAACGATTTGCACGTCGTGCAACGCCGGCCACAGGTCCAGCGACGTAGCGCCTTCGGGAAGATTCACCCAATCCACAATTTTGCTGTCATGTTCTGTCACAGTTCATCCCCTTACGCGGAGTTCTTGCACAGACCATGCATTCGAAACAAAATTCTTGGACGTGTTCGAAAATCCGTCGCACTCTCGTTTTTTCGTCCCTCACAACTGGCGCGATTTATTTGCTGGTTGGACGAACGTCTTGCGGGTGAATTTTCGCGTCCTGCCAATGCAATAGCAATGGTTTTGGGTCGTAACTCGCGAGCGTTCCATTGAAACGCACCAGGCTGCCGTCAGCGAGGCCGCTGGCTTCAGGCTGGTCGGCGATGGTGACTTCCATGTTCGCCAGTTTTTTCGTGCTGAATTCCAGCTCGTTGGTGACGAAGGCCAGTTTCAAGATCAACGGATCGCCTGGCGTAATGCTGATTACTTTGCTGGGAACGTTTGTAAATTGCATGCCGCAGGCGGCCAGCCAGGTGACTTTGGCCTTGTCTCCACCAGTGCCCAAATCCGACATGACGGTGGCAATGGTCATGGCGTTGCGCGCGGCAGCCATGTCGGCTTTGCCCGGCAATTTGAAGGTTGCGGGGCGCTCCCACGAGCTTGCCGCAGCTTGCAACAAATCGTTTACTTCCGAGTCCACCAGCGTGTCGCAACCCGTTTGCTGATAATTCGCGATGGTTTTTCGCAGATACGCTCTGGCGTCCTGGGTGCGCGGATCCTCCTTGCTTTTCGTGGCTATGAAATGCGCGAGCGTCCAGAATCCGTCCAAGTGTTGCGGCGGATTTAAAGTGAAGTAGGCAAGTCCAAGGCGGTAGGTGGTGTTGCCATCGTTGGGATCGAGCGCGAGGGCCGCTTTGTAGGATTCGACGGCGCCAGCGTAATCTTTGATTCGAATGGACGCGGTTCCCGCGGTCACGTTCAGATAGGCGATGATCGGTTTTTTCTGCGCTTCGAAGGCTTCTTCGGACACGTTGGCGGGCTTTTTCAGTTCGTTCAGCAGGCTCAGCCCGGCCGCGGCGGCGTCCCGCGCCTGCATTGCTTGCGCGGGATCGTTCGATTGCATAGCGTGATAGGCGATGGCGCGTTCATAGAGCGCCTGGAAACGCGCGTGGGCATCGGCTTTGTCGCCGAGCGCGACGAGTCTGTCGGAGTACTCGATCACCTTCGGGAAATTCTTCAATTCGCGGTAATCGCGGTAGTAGAGCGCATACACATCGGGGAGTAGCGCGGAATCGGGGAATCGGGAAAGAAATTCGTCGAGACGCTGAATCTGGTGGGTCTCATCTTTCTCGGATTGCGCCGACTTGTAGGCGTTGTACTCGGCGGGAGAGTAGGGAGATGAGCTGCCAACTGCACTCGCGCGCATTCCGCCTTTTGAGCTTCCCGAATTGCTGGAAGATTTGGCAGGTGTCGCGACGGAAGAAATGTCTCCGCCATTTCCCGCGGGCGCCGGAGGCAAGGATGGAGCGACCTTCGACGCCAGGGCCTCTTGCGCGGAGGGGGATTCCGCTTTCGAATCGGGGATGTCCGGACTCGGCTGCGGGTCGGTCGCAGCAGCGGAAGGCTGTTGATCGGCGGGTTGCGCGTTCGAAGCGATTTGCTTACTCGCAAAATAATTGGTACGACGCAGATACCACGCCCCTGCCGCCGAAGCCACCAACGCCACGGCGAGCAGCGCCCACAACAGGCCGCGACTGCGCGGAGGAGTGGCGACGTGTTGCGCCATAGTTGGCGCCGGCATTGCTTGCGTGCTTCTGGCGGAGGGCACCGGCGCGGGAATCTGGACGGTGGAGCGCGGCGTGGACGCGGTGCGCTGGGGCGCTTGACGGTGCGTGGTCATGACCGTCGGGCCGTCTTCTTTTTCGTGGCGCTCCAATTCCCATGTTGCCAGCGCGTCAATGAGCGCTTGACCGTTCGGGGGACGAAGCTGGCGCTTTTTCTCCAGGCACTTCATCACCAGCGCGGCGATGGGATCGGGAATTTGCAAACGCGGGCGCGCCTCTTGAATCGGGATCGGAGGAATTTGAATGTGCGCCATCACGATCTGGAGCGAGGTGTCGCCGCGGAAGGGGAGCTCGTCGGTCAGCATCTGGTACATAACCACGCCGAGCGAATAAATGTCTGACCGGCCGTCCAGGTTTTCGCCGGGAGCAGCCGTCGCTTGCTCGGGGGACATGTATGCCGGTGTGCCCACGACCATTCCCGTTTCCGTGAGCGAAGCGCCTTTGTTTCCCTGCAAGCCGTTGTTTAGTTTGGCGACGCCAAAATCGAGGACCTTGGCGAGCTCGCCTTCAGTCGTTTGAAGAAGAATGATGTTTTCGGGCTTGATGTCGCGGTGGACGATGCCCAGCTTGTTTGCGGCGTCGAGGGCAGAGGCTACTTGCTTGACAATCGCGCAAACGCGCTGCGGATTCATCGGGCCTTCCGTGTTCATGACGCTGCGGAGGCTTTTGCCTTCGATGAATTCCATGACGATGAAGGGCTGGCCGTCTTCGGTTTCGTCAATGTCGTCGACGCGGACGGCGCTGGGATGCTGCAGCCTGCGCGCCAGGATGGCTTCCTGTTCGAAACGCTTGACGAAAGTTTTGTCCGTGGAGAGCTGCGTGGCGATGACTTTCAGCGCGCGGATTTCGTCGAAGTGCATGTGCAGCGCTTTGTACACCGCGCCCATGGCGCCTTGGCCGACTTTTTGGATGATTTTATATTTTCCGCGGATCAGCGTGCCGTCCGCCCAATCGTCGGATAGCAAGAGGGGCGTGCCGTCCTGAGGACAGTTCGCGAAGTGCGTGGAATAGGTCCGCTGGCACGTCTTGCAAGTCTTCATAAAGATTCCAGCAGTGATTTCGTGGCCGCAGTCTACCACGAAGAGGATGCCCCAAGACGGTTCGCAAAGGCGTTGGTAGGGAGAGAATTACGGTGCGGAGACACTGTATAATCCCTGCCTAACTTGAAGCACAGTTCGAAGGATAGAAGGAGAGGCCATGGCCGAACCATCGTATGAGGAACTGAAAGCGAAGCTCGCGGAACTAGAGAAACAGGGAGCCGGCCGACGCACGGGGTCGCTGGAATTTCGCGTGGGGGAAAAGGGCGGCGTCAGCGTGTATGGTCTGGGACGTTTTCCGGTGACGCTGTATTACGAGCAATGGGTGCGGTTGCTGGAGACCGCTCCGCAGCTTCGCGAGTTTCTGGAATCGAATAAGGCTAGCGGGAAACTCAAGCTCAAGGACAAGTAAGTAGGACGAGCATTTGGTGCGGGCCGCGCTGAAGCGCGCCGCCACGCAGGTTTCAAACCTCTCAGCGATTAAACTTCTGCGCTAGGTGTTGTTAACACTCTCCCCTCAGAGTGCGTCTTGGTAGACAGTTGGAACAAGACCAATGCTGGCTCTGCCGGGAGGGTTATTCATGCCGCCAAAACCATCACGATTGCTGGCTTTCGGTTTGCTGATTTGTTCGCTGACTTTGGCTACCTTTCTGTCTGGCGGCACGGTCGCGCGGCCGACGTACGCTGGACTCACGGTGCATGAGTGGGGCACGTTCACGTCGATCGCTGGCGGGGATGGCGAGGCCGTCGAGTGGTTGCCGCTGACGGGCTCGACGGACCTGCCCAACTTTGTGGAGCACTTTCGCAACGCGGCGTTTAAACGCGGTTTGCGCGGGACGGTCCGGATGGAGACGCCGGTACTTTATTTTTATGATTCACGCGAAGAAACCGTTTCGGTGAAGGTCGCGTTTTCGAAAGGGTTGATCACGGAATGGTATCCGCGGGCCAGCCGCGTCGAGCCCACGGCGAATGTTTTTGATAGGACGCTCGATCAACCGAGCTCCGATGGCACCATCTCCTGGGACTCCGTGACGCTGGCTCCAAACTCACGAACGGAGCTTCCGCAGGACAATTCTGGTAATCACTACTATGCCGCGCGGGCTACATCTTCCACGCCACTGAGAGTGAAGACGAAGGCTGGTGAACAACACGAGAAGTTTCTCTTCTATCGCGGCGTTTCTACTTTTCGCGTGCCCATTTCGGCGACGCTAGCGGCAAACGGGCAGGTGCTCCTTGGAAATCGCAGCGGGGAGACCGTTCCGCATTTCCTGGTGTTCGAGCGGCGCGGTGAAAACGTGGGCTATCGCGTGGGCGAAGGAATGCAGGACGAAGCCCGGCTCGATGCGCCGGAGCTCACCGCCAACATCAACGATTTGTACCGGGACCTGGAGGGAATGCTCGTCGCGCAGGGCCTCTACCAGGATGAGGCGCACGCCATGGTCGAGACATGGAAGGATTCCTGGTTCGACGAAGGCAGCCGGCTCTTGTACATCGTGCCCAGCTCGTTCGTGGACGGGATTCTGCCGCTTTCGATCAATCCAGCTCCGGCGCAAACCACGCGCGCCTTTCTTGGGCGCCTCGAACTCATTACGCCCGCAACGGAAAAAGCAGTGCAGCAGGCATTGTTCACAAAGGACGGCGCCACGCTGGCAAAGTATGGCCGATTCCTGGAACCGATCTTGACTGCCATGACCCAGAAGGAAACGGATCCGGCGAAAGCGAAAGAGCTCTACGACGCGCTGGACTCTTTTTACAATTCAAAACTTGCGGCAAAATTGCTCGGAAACTGAATTCCCGGTTTCTAAATCTTGCGCAAATCGAATCGAGCCAGAAGATTGAGATCGAAAAGAGCCAGAGTCCGCGACCACAAAACCCAGGACGGTACAGACATAGGGCACAGCCGATTAATTGCTTTGAGATTCTTCGACGAGTAGCACAGCATCAATGTCCACCGCGCCGCCCAGCTCACTGACCAAGAGAATTGTCTCAGCCGATAGACACAAGCCTAGAGGATCATCGCCTTGGGCATACCGAACGACGATTTCCAGGTAGGCATCAGTGTTTGATCCCACGTACTTCCTAATGATGGGGAAGATCGGCTTATGCGCGTACAACATCGCTTTTATTCCATCATCGGGATTGTCGGTATCGATGGTTGTATACGGTGTTCCCCAGTTCCACCAAAAATCTTCGCCGAGCTTGCCCCTTCGAGCCTTAAGTCGATTGACGCTTGCGGATCGAATGTTTGTCTCTTTATGAATCGCATGAATCGTAGCTTCATCACTGAGAACGCGAATATATGCTTGAATCACCAAGGGTTTCTGCTCCCAACTATATCTGGAGTGCGATGCTTTAGCAGGGCGAGGACGGCCTAGGCCGGCTCACCTGCTTAGGTCATGCCGCCTGCCAGGGCAAGGTCGACAAGTCCACGTTGCCGCCGGAGAAGATGATGCCCAGTTTTGGGGCGCTGCCATCGGCGCGCGGCGGCAAGTTTAAGGAGGCTACCACGCCGGGCTTGAGGAGCGGGGCGATGGCTACGGCGCTAGAGGGCTCGATGATGATTTTCATGCGCTCCCAGACCAGGCGGGCGGTGGAAATGATTTCTTCTTCGCTGACGAGCAATACGCGGTCGACGTGGCGGCGCAGGATGGCGAAGGTGCGCGGGGCGAGTGAGGCGCGCAAACCGTCGGCGATGGTGTCGCTCGATTCGAGCGATTGCAGCGTCCCGGTGGTGAGCGAACGGTAGGCATCATCGGCGCGTTCCGGCTCGCAGCCGAAGATGCGCACGCCGGGGCGAAGGCCCTTGGCTCCCAGGCACGTTCCGCTCAAAAGGCCACCGCCGCTGACGGGCGCAAATACAGCGTCCAGATCGCCAATGTCTTCGAGCAACTCTTTCGCCGCGGTGGCCTGTCCGGCGATGATGCGGTCATCGTTATAGGGATGGACGAGGTGCGCGCCGGTTTCTGCTTGGACGCGATCGCAGACTTCCTGGCGCGAGGAAACTTTCGGCTCGCAGAAAACAATTTTTCCGCCGTACGCTTCGATGGCTTTGATTTTTACGGCGGACGAATTCTTTGGCATGACGATCCACGCGGGAACGCCGCGCCATGCGGCCGCGCAGGCCACCGCTGCGCCGTGGTTTCCGCTGGACTGGGTTACAATTCCGCGGGCAGCTTCCGCTTCGCTCAGGGAAAGGATGGCGTTGGAGGCGCCGCGAATCTTGAACGAGCCGGTTTTTTGCAAATTGTCGCACTTGAAAAAGAGACGCGCTCCGGCGATGGCGTCGAGCGAGCGGGAAGTCAGAACCGGCGTGCGGTGAATCCTCGGCGCAATCCGGGCGTGGGCGGCGAGAATGTCTTCCCAGCTCGGCGGCTGGTACGTCGTGCTCTCCACTTGAGGTGCAGTGCTCATAAGATTGTCTTCACGGCAGTTGGCCTCCGCGACAGGCTCTTGTTTAGCGCACCTTAGAGGCGTATGAAAGAGGCATTATGGCATTCTGAGGCCCGAGCTGGCGTGGGATGGCAGCGCAAGCGATGGTCGAAGAGGGGTACTGGTATTCCTTGGCTAGCAGGGGTTTGGTACTTGACCCCGGTGGCTGCTCTGTTACGCTGGAAGCACTTCCTACCGGGTTGTGAGAGTCCCCGCAAGGCTTTCTCTCGCATCAGGGAAGCCAAAAATGAAAGCCTCAGAGCGCCGCCAATTGACCCGTTTTCCTCTTCGCACCCCGCTGCGGTTCCGGGCGCTGGGGCTGGCGGCGGATAAGACGGTGCACTTCACGGAGGCGCTAAACGTCTCAAGAGGCGGGTTTTATTTCGCGTCCTCGGCTCCGCTACAGGTCGGAATGCCGATTGAAGCTACCCTGCACATGCCTGCGGAAGTGACCGGGAGCGAGCCGCAAGAGACGCGCTGCACGGCGCGGGTCGTCCATGTGCGCAACGAACCGTATGGGGACGGGCGGATTGGGTTTGGGGCGGAGATTGAGAAGTTTCAGGCGGTTCCGCCGCAGGAGAAGTGGGCGAACTGAGAAACAGTTTTCGGTTGTCAGTCTTCCGTTGTCAGTCTTCCGTTGTCAGTAAGAAATCTACATTCAAGAAAACTTCGACCAGTTAGGGTTTTGTCGCTGGAACCGTGACAGTGGTTTTTGCGCTTCCGACGTTTTCGAAGCGGTCGTAAGCGCGGACGGCGATGGTGTGTTCGCCGGCGGCGAGACCGCTGATCGTTAATTCGTATTGTTCTTCTGGTGCGTCGCTGATGCCGCCTTTGGGGGCGACCAGAATCCAATCGGCGCCGTCCACGCTGTACTGGGCGCGCTCGATGCTCGATCCGCTATCTCGCGCGGTGAATTTGGCGATGACGGAGACGAATGCGGGGCTGCCTCCCTTTGTCATAGCGGTGACTGCTTCGAGATGTTCGATGACTGGCGGGGTGTTGTCTACTTCGAAGCGCTCGCTTTCGCGTTCGGTTTTTAGGGCGAGGGCGGGAGGATTCGAAGGCGCGTCAGTGGCGACGATTTTCAAGTAGTAGGCGCCGTCCGGGAACGTGGTGGTGTCCCAGGAATAGAATTTTTGATCGAGATTGTCTTTCAGTAGCTTCCACTCGCGTTCGTTTTCGCCGCGAAAATAAACCGTGTAATGCAGTTCATCTTCGTTGTCGTCGTGCGCGGTCCAAACCACGGATTGATAGCCTTTTTGAATGGTGCCCTGCGGCGGCTGTTCAAAATGCGCTGGATTGCCGCTTTGCGTGATGATCAAGCCCATGGCGCCGGAGGTGTTCGGAGCGGGCGGCATCTTGAGCGTTACCGTCGCGGGCTGGTTTGCAAGGATGCCCTGTTGGCCCTGCGCGCGCACGCCGGGATCCTGAAGGGCGATGCCGTCAATCACGGGCGCGACATTACGCGGGAGGTAGGCCAGGCTGACCCAGTCGATTCCATCGCCGGGGCGGCCATCGTGAATCACGGCCTTCCACTGGATGAAACGCGCAGAGGGTGCTTCCACGGGGCTGCTGGATTTTGTGTAGGGACCGAACCAGCGAGACCATTCGTGGCCGGGGTCTTCCGTATTTCCGGCGCGCACAAAAAATTCCAGGCGAGGTTCGCTCGATGCGGCTGTAGATTTCGCCGCGGCGGCGGGCGGTGGACTCCACCACTCGAGGCGGCCCCATTGCGAAAAATGCTGGGCGTCGAAGGAACGGGATTCGTAGGTGCCTTCGGCTTCGTATTCCGGACCTAGCGAAAATACTTTTCCGGGATTGGCGGTGCACAAGAAAATTTTTCCGGCGGCGTTGCGCGCGACTCCGGTGATTTGCGCGGAGCCTGCTTTGGCGAGTTGCGCGAAGATGCCGCGGCCGTCAATGGCGAGGAGCGCGCCGTTGTTGCCGGTGCCGGCGAGCAAACGGCCGTCCGAAGCGAGACCGAGCGCGTAGACAACGTCCTCGCGCGAAGACCAGAGTTCTTCCGGAGCGCCATCCGAGCTAATGCGATAGATGCTGCTGGAAAGCAGGGGAGGGAATGCGACGAAGGGCTGTTGCTGCTGGCCTTGGATGGAAGCGATGAGGCCGCTGGTGTTGATGGTGGTCGTGCCTTGCGGTGTGGTGATAACCGTGCCAGGGGCTTGCGCGCCGGTGCGTTGCTTCTCGCCGATGGCGGAGGCGTAGATGGTGCCGTCGGGGGCGACGGCGAGAGAAGTGACCTCGCGCTTGGAGGTTTCGTAGAGGACGAAGCCTTCGGTAGCGGACGCGGCGGAATTCTTCGAATCTTTTGTGGCGGACTTTCCGGATGTGCGGGAAATGCGGAGAACGCGGCCGCTGGGTTCCGTGCCGGCGATGAGATTTCCTTTCGCATCGAAGGCGAGGACGCGGATGTGCGCTTCGTCGCTGGCGTAGAAGACTTCGCCCTTGCCGTCGGGCGCGACGGCGAAGACTTGGCCCCTATCGCCCGTGGCGACGTAGAGCGTGCCGTCGGGGGCGAAGGCGAGATCCCAGATGTATTTCGTTTTGGGATCGAAGAAGACGGATTTTTCGCCGGAGGTGCTGACGCGATAGACCTTGCCGTCCGGAGAAGTGCCGACGTAGAGGGTGCCTTTCGAATCGAAGGCGATGGCTTGCGCGGAGAGATCGGTGGAATCGAAAACGACGGCGGGTTTGCCGCCGGCGTCGAAGCGAAATACTTTTGCGGGAGAGCCGCCCGCGGCGTAGAGCGTGCCCTTGGGATCGAGGCGGACGGACCAGAGGTAGGAGGCATCGGCGTCGGCAAGCAGCGTGAATTTTGGCGCGAGCTCGAGGCGGCCGTCACTGCGGACGGCAACGCCATGCGCAGTGCCTTTCAGAAAATCGTCGTAGGTGGACTGGCGCCAGCGGCGGGTGTGTTCGGCGACGGCGAACGGGAGGTAAAGGAGGTTAAGGAAGGTAATGAGGTAAAGGATTCGGAGGAGCGCGGTTCGACTGGGAGACTTGGACATTTTGGTGTTCACCGGATTTGGAGATTGAGTGAGATGACGCCGGAGACGGGGCCTCCGAGCGGGATGGACGATTCGCCCGCCAACGATTCGCGCAAAACCTGGACGCTGCCGGGAGTGGGGCGCCCGTCCACGACGTTGATTTGCGAGAGCGGAACGTTGGGGAGTTCCTTGTCGTCCCAGAGGAGTGTTGGCGCGGGGACAAAAAGTCCCACGTAAAGGCGGTCATTGCGTCGCTCGCGATTCAGGAGCGAGATGAGTTGATCGAGGCCCGTGGGCCCGCCGCCGGCTCCCGCGAAGGCGAAGCCGCGAGAGGCACGGTTGAGGAGATCGCCGTCGCTGACGAGCACGCGCACCGTCGTGCCGCGCGCAACTTGTTCCGGAACGCGCACGGTGGTTTCTTCGACGTGCGCCGCGCCGCGGTAGGGCCGCAGCAACACGCGCACGCGCAGCGTTTCGCCCGGGGCGGCTTCACCCTTTTCGAGCCATGCGCTTTCGATTGAAAAAGATTTGCGGCCGGGAACGCTTTCGACCCGCAGGGAAATGTGTTCCACGGTTGTGGTCTCAAACGTGTTGGTAAAAAGGCGCGTAAAGACATTCTGCATCATGAGCGCGATGGGCAATCCATCGGGAGAGAAAAAATCGGTGGGAGCAAAGGTGTTTTCGATTTGAACGGGAGCGTGGCCTTTGAGCTGGATTTCGCCGGTGAGATGGAGTGTGGTGCCTTCGCCGTAAATGGAATTTTGCGTGAGTCCACTGAAAGTGGTGATCGCCACGAGAATCGGCGTGAGCTTTGGTTGATTGACGATTTCGAAGTGGAGCGTTTTCTGTTTGGCAGGTTCAGAGCCGGAGACCTGCAACGTGAGATCGAGAGGAATCATGGACGGAGCAGCGCCGAGCTTGCCAGTGACTGCGGTGAGGTGATCGCCGGTAATGGTGCCGATGGAGCCGCCGACGTTGACGATTTTGGTGGAGGCAAGTTCAGAGGAAAGCGTAGTGACCACGCGGCTGCGCGCCATCGGTAGTTGGACGTCGCCGAGGCTGAGAAAGGGATGACCGCAGAGAAAGACTCGATCGGCTTGTATTGCGGTGACGGTGCACGAGGCATTGATCGAGGCGTCGCCTTGCACCAGCACCATTCCGGCCATGTCCCCGGCGACGAGATGCGCATCTTCCGGGCGCGGGGCAGCCGTGCCGCCTTGCGCCGCGACGAGGCCGTAGCCCTGTAGCTGACCAGCAAACTGCTGGATGGCCGCGGGCTGGAAGCCGGAGAAAACCAGAGGAGTCTCGATGGGCTCCAGTGCGGAGCCGGTAGGCAGGGCGGTGCTCGTCGCGGATTCGTTGGGCAAGGGAAGTGGCTGCGCCCCAGCCCGCGAGGAAGCGGCTTGCGCGGGGGGATTCAAAACGTCGGCGATTGGCGTGACGCCCGCGATGGGCTCTTTGGTGAAGATTCCCAGCTTCAGAGAAAGCGCGCCCGCCAATTTGCCGTCGAGATAGACAGGACTGCCGCTCATTCCGGCGACGACGCCGGTGTGCTCGACCTTCGGCCCTTTCAATTGCACAAGAATGATGGATTGCTTTGGTCCGAGAAAATTGTCCAGTACACCGATCACTTCGAGGTCGAATTTTTCAATTTGGTCACCAGCAAAGATGGTGAAAGCGTACCCCTGCATACCCGGCCGGACTTGGCTAAGCGGCAGAGTTGGCTGCGACTCTTGCGCTCGCACTGGGCAAGGCGCAGCGCAAAAAATAGTCACGAATGCAAAGAGAACGGCAAAAAGAACAACGCGAGTCACAGACAGACGAGTTCGGGCCGTGAGCATGAATCGCCAATGATACTCGGTGGGGTACGGGGAGGCAATCAAACGAGCGGAGCGGGCCGACTGGGAGAAAAAGGCTGGACGTACTAGGCCTTCCGAGTCTCGCGAGGATTCGTTGCGACCGAGGTAGCAGACGGAAAAGTGCGACCGTTCCATTGAGAGCCTCGACGATGTAACCTAACGTCATCAGAAATCGTGAGTACAGTCGATAGATGAGCTGGAACTAACAAAGGTTGGAGGAGCCGGCAACCATGGCAGACGCTTTTCCTCTTGGGCAAACATTGCACGCGCAAACGGGAGCGCACGCTTCTGCGACAGTGGACTCAGTCCCGTGGCCGATCTGGTGCGTGGTGGCAGGTATCCTTTCCAGCCTGATTGGCGGGCACTGGGATATTTCCTGGCACATGTCCATTGGGCGGGACACGTTCTGGACGCCGGCGCACATACTCATTCAATTGAACGGCGTACTGGTGGGAATTGCCTGCGGTTACATGATTTTGACAGCTACGTTCGGCGGCGACGCGGTGGCACAGAGCACCTCGGTGAAGATTTGGGGATTCCGCGGGCCGCTGGGCGCGTTCATCGCCGTGTGGGGCTGCGTGGCCATGCTGACGTCGGCGCCCTTCGACAATTGGTGGCACAACGCGTACGGCCTGGACGTGAAGATTGTGAGCCCGCCGCACGTGCTGCTTTCCTTGGGATCATTTGGGATTAAATTGGGTGCGCTGGCGTTAATGGCAGGGCTGATGAACCGCGCGACGGAAAGCGTGCGGCGAACTCTGGGGTGGCTTTTCGTGTTCGTGGGCGCGGATTGCGTGGTGCAGATGGGAACGATGCTCACTGACGCGACGTGGCCCGTAAATTTGCACAACGCGGGGTGCTACCTGGCGGTAGCGATTGGCATGCCTCCGATGTTGGTCGGCGCGGCGTGGGGACTGGCGCGGCGGTGGGCTTGCACGACCGTGGCAGCAACCTACACGGCAATACAGCTGGCATCGGAATGGATCCTGCCACTGTTTCCGGCACAGCCGAAGCTTGGCCCGGTCTACCAAAACATTACGCATCTTGTTCCTCTGCATTTCCCCCTTTTGCTGCTCGTGCCTGCGGTTGTTCTTGATGTGCTTTTGAATAATAAAGAGCATTGGGGAAGATGGAAGTTGGCGGCGGTGTCGGGACCGGTATTCGTTTTGAGTTTCCTTGCGGCGGAGTGGCCCTTTGCAAATTTCTTGATGTCGCCCGCGGCACGGAACCGGTTTTTTGGGATGGCGTATTTTGCGTATTTTGATCCGGCGAATTTTCTGTACGATCCTTACAAATTTCAGCTTGCAGAGAAGACACGAGGGCAGTTTTTGGGAGTGATGGCTGCGGCGCTAGTCGTTTCCGTGATCACGGCACGGCTGGGATTCTCGTGGGGAGACTGGATGCGGCGGCTCCGGCGATGAAAGATCCTTCATCGCGCAAAGGAATCCTCGCGGTCCTGGCCATGCTCCTGGCGGGCGCGCTTACCGTAAGCGCGCATGTCGGCAGCCCGGATGTCTATTGCGAAGGCGATGCGGGGCCCTACCACCTGTTTGTGACGGTTCGAATTCCGCAAGTGATTCCCGGCATAGCCGAAATTCAAATCCGGTCCGCTTCGAACGATGTGCAAAGGATTGAGATTGTGCCAATGCGGCTGAGCGGCGCGGGATCCAATCTTCCTCCCACGCCGGATGTGGCCGAACAATCCAAGCAGGACCCGCAATTTTTTACCGGCAGCCTTTGGCTTATGGAGGATGGCGCGCTGAAAGTGCGCGTTTCGGTGGACGGCGCCAAAGGCAAAGGGGAGCTTTCCGTGCCGGTGGCCGCGTTTGCGCGGCAGACACTGAAAATGGACAAACCTCTGGGAGGCTTGCTGACTTTCCTGATGCTGTTCCTCGCGCTGGGATTGGTTTTCATCGCGGGAGCGGCGGTGCGCGAAGGCAACCTCCGGCCGGGCGAAGCGCCGGCGCCGGGGAGAGCGCGGCGCGCTCGAATCGCTATGGCGATCACTGCGGTCATCGTATTTGCCATTTTGTATTTGGGAGGTGCGTGGTGGAACTCAGAAGCCAGGAATTACGATCGCGAGGTGACGTTTTTCAAGCCCCCGGCCGTGGAGACGACGCTTGAGAACGGCAACCGCCTGATCCTTCGCGCCAAAGGGCAGGACCCCAGGTGGTCGAGATACATGAAGATGAAAGAAGTGATCCCGGATCACAATCACCTGATGCATCTGTTTTTGCTCCGCACGCCGGGATTGCAGGAGATGTGGCATCTGCATCCGGATCGAACGGCGGATGGCGCGTTCGCCGAGGATTTGCCGACGATGCCTGCGGGGAGCTACCAGGTGTTCGCGGACATTGTGGACAAGAACGGTTTTCCGTGGACGCTCGTTGGAACTCTCGAACTGCCGCAGATTCAGGGCAAGGCGCTGGCGGGCGATGATTCAAGCTGGTCTGGGGGCGCAGTAAACGCATCGGCAGAAGAGTCCACGGTGTCGCAGCTTGCTGACGGCGGACGAATGGTGTGGCAGCGTCCTAGCGTTCCGCTGCGCGGCAATACGCCGATGAATTTCAAATTCAACGTGGAAGACAAGGACGGCAGGCCTGCCACAAATATGGAGCCGTACATGGGAATGGCCGGGCATGCGGAGTTTGTGAGCACGGACCTTGCCGTGTTCGCGCACGTTCACCCGGCAGGCTCGGTTTCCATGGCCGCGCTGGAGTTGGCGCGAACGGCGCAGGCGGGCGCGTCGGGAGAATTGCAAGTTGGCGCGCCGATGGCGATGCCAATGGCAACGTCAAACGCGCCGCTGCCTGCTGAAGTGAGCTTTCCCTACGGTTTTCCGCGCCCCGGCGAATACCGAATATTCGTGCAGGTCAAACGCGCGGGGCAAGTAGAAACAGGAGTGTTTGACGCCCACGTGCAGTGAAGCGTCTCTCAGCGGAGAACTTCCAATCAGGCGTGTTGCTCACACAAGATTCACGCCTTGCATTTAGTGCGTGGAGTTTCTTCGCGCCGGGAATCAATCCATGTGGTGGTGCATGGCGAAGATTTTGTCGAGCGAATCTTCGTACGGATAGACATGGACCATCCATCCGAAGACGACGGGGTGGAAGTGGCCGCCGGCGGCGTCGCACGCTTCTTCCGTGGTGATGCCGCCGTGCAGGCCAAACTTGGTCATGTCGGCGGAGCCGCGCTGTCCCCATGGCGGCATACAGAGATTCGTGTGCATATGCCACATGGCGACGCTCAGCGGCACGCGCTCATTGAGCTGCTCTTCCGTGGCGCGCTTGGGCATGGTGTACATGGCGCCGACAAGCTCGTAGCCATCGGCGGTTTTCTTGTAGAGCAGGGAAGTGGGCCGCGAGGGATCGAAGGAAAAGGCTTCCATGAATCCGTTCTTGTAATTGGTAAAGTGATATTCGGCCTGCGGGATATTCGGCAGGAAAATCTTGTAACCCTCGTTCAACGCGACGTGGTAGTCCTTGTATTTTTCGATTCCGCTGCGCAGCTGCACCGCAATTTCCTTGGCGCGCGCCGTGTCTTCCGGATTCGAGGGCCGCATCGCCGTCATGTGCATGTGCAGGCTGTGTGCGTCCATGTGACCGGGGGTCATGTCGTGGACAGCATGGGCCTCGTTGGCCTTGGCGTCGTCCATGTCCATTCCGGGCATGCTGCTGTGGTCCATCCCTTGCGATTCCTGCGCCTGCGAGCCGGAGGATTGTTGCGAACCCTGCGATTGCGCCGCGGGAGCGCGATGGCCGGGAATGGCGGCAAGCAATACGCTGACTAGAAATAGTGCGCCAAACAGGATGCCGGCTCTGGTGGCGAGATTCAGGAACGTGCTGCGCGCTGACATGACATTTCTCCTCACCCCATAGTACGCATCGGCAGGGCGCGAAGTTTCTTGATGGAGTACAGGGGGTGCGCTGGCAAAAACTGGCCGGAGGTACAGGAGATAAAGGACGTAGAGGAGGTAAAGGAAGTTAAGAAGGTTAAGGAAAATGTCCGAACGTCGCGTCTCTTGGCGCTGTACCAGGCGAAGAGAGCCAGCATGCTAAAATCTTCGCGTGAAGAAAGAAACCATTCAACCTGCCAAATATCTTACCGGCGGACTGGAGCTGCCGGGCGACAAATCCATCTCACATCGCTATGCCATGCTGGCGGGCCTGGCCGAGGGCACCAGCGAGCTGCGGCATTTTTCCGCGGCGGCGGATTGCCACAGCACGCTGGGGTGCATGAAGGCGCTCGGCGCGGAAGTGAAGATTGACAGCGATACCGTTCGCGTGACCGGGCACGGGCCGCGCGGATTGAAAGCCAGTTGGCGGGCGCTGGATGCGGGCAATTCCGGGACTACTATGCGCCTGCTCGCGGGAATCCTCGCAGGACAAGCGTTCTCGTCGAAACTGACGGGGGACGATTCCCTGCAAAAGCGTCCCATGAAGCGCGTGATTGGCCCGCTGCGAGAGATGGGCGCGGACATTCGTGGGCGCGACGATAATTTTGCCCCGCTCGAGATTCGCGGCGCTTCGCTAAAAGCCATCGACTACAAAATGCCTATGGCCAGCGCCCAGGTGAAGTCCGCAGTCCTGCTGGCGGGGTTATTTGCCGAGGGCGAAACCATCGTTACGGAGCCCGCCCGCACGCGCGATCACACCGAACTAGCGCTGCAGGAATTTGGGGCCGCTATCGAGAGCCACGGGCGCACCATTCGGATTCACGGCTTTGGCGGGGGAAGCGGAAGCGGCAGGCTGACCGCCAAATCGCTCGACGTCCCCGGTGATTTGTCTTCCGCGGTATTTTTTATTGCCGCAGCGTCACTATTCGCCGATTCGAACCTGCTGATTCACAACGTGGGGCTGAATCCGACGCGTACTGCCATTCTTGATGTGTTCGCTTCCATGGGGGCAGCGGTCCAAATTTTTGGCGTAAAGAGTTCGCAGGGGGAAATCGTTGGGGATCTAGCGGTGAAGGGAGCATCCCTGAAAGGCGGCGTGATTGCCGGCGATCAAATCCCACTGGTCATTGATGAGCTGCCGATGCTCGCAGCGCTGGGTCCATACACGGAAGAAGGCATCGAGTTTCGCGACGCCGCCGAACTGCGTGTGAAAGAGAGCGACCGCATCGCGGCGCTCGCGGAGAACCTGCGCCGCATGGGCGCAACGGTGGAAGAGCGGCCCGATGGTTTGAAAGTGGAAGGCCGCAGTGCCGGCAAATTGCACGGAGCGGAAATCGAGCCGCGCGGCGATCATCGCATCGCCATGGCTTTCGCGGTTGCCGGACTTGCCGCTGACGGCGCGACGGTCATCCGCGACGCCGATTGCGCGGGAGTTTCGTACCCCACGTTTTTCAAAGAGTTGGAGCGGCTCGCGGATCGGTAAGTAAGCAGGAGTAGCTAAGTAAGGAAGTGCCGCGCTGGCGCCTCCCCCCATTCCTGGCAAATCGAAAGCAGTTAGTTTTCTTCGGGCTTTGGAGCGGCTGGTGCTTTTACCCTCGGAGGCGCAGGCGGAGCCGGTTTTACAGAAGGCGCGGGCGCAGGCTTCGGTAGCGGCTCTGGCATATCCGAGCTGGTCTTATGCAGCGAAATGGAGCCGTAGCTTGTTTTCAACGTGATCTTGGGACCGCGGCCGCTTCCGTATTTTCCTTCCAGATGGGAATCACCGGACTCCGTCGAAGTCTGCTTCAAGGAATCCGCATGAAACTCGTTGTTAATATCGCCGGAATGGCAATTGGCGAGCATGTCGAAGCTCGATGATTCCGGCAATGACAGCGTGATGCTCGCCGAAGCGTTATTGATTTCGATGTCTTCCTTGGGAGGAGCGGAGAAGCGCACGTCCACATCACCGTTGCGATTGTCCACCTTCACCTTGCCGCTGGCATTTTCGATGCTCACGTTGTACGAATTCGTGCGCAGCGTAAGGTTCCCGGGTGCATCGGCGATTTCCAAATTCCCCGAACCCGCTTCCATGTGCCCGGTGAGCTGCGCGAGCGTCAGATCGGTGCGCTGCGAAATGAAGCGCACGCCTTTGGCGACCTTATCGGCGCGGATGGGACCGTAAAATTCCCCATCGAGCGTAAGCCCACCGCTGACGCCGGAGACATTCACTTCGCCGCCGTGCCCGGAAAGCTTGACGTTGCCTTTAGTGTCCGAGACCTTGACGTCGCCCTTGCGAGTATCAATGGTGACATCTCCCGTGATGTCGCGCACCTCCACATCGCCGTTGGTCGTGTTGATGGTCACTGGCTTGGCGAGGTCCGCGACGGTGACGTCGCCTCGTTCATTGCGAACGGTGAGAGAAGCTTTCTTGGGAACCGTGACATCCAGATCGAAGCTTACGCGCGAGTCGCTGGAATTCGCGCCGCTCGGATGGATTTCATAGCCGTCGCCGTTCTGCACCACCTCAAAGGTAACGGGAGCGGCCAGATGGTCAGCGTCCTTTTCGCTCCAGGACTGGGCGTACTTCTTGCCCGAGACGCGAATTTCGGAATCGTCGGAAGAATGCACGCTGATGTCGCCATGCGTGTTGCGAATGGTGATGCGCGCATCGGCGGGAACTGGTTTCGGCGCGACGTCTAGGTCGTAGTCGTGCTTCTCGCCCCAGTCGACGCCAATATCGCGACCTCGCAGTTTGCCGTTGATAATTTCTCCGCCTACGACGATTCCCATCAGTGCGAGGAGTCCGAGAACAAGAAAAACTTCTCCGGCGGTGATGCGCGCGGAGCCGGGGTCGCCGGAGCGACTGGCGGCGGTGCGCTCGTACAATTTCACCGCGCCCCAAACAATCAAAATCAAGGGCCACCAGTGGCCGAGAACCGTTCGAATATCAAGCCCGCGGTAATTGTGAAGCAGCAGCAGGGCTCCAACGAATATGAGAACCATGCCAGAGAAAAGCGAACTGCCGCGTGGACGGGAATTGGCCATAAGGATCTATTGACCCTGGCCTTGACCAGGGACAGAATTCTGCGGCGGCGGAGGCACGGAGCCTGGCGTACCGGGAACAGTTGGCGGCGCCACTCCGGAAATGTGCCCATCGGCCGGAGCGGTGGCGGATGCCAGGCTAATTGCCCCGATCACGATTAGGATGACTGGAAACGTGCGGTCAAAGGAAAAATTGCCACCGATCATTTCACTCAACAGAAAAAGCACGCCGATGGTGATCACAATGGCAGGGCCCATCAGGCTGCGGATGGTGCAGCGGCGGCAAGCGCAACGAATTCGATCACTCATCGAAAAAATCCTCCTAGGAGCGCCGGTCCAGCCGGTTGCGGAACATCAATATGCCCACGACGATCAAAATCACAGGCCAGAACTGGTGGACGCGATACCACGGAAACCAATCAAAATTGTTCAGCAAAAATAGCGCGCCGATGATGATCAGAATGATGGGTCCGAGGGGGCGATTGGTGCTCCAGGATTCGAGCGGGTCCGCGGTGGCTGTTCCCACCCGTTTCGCCTCCGCGACGCGCATCGAATCGAATGCCATGTAGAAGATGAAGCCAGCGAGCAGGATACCAAGCACCGCTTTCATGCCGCCGTCCATGTCGCTGCTCAATCCGAAAATAAGTGTCGCGAAAACGACGATGTGGATCAGCGCCTTGTTGTATTCGCCGTTATACACCGCGCCGAGACCGGGGAAAAGAAACCCCAGAATAAATGCCACGGCCGGACTGTGCGAGGAACGAACTGGAACCGGCGGCGGCAACGCGCTGGACGCCGTCGGCGCAGGTGCGCCCGCCGCGATTGGGACACTCGCCGCGGGAATTCCCACTATTCCGGCGAGGCAATCTTCGCAGTAGAGAACGTCGCGCACCGGGCGGACGCACGCGGAACACATAGCCTTGCCGCAATTGCGGCAGTAGCCGATGGCGTCCACTTCGCAATGGACTGCACACTTCATCGCAAACTCCTCTCACCAAACGCGCCGGTCAGCAACGGGCATTCCGCCGCGAGAATTTCCAGATTCCGGGCAACATCATTGGCGCGGTTCTGCTGCCGCGGTGTCGCCGGATTAGTGCCGTCGGTTCGGCCCGGTTCCTTGCTTGGCGGAGTTTGCGGAATGGTATCCTCCCGGACCGCGGGATTCTGTTCGTTTTCGTTCATGCGCGACTGGATCTCATACACAACGCGGAGGTCGCTGACAAACTTGGCGCTGTGGGCGTAGACAAGATGCACCTGGCTGTTGGCCCTCCGGTAAATCGTGGCGGGGGCCAAATCCGCCAGCTTGGGCTTGCGCAAGGAAAAGCCCGAGGCCGTAAGAATCAAAAGAAACGTGGCCGCCACAGAAACGACGCTGTAAACAAATCGCGGCGATTGCAGACCGCGCAGCCAGCGCTTCGCGCTGCGCCAGGTCTGCGGGCCTTGCGTGGCGGTCAGAATCGCATCCACGAGCTGCGGAGATGGTTCCACTTGCTCCAGCTTGTGCAAAGCGCCAAGCGCATGGGAAACGCTCGCGACTAGCGGCGTGCACCGCTCGCACGTGTTGACGTGCAAGTCGAAAGCGGTGTGCTCGGCGGGCTGCAAAAGTCCGTCGAGATAATCGCTCAGGCGCGCTTCGGTTTGTTCGCAAGTCCAGGTCATGGCGTGCTCCGCGCTCGCTTCGAGTTGCAAACTCCGTTCATGAAGGCCGCACTCCCATTTGCTGCAGGACGCGCGCCAGCTCGATGCGTCCGCGATTGATTCTCGATTTCACAGTTCCTTCCGGCACCGCCAAAATCGTCTGGATCTCTCCATACTCCAATTGCTGCAGGTCGCGCAAGATCACAGCTTCGCGCAATTCCGGCGAAAGCCGCGTCAGCGCCGATTGCACTTGACCGCTCAACTCGCCCAGCAGCGCCTGCTCATCGGGTCGCCGCCCCGCCGATTCCTTGTTTTCTACTACAGGCATTTTGTCTTCCAGTGAATCGGTAACGCGGTCCCTCTTGGTTCTACGATAATGGTCAATCAACAAATTGCGCGTCACGCTGGTCATCCACGTTGCGAATCCGCCATGAGCCGAGCGATAGCTTCCAATCGTGCGGTAGATCCGGAGGAATACATCCTGCGACAAGTCTTCGGATTCCGCGCGGTTGCCCGTAAAGCGGTAGCAAATGTTGAAGACCCGGCGCGTATGACGGCGCACAAGTTCCTCCCAGGCCGACCCTTCGCCCTGGAGGCATTGCTGGACCAGTTGGGCATCCTGCTCCAACGTATCATCAGCCTCTAAACCTGCTTACGGCGCAAGGCGTGTCCGCGAGTCGGCACTCTCTCAAAGGCCGCCCGGCAGTCCATCTCGGCCTGCCAACTATGGAACGTAAACTGCTCTCAAAAAGTTCCCTACAGATTTTAGTACGTACAGCCGACCGTTCTGCTGGGCATCTTACTCACCCCGAGCTTGGGACACAAGCGCGTGCACTCGCCCAAGGGGTAGCGACAGTTTTCCTGCATTTTGTTCAGCTTGTAACAGGGACCTCAAGCGGCGAGCTTTGAGCGCCAATGTGACGCTACTTACTGTTTGCGCTTGGCTGTCCATCCGCCGTCGGCACGGCCTTCCACGCGCATCCGGCCCTTGCCCGAATCGCCATCAATCCAGCCGGTTAGGAAGGCGTTGACCGGACCGGGGGCTCCCTGCGGGGTGTCCTTTGGCCATTCGCCCGGAAACGACAGCTCCACGTAGCCGCTCCGCCAAGTGCCGGTGACCGGGCAGGCGTCTCCCAATGGGCCGGACCATGTTCCGGTCACTTTGTCTCCGTCTCGGTGCAAATCCATCGTCGCTTCCATGCCTCCGGCATCGCTGGAATAACGCATTTCCCACGATCCGGCTACATCAGACTCGTTTTTCAGGTTTTGCGGCGCGGCGGGGGTAATCCGCACGTTGGAGAAATAGGCCTCCTCATTGGTGAAGCCCCACAGCCCGACGGCACCATGCAAATCCTCTCCCTTCAATCCATCCACCACCAGACTCGGCTTGGGCGATCCGTTGAGGTAGAGTTTCGCGGAGCGACCGGCCACTTCGATCCTAAGCTTTGTCCACGTCTCCTTCGCGAGTTCCGCATGAGACTCATAAACCGACGGCCACTCACGCCGCAGTCGATACCAGCCGAACGCAGGCTGGGAAGAGTATTGGACGGCATGATTCCGCATCGCCTGATCGGGGGCGTCCGAGTTTCCGGGCCGCAAATAGAACAACTCGTAATGGGAGGCATCCGGCCTGACTCGGAAGGCAATGCCCACGAAGCCGGGGGAACGAACGCCCGGCGGCACAGTGGTCTTCAACGCGATATCTGCTTCGATTACTCCATCCTGAAAATCGGTCCCCGGCAGCAGGGCCAGGCCATCGCGGTCGTCTCCATCCATGGTGAGGCGGACGGATTTGCGTCCCATGTAGTTCACCGCTTCCGTCTTCACCGTTGGCGCAATGAGGCCGGTGGTGTCGCGAAGAGGAAAGGTCTGCACGTGAGGTGGCGTGTCTGCCATCAGGCCGGCGGCGGCCAAGAGTGTGGCTGCGCAGCAATTCAATAAACGCCTCAGCATGACTTTTTGCTCCTTTATTTCGGTTCTGTATAACCCCTCAACCACGGCTTTGCGCGAACACCCACTTCACCAGTTCCGGCTCGGTGTAAGCCCATTGCCAAACATTGTGATCCACCCCTGCGTATTCGGTGTAGAGCGGATGCCCGCCGGCTTTGCGACGCGCCGCGATACGGTCGCGCGACAGGGACACAGGGACGGTCTGGTCAGAGTCGCCCTGGAAGCTCCACAGCGGCGTGTCAATCGAACCGGCGCCGTCTTCGGTCGAGATGCTTCCACAGCAGATCACCGCGGCGGCGAAAAACTGCGGGCGATAGGTGATGATATTCCACGCGCCCGCCCCTCCCATGGATTGCCCCGTGACATAAATGCGCCGCTCATCGATGGCGAACTCGCGGGTCAGCGCATCGATGACCTCCAGCGCCAAGCGCGAACCTTCGCCCAATCCAGGAGATGGCTTCGGCGGATCTTGCGAGAAATCGTAGCGCGACCATCCGCGATCGGTCTGCGGCACGATCACGTAGCAGGGGAAACGCTTTTGGTTCTCCGGAAGCAGCCAGACGCGTGTGCCAAAAGTATTGCCGAGGCCCAGCTGTTTCAGGTTGTCGTCGCCGAGCCCGCCGCTGCCGTGCAGATACAGCACCAACGGAAGCTTGCCGGTGGCTTCCGGCCGGAACAGGCGGTAGGGCATTACCCAGTCGCTTTTGTGAGTGCGCGTTTCGAACTTCGTTTCCAGCCCCTGGGATTGTTTCTTGAACGCGTCAATCAGAGCGACCCTCTCCGGGGACATCGGGGTTCCGGGCGCGAGCGGAGGAGTACCGTCGTCCTTGGACGCTGCCGAAGCTGTCGGTGTCACCGAAAGGTCAAAGCTGATCTGCGCGATCCACGCCCCGGCGGACGCTGAACCCAAGAGGCGCACTGCTTCTCGCCGCGTAATCATCTGTGTGGGAACCTCGCGCCCTGTTCGCGATCGGTCTTGACGCTTGAACAGGTAGACGACCGAACCAGAAAATGGGTAGCAGCACGCCCGCAGGCCGTTCGATTGCTTGTCCGCAGTAAATTGTATATACTGTGTATATCCAAATGGAGTGCCCATGAAAACGCAGATCGCTAAGTGGGGCAACAGTATTGCCGTGCGCATTCCCAAGACCGTGGCGCAGGCTGCCAAACTTCGCTTGGGAGACCACTTGGAAATGGCCGTGGAAGATTCGGGAGTGGTGCGCATGCGGAAGAAGGAACGAACACTCTCCCTCAAGAATTTGATCCACGAAATCACCGCGGAAAACCTGCACACCGAAACCGACTGGGGTGAGCCGCAGGGCAAAGAGTTATGGTAGCTGGTGAGTATGTGCCGGACGCGGGAGATTTGATCTGGCTCGATTTTACCCCGCAAGCGGGCAGGGAGCAGGCAGGCCGAAGACCAGCCGTTGTTCTCTCACCTCGTAGTTACAATGATAAGACGAGTCTCGCCGTGGTTTGTCTCATCACGAGTCATGCCAAGGGTTATCCCTTCGAGGTCGCTGTTCCGCCAGGGTCGCGCATCGGTGGGGTGATTCTCTCCGACCATTTGAAAAATCTCGATTGGCGCCAACGCCAGGCGCAAAAGGCCGGTAAGATTCCGCGAAGCGTCCTCGACCAGGTGCGCGCTCGCATAGCCGCCTTATTGGGAATTGCCTGATCATCGTGTGGGCGCAACTTGACGCAAGTGTCTCCTCCCGCTAGGCTCAACACCGCATGAAAACTTCGTCGAGGAAGCTTCTTGCCCTCCTGGCCGGGCTGCTGGTGCTGGGGTATGTCGTCTACCACTTAGTCGGAATGATGCAACATTCCGAGTTCAGCGCGACGGAATTGCTGCACACGGTCCGCGCTGCCAAACCCAGCCTTCTACTCCTTTCGTTGATTGCCATCTACGTGTGCTATGCGCTGAGGGCACTCCGCTGGACCGTTTTTCAAAAGAATCTTGGCCCATCGACCTTTTGGAATGTTTACAAAATGACGCTTGCGGGATTTTCAGCACTCCAACTGCTAGGCCGACCTGGCGAACCCGTGCGTCCATTTCTCATCGCACGAAAAGAAAAATTGCCTGTCTCTGGAATGTTTGGCGTGTACCTGCTGGAACGAATTTTCGATTTTGTGAGCATGGCGGTGATCGCTATCGTCGCATTGCTTGGTTTTCACGCAGGTCCGGATGCTGGCGATACCGCGCACGCATTGCAGAAGGCAGCAAAGCCGGGAGCAGCCATTCTCTTTTTGGGGATTGTCGCGGCTACTACCCTACTGGTGTACTTACGCTTGCACGGCACGGCGCTTCTCGAACGACAACTGCAGGGATGGATTGAGACGCATGGCTGGCGAAGTAAAATTGCGAGAATTCTGCTTGAGTTTGCGCAAGGCGTGCAAACGATCCGGACTGGACGCGACCTATTGCTTGCGCTGTTCTACTCCGCAACGCATTGGTTCCTTATACTCCTCATTTATTTTTGGATAGCAAAAAGCTTTGGGGGTAAGCTAGCGACCCTAAGCCTTTTGAATGCCACGGTTGTGCTTGCGTTTTCGCTAGTAGGATCACTTTTGCAACTGCCCGGAGTAGGTGGTGGCTCTCAAGCTGTCTCAACGATTGCTTACATGAAGATCTTTCAAGTAAGAAGCGAAGATGCTTTGGCGGCATCCATGATGCTTTGGCTCATAACCTTTGCGGCTTGCAGTTTGGCTGGTGTACCGCTACTGATTCGCGAAGGTTTTTCGCTTGGAAAATTGCGAGAAATGGCGGAGCACGAAAAGGAAGCTGTGGAGGAAAGTACTGGCAAAAAGGCCGCGCAGCAAGGAGAATCAGCTCCGTGAAGTGTCCTTTTTGCGCGAACATTGACGACAAAGTGATCGATTCGCGGGAAGGCCGCGTCGGCGACACCATTCGCCGCCGCCGCGAATGCCTTAAGTGCGGCCGCCGTTTCACCACCTACGAGCGCATTGACGAAATTCCTTACATGGTCATCAAAAAAGACGGCCGCCGCGAGCGTTTCGAACGCCAAAAAATCCTGCAAGGCCTGCTGAAAGCTTGCGAAAAACGCCCTGTGCCCACGCCGAAGCTCGAAGCCATCGTGGACGAAATCGAGGCCGTGGTCCACGAAGCTACCGAGCGCGAGCTCACGACCACTGAAATCGGCGAAATGATCATGCATCGCTTGAAAAAATTGGACAAAGTAGCTTACGTGCGCTTTGCCTCCGTGTACATGGACTTCAAGGACGTGCAGGAGTTCATGAGCGAGCTGAAGAATTTGCTCAAAGATCGCGCCAAGAAGTAATTCCTCTTTCCCAGGAGCATTCATGAAGAAATCCGCGCTGAGCTGCTTGTTCGTCCTATCCGCGCTTGCTTGTGCATTCGAAGTATCAGATCGCGCTACAGCGCAAGATAGCAAGTCCGTCAAAATGGATCCGAAAAAAATCCGGGCTCACGTGAAGTATCTCTCCGACGACGCACTCGAAGGCCGCGGAACCGGACAAAAAGGTGGCGACCAAGCCGCCGACTACATCGCCGCGCAGTTCAAAAGCTACGGCTTAAAGCCCGCCTCCGACAAAGGCACCTATTTTCAAGACGTCCAAATGGTGGAAGTCAAGACGCTTCCGGAAACCGCCTTCACTCTGATCCCCGCAAGCGGCCCGCCGGTCCCGCTCAAAAACCTCGACGATTTTGTGACCAACAACGAGAGCCAGTCCGAGTCCGCCGACATTGACGCGCCGATTGTTTTCGTCGGTTATGGAATCAAAGCGCCAGAGTATAACTGGGACGATTACAAGGATGTCGATCTTCGCGGGAAAGTGGCGCTGCTCTTTGTGAACGAACCCACCACCGATGATCCCAACTTTTTCAAAGGCAAAGCTCTGACCTACTACGGCCGCTGGACCTACAAATTTGAAGAAACCGCCCGCCGTGGCGCCGTCGCCACTCTAATTATCCACCGCAAAGACTTGGCCAGCTACGGCTGGGACGTCGTCCGCAATTCCTGGGGCACCCAGCGTTCCTACCTTCAAAAAGATGCGACCCCGAAATTGCAAGCGGCCTCCTGGATTCAACTCGATGTCGCGAAAAAACTTGTAGGCATGGCCGGGCTCGATCTCGACAATCTTTTCCTGCAGTCACAATCTCGCGATTTCAGGCCCCTCGAATTGCCCGTGCGTTTGAAAGCGCACATTACCAGCCAGCTGCGCCCGTTCATCTCGCGCAATGTCCTGGCCATGCTGCAAGGCTCCGACCCCAGCAAAAACAGCGAAGCCGTTCTCTATACCGCGCACTATGATCATCTCGGCATTGACCCGGCCAAATCCGGCGACAAGATTTACAACGGCGCCGTGGACAACGCCACCGGCTGCGGCATTCTGCTCGAACTCGCCAGAGTCTGGGCCAATACCAAAAAAGCTCCGCCGCGCTCCATCCTGTTCGCCTCCGTCACCGCCGAAGAGCAAGGTCTCCTCGGCTCCGAGTACATGGGCAAAAAGTCCGCCTATCTTCCCGTCGATCCCATCCTGGATTTGAATTTCGACGCCCTGCAGCCGATCGGCATCCCCGAGGATGTGGAGGTTAGTGGCGCCGAGCGCACCACCTTTTATCCCGTCGTGGAATCTACCGCTAAAAGGTTCGGCCTCGCCATCCAACCCGATGCTTCGCCCGAAGCGGGCCACTATTACCGTTCCGACCACTTCAGCCTGGCCCGCGTCGGCATTCCCTCGTTTTCCATCAGCCAAGGAACAAAATTCGCCGGCCACGATCGCGCTTGGGGAGAAGCGCAAGCCAAGGACTACGTCAACAATCGCTACCATCAGCCCGCCGACGAATACCGCGCCGATTGGGATTTCCGCGGCCTCGCAAAAATTGCAAGTTTTGGCTACGAACTCGGCCTCGAAGCCGCCACGCAGCCCTCGCTCATCCATTGGCAACCCGGCGACGAATTCGAACCCGCTGGCAAGAAAAGGGAATGGCGCGACATCGACGGCGACGCACTGTTCGCCGGCCGACCTGATCTTCACTTTGCGCGCCCTGCACACATCCTTTATCCGCCGCTTGCGCGCCAGACGCGCACCGCGGGCACAGTCGTTCTCAACGTGTCCGTTGCAGCCGACGGAACTGTCTCGAATGTCGACGCCTTGAAAGGGCATCCGCTACTGAGCACAGCGGCTGTGCAAATGGTGAAGGAGTGGATGTTCACGCCTCAGGCGGGTGAACCAAGAACGTTCGAACTGAAGTGTGTGTTCGCTCTAAACCAAAACACCTACACTCTCCGCCCGTTCGTCCTCACGGTCCCGGAGCCGCTTCATCGTTTACTGCTAACAGTAGGCACTGTCATACAAACGCAAACCACAAAATAGCTCAATCTTCACCGCGGCCAAACCCCCGCCGTAAAAATCTTAATGGTCTGAAATCCCAGCTTTTCGTAAAGTTTCACTGCTGTGTGATTCTCCGAAGTCACCGTCAGGGTCAACTCCCTGAATTTCATTCCGCGCAGCGCCTCCGCAGAGGTTTGCATCAGCATGCGCCCCAGTCCATGGCCTTGATAGCCCGGCACCACACAGATTTGCGTCGTGTGCCCCACCCCCGGCGAAACCTCGCTGGTCAGCACCGCCGCCACCAACTCATCACTCCCCGGCTGATGCAGCACGAACGACGCCCCCGGCACAAACTGCCCGCACCCCGGCAACAAGATAATGTTCTTCAAAAATTTCAAAGCCCCTGCGCGGCTCCGGTACTGATCGTTGATCTCCCCATCCACGTGGTCCGCATACGCCAAATAAATCAGCTTCGCGCACGGATCAAAATACCGGTCATTCCACCGCGTCAGCCGCATTCCGTTTGACGCCCCCGGCTTGGCCTCTGCCATCTTCTGCAAATCCAGCAGCATGAACTGCCGCGAGTACAGCCGGAATCCCTGGTCGAGCAGCGGCGTGTCCACCGGCCCGCTGAACGGCATCAGCTGCGCTTCGATCCTCGCGAGGTGTGGAATCGCCCGCATCGAAGACAGCATCTCCTCCAGCAGCCTCCGCCCAATCGCCGTCTGCGGAAATTTCGCTGACACGTACAACCCGCCAATCAGCCCCTTCTGCTCCTCCAACACGTAAAACGAATAGCCCGCCGCCGAGCCGTTCTCGAACGCCACACAACCCGCGAGCGCATGCGCGTCCAGAAAGCGCTTGATCAGTTCCAGCGCTCCGCGGTAATCCCAGTGGAGCTCATCGCGCCAGTGTCGCGCCTCCTCTTCAAGAAGCGGCTCAATCTGTCGCACTGTCGTCTGTCTCAAATCAACAAGGTTCATGGAAGAAGGAAAATCGCCGCGGCCCCCGCCACGCGGTTCCTATAATAACTGATTCGCGAAAGGCCCACTCGCGGCCTCGGCCCGGAACCGATATACATGCGACACAACCCGTGCGCGGTCCGGCCTAACGCTCCAACGCCGTATGCTACGATGCAAACTGTCACGTTTGTATTGTGAGGAATAGATAAAGCGGCGCGTGCCGCTAGCCAATTAGCCCAGACGACGCATGCAAATCCTTTTCGAGCTTCGCTACCCATCCCGTTGGTACACGAAATTATTGATGGCCCTGCTGGCCTTGGTCTTTTTTGCAGTACTCGCCACCACCGCCATCTCTGGGTTTCTCGTCTACCGCATCGTCAAGCCCCAGCGCACCGGCAGCGAAATCAGCATGGCCAGCTTTCCCGGCCGCCCGGAGATTGTGCAATTCACCGTCGGCGACCTGGGCACTCGCGAGGGATGGTTCTTCCCCGGTCTGCGTGGCGCGCCGACGATTCTCTTGTGCCATGGCTATGAATCCAGCCGCGGCGAGCTGCTGACCTTGGAATCCGCGCTGCAGGATCATCAGTACAACGTGTTTGTCTTTGATTTTGCCGCGCACGGTCAGAACCCTGGAATCACTACCCTCGGTTACCGCGAAGTGGAGGAAGTGCGTGCTGCCATTGATGTGGTCGCCGCCCGCAACGATGTGGACCCCGCCAAGTTTGGCGTCTGGGGATACAATCTCGGCGCCTACGCCGCGCTACGTGAAGCCGAAAACGACAAGCGCATTCGCGCACTCGTCCTCGATTCCGTCTACGACCAGCCGCAGCAGATGGTGAAAGTCGGTGTCGAGCGCAACGGCCTCGCCAGTTTCCCCTTCATGGTGCGCTCCGCGGAACTCAGCTTTGAATACTTGAATTACGCCCACCGCCAAGATCCGCCGCTCTCGAGGAAGCTGATTACCCTCACCGGCGTCCCCACCTTGTGGATTCAGGCCCTGGACGATCCCGAACTCGCCGCCATCACTCGCCAGATGTTCCTGAAAGCTCCCGAGCCGCGCGAGCAAGCCATCATTCCCCACGGCAATTTCGTCAGCATGGACGACGAAGACAAGCGCACCTACGAAAACCGCGTCGTCTCCTTCTTCCTACTGCGCCTGCCCGCTACGGGGAAGGCTGCGCGCTAGAGACCGTTCTATTTCTGCCGGAATTAAGCTGCTGCTTAAAGCTCCTTGTTGCCCTGTTGCCGCTTCATCCTTGCCAATTTCAACTAACATGGCATCAGGACACCTGCTGTCCAAGACCGTGTATGGTATCTTCCTCTCGCGTAAGTCTCGTGTTCCGTCTGGTGAAGCTAGCGCGAGAACCGATTGCGAAAAGTTTCCATCCCACTCCTTCAGTTGGCGACGTAGGTAAAAGTTAGCTCCATACTCCCACCCTCGGCGAAGGCGATAACATAGGACACTGTTCGAGACCTTTTGATTCGAATTCACAATCCGCGCAATTGGTCGGGGGGAAACAACAGAGTCAAGCCAATGGAAAAAGGAAGGATTTGCGCAGCCGAGAAACGCGACCACAACAGCTGCTCCAGAGAGAAGGGTCCCTCCCTTTTTTCCACGGGCCGCACACACTACTGTCGAGGTCGAACCAACAATCGCAAGGATGAGCCCCATCAAAGCAAAGGGCTTCGGCTGGGTCGTGACCCGCCACCTCATCACCTCCACCGAAGCAACTGCCAAGAAAAAACTTCCGGTAAGTGAAATAGCCGCCAAGCCCAAAGTCTTCACATATTTGCTATTCGTAATGTCGCGCGCCAGCAATTTTGAAGTCAGCAACATAAGCGCGGGAATGGAGGGGAGTATGTATCCTGGGAGCTTGGACTTGGATAATGAAAAGAAAACAAGTGTGAACAGAGCAAAAAACAGAAATAAAAGCTGTGTAACATCCAATCCGGCCGTCGGCTCTGGGCGCCGGGCGAGTTTGATCCAAAGCGCCAAGGTGGAGACTGTAGCGACAGTCCAAGGGAGCAACGCAATTATCAGGAGCGGAATGTAGAACCAGAATGGCTGAATGTGTTGGAATTCGGGCGTGAGGTAACGCTTGAAATTGTGTTCGATGATGAAGATACGGAAAAAGCCGGGGTTGCGTCTAGCGCAGAGGATATACCAGGGGAGTGCTGTCAGACAGAAAGAAGCGAGCGCGACCGGATGAAATAGCCGGAAGGCGTCGCGCCAGCGCTTCGTGAAAAGCGCCCAGAAGAAAACGGCGCCACCAGACAAAATAATTGCGGCTGGTCCTTTTGCAAGCACCGCAAGTCCAAGGAAAAATCCGAAGAGGAGCAGCGCAAGCCAACGCGTTCGCGGAAGGATCGGCGTGTTTTCATCGCGAGTTAGGCCGAGCACCACCGCCGCGCACACCATCGCAATCGTGAGCATCCCGCTGAAGGGCATGTCCGTCGCGGCGGCGTGCGAGAAACCAATCATGCCGACTGTGGTCGGGAGCAGGAGCAATAGCCAGCGCGCGGTCTCCGCGCCATAGAGACGGAACGCAAGCCAGGCCAGCGCAAGCGTCGCCAGGAGCGCCGAAACCGCGCTGGGCAATCGCGCAGCCGCCTCGCTCACGCCGAACAACCTGAAGCTGAGCGCCGCGCCCCAATAAAAAAGCGGAGGCTTCTCAAACCACGGCTTCCCGTAAAGCCGCGGCGTAACCCAATCCCCGCTCTCCGCCATGTCCCGCGCGATCCACGCATACCGCGGCTCGTCCGGCCCCACAAACCCAATCGCCCCAAGATGGCTGAAATAGCAAACGTAGAGCGTTGCCACGATGAGCACAGCCCAGCCAATCCGGGCCGCCGTACTGGTCTGAGTTTTTTCGACGATGGGTGTAGTCGTTTCAGTCACGGAAAATTGAGTCTAACATCGAACCACTATCTTCCAGCGACGGACCTCTTGCATACTGTCGCCCGGCGGCAAACACGAGCGAGCTTGCGCAAACAATGAAAGAATGGATCCAATACGCGGCTGTCTGGCTCATCCTCAAAGGGCTGGGCTTGCTCCCGCGTCCAGTAGCACGGAGTTTTGCCGCCGCCGTCGCGCGCCTTCTTTACGCGCTGCTCCCGAAGCTTCAGAAGACCGGTGAAGTAAATTTGCGCATCGCCTTTCCGGACTGGAGCGAAGCCCAACGCAAAACCATCGTTCGTGGAATGATTCGCAACCTCGGCTGGATGGCCGCCGAATTCGCCCGCCTTCCCAAACTCACGAAAGAAAATATCGAACAGGTCGTCATTCTCGACGGCCACGAAAATTTCCTCGAAGGCCACCGCCGCGGCAAAGGCGTTCTCTATCTAACCGGTCACATTGGCGCATGGGAGCTGTCTTCCTTCGCCCACGCGTTGTACGGCTACCCGCTCCACTACATGGCTCGTAGGATTGACAACAAAAAAATCGACGCCCTGGTCAACGGCTACCGCTGCCTATCGGGCGACCGCCCCATCTTCAAAAACGAATCCGCCCGCGTAATGCTGAGAGTCCTGAAAGAAGCAGGAACCGTCGGCATTCTCGCTGACCAAAACACCATGCCCGAAGAAGCCGTCTTCGTGGATTTTTTCGGCAAGCCCGCCAGTACTACCACCGGGATTGCGCGCGTCGCGCTGCACACCGATGCCGCCGTCGTACCCGGCTACGCCGTCTGGGACGCCGCTGTTCGAAAGTACCGCTTGCGCTTCGAGCCGCCCGTGGAGTTGATTCGCACTGGCGATTCCGAACGCGACGTCCTGGAAAACACGCAGAAGTTCACTAAAGTAATCGAAGACATCATTCGAAAGTATCCCGATCAATGGGTTTGGATCCACGGACGCTGGAACACCCGGCCCACAGGCGAATCACCGCTGTACGATTTTGAGTGAGGATGATCATGAAACGGACTGCACAGGAATTAGCCGAAGCCCTTGGCGCAAAACTGGAAGGCGACGGCGCCCTGGAAGTCACTGGAGTTGCCGCGCCCGAACGCGCCGGCACGCGCGACCTCATCTACGTGGAAGCCGCCAAGCACGCGCCGCGCGCTGCCTCCTCAGCTGCACTGTGCGTAATAGCCTCCGAAGGCATCGAACTCCCCGGAAAAACAATCCTGCGCAGCACCCATCCAAAATTAAGTTTCGCTAAAGCCGCAGCCCTCGTCCTGGATCGCGCCCCCATCGCCACAGGAATTCATCCCACCGCAATCGTAGCTCCGCTCGCGCGCGTCGCACCGACCGCAAGCATCGGCCCCTACGCCGTAATCGGCGAAGACGCCCACGTCGGTGCAGGAACGCAAATCGGTGCGCACACCGTCATCGGAGCCGGCTGCTGGATCGGCGAAAATTGCCGACTTCATCCGCGCGTCACACTGTACGCCGGCGTACGCCTCGGCCATCGCGTCGAGATTCATGCCGGCGCCGTCCTCGGCGCAGACGGCTTCGGCTACGCCTTCGGAGAAGGGAAGTACTGGAAATTCCCGCAAACCGGCATCCTCGAAATTGGCGACGATGTGGAAATCGGCGCCAACACCACTATTGACCGTGGGTCTCTCGACGACACGCGCATCGCCGAGGGCACTAAGCTCGATAATCTCGTGCACGTCGGCCACAACTGCCAGATCGGCGCGCACACCGTAATCGCCGCGCAAGCCGGTCTCTCCGGCTCATGCACCTTCGGCAATCGCGTCACCGTCGGCGGCCAAGCCGGCTTCGGCGAACGCTGCGAATTGGAAGACGGTGCCATCATCGGCGGCCAAAGCGGTGTCCTCGGCGGAAAAACGATTCGAACCGGCCAAACCGTCTGGGGCACCCCCGCGCGTTCCCTCGAAAAATTCAAAGAGCAGTATGCTTGGTATGGCCGCTTGCCGGAGCTGGCCGGGCGCATCAAAGAGCTAGAGGCCAAACTTGCCACCAAGTGAAAAAACGCAATCCGCCCACTGGCGCGTCATCGTCGTGGGCGGCCACACCCGCGGCATCGGCAAGACGCAATTGGTTTGCGACGTGATCGCCGCCTTTCCGCAAGCCAACTGGATCGCTGGAAAAATCACCCAATACGGCCACGGCGTCTGCGCCCAGAACGGCGACAATTGCGATTGCGCCCCCGACGAACACGTCTGCGCCATCAGTTGGGAAACTCGCGCTGACACCGGCACCGACAGCTCGCGCTTTCTGGCCGCAGGGGCCCACCGCTCCTTCTGGCTCCGCACCAAACAAGGTTTTCTCGCCGAAGGCCTGCCACTCCTGCGCGCCGCCTTGCAAGACACTCTAGTTGCGAACGGCGCTGCGCCTGCTCCTCTCATCCTCGAAAGCAATTCCTTGCTGCAATTCCTGAAACCCAATCTCTACTTCGCCGTGGTCGATCCCGCCAAAGATGACTTCAAAGACTCCGCCCGCATCGTTCTCGATCGCGCCGACGCTCTCATTCTCCGCAACGCCACCGACCCGCACCCCTCTGCCTCTCCCGCCTGGACCAAACTCCCCTCGCGTCTCCTCCGCGAAAAGCCCTCCGTGACCCAACGCGAAGGCGAACCGCTGCCCGCCCCCCTCCACGTTCTCGTCCAGCGTGCCCTGGAATCCTCCTCCGGCATCGCCATTTGACAACGTCGCCATAACCAAACGGCATCTTAACCGTTGACCGTTCGCCCGAAGGGGGCGATAATTTAGTAGTACTGGTGTTACTCGAACCTAAACCGCCGTCGTTCTGCTCCGCGAAGTCTCACGGAATACGGCCGTGAAGCTCGAGTTTGCTGCGCGCTTGAGATTCGTCCTCGCGCCGGCTGGCAGTCCTGCTCTGGGGGGAGCACTGATGGCGTCATTCGCCCGAATGGGAGAAGAAATTTCCGTTGCTCCAGCGCCGACCTCTGTGCAAGAACAAGGCTGGGTCGAGCGCCTGGAAAAATCCATCGAACGCGGCGCGAACCACCTTCTTTCCGTCCAATCCGAACAAGGTTTCTGGCAAGGCGAGCTCGAAGCCGACACCACTCTCGAATCCGACTACATCTATTACCTGTACGTCCTTGGAAAAGCCGACCCCGAGCGCATTGCCAAGCTTGCGAATTACGTCCGCCGCCGCCAGTTGCCCGATGGCGGCTGGAGCATCTATCCCGGCGGCCCCTCCGAACTGAACGCAACGTGCAAAGCCTATTTCGCACTGAAGCTCGCCGGCGATTCCACCGACTCAGCGCACTTGACCCACGCGCGCGAAACCGTCCATCGCCTCGGCGGTCTTGAGCACACCAACTCCTACGTCCGCTTTTACCTCGCGCTCGTCGGCGCTGTCGGTTGGGAACTCGTACCTTCGATTCCGCCGGAGCTGATGCTCCTACCCAACTGGTTCTATCTAAACATTTATGAAATGTCGTCCTGGACCCGCGGCATCGTCATTCCCATGTCCATTCTTTCCGCGCTGCGCCCCGATTGGCGCCTCCCGGAGCGCGCCCGCGTCGACGAACTGTTCAAAGATCCATCGCGCAAAACCGCCGCTTTCGATTGGAGCGACCAGCTCATCTCCTGGAGAAATTTCTTCCTCGCCGTCGATCGCGGCTTCAAGCTCTACGAAAAAATTCCCTGGAAGCCGTTGCGCCAGCGCGCCCTTCGCGAAGCAAAATCCTGGATGCTCGATCACCTCGAGCGCACCGAAGGCCTCGCCGCCATCTATCCCGCGATGATGAATTCCATTTTCGCCCTGATGGCTCTCGGCCACGGCCCCGACGACCCGCTCACCTGGCGCGAAATTAAAGAATTCTCCCGTTTCGAAATCGAAGACGCCGACACCATCCGCATGCAGCCCTGTGTCTCTCCCGTTTGGGACACCTGCATCGCCATGGTCGCTCTCGAAGAAGCCGGCCTGCCGCCGGATCATCCCGCACTCGTCAAAGCCGCCGAGTGGATGCTCTCCAAGCAGGTTCTCGGTCCCGGCGACTGGCAATTCAAAAACAAAGACGCCGAACCCGGCGGCTGGGCCTTCGAATTTCGCAACGATTTTTATCCCGACGTGGACGACACCGCTTTCGTTCTGATGGCTCTCCAGCGCGTCAAATTTCCCGACCCTGCTCGCATGGAAGGCGCCATCCGCCGCGGCCTGCAATGGCTCCTCAGCATGCAGAATCGCAACGGCGGCTGGGGCGCGTTCGATCGCGACAACGACAGAAAATTTCTCTGCAACATTCCTTTCGCCGATCACAACGCCATGATCGACCCTTCCACTGCCGACGTCACCGCACGCGTCGTCGAATGCCTCGGCCGCTTCGGCTGGCCCGCGGAACATCCCGCCATCCAGCGCGCCCTGAGATTTCTTTTGAAGGATCAGTGTGACGACGGCTCCTGGTTCGGCCGTTGGGGCGTCAACTTCGTCTACGGCACCAGCGGCGTCCTCCGCGCTCTGGAAACCGTTTCGCTCACCACGCGCGAATATTGCCAGCGCGCCGTCACCTGGCTCCGCACCGTGCAGAAGCCCGACGGCAGCTTCGGCGAATCGCTACTCAGCTACGACAAGCCCGAGACTAAAGGCCAGGGCCCCAGCACTCCTTCGCAAACCGCTTGGGGGCTAATCGGCCTCCTCGCCGGAGCCGAAACGCAGGATCCCGCGATCACGAAGGCCGTTTCTTATTTGGTTCACCATCAGCAGCTGGACGGCTCCTGGAGCGAGCCCGACTTCACCGGCACCGGTTTCCCCGGCGTCTTTTATCTGAAATATCATCTCTATCGCAATTCGTTCCCGGTTTACGCACTCTCGCGCTACGCCAATCAGTCGCGCAAAGCCGAAGAGTACGTCGCCCTCAAGTTCCAGCCCAGCGAGTTCCGGCTGCGCAGCGGATTTTAGCCGCATGCTGCGCTTTCCCCTGCGCCTCATCGCGGACCTCGTCAAGGCCCGCATCGTGCGGAGCACTCGCCGCGATTCCGCCGCTCCAGCGGTTCTGCTGATTCGTCCGGTCGAGCAAGCAAGCCCGACCTCATTCGAATCTTCCCGATTTTCCCCCGAAGCGAAAGCCGGAACCGAACTCTTAACTTTAGTGCGCGAAAGCGCCGCTCCCGTCGTTTGGATCGGCGGCGCAGATCCACTTCTCCATCCGGAAATAGCGCAGCTCACTCGCTGCATCAACGGTCACGGCCAAAATGTTTTCCTGGAAACCGACGGCGCGATTCTCCGCCGCCGCATCCACGAATTCCGCCCCGTCTCCCGCCTGTTCCTAACTGTCCCCTTGAACGGCCTCGAGAAATCCCACGACCTTCGCGCCGCACGTCCGGGTGCCTTCCGCAGCGCCGTTGAAGCCCTCGAAGCCGCCCGTCTGTGCGGCTTCTTCACCTGCATTCACACGCGCATCTACGCGGACTCCGATCTCAACGAAGTCGCCACATTGCGCGCCCTCGCGAACACCCTCGACGTGGACGGCTTCGTGATTTCCCCAGCCACCGCGCCGAACACCGCGAATCCACGCAGTGAATCGCTACAGCAAAAAACCGTCGACGCCCGAAAGCTAATCGCCAATCGCTGGTGGCAAATCTTCTCGCGCCTCGCAGAACCCGCGCTGGCCGGCGAGCACCTCTCCGCTCCAAGTGAAAGCAAGACGCGCTCTATCCTCGAACGCGAATCCGATGACCGCGAAGAGAGCGTAAAGGTCGCATGACCACCCTGGTCACCGGCGCCGCCGGTTTTCTCGGCAGCCGTGTTGCCCGCCAGCTCGTTGCCCGCGGCGAAGACGTCCGCGTTCTCATGCGCGCTTCCAGCACCAATCGCGCCATCGCCGATCTTTCCCTCGAATACGTCACCGGCGATCTCCGCGATCCCGCCTCGCTCGATCGCGCCATGAAAGGCGTCAAGCGCGTTTTCCACGTCGCCGCCGATTACCGCCTGTGGGCCAAGCGCTCGCAGGACATCTACGATTCGAACGTCGGCGGCACAAAAAACCTTCTCGAAGCCGCCAAGCGCGCCGGCATCGAGCAGCTCATCTACACCAGCACCGTCGCCACCATCGCCGTCGACCGCCCGCAGCTCCCCAACGAATTCACCGACGCCAAGCTCGAAGAAATGGTTGGCCACTACAAGCGTTCGAAATGGATGGCCGAAAGAGAAGCCCTCGCCGCCGCGAAAAGTGGATTGCCTGTCATCGTCGCCATGCCCACCACGCCCGTCGGCCCCTGGGATTGGAAGCCCACGCCCACCGGTAAAATTATTCTCGATTTTCTGAACGGCAAAATGCCCGGCTACGTCGAGACCGGCCTCAACTTCGTTGGCGTCGAAGAATGCGCCGCCGGCCATCTCCTCGTCTCCGAAAAAGGAAAAGTGGGCGAGCGCTATCTCCTCGGCGGAGAAAATCTGACGCTCAAACAAATGCTCGATGCTCTCGCGAAAATCACCGGCCTGCGCGCCCCCAGGCTGAAAATTCCCCACAGCCTCGCCTTGGGTGTAGCCTATGCCAATACGGTTTTTTCGCGCTTGCTTGGCCGCGAACCGGGCATCCCGATCGAAGGCGTGAAGATCGCCCGCCACAATATGTTTGTGGATTGCACCCGCGCCCAGCGCGAACTCGGTTTCAAGGCCGGCCCAGTCGCCGCCGCGCTCGAACGCGCCGTCCACTGGTACGGTGCCAACGGTTACGTAGCCAAAGGCCGCGCCAAGCGCATGGCCCGCGCCGCCGCAGCCTGAGGTTTTGTATTCTATGTAGTGGCCGGTCTTCAGACCGGTGCGTTTTTCTTGTCTTTGTTTTGTGTAGGCGCCGGGCTTTAGCCCGGCCTGCTCGACTTTGAGACAAATGCGCATCCTAGTCACCTTCGCCGTCGAAGCCGAATTCGCTCCTTGGCGCGCGCGCAGAAAGTTTGTTCGGCAAAATGCCGAAGGACTTAAGCTTTGGAAGAGCGCAATTGGAAATTCCGAGATCTTTGTGCTCTTGACGGGTATCGGAGACAACTCGGCAGATACCATGGAACTGATGATGCGACTCGCTAGCCGTGACAAGTATTTTGAAATTTGTATTTCCAGCGGCCTTGCTGGAGCTCTGCGTCCGGATTTCGCAGTGAGCGATGTTGTGGTGGCGAAGCTACTGAAATCGGAAGGAGTGCACGCCGACCTCGGCCGAGACTGGTTGGAGACGGACGTGCAACTAGTCGATCTGGCGGTCGCGCACGGTGCGAAGCAAGCCGCAGCGTTTTATACCGCCGAGAGAGTACTGACCACCGCGGAACAAAAGGCCCTGCTTGGGGCGAAGGCGGATGTCGTGGACATGGAGAGCTTCGACGTTGTCAAAGAAGGGTACGCGTGGGGCGCTCGCGGCGTCGCTATCCGAGCCATAAGCGATCGCTCTAACGAGGACTTGCCAATTGACTTCAACCGGACGATTTCTTCAAACAACCGCGTTAGCATTCTTCGTGTCGTTGCCGAAGTCGCAAAAAAGCCCGGCACGATTGGCTCTCTGATTCGTTTCGGAAGGAAGAGCCGCGGCGCGGCTGAGACCCTTGCCCGTTTTTTGGAAACCTACGTGATGGAATTAGTGCAACTTGTGCCGACTGAAGATTCCCTCAAGGTCGTCGCCCGATGAGCCGCACTGGCACAACTCTGGAGGTCACACCTAATTTGGGCCCCCTCCCCAAAACCATGCGCGCCGGCGTCTACCGCGGAAAAGGCCTCGTCCGCGTCGAAGAAGTCCCCGTCCCCGAAGTCTCCGACGGCGAAGTCCTCATCAAAGTGGCCGCCTGCGGCATCTGCGGCACCGACATCAAAAAAATCTTCCACGCCTACGTCGCGCCGCCGCAAATCCTCGGTCACGAACTCGCCGGAACCGTCGTCGCCGTCGGCCGCGGCGTCACCAAATGGAAGCTCGGCGACCGCGTCATGAGCTTCCACCACATCCCCTGCGGAAATTGTTTCTACTGCGAGCGCCGCCTGTTCTCTCAATGCAAGCAATACAAGACCACCGGCCTCACTGCGGGCTTCACTCCCAACGGCGGTGGCTTCGCCGAATACGTCAAAGCCATGCCCTGGGTTGCCGATCGCGGCATCGTCGCGCTCCCCGATAACGTCACCTTCGAGGAAGCCACTTTCATCGAACCCATCAACACCATCGCCAAAGCCGTGCAAAAAGCCCGCATCACCGCCGGCGAAACTGTGTTGATCGCCGGGTGCGGCCCCATCGGCCTCCAGTTATTGATGGTTGCAAATCTCCAAGGTGCCAAGCTCTACACCAGCGACCCCATGGCCGTCCGCCGCGCCAAGAGCCTCACCCTCGCAGCCATTGAGTCCTTCGACCCCAGTGATGGTAAGCTTGTGGACCAGATCAAGTCCCGGACCGACGGGCGGGGTGCTGATGCGGTCCTGGTAGCAGTGGCGCATCCTTCCGTGGTGGTGGATGCGCTGGCAGCGGCAAGGCCTGGCGGGCGTGTGCTGCTGTTTGCCGCCAATGACCCCGTAACCAAGATCGAGTTTCCAGCATCTGCTGTGGGGATCGATGAAAAGGAAATCCTGGGCAGCTATAGCGCCGCGGTGGACATCCAAGATGCAGCGGCCGGTCTGGTGCTCCAGAAGAAACTGCCTGTCATGGAGATTGTGACGCACCGCTTTCCGCTCGCTAGAATCCAGGAAGGCTTGGAGCTGGCCGCGAAACCAACGGTGGAATCGCTGAAGATTTTGATCACGCACTCATGAAAGTTTCGACAACCAAGAAGGCGGAAGAAGGTCCAGCAGTGAAACTAGCCGAACCACGCTTGGCTGTGCCGTCAAAGATGACCGCCGCCGTCTTGTACGGCAGCGAAGATCTGCGTATCGAAAAAATTGACGTCCCCGCGCTGTCCGCTGACGAAGTTCTCCTGCGCGTCCGCCTCGCTCTGACCGATGGCACCGATCTGAAAGTTTGGAAGCGCGGCTATCACGCCAAGATGATTCAGCCGCCCGCCGTTTTCGGTCACGAACTCGTCGGCGACGTTGCCGCCGTCGGCAAACGCGTGGACGCTCGCTGGCGCATCGGCATGCGCGTGATCGCTGCCAACTCCGCGCCCTGCTTGCGCTGCTACCACTGCCGTCGCGGCCAGGAAAATCTTTGCGACGATTTGCTCTTCAACAATGGAGCCTACGCAGACTACATGCGCATCCCCGGTCGCATCGTCGTCGAAAATATGCTCGAAGTTCCCCATTCCGTGGATGACCAGAGCGCCGCGCTTGCCGAACCTCTCGCCTGCGTTCTGCGAGGCATTCACGAAATGGAAGTCCGTACCGGAGACACCGCCGCCGTCATCGGCTGCGGCCCCATTGGCTTGAAATTCGTTCGCATGCTCTCTCGGCGCGGCGTTCGCGTCATCGCCCTGGCGCGGCGCGCCGGCCCGCTGGAAGTCGCGAAACGCTTAGGCGCGATCGCCACCATCAACGTGACCGAGACTCCCGACGTTGCCGCTGCCGTGAAAGCGCTGACCGAAGATCAACTGGGACCTGATTCCGTCGTCGAAGCCGCCGGCAATCCCGCAACCTGGAAACAAGCTCTCGCCATGGTCCGCCGCGGCGGCGTTGTCAATTTCTTCAGCGGCCTGCCTTCCGGCACGCGTGTCGAAATCGAGCCCGCCATGATTCACTACTCGGAGATCAAGCTCATCTCTCCGTTCCACCACACGCCCCGCTTTTTCCGCGAAGCTCTCGAGGCCATCCGCCGCGGCGACATCTCAGCCCACGATTTTGTCACCGAAGAAATCCGCCTGGCCGATCTCCCCCAGGCCTTCGAACGCATGAAGTCCCGCAGCGGCGAAATCAAATTAGCCGTCCGGCCATGATCATGGAGTGCGGGAGCCCAGCTCCCGCTTTTACCGCGGACCCGATACCACAAATTCAACGCTTGGCTTCTATTGCACGAGCTGTAAAGACTGTCATTCCAACCGGAGCGCCAGCTGTAAATACCGTCATTCCGAGCGAAGCGAGGAATCTCTCTTAAGATGCTGCGCCCCGGCGAACTCGACCTAACCGCACACGCGCCAACCCCCGGCTGTCCCCTCGATGAGGCGCAAAACTACACCCGCTGGTTAGCCACCCACCACTACGAAAATTTCAACGTCGTCTCCTGGCTGCTCCCAAAAGATCTCCATCAACATTTCTACAACGTCTACGCCTACTGCCGCTGGGCCGATGACCTCGGCGACGAAGTCCCCGATCCCGCGCGTGCCCTGGAATTGCTGAACTGGTGGGAACACGAACTAGAACTCTGCTATGAAGCCAAGCCCTCGCATCCCGTTTTCATCGCGCTTCGTGAAACCGTCGTCGCCAAAGATATCCCCAAACAGCCCTTCGCCGATCTCCTGAAAGCTTTCCGCCAGGATCAAACCGTAAAGCGCTACTCCGATTGGGTGGGCGTACTGAACTATTGCGTGTACTCCGCAAATCCCGTAGGCCGCCTGGTCCTCTATCTGTGCGGCTACCGCGACGACCAACGTCAGAAATTATCAGATGCAACCTGCACAGCCTTGCAGCTAGCAAATTTTTGGCAAGACGTCTCGTGCGATCTCGAGAAGGGCCGCATCTACATCCCCCTCGATGTCGCCACCGCCCAGGGCCTAACTGAATCTGACATCGTCGCCCGCCGCTTCGACGACCGCTACGTCCGCCTGATGAAAGATTTAATCGTACGCACGCGAGAATTATTCGCCGACGGCCTGCCCCTCGCAAAAATGGTAGAAGGTCGCCTCAGCGTCGACCTCGAAATGTTCAGCCGCGGCGGCCTAGCCGTCCTCGATGCCATCGAATCCATGGGCTACGACACCCTTCACCAGCGCCCCGCCATCAGCAAACTAAAACAAGCCGCCCTCCTGGGGCGCGCCCTCGTGGCATACCTCGTCGGCGCAAATCCGAAAATGGAGCAGCCTGCCGAGCCGCCCGCATTCGTTGGGAAGCAGCATCCTCCCGCACCTTACCGGGGCCACAATCCGGCAAGCGCCATCCTCGCGCAATCGTACGACGCCTCCCACCGCATCGCCCGCGCCTCCCGCAGCAACTTCTACGCCGCCTTCTTCCTTCTCCCTTCCTCCAAGCGCGACGCCCTAGCCGCCCTCTACGCCTTCATGCGCCTGGTAGACGATGTCGCCGACGAAGGCACCGATCTCGCCGCAAAGCAACGCGGCCTCGCCAATTGGCGCGCCGCTCTCGACGACGCCATCACCGGCCACGACCAGCATTTCGACGGTAACGCCGCGATGGCCTCGCCCGCCGCAGCTCTGGGAGTCGCCGCCGAAACCCTGCCCGCTCTCGTCGACACCATGCAGCGCTACAAAATGCCCGCCCGCTATCTCCACGATCTCATCAGCGGCGCCGAAATGGATTTGACCGTTCAGACCTACCCCACCTTCGACCGCCTCCGCGAATATTGCTACCGCGTCGCCGGCACCGTCGGCCTTACCTGCACCCACGTCTTCGGTTTCACCGACGCCCGGGCCCTCGACTTCGCCGAAAAACTCGGCCTCGCCTTCCAGCTAACCAACATCATTCGCGACGTCCACGAAGACTACCGCCTAGGCCGCGTCTATCTCCCCGAGGAAGACTTGCAGCGTTACGGCGTTTCGCCCGAAGATTTCGGCCGCGACGAAGCAACGCTCGGCGTCCGCGAGTTGCTCCGTTTCGAATCCGAGCGCGCCTGGCAAAACTATGAAGAAGGCGCCGCGCTGCTGAACTTGATTGACGCTGACAGCCGCGGCGCCTTGTGGCTTCTCGTGCATACCTACAGCGCGTTGCTCGGCCGCATCGAGTCGCTCGACTTCGCCGTCTTCGGCGAACGCGTGCGCCTTTCCAAACCTGAAAAAATGATGTTCATCGCCAAGGCGCGCTTCGGCCGCCATACGGAAGAGAATATTCTTGAAAAGCGTGATCGTGATCGGCGGCGGGCTGGCGGGACTGGCAGCCGGCGCCGCGCTGGCTGAATCCGGCTGGCGCGTGCGTTTGTTCGAGCAGCGTCCCTTCCTCGGCGGCCGCGCAACCTCCTACGTGTTGCCCGACGGCGAGCACGTGGACAATTGTCAGCACGTGACCCTCGGCTGCTGCACCAATCTCACCGATTTTTATCAGCGCGTCGGCTCCGCGGACAAAATCAAATTCTTCGATCGCCTCTTTTTTCTCGATCCCCAGGGCCGCCGCGGTGAAATGCAAGCCGGAATTCTTCCCGCGCCGTTTCACATGACCGGCTCGTTCGCCAAATTTGCCCCGCTCACCTTGCGCGACAAGCTCAGCATCGCCCGCGCCATGCTCGACATTCTGCGCGCGAAAGGGAAGCCACGCGACCTGGACGCGCCGAGTGGCATCTCCATGCTCGAGTGGTTGAGCCGTCGCGGCCAGACGCAGGGTGCCATCGACCGCTTCTGGCGCGCCGTCCTCGTCAGCGCGCTCGACGAAGAACTCGATCGCACTGACGCCCGCTTTGGCGTGGATGTTTTCTGGAAAGCCTTTCTTTCGAATCGCGCCGGATACCGCATGGGCGTTCCCGCGGTCCCGCTGGCGAATTTATACGACGGCTGCAAATTCGAGATCGAAAAGCGCGGCGGCGAAGTCACCTTGCGCGCCCCCGTCCGCGGCCTCAAAATCGAAAACGGCGAAATCGCTGGTGTCCGCTTCGACGACGCAAAAGAAGAAACCGCCGACGCCTACATCTTCGCTGTCCCGCACACCGCTCTCGCCGAATTACTCCCCGAGAGCGTGAAGCAGAGCGACCCCTATCTTTCGAACCTCGACAAAATAAATGTTTCCCCAATCACCGGCGTCCATCTCTGGTTTGACCGCCACGTCATGAAAGAACCGTTCGTCACCCTTCTCGACACCACCACGCAATGGATATTCAACAAGTCCGCGCTCTACGCCGATTCGAACGCAGCAGGGAAGACCGCAGCCGGCGAGCAGTACCTGCAACTCGTAATCAGCGCCTCCTACGACCTGCTGCAAAAATCTCGCCAGGAAATCATCGACCTCTGCCTCCAAGAAGTCCGCCACGCCTTGCCCGCCGCCCGCGAAGCGCAATTGCTGAAAGCCACCGTCATCAAAGAAGCCGCCGCCACCTTCTCCCCCGAACCCGGCGTGGACCGCTTCCGCCCCAAGCAAGAATCCTCCGTCCGCAAATTATTCCTCGCCGGCGACTGGACCGCCACCGGCTGGCCCGCCACCATGGAAGGCGCCGTCCGCAGCGGCTACCTCGCCGCCGAAGCCGTCCTGCGAGTGCACGGCACTCCAAAAAAGTTTCTCCAACCGGATCTTGCGCCGGACGGATTCGTGGCGATTTGGCTGGGACAGCGGAAAGACGCGGTCGCGGATCGCTGATTCGTGATTCGCGCCGTCTAATCAGGGCGAAACCAATTCGTACGCGCCAATCCGGCGCTCGCTCACCGTAAGTTTTTCGCCGAGCGCCTCGATCGTGGCATACTCAGCTCGCCGCTTGACTAAAAATTCTTCATACGCCTGACGCGAATTCCAGAAATCCAGCGTCAAATAATTTGCAGCCCGAAAGGAGTCCCGCACCAGCCGAGTCTCCCTATACTGTGAGTCCGTTCGGAACAGTCTGCCCCAGTCCCCTTCCGGGCCATAGACCTTCTCGAAGCGTGCTTCACATCCCGGCTTGACTTCGAACTCCCATAGTACTAAAAACATAAAGGTCCCATCTCCTGCTCTCGGACGTAGGCATCCTGCAAGCCAGCATATTCTGGGAAATCATTGCGCGGTCCGGCCGAGTGTAGCAATCCGATTGGATTCTAACCAAGTGGTTGAGCGCATCTGCGCAAAGTCAGGTTGTAGCTGTGGCAGTCCGTCGAAACGGGCGGACGGAGGCGTTTGTGGATCGAAAGTACAGTCACCGCGGGTATCGCGACGCGGAAAAAGAAGACAAGAAGAATAAATCGCACGACCGCAAACCGCCCGCCGGCGGTCCTCGCGGCGCCGATCAGTTCGGCCCGCGCACTCCGCGCATGGTCGGCACCGTCACGCGCGCGCGCTGCGCCAATTGCGGCGCCGTTCTCACTCCCGGCTACGACGTCAACGGCACATGCCCCAAGTGCCAATTCGAATTGCACTGCTGCAAGCAATGCCGCTATTTCGATTCCGGCGCCCAGTTCGAATGCACTCAGCCAATCCCCGATCGCATCTCCCCCAAGGACGCCAAGAATAATTGCACCTTCTACGAATTCCGCACCACCATCGAGAAGGACACCGCCCCCACCTCTTACGCCCAGCCCGCTGCCCCCGGTTCCACGCCCGCCGCGCCCCCGCGTCACACCGACGCCCGCCAGGCCTTCGAGGATCTCTTCAAAAAGTAGCCCGCGCAGCTCGCTCCCGCCGCCCACACGGATATTGCGAACACTCCCGTTTTTATTTACGGTTTTTCACTTCAGGAATTCTCAGTACGCCCAATAAGGCCCAGCCCCCGCCGGCGTATTCTGTCCATCAATCGCGGTGTAAACCGTGCGCCCAAAAAAGAACGGCAACCCCCAGTCAAACATTCCGGTATTCGGACCCGCCAATCCATTCGCCACGCCATCATTCGCATTGGCCGTCAGTGAATCCGCGTTGCCCACCACAAACGCCACCGTCCCGTTCGCCCCATTCGTTCCCTGGTTGGTCGCGGAAAGATTCTGCGTCGTCGTCGGGCAATACCAGAACGTCAGGTCCGTGCACGTCGGGAATCCCGTCGTAGCCTTGTCCAGGAAATAAATCGCATTCGATCCGCTATCCAGGAAACTCTGGTCCGTGTACGTCACGTTCTTATACGTCGTCGTAAAATTCCCCGTGTTGGGATCAATCCCGTAAACCGTCGCGCTCCCCAGACCATTATTCGACTGCGTGCCAATCCCAAAGATCATCGATCCCGTGTCGCTCGCCTCCGCTCCCGTAACCGCTGGGAATTCCAGAATCACGCCATTATTATCCGTGGCAAACAGCACCACCGGATTTACCACCTGGCTCGCCAGCGCCTCCGTCGTCACCACGCAACCCGTCGCCGGACACGCATAATAAAATCCCGCGTTCGCCGCTCCGCTCACCACGCACCCTTCACCGCAATCCTGCGCAAAGCTGCCCACGCCCAAAATGCCATTCACGCCCAAGCTCGCCAAATCATCTTCCTCCGGCCCATTGCTCGAACAACTGGCCGGTATCGTCGAGAAGCTCGCGCTCCCAATCACCTGGATTGGCATCGACGATGCCTTCTCCCCGGCAATCGTCATGTCCGCCATTTGCACCGGCCCCCACGTGAAGCCATCCACGAACGGCAGGCACTCCACAATCGGCGCGCCTCCCACAGTCTGTTGCGGCAGCGCAATCGTCAGCGCCGACGACAATACCCTCAGCCCCGATGACCCCGTGTCCACCAATATTCCGCCGATCGTCTGGCAATTCGTTGTGCTCCCCGGCACGCACACGGTCACGCTCGTAAACGCGCCATCAATGTACGGCGCATTGGTCGGCGGTCCCGCCGCCGGCCCGGTATTCACTACGATGGACTGCACGTTGGCTGTCGCTCCACCACCTCCGCCCCCATTCCCACCACCGCCGCCCGTCGTCGTACTGCTGCTGCTCCCGCCGCCGCATCCCATCGCACCCGCTAACGCGCCCGCCAAGCTCAACCACAGGATTCCCCACAAGTGCGCGCGCTTCATCGCAACTCCTCCGCCTTCACTCCCGCCGGCACCATTTGCGCAACGTACGCTCTTCCCATAAACGACCTCACATGCCCCGTAATCTGCACTACCAACCCCGCCTGCTGAATCAGCACCGGTCCGTGCCCGTGCCGTTGCGCGCGCTGCTCCTGCAGCGCCTGCACATACTGGTCAAAATAATCTCCCAGCAGTTGCCGCAAGTCAGGATGCACCGGCCCCTGCCACGTCACCGCAAACACCTTTCCTGCGGACGACGCATATTCCTTCACCGCCACGCCCGCCGCCGTTTGTATCTCATGCACCGTGTACGCATCCGCGCTCGTGCTCCGCAGCGTCCCCTGCATTTTCGCCTGATCCGCCTGCACCGAGCTCGCCTCCCCTCCCAGCCCCGCGCACACCGGCAACGGCACAACCAACATCGCCAATATTCCGCGCACCATTTTAGATTTCATACCGTGTGCTCTCCCTCGACGACAATTCGTCGCACGATCCAGCCCCGGCGCAGCCGGGGTTATTCTCACTCTTCCTACGCCATTTTGACCGGAGCTTGCCTATCCTGCTTGTCCTGGGAGGGCAGGAGTCTTCCTTGCGGTTTCACGCACCCGCTGGGTGGGTGCCCAAACCGCGTCTAGGCCTACACGTAAAGATGAACTATCGCGCCCGATGGTTGCTCGCCGCGACTCCCGCCTGCCAAGTTCTCCTGGCAGCCCCCTGTAACCTTTCCCCCAAACACGCATCTCAACTGGTGTATACGTTTTGAGGATGATTGTTGAAACGAGTGCTTGTGCCCGCTCTTGACAGGGAGAAGCTCGGACTCCGCACAGATCAGCAACGTGACCCAAACGTTCCGAGGAGAAAAAATGAAGAAGATACGCGCAATTAATTTGCTGGCAAGCAGTTTGCTGGCATTGATCGGTGTTTTCGGGCTCGCTGCCGCCACTCAGGCTCAAACTCGTAGCGAAATTGTTGTCACCTTGCCGTTCGACTTTGTGGCCAGCAATACAACCCTTCCCGCGGGAAAGTACGCGCTCCGCCCTGTTTCCGATGATCCCGCCGACGGACTGTTCCTCAGCAATTACGAACATCACGCCAGCGTGATCGTGCATCCCATCGAAACCGAAGAAGCCTCTTCCAATAAGCCCAACGTAGGCTTCCAGCGCGTTGGGGGAGAACTCTTTCTCAATCGTATCCAGACAACCGACACCATTTATAATCTCCCGGTCTCGCGCGCCCAGGTCATGCGAGCTGCCACGCAGCCGCCCCAAGGCTCGGGCTCTCCTGCTTCTGGAAATTCCGGAAGCAACTAAGCATCCACTGTCCGGCGCCAATCGTCCGCCCTAAGACGCTCTGTGTGGCCCGCCCTTTCAGGTTTGGTCTGTGAAAGGGTGGGCCGCTCCAGTAGCCTTGGCGAAGGCGGGTTTTTCACAGGCCTCTTTCCCTGACAGCGCCTTTTTCGCAATACTGTTCCAAAGTGAACAGTTTTCCTGAACCGCATATCGCATGCTTATTTCATGCGAATGAAAGACCTCACCCCAACCCAGCTTTCTTCCGTAGCCTGTCCCACCTGTGGCGCCATCGCCGGCGAGCGCTGCTCGCTCCATTCCGGTGCCCCGCGCTCCGAACCACACGTCGACCGCAAACTCTCCGCCGCCGAAGCCGTCGAATCCAGACGCTTCCGCCGTACCCAAGTCCTCGCTAAGCACCCTCTAATCTGAACCCAGCGAACGGCTGCCCGCGGCCCTCGTCAGGTGGCTCTTATCGCCTCCGGAGAACTTTCCGCAACGACGGGCGCACTTGCAATTCCTCACCGTAGCTGATGAATCCCTGCTTTCGGAACCGATTCATGAACGCATTAATTCTTGATCGTGTGGTTCCCACCATTTCCGCCAGAACGGTGTCCGTTAGGTGCGGTACCTCAACGCCCGTCCGTCCATTCCTTCCCAGGTGCGCCAGCTGCAAAAGCACGTGCGCCAGCCGCTGGTCCGCGGAGGAGGTCAGCAGATCCGCCACATGGTCCCGGTATTTCTTGACGCTGGACAGTAGATGGGCCACCAAAGAAATTGTGGTCTCATTGTTTCCGCGAATCAGTTGCAGCATTTCTTCTTTCTGGATCGTGCGTATCGAGCTGTCGGTCAACGCCACAGCCGTGCACATGCGATGTGGATAGTCTGCCAGGCACAGCTCGCCAAAAAAATCACCCACCCCCAGGATGGCCGTCACTGCGGATGGTCGGTTGTTCCTTCGAGTCGAGAGCCGCACCGCTCCTTTTTGAATGTAGAAAAGCGTCTCCGCGGGCTCACCTTGCGTGTAGATGCTTTCATTCGGCGGATAGCGCGAGACTTCGCCACCCAGGCTCGCTCCGGAAGCGAAGTCTCCAAGGTGGGACCTCGTGTGGTTCCTGGACGTCAAACTTCCTCCACTCCTGCGCAAGGTGTTTCGTGATGTGAGGGCTAGACCCTGTCGGGTGCTGTAGTGTAGAACGATAAAAATACGCCTGTCTGTCTAAAAGTAGACACCGTAACTCCCCCGCTTTCCCTCGGAGCGCCAACCTCCGGATTGGCGCTGTGCGGCTTCTCCTCCGCGTAAGGGCACGATATCGAAGATTCCGGGCAGCAGCGGAACATCGTGTTTCTCTTCGCTTTCCCAATTTCCAATTTCTCTTTTCTATTTTCCGCTTTCTCCCTTCTACTTTCTGCTTTCTAGTTCCTCCTTTCTCCGCGACACCCAGGGGCGTTTTTCCGAACGAAGGCACGGCCACCTGCCGCCCCTTGTCCGATTACCCGCACGACTTACTAGGACTTGCGCCTGTAAGCGTTCTCCATCTGCGTTTGGCCCGGTGCCCCAGGTTGCGCTTTTCTACCTGGGGGTTTTGACTTTTCCTTCTTTCCGCCCTTCTCTCCCCAGCACCGTAGGTGCGTCAAAAGTTAGCCCAGCCCGTCAGGGCTGGGTACCAAATCGAAAAAAGTTCCGAGCGCCGTAGGCGCGCCAGATCTGCCCTATCTTCTAATTTCCAATTTCCAATTTCTAGATCTTTTCGTTGTCTGCGCCTGACGGAAGACGTAGCAGGAGTATGGTCGAGCCTCGGACCGAAACACAATCCGCCACGGCCCATCTCAAGACGCTGTAGAGCAGAGACTCTCCGTAGTGCCGATTAGCGTACGCGATGCCTTGCTCCAGAAACAAACAGTGTAAAGTCAGGAGAGGGCCGCTGCAAAGTCCGCTCGCCGAGGAGTGCCCGCATGGTGCAGATCAAAGGGGCCACGATCAGGGAAACCATCGACCAAATCAAAAGGCGTGCTGGGGATCAAGCCTTCCAGAAAGTCCTGGGCCTTCTCGACGAGCCTACTCGAAAGATCTTCGAGGGCGAAATCTTCTCCTCTAGCTGGTATCCGCTGGATAACTATACTCGCTTCCTGGAGGTCGAAATTCGCGTGCTCGCCAATGGCAGAGAAGAAGCCGTCACCCGCGGCGCGGAGGCCGTAAACGAAAGACATCTTCAGGGCATCTACAAAGCCTTTGTAAAAGTGGGTTCACCCGAATATGTCATCGAGCGCATCGCTGCCGTTCACATGACCTTCTTTCAGGGCGTCTCCGTCGATGTGCAGCTGCCCGAACCCCGCAAAGCATTGATCAAATACACCGGCTTTGCAAAGCAGCACCGCATCATGGGCTTCGCCATTATCGGGTTTTTCAATAAAGCGCTGGAGCTTTCCGGAGCCAACGACGCCGTCGTCTATTTCACCACTCCCATCGAGGAAGGCAGAGGCTACGCCGAGCTCTCCATTGCCTGGAGCTGAACGATTCGAGGTCGAAGGTCGGGGCCTGTCTCTTGTCCCTTTTCTAGTTTCCAATTTCTAGTTTCTGCTTTCTATTTTGCGCCCGGTGGCCACGCCTTAATTCCGAATTTGCTTTTGGGTGGCCCATCCCTGCGGGTTTTGCAGGGGTGGGGCCTTTCTCTTGGCCGGTGGGCCGCATCCTTAGCGGCGAGGAGAACACATGGGCATTTTTTCCCTGGCGAGCCATTTTTTCCAAGTGGCAACATGGAGGTAACCAAGACCCGAGGAATCCACCCAAGGAGAACAGAATTCCTATGGCCCTTCTTGACTCCATTGTAAGTGCGAATTTTAGAAGTGAAAGCGCTGGCCGGGTCGTCGTTTTCCCTGGGGATCGCCGCCATCGCGGCTACCTTGTCAAATCTCCGGCCGAGGAATTAAAAATCAGATCCTTTCTGAAAATGTTCTATGGCGCCCATTTTTTCAATCCTCGTTCTCGGTTATTTCTTGGCCTTTGAATGGTCGAGGCAGATCTACCATGCATTAGGCAGGCCAGAAGCGCACATGTTCAGAGCTATATGCATTTCTTTGGGGTATTTCTTCTCGTCGAGGGACTCCCCTATTTTCTGCTTTGGAGGTCCTACAAGAAGGCCTTCGTAAGTTTCGTTTCTCCCGAAGATGAGGTTTCGGTATCGGGGGCCCGTGCTGCCCGGCCACGCATTTTTGCAATTGCTGCTGGTGCTGCGCTGATCCTCTTGGGTTTGGGCGTCTTTTTGGTATTTGCCGTTAGCCATAAGCCATAACGTCACCCTGCGGCGTTCGCCCGCGCCTTAAGTCTGAATTTGCTCTTGGGTGGCCCATCCCTGCGGGTTTTGCAGGGGTGGGGTCTTTCTCTTGTCCCTTTTCTAATTTCTATTTTCTACTTGGCGGCTGGCTTGGCAAACACAATCATTTTTGGAAACTATTACGGGCCCTGTTCCGTATGCACCGCTAGCATGCATCCTCGCGAAGGAGTCTCGATGAACTCGAAAAGATCGCTTCACCTATTCCTGCCTCTCCTTTTGGTTCTTTCCAATTTGCCTGCAGACGCGCAATCCAATCCGCAGCCCGACCCTCTATTTGAGACAATTCGGTCTTTAGATGCCAAGCTCTTCGATGCATATAACCGCTGCGATCTGACCACGTTGGGTGCAATGGTGTCCGATGACCTGGAGTTCTATCACGACCAGACAGGGCTATCCGTGGGGAGAGGACCGTTTCTCGCTGCCATTAAGCAGAACATCTGCGGAAAGGTGCAGCGGACGCTGCTACCCGACACTCTGGAGGTCTACCCGCTGAAGGGATATGGAGCGGTGGAGATCGGAATACATCGTTTCCACCACCCCGGACACCCGGAGGATGGCATGGGAGACGCCAAGTTTGTCACGCTGTGGCAGAACAAGGATGGCGCATGGAAGGTGACTCGCGTGATCAGCTACAACCACAACCACGGACTGTTGGCAAAGTAACCATCGATGCTGGAAGACGGGTGCCCTAGGTAACGCTTTTCTACCTGGGGGTTTTGACCTTTCGGAATCGAAGGGTCGGGTCTTTCTCTCTTTTCTAGTTTCTGCCTTCTAGTTTCTAATTTCCGCCTTTCGCCCCCTCCCAATCCCCGCCAGGAGGTCAGTCTTCTCGTGCTAAACTCCAGTTATGGAACTCACGCTCCACATCCCGGACGATGTCGCCCAGCGTCTCTCCGCCTCCGGAAGCGATCTCTCCCGCCGCGCCCTCGAAGCCTTTTCTCTCGAGGAGTACAAGGCTGGCCGGCTAACCGAACCGCAGTTGCGCCAGCTTCTCGGCCTGCAAACCCGCGATGAACTTGACGGCTTCCTCAAGGCTCATGAGGTCTGGCTCAATTACACTCGCGAAGACCTCGATCGGGAACGCGCCGCCTTGCGGCGACTCGGCTTTGGAAAATAAATGCGCGTTGTCGTCGCCGACGCGACTCCTCTCCATTACCTAATCCTCATCGGTGCTGTCCAGGTTTTGCCCCGCATTTTCGAGAAAATTCATGTCCCCGAAGAAGTCCGCGACGAGTTGGTTTTCCACGCTGCTCCGCCAGTTGTCCGAAACTGGATGCAACAATCTCCCCCTTGGATCGAGATCCTTGCTGCCCCGGTTTCCATCCCCCAAGATCCCTCTCTCGCCGCACTGGACTCGGGAGAGCGCGCGGCGATCATCCTCGCTGAATCCCTTCGCGCGGACCTTTTGTTGATCGATGACCGCGCCGGGGCCAATCTGGCCGTGCAGCGCGGGCTGGCCGTAACCGGAACTTTGGGAGTCTTGGAGCTCGCGTCTCGAGCAAAGCTGCTTCGTCTGCGAGATGCCTTCGAGCGCTTACAGAAGACCAACTTCCGTTACCCGCCATCCCTAATGGAACTATTGCTGCAGGAAGAGAGGGCGCGCGGCATGAAAGACGTATAGGTAATCCACGATTTCTAGCCTCTGCTTTCTAGTTTTCCCTTTTGCCCTCTGTTACCTTTTGACCCATCCATTCGATCCCCGCCGGGTGCCCCAGGTAACGCTTTTCTACCTGGGGGTTTTGACTTTTCGGAATCGAAGGGTCGGGTCTTTCTCTCTTTTCTAGTTTCCGCCTTCTAATTTCTGATTTCCCCTTTGGCCTCTGTCACTTTTTTACCCATCCCTTCAACGCTCTCCAATCGCCTCGTTCTAAACGCTTTACAAGTTTTCCTTGACAGGTATAGTACTCTTATGGTAACATCAGTCGTGATAGTCAGCCGCATTCCCGATTCGGCACTCTCTTCTCTGCGTATCCTCGGTGCTCGGCGTTTACCCCGACCGGGTCGGGGCGTCTCAGCGTTATCTTTTTCCCTGGTTTTTCCTCCGGCTGGCCTCTCGTGTCACCAAATTCCACCCGGCCCTTTGTTTTCTTTTACTTACAAATTGCCCATTTTTTATCCCCTTTGTTTTGACATTCATACATGTAATGGGGGGGTGTACCCCCTCCCAACTCAAAAAAGGAAAAAACTCATGAACACCACACTCGATAGCCCTGTCTCCACCGTCGTTCCCGTGTCCGCACCAGTGAAAAACGATCCTTCTCGCTGCCCCTTCATCTATTCCAACGGCAAGCGCTGCCGCCTCCCCGGCTTGCCCGCGCATCACGGCTTCTGCCTCGGCCACTCCAAACAAGTCGTTCCTCTCCCCGCGAACTCCTTCGAAGACTCCGAGGATCTCTCCCCCGACCTCCTCCCCCAACTCTCCCAATTCGATTCCCCCGTGGACGTCAACCAATTCCTCGCCCGCCTCCTCGTCCTCGTCACCAAAGGCCGCGTCTCCCCTCGCCGCGCCTCCGTCCTCGCCTACATCACCAACCAGCTCCTGCATTCTCACCACGCCATCGACCGCAAGCAAGCCATCGACCTCAAAAACGAACCGCTCACCGTCGACTTCGGCGACTTTACCCGCCCCGCGCGCTAACCAATGGAGAAAACATCATGCAGACACCCAAACATCACCACTCCCGACCGGAAGCTGAAGGAGCATCTGCAGCAGGTCCTAAACGCGATGGAACCGCTAGGTTTCACCCTACCTTAGCGCCGGAGGCGCGACACATGCCTGTAACCGGCAAGGTAACTGACCGGGCACGAACGCAACACGGACGTGCACTGCTCTTATAAGCTGTTGTTGACTCGATTTTTCAACGGGCGGCGCCGGGCACAGCGCGGGAACTCTCCCGATACGTTATGGAGGTTGTATGAGAACACTGCTGCGATTTGGATGGCTCTTCAGCTTGTTATGCCTGATCGCCGCCGTCCCCGCGTCCGCGCAGAAGAAAATAACAGCCATCGAAGCCAAAGCGCATTTCGGAGAGACTGCTACCGTCTGCGGCGCCGTGGTCAGTACGCGCTTTGCGGATACCGCGACCCGCCAGCCCACCTTCTTGAATCTCGACCGCCCCTATCCCAATCAAGTCTTCACCATCGTCATCTGGGGCGACAATCGCAGCAAATTTGGTAGGCCCGAAGACGAATACAACGGTAAGCGCATCTGCGTCACTGGAAAAATAACCGCCTACGCTGGCCTGCCCGAGATCGTCGCCGAAGACCCCAAGCAACTCCGTCTCGATACAGAAAAGTAGCCGAATCCTTCGCGATCGGATTCCGCGGACACTGTTAGATTACTTGGGGAACGGGCCGGCCAGGATGGCGCCGGAGAGCAGTGGGTCCCAGGATTTATTGCAATGGGCGCAGCGGACCGGCTGGGGAACCGCCTCGCTGCCGACGGCGTCGGGCGTGATGGCGACTGAATTTTTCTTGCCGCAATGCTCGCAAGTGACGTCCACCATGACGTGCGTGTCCATGGCGGTTTTCTCAATGCGCGGGGTCTTCTTGGTGGCGTTTTGTTTGGCCTTCGCGGTGGAGGACACTCTTCCGCGAGCGCGCTTGCGGGAATAGAGATCTTCATCGGCGCGTGCGAGCAATTGCTCCGGCTGCTCGCCGACTTCGTACTCCTTCCAACCGGCGGAAAAGGTGACGGGGATTTTTTGGCCCTGCCAGGTGACCTCCAACGCGCCGAGGCGCACCAAGACGAGGCGCAATTGCTCGAGAGTGCATTCCGGGAGGACCACCAGAAACTCGTCGCCTCCCAGGCGCACCGCGAGGTCGGAGCCTCGGACAACTTTATTCAAATGTGCGGCAAATTCCTGTAACACGTGGTCGCCGGCGGGATGTCCGTAGGTATCGTTGATTTCCTTGAAATAGTTCAAGTCAAGCGTAAGCACGGTAAGCGGATGGCCCTTGCGCTCCGACCGCGAAACTTCGGCGGCGAGGCGATTCTCGGCGAAGCGGCGGTTGTAGAGACCAGTGAGCGGATCCACCATCGCAAGCGTGCGGAGAACCTCGGAATGGCCGTGTTTTTCAGCGAGCTGGCGGCGAAGGCGCTTGATGAGGACTTCCTGAGAGATGGCGTAAATGTTGAAAATGAGAACGAGACCGATCAGGCCGAAAACGGCTTCGGACAATTTGATATTAAAGATTGTTTCAGCGCCTTGCCGCACTGCCGGGAGAGCAAGAACAACGACGGCGAAGGTGAGCAGCATAATAACGAAGACGGAATAGCCCCAGACGCGCCAATCGCGCTTCTCGATTTGGCGAGATTCGCGGGCGAGGTCGGGCTCGCTGGCGTTTGGGTCAGGCGATTGGAGTTGGGTGTCGGGCACACTCATCCTAAGAGGGGCGCAAAGCCCCTGCGAGCCAAGTTAGTTGGTCCGCTGGTTGCGGTCAAGGCCAATTGGGAGCGAAATTGCAAGTTAGTTATCGTTAAGATTGAGAAGAGGGAAGTGCAGGAACCGGACAGGAGGATTGCATAAGTGGTATGGAATGAGACAGTTACGCTGAAGTGCCGGATTGAGACACCGCCAAGAGTCCTGTCCGTATGGTACTCCTGACCCATAGGACAGGAAGAGTTGTTCGGGCAAACTCCGGAGTACCAAATATGGTCTCGCTCTTCATTCTCGTGTTCGCCCTGGGTGCGCTGGTGAGATTCGGAATCTCGCAGTGGCGCGCGATCTGGATTTCCACGGCCAATCAGCCGCTGTCGGAGTCGCTGCAATTGACGGCGGGGATTGATGGTGCGAGCATCGGCGCCGGGGACTTCCGATCGTTGCTGGATTTGTGCAACGAATTGTCGCCGGAATTGCGAAAGACCAGTCCGTGGCTGAAAGAAGTATCACTGTATTATCGCGCGGTGGCGGCACTCGATCGCGCGTTTCGAGTTCAGCTTCCGTCGTTTTCCAAATGGGCGAATGGCGAAATGCAGATCTGTTCGCGCTACGTAGCCGTGGCGCTGGATCAAAGCATCGCGATGAACCTGGACCGCCAATTCGCCGCCCGCGCCAACTAACCCCTGGAGAATAATCCTGGAAATTTACTGATGGTATGTCGCGGAGGTTTGGCTTTGCCTCAAGATGGAGCTCCGGGAGTAATTTGAGTTCAGCGTGGCACAGCCATCATTCGAACGGGTTGCCGCGATCTGGAGCGGGGTGCCCACAGTCTAAGGGGAGCGTATAAAGATGAATCTTCCCGTCAGTTCGAAGGCCCCACGAAAGAGCCGTCGCGCAGTTCTTGGGCAACGGCCCTGGCGGCCTCGACCCAAGCCTGACGCTCTGTGAAGCTTACATGCGAGAACTTGGGCCCTTTTACCACGCCAGGGCAGTGCTCTTCCAATACCCGCCAGTAATTTTGAAATGCCAATTCGCCGAGACAATCGTCATGCATGGCAGCTATTCTCTTCAATCCTGTTCGCCGCGCAATCAGGCAAACACCTGAAAGGAAAGTGAGGTGTATAATCCGCGCCACGCCATGGACGAGACAAAACCGTTTTCTGAAAAACAATTTGGGCCGGAGCGCGAGCAGCTGATTTATCAGCTGGGTTTGGCGGGCAAATCGCTGGCGACACCGGTGCCGCTGGCGCTGCTGGAACAGAAAGCGAAAGAAGTGCTGGAGCCGCGGGCGTACGACTATGTGGCGGGAGGGGCGGGCGGCGAGCAGACGATGCGGGCGAATCTGGAGGCGTTTTACCGCTGGCGGATTGTGCCGCGAATGTTGCGGGATGTTTCGAAACGCGACCTGAGTGTGGAGGTTTTGGGGAAGAGATGGCCTGCGCCGGTGATGCTCGGTCCCGTGGGCGTGCAAGGGATTATTCACCGGGAGGCGGAGATAGCGACGGGGCGCGCGGCGGCGGCGATGGGGATACCGTTCGCGTTGAGCACGGTTTCGAGCCAGTCCATTGAAAAAGTGGCGGAAGCGATGGGGAGCGGCGCGCGATGGTTTCAGCTTTATTGGGGCAGGGATTCGGAGCTGACGGCGAGCATGTTGCAGCGGGCGGAGCGGGCAGGGTATGAAGCCATTGTGGTGACGCTCGATACTTCGATGCTGGCGTGGCGGGAGCGGGATTTGCATCATGCATATTTGCCCTTCATTCTGGGGGAGGGACTGGCGAATTATGTGAGCGATCCGGTTTTTCGCGGGAGGTTGGCGCAGCCCCCGGAACAGAATCCGGCGGGGGCGATTCAATTATGGCTGACGCTGTTTTCGAACACGACGCTGACGTGGAGTGATCTCCGGTTTCTACGGCAGCACACGCGATTGCCGATTATTTTGAAGGGAATATTGCATTCGAATGACGCGGCGCTAGCGATCGGGGGCGGAGTGGACGGGATCATTGTTTCGAATCATGGAGGACGGCAGGTGGACGGGGCGATTGCGGCGCTGGATGCTTTGCCTAGCGTGGTGGAAGAAGTGAAGGGGAGAATTCCGGTTCTGTTTGATAGCGGAATCCGGCGAGGCGCAGACGTTGTGAAGGCGCTGGCGCTGGGAGCGAAAGCGGCATTGCTTGGGCGTTTGTATATGTGGGGACTGGCGGCGGGCGGAGAGCAGGGCGTGCGCGACGCAGTACTGAATCTGCTTGCGGATTTGGATTTGACGCTGGCGCTGAGTGGGTATGCGTCGTGCGCGGAGCTGGACGCTTCGGTGCTGGCGCATGCGGCGCCCCTGGCCGTGCGCCCGTAGGATCGCCGGGCTAGGGAAAGGTTTAATGGGCGGTTGCGATTAAGAAAAAGCAAAAACTCCAGTAGCGAAAGTACCTTAGACTATAATATAACAAGACAGTGAATCAGGCGCGGGGGGCAATCGCGCCGGAGGAAAGCCGTCATGGGTGCACGGCAAGAGCGTTGGATTTCCGCGCAGGTGGCCGCGGGAATCCTGGATTTAACGAGCGCGGAAGTATGCCGGTTGCTGAGTATCGGGCGGCTGACGGGGAGCAAGCAGAAGACGGCGGGGCGGCCGGGGAAGGCGCAATGGCTGGTCAATCCGAGTTCTATCGCCAAAGAAAAGCGATTTCGAGCGAAGCATGAAGCGGCGCTGCGGCGGCGCAATGGTGCGAAGGAAAGCAGATGAGGGCGAATTGGGTAGTGATGGGCAACTACGGCAAAGGAGTCGAAGCCGATGTGCCGATTGAAAACTCTCCAGAATCAGTAGCGGCAGGCGCAGATAGCCAGGTACAGGCGGCTTAGAGGTGGTCAACACGCCTTAGAAATCAACCATTAACCGGAATCACTGTAGGCGCGCGGATGAATCGTGAACCGCGGCGCTTGCCACGCAGCACGAAGAGCATTCCGGACTATAATCTGCCAATGTCATTACCAGGACAGTCGCTGGACATTCGCCTTCTGGTTGACCGAATTCCTGCGTTTACGTGGTCGACTCATCCGGACGGGTCTGTGGAGTTCGTGAATCAACGATGGCGTGAATACGCAGGACTTTCTGCTGAAGAATCGCAAGGTTGGGGTTGGCAGGCTGCAATCCATCCGGAGGATTTACCGTCACTCATGGAAAAACAGCGGGCGCTGTTGCGCTCCGGGATACCAGGTGACATCGAAGCGCGCATGCGGCGGCATGACGGGGTCTTTCGTTGGTTCCTGATTCGGTTTGAGCCATTCCGCGACGAAACTGGGAAGATCGTCATGTGGTATGGAGTGAGCACGGACATCGAAGACCTGAAGCAGACGGAAGAGAAACTGCGTGAGGATGAACGCGAACTTCGGCGGATTACGGACGCCATACCGCAAACGATCGTTGTCCTGGACCCATCCGGAACGCCACTGTATGCGAACGAGGCGACGCTCGACTACACCGGTCTCAGCAGGGAAGACGTGGTCGCTCCCAATTTTCGAGAGCGAATCTTTCACGCAGAAGACCTCGAGAGATTGCGGGACCAGCGCAAGGTTGCTCTCGCTCGGGGACTCCCCTTTGAAGTCGAACATCGGGCGCTTCGCAAAGACGGCCAGTATCGTTGGTTCCTCACTCATTACAATCCATTCCGAAATGAACAGGGTCAGGTGATCCGCTGGTATGCAACGGGCACCGACATTCACGACCGCGTCCGGGCAGAAGAGAGAACGCGGAACGAAAACGTGGCTTTGCGAGAGCAAATCGATCGTGACTCGATGTTCGAGGACATCGTCGGCTCTTCGGAATCCTTGCGCAAAGTGCTGCGCCAAGTGGCGAAGGTTGCGCCTTCGGATTCGACCGTCTTGATCCTCGGGGAAACCGGCACTGGAAAGGAATTGATAGCGCGCGGCATCCATAAGCGATCGAAGCGGGCGGAACGCGCGTTTATTGGCGTAAACTGCGCCGCCATTCCCGCGTCGCTGATTGCTTCGGAACTCTTCGGGCATGAGAAAGGGGCCTTCACGGGCGCAACGCAGCGGCGAATTGGCCGTTTCGAATCCGCGAATGGCGGGACAATTTTCCTGGATGAGGTTGGCGACTTGCCCCACGAGACGCAAATCACGCTATTGCGCGTGCTGCAAGAACGCGAACTCGAACGCGTCGGAGGCAATCAGCCTATTCCCGTTGACGTGAGGGTGCTCGCGGCAACGCATCGTGATTTGAACGCACTCGTGGCGGATGGCAAGTTCCGGGAAGATCTGCTCTATAGGCTGAATGTCGTGCCGATTGAGATGCCGCCGTTGCGCGAACGGCCAGCCGACATTCCCTTGCTCGTTGAGTACTTCATCGGTCGTTTCGGAAAGATGGCTGGAAAGAAGTTCCGAGCAATCGACAAGAAATCTCTGAAAGTATTCGAGACCTATGATTGGCCAGGGAACGTCCGTGAATTACAAAATGTGATCGAGCGCGCGGTGATCCTCAGCGAAGGCGACACGTTAGCTGTGGATGAGACCTGGCTGAAGCAGGAAGCGCCCCGAAAGCCAGTCCGGACCCGCACGTTGACGGGCGTCCTTGTCAGGCAGGAGAAGGAAATGATTGAAGCCGCCTTGGCAGAAACCCAGGGCCGAATTTCGGGGCCCGCAGGTGCGGCGGCTAGACTAGGGCTGCCAGCTCGGACCCTCGACTCGAAAATCAAGCGTTTGAAGATCAACAAATATCGATTCAAAACCCCACAAGCTGGCTGATCCGCTCCCGAGACCTATTAGGCCGATTGGGTTTTCCTCACCAGACAGGAATTCCTGACGATTCAGGAATACAAACAACTCTAACTTCCATCCCTGTAACAAATTGCGAGTGGCGCGGTTATTGCACTCGTTCGACTGTTCTTCAGAGCAGAGAGTCCATGACGCTGAAGATCAAGCGGATTGCTGGTAAGCGCAAGACGCGCATTTGTTTGAGCGGGCAGCTTCGATCGGAGCACCTTGATCAGTTGAAGTCTGAGGTCGAGCGTGGCGGACCACGCGTCACGTTGGATCTGGAGGAACTCGATCTGGTGGATATCGAAGGTGTTCGTTTTTTAAACGCGTGTGAGTCGGCGGGGGTGTCGATCCTGCACTGTTCGCCATACATCAGGGAATGGATGTTGCAGGAGAGAAGCCGACCGAAAGACCATCTGGAGCTTGGATGATTCACCGAAGTTAAACTGGAGAGGAGAATAGTCATGAAGAAGATTTACGGGGTTGTAACGCTCGTTGCCATGCTGATGGGCGCGACTCTGCTGCTGGAGAGGACTGTTAGAGTTGCGGCGGCGGGGCCAACCGGCATCAAGAACGTGGTTCTGGTGCATGGAGCATTCGCCGATGGCTCCGGCTGGGAGGCCGTCGCCAAGATCCTCGAGAAGGATGGCTACACGGTGTCGGTGGCGCAGCCCCCGGAGACCTCCAACGCCGAAGACGTCAAGTCTGCGAAGGCGGCCGTCGACGCCATGAACGGGCAGGTGGTCATCGTCGGCCACAGTTATGGCGGGTCTATCATCACCGAGGCCGGTAACGATCCGAAGGTTTCGGCACTGGTGTACATCGCCGCCTTTGCGCTCGATGAGGGTGAGAGCTGTGCGTCGATCGAACAGGCCCTGCCGCAAGCCTCCAAGGCGTTCAAGCCAGACAGCAATGGCAACTGGTGGATAGAGCAGGAGCATTTCGCGGCCGACTTCGCGGCGGATGTTCCGCCAACCGAGTCCCACTACATGGCTATATCGCAGGTGCCGATCTCCACCGACTCGTTTACCCACAAGGTTACGAGTCCCGCATGGAAGACCAAGCCGACTTGGTACATGGTGGCCACCGCAGACCGGTCGATCAATCCGGACCAGGAGCGCATGATGGCGAAGCGCGCCAATGCCAAGACGGTCGAAGTGAATGCGAGCCATGTGGCCTACATGTCGCATCCAAAAGAGGCAGCCAGGCTCATCGAAGAGGCTGCCATCTCCGCGGCCGTCAATCACTAGCCTGCAGTCTTGATCAAGGGCTTCTTTTGCCCAGCGCGTGCCCGCCATGCTGAACGCAGCTCGCTTAGAGTAGGGCCTTCGCCGATCCCGCCAGGATCGGCGGAGGCCCAGATGAACGTCGTCTGAGGAAAACACAATGAAGGATCGCATCACCATACAAGGCCGGGATGGCGCGTTTGGCGCCTATATCGCGCGGCCGAAGGCATTGCCGGCTCCTGCCGTCGTCGTTCTGCAGGAGTTGTTCGGAGTGAACGCCGACATTCGCAAGACCTGCGACGAACTGGCGGAGCAAGGCTTCCTTGCGGTCGCGCCCGACCTATTCTGGCGCCAGGAGCGGGGCGTCGACCTTAGCGTCACCTCCGAGGCCGACTGGCAACACGGCCTTCGTCTCTATCAGGCCTATGACCGAGACGCCGGCGCCAGGGACGTTAAGGGCACTGTCGACGCCGTGGCCAAGCTGCCTGGGTGCACCGGCAAGGTTGCCGTCCTCGGCTATTGCCTCGGCGCGCTGATGGTCTTTCTGACGGCCGTGCGCCACGGCGTCGACGCTGCGGTCGCTTATCACGGCGGTGACACTGAGAAATATCTGGGAGAGATCGATGGGCTTCATGCGCCCATGCTGATGCATCTGGCCGAGGAGGACGAGTTCATTTCCAAGGCTGCGCAAGCTGACATCAAGGCGGCACTTGCCAAAAAATCAAACGCGACAGTCTACAGCTATCCGGGCCAGAATCACGCCTTCTCCCGGCATGGTGGGGCACATTACAACGCTGAAGCTGCAGCACTCGCCCACGAGCGGACAAATGAATTTCTACGTCAACAACTGCGGTGACCTTGGGTCGCTCCAGCGATTTCGGGCGACTGGGACACCTTCGCCTTTTTTGCCTAGCTGAAAAGCGCAGAGGGGTTCAAAAACCTGCCTTGTTACACGTGTTTTTCTTCGTTGAGCTTTTTCGTTTCTAAGGCCTCTTCGTATAGTGAAGTGAGGGGAGTTCTTGCCACGTATTCCCGCGCGAGCAACGCGACACCGGGTTCCCCGGTCCGCGGCTCTGCTTCGCGTACGGCCTGCGGTAAGTCCTACGCAAAGATAATGTGAAGTAGTCGAATGCGATTTGGATGGCGCGGCCGATACGTCAGGAATTAAAATCCATTCCTAAATCCATGATGAGGAGGTTAAGGAATTTGCGTCATCACGGGAAAACGTGGAGTTCGCGTCTGCGCGCGACGGCACTCTTGCTGGCGATTCCCGCGTTGCTGGCTGCGCTGGGAGTATGGGCGAGGATAGAAGCCAAGCCTCCAAAAAACTGGATTGAATTCAAGGGCGGACGGTTGATCTATGGGGAGGACCAGCTGGGCAATCGGATACCGGACTTTTCAACTGCTGGATACGGAGGCGGGGGAGTGGAGATTCCGAACGTGCCGGTGCGGGGCACGCTGGATCCAGTTGCTAGCGGGGACGACACACCGAGAATTCAGGCGGCGATTGCCGCGATCGCGCAGTTGCCGCTCGATGAAAATGGATTCCGGGGAGCGCTGCTGCTGCATGCGGGGACGTATCGCATTGCGGGGACGATCAAATTGAATGCTTCGGGGATTGTGCTGCGCGGGGATGGGAATGGGAAGGACGGGACGATCCTGGTGGCGGAAGGGATGCCGCGGACGGTGATTCGCGTGGCGGGAGAAGGGCGTTGGGAGGAGGATGGGCCGCGACACGCGATTCTGGGCGCATACGTGCCGGTGGGGGCGAATACGATTTTGGTGGAAGACGATCACGATTTAAAGGTGGGCGACGCGGTTATTGTGGATTGGGCGATGGATGCTCTTTTTATTCAGACGATCGGGATGGACCGGATTCCGCCGCGCAAGGATGGACGGACGGTGCGGCAGTGGGAGCCGGGGATGGGGCTGAAGTTCGACCGGCGGATTGTGGCGGTGGAGCATAGGGACAACGGAGAGAGGATTACGCTGGATGCGCCACTCACCAACGGGATGTATCGGATGCAAGGCGCCACGGTGTGGCGGTACAAATTTCCGGGACGCATTGCGCACGCGGGGATCGAGAATTTGCGGACGGATGGGAGCGCGTTCGAGAAGACGAAGGATTTTGGAACGCCGCAGACGTTGGATGAGAATGACCGGTTTGTGGGCGGCGGCTACTTCGATGCGCTGTTGGCGGCGTTTGATGCGGTGGAGAATGCGTGGATGCGGAACGTCGTGGTGACGCACTACTCGCGGATCGTGAGCATTGAAGGACTGGCGCGCGCGGTGACCGTGGAGCACATCGAGGGAGTGGACATCAACACGCCGGAAACGAGAGCGCCGGCGCATGCGTTTGGGATTGACGGGGAACAAAGCCTGGTGCAGGACTGCAACATCACCGGGGCATTTAACCATGTGTGGATGACGCAATCGCGGGTGGCGGGACCGAACGTGTTCCGCAACTGCTCCGCGAAAGGTGTGCATCTGGATGCGGGGCCGCACGAGCGATGGGCGACGGGGACGCTGTATGAGAGGCTGCACATCGAAGGCTCGATTGACATACAGAACCGCAGCAATATGGGGACGGGGCACGGGTGGTCCGGAGCGCATAACGTGTTGTGGAATTGCGAGGCGGACAGTTATGTGGTGGAGAGCCCGCCGATTGCGTATAACTGGGCGTTTGGAGTGAAGGGCTGGCTTGCGAATGCGGATGCGGAGAAGAAATCAGTGAAGCGCGGGCAGGGCGGGGGGAATCCGCCGGGGCAAATTATTTCGCCGGGGAAACACGTCGAGCCGGAGAGTTTGTATGAGGAGCAACTGAAAGAGCGATTGCACCCGCAGTAGGGTTCGCCGGAGTTTTCGACTACACAAAACAGTTTGTGATCACTTTTACTTCGCGCGCTATTTTTTCTCGGCGGGTAAATTGCCGAGAAGGAAGAGGGTGGGGGCGGCGGGCGGGGTGTCGGCGATGGAATCGAGTCCGGGGTAGTGCTGGCGGAGGGGTTCGGGGACTTTCACCTTTGAGCCTTTGAGGATGCTGATGAGCTGGAGGGCGTTGACGACGGCTTTGCCCTGGAAGTGATTGTTGGTGACGACGAAGGTGTCGCGGGAATGTTCGGTGACTTTGCGGATGCGCGCGGCCCAGGGAGCGAGTTCGACGGCGGAGTAGAGATAGTTGTAGCGCTCGTGGGCAGGGACGGCGGGATTTTCAGAGAACCAGGTATCGTAGCGGCGGCCGTGGAGACGGATGTAGCCGACAGGCGAAGTGGTTTGCGCGGAGGGGGCGAAAGAGCGGCCGATGATGGGTTGATCGATGTTGCAGAAGCCGGCGTTGTGTTCGCGGAGAAGGGCGAGAGTTTCGGGAGAATCCCAGGAGGCGTGCCGGACTTCGACGACGAGAGGATAGTCGGCGAAGCGCTTGAGAACGGCGGAGAGGTAGGCGGTGGTTTCCTTAGTGCGATGAAAGGAAAAAGGGAATTGGAGGAGGACGGCGCCGAGTTTGTTGGCGGCGCGGAGAACGTCAAAGCCGGCGCGGACGAGGCGCTCGTCTTCGGCGGTGGCGCTGGGGTCGTGGGTGAATTTCTGCCAGAGTTTGGCGGTGAAGAGGAAGCGAGGATTGGCGGCGACGCGGGCGAGCCAGTTGGCGGCGTGATCGGGACGGAGCGGATGGTAGAAGGAGGTGTTGATCTCGATGGTGTCGAAGAACGTGGAGAGATATTCGGCCTCGTGGAAATTTTTGGGGCGTCGCGCGGGATAGACGTAGCCGGACCAATCGGGGTAGGACCAGCCGGCGGGGCCGACGCGGAGAGTGGCCGTGCGCACGGGATCAGAAGGAGAGATGGGCTGGCTCGTTTGTGTTGAAGATTGCGGTTTGCGTGGGGGCATGAAGTGAAGGGCGCGAAGTGCGCTGGGAGCAGGGTAGAGGGAAGGGAACGGGAGTGTCAACGCGCGAGCGCGCAAACTGCCAGCAGTGGGTCCGTTTGCCTGCCTGCGCGCCTCACTCTCTAAATTTCTGTTATTGGGCCCGGATGTCGATAAGCCACCTGTCCGACAGTCCGTTTATCAGGCATTGGCCAACAGTTCCAAGTTGCTGCTGAGACTACGATATTTCGCCTACTGAGAAAACCCTAGAGCTGCGATTGCTTGCGGGTGACGCGGAGTCCGATAGCAAAGTCGTTTACTTGAACGCGGATGGGAGGTCCGGTAGTCTACGTTCGCGCGGGGGGGAGAGCTGGGAGTGGCAGTGGGTGGCTGGATGAACGAGTTTGTGAGACAGGCGGGTGCGCTTTCGTTGTTCGGCAAGTGTGTTGCCGCTATTGCCGGAATCCTGATTATTCATGCGACGTTTCACGTGCTGGAACGAACTCTGCCTCGGCGTTTCGGGCGCGCTGACGCGCGGTATAAAGTCCGCAAGTTCATCGTCTTTTGCGGATACCTCGCGATTCTTCTTTTCCTGACTCTCCTGTTTGAGGATCGGCTGGGCCGTCTGAGCCTGGTGCTGGGCGTGGCTGGCGCGGGCGTGGCAGTGGCGCTACAGGACGTTCTGGCCAGCATTGCCGGGGCTTTCTCGATCGGATTTTCAAAGCTGTATGCGGTGGGAGACAGAGTTCAGATCGGGGATATACGAGGCGATGTGATTGACATCGGGCTGCTGAGAACCACGTTATTGGAAACGGGGAACTGGGTCAGCAGGGACCTGTACAATGGCCGGATCGTTCGCATCCCGAATAGCGTGGTGCTGAAAGGGTCGGTATTCAACTACTCGCAAGGATTCGAGTTCATCTGGGACGAGATTAAAGTGGTGTTCACGACGAGCAGTGATTGCGACCTTGCCAGGGAGATGCTTTTGCGGGTCGCGACAGAGGCCATTGGCGAGTACGTGGTTGAGGCGCGGGCGTCGTGGAAGACGATCAGTGACAACTATCAAAGCGCGAACCCGCCGCTGGAACCGAGAGTGGCACTGGTGGTGGAGGCTGGAGCGTTGGAGTTTAGCGTCAGCTACGTGGTGGACTACGCGAAACGAACGGCGCTGAAGGATCGGTTGTATACGAAAATCGTAGAGGAAGTTGCGAGCAGCAACGGGCGACTCACATGGGCGTCCGCGGGAGTTACGGTAATAAACCGGCCGGAAATTCCGGAGACGGTTGCAGAGCACCCGTCCTCTTCCGTCGGCGGCGCAGGCCGCGCGGCAGGTTCGCGTTAACACACATTGATTTGGCAGGTTTTCGATGGGCCGTTTGTCCCACGAGGCGACGCGCCCAGAGTAAGTCGGCTTGCTGTGGTATTGTGCAAAATCAGAGTTGAGATCAAATATTTTGGCTTGGGCGATTAGGCGGTAGTACGACGCCGGATTTCGCTTCAAGAATGTGGATTGCGCCGCGGGGTATTGAGCACCAACGATGTGCACATTTTGGCGAAACATACTGCGCTTTTCGATTTTAGCCGTGCTCGCTGCGTATTTCACCGGAATTCCTGTTGTAGCGCAGAACCCGGACGAGGGCGTGATTCGGCTGGACGTGAGCCTTGTGCTGGTGGACACCACGGTGAAGACGAAGGCCGGGCAAATCATGGGCGAATTGAAGAAGGACGACTTTGAGGTTCGCGAAGATGGCGTTAGGCAAAAGCTGGAGATTTTCAGCCGCGACGAGCTGCCGCTGAATGTTGCTCTGGTATTGGATTTAAGCGATTCGATCGGACCATTTCTGGGACCGCTGCGTGATGCGGCCAATACTGCGCTTGCGGCGCTTAAACCGGAAGATGAGGTGGCGTTGTTTACGTTTTCGACGGAAGCGGAGTTGCGCGTGCCGTTCACGAATGACAAGAGCAAGATTGCGCAGGAGATCAGCGCGTTCCATGTGGGCGGGGCCACGAATATCAATGATGGGATTTTTGTGGCCGCCAAGTATTTGCTCAATGGACCGCCGAGAGGCCGGCGGGTGATCATTCTGATCAGCGATGACGTTGGCACGGATGCGGGTGGACAGGGGACTCGGGACATTGTCACCGAGACGATTGCGGCGGATGCGGTCTTATACAATTTGAAGATTCCGGGATACAACCCGCCGTCAACGCTGTTCGCCGCGAGCATGATTCCCGGGCTGGTGAACATTCGCAGAGTTACGGAGCAGACGGGCGGAGAAATCTTCGACGTCAAGGACGTGGCGCATTTGGACGCGGCGTTTCGCGCGCTGATCGAGCGGATCAAGACGCGCTACACGCTGGGGTACTACACGAAGGCGACGGCGGCTGAGGGCAAGCCGCATAAGTTGGATGTACGCCTGGCGTCGTCGTTTGGAAAAAAAGGACACGACTACGTTGTCTTGGCCAAGAACGGGTATTACGTGCACTGAGAAACGTAGGCAAGAATTGCGGGGAAGAAGCTGGACGAACGAGCTCGGACAATGTTGTTTAAAAATGCGACAGATTTCGTTCGCAGTCTTGTTCGAGAGGCGGGAGGAGAGTTCATGCGAGCGGCGAAAATCATTTTAAGCGTCACCGGCATTTTGGCGGCTGGCGCAGTGGGGCAGCGAGTTTCTGCACAGACGGATGTGCCGGGCAAACGCATCGTGATTGCGGCGAGGACGGTGTTCGATGGCAGGGGCGGGGTGCTGCACGACACGCGGATTGTGATTGAAGGCTCGAAGATTGTTGCGATCGATGCAAAAGCGGGGCCGGTGGACTACGACTTGGGTGGGCTAACGGTGATGCCGGGGTGGATTGATGCGCACGCGCATATCACGTGGATTTTTGGGAAGGACGGCAAGAACGCGGGGATGGGCGGGACGTCGCAGGAGGATACGTACAAGGCGGCTTCGAATGCTTGGGTGACGCTGATGGCGGGGTTCACGACGATTCAAAGCCCGGGATCGCCGAATGATATTCCGTTGCGCGACGCAATTGCGAAGGGAATGCTGCCTGGCCCGCGCATCCTGACGGCCGCGGAGCCGTTGATTGGGCGCGGGGAACAGAGCGGGACGCCGGAGGAGATTCGGGCGTTTGTGCGGAAACAGAAGGATGCGGGGGCGGACATCATCAAGATTTTTGCTTCACAGAGCATCCGGCAGGGAGGAGCAGTGACGCTATCGCAAGAGCAATTGGGCGCCGCGTGCGATGAAGCCAAGAAGCAGGGGCTGAGGACCCTGGTGCATGCGTATAAGGATGCAGTGCGAGCGGCGACGATTGCGGGATGCACGGAGATCGAGCATGGTACGCTGGCGACGGACGATGATTTGAAATTAATGGCGGAGAAGGGGACGTATCTGGATCCGCAGGCGGGGCTCATCATTGAGAACTACCTGCTGCACAAGGAACAATACGTGGGAACGCCGGGGTATACGGCGGAGGGTTTTGCGGCGATGGAGAAGATTTTGCCGATGAATTACGAGCTGGTGCAGCACGCGATGAAGACACCGGGACTGAAAGTTGTGTTTGGTACGGACGCGGTGGCGGGGGCGCATGGGCGCAACGCGGAGGAGTTTATTGACCGGGTGCGAGATTGTGGCGTGGATCCGATGAAGGCGATGGTTTCGGCGAATTCGCTGGGTGCGGAAGCGATGAGGCTTGGTGATCAGATTGGGTCGATTGCGCCGGGACTGCAAGCAGACATCATCGCGCTCGATGGGGATCCGCTGAAGGATATTACGGCCGTGCGGCGGGTGGTATTTGTGATGAAGGGCGGGACTGTTTACAAGAACGCGGCGCGCAGCGCGATTCCGGTTTATGCGGGCGTTCAGCCTTGATTTGAGCCATCCGCAGCCTGCATTCTGGGGGCGGTGGCGTGTTTCGAGGTGCATCGCCTTCGCGTTGCGAATGGCGGTTGCTGGGAAGGTCCGCGGCTGATATGATTTTTGCGATGTGCTGCGAAACGCGGTTGCGCGTCCCGCCCCTCTTCTGCAAGCTTTCCTACAGGTGCAAACATGAAGCTCATGATCAGTTACAAAAACGTCGAGGCACACAAAGCAGTGGAAACCGAAGTCGAGCGTCATATGGGTAAGTTGGGGAAATTGCTGCAGAGTTATTCGCCGGATCTGGTGCAAGTGCACGTGACATTTTCGAAGAACCTGCGGACGGAGGAGAGTTGCTGCGCGCTGAATTTGTCGCTGCCGTCGGCAACGCTGCATGCGACGAGTACGGGAGCGAGTGTGCGGACGAGTTGCAAGAAGGCGTTCAGCGAATTGGAAGCGCAGGTGAAGAAGCATCAAGCGATGCTGCGTAAAGATTACGAATGGAAGCGCAAACGGCCGCGGGTGCGCATCGAAGCACTTTCCTGAGAAACCTGAGTGTTGAGTCGTAAGCCGCAGAATGGATGTCACGGTTAAAAATGCCGTGCGGCGTGTTGCCGGCGGTTACCCGGAGTTTTGTTAGCCTATATTTTTCCACCCTCTTCTCCCCCTTATACCGTGAGTAGAGAAGTGCCCGAATCGAGGGCGCGAGATGTGTGCTTGTTTTACTTGTTCGGTCGTAAGGATGAATTCACTGTGCCGGCTTCGGACGCCGGAAGAGCCGAATGGAGGATGACCATGAAAGCTGGGATGGCTGCGGTTCTGGTTTTTGCGGTGACAATGAGCGTTCAAGCCAAGGATGCGCCGTCGTATGAAAAAGGCGTGCTGATGCAGATGGAATCCGCCGCTTGCGGTTACGCGGAGAAAGATGGCAAGACGGTCGCTGGAGAAATCTTCGGGACGGACGGCCAGCACAAGAACACCAAGGAAATGCTATGTCAGGAATATGTGCTGCAGACGGAGCGGATTACGTACCGCATCCGGCCAAAGGACGACAAGCACCCCGTGCTTTTGCCGGTTGGAGAGACGGCGCAATTCCGGATTCACAAGGACAAGATGCTGTTGCGAGTGCCGGAAACAGACGGCAAGGAACGGGAATATCTCGTTGTATCTATGACGCCGCGATCGGATGTTGCGTTGGCGAGCCGGCAGCCGGCGCAGTAAGCGCCTGGCAGGTGAACCGAAAGAATTAGCCGCGTTCCGATTCGAGCTCTTGGATTTTAAGGAGCGTGGCACTGAAGGGGGGATTGCAGGAATTCACCTACTTGCATACCTGCAATCTCGTCTTTAGATTTTGTGTTGAGAACAAAGCTTCGATTTCTCCTCCCTTTCCGGCGGATTCCCAACTCCATTGCCACCTTCTCTGTTTTTGAGGGTCCTTCTGTGAGGCAAGAGAATTACCTTTGGTGCGCGAGGGATGACGTTTTGCTTGTCCGGCCCGGAATACTGCTCCAACATGAATTGAAGCGAGGGGGGCTGGCAGGGGCCGGAGCATGGCGTCCGTTCTGGAAGTGCAAGAACTTCATGTTTCGTATCGTGATGGCGAGGGAGAAGAGCGCGCGGCCCTGGCTGGCGTGAGCTTTGATCTCGCGCCCGGAGAAATACTTGGCGTGCTCGGGGAATCGGGATCGGGGAAGAGCACGCTCGCGACAGCGCTAGTGCGATTGCTCGCGGTGAATGGACAGATCACTCGAGGCGCGGTGCTTTTTGAGGGGAAGAATCTTCTGCGGGCTGCGCCGGAGGAGTTGCGGGAAATTCGCGGGGGGCGGATTTCGCTGATTTTTCAGGAGCCGTCGCTGGCGTTGCATCCGACGATGCGGGCGGGGGAACAGGTTTATCAAGTGCTAGCCGCACATGGGACGTCGGGCAAGAGTGCATTGCGTGAAAAAACGCGGCAGATCTTCGCGATGGTCTTTCCTGAAGAGGCGGAGCGGATTGCGCGGTCATATCCACATGAGCTGAGTGGAGGGCAGCGGCAACGGGTGCTGATTGCGCAGGCGGTGGCTTGCGGGCCGAGTGTGATCCTTGCGGATGAGCCGACGGCGTCGCTAGATCCTACGACGCAGATGGAAATTCTTGGGGTGTTTCGAACGCTCCGGGAAAAACTGGGGGTCGCGATGATTTTCATCACGCACAATCCGGCGCTGCTGGCGGGGTTTGCGGATCGCGTGCTGGTGCTTTATGGCGGGCGCGTTGTGGAGTTGGGGCCGGCGAAGGTCCTTGGCGAGCCGCGGCATCCTTACACGAAGGCTCTTTTTCAATGTGTTCCGGCAGGATTCGGAGGGAACGGAAATGCGCGCAAGGCAAGACTGCCGGCCATTGCGGGCGAGTCATCGGTTTCGGCGTTGCCGCTGAAGGGCTGTGCGTACGAACCGAGGTGCGCGGAACGAATGGACGTTTGCAGGGAGCGTGAGCCGGAGCTCTTGAGCGTGAATGAAGGACATAGCGTTTCTTGTTTCAAATATGAAAAGTGAAGATTTCGCAGACACCGAGACATGCAGACGCTGATAAAAGTGGAAAATCTGGTGAAGCGTTACGCAAGGAGGAATCCTGCGGGTGGGCAAGAGGAGTTGCTCGCTCTCGATGGCGTTTCGTTTGAAGTTTTGGCCGGGAGTACGCTGGCGGTCGTGGGAGAGTCGGGATCGGGGAAAAGCACGCTCGCGCTGTGTTTGGCCTGTTTGGAGGAGGCGACGTCGGGGAGCATCTGGCTCGAGGGAAAGGACATTTGCAAAGTTGCGGAGAAGGAGCGGAGAGAGATGCGGCCGCAGATTCAGATGATTTTCCAGGATCCAGCGAATTCGCTAAACCCTAGATGGAGGACACTCGAGATCGTTACGGAACCGCTAGTTTTGCGGGGCGGAATTTCGCGGGACGAAATGAAAAAGCAGGTTTATGCGTTGCTGGGGCGCGTTGGACTTCCTGCGGAGACTGCAAAGAGACTGCCCTGTGAATTGAGCGGCGGGCAGAGGCAGAGGCTGGCGATTGCGCGGGTGCTGGCGCTCGAGCCGAAGGTACTCATTTTGGATGAGGCGCTTTCAGCGCTGGATTGTTCGGTGCAGGCGCAGATTGCGAATCTTTTGATGGAACTGCAAGGCGCTCTGGGGATGACGTACGTGTTCATCACGCATGATTTGGGGATGGCGGCTCATCTTGCGGACGAAATCGTTGTGATGAATGGCGGACGAATTGTGGAGCGAGGGCGCGCCGAAGAAGTATTGCGGGAGCCGCGGGAGGAAATCACGCGGCGATTGGTGGCAGCGGTTCCACGACTCACGCGTTCGCCGCTAGCGCCGATCGGGCGATGATGCGTTATTTTCTACGCCGATTGGGGCATGCATTCCTGCTTATCTTCGGAGTTTCTATTCTTGCGTTTCTGTTTACGACGCTGGCGCCAGGGAATTATTTCGATGAGATGCGGTTGAATCCGCAAATTGCGCCGGAGACGGTGGCGGCGCTGCGCGCGCAGTATCAGCTCGACCGGCCGCTGGTAGTGCGGTATGCGTCCTGGGTGAATTCGCTGATTCACGGTGAGATGGGATTTTCGTTTGCGTACAACAGTCCTGTGGCGCCGCTACTGTTGGTGCGAGCACGGAATACGTTGTTGCTGACGGTCACGGCCACGGTGCTTGCCTGGGGAATCGCGCTGCCAGCCGGAGTGTGGAGCGCGGAGCGAGTGGGACGATTGCCGGACCGACTGATTTCGTGGGGCACGGCGGCGCTTCTGGTGATTCCGGATTTGGCGCTGGCGCTCGGGCTGCTGGTGCTTGCCGTTCGAACGGGGTGGTTTCCCACGGGGGGAATGGCTTCGGTCGATTTTGAGGATTTTTCATTGCTCCACAAATTGAGAGATTTGGCTTTGCATCTGGCGCTGCCGATTCTGGCATTGGTGCTTTCTGCTCTGCCGCTGCTGGTTCGGCATGTGCGTGCGGCGGTGGCTGAAGTTCTTGGCGCTCCGTTTATGCTCGCGGCGCAAGGGCACGGAATTCCCAGGCGGACACTTTTGTATCGGTATGCGCTGCCGGCGGCGGCGAATCCGCTTATTTCACTTTTTGGATTTAGCATTGGCGCGCTGTTGAGCGGGTCGCTACTGATCGAGGTGGTGATGAGCTGGCCGGGGCTTGGGCCGTTCCTGTTGGAGGCGATTCTGTCGCGAGATTTATACGTCGTGATTGGCGGGGTGTTGTTCTCGACGGTATTTCTGGTGACGGGGAATTTTCTGGCAGACATGCTGCTGTATTGGGCGGACCCGCGCATTCGCACTAAGAGCGGGGCGCGATGAGACTGCGGCGGAGCGTCGCGAAATGGCTCGTCGTGCTTGGTGTTTTGCACGGTATTGTCGTTTGCGCGGGATTCTTCGCGCCGTACGATCCGGCGGAGCAGGACCGCAAGAGTCCGTATTTGCCGCCGATGCGGGTTCACGTCGTGGATGAAGAAGGGCATTTCCACGCGCGGCCTTTTGTGTATGCGTTTCGATTGCGGCAAGGAACATTTGACCAATATGAGGAAGACGCGGCGCGGAGTTATCCTCTTAGATTTTTCGTGCGTGGGGCGCGGTACCGGTTGTTGGGGATCCTGCCTAGCCGTTTGCATTTGTTCGGGGCGGAAGACTTACGGATTTATTTGCTCGGCACTGATGCGTATGGACGGGACCAATTGTCGCGGTTGGTGTTTGGGGGACAGGTGTCGCTATTGGCAGGACTGCTGGGCGCGGGAATTACGCTGAGCCTTGGCCTTTGCATTGGCGCGGTGGCGGGCTACTACGGTGGGTGGAGAGATGACGTGCTGATGCGCGTCGCGGAGCTTTTTCTAGCGTTGCCGTGGTTGTATTTGCTTTTTGCGGTGCGAGCGTTTTTGCCGCTGACCGTGCGGCCGCTTGCGGCGTTCTTCTTGATTGTCGCCGTGATCGGAGAGGTGGGGTGGGCGCGGCCGGCGCGACTGGTGCGGGCGGTAGTGCTCAGCGCGAAGGAGCGGGATTTTGTGCGGGCTGCGCGGGGGTTTGGGGCGAAGGATGTTTATTTGCTGCGGTGGCACATTTTGCCGGAGACGGGCAGCGTGCTTTTGACGCAGGCGGCGATTCTGGTACCGCAATACGTGTTAGCGGAGATGACGCTGTCGTTTCTTGGGCTGGGCGTGCCGGAGCCAGTGCCGAGTTGGGGAAATTTGCTGTCCAGCCTGCAGCAATATAGCGTTTTGGTTTCTTATTGGTGGATGTACTTGCCGACGCTGGCAATGGTGCCGTTCTTCCTAGGATACCTTGGGTTAGCGAGTTCATTGCAGGAGCGGGGCCCGGCGTACAAGATAGAAAGGAGGAGTCTTGGGAGCCTGACGTGAAAACCAGAAGTGCAAAGCCCCTGCGCTGCCTACGGCTCTTGAGTTTGGTCCTGCCTGCTTTGGTGTCTGCTTTCGGTCCTGCCGAAGCTACTCCGCAACAGAAAAATACGAACGAAGAATTGCTGGTGGTTCCTGGGGATGCGGGCCATTCCGGCGGGCGGCTGGTGGTTTCGCTGCGTGGGGAACCGAAGACACTGAACCCGTTGATTGCCGCGGATGCGCGGTCGCGTGAAGTGATTGGGGTGATGCAGGCGGATCTTGTGCACATTAACCGCGCGACGCAATTGACGGAGCCCGCGCTGGCCAAGTCCTGGAAGATATCTGCGGATGGGCTGGAGTATACGCTGGTGCTGCGGAAGGGGCTGAGATTTTCGGATGGTCAGGCGCTGGATGCGGATGATGTGGTGTTCACGTTTCGCGTGTATCTGGATGAGAGCGTGCACGCTCCACAGCGGGATCTGTTGATTGTTGGTGGGAAACCGATTGTGGTGCGAAAGGTGGACGCGCAAACGGTAGTGTTTCAGTTGGCGAAGACGTATGGGGTTGGGGAGAGACTGTTCGACGGGCTGGCGATTCTGCCGCGGCATTTGCTGGAGAAACCTTACCAAGAAGGCAAGCTAGGACAGATAGGGACGCTGGCGACGGCGGCGCCTCAATGGGCGGGGATGGGGCCGTTCCGGTTGAAGGAGTATGTGGCGGGGCAGCGGCTGGTGCTGGAGCGGAATCCTTATTATTGGAAGACGGATGCGAAAGGGAATCGGCTGCCGTATTTGGATGAGCTGGTGTTTTTGTTTGTGCCGAACGCGGATGCGCAGGTACTGAAATTTCAATCGGGCGAGACGGATGTGATCAGCCAGGTGAGCGCGGAGAATTTCTCGGTGTTATCGCGGCAGCAGAAGAGTTACGCGATGACGGATGCGGGACCGGGGCTGGAATATAACTTTCTGTTTTTCAACTTAAATGATGCTGGGGAGAAAACTTCGCCGGAGATGCAGCGGAGACAGAAGTGGTTTCGCGAGGTGAAGTTCCGGCAGGCGGTTTCGGCGGCGGTGGATCGTGAAGCCATTGTGCGGCTGGTGTATCAGGGGCGCGGAGGGGGGATTTGGGGATTGGTGGCGCCGGGGAACCGGCGATGGGGAGATGAGAATCTCGCGCACCCGGCACGGTCGTTGGAGCGGGCGAGGGCGCTGTTGAAGGAGGCTGGGTTTTCCTGGAGCAATGGGGCGGATGGCGAATCCGTGCTGCAGGATGCAGATGGGAAGGCGGTGGAATTTTCGATCCTGACGAGTTCTTCGAATGCGGAGCGCGCGAAGATGGCGGCGCTGATTCAGGACGATTTGAAGCAGATTGGCATGCGCGTGCAGGTGGTGTCACTGGAATTTCGGTCGCTGCTGGATCGCGTTACGCAGACGAAGGAGTACGACGCTTGCGTGATGGGGATTGCGAGTTTCGACGCCGATCCGAATTCCGATATCAACGTGTGGCTTTCGAGCGGGGGCACGCATCTGTGGAATCCATCGCAGGAGCATCCTGGCACGCCGTGGGAGGCGGAGATTGATCGGCTGATTGGGGAGCAGATGTCGGCGCGGACGTTTGAGCAGCGGAAAAAACTGTATGACCGCGCGCAGGAGATTCTCGCGGAGTATCAGCCGATGATTTTTTTGGCGAGTCCGGACATTTTGGTGGGGGCGAAGAATTCGGTTGGCAATTTTCATCCTGCGGTTTTGGAACCCTATGTACTCTGGAATGTGGAACAGCTTTATCTGAAAAGTTCGCCAGAGAACGGCGCGCGATGAGTCCGGTGACGGCCAAAGCGCCGAAAAAGGCGGCGCAGGCGTGGAACGATACGCGGCTCGTCAAGGAGTGCCTCGCAGGCAATCAAGAAGCATGGTCCCTGCTTGTTGATAAATACAAGGCGCTTATCTATTCGATCCCGGTGAAATATGGGCTGTCGCAAGCGGAAGCGGCGGATGTGTTTCAGGCGACGTGCATGGAATTGCTGGTGCGCTTGGCGGAGTTGCGAGAGCCGCGGGCGCTGCCGAAATGGCTGATGCAGGTGGCGCATCACGAGTGCTACCGAATGAAGCGGCTGAATCAGCGGGTGGTGAGCCGTGACGCGGAGCCGGATTTGCCTGAGCCGGAGACGCCGGCGATGGCGGAAAGCCTTGTGCAGCAGACGCAGGAAGAGCAGATGTTGCGGGAGGCGATTGCGTCACTTACACCCCAATGCCAGCGGCTGGTAGCGCTGCTGTTTTTCGAGATGCCTGCGCGTCCGTACGCAGAGGTGGCTGCGGAATTGGGACTCGCGGTGGGATCGATCGGATTTACGCGGCAGAAATGCATCGAGCGGCTGCGGCGGCAACTCGAGGAACTGGGTTTTTGCTGATGCCTGGGACTCTTACGAAAACTTCAGGCGAAGCGCTGATCGCTGAATTGGGGCAATTGTCCAGCGAAGCGGACCGGCGCAAATTTCTTACAAGACATAAGAGCTTGATCCGGCGGGAGACCGTCGAGCAGCTCGCGCGGCTGGTTGTTCAAAAAGTTCGTGTGAGCACGCAGGAAGCGCTGCATCTGGCAGAGGCGGCGGTGTTCATTGCGAAGCGATTGCGCCGCAAAGATGCGCTGGCGCTTAGCTTACGCGCTAAGGCGAATGCTCTTTATTCTTCGGGCGACTATCGTGCGGCGATCGAACATCACCAGCAAGCTTTCGAGCTTTACGAGGGGCTGGAGATTTGGAATGAGGCGGCGCGGACGCTGAGCAGCTCGATCCAGCCGCTGATCCTGGTCGGAGAATATGACAAGGCGTTTCAGGCGGCGGAACGCGCGCGAGAGATTTTTGCGCGGCTGAGCGATCCGTGGCGGCTGGCGCGACTGGAAATCAACGTCGGGAATATTTATCACCGGCAAGACCGATTCGAAGAATCCATTGCACACTACGAGGCGGCTTATACGGGGCTGATGCCGTACAAGGACACGGAGGGAATTGCGGTTGTCCTAAGCAACATGGCGGTGTGCCTGATCAGCTTGAATGATTTTCCGCGGGCGCTGGCAACGTATCAGGGGGCACGTTCGTTCTGCGAGCAGAACAATATGCCGCTGCTGGTGGCGCAAGCGGATTACAACATTGCGTATCTTTATTATCTGCGCGGGGAATACAGCCGGGCGATTGAGGCGCTGTACGCGGCGCGGCGCGCATGCGAAGCGACCGGCGATGCCTACCACTTTGCGCTGTGCCATTTGGACCTTTCGGACATTTACCTGGAACTGAACCTGAGCGAAGAAGCGCGGGAGATGGCGCATGAAGGATTCCTGCGATTCGAGAAGTTGGGCATGGGCTATGAGGCGGCGAAAACGCTGGCGAATGAAGCGACGGCGTACGGTCAGCAGGGAAAGTCGGTTCAGGCGCTGGAGCGGTTTGCGAAAGCGCGGGAAATGTTTGGGCGGGAGAAGAATCTGGTTTGGCCGTGGCTGATTGACTTGTACCAGGGATTGCTGCTTTTCCAGGAAGGAAGGCATTTTGAAGCGCGGCGGCTGTGCGCGGCGGCGGCGGCATTTTTCGATCAGACGGCGCTCTCTGGAAAAGCCGCGCTTGCGCATTTGCTGCTGGCGCGGATTGCGCTGCAAGTGGGGGACGCGGGCGAAGCGCAACAGGAAACGGAGAAATCGCTCGCGAGGCTAAAAGGAGTTCAGACGCCGGTGCTGGCTTATCAAGCGCACCTGCTCGAAGGTCAGATTGCTCATGCGCGCAAAGACCGGCCCGCGGCGCACCGGGCCTACCTGGAATCAAGGAAAGCGCTGGAAGCGTTGCGGAGCCGGTTGCAGGGCGAGGAGCTGAAAATCTCGTTTGTCAAAAACCGGATGGAGGTCTACGAGGCGCTAGTGGATTGGTATATTTCGGGGGATGGGACGGACACGTCCGCCCAAGAGGCCCTAGCGTGCATGGAAGCCGCGAAATCGCGGAGCATGATCGAGATGATCTTTCAAAGCGGACAAAGCCTTCCGCTGGGAGACGCGGGGCAGAGCGACCTGGTTCGCCGGATTAGAGATTTGCGCGAAGAACTGAACTGGTACTACCACCGGATCGAGTTGGAAGAGCTACGACCCGAGGAAAAATCGGGGCAACGACTGCAGGGTTTGCAGGAAAAGGCGCAGTCGCACGAGAAGGAATTGCTGCGAACACTGCGGGAGTTGCCGGCGCATGAGCGGGAAAACGCGACGCTGGAAGCGCCAGCGGATTTTTCGCTTACGAAGCTGCAAGCCAATCTCCCGGAGGACGCGACGATGGTGGAGTATTTCTCGGCGGGGGAGCAGCTGGTTGCCGCGGTAGTGACGCGCAGGGAGATTCGAATCCTGCCGGTGACGGTGCTGTCGAGAGTGACGCACTTTTTGCAATTGCTACGATTTCAACTGTCAAAGTTTCGGATGGGAAATGAGTACGTGCAGCGGTTTGAACAAGCGCTCCTGCGAGCCACGCAGAGTCACCTGGAGTCACTGTACGGCGAATTGATTGCGCCCCTGCGACCGTTTTTTCAAGGGAAGCAGCTCATTGTGGTACCGCACGGTTCGCTGCATTTTTTGCCATTCCATGCGCTGCGCAATGGGGAGGAGTATCTCTGCGATGCGTATGCGGTTTCGTATGCGCCCAGCGCGACGGTTTTCTCGTTGTGCCAGGAGAAAACGGCGAGCGCGAACACGGATTCGTTGATTCTCGGAATCGCGGATGAGCGAGCGCCGGAAATACTGGATGAGGTGCAAGGAGTTGCAGCGCTGTTGCCGCAGGCTTCGCTGTATCTTGGGGAGCAAGCGACATCTTCGTTGCTGCGCGGAAAGGGTGCGCAGAGCGGCTTGCTGCATATTGCGACGCATGGCGTGTACCGACAGGATAACCCGATGTTTTCGGGGATCCGACTGGGAGATGGATATTTGAATTTGTATGACCTCTACCAGGTGAGACTGAACGCGAAACTGGTGACGTTGAGCGGTTGCGCGACGGGGATGAACTTCGTTGCGGCCGGGGATGAATTACTCGGGCTGCAGAGAGGACTCTTCTGCGCTGGGGCGACGACGTTGTTGCTGTCCTTGTGGGACGTTCATGATCGAAGCACGTCGCAGTTGATGCAGGCCTTCTATCGAGAGTACATCGCGAACGGAAATATGGCCGACGCGCTGCAGCTAGCGATGAAAGAGCTTCGTCGGAAAAATCCTCATCCTTACTTCTGGGCCCCCTTCGTTCTGGTCGGCAAAGTTACTGATTCCACGAGACTTAGCTAGCCTTCAGATTCTCTATACTTTTGGAGGTGCTGCGGTCCCTTATGCCACGAGGGTTGAATCATCACCCCGTGCACTGGGGAGTGCGTGGGGGAGCGAAAGGAATCTGGGGGGAAGAGATGGAACATTTTAAGACAGAGAAGTGGATCGACTTTGTGAATGAAGTGGTGAGCGCGGAAGAGAAGAAGTTGATGGAGAAGCACCTGAAGGAGAGCTGCAAGCGCTGCATGGAAACCGTATCGGTCTGGCAGAGAGTTCGAGAATCGGGTGCGGCGCAAGGGAACTATCAGCCGCCGGAAGGCGCCGTCAGACTTGCCAAAGCAGCATTTGCGGGCGCTGGGTTGGCGGGTCACAGAAAGGGAGCGGACAGCCGGATTAAGGTGCTCTTCGATAGTTTTCTGCAGCCGGTTTTCGAAGGAGCGCGATCGGCAGGAGTCAGCACACGACAAATGCTCTATCGCGCGGACCCATATCAGATTGATGTGCAGGTGGAGGGGAAGCCTGGCAGCAACCGCATCGTGATTACCGGCCAACTGCTGGACTTGAGCCATCCGGAGATCATTGCGCAGGACACGCGGATCCTGCTCTCGAATATGCGCGGGCAGGTGGTGCATACAGTGGCGAATCAGTTCGGCGAGTTTAGCGGAGAAGTGGAAAACAGCGGCGACCTGCAAATGACGTTTGCGCGACCGGGCGGCCAGCCGATTGTGATTTCGCTGCGAGAAGCGCTGGGGCGGCTGCCGGGAGGCAAGGCATGAAAGGCAATGTTTTCATGCAGTTAGAGAGCGTCGCATCTTTGGTACGGAAGTACCAAGCCCGCTGGGAGTTTTGTTTGGTCAAGAAGGCACACTCGTACTATTGGCGGAGAAAGCTTGCCCAAAGAAACTAGAAGGGCAACTGACTGCGCCTATAAACGAGTAATTCAATGGTGGAGAACCCCTTAGGGGTAGCAAATATGAAACGCATAACCCTCGTTGTTGCGATGATCGTTCTGACGCTGGTGGTTCCAAGCCCTGCGGCAGCGCAAAATCGCTATATCGTGCGCACCACGGGCGGGTTGTCCTCCGTCCTCAATCTTTGCAATCTGCTCCAATGTCAGGTGCAAGGTGGGTTGGATGGTCAGGTTGGCCAGACGTTTCTGGTGACCGGCTCTAACAATCTACTTGCCAATCTTGTGAATGGCACCGTCAGGCTTTTGGAGTCCTTGCTGGGCATCGTCAGCATTGAAGCCGATCGACTGCTGCCCATTCCACAAGCGCCCTTGCCTAGTATTCCATCCGGCCTTTACGACTCTGCTCCGGTGAATTACTACGGGACGATTGTGTGGCACGGGTATGCGGACCAGCCTGCGGCGCAGATCATCCGGTTGCAGGACACGCAGAACGGATTCGGAATCGCCGGCACCGGCATCGTCGCAGTGATTGATACAGGCGTGGACGTCAATCATCCTGTTCTCTATCCCGTGATGTTGCAGGGCTATGACTTTACGCGGAACCAACCGGGGGCTTCGGAATGGCTCGACGTGCCTGGCTACCAGAATGGATACGTTGATACCGGCGCGCAGAACCAGCAACCGGGATACGTGCAGCAATCCACGGCTGCGGTGCTGGATCAATCCACTGCTGCGGTTCTGGACGGGAAAGACTATACAGCGTTTGGCCATGGCACGATGACCAGTGGACTCATCCACTTGATTGCGCCGAGAACGAAGATTCTTCCGCTGAAGGCGTTCTCATCGAATGGTACGGGATATCTGTCGAATATCGTCGCGGCTCTGTACTACGCGGTTCAGCACAACGCGAATGTGGTGAACATGAGCTTCGACCTGACCTCTTCTTCGCCATCGCTGAATCAGGCGGTTACCTACGCAAACAAAGCGGGTGTGGTTTTGGTTGCGGCGGCCGGTAATGAGAGCACAAGCGCGCCGGTTTATCCTGCGGCGCTTGACGGCTTCGTGGTCGGCATTGCTTCGACCTCGAATTACGACACACTTTCATCCTTCTCCAACTACGGCGCAGTGGATGTCTGGATTGCAGCTCCTGGGGAGGACATCGTCAGCACGTTCCCCGGTGGGACGTATGCGAGTGCTTCCGGAACATCGTTCAGCTCTCCAATGGTTGCAGGCACGGTGGCGCTGATGCTGAGTGCGGCAGAACAACCGGTGAATCAATCGCAAGCTGCGAAGGCGCTGGCGAACGCGCAAAAACTTACTCCGAACCTCAACAATGGCCGCTTGAATGTGTATCAGGCAGTGGCTTCCTGGGTATCCACCGGGAGCCGATAACAATAATGGCTGAGTCTCGGATTCCGGTGCTCGGCGAGGGAGCCCTATCCCTGCGGGCACCGGAATTCATTCGAATCAAGCAGCTCGAAGAACAAACTTCCGCGCTTCGAAGTTCCGTTATCTGCGCTTTCAACCAACTGTTGGACTTGAAAGACCTCAACACAGGCGTGCACAGCACGCGGCTGGCAGAGTGGGGCATGCGCGTGGGGCAGGAACTCGGGCTGGAAGAATCCGCGCTGCAGAATTTGGAAGTTGCGGCGCTGTTGCATGATATCGGGAAAGTTGGAATTCCGGACGCCATCCTCCGTAAGCCGGGCAAACTAGAGCCCGAGGAATATGCGCTGATGAAGAAGCATCCGGAGTACGGATGGGCGGTGCTGCGCATGCTGCCGGGATTCGAACGGGCGGCCCTGGACATTCTTCATCATCACGAAACGTTTGACGGGAAGGGATATCCGGCGGGATTGAAAGACACGGAGATACCTGTTGTTTCGCGGATTGTTTGTGTGATTGATGCGTTTGACGCGATGGTTTCTTCGCGGCCATATCGCAAAGGATTGCCGCACGAAGAAGCGGTGCGGCGGCTCAAGGAAGCGAGTGGGACGCAATTTGATCCTGTGGTGGTGGAGTGCTTCCTGACGTTTGCGCAGGCGGAGATGGCGACGGTTTTTGCCGCGGCTGGGACGTCGGTTTCCTCAGCGCTCTAAGTTCTTGTCATGCGTAGGCCACCAGGGAATTCGTGCACGTAGGGCTTCCGGTTCAACACTTCGAAGCAATCCAGACTTAAAGCTGAGGTTCGATTTGTCTCACGCGGCCTCTCCAACCTTCAGCGAGCAGATAGTGAGACATCCCAACTCTTTGGAGTTCCAGGGGCCAGGGAGATATTCGCTGATTCGAGGATTAAGTGCAGGGGAATTGGTCCGCGATCGCCGCGGCCTAGAGCGTCGTCGCCGGTTGCGAAAGCGGAAATTTCGAGTGGCCAGTCAGAATGCGTGATCTGCACTTCGAGCGAATTTCCGTTTGAAGTGAGCTGGTCGATTCGGGCTCCGGTACGCTCGGTAGTCTCAAGATGGTTGTTGCGGCTGGGGATTGCCAGCCAGAGACGGCGGATTGTCAGCGGTTTTGACGCCGTGAGCGATTCTGTTCGGTGAAGAGTGTTTCCTTGGAAGGACCAGGTTGCTTCAGAGATGAGATCTGGATCGAACGCTTCTCCGGCTTTGGAACTGACGACAACCCAATGCCGCCAGACTGCAGTGACGCTCATTCCGTTTGCGGCGGGATTGATCTCATCGGCTCCGTCGGCCGCAGCAATGGTCCGGCCGTCTTCGAGTTCGAGGAATGGAATGAGGCAGGGATATATTTTCTCCACGGGAGCTGCAAAACCGGGGAATCCGTGAGGCGCGGGCTCGTAGTCCGAAGTTGCGGCCTTTGGTCCGGTCACGAAAGGCAAAGCAAAATGAATGTTTCCCTGGCGAACAACCCAAACTCCAAATTTGCGGCGAGGGCCGTTTTGGAAATACTCAAAGCGGGCCACGTCAGCGAAATGCAACATGGCGGGAAAGCTTCTCACTTCTTCTTTTTCCAGCGCCTTCATGAACAACTGGTGAGCACCGGTCACCTTGCCGAAAAACGTTGTGGTCTGCTGCCATTCGCGCTCCTTGGTGATGTAGCTGTAGTCGCCTCTTCCAAAGGCGAAGATGGAGAGCAAGTGAGTTTCATCATTGAAGTCGTGGCGCAGCCAGGACCACGCGGCAAAATAGGCGGACGCAAGCTGGGGAAGCGGGGCGGGGCGGAATTCAGGATGATCGCCGAGGAAGGCAGCGATTTCCATGGTGTCCATGTAACTGATCGCGCCAAGGCTGCGGCCCCAGGAGTAACCGTAGCCGTCGGGGGAGAGCAAGTCCCACCAGAGATGCATCTGTTCTTTTAGAGAGGGCGCGACGGCTTTCATGAGGTCTTGGCGGCCGGCGAGTTCGGCGGCATCGAAAAGGGCTCTGGCGTACTCATTGGAGTAGCGGTCGTAACGGCCGGTTGGCAGAGCATCATCGGCGAAGAGGGCTCCGCCGGTGAATTGTTTTGCGGCCTGATTCAGCAAGTCGTCGAGAGAGGCGCGATCCTTATTGAGGCCCAATTCGTAGTCGATTGCCGCGATGCGCGCCGCGACTCCGAAATAATTTTCGGGGAGATGGATTAGCGTATGAGACTTTGCATCGTAAAAGCGGCTGGGGTCGAGCAAGGCAATGTATGTCTTTCTTTCTTCGAAAGATAATCCCCGCCATAGAGCGTTTTGGTTTAGAGCTTTTCCAAAACTCTCCAGGGCCATGGCTGCGTAGAGTTGGGCCCAGGTCTTTCCACCGTGGTCCAGTTCGATTTGGGCCATTTTTCCGAGCATTTGCGGGACGTCATGGCCTGCAATGGTCTTGGTTCCCGCGAGCTCGGAATAGGCGCCTAGAGCTCGCATGAATGTGCCCCAGGAAAACTCTCCGGTCGTGAGCGCTCCGACTACGCGATCCGGAGGGGGATCGAGAGTGTTGATATCGGCGACGTGGGCGGCGACCTCCTTTTGCAGAAAATCCCGGACCTGACGATTGAGTTCGGAAGTCTGGATTTGCGGCTCGTCGGCGGGCGCTTGTGCGAACGAAACGCAACTGGCACAGAGAAGACCTGCGAGAAGCAGTCCGAGTAGTTTCGTTGTAAGAAGTATTTTGTTTCGCATCGCGAGACCGATCACCTGTTCGTCAAATGAGTGCGCCCATTTCCAGACGACTCTACCTTGTGACCTTGTTCAGAGCACCGAACACGAATATTTCAACGGATGTAGTCTTCCCGGCACGGAGTGAACACGTCGATTACCAGGGAGTCTTCGACGGCGGATGCGCCGTGTTGCACGCCGCCGCGCACGACAAAGGTGTCACCGGTTCGAACATCGACGGTTTTTTCTTGGCAGGTGATTTTGATGTGGCCATGCACGACATATACGACTTGCTCGTGCGGATGGCTGTGCACCGTCCCGACCCAGCCCTTCACCATTTCATGCTCCGCGAGAAACAATTTGTCGTTGTAGGCGAGGACGCGGCGTTTCAGACCTTTCTCCGGAGATGACTCCTTGCCATCTTTGTGTGCGACTACGATGAAGTCCGGAAACGTTTTTGTTTGCGCGCTCATTTGCGTTCTCCAATTCACTCGGACAAGTACGAAGCTGCTTCTTCTGTGATGCTTGCACGACTCGATTGCTCAGCGTCCCAGCCAGCCTCCGTCCACGACAAGAACATGGCCGTGAACGTAATCACTGGCGGAGGAGCACAGAAAGACTGCGGCGCCGGCAAGATCACTTGGTTCGCCCCAGCGGCCCGCTGGAATCCTCTCTAGAATCTGACGGCTGCGGGCGGCATCGTCTCGCAACGCGGTGGTGATGTCGGTCGCCATATATCCGGGGGCGATGGCGTTGACGTTGATTCCTTTGGCGGCCCATTCGTTTGCCAGCGCTTTTGTCAGTTGCGCAACGCCGCCCTTGGCCGCCGCGTATGCGGGTACGAGAACTCCGCCTTGAAAGGAGAGCACGGAAGCGATGTTCAAAATCTTGCCCCCAGTGCCTTTTTCGAGCATGTGCCGCGCGGCCAGCTGCGACAGGTGGAACACGGCGGTCAGGTTTACGGCAATGAGTTCGTCCCAGAATTCAGCGGGGTATTCGGCGGCGGGAGCCCTGCGAATGATTCCTGCATTGTTCACAAGAATGTCGATGGAACCGAATTCGGAGACTGTTTTCTCGATGAGACCAGAGCAGGCTTTGGGATTTGCCAGATCCGCCGCGAAATAGAATGTCTTCCGTCCAGCAGAACGAATTTCGTCGCAGGCGGGGCCGGGCTTCGGATCTCGCCCGTGGCAACCGACGTTCGCTCCGGCTTTTGCGAAAGCCACGGCAATGGCAGCGCCAAGCCCGCGGTGCGAGCCCGTTACCAAGGCATTTTTGCCGCTCAACTGGAAGGCCTCAAGACTCATCGGAGAAAGCGCTCCATTCCTAATCGATTTTGGCAGGCGCCAGCTTCGGTGCCAGGAGTTGAATGATGAGCAAGGCCAGCAGATAAACTGAGCAAGCGAGGACGAAAAGTGGGACGTAGCTGTTGGCTCTCGCAACGATATAGCCGGTGGCCGTTTGCAGGAGGGCCCCGCCGATGGCTCCCATCATTCCTCCGATTCCTACGACGGAGGCGACCGCCGCTTTGGGGAAGGTGTCGGATGGGAGCGTGAATAGATTTGCGGACCATCCTTGGTGAGCGGCGGCAGCGAGGCCGACCAGACAGACGACGACCCACAGATTGTTCGAGAATGGCGCCCAAACCACGGGTACCACGGCCACGGAGCAGATCAGCAAGGCCATCTTGCGCGCAAAGTTCGGGCTTTTTCCTCGCTTCAGAAAGATAGCGGAAAGCCAGCCGCCTCCAATGCTCCCCACGATGGAGACAACATAGACCGCCACGACCGGCTTGCGACTCTGCGAGAGATTGAGGTGGAATGTTCCTTGTAAATAGCGGGGCAACCAGAAGAGATAGAACCACCAGATGGGGTCGGTGAGAAATTTGGCGATGGAGAAGGCCCAAGTTTCTTTTCTGGGGAAGAGCTTGACCCACGGTACGCCTTGAATCCTCTCTGGCGGATCACTTTGGATGATGGCCAACTCTTTCGCGGAAACCCGCGAGTGTGCCTCCGGTCTTGCATATAGCCATAGCCAGAAGCCGAGCCAAACAAAGCCCAGCGCGCCAGTACCGATGAACGCCCCTCGCCACCCGAGTGAAAAAACGAGAAAGGGCACCACCAGCGGCACCACGATATTGCCGATATTCGCTCCGGTATTGAAGATGCCCGTGGCCAGAGCACGTTCTTTTCTCGGAAACCACTCGGCCACCGTTTTGATGCAAGCGGGAAAATTTGCCGCCTCGCCCAAGCCGAGGATGAACATCGCTATACCGAACGTAACAACCGAGTAGGCTGCGCCCGGGAGCATGGCGGCGACGCTCCATATACAAATGGCAATCGCAAAGCCTTTGCGAGTACCCAGACGGTCCGTCAGGCGGCCTGCGCACACCAGCCCGATTGCATAGGCCGCCTGAAATGCTCCGGTTATATATCCATACTGGATGGTGTTCCATCCGATGACGGTTTCCAAGTATTTTTCGAGATAGCCGATGACACCGCGATCGACATAGGCAATCACGGTGGCGAGGAACAGGAGCGCACAGATGATCCAGCGGAAATTGCTGGATTGAGCGCCGAGGGCCGCCGCATTATCGGTCGCGGGGAGAGCCGACAATGGAGATTGCGGCGAGTTTGACAAATTCATCTGGAAAGTCTCCAGGGTTCTGTTATTTGCGGCCGACTTCTAATCCAGATCCGCCTTGCTGAAATCCCGGCTGAATATTCACGACGCCAAACTGGCGGTCTTCGACTTCGCGATGCGCGGCCATGGCCCAGAGAAAGGCAATGCGGTGGCCGGGAACGGAGACGTTCGGGTGATACCCGCTGGGCATCAATACGGCGTCGCCGTCGCGCACCACCGTTACCAGTTCCGGATAGTCGGTGTTGTTATACACCAGTTGAATGCCATACGCGGGTTCCGGCATGTCAAAGTAAACGTACATTTCTTCCAGCATCTTGGCGTGTTCGTGCGGAGGCCAGCTCGTCCAATTGCCCGGGTCTGAGTGCGTGAAGCCGGCCACCAGGCGTCCCGCTTGCACGTTTTTTGCGATCAGCATATTCAGCTGGCGCGAAGAACCGGGCCCGCCTGCGCTGAATTTCATCCCCGGATCCTTGGAAGTTTCCGCGTAACGCACAACTTGAAGCGGGTAATTACCTTTGACGTCGGAAGAAAACTCGGCGATATCTACTTCGCCTATTGTGGACACTTCGATCTTGGCGTCTCTCGGAATGTAGAGGGCGTCGAAGCGTTCAAGCTCGTATTCTTTTCCATCCGTTCGGACCGTGGCCCTGCCGGAAAGAACGATTAGCCCGGTTTCACGTTCGCCGTTGGCAAAGGCAACGCTTGGCATGGCGGAATCTAGCCTAATGCGTCCGTAGGCGAGATGGCACATGGTGCTGTTTTGTGGCGAAACAGAGATGTGGCGACCCGGTTTGGCGTTGGTACCTCGAAATATCATTTTTTCTACTGGACTTGGAGTGTTGGTGTTCATGGTTCCTTTAAACACGTAACGTGTTTCCTCGACTAGCTTAAAACAAACGAGTTTGCATGTAACTCCGGGTTGAACATCTCCGGCAGCCGGGATCAAGGTACTTCTCCCGGCTGCCAGTGATACATGAAATCGCATTCAGCAACAGGGCCTGCCGTCAGAATGTGAGACGAAGACCAAGCTGAAGCTGGCGCATGGCGCTCGCTGAGGTGATTACTCCGAATGTAGCCGTGCCCACCGTGGCGCCCGGAGAGTTCAGGCTCACGATATTGAAAACGTTATAGGCATCGGCGCGCAATTGCAGATCCAAGTGTTCCTTGAAAACAAAGTCGCGAGAGATCGCGAGATCCACGTCCTTAAACGTGGGGCCACGGAGCATATTACGCGATGAGTTTCCATCAATCGAAAGTCCGCTACTCGGACAGGTGGGAATCGTGCTGGGAATCTGGCAGAACGCGGCAGTATTGAACCACTCGGCCGCAGTGCGATTGCTCAAGACCGGGTTCTGCCCAGGCACAAGTTCGGCTCGCTCTGTGGCACTGTTGCCGGTCAGGTTGGCATCTTTGCCATCGAGAACTGTAAAAGGAAAACCACTATGGATGTTAATGATTGGTGAAATCGTCCATCCATTCGCGACTTCGCGCGCCAACAAATGGTTCCCATGATAGTAGTTCAATTGCCACACCAGCGCCGTCACAAACTGGTGACGAAGATCGAAATCCGCCGGCCCGCGTTCCAAGCCCAGATTGGTCATGTCCTCCGCCCCGCCCTGCGTGGTGTTGTTGTCCAGTTGGACGCTGTCAAAGGTATGGCTAAAGGTGTAGAAGCTGTACAGGATAAGACCATGAGTCATTCTTAGCTGGGCCGTTGCCTGGAGTCCGTTATACGAGGCCTTTTGATTGGATTGCACAAGCAAAACAGTGCCAAACGGACTTCCCGGTCCAGCGCAAGTGGCCACCCCAGGATTGTCGATCGGTCGGCGATCCACGATATTCGCGCCACTAGTGGTCGCGCAAGCGGGTGCGAGCGAGCCGGTAGCAGGAGCATTGATGTCTTGTGCGAAAGGCAAATCGTGGGTGAAATTGCCTACGTAAGCGGCAGATACGGTCAAGTTAGGGGTGAGTTGGCGCTGGATGGATAAATTGGCCTGATAGCTATACGGCCACTGGAAATTCTTCGAAAAACCGAAGAATGGCCCTCCGGGGGTGAGAAATTGCGGCGGAACGAACGGAAAAGGATCGATGCCGCTTACGCCGCTTCCGCTCCCGGCGGCACACGTCACCGTCGGACCGAGTGGTGAGCCCGAGGCGTTTTTGGCCACCAGCTTATTGTAGGGGCAGGAGAGCGTCGCGCCCTGCGGCACGGCCGTAAGGCCTGATCCCGTCACTTGCTGTGTGACGTTTGTGAAAGTGAAGCGTACGGCAGAAGGCTCGAAATTGGTGACAGTGTTCCATTCGTTGCCTGAAACGCTGCCGTAGAAAACTCCGGCACCGGCTCGGATCGAAGTTTTGCCGTCGCCGAAGGGATCCCACGCAAATCCGATTCTTGGTGAAACGTGATGCCACCGGACCGGCACGATGCCGCGCGTCACGCCCGGGTCACCAGTGAAGAGGGCGCCCTGCGGAGCCGTCGGAATCGCCGTCGATTGCTCTCCCACCTCGAAGCTGGTCCCTCGATTCTGAGGATCTGTGGGCGGTGTCTGAATGTCCCAACGCAAACCCAGGTTCACGGTTAGCCTAGGAAAGATCCGGAAATTATCCTGCACGAATAGCCCGGTGCTCCAATTGTTCGTGAAGCCGGTCACCGGGGCGTCCTGCGAGACAGACGTCGGCAAGCCCATCACGAAATTCGCGAGCGCCGGAACCGCGAGAGTCTTGCCCGACACGGCATCCTTGATGTTCGTGCCATTGAAGCCAAACACGCCGTAATTGTTCAACAAGGTTTCCTGAACGTCCTTGTCGAGAGTTTCATCGCCTCCGAACGAGATCGAATGCCGGCCGCGGGTTAAGTTAACCACGTCCCGCACTGAATAGAAGTTTGAACCCGCGACGGGCCCGGCGATGGCGCTCGCCGCCGTAAAGAAGCCCGTCACGGAGATCTGCGGGAGCGAGTGCGGCCCCTCAACTGTGAATTCCGAGCCAAGATCGCCCAAGGATGTGCCAGGCAGGTTGAGTCGTCCAGCAAAATTGCGCGTATAGCCGAGCCATAGCTGGTTCGCCAAATTGGGCCTGGCCGTCCAAGTATCGCTTACGTTCACATTCTGCTGCCGCCAGGTGAATTGCTGTACGTCCCATGGGATGTTGCCGTTGGGCTGGCCGGTAGTGGCATTCAGGGGAGGAACCTCATTGTTTCCGCTCGTGTAGAAGTAGCTTCCGCTCAGTCGTTGGTTACTGGTGAGAGTGTGATCCACCTTGATCAGAAATTCATCCGTGTTGTACGGACTCGGGGCCACCGCTTGGAAGGCGCCAGTGCCCGCCGTGGGGATATTGGGAAAAACGCTGGAAGTGAGCAGCGTCTTGGCGACGGGATCGAGCAACGAAGAGCAGATGACCGTCGGCGAACCGCACGTGTACTGGCTCGGCAAGGAGCCGCCTTTTAGAAGCGCGGCCATATTTCCTCCCGCCTCTGCCGATGTCGGCAATGTGGCGCCGTTGAACAGAAAGCTGCTGAGCTGGCGCTGACCCTGGTAGGAGCCGAAGACGAAGGTCTTGTCCTTTCGGATGGGGCCCCCGATGGTCCCGCCGAATTGCTGCCGCCGCAGAGGAGGAGTTCCAACTGTGGAGTCCCAGGGAGCGGCGTTCAGGGCATCGGTTCGCCAGTAATCGAACAGCCCGCCGTGAAAATTGTTCGTGCCGGTCTTTGTAAGCACTGTTATGACGCCAGCGGACATTTTTCCGTACTCCGCATTGTAATTATTCGTTTCGACGCGGTATTCCTGAATGGCGTCAGGATTGGGAAGAACGTTGCCCGTGTTGCGCAACCCGGTCATATTGATTCCGCCGTCGAGGTAATAGCTGACCGATCCCGCCCCGCCGTCCACGCCGCCATTAATGAAGGTTCGCTGCTCCGGGTATCCGAGGGTTATTACTGGATTTGGCTGGCCCGGATTGAAGCTGCTGTTCTGAACGCCTGGGGTGAGCTCCAGCAATTCATAGGCGTTACGGTTCACGAGCGGCAGGTTAACGACTTCTTGATTCTCAATCGTGCGCCCGATCTCCGGGCTGGTCGTGTTCACGAGCGGTACACTCTCAGAAACTGTGACCGTCTGGTTGATGTCTCCTAGCTGCAGCACCGCGTCTACACGGGCAGGTACATTCACTTCGAGCACGACACCCGCTCGCACGAATCTCTTGAATGACGGGGCTGCGATCTCCACCCGGTAGTTGCCAACCGGTAAAAATTCGATACTGTACTCGCCTTCGGCGCTCGTTTGCGCCGTTCGCGAGACGTTTGTGTCCGTGTTCGTTGCCGTCACTTGGGCGCTGGCGATCGTGCCGCCATTTGCATCGGTCACTCGGCCATAGATCGTACTCGTCGTGAGTTGCGCCCTCAAAACATTGGGAAGCAGCACGGCTACCAAGAAGAAAACCACCCTCACCGCGAATTTTCCAAGCATCGGCTTCTCCTATTTCTGCGCAGCGCACCTCTGCGCCTGTATATCCATGCTTCCCTCGAGACGCGGTACAGCCGCTCCGCCTCGCCAAAAGCAGGTCGTACCACACTATGAGACTGCATCCCACTCCCGAAACGGGCCGCAAAAAACCCGGCTTTCGCCGGGTCGTTCACATCCTTTACTTGGCTGCGCTGTGCATCAGCACCGCTTGTGCCGGCTGGTATCCCAGTTCGTCGGACAGCTTGCCGGCTGCTTCCATCAGCGCCCGGCCAATCTGCGGTACTCGCTCCTTGGTCATCCGGAACGCGGGTCCGGAGATGCTCATGGCCGCCGCCAACTTTCCGGAATGCGAACGAACAGCTGCACCGATGCACCGCAGGCCTTCCTCTTTTTCTTCGTCGTCGATGGCAAAACCCCGAGCGCGCACAGCTTTTAGCTCGGCTCTGAGTGCGGTCGCCGTAGTGATCGTATTTGGCGTGACCGGTTTTAGCCCCCAGCGGCGCACAATCTTGCTCACTTCCGAGTCTGGAAGCTCCGCGAGCATGGCCTTGCCGACCGCCGTGCAATACGCTGGCGCGCGGCTTCCAACGGTGCAGGCAGTTCGCACGCTGCGTTGCGATTCGACCTTTTCGACGTAAAAAACCTGACCTTCGTCGAGAATGCAGAAGAAAACGGTCTCGCCAAATTCGTCTTGCAGGCGGTCCAGATAGGGGCGCGCACGTCCGCGGAGGTCAAGGCCATCGATTGCGCGAGATCCCAGTTCGTAGAGTCGTAGCCCTAAACGATAGCGCCCCGTTTCCGGGTTCTTGACCACCAAGCGGTGCTGTTCCAAAACCATCATCAGGCGGTGGACGGTGCTCTTGTGAAGCTTCAGGGCAGGGCACAACTCCGCGAGACTGCAATCACTGGAGCTCTTGGCCAAGATGGCCAGGGCTGCCAAGGCGCGGTCGAGGACTTGGACTTTGTAAGGAGAACCGGTTGTCTTAGATTGTGGCACGCGTGCCATAATATGGAATTGTGATTTGTTGTCAAGAAGAAAAATCGATAGTCTGTATCGAAGCGGCGGTCGCAGTTTACAGGTGCTCCGACCGGCCGCCGAATGGGCAGCCCGCTATGGTAGCCGGGTCGCTTGGGTGACAGGACGCCGGGCCTTGTCATACCTGTTGTAGTTGTTCTTTCTCTGCGATGGATCGCGCATTGGTGTAAGACCATGCACGTGCGATCACATTCTGAAAATCTTCGCACGCGGCCAAGCGAAGTGCGCGGTAAATCTTTTCAATGTAAGATGTAAGAAGCGCCACAGGGGCGTAGCTCAGTGGTAGAGCAGCGGCCTTTTAAGCCGAAGGTCGTGGGTTCGATCCCCACCGCCCCTACCAACATCTCCTTCATAAGTAATGATTTGTGGCTTTTCAAGGGGCCACAGGGGGCCATTAACGCTAGGCAACCTGCGCTGGAAGCACTAGACGAACAACTTTACTGTTCGCTTCTCGAAGCGCCGTGGGAACTGCTTGCGTGTAGATGTTCATCGTTGTTCGAATATCTGCATGCCGCAAGAGTTCCTGTTGCACTTTGAGATCGACACCCAGCGCATGAAGCAACGTTGAATGACTGTGACGAAACGTGTGCCAGCCGATCCGGCCTAATCCTGCCTTCCGTGCTGCAGGGACAAGCCAGTTTTCTTGAATTCGGCCTGGCCAATACGGTCGGCCCGTTTCTGGATTCGCGAAAACCCACGCATCACAAATAGCGAACGAAGCAAACTTCATTTTGTGTTCCCGAAATTTCTCCGCTAGCAATCTGTCGAGGGGCAACCATCGTTGGGAGGCTTGTGTTTTGAGCTCGCCCTCTTGTCCGTAGACGTAGGCTTGCCGCACTGCCAATCGCAGACCTTCCCAGTCGATGTCTTGCCACTTTAATCCGAGGATTTCACTTATCCGTAGTCCCAAACACATAGCCACAATGCACATCGTTCGAAAAGGCTCCGGAATGTTTTCAAGCAGCTTCCGAAATTCTTCAACGGAAAGTGCCTTTGGTTGCCGTTGCCTTTTCGAGCTGTCCTTGACGCGGACCAGACTCATCGGGTTGTGCTGATACGGAATCAGCTCCCACCGCATGGCCGCATTAAAAAGGACGCGCATCAGGTTCTTGAGATGAGACTTGCTTTTCGGTGCCAAATCGAGCTTCCTGAGCCAGTCCTCAACGAGCAACGGTTTGATTTGCTCAAGGGGGTGGTCTCGCCACTTCGGCTCGACATGGTTCTTCAGCCAACAGCGATATCGCGAGGCGGTCGAAACCCTTTCAGGAATCTCTTCCGTCAGATACCGACGAATGACTGCACCGAATGAAACAGGCGTTCCGCTACATGTTTCTGCGTTCATCGAGAAAAGCCAGGACAAAGCAGCTTTGCGCGCTTGGGACTCGTTCGGGAATTCAAGAACGGTTCCAATGACTGCGCTCCGCCTCTTCGTGACTCTGTTTGGCAAATTCTCGCGGTACCGCAGAACCCACACGTCTGGCCCTTTCTTTCTTGCTTTCAAACAGACCCAACCAAACTGAACCCGTTGCCGCTTATGTTCCATCCGATTTCTCCTGTAAGCGGCACGGATGGCACGATGAATTTATCCGAGAACGGAGCCACGCGTCTAGCTCTGATGCGCGAAAATACCAGTGGCCTCCAATCCGATACCCCGGGAGTCTGGCCTGCCGTGCGTATCGTTGCAGCGTTTTAACGTGGATGTCACCCAGTAGCTTGGCAGCCTCTTCGCTTCGCAACAATTGCTCAAATTGACCCTCCGATTGCGACAACGGCAGCCTGAAGGCATTCCAGTGAGAGACTTTTCTCGCCTCATTGCCTGTGGCCGGTCGCTTTGGACCGGCATGTGTAGTGGATGACGGTTCTAAAGCAGCCATTGAGTCATGGCGTTGCGATTGTCCTTCGTCAATAGCGAGACTGTTTTCGACGGTATCTTTTGCTGACGCGCGTGAGCCATGTCGTCGGTCGGACGCTGGGTTCTCACGCATACGGAATTGGCGGCGGTGGTGCATGGGCTGTCACTTCAGTTCGAGCTGAATCGTTTCTCCCTTCGTGATTGGTTCATGATTGTTTTTCTGTTGGCCTGCGAGCCAAGACTGGAATTCTTTGTCTTTGCTGCAGACCAGCTTCACGGCCTCGGCCACAACGTATGACGGAGAGCTGTCGAGGAACTCCGCATACTTCGTCAGATTCATTCGCGCTGCGTCGTCGAGTCGAAGTTGGATTGGTGTAGTCTTCGGTTGTTTGGTTGGTGCTTTCAGAACTGGCATCGAGATTCTCTCCTTTGCTGTTCAGGATTGTTTGCACTTTGCATTCAGGTTCGATTGCTTCTCTGTGTGCACGCGGACAAAACACGGCCCCGAGCTGCTCGGGGCGGGCGGGAGCGATCCCACGATATTTTGGGCGGCTGAAAGCCCCCAAAAGTGGGGTCGCTCCCGCCCATCCTAGTGTTTTGCCCGCGTGCATATGTCACCTCCTTCCCTTACGGATGTGCTGTTCTTTCAGAACTTTGAGTTGGCTTCGATGGTGAACTTCGAGGTGACGCTGCCCCTGAACAACCCCGTAGCTGCCAGCCGTCACCCCAGTTTTTCGTCCTATCGCCGAAAACGGCTTCATGGCCGGGTACGGTAACGGCTCGGAAGAGGATCTTTTGCGCGGGCGGTGGCATTGGAACAGGTTCAGCCTGAAAATCCTTAGGCAGTCGATTGCGACGCCAGAGGTGGTAGAGAGTGCCGATGCTTTTACCCGTGTAACGCTTCTGGGCCTCGCTCAAGAAGATCGCGTCCTGCTCGGTGACGAGCCGGTATTGCTCGCGCTCCCACTTCGTCTCCAGGTCGAAATAACGAGTCAAATCAGCGAGGCCCTTGCCTTCGATAAGCAGGGAGAAGAGCTCCGCAGCTTCCTTCTGTAGACCTGCTGCGGTCGAAATGTAGAGGAATTGGAAGCCCGGGAGCTCTCGGAAGAGAGGCCGGTAGGTTCGCAAGTGGGCGATATACCCATCAAGGTTTCGATGTTCGGGATCAACGTAGGTGAAGGTAACCACAGGCATGTAATCAGGAGAAGGATAGGCAATGCAGAGAGGGAATCTGTCCGCGAAGGTGATGCCATAGCCGCGCCCGTCGGATGAAGCGAAGAGATTCCCGCTCACCTTGAATCGCTCGACAAAGTACCGGCGCTTGGCCTCCGCCGTCTCGAAATAGTCTTCTTTCGGATGAGCGAGAATGAAATCGAGCGCCAAGAGCCTGGTCTTGATGTGAGTGAGTTCGTGCTCCCGCCGATTGCGGAGATAGTCTTTGCCAATGGCGGAGTAGAGTTGCCGTGAGCAGAGATGATAGACGAGACTCCTGCGGGTGTACCGCTGGGCGCTGGCGTGACCCAGACTGAACAGTTTTACGACCAGTCGGGCATTGCGCTTGCCACTCTTGGCCCTGGCGAAGTCGAGAAACTGCCGCACGGTGAAATACCCCG